>Ga0209930_1000079_pt1 | contig 505312 bp, 482 predicted proteins | sample ThiBiot_500_biof_2_FD_183948 | JGI IMG/M metagenome (GOLD analysis project Ga0209930, IMG submission 183948) | Wastewater bioreactor microbial communities from Cape Town, South Africa - Thiocy_cont_500_biof (SPAdes) | ecosystem: Engineered > Bioreactor > Thiocyanate-remediating >...
GGAACCCGTTTGACAACTCGATACCGTTACGGCGGCCATAGCGAAGGGGAAACGCCCGGTCCCATTCCGAACCCGGAAGCTAAGCCCTTCAGCGCCGATGGTACTGCACCCGCCAGGATGTGGGAGATTAGGACGCCGCCGAACACCATTCCAGAAAGGCCCACCCCTCACCGGGTGGGCCTTTCTGCGTTCACCCACGCCCTTCGCTTCGCCACGGTGCACCAAACCCCCGGCCAAGCCACACCCATTCGACCGCCGGCGCGCTGCTGTGCAGGTCTTCGGGGGCATGGCTTCCGCGACCGTTGTGGTCGGCCGGCGTACTGCGGTGGGCACGACACGGTTCGAGATGTGCGCTGCTCAGCGTCTGGGCTGCGGCCTACCGGGCGCGTGTCTGCAGCTGAACGGGATGGGATGATGTCCCTTTGAATCGTGGAGGTAGGACCTGATGAACAGCGACAGCCGTAGCGGCAACGAGCGGGACCGTGGTGCGTCCCGCGGTGGGCGGGGCCGAGACGGGGCGTCCGGTGGTTCGTCGGGCGGCCGGGCAGGTGGGTCGTCGGCCGGTTTCGGCGGTGGTTCTCCACGATCGTCGTGGGGCAGCTCGCGAGCTCCGCGCACCGGTGACACCGAGCGGTCATTCCGCGGTGGTGCCGGGAGCGCCGAGGGCCTTCGCGATTCTGCCGAGGGTCGCGCGGGCCGGCCGGCAGGGGCGGCTGGCGGAGCGATGCGTTCCGGTGGTCGGTCGACGGGATGGGGCAGCAGCTCCGGTCGTTCCAGCGCTGGTGGTGCACCGGCGGCCCGAGCCGCGGAGGGCGCCCGCGAGAGGGGTGCCGGCGGCGGAGCCGGCGGTCGTGCGCCGGGTGCGGACGAGCGGGGCTATCGCGGTGCGTCGCCGCGCGCTGCCGGTGGGGCTCGGCAGTCGGGCGGGACGCGGGCTGGAGCCTCCCGTCCGGCCTTCGACGGTCCTCGTCGTCCTGAGCAGCGGCGTACCTGGGGGCCGGGCGGTTCCGAGGCGCGTTCGCTCCAGGACGAGAGTGGAGCATCCTCCGGTGGCGAGCTGAGGGGCGCTCGTCCCGCCCGAGCTGGGTCGGGGGCGCCGTTCGGCACCGCCGGCCGGTCCCGTGGCGAGGCTGGCGGCCGGAGTGCTGGGGCTGCCCGCGGGCCGCAGCGACCCGGTGGCCGTGAGGGTCGTCCGGTCGACGGAGCGCCGTCGAGCGCGGGCTCGGCCGATCGCTCATCCGGGTATCGGTCGGGCGGCCGTGACGGCGGCGAGGGGCGGCGCGCGGGCGAACGGCCCTTCACGCGGAGGAGCGTCGACGGACCGGGCGATCGGTTCGCCGCAAGCCAGGCTGCGGGTCGCCCGCGTGAGGAGTCTCCGCGGGGAGCCGGCAGAGGCGTCACGTCCGGACCGCGAGCCGGCTCGTCGGCGCGTCCGTGGTCCGCCGAGGACCGGAGGGTCGGCGACTCCCGTGACGATGCTCGTGCGGCACGTACCTCGACCGGTCCCCGGCGTGAGCGTCGAACCGATCGACCCTCCACGGGGTCGTCTACGGGTCCGCGACGTGGTGCACCGCGAGCTGACCAGGCGCAGGACCGTCCCCGGCGTGATGACGCGCGACGCCCCGCGACGGTCAGGGAGGCCGGTCCTGGCACGGACGCTCCGCCGCGCGCCCACGACCCGGAGGTCGCCGAGGACGTCACCTTCAGCATGCTCGACAGGGACGTTCGAGGGCGGCTTCGCACCCTGAGCAAGGACAGCGCCGAACGGGTGGGCCGCCACCTGGTGATGGTGGGCAGGCTGCTCCAGTCCGATCCCGAGCTGGCGTACGAGCACGCGCAGGCCGCCGTGCGGCGGGGCGGGCGGGTCGACGTGGTGCGCGAGGCGGCGGGTCTGGCGGCGTACCGCACCGGCCGGTACGGCGAGGCGCTCCGTGAGCTCCGCACCGTGCGCCGCCTGAACGGGTCACCGGAGCACCTCCCCGTGATGGCGGACTGCGAGCGTGGGCTCGGCCGCCCCGAGCGCGCGCTGGTCGTGGCGCAGGATCCGGAGGTCGCGGAGCTCTCCGCCGAGGCGATGGTCGAGCTGGCGATGGTGGTCAGTGGTGCGCGGCTCGACCTGGACGAGCCGGAGGCGGCGCTGGCGGCCCTCGGCACTCCGCAGGTGCGTGCCGCGACGGGCGTGCTCGCGGCACGTGCGGCACAGGCGCGGGCGACGGCCCTCGACGCGTGCGGCAGGCACGACGAGGCGGAGCGCGAGCTCGCCCCCTACTCGGCCGAGGAGCTGGCCGAGGCGGCCGGGGACGTCGACGAGGAGGACGACGTCGTGGTCTACGACCTGCTCGACGACACCGTCGAAGGAGAGCAGGTCGACGCCCCGGAGGGAGAGGGCCCGCCGCCAGCGGCCGACGTCGACGGTCCGGGGCACGAGGCGTGAGCGCAGGCCTGCTCGCGGCCGACCGCCCGCTGGCGGAGCTCTTCGACCTGGCCCTGGTCGACCTCGACGGGGTCGCGTACCGCGGGCACGAGCGCGTTCCGTGGGCGTCCGAGAGCCTCGTCGAGGCGCGGGCGCGTGGAATGCGGACGCTCTTCGTCACGAACAACGCCTCACGGTCGCCGGACGTGGTCGCGGAGCAGCTGACGGAGCTCGGCATCCCGACGTCGGCTCCGGATGTGATGACCGCGGCACAGGCGGCCGCGCAGCTGCTCGCCACCCGCCTCGCCGGCGGGGCGAAGGTGCTGGTGGTCGGTGCCGACGCACTCCGGGACGCCGTGCGGGCCCAAGGGTTCGAGGTGGTGTCGTCGGCCGACGAGCACCCCGACGCCGTCGCGCAGGGCTTCAGTCCGGACATCGCCTGGCCGCAGCTGGCGGAGGCTGCCTACGCCGTCGCGGACGGCGCCTGGTACGTCGCCTCGAACCGCGACCTCAGTCTGCCGACCGCACGGGGGTTCGCTCCCGGGAACGGCTCTCTCGTGCTTGCCGTGACGTCCGCGACCGGCGTGACGCCGGACAGTGCGGGCAAGCCGGAGCCCACGATGTACCAGCTGGCGATCGCGCGTGCAGGCGGGGTGCGGACGCTGGTCGTGGGTGACCGGCTGGACACGGATCTCGCAGGTGCGCGTGCGGGTGACCTCCCGGGGCTCCACGTGCTCACGGGCGTGAGCACGGCCCGCGACGACGTTCTCGCCGTGCCGGGTCAGCGGCCGCACTACATCGGCGCGGATCTGCGTGCTCTGCTGCAGCCGCACCCCGTGCCGGTGCCGAACGACGAGTGGTGGGTGTGCGGCGAGGCTGCGGCACGGGTGGCCGGTGGCCGGCTGGAGCTGCGACCGGGCGGAGACGCGGTCGACCTGGTGCGAGCGGCATGCGCCGCGGCGTGGGCGGCAGCGGACGCCGGCCTGCCCGTCGAGCCGTCGAGCGTCCCCGATCTGCCGTCGGTCTGAGGCGTGCCGTCCGACCCTGTGCGTGGTGGAGGGTGGGGTGCCGCTGCAGCCGGTAGCGTGGACGAGGGCCGCAGCGACGGCAGGCGCGATCGGGAGGATGGCGGGTGACCGAGTCCCTGCAGGGCGAGGGCACGGGCGACGACGGCGTCGACGACGCGTTGGGCGCACTGGCTGAGCTCGCGGACGCCCCGTTGCGGGCCCACGTCTCCGCCTTCGAGGCCGTGCACGCCGCGCTCCAGGACCGGCTCGCCGAGTCGGACCGCTGAGCACCGTCGTGGCACGGGTCGACGTCGAGCTGGTGCGTCGCGGGCTCGCCCGGTCGCGCGGCGATGCCGGGCAGCTCATCGCGGCCGGCCGGGTGCGGTTGGACGGGTCTCGCGTGGAGCGTGCCTCCGCGGCGGTCGAGCCCGAGCGCGTGCTCGTCGTGGAGCCCGACGCCCAGGACCCGGGGTACGCGTCCCGTGCGGGCCACAAGCTCGCCGGTGCGCTCGACGTGTGGCAGTCGCAGGGTCTCGCGGTCGCGGGACGCCGCTGCCTGGACGCCGGTGCGAGCACGGGCGGTTTCACGGACGTGCTGCTGCGACGGGGCGCCGCCTCGGTCGTCGCCGTCGACGTCGGGCACGGGCAGCTGCGTCCGGAGCTGCGTTCCGACCCGCGCGTCGACGTGCGCGAGGGCGTCAACGTCCGTGACCTGGTTGCCGGGGACGTCCAGCCGCCGCCGGAGCTGGTCGTCGCGGACCTCTCGTTCATCTCGCTGCGCCTGGTCGTCGCGCCGCTCTCGGCCGTCGCGGCACCGGGTGCTGACCTCGTGCTGCTCGTCAAGCCGCAGTTCGAGGTGGGGCGCGAGCGGCTCGGCTCCGGCGGTGTGGTGCGCAGCCCGGCGCTCCGCAGGGACGCGGTGCTCGGTGTGCTCGAGGCGGCCGAGGCGGCGGACCTGACGCCTGTAGACCTGCTCCGGAGCGTGCTGCCGGGGCCGAGCGGCAACGTCGAGTACCTGATGCGGCTCGTCGCACCGGGAGCCGCTCGACGGGTCGAGCCGATGCCGGTCGACCGCGTCGACTCGGTCGTGCTGGAGGAGGACGCATGACACGTCGTGCACTGGTCGTCACCCACCGCGGCCGGCCGGAGGCCGTGGCCGCGACGCTGGTCGTGGTGCGGGAGCTCGAGCGCGCCGGCGTGGAGCCGGTCACGGCCGAGGAGGACGCGACGGCAGCGGATCTGCCCACCTTCGACCTCGCCGTGGTGCTCGGGGGCGACGGCACGATCCTGCGGGCCGCGGAGCTCACCCGCGGGACCGGTGTGCCGATGCTCGGCGTCAACCTCGGCCATGTCGGCTTCCTGGCGGAGATCGAGCCGGACAACGTCACCGCGGCCGTCCGGAGGCTGACGAGCGGCGACTTCGTCGTCGAGGAGCGCAGCACGCTCGAGGTGCGGGTCATCAGCCCGAACGGCGAGGAGCGCACCGGGTGGGCGCTGAACGACGCCGCGCTGCAGAAGACCGAGGCGGCCAAGATGATCGAGGTGATCACGGAGGTCGACGACCGGCCGCTCGCCTCGTTCGGCACGGACGGCATCGTCGTCGCGACCGCCACCGGGTCGACCGCGCACGCCTTCTCCGGAGGCGGGCCGGTGGTGTGGCCGGACGTCGAGGGCCTGATCGTCGTCCCGTTGGCGGCGCACGCCCTCTTCGCTCGGCCCTTGGTGATCGGTCCGCACAGCGTCGTCGCGGTGGAGATCCTCGAACGCTCACCCTCGGGGGCGGTGCTGACGAACGACGGACGACGAAGGCTCGACGCACCCCCCGGGTCCCGGCTGGAGGTGTGGCTGAGCGACGTGCCGGTGCGGATGGCCCGCCTGACGCCGGCGCCGTTCACCACCCGGCTCGTGAACAAGTTCGGCCTGTCGGTCCAGGGCTGGCGTGGCCACTCCGCCGTGGTGCGGCCGCGCAGGGGGCGACCCGTCGCGCCCGGCGAGGCGGGTGCCCGGCCGGCCGGCCCGGAGCAGCAGACGGAGACGCCCGCGGAGGACGTGCCGTGATCGAGGAGATCCGGATCAGCGACCTCGGTGTCATCGGGCAGGCCCAGATGGCCCTGGGGCCGGGCCTGACGGTGCTGACCGGCGAGACCGGCGCCGGCAAGACGATGGTGCTGACCGCACTCTCGCTGCTGCTGGGAGGCAAGGCGGACCCCGCGACCGTGCGCGTCGGCGCGCCGGCGGCCGCCGTCGAGGGACGGGTGCACCTCGACGGCCACCCGGACGCGATCGCGCGTGTGACCGACGCGGGCGCGGAGCTGGACGACGACGGCTCGCTGGTGCTGCTGCGGACCGTGACGGCCGCCGGGCCGGACAGCGTGGGCCGGTCCCGCGCCCACCTGGGCGGTCGGTCCGTGCCTCAGGGGGTTCTGGCGGAGATCGCGGACGCGCTGGTGACGGTGCACGGACAGGCGGACCAGCTGCGCCTGCGGACGCCGGCGGCCCAGCGGGAGGCGCTCGACGAGTTCGTCGGGCCGGAGCACCGGGATCGTCTGGCGGCCTACCGGGTCGCATGGACGACCCGCGCCCAGGTGGACGCCGAGCTGACCGAGCTCGTCGAGCGGGCGCAGGACCGCTCGCGCGAGGCGGAGCTCCTGCGCCTCGGACTCGCCGAGGTGGAGCGGATCGACCCGCAGCCCGAGGAGGACGTCGCGCTGGCCGACGAGGCGGAGCGCCTGACCCACGCCGAGGATCTGCGGTCCGCCGCGAGCGCGGCGCACGGCGCGCTCGCCGGTGAGGACGAGGCCGGCGAGGCCCCGGCAGCGACGCTCCTCGTGGACGCCGCGCGGCGCCTGCTGGACCAGGCGGGCGCGCACGACCCGACGCTGGCGGCCCTGGCGACACGGGTGGCCGAGGCGGGGTACCTGCTCGCGGATGTCGCGACGGACCTCGCCGGGTATCTGCAGGACCTGCAGGCGGACCCGGCGCGGCTCGAGGCCGTGCAGTCTCGGCGTGCCGAGCTGGCCACCCTGACACGGAGCCACGGCGGCGATGTCGCGGGTGTGCTGGCTTGGGCCCGGCAGGCGGGTCTGCGGCTGCTGGAGCTCGAGGACGACGGCGGCCGGATCGAGGCGCTGCGGACGCGCCGCACCGAGCTCGACGCCGAGGTCCAGGCTCTGGCCACCGAGATCGGCGCGGCCCGGCGCGCGGCCGCGACCAGGCTGGCAGAGAGCGTCACGGCCGAGCTCGCCGGTCTCGCCATGGCGGGCGCGCGCCTCGAGGTGGTGGTCGAGGACGCGGACGAGCCCTCGGTGCACGGCGCGGACCGGGTGGAGCTGCTGCTGGTGCCGCACGCCGGCGCCCCGGCGCGACCGCTCGGCAAGGGGGCGTCCGGCGGCGAGTTGTCCCGCGTGATGCTGGCGATCGAGGTGTCGTTGGCGACGTCGGGCGGCGCTCGGGCGCAGACCCCGGGCACCTTCGTGTTCGACGAGGTGGACGCCGGCGTGGGCGGCAAGGCGGCAGTCGAGGTCGGACGGCGCCTGGCGCAGCTCGCCCGGTCGGCGCAGGTGCTCGTCGTCACCCACCTGGCGCAGGTCGCCGCGTTCGCGGACACGCATCTCGTGGTGACGAAGTCCACGGCGGGCGGGCACGACCTGGTCACCGAGTCGGACGTCCGATCGGTCGTGGGCGAGGACCGGGTCCGTGAGCTGGCACGCATGCTGGCTGGTCAGGAGGATTCCGAGGCGGCTCGCGCGCACGCGGCGGAGCTCCTGGCGCAGTCGGGCGTGGGACGATGAACCGCGATGAAACTCTCCCTGCGCAGGCACGGTCATACGGCCGGCGCCGACGAGGTCGTGGGCCCGGCACGGGTCGACCGCCGCACGAAGGCCCTGACCAAGCGTCTACGACCTGGTGACGTCGCGGTCATCGACCACCTCGACCTCGACCGCGTGGCGGCGGAGGCCCTGGTCGCCTGCCGTCCCGCGGCGGTCCTGAACGCCGCGCGCTCGACCTCAGGCCGGTACCCGAACCTGGGTCCCGAGATCCTGGTGGCGGCAGGGGTCCCGCTCATCGACGACCTCGGCCCTGATGTCATGTCGGTGTCCGACGGACGGGTGATCCGGGTCGCGGACGGCGCCGTTTTCGACCAGGACCGCCTGATCGCCGAGGGGGACCTGCAGACGGTGGAGTCCGTCGCGGCCTCGATGGAGGCGGCGCGTGCGGGCCTGTCGGTACAGCTCGAGTCGTTCGCCGCCAACACGATGGACTACCTGCGGCGGGAACGGGAGCTGCTGCTCGACGGCGTCGGCGTGCCGGACGTCCGCACGCCCATCGAGGGCCGTCAGGTGCTCGTCGTCGTGCGGGGCTACCACTACAAGGAGGACCTCGTCGCGCTGCGCCCGTACATCCGGGAGTTCCACCCCGTGCTGATCGGGGTGGACGGCGGTGCGGACGCGATCCTCGAGGCCGGTGCGCGGCCCGACCTGATCGTCGGCGACATGGACTCCGTCTCCGACCGGGCCCTGCGGTGCGGTGCCGAAGTGGTGGTGCACGCCTATCGCGACGGGCGGGCGCCCGGCCTGGCGCGCGTCGAGGCGCTCGGCATCCCGTACGTGGTGTTCCCGGCGACGGGGACCAGCGAGGACGTGGCGATGCTGCTCGCGGACGACAAGGGCGCCGAGCTGATCGTGGCGCTCGGCACGCACGCCACGCTGGTGGAGTTCCTCGACAAGGGCCGTTCCGGCATGGCCAGCACGTTCCTGACCCGCCTCCGGGTGGGCGGCAAGCTGGTGGACGCCAAGGGGGTGTCGCAGCTGTACCGGCACGGCATCTCCAACCTCCAGCTGGTGTTGCTGATCGCCGCAGGACTGTTCGCGCTGGGCGTCGCGCTCGCGTCGACCGTCGGCGGCCAGGCGCTGTACGGGCTGCTCGGTGCGCGGTTCGACGACGTCGTCTCGTGGGTACGCGGGCTGTTCGGGGGCCTGCCGTGACGTCCGACCAGCCTGCTGCCCGTCCCGACCTCGACCGAGAGCGCGTCCAGTGATCGACTTCCGGTACCACCTCGTCTCCCTGATCTCCGTCTTCCTCGCGCTCGCCGTGGGCATCGCGCTCGGCGCCGGCCCGCTGAAGCAGACGCTGGGCGACACCCTCACGGGCCAGGTGCAGCAGCTCCGCACCGAGAAGGCGCAGCTGCGCAGCCAGCTCGACGACACGGCGGGTCAGCTGAAGAACAGCGATGCCTACCTCGACGCGGCGAGCGGGCAGCTGGTGCAGGGGACCCTGAAGGACCGGCGCGTCGCGGTCGTCGCGCTCGGCGCCGTCCCGCAGGACGAGCGCACCGCCGTCGACGCCCGGCTCACGCAGGCCGGCGCCACGGTCAGCGCCCACGTGACCTTGACGGACGCGTGGTCGTCGACGGACCAGCGCAGCTTCCGGCAGGGCCTGGTCGGCTATCTCCTCGGCTACCTGAACCCGGCGCCCGATCAGGGGGCTGGCGTGCAGGCCCAGCTGGCGCAGGCGCTGGTGCAGGGGCTGGTTCGCGCCGAGTCCGGCAAGCCCGACACCCTGACGCAGGACTCCACCGTGCTGCTGCAGCTGCTGTCCTCGGGTCAGACACCGCTGATCACGCTCGCCAACCCCGTCACGGCGCCGGCCGACGCCGTCGTGGTGCTGGCCGTCCCGGTCGCGACGACGAGCGCGGCGACCCCGGCACCGACCCCGGCGCAGGACGCGACGAGCTCAGCGCTCGCGGTGGTCGGCGCGGCACAGTCGTTCTCGCACGGCGCTGTGCTGGTGGACGGGTCGGTCGCGGCGGGTTCGCTGGTGTCGGCCGTGCTGGCCGACAAGTCGCTCAACGGTGCGGTGACCACGGTCTCCGGCGCGGACACGATCACCGGTCAGGTCACCGTGCCGCTCGCCCTCGCGGCGCGCATCGCGGGGACCAACGGTCACTACGGCTTCGGCAGCGGTCTGTCCCCGATGCCGGCGCGCACGGCGGTGCCGACGACTGCCGGCGCCCGGACCGCCGGGTGAGCGTCGGGCTGCTGCGCCGCGCCCTCACCGGTTTCGCGGCGGCCGCGACCACCTCGGTGGTCCGCGGTGCGCTGGACTGGCAGCCCCCTGGCGGGCCCGCCCGGTGGACGCGCCGGAACCACGCCGGCGAGCCGGTCAGCCTGCTCGAGGGACCGGCCGTGACCGTCGGTGTGCTGACGGGAGCGCTGAGCGGGGCGACGACGGCTCGGGGACGGCTTGCCGCGGCGGTGGCCGTGCTGGGCGCCGGCGGCTTCGGGCTGCTGGACGACCTGGGTGAAGCCGGTACGGAGCCGGCCAAGGGGCTGCGCGGGCACCTGGGTGCGCTGGCGCGGGGGCGGCTGACCACCGGGGGGCTGAAGGTGCTGGGGATCGGCGCATCGGCGGTGGTGGCGGCAGCGCTGCTCCCACGCGTGGGCCCCCGCGGACGGCGGACCGCCGACGTGCTGGTGGACGCCACGATCATCGCCGGGACGGCGAACCTGGTGAACCTGCTCGACCTGCGCCCAGGTCGCGCGCTGAAGGCCGCCGCCGCCGTCGCCGGACCCGTAGCGCTGGCGGGCGGACCCGGTGCGGTGCCGGCGAGCGCGGTGCTCGGCGCCGCGGTGGCGGCTTCTGAGCCCGATCTGGCCGAGACCGACATGCTCGGGGACTGCGGCGCCAACGCGCTCGGGGCGGCCCTCGGCACGGCCATCGCACAGAGCGCTCCGCGCGCCGTCCGCATCGCGTGGCTGGTGACCGTCGGTGCCCTGACTGTGGCGAGCGAACGGGTCAGCTTCACTGCCGTGATCGAGCGGACGCCGGCGCTGGCGGCCGTCGACGCCTGGGGCCGGCGTCGCCGGCCAGGCCGGGGGTGAGTCCCGCGCGCCGCCGGCTGCTCGGCGGGCTCGCCGGCGCCGCGGCGATGATCGCCGTGGTCACCGCGCTGTCCCGCGTGCTGGGCTTCGTCCGCTACCTGGTCGGCGCGGGCACCGTCGGGATGGGTGGGGTGGCCGACGCCTACAACTCCGCCAACGTGCTGCCCAACGTGCTGTTCGAGGTGGCAGCCGGTGGAGCCCTCGCCGGCGCGCTCGTGCCGTTGCTGGCGGGACCGGTGCTGCGCCGCGACGTGGCGGAGGTGGACCGGATCGTCGGTGCCGCGCTCGGCTGGACCCTGCTGGTCCTCGCCCCGCTCGGGCTGCTGCTGGCGGCCGTGTCCGGTCCGGTGGCTCGGCTCGTCGCCGGCGACCGCGGTGCGGGGGCGGTCGAGGTCCTGCGCTTCTTCGTCGTCGTGTTCGCGGTGCAGGTGCCGATGTACGGGTTGACGGTGCTGCTCTATGCGGTGCTGCAGGCGCACCGGCGGTTCTTCTGGCCGGCCTTCGCGCCCGTGATGTCGTCGCTGGTGGTCGTCGCGACCTTCCTCGGGTACGGGCTGCTGGCGCACGGCCAGCGGGACGACCCGGCCGCTGTCCCCGGCGCCGCCCTGCAGGTGCTGGCCTGGGGGACCACCGCGGGCGTGGCGTCCATGTGCTTCCCGATGCTCGTCCCGGTACGTCGGCTCGGGGTCGCCGTCCGTCCGACGCTGCGGTTCCCCCCGGGGGTGGCACGCCGGTTCAGGTCGCTGGCGTTCGCGGGTGTCGGGGCCGTCGCCGCCCAGCAGCTCTCGGTGCTGGTGGTGCTGCAGCTCGCCGTCACCCGCGGCACGAGCGGTTCGTACACGACGTTCGTGTACGGGCAGCAGGTGTACCTGCTGCCCTACGCGATCCTCGTCGTGCCCTTGGCCACGTCGACCTTCCCGCGGGTCGCCGCGCGGGTCGCCGCAGCGGACCAGGACGGGTTCGCACGGCTGTCCGCGCTCACCACCCGCGCCGTGCTGGCCGCCGCGGCCGCCGGAGCCGCGGCCCTGCTGGCGGCCGCACCGGCGGTGGCCCGGGTGTTCGCGGCGCTGTCGCACAGCCCGTCCGTGCAGCCCGACATGACCGCCCTGCTCACGTGGATGCTCCCAGGGGTGGTCGGCTTCGCGGCGATGTTCCACGTGTCCCGGACGCTGTACGCCCTCGAGCGGGCGCGTTCGGCCGTCGTGAGCGCCGCCGTGGGCTGGGGCACGGTGGCGGTCGTCGCGGTGGTGGCCGTCGTCGCGCTGACGTCGCACGGACCCGACCGTGCCGCCGTGCTGACCGCGCTCGGCCTCGCCACGACGGCCGGGATGACCGCCGGGGGCGGCGCGACGCTCGTGGCGCTGCGGAGGGCGGCGGGTCCGGCGGCGCTCGACGGACTGACCCGCACGCTGCTCGTCCTGGGCGGTGCCGGTGCGGTGGCGGCCGTCGCGGGTCGGTGGGTGGCGGATGCGGTGTCGCACGTCGCCGGCACCGGCGCCTGGACCGCGCTCGGGGCTGCGGCCGGAGCCGGGCTCGTCGCGCTGCTCGTGGTGGTCGGGGCGGTCCTGGGCCTGGACCGCGAGACCGTGCACGGGATGCTGCGAGCGGAGCACGAACCGGCCCGGAGCTGAGCGGCGCTCGGGACCGCCCGACGACGCCGCGGGGCGTGCCGCGGCGTCGGGCGGGTCGAACGGTCCGGTAGGGTGGAAGCCCGTGATGGATCGCGCGCACCGACTCTCCGGGCGGTCGGATTCTCTGACCCGGCACATCTTCGTCACCGGAGGCGTCGCCTCTTCTCTGGGCAAGGGCCTGACGGCCAGCAGCCTCGGGCGCCTCCTGCGCTCGCGCGGTTTGCGGGTCACCATGCAGAAGCTCGACCCCTACCTCAACGTGGACCCGGGCACCATGAACCCGTTCCAGCACGGTGAGGTGTTCGTCACGGACGACGGTGCGGAGACCGACCTCGACGTCGGCCACTACGAGCGGTTCCTCGACGTGAACCTGGTCGGCTCGGCCAACGTGACCACCGGCCAGATCTACTCGACGGTGATCGCCCGCGAGCGGCGCGGGGAGTACCTCGGCGACACCGTCCAGGTGATCCCGCACATCACCGACGAGATCAAGTCCCGGATGCGTGCGCAGGCCGGTGACGACGTCGACGTGATCATCACCGAGATCGGCGGCACGGTCGGCGACATCGAGTCGCTGCCGTTCCTCGAGGCGGCCCGCCAGGTCCGCCACGACGTCGGCCGCGCGAACGTCTTCTTCCTGCACGTGTCGCTGGTGCCGTACATCGGCCCGTCGGGCGAGCTGAAGACCAAGCCGACCCAGCACTCCGTCGCCGCCCTGCGGAGCATCGGCATCCAGCCGGACGCCATCGTGCTGCGCGCCGACCGGGAGGTGCCGGAGTCCACGAAGCGCAAGATCGCGCTGATGTGCGACGTCGACGTCGAGGGCGTGGTGACCGCCGCCGACGCGCCGAGCATCTACGAGATCCCGCGCGTGCTGCACTCCGAGGGCCTCGACGCGTACGTGGTGCAGCGCCTCGCGCTGCCCTTCCGGGACGTCGACTGGAGCGGCTGGGACGCGCTGCTCCAGCGCGTGCACCGCCCGGCGCACCAGGTCGAGATCGCGCTCGTCGGCAAGTACATCGACCTGCCGGACGCCTACCTGTCCGTCACGGAGGCGCTGCGTGCCGGTGGGTTCCACCACGACGCCCGGGTGAAGATCCGCTGGGTCACCTCCGACGACTGCCAGACGCTGGACGGTGCGGCAGCCGCGCTCGAGGGAGTGGACGGTGTGGTGATCCCCGGCGGTTTCGGGGTGCGGGGCATCGAGGGCAAGGTCGGCGCGCTGCGCTGGGCCCGCGAGAACAAGGTCCCGACGCTGGGCCTGTGCCTCGGCCTGCAGTGCATGGTGATCGAGTACTCCCGCAACGTGCTGGGGCTGGACGGGGCATCGTCCTCGGAGTTCGACCCGGACACGCCGCACGCCGTGATCGCGACGATGGCGGAGCAGCTGGCCATCGTCGGCGGCGAGGGGGACCTGGGCGGCACCATGCGGCTCGGCGCCTACGAGGCCGTGCTGACGCCGGGCTCGCTGATCGCGGAGCTGTACGGCGCCGACAAGGTGTCCGAGCGGCACCGCCACCGGTACGAGGTGAACAACGCCTACCGCGACAAGCTCGAGGAGGCCGGCCTGGTCATCTCGGGCGTCTCTCCGGACACGTCGCTGGTGGAGTTCGTCGAGCTGCCGCGCGAGGAGCACCCGTACTTCGTGGCGACGCAGGCGCACCCGGAGTTCAAGTCGCGTCCGACCCGGGCGCACCCGCTGTTCGCCGGCCTCGTCGGTGCGGCGCTGAAGCGGCGCTCGGCGTGACGACCCGGCCCGCCACCCCGGAGCCGACCGACACGGTCGCGAGCCGTCCCGTCGTGCAGCACCGCGTGCTGCACGACGGGAAGGTGTTCGACGTGGTCGCCGACCACGTCGACCTGGGTGGCGAGCCGGTGCTGCGCGAGTACACGGCGCACCCCGGTGCGGTCGGTGTGATCGCGCTGGACGACGACGACCGGGTGCTGCTGCTGTCCCAGTACCGGCACCCGGTCCGTCGGGAGCTGTGGGAGCCGCCGGCCGGGTTGCTCGACGTCGCGGGCGAGGACCCCGTCGCCGCCGCGGCCCGCGAGCTCGCCGAGGAGGCGGACCTGCGGGCCGGCTCGTGGTGGCGGCTGGTCGAGTTCTTCACCTCGCCGGGCAGCTCGGACGAGTCGATCGCCGTGTACCTGGCCCGGGACCTCTCACCGGTGCCGGACGGCGAACGGTGCGAACGCGTGGACGAGGAGGCCGCCATGGTGGCCGCCTGGCTGCCGATCGACGAGGCCGTCGCCGCCGTGCTGGGCGGCCGGCTGCACAACCCGACGGCCGTCGTCGGCATCCTCGCCGCCGCTGCTGCCCGGACCGCCGGGTGGTCGACGCTGGAGCGCGTCGGGGACTAGCCGGCGTTCAGGCGGCGCGCGCCGCGGCGGCAGGGGCCGGCCCGGGGACAGGGGCGGTCGCCAGCGAGCCGCGCACGCGCAGCGTGCCGGCGAGCAGCACGGTGGCGATCACCAGGCCCGCGGCGCCGAGCATGTGCAGGTCCACCAGGGCGATCGGCAGCCCCGTGAACAGCTGCACGTAGCCGATCAGCGCCTGCGCAGCGGTCACGACGAGGAGCACCCACGCAGCACGTCGCGCGGCGGCAGGTCCGCTCCGGCGCACCCGGAGGAGGAGTGCGACGAGCACGGCGACGAAGACCCACACCGCCAGCGAGTGCACCCGCGCCATGGCGAACGGGTCGACGGCGAACCGGTAGCCCACCCGGTCGTCGCCCGAGTGCGGGCCCGCGCCGGTGACGACGACGCCGAGCGCCACAACCACCAGCGCGGCGACCCCGAGCAGGGCCATGAGCCTGCGCGTGGTGACGTCGACCGTGGGCACCGACACCTCGTCGCTCTCCTTGGAGCGGATCACCAGCCAGGTGGAGACCGCCACCAGGGCCATGGAGATGAGCATGTGGCCGCTGACCACGGCCGGCGGCAGGCTGTAGATGACCGCCATGCCACCGACGACGGCCTGGACGACGACCCCGACCAGGGGCACCCACGCCATCGCGCGGTACGACGCCGACCGCTGTCGGTCGAGGCCCGCGAGCAGCGCGACGGCGAGCGCGAGGACGACGAGGACGCCCGTGATGGTGCGGTTCCCGAACTCGATGAACGGGTGGTAGCTGGTCGCGTCGTGCAGCGTCGGCGTGAAGTGACCCGGCTCGCAGCTGGGCCACGACGAGCAGCCCAGGCCCGAGGCGGTCAGCCGCACGAGCCCGCCGGTGACGATGATCAGCACCTGGGCGACGAGGTTGGCCAGCACGGCGCGGCGGCGCCAGACGGCGAGCCGGTCGGCGGCGAGGGGCGCGGGGACCGAGGGGCGTGTCACGGTGCCAGGGTAGATCGCCGGCGCAGCGGCGCCGTCGCCCGCTAGGACCAGCGGAACCAGCGAGCCGCCGCCGCGCCGAGGCCGGCCGCCCACACCGCGAGCACGACCAGCGGCCGGACGGCCCACGTGCCGTGGATCAGCGCCGCGCGCAGCGCCTCGCCGAGGGCACCGGACGGCAGCCAGCCGACGAGGTGGGCGAGCCCGGCGGGCAGCACGCTCGCGGGGAGCACCACCCCGCCGAAGGCCAGCAGCACCAGGACGATGTTGGCCAGGGCGATCACTGCCTCCGCCCGGACGCGACCTGCGGCGAGCAGCGCCGCGGCACCCCAGGCGGTCGTGCCGAGGATCCAGGCGACGACGGCGGCGACGACGCCCGCGGCGTCCGGCCTCCAGCCCAGCACGAGCCCGGCACCCCCGATGACCACGACCTGTGCCAGCTGGACCGCCAGGACGCCGACAAGCTTGCCCGCCAGCAGACCGGTCGGCCCCAGCGGTGTCGTGGCCATCAGCCGGAGCACACCGTTGCGGCGGTCGAACGCCGTGGTGATCGCCGGAGAGGTGAAAGCCGAGCTCATCAGGGCGAACGCCAGCACGCCGGGGGTCACGAGGTCGATGCGGGTGGCGCCCGCCGTGTCGAACGTCAGGAACGTGGCCCGTGCGAGGCCGCCGAGCAGCATCAGCGGCAGCAGGACCGTCACCATCACCTGCTCGCCGTTGCGGAGCACGGCGCGCAGCTCGAAGGCGCCCTGGGCGCCGATACGACGCGAGGCGGGGGCGGCGGTCATCGCAGGCTCCTGCCGGTGAGGTCGAGGAAGACGTCCTCGAGGGTGCGTCGACCCAGCTCCAGGCGGATGAGCTGCACGCCCGCGTCCGCCAGCCACCTCGTCAGCACGGCCACGAGCTGGGGGTCGACGGGGCCGGACACCGTGCACGCGGTCCGGCCGGCGGGATCGACGGTGAACCGACCTCCCAGCGCAGCGGCCAGCGCCGCGGCGTCGACGGGTTGGGCCGCCTCGACGCGCAGGGTCGTCGTACCCCCCGAGGCCACCAGCTCGGCCACGGTGCCGGAGGCGATGGCGCGGCCGTGGTCGACGATCACCACCTGGTCGGCCAGAGCCTCGGCCTCGGCCATGAAGTGCGTGGTCAGCACCACGGACACACCGTCCTGCGACAGCTCGCCGACCAGGTCCCACACGGCGCGCCGGGCCTGGGGGTCGAGGCCCGCGCTCGGCTCGTCGAGAAAGACCAGGCGCGGGCGTCCGACGAGTGCGACGGCCAGGGCCAGGCGCTGACGCTCGCCGCCGGAGAGCCGTCGCACCGTCGTCCGCGCGAACGAGCGCAGCCCGAGGCGTTCGCTGAGCTCGGCCGTGTCGGCCGGGTCCGCGTACATGCGCGACACGTGCTGCAGGACGTCGGCGGCCCGTTGGGTGTTCGGCAGCCCGCCGTCCTGCAGCATCACCCCTACCTGCGGGCGCAGCACGGCAGCGTCCCGGACCGGGTCGAGGCCCAGCACGCGCACCTGGCCGCCGTCGCGGTGGCGCAGCCCTTCGCAGATCTCCACCGTGGACGTCTTGCCGGCGCCGTTCGGGCCCAGCACGGCCGTGACCTGGCCGGCCGCCGCCACGAGGTCCAGGCCGTCCACCGCGACGTTGGCGCCGTAGCGCTTGACCAGCCCGTTCACCTCGACGGCGGGGGAGAGCGGCACGGCGGCGACTCTATCCCCGCTGCCCGTGAGGTCCCACCGGGCGCCTGCGGTCCCGGCCGTAGAGCGGTCCGGTCGTTGATGTCCGTGCGGTGCGGCAGGCTCTGCACGTGCTGCTGCTCGTGTCGGCCTCGGGTGCGGGCGCCGCCACGGGTGCTGGTGCGCGGGTCAGCGACGTCGGGGCACGTGTGCCGCACGCCGTGGTCGGGCGAGAGGCGGCGCCGCGCTGGGCGTGGGCGGACACGTCGGCGTGGTACCCGCGGCTGCTCGCGGACGGCGTCCGGGTCGAGAGGTGCCTCGACCTGCGGCTGGCCCACCACGTGCTGCGACTGGCACCCGGCACGGCGTCGTCGCGCCTGGCCACCGCCCCGCCGAGCTGGTTCGACGGACCCGGCACCAGCGGTGCCCGGCCCGCTGACGACACGCTGTTCGTTGTCGACCGGTCCGCCGACGAGCCGGACGAGAACGCCTGCGTCGCCGAGCTGCAGGCACAGGACGAGGCGGTGGCGGCAGCGCCGTTCGCTGCTCGGCTGCGGCTGCTGCTCGCCGCCGAGTCCGCCGGTGCGCTGGCTGCTGCCGAGATGCACCACGCCGGTGTCCCGTGGGACCCCGCCGTGCACGACGGCGTGCTGCGGGCGGTGCTGGGGCCGCGTCCGCGAGGCGGTGAGCGACCGGCGCGGCTCGAGGAGCTGGCCGCGGCGGTCCGCGCCGCGCTCGACTCGCCGGGGCTGAACCCGGACTCGCAACCGGATGTGCTGCGGGCGCTGCGGCGCGTGGGGCTGCCCGTGACGTCCACCCGCCGGTGGGAGCTGGAGCGGCTGGACCACCCGGCCGTCGAACCGCTGGTGCAGTACAAGAAGCTGTCGCGCCTGCATGCCGCGAACGGCTGGGCGTGGCTCGACGCCTGGGTCGCCGGCGGTCGGTTCCGGCCCGAGTACGTGGTCGGCGGGGTGGTCACCGGCCGGTGGGGCAGCAGCGGCGGGGGAGCGCTGCAGCTGCCGCGTCAGCTGCGGGGGGCGGTGCGGGCGGACGCGGGCTGGAGCCTGGTGGTGGCCGACGCCGCGCAGCTGGAACCCCGGGTGCTGGCTGGTCTGGCGCACGACGAGCGCCTCGCGGCGGCCGGTCGCGGCCACGACCTGTACGGGGCCATGGTCGCCGCGGGCGTCGTGGCCGACCGCACGCTGGCGAAGGTCGGCATGCTCGGGGCGCTCTACGGCGGCACCACGGGGGTCAGCGCGACCGTGCTGCCGCGGCTGGCGCGGGCATACCCGGACGCGCTCGCGTACGTCGAGGCGGCCGCCCGCGCGGGTGAGCGGGGCGAGGTCGTGTCCACCCTGCTCGGCCGGGGCTCGCCGCGTCCGGGCGCCGACTGGGAGCAGGCCCAGCTGGCGGCCCTGGCCGACGACGCCGGGTCGGGTCTGGAGGCCCGGGCGCGCGCTGCAGGACGGTCCTGGGGCCGGTTCACCCGCAACTTCGTCGTGCAGGGCACAGCCGCGGAGTGGGCGCTGGCCTGGATCGCCGAGACGCGGCGGCGGTTGTGGGCACTGGGAGAGTCGGGGACCGCGGGGCTGGCGCCGGAACCGTTCGCGCAGCGCCCGCACCTCGTCTACTTCCTGCACGACGAGCTGGTGGTCCACACCCCGACGGCCCTGGCTCCGGTCGTGGTCGACGAGGTGCGCGCTGCCGCAGCAGCGGCGGGGCGGCTGCTCTTCGGCGACTTCCCGGTGGAGCTCCCGCTGTCTGTGGGCGTGGCCGAGTCCTACGGCGACGCCAAGGGCGGCTGAGCGCGCGGCGCCGGCGACCGGTCCGGACCGGATGGCGGACGAGGAAGGTAGGCCTTGCTTGCCGGGATGTATTTTGGCAACAAGGATGTTGCCGATATCGGGAGCGACGACCGCGTCGGTCCCGGACATCTCGAGCGGTGCTCGTCGCACCGGTCACCCGTCTCCTGTGGAGGTGCGCATGAGCAGCCTGCTGCCCGTCGTCGTGCCGGCCGGAGGCGTGCTCGCCGGAGCGTCCTCCGGGCGGATGGACGACCTGGAGACCCGCACCCGGCAGCGCGTGCTCGAGCTGATCGCCGCGGACGGGCCGATCAGCGCCGTCGAGCTGGCCGCTGCCCTCGACCTGACTCCGGCGGGAGTGCGGCGCCACCTGTCCGCGCTGGAGCACAACGGGCAGATCGCACCGCACACGGCAACGGGCGGTGCACCGGCCCGGCGTGGGCGTCCGGCCCGCCGGTTCGTCGTCGCGACCCGGGGCCAGCACGACCTGGAGCACCGGTACGCCGAGATCGCCGCGGAGGCGCTCGCGTTCCTCGCCAGCGCCGCCGGCGAGGAGGCGGTCGAGAAGTTCGCCGCCGAGCGCGTCGGCGACCTCGAGCGGCAGATCGCACCCGCGGTCGACGCAGCGGGGACCGACATGACCGCCCGTGCGGAGGCGCTCGCGCGGGCTCTGGACGACCATGGCTATGCCGCGTCGGCGCGTCCGGTCCCGGGCACCGACGCCGTGCAGCTGTGCCAGGGTCACTGCCCCGTGCAGGACGTCGCGGCCCAGTTCCCGCAGCTGTGCGAGGCGGAGACCCGCGCGTTCGGCCACCTGCTCGGCGTGCACGTCCAGCGCCTGGCGACGCTGACCTCCGGCGGCCACGTCTGCACCACCAGCATCCCCACCGGCACCCGCCGGGTCCCAGCAGCACCGACCACCCCCGTGATCGCGACGGAAGGACCGACAGCATGAGCGCACCCACGGAGCCGATCACCACGCCTTCGCCCCAGCTGACCCAGGACGAGGCGATCGCCTCGATCGGTACCTACGGCTACGGCTGGCACGACGAGGACGTGGCCGGCGCGAGCGCGCGCCGCGGCCTGTCGGAGGACGTCGTCCGCGACATCTCCCGGCTGAAGAACGAGCCGGAGTGGATGCTCAAGACGCGGCTGAAGGCCCTGCGCCTGTTCGACAAGAAGCCGATGCCGGCGTGGGGCGCCGACCTGTCCGGCATCCACTTCGACAACATCAAGTACTTCGTCCGGTCGACGGAGAAGCAGGCCGCCAGCTGGGAGGACCTGCCCGAGGACATCAAGAACACGTACGACCGGCTGGGCATCCCGGAGGCGGAGAAGCAGCGCCTGGTCGCCGGCGTGGCCGCGCAGTACGAGTCCGAGGTGGTGTACCACCAGATCCAGGAGGAGCTGGAGAAGCAGGGCGTCGTCTTCCTCGACACCGACACCGGTCTCAAGGAGTACCCCGAGATCTTCGAGCAGTACTTCGGCTCGGTCATCCCGCCGGGGGACAACAAGTTCGCGTCGCTGAACACGTCCGTGTGGTCGGGCGGGTCGTTCGTCTACGTGCCGCCGGGCGTCCACGTCGACATCCCGCTGCAGGCCTACTTCCGCATCAACACGGAGAACATGGGCCAGTTCGAGCGGACGCTGATCATCGCGGACGAGGGCTCGTACGTGCACTACGTCGAGGGCTGCACCGCGCCGATCTACCAGAGCGACTCGCTGCACTCCGCGGTGGTCGAGATCATCGTGAAGAAGAACGCCCGCGTCCGGTACACGACCATCCAGAACTGGTCGACCAACGTGTACAACCTGGTCACCAAGCGCGCGACGGTCGCCGAGGGCGGCTCCATGGAGTGGGTCGACGGCAACATCGGCTCGAAGGTCACCATGAAGTACCCGGCCGTGTACCTGATGGGCGAGCACGCCAGCGGCGAGACGCTGTCGATCGCGTTCGCCGGCGAGGGCCAGCACCAGGACACCGGTTCGAAGATGGTGCACGCGGCGCCGAACACCTCCAGCCACATCATCAGCAAGTCGGTGGCGCGCGGCGGTGGCCGGTGCTCGTACCGCGGGCTGGTGCAGATCCTCGAGGGTGCCGAGGCGTCCCGGTCGTCCGTGCTGTGCGACGCGCTCCTGGTGGACCAGATCTCACGGTCGGACACCTACCCGTACGTCGACGTCCGCGAGGACGACGTGACGATGGGCCACGAGGCGACGGTCTCGCGGGTGAGCGAGGACCAGCTGTTCTACCTGATGTCCCGAGGCCTGCCCGAGCAGGAGGCCGTGGCGACCATCGTGCGCGGGTTCGTCGAGCCCATCGCCCGTGAGCTGCCCATGGAGTACGCGCTCGAGCTCAACCGCCTCATCGAGCTCCAGATGGAAGGTGCCGTCGGCTGATGACGACCACGACGAACGAGCCCGCGGGGCTGTCGACCGACCACTCGCGGGCGGTCGCCGACCAGGCGCACAGCCACGGTGTGGCGACCGTCCCCGAGACGAGCCGGGCCGCCCGGCGGACCAGCTTCGACGTCGCCGACTTCCCCGTGCCGACCGGCCGCGAGGAGGAGTGGCGGTTCTCGCCGATGGACCGTCTGGCGCCGCTGGTGGCGGCCGACGGCGGCGTGCTGACCGGCCACGGCGTGCTGACCACCGTGGTGGAGAGCCCGGAGGTGCGCGTCGAGATCGTCGACCGCGACGACGCACGGCTGGGCCTGGCGGGCCGGCCGGGGGACCGGATCGCGGCCGCGTCGTGGGCGTCCTTCCCGCGGTCGACCGTCCTGACGTTCCCGCGCGAGGCGGTCGCCTCGCAGGTCACCTCCGTGGTGCTGGAGGGCTCGTCCCTCGACCCGACCGCCGCGCACCTGCTGGTGCACGCCGAGGCGATGTCCCAGGGCACCGTCGTGATCGACCACATCGGCCAGGCGGCGCTCGCGGAGACCATCGAGATCGTCGCCGACGAGGGCTCCCACCTGACCGTGGTGTCGCTGCAGGACTGGGCCCCGGGCTCGGTGCACGACGCGGCGCACCGCCTGCGCGTCGGCCGGGACGCCACCGTGCGGCACATCGTCGTCACGCTGGGCGGCGACGTGGTGCGCATCACCCCCGACGCCGAGTTCACCGGTGAGGGCGGCGACGTCACGGCGCTCGGCCTGTACTTCGCCGACGCGGGCCAGCACCAGGAGCACCGGCTGTTCATCGACCACGCGGTGCCGTCGTGCCGCTCCCGCGTCACGTACAAGGGCGCCCTGCAGGGCGACGGTGCGCACGCGGTGTGGGTCGGCGACGTGCTGATCCAGGCGCAGGCCGAGGGCACCGACACCTACGAGCTGAACCGCAACCTGGTGCTCAGCGACGGGGCGCGTGCGGACTCCGTGCCCAACCTCGAGATCGAGACCGGTCTGATCGAGGGTGCGGGGCACGCGAGCGCCACCGGCCGGTTCGACGACGAGCAGCTGTTCTACCTGCGCTCGCGCGGGATCCACGAGCAGGACGCCCGGCGGCTGGTGGTGCTCGGCTTCTTCGCCGAGCTGCTGCACCAGATCGAGGTCCCCGAGATCGAGGAGCGGCTGCTCGCGTCGATCGAGAGCGAGCTGGCGGCATCCGGTGCCGTCGTCCCCGAGTCCCCGGACGGGGCGGCCGCCGAGGGCGAGCAGGCATGAGCGCTCAGCGCGCGTGCCTCGCCTCGCAGGTCCCCGTGGCGGGCACCCTGCGGGTGGAGCTCGAGGGCGCCGACGGCACCGTCGAGGTGGCCGTCGTCCGCGACGAGGACGGCGAGCTGCACGCGATCAGCGACATCTGCTCGCACGGCCAGGTCTCGTTGTCCGACGGCGAGGTCGAGGGCGCCACGATCGAGTGCTGGCTGCACGGGTCGCGGTTCGACCTGCGCACCGGCAAGCCGCTGTCCCCGCCCGCCGTCCGGCCCGTGCCCGTCTACCCCTTGACCGTCGAGGGCGAGCAGGTGCTCGTCGACGTCGACGCCCCGCTCTGAAGACCCCGAGGAGAACCATGTCCACCCTGCAGATCAGCGACCTGCACGTCAGCGTCGAGACGAAGGAAGGACCCAAGCCCATCCTGCGTGGCGTCGACCTCACCGTGAACAGCGGCGAGACGCACGCGATCATGGGGCCGAACGGCTCCGGCAAGTCCACCCTGGCCTACTCGCTGGCCGGTCACCCCAAGTACCACGTCACCTCCGGCTCCGTGACGCTGGACGGCCAGGACGTCCTCGCGATGAAGGTCGACGAGCGCGCTCGTGCCGGCCTGTTCCTGGCCATGCAGTACCCGGTCGAGGTGCCGGGCGTCTCGGTGTCGAACTTCCTGCGGACCGCCAAGACGGCCGTGTCCGGCCAGGCACCGGCGCTGCGCACCTGGGTCAAGGACGTGCGCGCCGCGATGGACAACCTGCGCATGGACCCGGCGTTCTCCGAGCGGTCGGTGAACGAGGGCTTCTCCGGCGGCGAGAAGAAGCGCCACGAGATCCTGCAGATGGAGCTCCTGGCACCGAAGTTCGCGATCCTCGACGAGACGGACTCCGGTCTGGACGTCGACGCGCTGCGCATCGTGTCCGAGGGCGTGAACCGCGTGGCGAGCAAGACGGACGTCGGCGTGCTGCTGATCACGCACTACACCCGGATCCTGCGGTACATCCGGCCCGACTTCGTGCACGTCTTCGTCGACGGGCGCATCGCCGAGGAGGGCGGCTCCGACCTGGCCGACCGGCTCGAGGACGAGGGCTACGACCGCTTCACCCAGGGCGCCCCGCTCGTCTGAGCCCGGCCTGCACCTACCCACCCAGCCGACCGTCCGAGCGGAGGACCGATGACCAGCACGCTGGACGCCACCCGCACCCTGAGCCCCGAGGAGCTCGCCGCGGTTCGGGCGGACTTCCCGCTGCTGTCGCGCACCCTGCGCGACGGGCGGCCGCTGGTGTACCTCGACTCGGGTGCCACCTCGCAGAAGCCCGAGGTGGTGCTCGACGCCGAGCAGGACTTCTACACGCAGCGCAACGCCGCCGTGCACCGCGGTGCGCACCAGCTGGCGGAGGAGGCGACCGAGGCGTTCGAGGGCGCCCGGTCGCGCGTCGCGTCGTTCGTCGGCGTGGCGGCCGACGAGCTCGTCTGGACGTCCAACGCGACCGCGGGGATCAACCTCGTCGCGTACGCGATGTCCAACGCGAGCCTCGGCCGCGGGGGTGCGGCGGCACGCCGCTTCGCGCTCGGCCCGGGCGACGAGATCGTCGTCACCGAGGCCGAGCACCACGCGAACCTGGTGCCGTGGCAGGAGCTCGCCGCGCGGACCGGGGCCACGCTGCGCTGGCTGGGCGTGGACGACGACGGGCGCATCCGGCTGGAGGACCTCGCGACGGTCGTCGGTGAGCGCACGCGCGTGCTGGCGTTCACCCACGCGTCGAACGTCACCGGGGCGATCACGCCCGTCGACGCGTTCGTCGCCCGGGCTCGCGAGGTCGGCGCGTTCACCGTGCTGGACGCCTGCCAGTCCGTCCCGCACCTGCCGGTGGACCTGCACGCGCTCGGCGTGGACTTCGCCGCCTTCTCCGGCCACAAGATGCTCGGTCCCACCGGTGTCGGAGCCCTGTACGGGCGCCGGGAGCTGCTGGCGGACCTGCCGCCGTTCCTCACGGGCGGGTCGATGGTCGAGGTCGTCACCATGGAGCAGACGACGTACGCCCCGCCGCCGCAGCGGTTCGAGGCCGGCACCCAGATGGTCGCCCAGGCCGTCGGCATGGGGGTCGCGGCGGACTACCTGGCGGAGCTCGGCATGGACGCCGTGGCGGCACATGAGCGGCAGCTGGCCGGGTTGCTGCTGGACGCGGTCGCGTCCGTGCCCGGCGTGCGCGTGATCGGCCCGACGGACAACCGCGACCGGCTCGCCACCGTGTCGTTCGTGGTGGACGGGGTGCACGCGCACGACGTCGGCCAGGTGCTGGACGACGCCGGCGTCGCCGTGCGCGTCGGCCACCACTGCGCCCAGCCGCTGCACCGGCGCTTCGGCGTGGCCGCGACGGCTCGCGCCACCGCGTCCGTGTACACCACCGAGGCGGAGATCGAGGTGTTCCGGGAAGCGCTGGCGGGGGTCCGGGCGTTCTTCGGTGCGGACGACGACGCACGCGTCCACCGACACGGAGGTGACCAGTGAGCTCCGGCTCGATGGAACAGCTGTACCAGCAGGTGATCCTGGACCACGCGAAGTACCCGCACGGGCGCGGCCTGCCCGAGGGGTCGGGGACGGTCGCGGTGGCGATCGCCGAGCACGCCGACGCCTGCGGGGTGTCCCACCAGGTGAACCCGACGTGCGGCGACGAGCTGACGGTCCGGGTGGACGTGGACACCAGCGGCCCCGTGCCGGTGGTGCGCGACCTGCGCTGGGACGGCCAGGGCTGCTCGATCTCCCAGGCGTCGGCGTCGGTGCTGCACGACCTCGTCGTCGGCCAGGACCTGCGCACCGTTGACTCGCTGCACGACTCCTTCCGCGCGCTGATGCAGTCGCGCGGTGCGGGCCTGGACGACGAGGCCGCCGAGGAGGCGCTGGGCGACGCCGCGGCGTTCACCGGCGTGTCGCGCTACTCCGCACGCGTCAAGTGCGCCCTGCTCGGCTGGGTCGCCATGTCCGACGCCCTCATCCTGTCCGGCGCCCGTACCCAGGAGGACGCATGAGCATCGACCAGAACCCCGGCGCCCGCACGGAGCCGGCCACCGCAGCCGACGTCGAGGAGGCCATGCGCGACGTCATCGACCCCGAGCTGGGCGTGAACGTCGTCGACCTGGGGCTGGTGTACGGCGTGCTGGTGGACCAGACCAACACCGCCACCATCGACATGACGCTGACGTCGGCGGCCTGCCCGCTGACCGACATGATCGAGGACCAGACGGCCCAGGTGCTCGACGGCATCGTCGACGCGTTCCGCATCAACTGGGTGTGGATGCCGCCGTGGGGCCCGGAGAAGATCACCGAGGACGGGCGCGAGCAGATGCGGGCCATCGGCTTCAACATCTAGGGGTTGCAGGGGACACTCCGTCGGTTGGGATACCGGCGCGAGCACCTTCCGACGTGCGGATTCGCAGGTCGGCCCTTGGGCCTTGGGTGACTCGGAAGCGTCATTGGCTGGTGAGCCCGCTACCCCAGGGCAGGCATGCCGCGTCACCCGCGGCTGTTGTCCGCCGACAAGTTGGCACGGCGGGCCGTGACTCAAGGCCGAGCGGATCCTCGGACCTGGACGGTTCGGAAGAGGACGTTCCTGCTGAGTAGCCGGCCCCGTCGGGCCCCGCGGTTCGGTGGCTGAAGGTGGTCTCGGCCAACCTCAGATGGCCGACACAACCACCACACCTGCACCCAGGATGAGTAGGGCGGTGTAGAACGGTGCGATCGACCATGAGGTCCAGATCGACCGCTCCGGCAGGTACTTGCGGGCAAACGCCCTCCACCTGGGCAGGGCTGGCGCGTCGTCCGGGACGGGCTCGTCGGCGTCCACCGGATCGAGCGTGAAGAGCGGCACCTGCCGGCTGGAGCGCGCGACGGTGTTGTAGAGCCGTCGGAATTGCTTCTCACTGCGCAGGTAGTTGGCGTCGAGGTAGGCGAAGAGCACGACGGCGACCATGCCGAGGGCCGCCAGCGGCCACGAGTGCTGGGTGAGTGCGAACCCGAAGGTGGCGGTGACGATCGGCAGCAGCCAGCCCTTCGCTGCCGACGAAGCGGCAGACTGCCGCGTTACAACGGCCTGGATGTAGTCGAGGTGCTTGCGCCGGTCTTCCGGCGCAATCGGGGGTTCTGCTGAGGCCTGGAGGTGCCGCACTGCACTGCGGACCCCGAGCATCGCGCGCTCTTTGGATGACTCCGAGTAGTCCGTCTTTGCTGGCCAGATCGGACCCATAGCGTCGTTCCCCCAGCGAGGAACGAGATGGACGTGGACGTGCTTGACGGTCTGGGTTGCGACCTCACCGTTGGACTGGATGACGTTGAGCCCCTCGGGATGAATCGCCTCGCGGATCGCGTCGGCCAGTAGCACCGTGGCCCTCGAGAGCTGGGCGGCTTCGTCGGGCTTGAGGCCCCAGATGTCGGGCACGTGTCGCCTCGGCACGACGAGTACGTGTCCGAGCACGGCTGGCTCTGTCGGGAAGAAGGCCACGACGTTTTCGTCGCGGTACACCTCGCGCACGTCGGGATCGTCGCGCTCGACGATCGCGCAGAACTCACACGTGGTGCTTGTCACGGGCGGGCCTTCGCCTGGGCGACCCAGCCCTCAAGGTTGTCTGCGAGGTTCGCGTAAGTCGCTTTCGTGTCGATCCCTCCGTTCCACCAGTCCTTCCTCGTCGGATCGAACACGGGGATGCCGGATGGCCCCGAGGCCTTATCGAACGGGTTCGCACCTACGCGATCGACGGTTCCGAACGACGAGAGGCCGTGGATGCGGATTCCGACGAGCGGCTTCTTCGCCTGCCACGCCTTCTCGATCTCGTAGATCACCCACGGGCGGCTGGCGGTCTCCTGGCCGATCAGGACGACAACAGCCCGCTTGTAGCTCATCTGCTTCTCGATCCAGTCGACAATGGCCTGCTGGCCGCGCCGCCGCACTGCCTCCCACTCCTGGGCCTTGAGCAGGGGCTGGCCCTCGAGCGCGTTGACGTTCCGCACGAGCTGCACACGGTTGACGTCGCGCTCGTAGTGGAAGGAGTAGAACACCGTCTTTGTGGCCACCGATGGTCCTTCACTGTGGGTTGGCCGAGTGGCTCTCGACCTGAGGGCGACAGTAGGGCCGACCACCGACGTCGCGTCAGCGGTTGAAGCTCAATGTCAGTGGCACCTAAGACGCCCAGCTTTCCGCTGACACGCGTTCGGGGTGAGTTTCACCCGCGCACCGGAAGACTGGAGCCATGGAGCGCCAGATTGACTTCTCTCGTGATCGGCACATGCTCTGCGGACGCTGCGACCAGCGGTGGGTCGTCGACCTGGACTGGATCGACCGGTGGGAACAGGGGCAGGAGTCGTGCCCAGGCTGTGGCGCGACGTGCGAGCACGAGGACTCGCCCCGGGTCACGGTCGATCCCGACGAACCCGCGCTCGATGACGATCAGGTCGCTCGACTCGCCTGGTACCACACGAGCACCCATCCAGACTGGCCGGCGCGACAGTTCGACCCGGCGGCCGGGCTGACTGCGCTGACCCGCAGCCGGATGGGCGGCGAAGAGACTGTCGCCGAGTGGGTGGCGTACCAGCGGGCGAAGGCGCTCCACGTCGGCACATACGAAGCTGCGGTCCACAACATGCTGAGGCGCATCCACGACCAAGCCGATCACGCCAGCCAGTTCTACCTGTACCGAGTGCGCCTCAAGCCGTCCGTCGTGGTGCGAGATGGTTGGCTTGTCGACCCGAGCAACTTCGTCGGCGACGTCACGCTCGACGCCGTCTGCCCACCTGGCGTCGATGTCGCTCGCTATCTGAACTACCACGAGGACCCCGGGGGACTCTCCCTGGCACTGGGCCAGGACGCGATAATCAGCGTTCAACGAGTCGCCGTCCCGCTCGCCGACGCGGGCGACGACGACTGGGTCCGGAGTGCTGTCGCGGCTCTCGGCGATGCGCCAGAAGTCGTTGCGCCGGCGACCAAGCGACGCAGCTTGTTTCCCCTGCCGCCTCCCTCACCGCGAATCCGGGCCGGCCAGGAACTGATGACGACACTCGCGGGCCGCCTGCCGGTCAATCTCCGCGACCAGTTCACGTGGGGCGCGGCTTTCGACGACGAGGACGATCCAGCGCGGTGGGCGCGGCGAACAAGCGGCCTGCTCGAGCTCATCGTGCACCCAGGCGCGGCTCTGGCCGCTCTTGACGGGGAAGAGCCGCGACCGGTCTGAGGGTCCCTGCGTGCCGCGGGGGTTAGCCCGCATCGCGCGCAGTGCCGGCTATATCGTCGACGCCACGCGCGGGTCAGCCTGAAGAAGATCCGATCAATTCCGACGCGGTGCGCTCCGGACGGCCTTGCGACGGTTGTCTCAGGGGCGTCCGCGTCGGTCGGGTCGTGGTCAGAGGCTCGGTGCCGAGAACGTGTCGCAGGCCGCCAGCGTGCCCTTCTGGTAGCCGGTGGTGAACCACTTCTCCCGCTGGGCGCTGGACCCGTGCGTCCACGTGTCCGGGTTGACCCCGCCGCCGGACTGCTGCTGGATGTGGTCGTCGCCCACGGCCTGCGCCGCGGCGAGCGCGTTCGACAGCTGCTGCGGCGTCACGGGGTCGAGGAACACCACGCCCGTCTGCGGGTCCTTGGTCGTCGCGGCGTGGCCGATCCAGATGCCGGCGTAGCAGTCGGCCTGCAGCTCGAGCTTGACAGAGTCGGACGTCGCGCCGGTGCCCTGGTGGTCGATCTTGCTCATCGTGCCGAGCAGGTTCTGCACGTGGTGCCCGTACTCGTGGGCCGTGACGTACATCTCGGCCAGCGGTCCGTCCTGGGCGCCGAACTGGCTCTGCAGCTGGTCGTAGAAGCCCAGGTCGAGGTACACCGTCCGGTCCGTCGGGCAGTAGAACGGTCCGGTGGAGCTCGACGCGGCGCCGCAGCCGGTGCTCGTCTGCGAGGTGAACGAGACCACCGGCGGCTGGCTGAACGGCGTGCCCTGGGCGGCCAGCGCCTCCTGCCAGTAGGCGTCCAGACCCTGCACGGTCGCCGACAGCCGGCAGTCGCGCTGGGTGTTCGCCTGCTCGGCGGAGCAGCGCTGGATGGTGGTTCCCTGCGACGTGCCACCGGACTGCGACCCACCGCCGACGGCGTTCAGCACGTCGCCGAGGTTGCCACCGTTGAGCAGCGTGACCAGGACGACCACGACGAGCCCGGTCACGCCGCCGCCGATCGCGATGCCGCGTCCGGGTCCGCGGCTCTGCACCCGGCCGCCCTCGAAGTCGCCGCCCTCGTGGAAGGTCACGCGGGGACGCTAACCCGGCATCGGAGGAGCGGCCACCGGATGGCCGGTGCGCCGGCGCGCGGGGGGAGTGCGGTTCAGTCGTCCGGCAGCCCACGGGCGGCGAGCGCCTCCCCGACCCGTCGGGCATGCGCGACGGTCCGCACCCCGGCCGGCACGACGAGCGCGCGAGGTGACCGGTCCAAACCTCGGGCCCGTGCCGCGTCGGCGGACTCCCCGAGGACCTGGACCAGCACCGGCACGCTGCGCAGCATCACGGCGACCCCGAGCGCGATCGAGCTCGGCCGGACGCCGAACCGCCGCAGACCGGTGGTCGCACCCGTCACCACGCTCACCAGCTCGTCCGCCGGGGTGGTCGCCGCGAGCACGACGCCGGCGAGCACCACGGCGAGCAGGTCGAGCGCGCCGGCCACGCCGGCCGCCGCTCCGCTCGTCCACCAGCGGCCGAGGCCGACGAACGCCGCGGCGACCAGACCCGGCCGCAGCCCGAGCACCACCCGGCGCCACGGCAGGCGGGCGACCGCCGCAGCGGCCGACGCGACCAGCACACCGGCCACCGCGGCGGGCAGGCCCGGGACCAGGACGACCGCGGCGGTGAACGCCGCCGTGCCGCAGAGGGACGCCCACACCGGCAGCCGGTGCAGCGGGCTGGACCCCGGTACGTAGAGACCGAGCGGTCCCGTCCAGGCTCCGCGGCCCCTACGGCGACTCACGGCGCCCGCACCCCGGCTGCCCGCGGCGCCTCGCTCATCAGCTCGCGGTACCGCACCAGGGCGGGACCGGGGGGACCGTCGTGGACCACCTGTCCCTGGTCGACCACCAGCACCCGGTCGGCCCGCGCCGCCGCCTCGAGGTCGTGGGTGACCAGCACCACCTGCTGCTCCAGGGCGTCGAGGAGCTGGTCCACGACGCGCCGCCACCGCAGGTCGAGCAGCGTGGTCGGTTCGTCGCACACCAGCACCGCCGGCTCGGTGGCCAGCACGGCGGCGAGCGCCAGCAGCTGCCGCTGGCCCGCGGACAGCGCGTGCACCGGCAGGTCCGCGTGGTCGGCGAGGCCGAACCGGTCGAGCCAGGCGCGGGCCGCCGAGCGGCGCTCCGCGGCGCTACCCGTGGTCCGGCGCAGCGAGAGCGCCACGTCCTCCGCCGGCGTCGGCATCACCACCTGCGCGTCGGGGTCGGTGAACAGGAAGCCGACCCGGCGGCGCACCGCCGCCCCGTCCCGCACCGTGTCGAGACCGTCGACCCGCACCGTGCCGGCGGACGGCAGCACCAGCGCGTCGACCAGGCGGGCCAGGGTGGACTTCCCGGAACCGTTCGCGCCCACCACGGCCACCCTGCGCTCGGTGAGCGACAGCGTCACGGGGCCCAGGATCCGGACGGTGCGGTCGCGACCGCTGACCGGATCGGGGCTCCAGACGGTCACCTCCGCCCGGTCGAGCTCGATCACCGACGGTCGCGCAGCAGGTCCGGGAACGCCCGCAGCGCCGCTGCGGCGACGGCCGCCGCCAGCAGGCACTTGATCAGGTCGCCGGGCCAGAAGCGCAGGTCGACGACGAACGCCGCCTGCACAGACATGCCGGTGCGCCAGGCGAGGCCTGCGATGCCGAGCGGCCGGACGACCAGCCAGGTGGCGGCCACCCCAGCCGCCGCGAGCACCAGGAACCGACGTGCCGGCCGGGCCTTGCGCGCAAGACCCGCGAACCACCCCGTCAACGCGGTGGCGGGCACGAACGCCGCCAGGTAGCCGACCGTCGGACCGGCCAGCACGCCGATGCCGCCGGTGCCGCCGGCCAGCACCGGGACGCCCGCCAGCCCCACCGCCAGGTAGAGCGCGACCGCCAGCGCGCCTCGCCGTGCGCCCAGCAGCAGCCCTGCCAGCGTGATGGCGAATGTCTGCAGCGTGATCGGTACGGCCGTGCCGGTGGGGATCGGCGGCAGCACCGCGCAGGCGGCGATGAAGGCCGCGAGCACACCCACGAGGGCGATGTCGCCGGCGGGGGAGCGTCGGCTGACGGGTGCGGGGAGGACGGCATCGGCCCCGAGGGCCGCCAGCCGGTCGGTGCCGGCACCTCCGGCGTCGTCGGCGGGCGTCGGGTGGGGGAATCCGCTGGACATCGGCTGCTCCGGTCGTCAGGGTCGGGTGGTCGGACGCGTCGAGCGTCTGGCAGTCGTGGCCCGGGCCTCGTCCTGTCGGTGGCACCGGTAGCCGGCAGCGACGCTGCTCGGACCTCGGTCACGCTAGCCGGTCGTAGACTGGCGGGCGTTTGTGCCCCGGCCCAAGGCCCGAGCGCCCGTCGTCGGAGGAACCCACCAGTGATCGTCGCCCAGGGCGTGGAGCTGCGCATCGGCGCCCGCGTCCTCCTCGAGCCCACCAGCTTCCGCGTCGCCGCCGGCGACCGGATCGGCCTCGTCGGCCGCAACGGTGCGGGCAAGACCACCCTGACGCGCGTGCTCGCCGGTCAGGGGCAGCCCACGGGTGGTCAGGTGACGCGCGGCGGTGAGATCGGCTACCTGCCGCAGGACCCGAGCACGGGCGACGCCGACCAGCTGGCGCTGCACCGCGTGCTGTCCGCCCGTGGGCTGGACGAGGTGGTGCGGGCGATGCGGGAGACCGAGGGTGCGATGGCCAGCGCCGACGACGCCACCCGGGAGACCGCGATGGAGCGGTACTCCCGCCTCGAGGCCCGCTTCACCGCCGCCGGCGGGTACGCCGCCGAGAGCGAGGCCCACCGGATCACCTCGAACCTGGGCCTGGACGACCGCGTGCTGTCGCAGAACGTCGGCACGCTGTCCGGCGGTCAGCGCCGCCGGGTGGAGCTCGCCCGGATCCTGTTCTCGGGCGCCCAGACCCTGCTGCTCGACGAGCCGACCAACCACCTCGACGCCGACTCGATCGCCTGGCTGCGCGACTGGCTCAAGGCGTACTCCGGCGGGTTCGTCGTCATCAGCCACGATGCCGAGCTGCTGCGCGCATGCGTCAACAAGGTGTTCCACCTCGATGCCAACCGCGGGGTGATCGACCAGTACGCGCTCGGCTGGGACGCCTACCTGACCCAGCGCGAGACGGACGAGAAGCGCCGCCGCCGGGAGCGCGCCAACGCCGAGAAGAAGGCAGCGGTGCTGCTGGCGCAGGCCGACAAGATGCGCGCCAAGGCGACCAAGGCCGTCGCCGCGCAGAACATGGCCAAGCGCGCCGAGCGGCTGCTGTCCGGCCTGGAGCAGGTGCGCGCGTCCGACAAGGTGGCGCACCTGCGGTTCCCCGACCCGGCACCGTGCGGCAAGACCCCGCTGACTGCGGAGGGCCTGTCGAAGTCGTACGGGTCGCTCGAGGTGTTCACCGACGTCGACCTGGCGATCGACCGTGGGTCCAAGGTGGTCGTGCTCGGCCTCAACGGCGCCGGCAAGACGACGCTGCTGCGGATCCTCGGCGGCCTGGAGCCCAGCGACACCGGCGAGGTCCGCCCTGGTCACGGCCTCAAGCTCGGCTACTACGCCCAGGAGCACGAGACCCTGGACCTGTCCCGCACGGTGGTGGAGAACCTCCGCTCAGCGGCTCCCGACCTGACCGACACGCAGGTGCGCTCGGTGCTCGGCTCGTTCCTCTTCTCGGGGGACGACGCCGACAAGCCCGCGAACGTGCTCTCCGGCGGGGAGAAGACGAGGCTCGCGCTCGCGGCGCTGGTGGTCTCGAGCGCCAACGTGCTGCTGCTGGACGAGCCGACCAACAACCTGGACCCGGCGTCACGCGAGGAGATCCTCGCCGCGCTGCGTGGCTACGCGGGCGCGGTCGTGCTCGTCAGCCACGACGAGGGTGCCGTCGCGGCGCTGAACCCGGAGCGCGTGCTGCTGCTCCCGGACGGTGCCGAGGACCTGTGGGGACCGGACTACCTGGACCTGATCGCCCTGGCCTGACGCCACCCGCGCGGGACCAGCCGGAGCGGCCGACGCCGTACCGAGCCTCGGCCGCCGCTCAGCGTGCCTCGGCGTCCTCCGGACGCCCGGGTGCCCGGCCCGGTGACCCGCCGCCGAGCTGCGCGTCCACCAACGCGTCCTCGGCGAGCTCGTCACGCCCGGGCCGGCGCCGTGGCCGCTTGTGCGACGGTCCGGCCGCAGCACGGCCCTCGTCGGCCGCAACGGAGCCCTCCACCGGTGCCGTCGTCGGGCCGGCCGTCCCGTCCCGTCCCGCGTCGTCGGCCACCGGCGCGCTCGCGGCCGCGATGCCGTCCGCGTCGCCGGCGCGCCGGGCCGGTGCGGCGGCGCGCTCCTGGCGCTCCTCCAGCAGCTCGCGCCGGGCGGACCACACGCAGGCGGCGAACCCGCCCAGGGCGAACACCCACCACTGAAACGCGTACGACAGGTGGGGTCCGGGGTCCGTGTCCGGCGGGTCCAGGGTGCCCAGCGCCTGCGCCGGGGCGGGGTCCTCGGTCGAGACCGCCACGTAGAAGGGGTACGCGGTGCCGGCGGGGGCAGCGGCTCCGGCGGCCGCGAGCACCTGCGGGACGTCGATCGACTGCACCTGACCCGCCGGCGCCCCACGGGTCGACGCGGCCTCCGGCATGCGCACGCGGCCGACCAGGGTGGTCGTGCCCGCCGGCGGCGGGGCAGGGGTCGGCGCCGTCGACCCGTTGTTGCCGATCGGCACCCAGCCGCGGTCGACCACCAGCACGGACCCGTCCTGCGTCACGAACGGCACGAGCACGTGGTACGCCGAGTGGCTGGCCACCGGCCGGTTGCGCAGCAGCACCGTGGCGGAAGGCACGTAGTGACCCTCCGCACGGACGGAGCGCCACTCCGACGCCGGCGTCAGGCCGGTCCCCGGCGGCGCGAGGGTGCTCAACGGCACCGGCGCTGCCGCCCAGTTCGCCTGGACGACGGCGATCAGCCGGTCCTTCACCACGTGCCGGTGCCACTGCCACCGACCCAGGAAGGTGCAGGTCACCGCCACGACGACACCGATCAGCACCAGCCCGAGGGCCCGGCGGACGGCCGGCCTCACGGTGTGGGACCGCCCTGGTCCGACTGCACCAGCTCGCCGACCGGCACCACGTCCCGCAGGAACGCCCGCACCTGCAGGTACTCCGACAGCGAGCCGCGGTGCTCGTCGCACGCGAGCCAGACCTTGCGCCGGTCCGGGGTGTGCAGGCGCGGGTTGTTCCACAGCAGCCCCCACGCCGCCGGCTGACGGCAGCCGCGCCCGCTGCAGACCAGCTCGCCGACCGCGTCCGGCACGCCCGTGCCCCGGCCCGCCTCGCTCATCGGTCTCCTCCGGCCTGCCGTCGTCGTTCCTCGGACGTCGCATCGGACGCCGTGCCGTCGCCCGTGGTGCCGGTGTCCTCGGGGTCTGGCGGGGCCGGGCGGCCGTCGGTGCGCGACGAACCGCCGATCAGCCGCGGGTCGAGGAACGACGCGTCGCGCGCCTGCCGCTCACGACCGGCGTTGGCCACCAGCACCGCCGTGTACGGCAGCACCACGGCGCCGATCACCAGCAGCACCGTCACCACCACGGGCACCCGGTGGAACGTGGCCACCGCCCCGACGAAGCACACCACCCGGATGCCCATCTGGATCAGGTAGCTGCGCTGCCGGCGGGACTGGTCGGCCGACAACGAGGGTGGTGCGGTGGTGATGCGGTGCACCGGAGGCTGCTCCGGCGGCAGCCCGCTCGGCGTGCTCACCCACAGATCCTAGGTCGGCGGTCCCTTGTGGACCTTCCACAACAGCGGACCGGCCGACGTTAGTCGCGCCCTCCGGCCTCCGGCCGTCGTCGTCGGCTAGCGTCGTGACCCGTGCCTGCCTCCGACGAGACCCAGCCCCAGCCGGCCCGTGCTCCCCGCAGCGTCCTCGTGACCGGTGCCGGACGAGGCATCGGCCGCACGATCGCCGAGCGCTTCCTCGCCCTGGGCGACAAGGTCGCCACCCTGGACCGGACCGCCGACTCGCCGGCGGGTGCGCTGGCCGTCGTGGGGGACGTGCGCGACACCGCGTCGGTCGACGCGGCCTTCAGCGAGGTCGAGGCGGCCCACGGACCCGTCGAGGTGCTCGTCGCCAACGCGGGCATCACGCGTGACCAGCTGCTGCTGCGGATGACCGACCAGGAGTTCGACGACGTCCTGGACGTCAACCTCGCCGGAGCCTTCCGGGTGGTGCGACGCGCGTCGAAGGGCATGATCCGGATGCGCCGCGGGCGGATCGTCCTGATGGGGTCGGTCGTCGGCCTGTACGGCGGCCCCGGCCAGGTGAACTACTCCGCCTCGAAGGCGGCCCTGGTCGGCATGGCTCGCTCGGTCACGCGCGAGCTCGGCGGCCGCGGCATCACCGCCAACGTGGTCGCCCCCGGCTTCATCGACACCGCGATGACCCAGGCGCTCCCGCAGGAGCGGCAGCAGGCGTACCTCGCCGCGATCCCCGCCGGCCGCTTCGGCGACGTGGACGACATCGCCGGCGTCGTGGAGTTCCTCGCCTCCCCGCTCGCCTCGTACATCAGCGGCGCCGTCATCCCGGTCGACGGCGGCCTCGGCATGGGCCACTGACGCCCGACCTCGCGACCTCTGACACCTGACGCATCCGATCGACGAAGGGTCCCGCCATGGGTCTGCTGGACGGCAAGTCGCTGCTGATCACCGGGGTGCTCACCGACACCTCGATCGCGTTCCACGTCGCCCGCCTGGCCCAGCAGGAGGGCGCCGACGTGGTGCTCACCTCGTTCGGGCGGCAGTTCCGGCTCACCGAGGTGATCGCCCGGCGGCTCCCCAAGCCGGTGCCGGTCGTCCAGCTCGACGCGACCAGCGAGGACGACCTCGCGGCGCTCGCCGACCGGGTGCGCGAGCACACCGACCACCTGGACGGCGTGGTGCACTCGATCGGGTTCGCGCCGCAGTCCGTGATGGGCGGCAACTTCCTCGCCGGCCAGTGGGACGACGTGGCGACCGCGCTGCACGTGTCCGCGTTCTCGCTGAAGTCCCTCGCGGTGGCGGCCCAGCCCCTCCTCGTGCGCGGCTCGGCGGTCGTCGGCCTCACCTTCGACGCCCGCTACGCCTGGCCGGTCTACGACTGGATGGGCGTCGCCAAGGCGGCGTTCGAGTCCACTGCCCGGTACCTCGCCCGCGACCTGGGTCCGTCGGGGGTGCGGGTCAACCTGGTGTCCGCCGGTCCGATCCGCACGACCGCGGCCAAGTCGATCCCGGGGTTCGAGGCGATGGAGGGTGGCTGGCCGGACCGGGCGCCGCTCGGCTGGGACGTCCACGACCCGGAGCCGACGGCACGCGCGGTCGCCGCGCTCCTGTCGGACTGGTTTCCCGCGACGACGGGTGAGATCGTGCACGTCGACGGTGGCGTGCACGCGATGGGCCAGTAGCCCGCGGGCCGCCGTGGGGGAGGGGGACCCAGGTGGCCGACGACGAGACCGACGCGGTGCAGCCAGGTGCGCCGGCGCCGAGGCGCACGCTGCTGCTCCTCCGGCACGCCAAGGCCGACCGCCCGCACGGCGTGGTGGACCACGAACGTCCGCTGTCGCTCGAGGGACGCCGGCAGGCGGCGCAGGTCGGCACCCGGTGGGCCGCCGCGGGGCTGCTGCCCGACGTCGTCTGGTGCTCGTCGGCGCTGCGGACCCGTCAGACGTGGGAGCTGGTCGCCCGGTCCTCCGGCGCGGACGCCCGGCTGCTGCTGAGCGACGACGTGTACGACGCGGGCGCGGCCGACCTCGTGGAGCTGTTGCGCACCACGCCCACGGACGCACGGACGGTCGCCGTGGTCGGCCACGAGCCGTCCATCTCCGCGGTGTCGGCGGTGCTCGCCGCGCTGGGGTCGGACCCGGCCGCGGTGGCGCAGGTGCGCGCCGGTGTGCCGACGGCGGCGTGGAGCGTGCTGCGGCCGTATGACGGCTGGCCGGACCTGGGCCGGGGCCGGGCGCGGCTGGTGGCCGTGCACCGACCCTGAGGGGGCGCGCTAGCGGGTGCGCGGCACCAGCAGCGGCGGGAGCTCGAGGATCGCGTCGAGCCGTCCGGTCACGGCCGCGTCGGCCTGCGCCGCCACCACCGGCTTGGCGTTGAACGCAACGGAGAACCCCGCCGTCGCCATCATCTGCAGGTCGTTGGCCCCGTCGCCGATCGCCACCGTCCGGTCCAGCGGTACGCGCAGCTCCGTCGCCCACTCGCGCAGCGCCGCGGCCTTCGCTGCCCGGTCGACGACCGCCCCTGCGACGCGTCCGGTCAGGTAGCCGCCCGCCACCTCGAGCCGGTTCGCCCGGCGCCGCTCGATCCCGAGCCGCTCCGCCAGCGGGCCGACCACCTCGATGAACCCGCCGGAGACCAGCCCGAGCGGCCAGCCCCGCTCCCGCAGCCCGGCGACGAGCTCCTCGGCTCCCGGGGTCAGCTCCACCTCGTCGAGGACCTCGCTGAGCACCCGCAGCGGCAGCCCGGCCAGCGTGGCGACGCGCTCCCGCAGGGACGCGGCGAAGTCGAGCTCCCCGCGCATCGCACGGTCGGTGATCGCCGCGACCTGCTCCCGGCTGCCCGCGTGCGCGGCCAGCATCTCGATCACCTCACCGGTGATGAGCGTGGAGTCCACGTCCATCACCACCAGCCGGTCCGGGCGGGCCGCGAAGGGCATGGTGGTCACGCGCGCAGGCTAGCGGGCCGGCGCGGGGGAGCGTCCTGTGGTGTCAGTCCGCGATGACGGTGCCCTTGGGGACGACGGTCACGCCGCTCTCCGTGACGGTGAACCCGCGAGCGAGGTCGTGCTCGTGGTCCAGGCCCACCCGGGCGCGCTCGGGGACGATGACGTTCTTGTCGAGGATCGCCCGGTGCACCTGCGCGTACCGGTTCACGTGCACGCCGTCCATCAGCACCGAGTCCGTCACCTGGGCCCAGGAGTGCAGCCGCACGCCGGGGGACAGCACGGAGCCGGCGACCGTCGCACCGGAGACGAGCACGCCCGGGGACACGATGGAGTCGGCGGCGTGGCCCAGACGTCCGGGGCCGGCGTGCACGAACTTCGCCGGGGGCAGCCCGATGTAGCCCGTGTAGAGCGGCCAGTCGTCGTTGTAGAGGTTGAACACCGGCTCGATGGAGATCAGGTCCTGGTTCGCGTCGAAGTACGCGTCGATGGTGCCGACGTCCCGCCAGTAGTCGCGGTCGCGGTCGGTGGAGCCCGGCACGTCGTTGCGGATGAAGTCGTAGACGCCCGCGGTCCCCTGGGAGACGAAGTACGGCACGATGTCGCCGCCCATGTCGTGGCGCGAGTTGACGTCCTCGGCGTCCAGCGTGACGGCCCGGACCAGGGCGTCGGCGTTCGCCACGTAGTTGCCCATCGAGGCGAGGATCTCGCCCGGGGAGTCGGGCAGGCCGACGGGGTCGCTCGGCTTCTCGCGGAAGGCGGCGATGCGCGTCGGGTCGTCCGTCGCCGTCTCGATGACGCCGAACTGGTCCGCCCAGCTGATCGGCTGCCGGATGCCGGCCACCGTCAACTCCGCTCCCGAGTCGATGTGCGAGTCGACCATCTGGGAGAAGTCCATCCGGTAGACGTGGTCCGCGCCGACCACCACCACGATGTCGGGACGCTCGTCGTCGATGATGTTCAGGCACTGGTAGATCGCGTCCGCGCTGCCGAGGTACCAGTGCTTGCCGACCCGCTGCTGCGCCGGCACCGCGGCGACGTAGTTGCCCAGCAGCTGGGACATCCGCCACGTCTGCGCCACGTGCCGGTCCAGGCTGTGCGACTTGTACTGGGTCAGCACGATGACGTGCAGGTACCGGGAGTTGATGACGTTCGACAGGGCGAAGTCGACGAGGCGATAGATCCCGCCGAAGGGCACCGCCGGCTTGGCTCGGTGGGCGGTGAGCGGCATCAGCCGCTTGCCCTCCCCACCTGCGAGGACGATAGCGAGGACGCGCGGCGTTGCCATGGCACGAACCCTAGGCCCACGGGCCAGCCCCAGCGAGGCGGCTCCCGCAAGGCGCGCTAGCGTGTCGCCCGTGGCCCCGTGGGGGCCTGGCGAGGAGGCCTGACGTGCGCGTCGATCTGCTGACCCGGGAGTACCCCCCGCACGTGTACGGCGGCGCCGGCGTGCACGTCGCCGGGCTGACCGCGGTGCTGCGCGACGCCATCGACGTGCAGGTGCACTGCTTCGACGGACCGCGTGACGACCCGGGCGTGCACGGCTACGACGTCCCGGCCGAGCTGAGCGACGCCAACGCCGCCCTCCAGACGTTCGGCGTGGACCTGGCCATGGTGGCCGGCATCACGGCCGGCACGGACCTGGTGCACTCGCACACCTGGTACGCCAACCTCGCCGGCCACCTGGCGGGGCTCCTGCACGGCGTGCCCCACGTGGTGACGGCGCACAGCCTGGAACCGCTGCGACCCTGGAAGGCCGAGCAGCTCGGCGGCGGCTACGCCCTCTCGAGCTGGGCGGAGAAGACGGCGTACGAGGCGGCCGCGGCGGTGATCGCGGTCAGCGGCGGCATGCGGGCCGACATCCTGCGCTCGTACCCCGCAGTCGACCCCGCGAAGGTCCAGGTGGTGCACAACGGCATCGACCTGGACTCCTGGCGGCGGCCCACCTCGGAGGCGGACCTGGCACGCGACGAGCAGACGGTGCGTGAGCTGGGCATCGACCCGAGCCGGCCGTCCGTCGTGTTCGTCGGGCGCATCACCCGGCAGAAGGGTCTGCCCTACCTGCTGCGTGCCGCCGAGCTGCTGCCGCCGGACGTCCAGCTGGTGCTCTGCGCCGGCGCGCCGGACACCCCGGAGATCCTCGCCGAGGTGAGCGGCCTGGTGGAGCGGTTGCGCGAGCGGCGCACGGGCGTGGTGTGGATCGAGCGGATGCTGCCGCGCGCCGAGCTCGTGGCTGTGCTGTCGCACGGGACGGTGTTCGCCTGCCCGTCGGTGTACGAGCCGCTCGGCATCGTCAACCTCGAGGCGATGGCCGTCGACCTGCCGGTGGTCGGCACGGCGACGGGCGGCATCCCCGAGGTGGTCGACGACGGCGTCACCGGTCGGCTGGTGCCCATCGACCAGGTGCAGGACGGGACGGGGACGCCCACCGACCCGGACCGGTTCGTGCGGGACCTCGCCGCCGCGCTCACCGAGGTGGTGTCCGACCCGGTGCGGGCCGCCGAGTGGGGCCGCGCGGCGCGGCAGCGGGTGGAGGACCACTTCTCGTGGTCGGCCATCGGTGAGCGGACGCTCGAGGTGTACCGCTCCGTGCTGGCCTGACGCGCCAGGACGCCCGGGTGGGCGGGACCGAGCCGCGGTCGTCGCGCGGCGGGTCAGGTGTCCAGCGTCGTCGCCGCCGCGGCGAGCGCTCGACGAGCCACCCGGTCCACCTCGCGCAGCGCGGTGGACCGCTGGTCGGCCTGCCACAGGTTCACCGCGCCGCCGTCGTCCTGCGTCGCGAGCCGCACGATCGCGCGCAGCCGCGCGGCGCTGGCGAGCACCCGGACGCGACGGCCCTCGATGCCCACCGGCAGTCGGGACGCCGGCAGCACCGCGTCCCGGACGGCGCCGATCTGCGCCGCCGCCTCCGGCCGCCACCGGGCCACGTCCAGGTCCACCAGCGCCTCGGTGGCGGTCGCGAGACCCTCGCGCAGCTCCCGTTCGGCGTCCGCCAGCGATCCGAGGTGCGCCAGCACACCGGGCCGCCAGTCGTCCGTCTCCACCACCGTCCACGTGACCAGGTGGCCGAAGTCGATCGCGGAGCCGAACCGCTGGATGTGCGGCACCAGCGCGCGGCAGCCGCCGTCGGCCGTCCGTAGCAGCACCGCCTCGCCGGCCACCGTGGCGGCCTCCGTCACCTCGCGCGGCGCCGATGCGGGGTCGCCCGGCACCGGCAGCACGGCGGCGGCCTGCGCGACGGGGCGGGCCGTACCCGCGAGCAGGCCGCGCAGATCGGGCGGCTCGACGCCCAGCACCGTGTGCGGCTCGTCCTCGTCCTCCACCGCGGCGCTGGCGGTCGTCGCGTCCGCGCGGACCGCCAGCCACAGCGCGAGCACCACCGACCGCGGCAGCTCGAGGGTGGACGGGGTGTGCACGGTCAGCCGATCGCGTGCACCGGAGCGGCGAGGGGAGTGCCCGAGCCGTCACGGCGCTCGTCGAGAGCCGGCAGCGCGACGGCCTGGCCGCCGGAGCCGGTGGCTCGGGCGGGTGCCGGGCCGACCCAGGCCTGCAGCAGCGTGTCCTCGCCCTTCAGGAACCGCTGGGACCGTACGCCGCCGGTCGCGCGGCCCTTTGACGGGTACAGCGCGAACGGCGTCACCTTGGCGGTGCCCGCCTGCGTGCCGGGCAGGGCGTCCGCGCTTCCCGCGACGGTCGCGACCACGGCGTCGTCCGCCGTACCGGCCGGCACCACGGCGAAGGCCACGACCCGGCGGCCGGCGGCGAGGTTGATGCCGGCCATGCCACCGGCGGCCCTGCCCTGCGGGCGCACCGCAGCGGCACCGAAGCGCAGCAGCGACGAGTCCGAGGAGATCAGCACCAGCTCGGCGTCGTCGGGGCCTTCGGCTGCACCGACCACCGTGTCGCCCTCCTTGAGGGCGATCACCTCCCACGAGTCCCGGTTGCCCGGCGCATCACCCGGCAGCACCCGCTTGACGGTGCCCTGCGCCGTGGCGAGGGCGAGCGGTGGTGCGTCGGCCGCGAGGGAGGCGAGCCCGACGACGTGCTCGCCGCGCTCGAGACCGATCACCTCGCCCACCGGCACACCGCCCGACAGCGACGGCGCCCCGTCGGTGGGAGGCAGCCCCGGCAGGTCGACCACGGGGACCCGGACGACCCGGCCCCGGTCGGTCACGGCCCCGACCTCGGACCGCGCGGTCGTCGGTACGGCGGACGTGAGGGCGTCGTGCCGGTGGCGCTGACCGTCGGCCCCGCGCGACGGGACCTCGTCGGACGCCGTGCGGGCCAGCAGGCCGGTGGCGGACAGCAGCACCCAGCACGGGGAGTCCGCGATCTGCAGCGGCGCGGCACCGGCGGCGGCGGTGCGCGCAGCCGGTGCGCCGCTGACGGAGGGGCCGCCCGCCGACTCCAGCAGGATCGTGCGTCGCGGCGTGCCGTACGCGGCAGCCACCGCGGCCATCTCGTCGGACACCTGCGTGCGCAGCAGGGCGTCGTCGGCCAGCAGCGCCTGCAGCTGGGCGATCTCGGCCGTCAGCTCGGCCTGCTCCCGCTCCAGCTCGATGCGCGAGAAGCGCGTCAGCCGCCGCAGCCGCAGCTCGAGGATGTACTCCGCCTGGGGCTCGGACAGGTCGAAGACCGTCCGCAGGCGGGCACGGGCCGCCTCCGTGTCGTCCGACGAGCGGATCACCTGGATCACCTCGTCGATGTCGAGGATCGCCACCAGCAGGCCCTCGACCAGGTGCAGCCGCTCCTGCCGTCGCGCCAGCCGGAACGCCGACCGGCGGCGCACCACGGTCACGCGGTGGTCCACCCACACCTGCAGCAGCTCGCGCAGCCCCAGGGTGCGCGGCTGACCGTCCACCAGCGCGACGTTGTTGATCGCGAACGACTCCTCGAGCGGCGTGAGCCGGTACAGCTGCTCGAGCACGGCGTCGGGATCGAACCCGGACTTCACCTCGACGACCAGGCGGAGGCCGTGCGTGCCGTCCGTCAGGTCGACGGCGTCGTTGATCCCCGAGATGCGCTTGGCCTTGACGCCCTCGGAGATCTTCTCGATCACCTTCTCCGGCCCGACGCCGAAGGGCAGCTCCGTGAACACGATGCCCTTGCGCTTGGGCGTCACGTTCTCGATCCGGGCGGTCGCCCGCGTCCGGAACGCCCCACGGCCGGTGCGGTACGCCTCGCGCACGCCGTCCAGGCCGACGATCTTGCCGCCACCGGGCAGGTCGGGGCCCGGCACGAACCGCATGAGGTCCTCGAGGCTCGCCTGCGGGTGCAGCACCAGGTGCCGGGCGGCGGCGATCACCTCGACGAGGTTGTGCGGGGCCATGTTGGTCGCCATGCCGACGGCGATGCCGGTCGCGCCGTTGACCAGGAGGTTCGGGATCGCGGCCGGCAGCACGGAGGGCTGCATCAGCTTGTTGTCGTAGTTCGGGACGAAGTCGACCTCGTCCTCGTCGACACCCTGGGTCATCGCCAGCGCGGCCGGTGCCAGGCGCGCCTCGGTGTACCGGGGTGCGGCCGGACCGGCGTCGAGCGAGCCGAAGTTGCCGTGCCCGTCCACCAGGGGCAGCCGAAGGGAGAACGGCTGGGCCAGACGCACCATCGCGTCGTAGATCGCCGAGTCGCCGTGCGGGTGCAGCTTGCCCATCACGTCGCCCACCACCCGGGCGGACTTCACGTAGGGCCGGTCGGGGCGCAGGCCCATCTCGCCCATCTGGAACAGGATGCGGCGCTGCACCGGCTTGAGCCCGTCCCGTGCGTCCGGCAGGGCCCGGGCGTAGATCACCGAGTACGCGTACTCGAGGAAGGAGCCCTCCATCTCGTTCGCGACGTCGATGTCGACGATGTGCTCGACGAGGTCGTCGGGAGGCAGCGAGGGGGTGGCCGGGCGGCGCGCCATGCGGGCGGGACTCCTGTCGGGCGGGGGCGGATCGCGACCATTGTCGTCGCCGACCGGCGTCGCACCCGCACGGCACGCCCGCACCGGCTCGTCGTGAGGGCGGCCCGATAGCCTCGGACCATGTCGTACCCCGAGGCCACGGCCGCCGACGGCCCGGCGGGCTACCCGGCCGCCTGGGAGGCGGACGTGGTGCTGCACGACGGCTCCACGGCGCGGGTGCGCCCCATCCGACCGCAGGACGCGGACGCCCTGCAGGCGTTCCACGTCGGGCAGTCGGAGCGATCCACCTACCTGCGGTTCTTCGCACCGCTCGGTCGCCTGTCCGACCGGGACCTCGAGCGGCTGGTCACCGTGGACCATCGCGACCGGGTGGCCCTGGTCGCGCTGGCGGGGTCGGCCGGCGAGGAGCGGATCATCGGCGTCGCGCGGTACGACCGCATCGACCCGGACACCGCCGAGGTCGCGTTCAACATCGCGGATGCGCGGCAGGGCCTCGGCCTGGCGTCCGTGCTGCTCGAGCACCTCGCGGCAGCGGCGCGGGAGCGCGGTGTACGCCGGTTCGTCGCCGAGGTGCTGCCGCAGAACGGCCGGATGATCTCGGTCTTCCGGGAGGCCGGCTACGAGGTGCGCCAGCGGACCGAGGACGGCGTCGTCGCCGTGTCGTTCGGCATCGACCCGACCGACCGCTCGCAGGAGGTGATGGCCGACCGCGAGCACCGGGCCGAGGCGCGGTCGATGCGCGCGCTGCTCGAGTCGAGGTCCGTCGTCGTCGTCGGGCCCGGCACCGACGACCCCAGACCGTTGCACGTCGGCATGGTCACGCGGGTGCTCGCGGGACTGGCCGCGGCGGCGACCAGCGGGGCGGTCGTCGTGCACGCCACCGGTGTCCCGCCGGAGTCGGTCGCCGGCACGGCAGCCTCGTGGTGGCCGGACCTCGACGCGGTACCCGGTCCGGTGGACCTCGCGGCGGTGGCCGTGGCGGGGGAGCGGGCCGAACCGGTGGTCCGGGCGCTGTCCCGGTTGTCGGTGCGCGCGGTCGTGCTGCTGTCCTCGGGCTTCGCCGAGGACGGGGCCGCGGGCCTCGAGCGCCAACGTCGGCTGCTGCGGACCGCGCACGGTGCCGGCATGCGGATGGTCGGACCGGCGTCGTACGGGGTGCTCGCGACGGGTCCGGACGGCACGCTGGACGTGTCCCTGGCGCGCAGCGTGCCCGGGCCCGGTGGGATCGGGCTGTTCTGCCAGTCGGCACCGTTCTCGGTCGCCCTCCTGGCAGCGCTCGAGCACCGCAACCTCGGCCTGTCGCAGTTCGTCTCCGCGGGCCACCGCGCGGACGTGTCCGGCAACGACCTCATGCAGTTCTGGGCCGAGGACGTGCAGACCCTCGCGGTGGGCCTGCACATGGAGTCGGTCGGCAACCCGCGCAAGTTCTCCCGGGTCGCGCGCCGGCTCGCGGCGGTGAAGCCGGTGGTCGTGATGACGGCGGGCCGCTCGGGACAGGTGGTGCCGCCCGGGCACGCCGTGCGGGCGACCCAGGCGCCGGCGCGGGTGCTCAGCCAGGTGATGCGCCAGTCCGGGGTGATCCGGGTGGACAACACCCACCAGATGTTCGACGTGCTGCAGCTCGTGGCGCACCAGCCGCTGCCGTCGGGACGCCGCACCGGCATCCTGGCCAGCTCCGCGTCGGCGGCGACGCTGGTCGCGGAGCTCGCCGCGACGCACGGACTCCGGATCGGGCGGCACGTGTCCCTCGTCCCGGAGGACGCGGCGCCGGAGGTGCTCGACCGGGCGGTGCACGAGCTGTACGACGAGCCCGACCTCGACGCCGTGATCGCTGTGCGGATCCCCGTGGTCGGGGACCTCGACCCGACGGTGGCGCGGGCGGTCGCCGAGGCAGCAGCCCGCACGGGACGTCCGACGGTGGCGGTGATGGGCGGTCTGCACGGTGTGACGGACGAGCTGACGGCGCCAGGTCCCGGCGGCGCGCCGCGGACCGTGCCGGCATACGCGACGCCGGCCGACGCGGTGCTCGCGCTGGGCCACGCCGCTCGCTACGCCCGGTGGCGCGCGGCGGACCGGGGTGCCCCCTTGCATCCCGAGGGCTTCGACCTGCGGGCCGCGCGTCGTCTCGTCGGCGAGTGGCTGCCCGCCGACGCGGGACAAGAGGTGCGGCTGGAGCCGGACCGGACCGCCCAGCTGCTCGCCTGCGCCGGCATCGGCGTGCAGCGGACGATCGGCGTCGACGACGCCGACTCGGCCGTGGCCGCGGCGGACGAGCTCGGGTGGCCCGTCGCGGTCAAGACGACCGTCCCGGCCCTGCGGCACCGTGCCGACCTCGGGGGGGTGCGGCTCGACGTGGGTGACGAGGCCGAGCTCCGGGCCGACGTCGCCGGGGTGCTCGAGCTGGCCGCCTCGCTCGGACCGTCGCCCGCGGGCCACCCCCTGGAGGTCCAGTCGATGGCGCCGCACGGCTCCGCGTGCGTGATCCGCTCGGCCGAAGACCCTCTGTTCGGCCCCGTGATCAGCTTCGGGCTCGCCGGGGACGCCACGGACCTGCTGGGGGACACCGCCTACGGCGTGCCGCCCCTGACGGACGTCGACGTCGGCCAGCTCGTGCGGACGCCCCGCACGGCGCCGCGGCTCTTCGGCTACCGCGGGCTGCCCGCCCTCGACGTCGTGGCGCTGGAGGACGTGGTCGCCCGCGTCTCGGTGCTCGCGGACGGCCTGCCGGAGCTGCGCCGTCTCGAGCTGAACCCCGTGGTGGTCGCCGAGCACGGTGCGGTGGTGCTCGCGGCGGCCGCGACCCTCGCGCACGCGGACCGTTCGGACGCCACCCGCCGCCTGCCGCGCACGTGACCCGCGGCGTCGCCCGGCGGGGTGGGAGGATGGTGCGGTGCCTGCCGTGACACCCCTGGACAAGGACCTGCACCGCGACCTGCACCGGGCGGGGTACTACCCCGAGCTGGTGGCCGACGTGCTCGACGTCGCGCTCGCGGGTGAGTCCGTCGAGGCGCACCTCGTGCACCCGGAGACCACGTTCGACGACGCGGAGGTTCGCCGTCACGTGACCGTCCTGGTGCTCACGCCGACGCGCCTCGTCGTCGCCCACGTGGACGACCACGCGCCGGACGCCGAGCACCCGTCGGCCTCGGCCTCGGCCACCACCGAGGCCGTGCCCCTGCGCGAGCTCCGGTCGGTGGCGCTCACCCACGTGGTCGACGACCCGCAGCGGCACCGCCAGGGCCACGGCGCGCTGGAGCTCACGATGGTCATCGGCTGGGGCGCCGTGTCGCGCGTGGACCTCGAGCCGGCCACCTGCGGGGACCCGGAGTGCGAGGCCGACCACGGGCTGACCGGCACCCTGGCGCCGGACGACGTCGTGCTCCGGGTCAGCTCGGTCGCGGACGGTGCGGAGGCCGTGCGTGCGGCCCAGACGTTCGCCCGCAGGCTGTCCGCCGCCACCGCGGCAACCCGGTGACGCATCTCCTCGGTGGTGCGCGCACCCCCGGTGCCGACGACGAGCTGATCGAGCCGGAGCTACTCGGCCGGTCGCTCGGACAGGTGCTCCCCGCCGTGGCCGGCGCCCTCGGCGTCGACCTGCCCGGAGCCGCCGCCGCCCGCGCGCTCCTGGGCCTGCCGGCGGCCGAGCGGGTGTGCGTCGTGCTGGTGGACGGCCTCGGCCACACCAACCTCTCGCAGCGGTCGGGCCACGCGCCGTTCCTGCGGTCCCTCCTGCTCGACTCGGCGCCCCTGACGACCACGTTCCCGTCGACGACCGCCACCGCCATGGGCACCTTCGGCACCGGGCTCCCGCCGGGCCGCACCGCGATGCTGGGATACACCGTCCGCGACCCTGCGACGGGCCGGCTGGGCAACCTCGTCTCCTGGACGGACCTGCCCCCGGCGGAGACGTGGCAGCCGGAGCGCAGCGTGCTGGGCAGGCTGGCGGACGCCGGCGTGCGGGTGCTCAGCGTCGGGCCGGCGCGCTTCGAGGGGTCGGGACTGACCCGGGCGGCGCTCTCCGGCGCGACGTACCGTCCGGCTGAGTCGCTCGACCAGCGCGTCGACGTCGTCGCCCGTGAGCTGCGGCGGCCCGGGGTGGCCTACCTCTACTGGGGCGACGTGGACAAGGTCGGCCACCATGCGGGCTGCGACTCCTGGGAGTGGGGCGACGCCCTCGAGGCCCTCGACGCCCAGCTCGCCCGCCTCGCCCGGCTGCTGCCGTCGGGCACGCTGCTCCTGGTCACGGCCGACCACGGCATGGTGGACGTCGACCCGTCGCTCCGCTGGGACGTCGCCGGCACACCGGCGCTCGCCGAGGGTGTCGCGCTCGTGGCAGGGGAGCCGCGGGCGCTGCACCTGCACCTCGACCCGGCCGCCGAGGCAGCCGACGTGGTGCGGCGCTGGCAGGACGTGCTGGGAGACGGGGCCGTGGTGCGGACCCGCGAGGAGGCCGTCGCGACGGGCTGGTTCGGCGTCGTGGCGCACCGCGTGCGGCCGGTGATCGGCGACGTCGTGGTCGCCACCACCGGACGGGTCACGGTGGTCGACTCCCGCACGCAGACCCCCGCGTCGCTGGGGCTGGTCGGGGTGCACGGGTCGCTGACCCGCCAGGAGATGCTGGTGCCCTGCCTCGTCACGCAGGTGTGAGAGAGCTTCGAGGGAGACGCGGATGGCCGAGCTAGTGTTCTTCTCCGGCACCATGGACTGCGGGAAGTCGACGCTGGCGCTGCAGATGCACCACAACCACGCCGCACGCGGGCGCGACGGGGTGCTGTTCACCCGCCACGACCGCGCGGGCACCGCGACCATCTCCTCGCGCCTCGGCCTGGCGCGGCGCGCGAACGAGGTGGACGACGGCACGGACTTCTGGGCCGAGGTGGTGCACCGCCGCACGCACGGTCGCCCGGTCGACTACCTGATCGCGGACGAGGCGCAGTTCTACACCGCCGCGCAGGTGGACCAGCTGGCGCGGGTCGTCGACGAGCTGGCGGTGGACGTGTTCGCGTTCGGGATCAGCACCGACTTCCGTGCGCGGCTGTTCCCGGGGGCGGCACGTCTCGTCGAGCTCGCCGACCGCGTCGAGGTGCTGCAGGTGCGCGCCCTGTGCTGGTGCGGCCAGCGCGCCACGCACAACGCCCGCACCGTGGACGGGGTGATGGTGGTCGAGGGGGAGCAGGTGGTCGTCGGCGACGTCGCGGGCACCGCCGAGGTGGCCTACGAGGTGCTCTGTCGTCGCCACCACATGCGCCGGATGACGGCGGCGACCGCACGTGCCGCCGCCCCGACCGCTCAGACCCTGCTGACGGCCACCACCGGGCAGCCCGCCGAGGTCTGAGCCGCCCGGTTCACTCCGGCTTGGCGCCGAAGACGATCTCGTCCCAGCTGGGTACCTTGGCCCGGCCCCGCCGGCTCCGCGGACGGTCCGCCGTGGGCGCCGGCTCGTCCGGCGACGCCGCAGGCGCGGGGACCGTCGCGACCGGCGGCGTCTCGCCTGCCGTCTCCTCCGTCTCGCCGGAGCCGGCCGTGTGCAGGTGCGTCACCGACAGCACCCGGGCCTCGGCGACGGGGTCGGCGTCGACGGGGTGCGCGCCGGGCACCTGCTGCTCGAACGTGCCGAGGTCGAACGCACGCTGCGGTCCGAAGCCCTCGAACCGGTCCCCGTCGTCCTCGTCGTCCTCGACGTCGAGGCCCTGACGGACGCCCCGGCGGCTGCGCAGGTCGTCGAGCAGCGCGGCCGTCCGTTCGACCGGGTCCGCCACCGGCTCGTGGTCCTCGCCGCCGAGCGGTGCCGGATCTGCGCGGAAGTCGAAGACGACGTCGCGCACCGCCGCCAGGTGGCGCCGTCCCACGGGCTCGTCGAGCTCGGTCTCGGACAGCCACCGCGCCTCGTCGTCGAGCGCCACGAGAGCGTGGGAGGCGGCGTCGAAGCTCCACCTGGCTTCGCGCGGCTCACCTCCGACGACGAAGTGCGCGAGCACCGTCCACGGCGACGCACCGTCACGGGCCGCGTCCCAGCCGAGCGTGCTGACGTCGACCCCGCGCGCGGCCAGGCGGTCGGTCACCAGGTCGCCCAGCGCGGGGGAGCCGTTCTCGTGCCCGACGTGCGCGGACCGCGCCTGCTCGGCGATGTACTCGCGCTCGGCGAGCACCGGACCGTCGTAGCGACGCACCGCCTCGACAGGCAGGCCCGCGGAGTCTGCGACCTCCTGCGCCGTGGCACCCGCACGGATCCGTGCCTGGATCTCCCGGGGGCTGAGAGTGCCCGCGCGCTCCGACCGCAGCTGTTCGAGCTGCGGACGGTCCCGGCGGACGGCAGCCCGCAGCGGCTCGTCGATGCGCAACCGGAACCGCTGTCCGTCGGGGCCGGAGAGCACCAGGTGCTCCCCGTCCTCGTGCAGTCCCACCAGCTCGAGCTCACCCATGGCCTCTCGCCTCCCTTCCGGCGCCCAGGTTGCCACCCATCCGGCCCAGCGCGGCGCACCTCGGCCGGTGAGCCGCGAGCCCTGCGGCAGGATGGAGGCGTGAGCCAGCCCCGCACCCCGACGGACCCCGACGTCGTCGCAGAGCTCCGCTCCGTCGCCGAGGCGGTGGCCCGGGAGGCCGGCGCCCTGGTCGGCGACGGACGCCCGGACCGGGTCACCGTCGCCGCGACGAAGTCGAGCCCGCAGGACGTGGTCACCGCTATGGACCTCGCCTCCGAGGCGCTGCTGCGTCGCAGGCTCGCGGAGCTGCGGCCCGGGGACGCGGTGCTCGGCGAGGAGGGCGGCTTCGAGCCGGGCAGCACGGGCATCACCTGGGTCGTGGACCCGATCGACGGGACGGTGAACTACCTGTACGGCCTGCCGTCGTACTCCGTCTCCGTCGCGGCGGTCACGTCCCCCGACCCCACCGTCGCGCCGTCGCCGCACACGTGGACGGTGCTGGCGGGATGCGTCCACGCCCCGACCATCGGCATCACGTACACCGCGGGACGCGGTTCCGGTGCGTCCCTCGACGGCCGACCGCTGCACCTCCCGCCGGCACCCGCGCTGCCGGACGCCCTGCTCAGCACGGGCTTCGGCTACGTCGCGCAGCGCCGACGTGCACAGGCCCGCGTGGTGGCCGACCTCCTGCCGCGGGTGCGGGACATCCGCCGCATCGGGTCAGCGGCGCTCGACCTCTGCTCGGTGGCGGCGGGCACCCTCGACCTGCACTACGAACGGGGTCTGCAGCCGTGGGACATGGCGGCGGGCTCGTTGATCGCACAGGAGGCCGGAGCCGTCGTGACGGGGCTGCGCGGTCGCCCCGCGGACGCCGAGATGACGGTCGCCGGGGCGCCCGTCCTCGTCGCCGAGGTGGTGGCTCTCCTCGAGGCGCTGGGCGCCGACTCGGACGAGTGACGTCGACGCTCGGCGAGGTGCTCGGCGAGACCGGCCGGCGCCGCGTTCGCATCCCCTCGGGATGTGGTGCACAATCCCCTCCGCGCGGGGAACAAACCGCGCCCGCTGAGCATTGAGCACCCGTACCCCAGACCAGTCCACGGAATGTGAGCCCCCATGGCGACCGACTACGACGCGCCGCGCAAGACGGAGGAGGACCTCAGCGAGGACTCGCTGCAGGAGCTCCAGGCCCGGCGCTCGGACAAGAACTCGGGCGTGGTCGACGAGGACGAGACCGAGGCCGCCGAAGGCTTCGAGCTGCCCGGCGCCGACCTGTCCGGCGAGGAGCTGTCGGTGCGCGTGCTGCCCCGGCAGGCCGACGAGTTCACCTGCTCCCGCTGCTTCCTGGTGCACCACCGCAGCCAGCTCGCCTACGAGCGCGACGGCCAGCCCGTCTGCTCGGAGTGCGCCGCCTGAGCCGTCCCGCACCGCGCGACCGTTCCACCGACGGCCGGTCCCTCCGGGGCCGGCCGTCGTCGTGCCCGCGAGGTCACGCCCCGGTCGGGGCGGACGTACGAGCACCTGCCGCCGAGAGTGCGGCGACCAACCGGTCGGGTCGGCGGGTGCTGACCACCCAGTACGGGGTGGGGTCCTGCGGGTCGTGCAGCTCGATCCGCACGGCCCGGTGCACCCAGCCCCGCAGGCAGAGGTACGCCCGGGCATCCAGCGCCGGGCCGAGCTCCGTGCGCAGCGCCTCGCCCTCCAGGACCGTCGCCGGACCGACCAGACGGGCCGGGATCCGGGCCGCACCGGCGCGCAGGGTGCCGCGGTCGACCTCGACCCGCGTGGTGGTCAGCACGGCGACCAGCACGCCGCCCGCGACTCCGAGCACGGCGACCACCAGGGCCAACGTGTCGTTCACCGGCAGGACCGCGACGCCGAGCACGATGCCGAACAGGACCACGAGCAGCCACCCGAGCGGACCCAGCCACAGCCGTTCGGTGTACGAGGTGCCACCAGGGGACCCGGTCGCCCTGTTCGCGGGTCTGCTGTCGGCCATGCGGACAGCATCGCACCCGTCGAGCGGCCTGTAGGGTCGGCACCCGTGACCGAGCCGACCGTCGAGGTGCTGCTGCTGAGGCTGGACCCGGAGCTGCCGGTGCCGTCCTACGCGCATCCGGGCGACGCGGGTGCGGACCTGGTGAGCCGGATCGACGTGACCGTGCCCGCCCAGGGCCGGGTCACGGTGCCGACCGGGGTGGCGATCGCGCTGCCCGACGGCTACGCCGCCTTCGTGCACCCCCGCTCCGGCCTGGCGTCGCGGCACGGGCTGACCATCGTGAACGCCCCGGGCACCGTCGATGCCGGCTACCGCGGCGAGATCTCGGTCACCCTGCTCAACACGGACACCGAGCACGACCTGGTGCTGCACCGCGGGGACCGCATCGCCCAGCTCGTCGTGCAGCGCGTCGAGCGGGCACGGTTCGTCGAGGCGGAGCGGCTGCCGGGCTCGCACCGCGGTGACGGCGGGTTCGGCTCGAGCGGGGGCTGGAAGTCGGCCGGCGGACCGGGCGATCGCACGTCCACGTCGCAGAAGAGCGACACTGGAGCCTGAGACCGACGTGCACGCGCACGGCGGGGAGGAGATGGAGTGGCCCTGTTCCGGCGCGGCAGCAAGAGTGCTGCCGCCGACGACGCCGTCCCGCAGGACGAGAACGTGACGACGCCTGAGACGTCGTCCCCGCAGTCCGCGCCCACCACGGGACCGTGGGACGTCGAGGACGCCCCCGTCGACGTGCCGCGGGTCGACCTGGGTGCCGTGCAGCTGCCCGGCATCGAGGGCATGGAGCTCCGGATGGAGATCGACGAGGCCAGCCGCACCGTGTCCGGCGTCTCCGTCGCCCTCGACGGCTCGATCATGCAGGTCCAGGCCTTCGCCGCACCGCGGACGGAGGGCATCTGGGACGAGATCCGCACCGAGATCGCCGCATCGATCACGCAGCAGGGCGGCACCGTCGACGACCTGCCCGGCCCGTTCGGCCGCGAGCTGCTCGCCCGCATGCCCGTGCGGACGCCGGAGGGCCGCACCGGGCACCGCCCCGCGCGGTTCATCGGCGCGGACGGCCCCCGCTGGTTCCTGCGCGGCGTGCTGACCGGCAGGGCCGCCGTCGAGCCGGAGGCGGCATCGGCGCTCGAGCAGGTGTTCGCGCAGATCGTCGTCGTGCGAGGCACTGACGCCCGGCCCCCGCGCGACCTGCTGCCGCTGAGTCTCCCGGACCAGAGCGGACCGGCACCTGCCGGTCCGGAGGGCGGTGCCGAGCCGGACTTCGACCCGTTGCGGCGCGGCCCCGAGATCACCGAGATCAGATGAGGACCCGATGAGCCTGAAGTCACGGCTGCACCACCTGCTCGCCTCCCAGGCCGAGCTCGAGGCCGACGAGGAGCGCGACCAGGTGCGTCGGATGGGCGGCTGCACGCCTGTCGAGAAGGTGGGGGACCGCACCCGCGCGCGGGTGTCCGGCGTCGTCCGCTCGGTCACCCTGCGCCCGCGGGAGAACGTGGCCGCCCTCGAGGCGGAGCTGTACGACGGGAGCGGCACCCTCGACCTCGTCTGGCTGGGCCGACGAGAGATCGCCGGCATCAGCCCGGGACGACGACTGCGTGCCGAAGGTCTCGTGTGCGTGGTCGACGGGCGCCGGACCGTCTTCAACCCCCGGTACGAGCTCCAGCCCCGACCCGGTGAGTGAGCAGCAGGGCGCGTCCGCGCGTGGGCTCAGGGCGCTGACCGGCGAGGAGTTCTCCGCGACGGAGGCGCTCGGCGGCGTACGCGGCGTGGTGGAGTCGGTGGCGCCGGGCCTGCTCTTCGTCGTGGTGTACCTCGTCGCGGGGGAGCGGCTGCGGCCGGCGCTGATCGCCGCGGTGGCCGCGGCGGTGCTGGCCGTGGTGGCGCGGCTGGTGCAGCGGACGCCGGTGACGCAGGCGTTCTCGGGGCTGCTCGGTGTGGCCGTCGGCGTCGTGTGGGCCTGGCGGTCCGGCGCCGCGAGCAACTACTTCCTGGTCGGGCTGCTGACCAACGGCGCCTACCTCGTCGGGACCGCGTTGACGATCGTCCTCGGCTTCCCGCTGGTCGGTCTGGTCGTCGGCCTGTTCGCCAAGGACGGCCCCCTGTCGGGCGGCCCGTGGTCCGCGGTGCTCGCCTGGCGCGGCGACCGGTCGCGGCGCCGCGTGTACGCCCTGGCCACCTGGCCCTGGGTCGGCATGTTCGCCGTCCGGCTGGCCGTCCAGGTCCCGCTCTACCTGCAGTCGGACGTCGCCTGGCTCGGGACCGCCAAGCTGGCGATGGGCCTGCCGCTGACGGCGCTGGTGCTCTGGGTCAGCTGGCGGATGGTCCGTGCAGCAGAAGGTCCTCCAGCTGCTGCTCCTGAGCATCCCGCCCGGTGACGAACAGCAGCTCGTCGCGACCCTCGAGGGTGTCGTCCGCGCTCGGTGCCAGCGGTCGGGTGTCGCGCACGATCGCGGCGAGCACCGTGTCGGCCGGCCACACGATCTCGCCGACGCGCACGCCGACCAGCGGCGAGTCCGACGGCAGCGTGAGCTCGAGGATGTCCGCTCGCGACTGATGGAAGGTGAAGATCTTCACCAGGTCGCCGACGGCGACGGCCTCCTCGACCATCGCCGTCATGATCCGTGGCGTCGAGACGGCGACGTCGACACCCCACGCCTCGTCGAACATCCACTCGTTCTTCGGGTTGTTCACCCGGGCGACCGTGCGGGGCACGCCGAACTCGGTCTTCGCCAGCAGCGCGACGACCAGGTTCGCCTTGTCGTCACCGGTCGCGGCGACCATCACGTCGCACTCGTCCGCCTTGACCTCGCGCAGCGTCGGCAGCTCGCAGGCGTCCGCCAGCAGCCACTCGGCGTCCGGCACCTGGGCGACCCGCATGGCGGACGGCTGCCTGTCGATCAGCGTGACCTGGTGCTCGTGCGCGAGCAGCTCGCGCGCGATCGACCGGCCCACGGATCCCGCGCCCGCGATCACGACCCTCACTCCGTCACCCCCGGTGCGGTGCCGAGCACGCGCTCGACGGCGTCCATGTCCTCGACCCGCTGCAGCACGTGCAGCACGTCGTTCTCCTGCAGCACCGTGTCGGCGGCCGGGAGGATGCCGTCGCCGTACCGGGTGACGTAGGCGACGCGCGCCCCGGTGGCTGCCTCGATCGCGCGCAGCGGTCGGCCGATCCAGCCCGCGTGGACGTCCACCTGGGCGAGGCTGATGTGCCCCGAGGCGTCGCGGTACTGGTCCTGCGCGCCCATCGGGAGCATGCGGCGCAGCACCTGGTCGGCGGTCCAGCGGACCGTCGCGACCGTCGGGATGCCCAACCGCTGGTAGATCTCCGCGCGGTGCGGGTCGTAGATGCGTGCGACGACGTTCTGCACGCCGAACGTCTCGCGGACCACGCGTGCCGCCAGGATGTTCGAGTTGTCACCGTCGGAGACGGCGGCGAACGCGAACGCGTCCTCGATCCCCGCACCCGTCAACGTGTCGCGGTCGAAGCCGAGGCCCGTGACCTTCTTGCCCTCGAAGCTCGCGTCGAGCCGGCGGAACGCCTCGGGGTTCTGGTCGATCACCGCGACGGAGTGGCCGCGGCCCTCGAGCGAGAGGGCCAGCGTCGCGCCGACGCGGCCGCAGCCCATGATCACGAAGTGCACAGGCGGTCACGCTACAGCCTCGCTCGGAGGGTCGCGGCCCGGCCTGAGGCGGCCCCACGGGCGGCGGGCCGGCGCCGAACGCGCGCTCGAGGACCGCCAGGCCCTGCACCAGGGCCAGCCTGGCGACCGCCGGGCCGGGCTGTGGCGGGCGCACCCGGGGCATACGATCTGGCCTCGTGTCCGAGATCGCCGACGCGGCCAAGCGGCTCCTGCTGGGCCGCCCCATGCGCAGCGACCGCCTCGGTCACACGCTGCTGCCCAAGCGCATCGCCCTGCCGGTGTTCGCCTCCGACGCACTCTCCTCGGTGGCGTACGCCCCGGACGAGATCCTGCTGACCCTGTCGATCGCCGGGGTCGCCGCGCTGGCGATCTCGCCGTGGATCGGCGTCGCGGTGGTCGTGGTCATGGTGACCGTGGTCGCCTCCTACCGGCAGAACGTGCACGCGTACCCCTCCGGGGGCGGTGACTACGAGGTCGCCACCGTGAACCTCGGCCCGAACGCGGGCGTCACCGTCGCGAGCGCCTTGCTGGTCGACTACGTGCTGACGGTGGCCGTGTCCATCTCGTCGGGCGCGCAGTACGCGGCGACGGCGATCCCCGCCCTGCAGGGTCACGAGCGAGACTTCGCCATCGGCCTGGTGGTCGTGCTGATGCTCATCAACCTGCGTGGGGTCAAGGAGTCGGGGACGGCGTTCGCCATCCCGGTGTACTGCTTCATGGGCGTGATCGGCCTGCTGGCCGTGGTCGGTGCCATCCGCTACATGACCGGGCACCTCCCGATGGCCGAGAGTGCCGGCTTCACCCTCAACCCGGAGGCGGGGTACCAGACGGGGGTCACCGGCCTGGGGGGCGCGTTCCTGGTGCTGCGGGCCTTCGCCTCCGGCTCGGCGGCGCTGACGGGTGTCGAGGCGATCTCCAACGGTGTGCCCGCCTTCCGTAAGCCCAAGTCGAAGAACGCCGCCACCACCCTGGCCCTGCTCGGCGGCATCTCGATCACGATGATCATGTCGATCCTCCTGCTGTCGCGCGCCACCGGAATCACGTTCGCCGACCGGCCCGCCGAGCAGCTGCTGCGCAACGGGGTGCCGGTGGGCGACTCGTACGTGCAGCACCCGGTGATCAGCCAGCTCGCCGCGTCGGTGTTCCACGGCGCCGGCTGGATGTTCGCCATCACTGCCGTGGTGACGGGCCTCATCCTGACCCTGGCGGCGAACACCGCGTTCAACGGCTTCCCCGTGCTCGGCTCGATCCTCGCCCGCGACGGCTACCTGCCGCGTCAGCTGCACACGCGAGGCGACCGGCTGGCGTTCTCCAACGGCATCGTCACGCTGGCGGCCGGCGCGGTCGTCCTGATCTGGGCGTTCGACGCTCAGGTCACCCGGCTGATCCAGCTGTACATCGTGGGCGTGTTCGTGTCCTTCACGCTCAGCCAGCTGGGCATGACGCGGCACTGGACGCGCGAGCTGCGCACCGAGCAGGACGCGGCCAAGCGTGCCGCGATGAAGCGGTCGCGGATCATCAACGCGTTCGGCTTCTGCATGACGTCCGCCGTGCTGCTGGTGGTGCTGATCACCAAGTTCGTGCGCGGTGCCTACATCGCCATCCTCGCCATGGCCGCGGTCTTCCTCCTCATGCAGGCCATCCACAAGCACTACACGCGGGTGCGCCGCGAGCTGGCGCTGCAGGACGTCGGCTCCGCGAAGGCGCTGCCGAGCCGCGTGCACGCGATCGTGCTCGTCTCTCACCTGCACCGGCCGACGATGCGGGCGCTCTCGTACGCCCGGGCGTCCCGGCCGCAGGTGCTCGAGGCGGTGACCGTCGGCGTGGAGCCGGAGGAGGTGGCGGCGCTGCGGACCGCGTGGGAGCGGCTCGAGGTGCCCGTCCCGCTGAAGGTGCTGGACTCGCCGTTCCGCGAGATCACCCGGCCGGTGGTCGCCTACGTCCGGTCGATCCACCGTGAGAGCCCGCGCGACCTCGTCGTGGTGTACATCCCCGAGTACGTGGTCGGGCACTGGTGGGAGGCCCTGCTGCACAACCAGAGCGCCCTGCGCCTGAAGGGACGGCTGCTGTTCACACCGGGCGTGGTGGTCGCGTCGGTCCCGTGGCAGCTGGCGTCGAGCGAAGGCCAGACCGGCCTCGAGGAGCGCACCCCGGGGACAGTGCCACGTGCCTGGTGACGCCCTGGTCGAGCTGGAGGTCGGTCCGGTCGCGCACGGGGGCCACTGCGTCGCGCGCCTGCACGGGCGCGTGGTGTTCGTGCGGCACAGCCTGCCCGGCGAGCGGGTGCGCGCTCGGCTGACCGAGTCGGGCGAGGGACGCCGGTTCTGGCGCGCCGACGCCGTCGAGGTGCTGGAGGCCTCGCCGGACCGGGTGCCGTCCGTCTGGCCGGCGGCGGGGCCTGGCGGTGTGGGCGGCGGCGAGCTCGCTCATGTGGCGCCGCCTGCGCAGCGCGCCTGGAAGGCAGCCGTGCTCGACGAGCAGCTGCGCCGACTGGCGCACCTCGAGCTGGACGTGCCGGTGCTGGCCGCGCCGGGCGACGAGGAGCGTGACGGGCTGGCCTACCGCACCCGTATCGACCTCGTGGCCGACGGCTCCGGCCGTGCCGGCATGCGGCGCTTCCGGTCGCACGACGTCCAGGCGCTGGAGTCCATGCCGCTCGCCACCGAGACGATCGCCGGGCTCGGCCTGTTCGAGCGCCGCTGGCCCGCCGGGGCGCGTATCGAGGCCGTCGCCCCTGCCGGTGGTGACGAGCCGTTGGTGCTGCTCGACGGTGTCCCGTTCGACCTGCGTCGCGGCCGCCCCGACACCCGTCCCAACGCGCGGTCGTCCGTCCACGAGCGGGTCGGCGACTACGTCTACCGCGTGTCCGCGGCCGGGTTCTGGCAGGTGCACCGAGAGGCTCCGGCGGTGCTGGTCGACGCGGTCCGGGCCGGTGTCGGCGACGTCGTCGGCGCAACGGTGGCGGATCTGTACTCCGGCGCCGGCCTGTTCACCGTGCCTCTGGCGGACGCCGTCGGGCCGACCGGGTCCGTGGTGAGCGTCGAGGGTGACGAGCGCGCCGTGCGCGACGCCCGTCGGACGCTGCACGACCGGGACAACGTCACGCTGCACCACGGCGACGTGGCACAGGTGCTGAGCCGGGCCGACGACGTGGTGCACGCCGACGTCGTCGTGCTCGACCCGCCCCGGACCGGTGCCGGACGGGCCGTCGTCGGTGCCGTGGCGGCGCTGCGCCCGGACCGCGTCGTCTACGTGGCGTGCGACCCGGCCGCACTCGCCCGCGACATCGGGCTGCTCGGCGAGGCGGGCTACCGGCTGACGCGGCTGCAGGGGTTCGACCTCTTCCCGCACACGCACCACCTCGAGGCGGTCGCGGTCCTCGAGCGCTGACCGGCCGGGGCCCGGGAGCCACCCGCATCGGCCCTCGCGCGTCGCGGCAGACGGGGCTCGGGGCCGGTGCGTGCCGACCGGCGCGCGCCTAGTGTGGTCGTGACGGCGGTCACCTCGCCGAGGAGGGAGCACGGCAGTGAGCGAGGAGAGGGAGGTCGCCACCCAGCGCCTGGCCGAGGCCAAGCGGGCGGTGACGGAGGAGCTGTTCAAGCAGGGCACGCCGGACTACGACCCCCGTACCTACGAGCGTCTGGTCGAGGCCGAGCGGAAGGCCGCCGAGGCGGTCGAGCATCGGGACACACCCGCCGGCTGAGGTGCCGGTCGGGAGTCGGGCAGGGTAAGGTATCTCGACGTCGAGATAAATCGGTCCTGCCCGGCTCCTGGCCGCGCGGCACCGACCCGTCCAGCGAAGGAGCACCTCGTGAGTGTCGACAGCTTCGGATCCCGGGGCACCATCGAGGTGGGCGGCACCTCGTACGAGGTGTTCCGGCTCGCGGCGGTACCGGGCGTCGAGCGGCTGCCCTACAGCCTGAAGGTCCTCGCCGAGAACCTGCTGCGCACGGAGGACGGTGCGAACATCACCGCCGACCACGTGCGCGCGCTCGCCGCGTGGGACCCGGACGCCCAGCCGGACACGGAGATCCAGTTCACGCCGGCGCGCGTGATCATGCAGGACTTCACCGGGGTGCCGTGCGTCGTCGACCTCGCCACCATGCGCGAGGCCGTCGTCGAGCTCGGTGGCGACCCGAGCCGGATCAACCCCCTGGCCCCGGCCGAGCTGGTGATCGACCACTCGGTGCAGATCGACGTCGCCGGGCGTCGGGACGCGTTCGAGCGCAACGTCGAGCTGGAGTACCAGCGCAACCACGAGCGGTACCAGTTCCTGCGGTGGGGGCAGACGGCGTTCGACGACTTCAAGGTCGTCCCGCCGGGCACCGGCATCGTGCACCAGGTCAACATCGAGTACCTGGCCCGCGTGGTGATGACGCGAGAGGTCGACGGGGTGCTGCGGGCCTACCCGGACACGTGCGTCGGCACCGACTCGCACACCACGATGGTCAACGGCCTCGGCGTGCTCGGCTGGGGTGTCGGCGGCATCGAGGCGGAGGCGGCCATGCTCGGCCAGCCGGTCTCGATGCTCATCCCGCGGGTGGTCGGCTTCAGGCTGACCGGCTCCATCCCGTCCGGCGTCACCGCGACGGACGTGGTGCTGACGATCACCCAGATGCTCCGGGCGCACGGCGTCGTCGGAAAGTTCGTCGAGTTCTACGGGGCCGGGGTCGCGGCCGTGCCGCTGGCCAACCGGGCCACGATCGGCAACATGAGCCCCGAGTTCGGCTCGACGGCGGCGATCTTCCCGATCGACGACGTCACGCTGGACTACCTGCGGCTCACCGGCCGCAGCGACCAGCAGGTCGCGCTGGTCGAGGCGTACGCCCACGAGCAGGGGCTGTGGCACGACCCCGACGTCGAGCCGGTGTACTCGGAGTACCTCGAGCTCGACCTGTCGACGGTCGTCCCGTCGATCGCCGGGCCGAAGCGCCCGCAGGACCGCATCGAGCTGCGGCACGCGAAGGCGGCGTTCGAGCGCGACCTGCCGACGTACGCCCCCGACGTCCTGGATGCGGTCGACCAGGCGGAGGAGGAGTCGTTCCCCGCCTCGGACTCGCCCGCGGTGGGTGGCCACCCGGTGCGCACCGTGCCGGTCACCGACAGCAACGGCAAGCAGTTCGACCTGTTCCACGGTGCCGTCGCGATCGCCTCGATCACGTCCTGCACCAACACCTCCAACCCGTCGGTGATGCTGGCTGCCGGGCTGCTGGCCAAGAAGGCCGTCGAGCACGGCCTGACCGCCAAGCCGTGGGTGAAGACCTCCATGGCACCCGGCTCGCAGGTGGTGACCAACTACTACGAGAAGGCCGGCCTGTGGCCGTACCTCGAGAAGCTCGGGTTCCACCTGGTCGGCTACGGCTGCGGCACCTGCATCGGCAACTCGGGCCCGCTCGACGAGCAGGTGTCCGCTGCGGTGAACGAGCACGACCTCGCGGTCGTCTCCGTGCTGTCCGGGAACCGCAACTTCGAGGGCCGGATCAACCCGGACGTGAAGATGAACTACCTGGCGAGCCCGCCGCTGGTGATCGCGTACGCGCTGGCCGGGACGATGGACTTCGACTTCGAGCACGAGCCGCTCGGGCGGTCGGAGGACGGGCACCCGGTGTTCCTGCGGGACATCTGGCCGTCGCCGCAGGAGGTGCAGGACACCATCGACGCGTCGATCGACCGCGCCATGTTCACGGCCGACTACGCCGACGTGTTCGCCGGCGACGACCGGTGGCGCTCGCTGCCGACGCCGGAGGGCGACGTGTTCGCCTGGGACGCCGAGTCGACCTACGTCCGCAAGCCTCCGTACTTCGAGGGCATGACGGCCACGCCGGCACCCGTCCAGGACATCAGCGGCGCCCGCGTGCTGGCGAAGCTGGGCGACTCGGTCACCACCGACCACATCAGCCCCGCCGGCTCCATCAAGGCGGACAGCCCCGCGGGCCGGTACCTGGCCGACCACGGGATCGAGCGCAAGGACTTCAACTCCTACGGCTCGCGCCGCGGGAACCACGAGGTGATGATCCGCGGCACGTTCGCCAACATCCGGCTGCGCAACCAGCTGGTGCCGGGCATCGAGGGCGGCTACACGGTCAACTTCCTCACCGGCGAGCAGCAGGCGATCTACGACGCGTCGACCGCGTACCAGGCGGCCGGCGTGTCGCTCGTCGTCCTGGGCGGCAAGGAGTACGGGTCCGGCTCGTCGCGCGACTGGGCGGCCAAGGGCACGGCGCTGCTCGGCGTCCGTGCGGTGATCGCCGAGAGCTTCGAGCGCATCCACCGCTCCAACCTCATCGGGATGGGCGTCCTGCCGCTGCAGTTCCCTGAGGGTGAGTCGGCCGACTCGCTGGGGCTGGACGGCACGGAGACGTTCGACGTCTCCGGCGTCACGGAGCTGAACGAGGGCAGCACGCCCCGGACGGTCCACGTGCGGGCGACGAAGCAGGACGGCAGCGTCGTCGAGCTCGACGCCGTCGTCCGCATCGACACCCCCGGAGAGGCGGACTACTACCGCAACGGCGGGATCCTGCAGTACGTGCTGCGGCAGGTCGCCGGCGTCGCCTGACGCCGAAGCACGAGGCCGCCTCGACCTGGTCCGGTTCCGGCCAGGTGGGGGCGGCCTCGTCGTCGGGGCGCGTGCACGCTCGGCGTGCCGCAGGTCAGGGCAGCTCGATGCGGCGCGAGGCGTCCCAGGGCCGGGTCCAGCCGAGCGAGTCGAACATGCCGGAGAGCACCAGGGCGGTGAAGCCCCAGACGACAACACCGGCGACCTCGAAGGCCGGCGTGCTGACCGCCGGTGCACGGCGCAGCCGCACCGTGCCGCGATTCGCCGGGTCCAGCAGGTCGGCGACGGGGATGCGGAACACGTCCACCGTCTCGCCGTGGTCGACGGCCGCCACCCGCGACGGACGTGCCCACCACGCCGGGACCGGCGTGACCACGTGGCGGCTGACGGGCAGCGGCAACGCAGGGAGGGAACCGAGCACCTCGACACCGGCCGGGTCGAGGCCCGTCTCCTCGACCGCCTCGCGGACCGCGGCCTGCTCCGGCGTCTCGCCCGCCTCCAGCCGGCCGCCCGGGAAGGCGATCTGGCCGGGATGGTGCCCGAGGGTCGCCGCACGGCGCTGCAGCAGCACGTCGAGGTCGGTGGAGACCGGTGCGCCGGCGGCCGAACGTGCCGGGACCGCGTCGAGCACGCCGAAGAGCACGAGGACCGCGGCGGCCCGCGAACCGGGAACCGCCACGGACCGGGACGCGTCGAGCTGCCACGGCGGGCCCGCCGCGACGAGCGCCGACAGCTCGGCGCGGGCGTCCGTGCTCACCCGCGGCTGCGCACCTGGTCGGCGAACGCGTTGACCACGGACGTGCCGGCGACCGTCAGCGCGGGCAGGTGGGCCGCCGCCGCCGTGCGCAGGGCATCCACCTCGTCCTCGTCGAGCTCGCCGACCATCTCGGGCGTCGCCAGCCACAGCTCGAGCTGGTCGGCCCCGACCTCGAGGTGGAACTGGATGCCCAGCGCCGAACCGGCCCGGAAGGCCTGCACCGGCGTCATCGCGGACCGGGCGAGCAGGGTGGCGCCGTCCGGCAGCTCGACGGCGTCGGAGTGCCAGTGCAGCACCGTGGGCGTGGTGCCGACGGCGCCGAGCGCCGCCAGCACCGGGTCGTCGGCCACGAGCTCGACCGGGCCGAACCCGAGCTCGGACCCGGCCCGCCGACGGAGCGGTGCGCCGAGGGCGAGACCCAGCAGCTGCATGCCCAGGCACACACCCAGCACCGGGACGCCGGCGTCGACCGCGGTGGCGATCAGCTCACGCTCGGCGGCCAGACCCGGATGGCCGGCGACGTCGTCGGCGTCCATGGGTCCGCCCATGACCACCAGCCCGGACAGCTCGTCGACGTCGGGCAGCCGCGGTGCCGGGTCGTCCAGGACCGTCCGCACCCGGTAGGGCGCGCCGAGAACCGGGCCGATCAGCCCCGGACCCTCGTGCGGCGCGTGCGTCAGGATCAGCGCAGGACGCACCGGCTCACCAGCCGTCCGGCAGCGGGCGGCCCTCGTCGTAACCGGCGGCCGACTGCAGGCCCACCACGGCACGCTCGTGCAGCTCCTCGAGCGTGCTCGCCCCGACGTAGGTGGCGGCGGAGCGGACCCCGGCCGTGATCGAGTCGATCAGGTCCTCGACGCCGGGGCGCCGCGGGTCGAGGTACATCCGTGAGGAGGAGATGCCCTCCTCGTAGAGCCCCTTGCGCGCACGCTCGAACGGCGAGCCTCCGCGGGTGCGAGCGGCGACCGCGCGGGCGGACGCCATGCCGAAGCTCTCCTTGTACAGCCGCCCGTCGGGGTCCGTGTGCAGGTCGCCCGGCGACTCGTGCGTGCCGGCGAACCAGGAGCCGATCATCACCTGCGACGCACCGGCGGACAGCGCCAGTGCGACGTCGCGCGGGTACCGGACGCCGCCGTCGGCCCAGACGCTGCGGCCGAGTCGCCGTGCCTCCTGCGCGCACTCCAGCACGGCGGAGAACTGCGGCCGGCCGACGGCGGTCATCATGCGCGTGGTGCACATCGCACCCGGGCCCACGCCGACCTTGACGATGTCCGCGCCCGCCTCGACGAGGTCGCGCGTGCCCTGGGCGGTGACGACGTTACCCGCGACCACAGGGACCTGCGGGTCGAGCGAGCGGACGGCTGCCAGCGCGTCGAGCATCTTGCGCTGGTGGCCGTGCGCCGTGTCGACGACGAGCACGTCGACCTCGGCCTCGAGCAGGCTCGCCGCCTTCGCCCGCACGTCGCCGTTGATGCCCACCGCCGCGCCGACCCGCAGCCGGCCACGCCCGTCCAGGGCGGGCGTGTAGATCGAGGACCGCAGCGCCCCGACCTGGGTCAGCACGCCGATCAGCATGCCGTCCCGCACCACCGGCGCAAACCGGCGGCGGGAGGCGTGCAGGCGCTCGTACGCGTCCTCGAGGCCGGCCGTCCCGCGCTGCTCCAGCACGTGCAGGTCGAGCGTCGTCGGGTTCTGCGCCATCACCTCGGCCACCTGGGTGAACCGGTCGACGTCGCGGCAGTCGGCCTCGGTGACCACCCCGACCGGGCGGCCCTCGTCCACCACCACGGCCGCGCCGTGCGAGCGCTTGCCGATCAGGGTGACCGCGGTCTGCACGGTGTCGTGCGGGCTGACCACCACGGCGGTCTCGACGACGGGGTGCCGGGACTTGACGGAGGCGACCACCTCGGCCACCACGTCCGTCGGGGTGTCCTGGGGCAGCACCGCGAGGCCGCCGCGGCGCGCGACGGTCTCCGCCATCCGTCGCCCCGCGACGGCGGTCATGTTCGCGACGACGACGGGGATGGTCGTCCCGGTGCCGTCACCGGTGGTCAGGTCGACGTCGAACCGGGAGACGACCTCCGACCGGGACGGCACGAGGAAGACGTCGCCGTAGGTCAGGTCGCCGGAGGCCGTGTGGCCGGGCAGGAAGCGCATGGGAGTTCCCCTTTCCGAGACAGCCTACCGGGGGTCGCACGACGGCCCTCGGGTCGCGACCAGGTCCGCCGGGCGGCCACCCGTCGACGCGTGCCTGTTCACCGCCCGCGCGCCGCGGCCCCGTGCGGGTGAGCGCGACGGTGCGGGGCCGCCGGCCATACAGTGTCCTTCGGCCTTCGTGCGGTGCGGCGGTCGAGCGGCGGCCGGAGGGAGGGCAGCGTGGGGCTCCTCGAGCACATCTCGTCGCCCGCGGACGTCCGGCGGCTCACGCCCCGCCAGGTGGACGAGCTCGCCGGCGAGATCCGGCACTTCCTGGTCGAGTCCGTCTCCCGGACGGGCGGCCACCTGGGACCCAACCTCGGGGTCGTCGAGCTGACCATCGCGCTCCACCGGGTGTTCCGTTCGCCGCACGACACCCTGGTGTTCGACACGGGTCATCAGGCGTACGTGCACAAGCTGCTGACCGGTCGGTCCGACTTCACGCAGCTGCGGCGCCGTGGCGGTCTGTCCGGGTACCCCAGCCGCAGCGAGTCCGAGCACGACGTGGTGGAGAACTCGCACGCGTCGACGGCGCTGAGCTGGGCCGACGGCATCGCCAAGGCGTACGAGCTGAGGGGCGAGCCGGACCGGCACGTCGTCGCGGTGATCGGTGACGGGGCGCTGACCGGAGGCATGGCCTGGGAGGCGCTGAACAACATCGCCGCGGGGGAGGACCGCCGCCTCGTCGTCGTCGTGAACGACAACGGGCGCAGCTACGCCCCGACCATCGGCGGCCTCGCGCGGCACCTCGACACGCTCCGCACCACGCAGGGCTACGAGAGCGTGCTGAGCTGGGGCAAGGCGACGCTGCGCCGGTCCGGTCCGCCGGGACGCCTGGCCTACGACGCGCTGCACGGCCTGAAGAAGGGCCTGAAGGACGTCGTCGCGCCGCAGGGCATGTTCGAGGACCTCGGCCTGAAGTACATCGGCCCCGTCGACGGTCACGACGAGCGCGAGGTCGAGCGGGCGCTGCGCCGGGCGCGCGCCTACGGCGGTCCGGTGATCGTGCACGTGATCACGGAGAAGGGCCGCGGGTACACCCCCGCCGAGCAGGACGTCGCCGACCGGTTCCACGCGGTGGGCCAGATCCACCCGGAGACCGGCCTGCCCCTGGCGCCCTCACGATTCGGGTGGACGAGCGTGTTCGCCGACGAGATCGTCCGGATCGGCCGTCGGCGCCGTGACGTCGTCGCGGTCACGGCCGCGATGCTCCAGCCGGTCGGGCTGGCGCCCTTCGCCGCCGAGTTCCCCGAGCGCGTGTTCGACGTCGGCATCGCCGAGCAGCACGCCGCGACGTCCGCCGCCGGGATGGCCTTCGCCGGGCTGCACCCCGTCGTGGCGGTGTACGCGACCTTCCTCAACCGCGCCTTCGACCAGGTCCTGATGGACGTGGCGCTGCACCGTGCCGGTGTGACGTTCGTCCTCGACCGCGCCGGGATCACCGGCGACGACGGTGCCAGCCACAACGGCATGTGGGACCTGTCCCTGCTGTCCCTGGTGCCCGGCCTGCGCCTGGCGGCGCCGCGCGACGAGGCGACGCTGCGCACGGCGCTGCGCACCGCCGTCGACGTCGACGACGCTCCCACGGTCGTGCGGTACCCGAAGGGGGCGCTGCCCGAGTCCGTGCCCGCGATCGAGCACCTGGACGGGGTCGACGTGCTCGCGCGCCACGCCGTGAAGGACCGCCCTGCGGCCCGACGCGTGCTGGTCGTCGGGGTCGGTGCGATGGTGCCGACCGCTCTGGCGGTCGGCGACCTGCTCGCGGCGCACGGCCTGGCCGTGACGGTGGTCGACCCGCTGTGGCCGGTTCCGGTCCCGCCGACGCTGGTGAAGCTGGTCGGTGAGCACGAGCACGTCGTCACGCTCGAGGACGGCCTGGTCGAGGGCGGCGTCGGGTCGCTCCTCGCTCAGCGCTGCGTCGAGCAGGGGCTGCGAGAGGCCGTGCAGTCGTTCGGCATCCCGCGCGCGTTCCTGGGGCACGCGACCCGCGAGCAGCTCGTCGACCAGCTGCGGCTCGGCGCCGCCGACGTCGCCGCAGACGTGCTGACCGCGCTCGGCGCGTCCGACTGACCGGTATCTGCACCGGTTCGACCTGGGGACGAACGTCCCGAGACATCCTATGAATTGGGTCATAACGTCGTCGTAGACCCGATACCTGGAGCTCTGGATGCCTCTCACCGCCGCCTCCCTCCGCCGCGACAGCGCGCTGCCGCGCGCCTGGGAGGGGTTCGTCCCCGGACCCTGGGCGGACCGCATCGACGTCCGGGACTTCGTCCAGCGCAACTACACGCCCTACACGGGCGACGGTGAGTTCCTCGCCGGTCCGACGCCGCGCACCCTGGCGGTCTGGGACGAGCTGACCCCCATGTTCGCCGTCGAGCGCGAGAAGGGCGTCTACGACGTCGACGCCGCCACGCCGTCGACGATCACCTCGCACCGGCCCGGCTGGATCGACAAGGAGCGCGAGCTGATCGTCGGCCTGCAGACCGACGCGCCGCTCAAGCGCGCGATCATGCCGAACGGCGGCTGGCGGATGGTGGAGCAGGCGCTCGCCACGTACGGCTACGCCGCGCCGCGCGAAATCGTCGACGTGTTCACCAAGTACCGCAAGACCCACAACGACGGGGTGTTCGACGTCTACCCGCCCGCGGTGCGGGCGGCGCGGTCCAGCCACCTGATCACCGGCCTGCCGGACGGGTACGGCCGCGGCCGGATCATCGGCGACTACCGGCGCGTCGCGCTGTACGGCGTGGACGCCCTGATCGAGGGCAAGCGGCTGGAGAAGGCCTCGCTCGACATGGAGCGGTCGACGGAGGACGTGATCCGCGACCGCGAGGAGCTCGCGGAGCAGATCCGGGCGCTCGGCGAGCTGGCCCAGATGGCGTCGTCGTACGGCCTCGACATCAGCCGGCCGGCGCGCACCGCGCGCGAGGCGGTGCAGTGGCTGTACCTCGCGTACCTCGGCGCGGTGAAGGAGCAGAACGGCGCGGCGATGTCGCTGGGTCGCACCTCGACGTTCCTCGACGTGTACCTGCAGCGCGACCTCGAGGCGGGCGTGCTGACGGAGGAGCAGGCGCAGGAGCTGGTCGACGACTTCGTCATCAAGCTCCGCATCGTGCGGTTCCTGCGGACACCGGAGTACGACGCGCTGTTCTCCGGCGACCCGACGTGGGTGACCGAGACGATCGGCGGCATGGGTGAGGACGGGCGCCCGCTGGTGACCCGCACCTCGTTCCGGTACCTGCAGACGCTGCGCAACCTCGGTCCGGCGCCGGAGCCCAACCTGACCGTGCTGTGGAGCGAGCGGCTGCCCGAGGGGTTCAAGCGGTTCTGCGCCGAGATGTCGATCGACAGCTCGGCGATCCAGTACGAGTCGGACGAGCTGATCCGCTCCTCGTGGGGCGACGACGCGGCGATCTCCTGCTGCGTGTCCCCGATGCGGGTCGGCAAGCAGATGCAGTTCTTCGGTGCGCGGGTCAACCTCGCCAAGGCTCTGCTGTACGCGATCAACGGCGGCCGGGACGAGATGACGGGCCGGCAGGTCGGTCCCGTGACGGCGCCCGTCGAGGGCGAGGTGCTCGACTACGACGACGTGGTCGCCAAGTTCGACCGGATGCTCGACTGGGTGGCCCAGACCTACGTCGACGCCCTGAACTGCGTGCACTACATGCACGACAAGTACGCGTACGAGCGCCTGGAGATGGCGCTGCACGACCGCACGGTGCTGCGCACCCTCGCGTGCGGCATCGCCGGCCTGTCCGTCGTCGCCGACTCGTTGTCCGCCATCAAGCACACGACGGTGCGCGCGCTGCGCACCACCGACGGCCTGGTCACCGAGTACGCGATCGAGGGGGAGTACCCGACCTTCGGCAACGACGACGACCGGGTGGACGACATCGCGGCCTGGGTGGTGCGGACCTTCATGGCCAAGCTGCGCCAGCAGCCGACGTACCGCAACGCGCTGCACACCCAGTCCGTGCTGACCATCACCTCGAACGTCGTCTACGGCAAGGCCACCGGGTCCACGCCGGACGGCCGCCGCTACGGCGAGCCGTTCGCGCCGGGCGCCAACCCGATGAACGGCCGCGACACGCACGGCATGCTCGCCTCGGCGCTGTCGGTCGCCAAGCTGCCGTACTCGGAGGCGCAGGACGGCATCTCGCTGACCAGCTCCGTGCTGCCATCCGGCCTGGGCCGCACCCGCGCCGAGCAGGTGGCCAACCTGGTCGGCCTGCTGGACGCGTACACGCTGTCCACGGGCTACCACATGAACGTCAACGTGCTCGACCGGACCACGCTGCTCGACGCGATGGAGCACCCGGAGAGCTATCCGCAGCTGACCGTCCGAGTCTCGGGGTACGCCGTGAACTTCGTCCGACTGACGCGCGAGCAGCAGCTCGACGTGCTGTCCCGCACCTTCCACGGTGCCGTATGAGCGGCGAGGTGGGCACCAACGTCGGTGGCACCGGCACGCTGGTCGCCGAACGGGCCGGTGCTCCGGTCGTCGAGCTGGGGCTGCCGCTGGTCGGCGGGTCGAACGTGCGGGCGCAGGGCGCCGGTACGTCGGGCCTGGAGGCCGAGGAGCTCGAGCGTTCCGAGCGGCTGGCGCAGGTGCGCACGGGCGAGCTCGGCTCCGTGCACTCGTGGGAGCTGGTGACCGCGGTCGACGGACCGGGCACCCGGATGACCGTCTTCCTGTCGGGCTGCCCGCTGCAGTGCCTGTACTGCCACAACCCCGACACGTGGGAGATGCGGCGCGGCACGAGCGTGACGGCCGAGGAGCTGCTCCGGCGCATCGGTCGGTACCGGCGCGTGTTCGCGGCGACGGGCGGCGGCCTGACCATCTCCGGCGGTGAGCCGCTGATGCAGCCCGCGTTCGTGAAGCGGCTGCTGCGCGGCGCGAAGGCGATGGGCATCCACACCACCATCGACACGTCCGGCTACCTGGGTCGGGCGTGCACCGACGAGATGATCGACGACCTCGACCTGGTGCTGCTGGACATCAAGTCCGGCGACGAGGAGACGTACAAGCGCGTGACGGGGCGCGAGCTCGCGCCGACGCTGGAGTTCGGCCGCCGGCTGGCGGAGCACGGCACGCCGATGTGGATCAGGTTCGTCCTGGTGCCGGGTCTGACGGACGCCGTCGAGAACGTCGAGAAGGTCGCCGACCACGTGCAGGCGCTCTCCACGGTCGAGCGCGTCGAGGTGCTGCCGTTCCACCAGATGGGCCGCGACAAGTGGGCCGAGCTGGGCATGCGGTACGAGCTCGACGGCGTCCGTGCGCCGTCCGCGGAGCTCGTCGAGCGGGTCCGGGACCAGTTCCGCGCCCGCGGTCTCACGGTGATGTGAGCGGCGCCACAGCGCTGTGACGGAGGCCACAAGCCTCTGGCCTGGGCCCCAACTCATCCCAGGACCTATGACCCGAGTCGTCCCATGACTTCGCTCCTAGGGTGGTCAACGACCCCCCAAGGAGGAAGGCGTCCCATGTCGACTACCGCGACTCCGGTCTCGACCGCAACACCCGCTGAGTGGACCGGCTTCGTGCCGGGGCCCTGGACCGACACGATCGACGTCCGGGACTTCATCCAGCGCAACTACACGCCGTACACCGGCGACGCATCGTTCCTGGCAGGTCCCACCGCGAAGACGCTGGGCATCTGGGACACGCTGGAGAAGAAGTTCCTGTCCGTCGAGCGCGCGAAGCGCGTCTACGACGTCGACACCCACACGCCGGCGGACATCGACGCGTTCCCCGCGGGCTACATCAGCGAGGACGACGACGTGGTCGTCGGCCTGCAGACCGACGTGCCGCTCAAGCGGGCGATGATGCCCAACGGCGGCTGGCGCATGGTCGAGACCGCGATCAAGGAGGCCGGCCTCGAGCCCGACCCCGAGATCAAGCGGATCTTCACCCAGTACCGCAAGACGCACAACGACGCGGTGTTCGACATCTACACCCCGCGCATCCGCGCCGCGCGCAGCTCGCACATCGTCACCGGCCTGCCGGACGCCTACGGCCGCGGCCGGATCATCGGCGACTACCGCCGCGTGGCGCTGTACGGCGTCGACGCGCTGATCGCCGCGAAGCTGAAGGACAAGGACTCGGTCGCCGACCAGCCGTTCTCCGAGAACTGGGCGCGGTACCGCGAGGAGCACTCCGAGCAGGTCAAGGCGCTGAAGAAGCTCAAGCGGCTCGGTGAGCAGTACGGCTTCGACCTGGGTCGCCCGGCGCAGACGTTCCAGGAGGCGGTCCAGTGGACGTACTTCGGGTACCTCGCCTCGGTGAAGAGCCAGGACGGCGCCGCCATGAGCATCGGCCGGCTCTCGTCCTTCTTCGACGTCTACTCCGAGCGTGACATCGCCGCCGGCACCCTGACGGAGGAGGGCGCGCAGGAGATCATCGACGCGCTGGTCCTCAAGCTCCGCATCGTCCGCTTCCTGCGGACCATCGACTACGACCAGATCTTCTCCGGCGACCCGTACTGGGCGACCTGGTCCGACGGCGGCTTCGGCGAGGACGGGCGTGCGCTGGTCACCAAGACCTCGTTCCGCCTGCTGCAGACTCTGCGCAACCTCGGCCCGGCTCCCGAGCCGAACATCACGATCTTCTGGGACCCGGCGCTGCCCGACGGCTACAAGGACTTCTGCGCCGCGATCTCGATCGAGACCTCCGCCATCCAGTACGAGTCCGACGAGCAGATCCGCTGCCACTGGGGTGACGACGCCGCGATCGCGTGCTGCGTGTCCCCGATGACCATCGGCAAGCAGATGCAGTTCTTCGGTGCCCGCGTCAACGCGGCCAAGTCGCTGCTCTACGCGATCAACGGCGGGCGGGACGAGATGTCCGGCAAGCTGATCGTGCCGGGCTACGAGGCCGTGCAGGGCGACGGTCCGCTGGACTTCGACGAGGTCTGGGCCAAGTACGACCAGATGCTCGACTGGGTCACCGCGACCTACGTCGAGGCGCTGAACATCATCCACTACAGCCACGACAAGTACGCCTACGAGTCGATCGAGATGGCGCTGCACGACGACGAGATCGTGCGCACCCTCGGCTGCGGCATCGCCGGCCTGTCGATCGTGGCGGACAGCCTGGCGGCCATCAAGTACGCCAAGGTCACCCCGGTCCGCGACGAGACCGGCCTGGTCGTGGACTACGTCACCGAGGGTGAGTTCCCGGTGTACGGCAACGACGACGACCGTGCCGACGAGCTGGCCCAGCTGGTGGTCAAGACCGTCATGGACAAGATCCGCAAGCTGCCGACGTACCGCGACGCGGTGCCGACGCAGTCGGTGCTGACCATCACCTCGAACGTGGTCTACGGCAAGGCGACCGGGTCGTTCCCGTCCGGCCACCAGAAGGGCACGCCGTTCGCACCGGGCGCCAACCCGGAGAACGGCATGGACACGCACGGGATGGTCGCGTCCATGCTCTCCGTGGGCAAGCTCGACTACAACGACGCGCTGGACGGCATCTCGCTGACCAACACGATCACGCCCTCCGGCCTCGGCCGGGACAAGGACGAGCAGGTCGGCAACCTGGTCGGCATCCTCGACGCCGGCATGGGCGAGGGCCTGTACCACGCCAACATCAACGTGCTCTCCCGCGAGACCCTCGAGGACGCGATCGAGCACCCGGAGAAGTACCCGAACCTCACGGTGCGGGTGTCCGGCTACGCGGTGAACTTCGTCAAGCTCACCAAGGAGCAGCAGCTCGACGTGCTGTCCCGCACGTTCCACACGAACGCGTGAGGTCGTAGCGACGCACCGACGGGCCCGGTGCGGCGGATCACTCCCGCCGCACCGGGCCCGTCGTCGTTCCCGGCGTGCACCGTCCCGCGCCGAGGGGCGGGCGGGCCGGTGCAGCGGGCGTCCGGGTCAGTCCTGCGGCACGTCGGCCGTGCCCGGCGGCAGCAGCCGGTGCCCCAGAACTCGTTCGCTGTAGCCCGTGCGGTCCAGGAGCGGTGTCAGGCCTCCCAGGTGCGACGGCCACCCCGCGCCGAGGATCATGCACAGGTCCACCTGGTCGGCCGAGGGCACGACGTGCTCGTCGAGCAGGTGGCCGACCTCGACGGTGAGCGCCGTCAGCACCGCGTCGAGCAGCCCCTGGCCGTCCAGCGGGGTGTCCCGGCGCGGATGCTCGCGTGCGGCGTCGAAGACCGCCTGGATCGCCGGGTCGACGCGGCGCGGCAGGCCCGGCGCCGGCCGCGGAAGCACCACGACCGTGCCCTCCGCGACCAGCCGCTCCAGGCCGGGAGAGCGCGGGAAGCGCTCGCCGAGGTCGGCGCGCAGGGACGTGAGGACGTGCAGACCGACGGCCGGGCCGACGAGGTCGAACAGCTCGAACGGCGGCATCGGCAGGCCCAACCGGTCGAGCGCGTGGTCGGCGACCTCGACCGGTGTGCCGTCCTCGATGGCGCCGACCACCACGCCGAGCAGCAGCACTAGCAGACGGTTCACCACGAACCCCGGACGGTCCAGCACCGGGACGGCCGTCTTGCCGAGGCGTGCGACCACGTCGAGGCCGGTGGCGACCGCCGCGTCGTCGGTCTCCTGGGCCCGTACCACCTCGACAAGGGGCATCGCGGCGACGGGGTTGAAGAAGTGCAGGCCGACGACGCGTTCGGGATGGGCGAGCCCGGACGCCATCGCCGTGACCGAGAGCGCCGAGGTGTTGGTCGCCAGGACGGTGTCCGGGCCGACCACCTGCTCGAGCTCGGCGAACACCCGCTGCTTGACCGGCAGCAGCTCCGTGACGGCCTCGATGACCAGGTCGCACCCGGCGAGCGCGGACAGCTCCGTGCTGCCGGCGACGGAACCGACCACCCGGGCACCGGCGTCGGCGGACAGGCGTCCGGAGCCGACCATGCGCTCCACGGCAGAGCGGACCGCAGCCAGCCCGTGGGCCACCCGCTCCTCGTCCAGGTCCCGCATCACCACCGGCACCTTCAGGCGGCGGGCGAACAGCGTGGCGATCTGGGCGGCCATCAGTCCGGCGCCCACCACGCCGACCCGGGTGACCGGCCGGGCCAGCGCCGAGTCCGGCGCGTGCTGCGGATGCTTCGCTCCGCTGACCAGACCGAACGCGTAGACGCTGGCACGCATCTCGTCGGTCATCACCAGGTCGGCGAGGGCGTCGTCCTCCGCCGCGAACGCCGCCACGCGGTCCGCCTCGCGTGCTGCTGAGAGCAGCTCGAGGGCGCGGTACGGGGCCGGCCGGGAGCCGGCGACCGTCGCGTCGAGGACCTCGCGGGCACGTGCGACGGCGCGGGTCCACGTGCCCTCGTCGTCCAGCGGGCGCCGTTCGACGCGGACCGTGCCGTCGAGCACGTCGGCCGCCCACCGCACCGACTGCTCGAGGAAGTCCGCCGCATCCAGCACGACGTCCACCAGGCCGATGCGGGCCGCCTCCGCGGCGCCGTAGGGCTTGTTCGCCGCCGGGCGGGTCAGCACCACCTCGAGCGCACGCTCGATACCGACGAGGCGCGGCATCAGGTACGCGCCGCCCCAGCCCGGCACCAGCCCGAGCCCGGTCTCGGGCAGCCCGAGCGCCCGCACGTCCGCCGACACCGTGCGGTAGGCGCAGCTCAGGGCCAGCTCGAGGCCGCCGCCCAGCGCGACGCCGTTGACGAAGGCGAAGGTCGGCACGCCCATGGAGTGCAGCAGCTCGTACGCCGCGTGGCCGTTGCGACCCAGCGCCAGCGCCTGCTCCCGGGTCCGGACGGCCGTCACCTGCGTGAGGTCGGCGCCGGCCGCGAAGACCCACGGCTTGCCCGTCACTGCGACGGCGGCGAGCTCGCCGCGCCGCACGCGGCCCTGCAGCGTCTGGAGCGCCTCCGTCAGCTCCGCCACCCCGGCGGGACCGAGCGTGGTCGGCTTGGAGTGGTCCAGCCCGTTGTCGACCGTGACCAGGGCGAGCGTGCCCAGGCGGCGGGGGAGGGTCACGTCCCGCACGCGGGCGTGCGCGACCCGTTCGGGGCGAGGTGCGGTGCTCATCGTGCGCTCCCCGTGTAGCTCGGGTTCTCCCAGATCACGGCGCCGCCCTGGCCGAGGCCGACGCACATCGCCGTGAGGCCGTACCGGACGTCGGGCCGCTCGGCGAACTGGCGTGCGAGCTGGATCATCAGCCGCACGCCGGAGGACGCCAGCGGGTGGCCGACGGCGATCGCACCGCCGTACGGATTGACCCGCGGGTCGTCGTCGGCGATGCCGAAGGCGTCGAGGAAGGACAGGACCTGGACCGCGAACGCCTCGTTCAGCTCGAACAGGCCGATGTCGCCGATGGTCAGACCGGCGCGCTGCAGAGCGCGCTCCGTGGCGGGCACCGGACCGAGACCCATCACCTCCGGGTCCACCCCCGCGTAGCCGAAGCCGACCATCCGCATCCGCACGGGCAGACCGAGCTCGGTGGCGACGTCCTCGGCCACCAGCAGGCACGAGGCAGCGCCGTCCGTGAGCGGCGCCGAGGTCGCGGCCGTCACCCTGCCGCCGGGCCGGAAAGGCGTGGGCAGGTCGGCGACGCCCTCCAGCGTGGTGCCGGGGCGCGGAGGCTCGTCCGCCGTGGCCAGACCCCAGCCGTGCTCGGGGTCGTAGACGGCCACGGGGACCAGGTCCGGCTCGATCTGCCCGGCGGCGAGCGCAGCGGCGTACCGCGCCTGGCTCGCCACGCCGTACGCGTCGGCGCGCGCGCGGGTCAGTGCGGGGAACCGGTCGTGCAGGTTCTCGGCCGTCGCTCCCATGCTGAGCGCCTCGCCGTCGACCAGACGCTCGACGACGAAGCGCGGGTTCGGCTCGGCCCCGGACCCCATGGGGTGGTGGCCCATGTGCTCCACGCCGCCGGCCAGCGCGACGTCCTGCGCGCCGACCGCGATGGCCGACGCGGTCGCCGTCACCGCGGTCATGGCGCCGGCGCACATCCGGTCCACGGCGAACCCGGGCACGGTGCGGGGCAGGCCGGCCAGCAGGCTGACGGTCCGGCCGAGGGTGAGCCCCTGGTCACCGCTCTGCGTCGCGGCAGCGATCGCCACGTCGTCGATCCGGTCCAGCGGGAGCTGCGGGTGCCGGCGCACCAGCTCCCGCACGGTGCGGACGGCGAGGTCGTCGGCACGGGTGCCGGCGTAGAGGCCGTCCGGCCGGGCGCGGCCGAACGGTGTACGCACACCGTCGACGAAGGCGACCGAACGAACGGTGCGGGCGGGCGAGGTCGGCATCGGGCCTCCTGGGACGGCAGTGTCCGGATGCCTCTGTGGCTAGGACCTACGTCCCAGATGCAGAAGGCTACCGAAGAGTAACACCGCGTCCGTCAGCTGGCCCTGACACCGATCGTCGGCGTCAGCAGGGGGGCCATCAGGTCCACCTGCCACGGGCGTGCACCACCGGCGACCAGCGCAGCCCGCACCGCCTCCAGATCCGCCGGCACGGGCGGTGACCAGCACAGACGCCGCAGCAGGTCCGGCTGCAGAAGGTTCTCCGCCGGCACGTTCCAGGCCTGCGAGGTCGTGGCGACCACCGCGCGCGCGGCCGCCAGCCTCGCGGCGGCGTCGGGGTCGCGGTCGGCCCAGGCGCGTGGTGGCGGCGGTGCGTCCGACCGTGGCCCGCGCACGCTCGGCAGCTCCCGCTCGGGCAGCGCCAGCGCTCGGTCGATCGCCGACTGCCAGAGGGTCGCGCGGCGCCGGGTGCCCTTTCCGGCGAACTGCGGGAGCGCGACGAGCTGGGGGACGGTCCGCGGCAGCGCCTGGGCGGCCGCGACGATCGCGTGGTCGGGCAGCACCCGTCCCGGCGAGATGTCCCGCTGCCGGGCGTTCGCGTCCCGGGTCTCCCACAGCTCACGCACCACGGCGAGCCGGCGTGCGTCACGCACGGCGTGCAGGCCGGACACGCGGCGCCAGGGCTCGACGCGAGGTGCCGGTGGTGCGGCCGTGCGCTCCGCCTCGAACTCCTGCGCGGCCCACTCCGCCTTGCCGGCCGCGGCCAGCCGCTCGGCGAGGATCTCCCGCACCGGCACCAGCAGCTCGACGTCGAGGGCGGCGTAGCGGAGCCACTCCAGCGGGAGCGGTCGGGTGGACCAGTCCACCGCCGAGTGCTCCTTCGCGAGGCCCAGGCCGAGCGTCTCTGCGACCACCGCGGCGAGACCGACCCGCTCCATGCCGAGCAGCCGCGCCGCCAGCTCGGTGTCGAACACCCGCGAGGCGCGCAGACCCTGCTCGGCGAGCCCGGGGAGGTCCTGGGACGCCGCGTGCAGCACCCACTCGACGCCGACGAGCGCCTCGGACAACGCCGAGAGGTCCGGCAGCGCGACGGGGTCGATCAGGGCCGTACCGGCGCCTTCCCGTCGGAGCTGGACGAGGTAGGTGCGCTGCCCGTAGCGGTAGCCGGAGGCGCGCTCGGCGTCGACGGCCACCGGGCCCGTGCCGTTGCCGAAGGCCTCGACGACCTCGGCCAGCGCCTCGGCGGTGTCCACCACGGGGGGTATGCCGTCGGCGGGCTCGGTGAGGGGGACGACCTCGACGGCGGCAGGACCCTCGTCGTCGGCAGCGGGACCGCCGACGACGTCCAGCTCGTCGCGCTCGTCCGTCACGAGGCCACCGTAGGCGAGTCCGGCCCCGGCTCCGCGCACCGGACCCGCGTGCCGCTCCGGTGCGATGCCCACCCGAGCACGTCTGAGCGACCTGCGGTCAGTCGAGGAGCCCGCCGCGCAGGGCGATCGCGACGAGCTGCGCGCGGTCCCCGGTGCCCAGCTTGCGGGAGATCCGTGCCAGGTGGCTCTTCACGGTCAGCGCGGACAGCCCGAGCAGGTCGCCGACCTCCCGGTTGGAGCAACCCTGCGCCACGTGCCGCAGCACGCCGATCTCGCGCACGGACAGGTCGGGCGCCGCCCCCGGTGCCGTCCGGCTCTCCTGCGGGCGCTCCGTCGCCACGACGGCCCCGCGGGCTCCGTGGCTGAGCAGCGAGCTGACCTCCGCGGGCTCAGCACGTCGCGCGAGGACGACGACCGTCCCGAGGTCGCGACCGCGCAGCGCCTCGAGGGCGCCTGCGGCGGCTCCGCCCAGCTCGTCCACCACGACGCAGGACGAGGCGCGCTTGGGTGCCGGGATGACCCCGGGCCGGGGCCGGGGCACGGCCGGCAGCCGCGGGTCTCGGCGCAGCGGCTGGATGCTCACACCGGGGCATCGGCACCCGGCCCTGGCGGCTTGAGCCCGAGCGTGCCTACGTCACCGACGCGGGCTCAACGACACCACGCCGTCGGGCAGCGGTTCGAGGCCGGCGGCCGTGCAGAGCAACCGGGTCCACGCCAGGAGGTGCGGGCGCAGGTCCTCGTCCGTCGCCGTCCAGGAGGCACGGATCTCCAGGTCGCTGCTCTCCTCACGCGGGCCGAGCGAGCCGAAGCTCTGCGACAGCACGCGCGTGACGGTGCCACCGGCGGCATGGGGCGGGACACCTGCGTCCGCGAGGGAGTCCAGGAACCAGGACCACGCCACCTCCGCGAGCAGGGGGTCGGCGCCGAGCTCGTGGTCCAGCCCGGCGCGCACCAGCGTGACCAGCCGGAACTGGCCCTCCCAGGCCTCCTGCCCCTCGGGGTCGTGCAGCACGACGAACCGGCCCGAGGCGAGCTCGTCGGCCGCGACGGACCGGCGGGCCGAGCGCACCTCTGCCGTCAGCGCGGCGGTGTACGGGGCGATCCGGGCGGGGCCGGGCACCTCGTCGAGCACCACCTCGGGGCGGACGGGAACCCCCCGCAGCGAGCGCAGCGCGCGGACGAAGACCGCGGGCACGTCGTCCGGGGCAGCCACGTCGGCAGCGTACGCACCGGCGGGGGCGTCCAGCGCCCGGCACGCCGCGGGCCTGCTCAGGGGCCCGCACTAGGCTGACCGCCGGCACATCGCGACCTGAAGGAGCGCTCGTATGTCCGTCAGCAGCACCTCGACAGCGACCCCCACCGCGCAGATCGGTGTGACGGGTCTGGCCGTGATGGGCCGGAACCTCGCGCGGAACCTCGCCCGGCACGGCTACACCGTGGCGCTGCACAACCGGTCGCAGGCGCGCACCGACTCGCTGGTCGCCGAGCACGGGGACGAGGGGACCTTCGTGCCGTCGTCGTCGATGGAGGAGTTCGTCGGCAGCCTGGTCCGGCCGCGCACCGTGATCGTCATGGTCAAGGCGGGTGCGCCGACCGATGCGGTGATCGACGAGCTGGTGCCGCTGCTCGAGCCGGGCGACATCGTGGTGGACGCCGGCAACGCGCACTTCCCCGACACGGTGCGGCGCGAGGCGGCGCTTAGCGAGAAGGGGCTGCACTTCGTCGGCACCGGGGTCTCGGGCGGCGAGGAAGGGGCGCTGAACGGGCCGTCGATCATGCCGGGCGGCACCGCGGAGGCCTACGCCACCCTCGGCCCGATGCTCGAGGCGATCTCGGCGCACGTGGACGGCGAGCCGTGCTGCACCCACGTCGGCCCGGGCGGCGCCGGCCACTTCGTCAAGATGGTGCACAACGGCATCGAGTACGCCGACATGCAGCTGATCGCGGAGGCGTACGACCTGCTGCGGCAGGGTCTCGGCGCATCGGCGGCGGCGATCGGCGACGTCTTCGCCACCTGGAACACCGGGGACCTCGAGTCGTACCTGATCGAGATCACCGCGGACGTGCTGCGCCACGTGGACGCCGAGACGGGCGCGGCGTTCGTCGACGTCGTGGCCGACCGGGCGGAGCAGAAGGGCACCGGCCGCTGGACGGTGCAGAACGCCCTCGACCTCGGGGTGCCGATCACCGGGATCGCCGAGGCGACCTTCGCGCGGGCCCTCTCCGGCGGGGTGGCGCAGCGCGACGCGGCCCGTGGGGTGCTGCCGGCCGCGGTCGAGCCGTGGGCCGTCGACGACGCCGAGGCGTTCATCGACGACGTGCGCGCCGCGCTCTACGCCTCCAAGGTCGTCGCCTACTCGCAGGGGTTCGACCAGATCGCCGCCGCCTCGGCGCTGTACGGCTGGGACGTCGACCGCGGCGCGATGGCCCGCATCTGGCGTGGCGGCTGCATCATCCGCGCCCGCTTCCTCGGACGCATCACCGAGGCCTACGAGCGGGACGCCGACCTGCCGCTGCTGATCGCCGACCCGTACTTCGCCGGCGTGATCGGTGACGGCCTCGCAGCGTGGCGGCGCGTCGTGGCGGCCGCGGCGCTGCACGGCGTCCCGACGCCGGCGTTCGCGTCGTCGCTGGCGTACTACGACGGTGTGCGCGCCGAGCGCCTGCCGGCGGCGCTGATCCAGGCGCAGCGGGACTTCTTCGGTGCGCACACCTACCAGCGGGTCGACAAGGACGGCTACTTCCACACCGGCTGGTCGGAGGACCGCTCGGAGCAGCCCGCCTGACGAGCGCGGCACGGGGCCGGCCGCATCGCCCGTGGGTGGCGCGGCCGGCCCCGTGGCCGTCCGGGGAGGTCAGTGCCGCCGCAGGGTCCGCAGCACGCGCTTCGCCAGCGGGACCGCCTGCACCCACAGCCGGTACAGGGGTGAGAACGGCACGTCCACGGTGCCGACGAGCTGGTCCTCGTGCTTGGCGAACGAGCGCTTGAAGGTCGAGACGCCGTCGTTCAGCAGGCCGTTCACGTCGTAGCGCAGCAGACCGGCGTCCTGTGCCAGCCGGACCGCGAACCACTTGACCGGGGCGTTCGCGCGCGCCTTGCGGCCGGCGTCGTTCACACCGCCGTAGAGCTCGAACGCGGTGGCGCCGGACATCACGTCCCAGACGAACGAGCAGGGCCTGCCCTCGTGGAACGCCGCGACCACCACCGAGGCGTCACCGAGCTCGCGGTGGATGGACAGGTAGTACTCCGGGCTGTGCAGCGCGAAGCCGGCGTGCTGCGCGGTCTCGCGGTACACCTCGAGCACCGCGCGGACCTCCGCCTCGTCGGTCACCCGGCGGATCTCCACCTCCCGGCCGCCGCTGCGCACGTCCGCACGGGTGGTGCGGCTCATCGCCGCCATGAGCTCGTCCGCGCTCTGGGTCAGGTCGAGGACGATCGTGCTCGGCAGCAGGATCGGCTGGTCGCCGGGGACGGCACCGGTCAGGGGCAGCGAGGTGCCCTCGGGCCAGTCCGGCTCGAAGGACACGCCCACCCCGCCCACGTTGGCGCGGCACCACGAGACGACGGCCTGCGCCACAGCGGACCGCATCGCCTCGTCGCCGACGCCGTAGCCGGCGGCCGCGGTGGGGTCGGTGGGCGCGACGGCCGGCCCGCGGGGCACGTAGGAGAGCGCCCGGAAGGGGAAGGGCAGCCGACGCACGAGCACCTGGGCGGCGCCCACGGTGCGGTCGGCCGCGGTGACGTGCAGCCGGTGCGCACGCCACGGACCCGTGGCCTTGACCTCGCCCCAGCCCCACAGCTGCAGCGGGTGACCACCGAGCTCACGGACCAGCGCGTCCCACGCCGCCCGGTCGTGGACGGGCGTGACGACGGGCGAAGGGGTGGTGGGCACGACGGGCATCTTATCGACGGGGCTCGACCCGGCTCTCGGAGGCCTCTCGAGCGACGACGGCCGCACCGGCCGGCGGCACGGCGGTCGATAGGCTGAGCGTCGCCCCGCTGGGCACGCACCCGCGCCACCCGGCCCTGCGGTGCCACACCCCCCGAGCCATCGGAGCGCCATGTCAGCGACCAACGACGCCGTGGTGGCGATGCTCGCCGCACGCACCGGTACGGACCCGGCCGACTGGTTCCTGGTGCACAAGGCGCGGTACGGCATGGAGGTCGTCTTCCGCGCCCTGGCCGACCTGCGCGGCGCCGGTGACGTGGTCACGCAGGTGTTCACCTGCTGCACCGCGGTCGACCCGGTGCTGGTCGCCGGGCTGCGTCCGGTGTACGCCGAGGTCTCGCCCGACTCCATCGCGATCGACCCAGCGCGGGTGCTGCTCGGCGCTTCGACGCGTGCCGTCGTGCTGCAGAACACCTTCGGCATCGTGGACGACGCCGCGGCGGTCCGGCTGCGCGGGCAGGCGCACGACGTGGGCGCGCTGCTGGTCGAGGACAGCGCCCACTGCGTCGGGACCCTGGCCCGGGACGAGCACGGCGAACCCGTGGCGGACGTGTCGATCCACTCCTTCGGCGCGGAGAAGATGCTGCCGACGCGCTTCGGGGGTGCGGTCTGGATCGACCCCCGGCTGGGCGACGGCGGGCTGCGGGAGCGGCTGGTCCGCGACCTCGTGGCGCTGCCGGTGCCGGGGCGCCGGCAGGACCTCGCCGCCCGCCTGTACGTCAACGAGCTCCGGGTGCTGAACCGCCTCCCGAAGGGTGTCTCCGGTCCGGTCCGCGACGCGCTGACGGCCGCAGGAGCGTTCGACCCGCCGGTCGCACCGGTCGAGCGCCGTGGCGGCCTGTCGGCACGGGCGAGCGGGCCGTCCCCGTGGGTCGCCGCGCAGATGCGCGCCGTGCTGCCGTCCCTGGAGGACGTCGAGGCGCGCCGCGCTGCGGCGGTGCGCGAGTACGTCCGCGCGCTGGCCGGCGTCGTGCAGGTCCCCGCAGGCATCGGCGACGGCCGCCCCCTGGTCCGGTTCCCGTTCTTCGCCTCCGACGCGGCTGCCGCCGAGCGCCTCTTCAGCGCCGTCTCCGAGGCGGGCTTCTACGCCGGCCGCTGGTACCGGCCCGCGCTGTTCCCTGGTGTCGAGGACCCCGCCGTCTACGGCTATGCGCCGGGTGACGGCTCGCTGGCCACGACGGAGGACCTGATCGCGCGCGTCGTGAACCTGCCGACCGGGGTCGACGTCTCGGACGCCCGCCGCATCGCCGACGTGGTGCTGAGGGCTATCGGTTGAGGCGGTTGCGCGCGTAGCGGACGTTGTCCAGCGTGTGGCGCAGGTCGATCCGCAGCAAGTCGACCTGACGGGCCAGGCTCCGGTCCGGCGCGTACCGCAGCGTGTGGGTCACGCCCCGGCGGGCGGCCGCGCGGACCTGTCCGCGCAGGGACGCCGGGGTGTAGGCGAGCACCACCGGGTACGGGACGTTGATCCACAACCGCTCGTCGGTGGTGATCACCTCGGGGAGGTCCTGCTCGTACACCAGGTCGTCGACGAAGCAGCGGGTGAGGTTCCCGCCGGCAGCCATCGTGTAGTAGCTGGTGGCGCCCTGCCGCAGGTTGATCTCCAGCACCTTGCTGGTACCGGTCCGGCGGTCGTGCATCAGGTCGAAGTTGGCCGAGCCGACGTACCCGACGCTGTCGAGCAGCCGGCGCAGCGACTCGGTCAGCTCCGCGTCGGCCATGCTGACGATCGCGTTGTTGTTGCCGACCATCGTCGGGTCGTACTCCGTCAGCACCACCTGGCCCAGGGACGCGAAGCGCATCACCCCGTGCCGGTCGGAGTACGTGTTGGCCACCCGCATCACGGACTCGTCGCCCGCGATGTACTCCTGGACCAGCAGGTCGCCGACGTAGCCGGCGGAGAAGATCCGGTCCACCAGCACCTGCAGCTCGGCCGCGTCCTGCACCAGGTACACCTTCTGCTTGCCCTCGAACCGCAGGCGCGGGTAGGTGTCGGTGTCGGACGGCTTGAGGATCACGGGGTACGGGAAGGGCAGGTCCGCGCCGAGCGCGGTGTCGCCGGCCTCGTCCTGACGGACCACGACGGTCTCCGGGTGCGGCACGCCCAGCTCGGCGCACGTGCGGTAGAAGTCCGTCTTGTCCATGAGCCGGTCGGCGAGCGGCTTGTGCACCAGCGGGACGATGAAGTCGTCCTCGAGCTCGGCGCGGTGCTCGATCAGGATGTTCGTGTAGAACTCGATGTTCGCCAGCAGCAGCCGCTTGCGGCCGGGGAACTCGGCGGCCAGCTTCTTCAGCGTCGCGACGACGAACTCCGGCGAGCTGAAGTCGCGGTACGCCCGCACGTCGATGATCGACGAGTGCGCCGTCTCGCGGAGCGCCGCACGGCCGAGGGCCAACGAGCGGATGCCGAACGCCTCGTGCAGCGACCGGGCCTGGTTGTAGGCGTTGACGCTGGTCCCCAGGATGATGGGGAGGAAGTCGGCGTTCCCGTACGTGGTCCCGGCTGCGTCCGTCATCCCGGCGGGTTCTCCGTTCCTGCACGCCCGGCCGCGGCGGTCCGGTGCGCGGTCATCCTACGGGCGGCCTCCCCGGGGCCCGGGCGTCCCGGGAGCGGCGCGGCCGCACGCAGGCGGCTCGACCGGTCGACCCGGTGGGCTCAGCCGAGCTCGCTGGTGCCTCGGTAGAGGTGCAGCACGGGCAGCTTCAGCTCCTCGCGTGCGCGGGACGCCCAGTCGCGGTGGAACGTGTCCTCGAGCAGGTGCGGGTCGGTGACCACCGCGACCTCCCGAACGCCGCCCTCCGCCACGGCGGCCCGCAGCGCGGGGATCGGGTCGTCCTGGACCACTGTCCCGACCGCGCGCCGACCGGCGGCCTCGAACGCGGCCAGCGTGCCGGCCAGCTGCTCGGCCGCCGTCGCCTTGGCCTGCGGCTCCGTCGGCTCCTTGCCGACCGCGCGGTTCCACGCCTCGCGCAGCTCGCCGAGACTCAGGGAGTCCACGATCCACGGCAGGAGCGGCCGCTGCGTGTCCGCCGGCACCAGCACGCGGTACTGCAGCACCTCGTCGGTGTGCAGCGCGATCAGCTTGTCGACGTCCGCGGGGGACAGGGTGTCCTCGATGAGGACGACGATCGTGTCGGTCACGCGACGAGCCTAGGTGGTCCGGCGTGCAGGCGGTCCGTCGCCCGGCGCGGCGTGCCGCCGAGGCGGACGTAGGGTGGGCGACCGTGACCGACTCCACCGTGCGCGCGGGGAGCCTGGTCGGACGCAGCCCGGCACCGTCACCGCAGCGGCTGCTCGAGGAGCTGGTGCCACCGCGGCACTTCGCGGCCGAGACGTTCGACACCTATCGACCCGACCCGGCGCACCCCTCCCAGGCGGCTGCGCTCGACCGGCTGCGCCAGGCGGCCGCCGCGGTGGTCGGTGTGGAGCAGTCCGGCGGCTGGCTGCGCCGACGGAGGCGTGGGCGGCCACCGGCCCTCTACCTCGACGGCGGCTTCGGCGTGGGCAAGACGCACCTGCTCGCCGCCCTCGCCCATGCGGTGGGCCGCGAGGGCACGGCGTACGGCACCTTCGTCGAGTACACCAACCTGGTCGGCGCGCTGGGCTTCCGGGCCACCGTCGAGGCGCTCGCGGCGCACCGGTTGGTGTGCATCGACGAGTTCGAGCTGGACGACCCCGGGGACACCGTCCTGATGTCGCGGCTGCTGCGCGAGCTCGCGGACCGCGGGGTGGCACTGGCGGCGACCTCGAACACGCTGCCGGAGTCGCTCGGTGAGGGCCGGTTCGCCGCCGAGGACTTCCTGCGGGAGATCCAGGCGCTCGCCGAGCGGTTCGAGGTGCTGCGGATCGACGGTGAGGACTACCGGCACCGGCGGCCCGTCACCGACCGCACGGGGCTGCCCGACGAGGCGGTCCGTGCGGCGCTCACCGGCCGCGACGACGCGACGCTCGACGACTTCGGCGACCTGCTGGAGCACCTCGCCCACGTGCACCCCAGCCGGTACGGCGCCCTGCTGGACGGCGTCGCCCTCGTCGGCCTCACCGGTGTGCGGCCGGTGCTCCGGCAGGACGTCGCACTGCGGCTCGTCGTCCTGGTGGACCGGCTCTACGACAGGGACGTGCCCGTGCTGCTCGGCGGCTCCGGCGAGCAGGGGCTGTTCTCGGCCGAGATGCTGCACGGCGGCTACCGCAAGAAGTACTACCGGGCCCTGTCCCGGCTCGGCGCACTGGCTGCGGACGGCGCCGCCATCGCCTGACGGACGCCGCGGTGGGATCGTCGGCCGCCGATGCGCGCGCTGGTCCTGGGGCGGCCGGCCCGCGGGGCTCAGGCGAGGACGACGACGCTCCGTGCCGGTACGCGCACGGGGAGGATCCGGCCCTCGACGGTGCCGACCTGCGTGCCGGGCGCCCAGGCGGCGCGGACCGACACGGGCTCCTGCGGCGCCGCGACCGGCACGTCGAGGGCTCGTTCAGCCAGGTTGACCACCACACGTGCGGCACCCCGACCGACCACCAGCCACCCGTCGTACGCGCCGCGGGGGTCCGACGGCGGGAGGAACGCGAGGCTGGTCGCGGACCGGTCACCGCTGCGCAGGTCCGGGACGGCACGGCGCAGGGCGATCAGCTGGCGGTACCAGTCGAGCAGCCGGGCGTGGTCGGGCCGGCCCGGCTCCGACCAGTCCAGCTTGCTGACCAGGAACGTCCGGGGGTCCTGGGGGTCGGGCACGTCGACCGGGCCGCCGTACAGGTCCAGGTGCCCGTGGCCGGCGAACTCCGCCCGGCGGCCGTCGCGAACGGCGGCCCCCAGCTCGGCGTCGGCGTAGTCCGTGAAGTACTGGAACGGGGTGCTCGCGCCCCACTCCTCGCCCATGAAGAGCATCGGGCTGAACGGCGACAGCAGGATGAGCGCGGCCTCCGCGGCCAGACCACCGCCGTCCAGGTGCGCCGACGGGCGGTCGCCCAGGGCCCGGTTGCCCACCTGGTCGTGCGTGCTGGCCGCGACGACGAAGCGGCGGCCGTCCACGTCGTCCGGCACCGGACGGCCCCAGCGCCGCTGCCGGAACGTCGACCACCCGCCCGTGTGCCGGAACGCCCCGGTGAGCACCGACTCGAGCTCGGCCGGCGTGCCGAAGTCGACGTAGTAGCCCTGCCGCTCGCCGGTGACCAGGGCATGGACGGCATGGTGCACGTCGTCGTCCCACTGCCCGGTGAGCCCCCAACCGCCGGAGGCGACGGGCTCGACGGTGACCACGTCGTCCAGGTCCGACTCCGCGACCAACGACAGGGGTCGGCCGAGGCGGTCCGCCAGGCGGGCCACCTCGGTGGACAGCTGGGCCAGGACGTGCACCGGCGAGCCGTCCTGCAGGGCGTGGACGGCGTCGAGCCGGAGCGCGTCGAGGTGGAAGTCCGTGAACCACCGGAGGGCGTTGTCGCAGATCCAGCGGCGGACGTGCGGCGATCCCGGACCGTCGAGGTTGATCGCGTCGCCCCACGGGGTGCTGTGCCGGTCCGTGAAGTACGGGGCGAACTGCGACAGGTAGTTCCCGGAGGGACCGAGGTGGTTGTGGACGACGTCCAGGCAGACGCCCACCCCGGCGCCATGGGCGGCATCGACGAACGACTGCAGCGCTGCGGGGCCGCCGTAGGCCTCGTGCACCGCGTACGGGGCGACGCCGTCGTACCCCCAGCCGTGCTGACCGTCGAACGCCGCGACGGGCATGAGCTCGACCAGGTCGACCCCCAGGTCCACCAGGTGCTCCAGGCGGGAGGCCGCCGCCGCCAGCGTGCCCTCCGGAGTGAACGTCCCCACGTGCAGCTCGTACGTGACGGCCCCACGTGCGTCGAGGCCGGACCAGCCGGTGTCGTGCCACCGGTGACGGCCGGCGTCGAACACCCGCGACAGTGCGTGCACCCCGTGCGGCTGCCACGCCGAGCGGGGATCCGGCCGGGCGGGACCACCGTCGAGCCGGTAGCCGTAGTCCGTCCCGTCCGGCAGGTCGACCTCGCCCGTCCACCACCCGTCCGCCGAGCGGTGCAACGCGCCGAGAGGGCCACCGTCGAACCCGACCAGCTCGACGACGGTCGGGTTCGGTGCCCAGACGCGCGGGATCACACGGCCCCTGCGACGAGCAGCGCCACCGGCAGCCGGTCCAGGAGCGGGCCGACTGGCTGCACACCGCCCGGCACCTCGCGGTCCGTCAGCACGTCGTGCCACGTCCCCTCCGGCAGGGCCACCGTGTGGTCGGCCCACCCGTCCAGCCGCTCGACCGCGGCGCCGAGCCGCGTGGCGACCACGACCACCCGGGCCTCGCCGGCGACCGTGCGCGCGTACGTCAGGCTGTGGCCCGACGAGTGTGCGAGCGGCACGAAGCCCGCCTCCGGGCCGGTGAACGCCTCGGTGACGTCGCGCCGGACCCGCAGCGCACGGGACGTCACCAGGAGCTTCTCGTCCGTCAGCGTGCGGGGGACAGCGCCGTTGTCGAGCCGGTCGAGGCGCGCGGCCAGGTCCTCGGTGTCCACCTTCCGCCGGTTGTCCGGGTCGACGAGCGTCACCGCCGGCACCTCCGTGCCCTGGTACACGTCGGCGACGCCCGGCAGCGTCAGCTGCACCAGCTTGGTCCCGAGCGTCGCCGCCCGAACCGCCGGGCGGGTGCGCAGCTCCCACCCGGTGAACAGCTCGACGACGGTGGGGTCCTCGAGGGCGTGGCGCGCGAGCGAGACGACGGCCTGCTCGTACGCCTCGTCGGGGCTCGCCCAGGAGGTGTGCGACTTCGCCTCGCGCACCGCCTTGACCAGGTAGTCCACCAACCGGTCCGCCTCGATCGGCCCCTGGGCGGTCCAGGTGCCGGCGAGCGTCTGCCACAGGAGGTTCTCCGCCCGGCCGTCGACCAGGGCACTGCGGAACGGTGCGCTCGTGCGGTGCAGGGCGTCGACGAGCGCGGACCACTCGTGCGGCAGCTCGGACAGCACGCCGAGGCGGGCCCGGGTGTCCTCGCCGCGCTTGGTGTCGTGGGTGGACAGCGTCGTCATCGCCAGCGGCGCCACCACCTGGGCGCGTGACGCCCACGCGGCCAGGTCGGTGGGGGTCAGGGCGAAGCGCTCCGGTTCGCCGCCGACCTCGCAGAGCGCCGTCAGCTGCGTCCAGCGGTAGTACGCCGTGTCCTCGACGCCCTTCGCCTGGACCGCCCCGCACGTCTGCTGGAACCGCACCACCAGCTCGTCGCGCCGCGGGTCGCGGGTCCGTCCGGCGCTGCCCGCCTCGCGGCCGAGCAGCAGGTCGACGACCACGTCCATCGTCTCGGCGCGCTCCCCGCTCAGCCTGCGGCGCGCCCGTGCCGCCGCGGACTGCAGCGCCTCGACGGCCTCCGGGTGGGGTGCCGTCCCGGGGACCACGTACGCGCGGTACCGGTCCAGCTCGACGAGGAGCCCTACGAGGCACTCGTGCAGCGCGCGCCAGGTGTGGTCCCGCAGCCGGACGTCGTCGTGGCAGATGCCGGCCGCCAGCTCGGTGAGCCGGTGCACCTCCGCGTACAGCGTGCCCTCGACCACCTCGGACTTCGCCCGCGCGACGATCCCCGGGAACGCGTCCGACGTGTCGCCGGCGAGCCGGTGCATCACGGATCCCAGCAGCGCGGCACCGCCGGGGTCGACGAAGGTCTGCTGCACGCGCCACAGCGCGTCGTACCCCGTGGTGCCGGCCGTCCACCAGTCGCCGGGCACCTGCTCGTCGCCCGCCAGGATCTTCTCGACCACCACCCAGGCGCCGTCGGTCGCTTCGCGCAGCCGTTCCAGGTAGCCGGCCGGGTCCGCCAAACCGTCGGGGTGGTCGATCCGCAGCCCGTCGATCGTGCCGTCGCGCAGCAGCTGCAGCACGAGCGCGTGCGTGGCGTCGAAGACGGCCGGGTCCTCGACCCGGACGGCGACCAGCGTGTCGACGTCGAAGAAGCGTCGGTAGTTCAGCTCTTCGTCCGCGACGCGCCAGTAGGCCAGCCGGTAGTGCTGCCGCTCCAGCAGCTCGGCGAGCGGGAGCGACTCCGTTCCTGTGCGCACCGGGAACACGTGCTCGTGGTAGCGCAGCACCGCCCGAGTGCCGTCGCCCAGCACGTCCTCCTGCTCGAGCGTCAGCTCACCACGCGCCAGCACCGTCCCGATCCGGTCGCCCAGCACGGGGATCAGCAGCGCGCCCTCGCCGCCCGACCAGTCGACGTCGAACCAGGAGGCGTAGGGGCTGTCCGGCCCCTCGGCCAACACCGACCACAGCGGCCGGTTGTGCCAGACGGGGGTGGGTACCGCCATGTGGTTCGGCACGATGTCGAGCACCAGACCGAGCCCCGCGTCGTGCGCCGTCCCGGCCAGCCGGTGCAGACCGTCGAGACCTCCCAGCACGGGGGAGACCTCGTCGTGCGCCACCACGTCGTAGCCGTGGGTGGACCCGGGCGCCGCCCGCAGCACGGGGGACAGGTACAGATGGCTAACGCCCAGGCTGGCGTAGTACGGCACCTGCGCGGCGACGTCGTCGAACGTCAGGTCCGGTCCCAGCTGCAGGCGGTACGTCGACACCGGGACCGGTCGGCCGGGGGAGACCAGCCGCCGGGCCGGCGTCGCGCGCTCGCTCACGAGGCCTGCCGGGGGGCGGCGGGCGTCCGTCTCACCTTGGCGGCCTCCCGTGCCGCTGCCTCGGCGGCACCGGAACCGGACGCCACCGGTGCGGGTGCGGCAGGCGGACGGGTCAGCAGCACCAGCGACCGCTGTGCCAGCGTCAGCCGCGCCCGGGGGCGCAGCACCTTGCCGGCCGGCACCTGGGAGTCGGTGTCCAGGACCGCCGTCCACTGCTCGCCGTAGTCCCGCTTCGGCAGCGTGAACGTCGTCTTCTCGAAGTGGCCGTTGAACAGCATGAGGAAGCTGTCGTCGACGATCGGCTCGCCGCGCCCGTCCGGCTCGACGATCGCCTCGCCGTTGAGGAACACCATGACCGACCGCGCCTGGTCGTTGTTCCAGGCCGAGTCCTCCATGTGCTGGCCCGCCGGGGTGAACCAGGCGATGTCCCGCAGGTCCGACTCTCCGCCGTGGTCCGGCCGGCCGGCGAAGAACCGCCGACGGCGGAACACCGCGTGGTCGGACCGCAGCTCGATGAGCCGGCGGGCGAACTCCAGCAGGTCCTCCCGCTCCTCGTCGAGGTCCCAGTCCACCCAGGACAGCTCGTCGTCCTGGCAGTAGACGTTGTTGTTGCCCTGCTGCGTGCGCCCCAGCTCGTCGCCGTGGGCGATCATCGGCACGCCCTGCGAGAGCAGCAGGGTGGCGAGGAAGTTGCGGCGCTGCCGGTTGCGCAGCGCGCGGATGTCGGGGTCGTCCGTCGGGCCCTCGGCGCCGCAGTTCCAGGACCGGTTGAAGCTCTCGCCGTCCCGGTTGTCCTCGCCGTTGGCCTCGTTGTGCTTCTCGTTGTACGAGACGAGGTCGGTCAGGGTGAAGCCGTCGTGCGCCGTGACGAAGTTGATGCTCGCCAGCGGCCGACGACCGGTGTGCTCGTACAGGTCCGACGAGCCGGACAGCCGGCTCGCGAACTCGCCGAGGGTCGACGGCTCACCGCGCCAGAAGTCGCGCACCGTGTCTCGGTACTTGCCGTTCCACTCCGTCCACAGCGGAGGGAAGCCGCCCACCTGGTAGCCGCCGTCGCCGAGGTCCCACGGCTCGGCGATCAGCTTGACCTGGGAGACGACCGGGTCCTGCTGCACGATGTCGAAGAAGGCCGACAGGCGGTCCACCTCGTGGAACTGACGGGCCAGGGTGGCCGCGAGGTCGAAGCGGAAACCGTCGACGTGCATCTCCTGCACCCAGTACCGCAGCGAGTCCATGATCAGCTGCAGCACGTGCGGAGAACGCATGAGCAGCGAGTTGCCCGTGCCCGTCGTGTCGAAGTAGTGCTCCTGGTCGTCGTCGACCAGCCGGTAGTAGTTGGCGTTGTCGATACCGCGGAAGCTCAAGGTGGGGCCCAGGTGGTTGCCCTCGGCCGTGTGGTTGTACACGACGTCCAGCAGCACCTCGATGTTCGCCTCGTGCAGCGCCTTGACCATCGCCTTGAACTCCTGCACCTGCTGGCCGGAGCGGGCGAAGGCGGAGTAGCCGTTGTGCGGGGCGAAGAAGCCGATGGTGTTGTAGCCCCAGTAGTTGGACAGGCCGCGCTCCGTCAGAGACGGGTCCTGCACGAACTGGTGCACCGGCATCAGCTCGACCGCGGTGATCCCGAGCGACGACAGGTGCTCGATCACCGCAGGGTGGCCCAGCGCCGAGTAGGTGCCGCGCAGCTCCTCCGGGACGGCCGGGTGCAGCTTGGTCAGGCCCTTGACGTGGGCCTCGTAGATCACCGACTCGTGGTACTCGTGCTGCGGCGGACGGTCGTGGCCCCAGTCGAAGAACGGGTTCACCACGATGCCCGTCATCGTGTGCGGCGACGAGTCGAGCACGTTGCGCTGCGCCGGGTCGGAGAAGCGGTAGGAGTACAGCGACTCGTGCCCGTCGATCTGCCCGTCCACCGCCTTCGCGTAGGGGTCGAGCAGCAGCTTCGACGGGTCGCACCGCTGGCCGTGCGTCGGGTCGTACGGTCCGTGCACCCGGTAGCCGTACCGCTGCCCCGGCGCGACGGCGGGCAGGTAGCCGTGCCAGACGAACGCGTCGACCTCCGGCAGGTCCACCCGCCGTTCCGTGCCGTCGGGGTCGATGAGGCACAGCTCGACGCGCTCCGCCACCTCGGAGAACAGGGCGAAGTTGGTGCCGGCGCCGTCGTACGTCGCGCCGAGGGGATAAGGGTGTCCGGGCCAGATGACCATGAGGTCAGCGTGCCAGGCCGGACCGACAGCGGCCCGGTGGACGAGGGCGAGGAGCGTCACACCCGTCTGGAGGTGCCGCCTACCGCGGATCGGGGATCAAGGGCTGCACGGCGCCGGAGGGGACGGCCTCCGGCACGCGCGCACGGGCCACCAGGGTCGAGCCGACGAGCACGAGCAGGAACGCGGCGACGGCCGTGGGCGCATGCCCGCGAAGGGCGTGGTCCCCGGCCAGCAGCACGCCGAGGACGGCGGACACGCACGTCTCGGTGGTGACGCTCACCGCCGTCACAGGCACCACACCCGCCCGACCGAGTGCGAGCACCTGCAGCGCCAGGCCGCACACCCCGGCAGTCATCGCCGCCCACACCAGCGGGTGCGTGAGCACCGCCGGTCCGGTGACCGGTCCGGCGAGCCGGGCGCCGACCGCCAGCAGGGCGAACCCCCAGCCGGCCAGGGCCGCGAGCACCAGACCGGCGCCGCGGGACGGCCGCACCACGCTCACGAGCCACCCGGTGGCGACCAGCGCCACCGCGACGCCGACGGCGGCCAGGCCGACGGTCGAGCCGGCCGCGGCGGCCGGCTGCGCCCCGACCGACGTCGCGAGCAGCACCAGCCCCGTGGACACCAGGCCGATGCCGCACCACTCCGGCGCCCGCAGCCGCACACCGAGCACGGGGATCGCGAGGAGGGCGGCCACCACCAGGTTCGCGGCCCGGACGGACTGCACGACGAAGAGCGGCAGGCGCTGCAGAGCGACGACGGCGAGCAGGAAGCCTCCCGCCGTCAGCAGCAGCGCCACCAGGTAGGTCGGCGCCCGGAGCAGGCGGCCGACGAGCCGCAGGTCCAGGTGCGCACCGGCGGGCAGCCGCCGTGCGGCGACGGCCTGCAGCACCTGACCGGTGCCCGACAGGACCGCGGCGCCCGCGGCGCCCGCGAGGGCCAGCACCATCATCGCGACCGCACGGTGCGCCAGCTCAGCGCTGCACGTCCACGACCAGCCGCGCCGGTGCGGTCAGGGCGAACACGCGGAACGGGGCGCCGGCCCGGGCGACGCCGACGAACGCCTGCGTCTGCCCCTCGAACACCCCGCGCAGCTGGACCTCCTGCACCACGGGCAGGCCGGGGTGCAGCGGACTGCCGGTCCACTCCTTCTGGCCCGTGTCGGTCGGGTACCCGGTGCCGCTGATCACCACCTGCAGCACGGCCGCTCCCTGCACCTGCACCGGCTGCCCGCTCGGGTCGTCGACCGCCTTGTCCACGTACCCGACGCGCCATCCCGGCGCCCCGGTGCCGCCGAGCTCGAACACGACCCGGTCGTAGCCGTCGTGCGTCGCGGTCCGGACGTCGGTCACGGTCAGGGCCGCGTCCTTCGACGGGTCGGCCGTGACGGTGTCCACCGAGGTCGGGAACGGCGCCCCGGTCTCGGTCTCCGTCGCGGACGGCTCGGGAGACGAGCTGCCGGTCGCGGTGGGCGACGGGGACGTCGCGGCAGTCGTCGCGGCCGTCGTCGTCGTGCCGCCGCTGCCCGAGCCGGGCGTGGGTCCGGCGCACGCCGCGACGGCGAGGACGCCGAGCGCGGTCAACGTGAGCAGACCGGTGCGCAGGATGCTGGTACGCGCCGCAGCGCCTGAGCCGAGCCGCATGGTGACCACCCTCGGATGCTAGGCGCTGCCGGGGGCGTCCGACCGTCTGCGATCGCGACGCGCCGCCATCGGGTGACGTGCCGGCGCACCGCCGCGCATCCCCGCGGTCCCACGGGTGGTGGCCGCGCTCCGGTCCGGCCACGATGGCGCCGGGAGCGCAGGCGACGAGGCCGCGCCCGGTCGGAAGGGGACGTCCATGGGCGCAGGGTTCCCGCTCGCGGGACGGCGCGTGCTGGTGACCGGCGGAGCCAGCGGCATCGGACGACGGCTGGTGCTGGGCGCCGCGCAACGGGGTGCCGACGTGGCGGTGTGGGACCTGGACGGTGCGGCGGCCGAGCGTGCGGCGGCCGACGTGCGCGGTCGGGGCGCCGTGGCGCACGCCTGGCAGGTCGACGTGACGGACCGCGCCGCCGTGCACGCCGCGGCGGCGGAGGTGACGGCCGCGATGGGCGGCGTCGACGTGCTGGTCAACGACGCCGGTGTGGTGTCCGGCAGACCGTTCCTCGAGCTCACCGAGGCCCAGGTGCGCCGGACCTTCGAGGTGAACACCCTGGCGCCGTACTGGGTGACGGGCGCGTTCCTGCCCGGGATGCTCGAGCGTGACATGGGCCGGCTGGTCACCGTGGCGAGCGCCGCCGGACTGGTCGGTGTGCCGCGGCAGGCGGACTACGCAGCGAGCAAGCACGCCGCGGTCGGCTTCGACGAGTCGCTCCGGTTCGAGCTGCGCCGGGCGAGGTCGGCGGTGACCACCCTCGTCGTGTGCCCGTTCTACGTCGACACGGGCATGTTCGCCGGGGCGCGCACGCGCGTGCCCTGGCTGCTGCCGATCCTGCGCGAGGCGGACGTCGCCGGTCGGATCCTCGACGCCGTGGAGTCCGGCCGTGGCCGCCTCGCCCTGCCGGCCGTGGTGGCGGTGGTGCCGGCGCTGCGTCTGCTGCCGACGAGGGCGTTCGACGCCCTGATGGACCTGCTCGGCGTCACCGGGTCGATGGACGAGTTCACGGGCCGGCGGGCTCGCCGCTGACGACCGTCGCCCGGCGGGTTACCGGTCCGGCGGGCGGTGAGGCGTCGCTGCCGGTCAGTGCAGCAGCCGGTGCCAGTTCTCCGGCACGCGGCCGGCCGGCGCGGGGGAGCCCTGCTCGACCGGTCGGTGCGTCGGCGGGGCGAGCTCGGGGCCCTCGGCATAGCTCTCGGCGGTGTAGTCCCACCACCAGCTCTCGCCGGGCTCGAACGAGCGCATGTACCGGTGCCCCGTCGCCTGCCAGTGCGCCGTGGCGTGCTGGCCGGGGGAGCTGTCGCAGCAGCCGATGTGCCCGCACGCCGCGCACCGGCGGAGGTTGAGCCACCAGCCGCCCGTCGCGTCGCACTCCGCGCAGCCCGTGCCGCTCGGCGGCACGGTGGGGTCGACCAGCGCTGCGGGCTGCTCCGTCACGGGTGCTCCTCGGGTAGGGGCCAGCGAACCAGCCGGGGGATGCCGGCCGGCGCGGCCGCCGCGAGCGCGATGAACCGCGCCTCGGCGCGGTGCAGGCGGATGTGCTCGTCGAGCGACCAGGTCGGACCGTTGGTCAGGGTCATGCCGCACGCGCACGCGATGGTGACCGTGCCGTCGGAGGCGGTCTGCACCAGGCCGACCGTCGTGTGCTCGGTGGCGGCCTGCACCTTGGCCCGGCGCATCACCGCGCTGACCGCCTCGGTGGGCGGCTCCGGGTCCGCCGTGCCCGCACCGCGCCCGACATCCGTCGTCGTCACCGAAGAACAGTAACGGCGAGCGCGTGGCGCAGAGGTGCGCACCGTGCCGCGGACCGGTACAACGGGGACATGAGCGGCCGCGACCACGACCTGACCTCCGACCCGTCGGCGGAGCGCATCGCGGAGCGGGTACCCGACGAGGCCCAGCTCGCAGCCGCCGACGCGTTGACCGGTGGGGAACCGGGTCGGGCGCCGCGTTCGCTGCAGTCGGCCGAGCTGGAGCCGGACGACGAGGACCTCGCCGCCGGCGAGGAGTGGGACGACCCCGAGCTGCTGTAGGTCGGGCCGCGGAGGCGGCGGCGCGGTCAACGTCGACCCTCCTGGTCGCCGGCCTGGTCGGCGCCCTGGTCGGCCGCCGCCGGTCCCGGGCGCTGCTGCGGCAGCACCCCGACGGCCTCGAGCCGCTGCGCGAGCGCGTCGCCGTCCGCGCCACGGACCACCGGCACTCCCTCGTGCTGGGCGTCCCGCTGGGCACGACGGCCGCCGGGCGGCGCGGTCGGTTCGCCGCTGGCCAGCAGGTGCTCGGCGGGGGTGAGCTCGCGCAGCGCGATCGCGCGCACGTGCGCCGGCAGGCGGCCGGCCGCGCCCGCGTACACCTGCGGGTCACGCTGGCCGTCGTCGCCGACCAGCACCCAGCGCACGTCGGGGAACTCGCGGAACAGCCGGCGCAGCTGGGCGACCTTGTGCGCCGGTCCGGAGCGGAACCAGCCGGTGTTGGTCGGTCCCCAGTCGGTGAGCAGCATGGTGCCCGGCGGGTAGCGGTGCCGGTGCAGGAAGCGGCCGATCGCCGGCGCGGCGTTCCAGGCGCCGGTGGACAGGTACACCACGGGAGCGCCGGGCTCCGTCGCGACCAGCCGCCGGTAGAGCTCCGCCATGCCCGGCACGGCCTCGCGGGCGTTCTCGTCGCGCACCAGCACGTTCCACGCGGCGACCAGCGGACGGGGCAGGTGCGTGACCATCACGGTGTCGTCGACGTCGCTGACCAGCCCGAGCCGCGCCGAGGGGTCGACCACCTGGACGGGAGCGACCGCCGTGACGCCGTCCTGGGTGCGCAACGTCACCTCGTGCCAGCCGGCCGGCAGGTCGCACGCCACCACCTGGTCCACGTAGCCGCCGCGATCGGTCTGCAGCCGGTGGACCTGGTCGCCGACCACCACCTCGATCGCCGCACCGGCCACCGGCACGCTGAGGTACGACCGCCAGCCCCGCACCGCCGGCTGGCGCGTCACCGGGACCGCACCGGCACCCGCGCCGGCCTGCACGGCACCGGTACCCGGCAGGTCCGCGTCGGGGACCACCGGTGCCGCCAGGAGCGTGCGGGCCATGATCCGCAGCCACCCGGGCGCGCCGTAGCCGGGGTACGGCTCGATCCGGACCGTCCAGCCGCGGTACCGCAGCAGCCGCGCCAACCGACGGTCGAGCGCGTCCTCGAGCCTTGCCGCGACATGCGGCCGGCGTGCGCCGGCCAGCGGGTGCTGGCTGCCCGCCCGTGCCTCGGGACGAGCGGTCCGCAGGCCGTCGTCCGTGCCGGCCCGCGGGGCACCGTCCCGCTCGGGGGCCGGTGCCCCGCGGGCGGGACGGTGGGCGCTCACCGCGACGCGGCCTTCTTCGCGCCCTGCTCGGCGGCACCGGCCGAGGCCTGCTCGGTGCCGGTGCCCTCGGTGCTCAGCTCGCCGCCGGCGGACTCGAGGTGGGCCCGCACGAACCACTGGAACAGCTCCAGGTCGTGCAGGTGGCCGACCAGCAGGTCGTTGGTGACGGTGTCGAGCTCCTCGGTGTCAGCGGCAGCCTTGCGGTGGCCGCTGATCACGCCCTCGTACACCCGGTCGAGGGCGCCGAGGTGCTCGATCGCGCCGGCGCGTCCCAGGGAGTAGTCGTCCCAGCTGCGGCTCGCGACCAGCGCCCCCGGCGTGCCGACAGGGGAGACGCCCAGCGTGGCGATCCGCTCGGCCACCTCGTCGGCCTGGGCGCGCACGGCGTCGACCTGCGGGTCGAGCATCAGGTGCACGGAGATGAAGTGCGGGCCGACCACGTTCCAGTGGATGTGCTTGAGCGTCAGGTGCAGGTCCGTCAGGGAGTTCAGGCGGTCCTGCAGGATCGCGGCGACGGTCGCGCCGTCCTCCGGCGTCAGCGTGGGCACCGTGTAGTGCGGGAGCTGCTTGCGTGCCATGTCGGGCCTCCTCGAGCGTGGTGTGACGGACTGCCCGTCCGCCCGTCTCGACACTGCCGCAGGGCGCGGGACGTCGCCATCGGAGGGAGCCATTTGCGGTCAGGCGAACGGGTCGCCGTCGTCCCGCAGGCGGCGGACCACCTCGTCCATCGTCAGCTGCGTCAGACCGGGCCCGATCTCGTCCCACCAGCGCGGCGCCGCGACGGTGGGCGCCTCGCGGCCACGCAGCGAGTACGGCGTGATCGTCGTCTTGGCCGGGTGGTTCTGGGACCAGTCGATCAGCACCTTGCCGGGCCGCAGCGACCGGCGCATCACGGCGACCACGAGCTCCGGGTGCTCGGCCGCCACCGCGGTGGCGAGGTCGCGCGCGTACGCCCGCACCTGCGTCGCGGGCCGTCGACCGGGCAGAGGCGCGTACAGCTGCATGCCCTTGCTGCCGGAGGTCACCGGGACGGTGCCGGTCAGCCCGTCGGCTGCGAGCCGCTCGGCGACCAGGTGCGCCACCGTCGCGCACTCGTCGAGCCCCGCCGGTGGTCCGGGGTCGAGGTCGACGACGAGGCGGTCCGGCGGTCGGACACGGCCCCGCGGCCCGACCCGCCACTGCGGGGTGTGCAGCTCCAGCGCACCGCCGTTGGCGGCCCAGACCAGGCCGGGCAGCCCGTCGAGGAAGGGCAGGTCCAGCCGGGTGCCCTCGTCGACCTCGCCCGGGGACGCCGGCAGCACCCGGTGCCGCAGCCAGTCGGGCGCGCCCCGCGGCACGTTCTTCTCGACGAACCGCTCGGCACCGGTGCCTTCCGGCCACCGCATCCGGGTGACCGGGCGGTCCCGCAGCTGTGCGAGCAGGGCGGGAGCCACCTGCACCACGTAGTCGATCACCGCGGCCTTCGTGGTCCCGGTGGCGGGGTAGAGCACCTTGTCCAGGTGGGTGACGCGGACCGGCGTGCCGTCCACGTCCAGCACCTGGCCGTTCACTCCTGCTCCCACGGGTCCGGACCGGTGTCGGTGCGCACCCCGCGGACCACGGGCTGGCGCAGCCGCCCGCCGGGGGTGCGGGACAGGTACAGGGTGTCGACCACCACCAGCGGTTCGCACCAGTGGGTGCCGCGCGCGTCGGTCGCCGGCACGGGGTTGTCGAACGGCGAGGTCGCGCGAGCGTGCTCGGCCAGCGCACCCCGCACCGCCGTCGCCAGCGGACCGGCCAGACCGCTGCCGGCACGTCCGAGGTACCGCAGCGCGCCGCCTTCGTCGCGCGCCCCGAGCAGCACCGCTCCGAGCCTGCCGGTGCCGGCCGACTCCTCGCGCCACCCGCCGACGAGGGCCGTGCGGTTGCGCCGGTGCGGCAGCTTCACCCAGTCCCGGGAGCGCCGGCCCGGCTGGTACGTGGACGTCCGGAGCTTGGCGACGACCCCTTCGAGGCCGTGGTCTCGGGTCACCTGCCACAGCGTGTCGCCGTCGGGGTAGACGGGCGAGGGCTGCACCTGGTCGACGCGGGGCAGCACGTCCAGCACGGCGCGGCGCTCGTCGTACGTCAGACCGGTGACGTCGCGGCCCTGCCACGTCAGCACGTCGAACACCACGAACGTGACGGGTTGCGACCGGGCCAGCGCAGCCGCTCGTGCCGTGTCCCGCACGTGCATCCGCGCCGCGAGCGCGGCGAACGAGGGCACACCGCCCGCCATGGCGACGATCTCGCCGTCGATCACCGCGTCGGGCAGCACCGCGAGGCCTCCGAGCTCCGGGTACGCGGCGGTGACGTCGTTGCCGTTGCGGCTCCACAGGCGCAGGCGGCCCCCGGTGGTGTCCGCGAGCGCCCGGACGCCGTCCCACTTGATCTCGTAGGCCCACTGCGGGCCGCGCGGAAGCTCGGCGAGGCCGGGCGCCGGGCTGGCGAGCATGGGCTGCAGCACGGGCCCATCCTGCCCGCCGCCCGTGCGACGTACCTGGTGACCGCGGTGCGGGGCGCCGTCAGGCGTCGGGCAGCAGGGCGCTCGCCTCGGCATACCGGTCGAGCACGATCTCGACGAGACGCGGGTCCGGGGCGAGCGGGGCCGTCACGACGTCCGCACCTGCGGCCGACACCCGGTCGTGGAAGAAGCCGGGGGCGAGCAGGTAGGAGGCCGCCACCACGCGGGCCGCGCCCGCGCGGCGCGCCTGCTCGACGGCGTCGGCGACGCGGGGCAGCGAGGCGGAGCCGTACCCGACCGTCACGGGTCCGTCCCGCCAGGCGCGGCGCAGCGCCTCGAGCGTCTGCTCGACCATGGCAGCCGCCAGGGGGTCGGAGGACCCGGCCGCGGCCAGCACGACCGCGTCGCCGGCACCGGCCCCCGCCTGGCGGAGGCGGTCGAGGAGGATCTGCACCAGGCGGTCGTCGGGGCCCAGGGTGCGCGAGGCGGCCGCACGCCGGCCCTCCACCGCCGCGGCGATGTCCACCCGCGCGTGGAAGCCGGTCGACATCAGCAGGGGCACCACCACCGCCGAGCAACCGGCGGTCGTCGCTCCGGCGACGACGTCGGCCACCTCGGGCTGCTGCACGTCGACGAACGCCTCGCGGACGTCGAGCTCGGGGCGGGCTGCACGGACTCCGTCGAGGATCGACCGGATCGCCGCCCGTCCCGCGACGCTGTCGGTGCCGTGGGAGCAGCCGACCAGGACCGGGGCGGCCGGCGTCGCGGAGCCGGAGGCGGTAGCCGTCACCGGTCCTCCTGCCCGTCGACCACGGCGAGGCGGTAGCCGCGCTTCACCACCGTGCGCACCAGCTCCCGGCTGCCGGTGGCCTGGCGCAGCCGGGCGATCGCAACCTCGGCGGCGTGCACGTCGGTGGACTCGCCGGGCAGCGACTGGAGCACCTGCGCCGGTGTGACCACGTCGCCGCCGGCGTCGGCGAACAGCCGCAGCAGCTCGATGCCGGTCGGGGACAGGGCCAGGACGCGGCCGTCCAGCACGGCCGCCCGCCGCCGCATCTGCAGGCGGCCGGCCGCGGTCTCGAGCGTCTGCACGCCGCCGTAGTGGTCCACGATCGTGCGCACCAGCGCGCCGAGCCGCCCCCGGGAGGGGACCAGCGGCTCGACACCGCGGTCGAGCAGCGGCCGCGCGGTGATCGGGCCGACGGCGGCGGCCACCAGGGCTCCGGCCTCGAACTGACCGCGCAGCGCCGCGTCCACCCCGGCGGCGTCGGCGGCGGCGAGCCACGCCGCGCACCCGGGTGCGGAGGTGAACACCACCGTGTCGAGCTCCCCGGCAGCTGCGGCGCGGACGGAGGCGTCGAGCGCTGCCGGGTCGGGCGGGGGGCCCCAGCGGTAGACGACGAGGCTCTGCACGTGCGCACCGGCGGCGGTGAAGGCCTCGTCCAGACCGTCGGCACCGGAGCCGTGGTGCTGCACCGCGATGCGCAGCCCCGCGACGCCCTCGTCGAGCAGCACCTCGGCGATCTCCGCCGAGGTCTCCGACTCCGCCACCCAGTCCGCCTGGAGGCCGGCGGCCTGGATCGCGCCGCGCGCCTTGGGCCCGCGCGCGACGAGGCGCGCACGACGCAGCGTCGCCAGCAGCGGCTCGGCCAGACCGATCGCGTCCGCGGCCTCGACCCAGGCGCGGAAGCCGATGCCGGTGGTCACCACGGCGATGTCCGGGGGTGCCGCGAGCAGCTCGCGCGTCGCGGCGGCGAGCAGCGCGTCGCTGTCGTTGGGCACCATGCTCAGCGCCGGGGCGTAGCGGACGGTCGCCCCGCGGCGCTGCAAGGCGCCGCCCAGCTCACCCGCCCGCCGGTCGGCGGTGACCAGCATCGTGCACCCGGCCAGGGTCGGGTCGAGGTGGTCGGTCACGGGCCCAGTGTCTCGTCGGAGCCGGGTTCACGGCGAACGCCAGCGTCGCCCGCACCTCCGGCCTCGAGCAGACCGGGTGCGGCGACGGCGCCGACGACGATGACGGCCGGCGCGTGCACCCCGACGGCCTGCGCCCGCCCGGCGATCGCGTCGAGCCGGTCCCGTGTCACCCGCTGCCGCGCGGTGGTGCCCTCCTCGACGATCGCCACCGGTGTGCCGGGGTCGACGCCGGCGGCCAGGGCCGTCCCGACCAGCTCCGCCAGCACCGACACGCCCATCAGCACCACCAAGGTGGCCGAGCGGTCGCGCAGCACGGTCAGCGCAGCCTCGTCGAGACCCGCGTGGCCGTTCACCACGTGGAAGGCCGCCGTCGTCCCGCGGTGGGTCACCGGGATGCCCGCCGCGGCGGGTGTGGCCAGGGCGCTGCTCACGCCCGGCACCACCTCGACCGGCACGCCGGCCTGGCGGCACGCGAGCACCTCCTCGCCACCGCGGCCGAACACGAACGGGTCGCCGCCCTTGAGCCGCACCACCGTCCGGCCGCGCTGCGCCTGCTCGACGAGGATCCGGTTGATCTCGTGCTGCGGCACGGCGTGGTGGCCCGGTGTCTTGCCGACGTCGATCACCTCGACGTCCGGGGCGAGCTCGTCCAGCACCGGTGTCGGTCCGAGCCGGTCCGCCACCACCACGTCCGCCTCGGCGAGCGCCCGGCGACCGCGCACGGTCAGCAGGTCCACCGCACCGGGTCCGCCACCGACGAGCACCACCCGGCCGGCACCCGGCGGGCGTCGGCGCCGACGCAGGTCTGCGCCCGTGCGCAGGTGCTCGGCGAGGGCATCGCGCACCGCCGCGGTGCGGCCGGGGTCCGGGGCGCCCGTCGAGACGACGCCGACCAGCACCTCACCGCTGGCGGTCAGCGCGGGGGTGCGCGCCGAGCCGCGGGTCGCGTCGCCGGCGTTCACGCACCAGATGCGGCGCGCCGCCGCCCAGCCGGCGACCTCGGCGTCGGCGAGCGGGCTGCCGGTCGCCGTGTGCACCAGCCACATCCCGTCGAGGTCCTGCTCGCGGACCTCCCGCGCCTCCCAGCGGACGTCGTCCAGGAGCGCGACGACGTCCTCGCACACCGCCGGTGCCACCACGGTGATGCGCGCGCCCTCGTCCCGCAGGTGCGCGAGGCGGCGTGCGGCCACCGGACCGCCGCCGACCACCAGCACGGGACGGTCGGTCAGGTCGATGCCGAGCAGGGTGGTCACGGCGCCTCCGTCGCGTCGAGGGTGGCGGGCGTGGCGAGGGGCGCGACGAGGGCGTCGACCAGCGCGCCGGCCGTGCCGACCAGCACCACGTCGCCCTCCACCCGCACCGGCCAGGTGCGCAGGTGCTGCGGCTCCTTGCCCACCGGGTCGAGGCACGCGCCGGTGCGCAGGTCGAACACCTGCTTGTACATCGGCGAGGCGACGGTGACGGCTCCGGCCCGCGAGCCGACGATGCCGCGGGACATCACGTGCGCACCGCTGTACGGGTCCAGCTGCTGCACCGCCAGCACCTCGCGGTTGCCCACCCGGAACAGGGCCACCTGCTCCCCGTCGACGAGGGCCGCGGCACCGCGCTCGGGCACCAGGTCGGTCAGCTGGCACACCACCGTCCAGCCGGGCTGGGGGCGGCTCATGACCGCACCGCCAGCGTGGTGCCGGCGATCAGCACGGCGGGATCCGCCCGTTCGTCGGGTGTCGCGGGGCGCGGCTGGCCGCGCTCGGCGACGTACGCCAGGGAGGGGTCGGCCGTCGTCGGCGCGTTGACGAACGACGCGAACCGGCGCAGCTTCTCGGGGTCCTCGAGCGTCGCCCTCCACTCGTCCTCGTAGACCTCGACGTGCCGAGCCATCGCCTCGTCCAGGTCGGCCGCGATGCCCAGGCTGTCCTCGAGCACCACCGACCGCACACCGTCCAGCCCGCCGTCGACCTCGTCGATCCACGGCGCCGTGCGCTGCAGCCGGTCGGCCGTGCGGATGTAGTACATGAGGAACCGGTCCACGGTGCGCACCAGGGTGTCGGTGTCCAGGTCCTCGGCCAGCAGCCGAGCGTGGCGGGGCGTGAACCCGCCGTTGCCGCCCACGTAGAGGTTCCAGCCGCGATCGGTGGCCACGACGCCGACGTCCTTCGCGCGGGCCTCGGCGCACTCGCGGGCGCAGCCGGAGACGCCGAGCTTGAGCTTGTGCGGCGAGCGCAGCCCGCGGTACCGCAGCTCGAGCAGCACCGCGAGGGAGACGGCGTCCTGCACGCCGTAGCGGCACCAGGTGGACCCGACGCACGACTTCACCGTGCGCACCGACTTGCCGTAGGCGTGCCCGGACTCGAAGCCCGCGTCGACCAGCCGCCGCCAGATCTGCGGAAGCTGCTCGAGCCGGGCGCCGAACAGGTCGATCCGCTGCCCGCCCGTGATCTTGGTGTACAGCCCGTAGTCCTTGGCCACCTGCCCGATCACCAGCAGGCCCTCGGGGGTGACCTCGCCGCCCGGGATCCGCGGCACCACCGAGTACGAGCCGTCCTTCTGCAGGTTGGCCATCACGTGGTCGTTGGTGTCCTGCAGGGCGGCCCGCTCGTCGTCCAGCACGTGGCCGTCGTCCAGCGACGCGAGGATCGAGGCGACCACCGGCTTGCAGATGTCGCAGCCGCGGCCGGCGACGGCCGTGCCGTGCCGCTGCATGATCTCGCTGAACGTGCGCAGGCCCGTGACCCGCACCGCGTCGAACAGCTGTGCGCGGGACAGCGCCATGTGCTCGCACAGGCCGTTGCTCACGGCGACGCCGGCCTTGGTCAGCTGCTCGCCGACCAGCCGCTTGACCAGAGGTACGCACGACCCGCAGCTGGTGCCGGCGCGCGTGCAGGCCTTGACCCCGGCGACGTCCGTGCAGCCGTGCTCGGTGACCGCGGCGCGCACGGTGCCGGCGGACACGTTGTTGCACGAGCAGACGGTGGCGTCGTCCGGCAGGTCTCCGCCGACGGGCGCGGAACCGCCCGCGGGCAGCAGGTACGCGGAGGCGTCGGCGCCGAGCGGGCGGCCGACCATCGGGCGCAGGCTCGCGTAGGCGGACGCGTCGCCCACCAGCACGCCACCGAGGAGGGTGCGCGCGTCGTCGGACACGACGAGCTTCTTGTAGACGCCGGTCGCGGGGTCGGAGTGCACCACCTCCAGCGCCCCGGGCGTCCTGGCGAACGCGTCACCGAAGCTCGCGACGTCCACGCCGGACAGCTTGAGCTTGGTCGCCGTGTCGGCACCGGGGAACACGGCCGACCCGCCCAGCAGCCGGTCGACCACCACCTCGGCCATCGCGTAGCCGGGGGCGACCAGGCCGATGCAGGCGCCGTCGATGCATGCGACCTCGCCGACCGCCGACACGTGCGGGTCCTGCGTGCGGCACGCCTGGTCGACCACCACGCCCCCGCGGGCCCCGACCGGAAGGCCGGCTGCGCGTCCCAGCTCGTCCCGGGGCGTCACGCCGGTGGCCAGCACGACCACGTCCACGTCGAGCCGGCCGCCGTCGGCGAACTCCAGCCGGCCGGCCTTGCCCCGCTCGTCGGGCCGGATGCGGGAGGTCGCGGTGTCCACCCGCACCTCCACGCCGAGCGCCTCGATCAGCCGGCGCAGCACCTGCCCGCCGCCCAGGTCGATCTGCGCGGACATCAGGTGCGTACCGAACTGGACCACGGTCGTGCGCGCACCCAGCGCCTGCAGCGCGCCGGCAGCCTCCAGGCCCAGCAGGCCGCCGCCGATGACGGCCCCCCGCACGGGGCGCCCGCGCCGGGCGGCCTCCTGCTCGACCCAGCCACGCAGCGCGGCCACGTCGTCGAGCGTGCGGTAGACGAACACGCCGGGCAGGTCCGCACCGGGGATCGCCGGCACGGCAGCCCGTGACCCGGTCGCCAGCACCAGGTGGTCGTAGCGCAGCGCGCGGCCGTCGGCGGTCCGCACCGTGCGGGCGTCCCGGTCGACCTCCGTCACGGTGGTGCCGCGCAGCAGCGTCACCAGCGGGTCGGCCCACAGCTGCGGCGCGCCGAGCGCGAGGCTCTCCGGGTCGCGTCCGGAGAAGTACGACGTCAGCGCCACCCGGTCGTACGGCGCTCGGGGCTCCTCGGCGAGCACGGTGACCTGCCAGGCGCGGTCCTCGTCGCGAGCACGCACCGCCTCGACGAGGCGCTGGGCGACCATGCCGCCACCGACCACGACGAGCTGGCTGGGGATGCGGGACATGTGCACCTCGGTCCGTCTCCGGGCGGCCCGGGCGGGGCCGCTGTGGGCTGCGACCGTACGAAGGGCATGTTTCACCGGGCGTGCCGACCTCGTTTCGCGTGTGGAACCTTTCGCGCACACCGCTGCGGCGCCCGCTGTGAGGCGGGCCGCGCCTCCGCCGGACGCTGCCGGCACGCCTCCGCCCGGTGGCGCGAGTTCTCACGGCGGCGCCGGCGCGACCGTGCGTTCTTCTTTCCGCGGAGGTAACAGCCCGGCCACCGCGCCGGAAACACGGCGTTCCTAGCGTCCACGGCACCGAGCGGGCCCCGACGACGCAGGAGACGACATGACGACGCCCGAGACCCTCGCAGCACCCGACAACCTGACCGCCACCGACGTCCCGGCGCGGGACGCCGGCCCGACGTCCCGCGGGCGCGGTCGCTGGATCGACCGGTGGGATCCGGAGGACCCGGAGTTCTGGCGGTCGACCGGCCGGCGAATCGCCCGGCGCAACCTGGTCCCGTCGATCTTCGCGGAGTTCCTCGGGTTCTCCGTGTGGGCCTCGTGGAGCATCGTGGTGCCGCAGCTGGCGGCCGCCGGCTTCCACCTGACGGTCGACCAGCAGTTCTGGTTGATCGCGCTGCCGAGCCTGGTCGGCGCCACGCTGCGGATCCCGTACACCTTCGCGGTGCCGCTGTTCGGCGGCCGCAACTGGACCGTGGTCTCGGCGCTCCTGCTCCTGCTGCCCGCCACCGCGCTGGCGTTCGTCGTGCAGCGGCCCGGCACCTCGTTCGGCACGCTGCTGCTGGTCGCGGCGCTCGCCGGTCTCGGCGGTGGGAACTTCGCCTCCTCGATGTCCAACATCTCCTTCTTCTACCCGGAGGCGGAGAAGGGCAGGGCGCTCGGCCTCAACGCCGCGGGCGGCAACCTGGGCACGGCGGCGGTCCAGCTCGCCGTCCCGCTGGTGGTCGTCACCGGCGCCGGCCTGCGCCTGGAACGAGCGGGACTGATGTTCGTCCCCCTGGTGCTGCTCGCGGCGTTCGCGGCCTGGCGGTCGATGGACAACCTGACGTCGGCCAAGGGCGCGCCGCGGACGGTCGGGGCGGCCGTGCGCAACCGGCACACGTGGATCATCTCGGCGCTGTACATCGGCACGTTCGGGTCGTTCATCGGGTACGCCGGCGTGTTCCCGACGCTGCTGCGGTCCTCGTTCCCGCACGTCACCGCCAACGTCGCGTTCCTCGGGGCCCTGGTCGGCTCGGTGGCGCGGCCGTGGGGCGGGATGCTCGCGGACCGCTGGGGCGGTGCGCGCACCACGATCGGCTCGTTCGCCCTGATGGCGGTCGCCACGACCACGGCCGTCGTCGCGCTGCGCACCACGGACTTCGCGCTGTTCCTCGGCTCCTTCCTGGTCCTGTTCGTCGCCAGCGGCGCCGGGAACGGCGCGACGTACCGGATGATCCCGGCCGTGTTCCGGTTCGGTGCGACCACGCCGGACGAGACGGCCGTCGCCCGCAAGGCAGCGGCGGGCTGCATCGGCATCGCGGGGGCCGTCGGCGCGTTCGGCGGCTTCCTGATCCCGCGCGGCTTCGCCCTGTCGCACACGCTCGCCGGCAGCCTCGAGCCGGCGCTGTGGACGTTCGTGGCGGTGTACGCGCTGCTCGGCGTCACCACCTGGGCGGTCTACCGCCGCCGGGGCGCCGCACTGAGCTCGGCCGTGATCTGAGTGAGCGGCAGCCCGCCCACGTCGACCGCCGCCGACGCGACGGCCACCCTGTCGACGGTCACCGCGCCGACAGCCGTGCGCGGGTCGTCGGTCGACACGCACTGCCCGTACTGCGCGCTGCAGTGCGCCATGACGCTGACCCCCGCGACCGACGTCGCGGCACCCCCGGTCACGGTCGCCGGCCGCCCGTTCCCGACGAGCCGTGGCGGCCTGTGCCAGAAGGGCTGGACCAGTGCCGAGGTGCTCCGGGCACCGGACCGGCTCACCTCGCCGCTGCTGCGAGGCGCGGACGGGAAGCAGCACCCGGTGACCTGGGACCAGGCGCTCGACCACGTCGCCGACCGCGTGCGCGCCCTGCAGGACGCGCACGGTCGGGACGCGGTCGCGGTGTTCGGCGGGGGAGGGCTGACCAACGAGAAGGCCTACCTGCTGGGCAAGTTCGCCCGCGTGGTTCTGCGCACCCCGTTCATCGACTACAACGGCCGGTTCTGCATGGCGAGCGCGGCTGCGGGCGCCAACCGTGCCCTCGGCGTCGACCGGGGGCTCCCCTTCCCGCTGAGCGACGTCGGCGGGGCGCAGGCGGTGCTGCTGCTCGGCAGCAACCTGGCCGAGACGATGCCTCCGGCCACGGCGCACCTGGCGGCGGCCCGGGCCGCGGGCGGCCTCGTCGTGGTGGACCCGCGGCACACCGCCACGGCGGCGTTGACCGACGGTGGCCAGGGCGTGCACCTGCAACCGGTACCGGGGACCGACCTCGTGGTGCTGCTCGCGCTGCTGCACGTGCTGTGGGCCGAGGGGCTGGTGGACGCCGGCTACCTGGAGCAGCGGGTGACGGGGGCGGACGAGGTGCGCCGCAACGTGGCGCTGTGGTGGCCGGAACGGGCGGAGCAGGTGTGCGGCGTGCCGGCGGTCGACCTGCGGCGGACCGCACGGCTGCTCGCCGCGGCCGCACCGGTGCACGGGGGACGTGGCCTCGTCGTCCTCACCGGACGGGGTGTGGAGCAGAGCACGCAGGGCACGGCGACCGTGACCGCGGCGATCAACCTCGCGCTCGCGCTCGGCCTGCCCGGCCGTCCGAGCAGCGGCTACGGCGCCGTCACCGGTCAGGGCAACGGCCAGGGTGGCCGCGAGCACGGCCAGAAGGCGGACCAGCTGCCCGGCTACCGACGGATCGACGACCCCGCGGCACGTGCGCACGTCGCGGCGGTCTGGGGTGTCGACCCCGACGAGCTGCCCGGGCCCGGGGTGCCGGCGGTCGAGCTGCTGCGCCGGTGCGGGCGCCCCGGCGGTCCGCGCGCGCTGCTGGTGCACGGCAGCAACCTGCTGGTCAGCGCACCGGACGCGGACCGGGTGCGCGAGCGGCTGCAGGCGCTGGACCTGCTGGTCGTGTGCGACGTCGTGCCGTCGGAGACGGCGCTGCTGGCCGACGTGGTGCTGCCGGTGACCCAGTGGGCGGAGGAAGAGGGGACCACGACGTCGCTGGAGGGCCGGGTGCTGCGTCGCCGGCGCGCCCTCGAGGCGCCGGACGGGGTGCGCTCCGAGCTCGAGGTGCTGCACCAGCTGGCGGCCCGCCTCGGCGTGCCCGACGGTTTCCCGACCGACCCGGCCCAGGTGTTCGACGAGCTCGCGCGGGCCAGCGCCGGGGGCGTCGCCGACTACAGCGGCCTCAGCCACGCCCGCCTGGACGCCGATGCCGACGCGCTGCACTGGCCCTGCCCGGCCGGTCCGCAGGGGACGCCGGCGCACCCCGGCACCCCGCGGCTGTTCTCCGACGGGTTCCCCACGGCGGACGGTCGCGCTCGCATGGTCGCGGTGGACCACCACGGTCCGGCCGACGACCTGCGCGCCGACGCACCGGTCTACCTCGTGACCGGCCGGGTGCTGCAGCACTACCAGTCGGGCGCCCAGACGCACCGGGTACCCGCGCTGGAGGCCGCTCAGCCGGAGCCGTACGTCGAGCTGCACCCGCTGCTGGCCCACCGGATCGGTGTGGACGACGGCGACCTCGTCGAGGTGAGCTCGGCGCGGGGCACCGCCCTGCTGACCGCCCACGTCACCCCACGCACCCGCCCGGAGGTGGTGTTCGTGCCGTTCCACTGGTCCGGGCAGGGCAGCGCCAACCGGCTGACGGTCGACGCGACCGACCCGGTCTCGGGCATGCCGGAGTTCAAGGTCTGCGCCGTCGACGTGCGCCCCGCGCCCGTCCGTGACGGCGTCGCGCCCGTCGGCGCCGTGCCGGCCGGGGCCCGCTGATGCGGGTGGTCGTCGTGGGCTACGGCATGGTCGGGTCCCGGCTGGTCGAGGAGCTCGTCGCTCGGTGCCCGGACGCCGACGTGACCGTGCTCGGTGCCGAGCCGCACCAGCCGTACAACCGGGTGCTGCTCGGCGAGCTGGTCGCCGGGCGGGTGGACGAGGATTCCCTCGCCCTGCCCGCGGCCGACGGACGCGTCGCCGTGCGCCGCGGGGTCGCCGCGGTCGCGATCGACCGTGCTGCACGGACGGTGACCTGCGACGACGGGGCCGTGGTGCCCTACGACGCCCTGGTGCTGGCCACCGGCGCCCGGGCCCGGGTCCCGGAGCTGCCCGGGCTGCACCCGTCCCCGCTGGGCGTGCACCCGCTGCGCACCCTCGCGGACGCGCGCAGCGTCGCCGATGCGGTCACCACCTCGGTGCGGGCCGTCGTGCTGGGCGGGGGAGTGCTCGGCCTCGAGGTCGCGTGCGCGCTGACCGAGCGCGGCATGGACGCGGCTGTGGTGCATGCGGGACCGCACCTGATGGACCGCCAGCTCGATGCGGCCGCGTCCGAGGCGCTCGAGCACGGGCTGCGCCGGCTGGGGATCGCCGTCCGCACGGGCCGGCCGCCCGCCGCGGTGCTCGCGCGGGGCGGCCGGGTGAGTGGTCTTCGGTTCCCCGACGGCGACGAGCTCCCCACCGACCTGCTCGTGCTCGCCACCGGCACGGTGCCCGAGGTCGGCCTCGCGGCGGCTGCAGGGCTCGCCGTCGGGCGTGGCATCGTCGTCGACGGCGACGGCGCCACGTCGGACCCGCACGTGTACGCGGTCGGCGACTGCGCACAGCCGGCGGAGGGCTCGTCCGGTCTGGTCGCACAGGGGTGGGAGCAGGCGCGGCGCCTCGCGGAGGTGCTGGCACGGGGGGCCGCAGCGGTGCCACGGCCCCGGACGGTCGACGCGGGCGCGGCGACCGACGTCGTCCGGCTCAAGGCGCACGGGCTCGAGGTGGTCACCATGGGCCTGACGGGCGCCGCGACCACGGCCGGCAAGCACCGCTCCGTCCGCCTCAGCGACCCGAGCACCGGCCGGCACGTCGAGGTCGTCGTCGCCGGGGGAGCGGTGGTCGGCGCCACGTGCGTCGGCGCCGGGCCCGTCGCGGCGGACCTGACCGCCGCGTACACCCGTCGCACCCCCGTCCCCGCGGACCCGGCGCACCTGCTGCTGCGACCGGTGCGGGGCGCCGGTCCGGAGCCGGAGCCGTCCGTCACCCTGATGCCCGACCGCGCCACGGTCTGCCGCTGCAACGGTGTCACCAAGGGTGAGCTGGTCCGTGCCTGGGGCGACGGGGCTCGCACCCCGGCGGACGTCGCGCGCGCCACGCGCGCCACCACGGGTTGCGGCGGCTGCACCGATGCGGTGTGCGGCCTGCTCGACTGGCTGGCGGGCGGCGAGGGTGACCGGGTCCCCGCCGGGGTCGGCGCGCTGGCCGAGGCAGCGGGGTGAGGCGAACCTTGCCTGTCCGTGGCATCCTGCAGGAACGGGCCCCGCGCCACGCGGCCGCTCGTCCCTGCCCGGGGTCACGGGGCTGTCGGCGAGACGAGGGCGAGGCGGCGACGTGCGAGCGATCTGGAAGGGCGCGGTGGCCTTCGGCCTCGTCAACGTGCCCGTTCGGCTGTACGCGGCCACCGGCGAGCACGAGGTGGCGCTGCACCAGGTGCACCGCGAGGACGGCGGCCGCATCCGGTACAAGAAGGTCTGCAGCGTCGACGGGGAGACCGTCGAGTGGTCGGACATCGCGAAGGGCTACGAGACCGACGACGGCAAGCTCGTGGTGCTCGAGGACGAGGACTTCGCCGCCCTGCCGCTGACCACGTCGCGCGAGATCGAGGTGCTGGAGTTCGTCCCCGCGGAGCAGGTGGACCCGATCCTGCTCGGCAAGACGTACTACCTCGAGCCGGAGAAGACGGCCGTCAAGCCCTACGCGTTGCTGCGCGGCGCCCTGGAGCAGGCCGACCGCATGGCCGTCGTGACGGTCGCCCTGCGGCAGCGCGAGTCGATGGCGGTGCTGCGCGTGCGCGGCGACGTCATCTGCATGCAGACGCTGCTGTGGCCCGACGAGGTGCGCGAGGCGGACTTCCCGATCCTGGAGACCGACGTCCAGGTCAAGCCGCAGGAGCTCGCGATGGCCTCCACGCTCGTCGACTCCCTGGCGGCCGACTTCGACCCGTCGCAGTACCACGACCGGTACGGCGCCGCGCTGCACGACCTGATCGAGGAGAAGATCGCCAGCGGCGAGACGCGCGTCCCGCCCGCCCCGCCGGCTGCTGAGGGTGGCGAGGGCGGCGAGGTGGTCGACCTGCTCGCTGCGCTGCAGCGCAGCGTCGAGAAGGCGCGCGAGGGCTCGGCGCCCGCATCCGCGGCGCGCCGGACGCGCACCACGAAGGCCACCGACGAGAAGGACGAGAAGGCGGCCGCGAAGGCTGAGGACAAGCCGCCGGCCCGCCGCACCCGGCGCAAGGCGTCGTGACCGGACGTACGGCGCAGCAGGGGCGCGACGAGGCCGTCGCAGCGCTGCGACGCATCGCCTTCCTGCTCGAACGCGGTCAGGCCAGCGCCTACCGATCGGAGGCGTTCCGCGCCGCCGCCGGGAGCGTCGAGCGCACCCCGCCGGACCAGGTGCTGGCGCTCGCCGCCGCGGGCTCGCTCGACGACCTCCCCGGCGTCGGGGCCCGGACGGCGGAGGTGGTCACCCAGGTGCTCCGTGGTGCCCGCGTCGAGTACCTCGACCGGCTCGAGGCCGAGCTGGCCTCCAGCCCCGCGCCCGTAGGCCCCGCGGCTGAGCTCCGCGCTGCGCTGCGGGGCGACCTGCACGCCCACTCGCAGGCCAGCGACGGCACCACGTCCATCCAGGAGATGGTGCTGGCGGCGACCTCGCTCGGGCACGAGTACCTCGCCATCACGGACCACTCACCGCGCCTCACGGTGGCCAACGGCCTGTCCCCGGCACGCTTGACGGCCCAGCTCGAGGAGATCGAGGCGCTGAACCGCGCCGTCGCACCGTTCAGCGTGCTCACCGGCATCGAGGTTGACATCCTCGACGACGGCACCCTGGACCAGGAGCCGGCGCTGCTGCAGCGGCTGGACGTCGTCGTCGCCTCGGTGCACTCCAAGCTGCGGATGGACCGCGCCGCGATGACGCGCCGGATGCTGGCGGCCGTCGCCGACCCGCACACGGACGTGCTGGGCCACTGCACCGGCCGCCGCCTGACGGGCGGACGGCCTCGGCCGCCCAGCGAGTTCGACGCCCGTGCGGTGTTCGACGCGTGCGCCGAGAACGGTGTCGCCGTCGAGATCAACTGCCGTCCGGACCGGCTCGACCCGCCGCACGAGCTGCTGCAGATCGCCGTCGACGCCGGCTGCGTCTTCACCATCGACACCGACTCGCACGCGCCCGGCCAGCTCGACTGGCTGATCGCGGGGTGCGAACGGGCCGTGCAGCACGGCATCGGCCCCGACCGGGTGATCACCACCCTGCCGGTCGACCAGCTGGTGCACCGACCCCGCTAGACTGCTGGGAATCACTCTCAACAGGAGCGCGCCGATGGCCGAGCCGCAACGGCACACCAAGCAGCGGGCCGAGATCCTCGACCTGCTGCACGACGTCGAGGAGTTCCGCAGCGCCCAGCAGCTGCACGACCTGCTGCGCCACCGCGGCTCCGGGGTCGGCCTCGCCACCGTGTACCGCACGGTGCAGGCGCTCGCGGACTCCGGCGAGGTCGACACCATGCGCACCGCCGAGGGGGAGTCGGTCTACCGCCGCTGCGCCGAGCGCAGCCACCACCACCACCTCGTCTGCCGCAGCTGCGGCCGGACCGTGGAGATCGACGGGCCGGCGGCGGAGAGCTGGGCCGAGCAGGTCGGTGCGGCGCACGGGTTCACCGACGTGGACCACGTCATCGAGCTGACCGGGACCTGCAGCGCCTGCCGGGCGGCCGCGGCGGACGCTGGGCGCTGAGCCGGTCCGTCAGCGCGGTGGCTGCGGCGGTGGTGCGTCGCGTCCCATCAGCCGCGGGACGGTCCACCAGCAGATGGCCAGCAGCACCGCCACCACGGCGGCGGCGACCCACCCCGCATGCCGTGAGACGACGATGTCGAACAGCAGCAGCGGCACCCCCGTCAGCACGACGGCGAGCACGCCCAGCCCCGCGAGCGCGAACACGCTGCCCGCCTTGACCAGCTCCCGCTTCATCCGCCGCCGGAACAGCAGCCGGTGCAGGCTGACCGGCGTGACGATCAGCACGGTCGCCAGCACCGCGAGCGCGACCAGCACCAGGTAGACGCTGCGCTGGTAGTGGTCCAGCTGGGCGAACCGCTGCTGGAACGGCACCGTCAGCAGGAAGCCGACCAGGATCTGCGCACCGGTCTGGGTGACGCGCAGCTCCTGCATCAGCTCGTCCCAGTTGCGGTCCATGCGCTCCGCCTCGGTCTCGTGCCGGGTGGCGTCGTGCTGGTCGTCCCGGCCCGCGCCGCCGGACGGCTGCTGCCGGCCGGCCTGCTGCGGCGTCTGCGGTTCGGACGTCCCCGGCGCTGTCACGGGCGGCCTCCTCGGACGGGATGGACGGGCGTTCCGCCCGATCATCACGCAGGTCGTGCGCGCCCGCTCGGGCTGCCTGCCGACCCCGCACCGCCGGACCTCGCCGCACGGACGTGTCGCACCGGTGCGCGAGACTGGGGGTCGTGACTGCACTCCACGACCCGTCCCACCACGACTTCGGCTCGGACAACTACGCCGGCGCGCACCCCGAGGTGCTCGCCGCAATCGCCGAGGCCGCCGGCGGGCACGTCCCCGCGTACGGCGCTGATCCGTACACCGCACGGCTGGGTGCTGTGCTGTCGCAGCAGCTGGGGGCCGACGCCGACGTGTACCCGGTGCTCAACGGCACCGGTGCCAACGTGATCTCGCTCCAGTCGATGCTGCCGCGCTGGGGCGCGGTGATATGCACCGCGACGGCGCACGTCAACACCGACGAGAACGCCGCCCCGGAGCGCGTCGCCGGACTGAAGCTCCTGCCGGTCGAGACCCCTGACGGCAAGCTGACCCCCGAGCTCGTCGCCACCCAGCTCGGCGGCCGGGGCGACGCGCACCGCGCCCAGCCCGGGGTGGTGTCCATCACGCAGTCCACGGAGCTCGGCACCGCCTACACGCCCGCGGAGATCCGCGCGATCACCGACCACGCCCACAGCCAGGGCCTTCGCGTGCACCTCGACGGCTCCCGCCTGTCGAACGCCGCGGCGTTCCTCGACGTGCCGCTGCGTGCGCTGACCACCGACGTCGGCGTGGACGTGGTCTCCCTCGGCGGGACCAAGAACGGCGCCGTGCTCGGCGAGGCGATCGTGGTGCTCGACAGGTCGGCGGTCGAGGGCATCGACTACCTGCGCAAGATCGACCTGCAGCTCGCCTCGAAGATGCGCTTCGTCTCCGCACAGCTGCTCGCGCTGTACGAGGGCGACCTCTGGCTGCGCTCGGCGCGGCACGCCAACGCGATGGCAGCCCGGCTGCGCGCCGGCCTGGAGCAGGTCCCGGGCATCGAGCCGACGCAGCCGACGCAGGGCAACGCGGTGTTCGTCCGCATGCCCGCGGCGATGGCGGCCGACCTGCGGCAGACGTACCACTTCTACGACTGGGCGGCGGAGACGGGGGAGGTGCGCCTGATGTGCGCCTTCGACACCGACCCCGCCGACGTGGACGCCTTGGTCGCCGCCGCGCTCGAGTCGGCCATGGTCCGGGCCTGACGAACCCGGCCGAGGGGCCTCGCCAGGCTCCTGCGGCCAGCCAGGCTCGGACGACGAGGGCCCCGCCGGCAGCAGCCGCGGGGCCCTCGTCGTCGTGCTCGGGGCGCCGTCCGTCGTGCGACGGTGACGCCCGCGCCGTCAGTGCCGGGCGGCGTGCACGTGCCCGGCGGGACGGCTCGGACCGTGCGGGGCCCGCGGTCCGCTGTCGCGCGGTCCGCTGTCCAGCCGGATGCGCAGCGGCCGTCCGGCCACCCGCGTCCGGCTCAGCCGCTCCACCACCTCGGGCGTGAGGCCGGCCGGGATGTCCACCAGCGAGAACGACCCGAAGATGTCGATCTTGCCGAGGTCCTTGCCGGTCAGCCCGCCCTCGTTCGTCAGGGCCCCGACCAGGGCGTTCGGCTGCACGCCGTCGCGGTGGCCGACGGCCACGCGGTAGCGGGTGCTGCCGTCCGCGCGACGGGTGTCGGTGCGCCGGCGGCCACCGTCGGAGGTGTGCTGCGAGGTGTGGCGCTCGGGTGCGTCGCTGAGCCGCGCGCGGCTCAGCGCGTCGTCCAGGTCGTCACCGAGCTCAGGGCGCGGGGTCGGGCCGTCGTCGCCGACCGCCAGTGCGGCCACGACCGCCAGCAGCTGCGCCAGGTCGGTGCCGGGCCGCTCCGCCAGGTGGGTCGCGATGGCTTCCTGGTACGCCTCGAGGCGGCCCAGAGCGGCCCGCTCGTCGGCGCGAGCGAGCAGCACGCCCACCCGGTGCGCGGAGACCTGCGCCGGCGTCGGGATCTGGATCTGCTCGAGCTGCACGCGGGTGGTGCGCTCGATCTGGCGCAGCTTGCCCTGCTCGGCGGGTGTGACGAAGGTGAGCGCCTCGCCTGCGCGGCCGGCCCGCCCGGTCCGCCCGATGCGGTGCACGTAGGCCTCCGGCTCGCGGGGCACGTCGAAGTTCACCACGAGGCCGATGCGGTCCACGTCGAGCCCACGGGCGGCGACGTCGGTGGCCACCAGCACGTCGAGCGCCCCCGAGCGCAGCCGGTCGACGATCTTCTCCCGCTCGCCCTGCGCCACGTCGCCGGAGATGTACGCGGCGGAGACGCCGCGCTCCACCAGCGCCGAGCCCACCTGCTCGGCGGCCTCACGGGTGCGGACGAAGACGATGCTCGCGTCCGCGTCGGACACCGCGAGCACCCGAGCCAGCGCACCCGTCTTGTGCCGGAACGGCACCACGGCGTACGTCTGGCGGACCGTCGTGACGGTCGACGACTGCCGGGACACGGTGACCTGCGCCGGGTCGACCAGGTGCTGCTCGGCGACCCGACGGATCGCCGGCGGCATCGTTGCGGAGAACAGGGCCATCTGGCGGCGCTCCGGCGCCGAGCTGAGGACGCGGTCGACGTCCTCGGCGAAGCCCATGCGCAGCATCTCGTCGGCCTCGTCGAGCACCAGGAAGCGCAGCTCGTCCAGCACCAGCGTCCGCCGCTCCAGGTGGTCCAGGACGCGGCCGGGCGTGCCGACCACCACCTGGGCGCCGCGCGCGAGCGCGCGCTGCTGCGGCAGGTACGGCGCACCGCCGTACACGGCCACCACGCCGACGCCCGGCAGGTGCTGGGCGAACGACTCGATCGCCTCGGCCACCTGCAGCGCGAGCTCGCGGGTCGGGGTCAGCACGACGGCCTGGACGGCCCGCAGCTCCGGGTCGATCGCGGCGAGCAGCGGGAGCCCGAAGGCCGCCGTCTTGCCGGTGCCCGTCTGGGCGACGCCGACCAGGTCGCGGCCGGCCAGCAGGGCGGGGATCGTCGCGGCCTGGACGGCCGACGGGGTGGCGAAGCCCAGGTCCGCGACCGCGCGGCGCAGCGGTGCGGGGAGGTCGAGGTCGTCGAACGTCGACGTCGCGACAGCCGGCACCGGGGTGGCCGGCGCCTCGGCGGGCTCGGACCCGGAGGTGGGCATGGTGGTAGCGGGCAGAGTGGTGCTCATGGCGTGCGGAACCGATCGATCGAGGGTGAGTCCTGAACCAGGCGTACGACGCCCGGCCGGTCACTTCCCCGACACACCTGGCCGCCATGGGCGGCTGCACGACACGAGGGCGGCCCGCGAGGTCCCGCGGGACGCGCCCGGGGGGACGCGACGAACTCTGAACCAGGTCATCCTACCTGTCGCAGGCCGGAGCGCCGCGAGACGCGTCGGGTGACATGCACCACGGCCGCGTTCAGCGGCGCGGCAGCCCCAGCCGGCGTCCCTCGATGGCAGGGCAGCGGTCCATGACCACGTCGAGCCCGGCTGCGAGCGCCCGTGCGGCCGCGGCCTCGTCCACCACACCGAGCTGCAACCAGACGGCTCCGGCGCCGACCTCGATCGCGTGGTCGACCACCGGTCCCGCGTGGGAGCTGTTGACGAACACGTCCACGACGTCGACGGGCGGCGGCACGTCGAGCACCGTCGCGACCCCCGCGGCTCCGTGCACGGTCGGCGCGCTGGGGTGCACCGGCACGATCTCCTGACCCAGCTCCTGCAGGTAGGAGGCCACGGAGTACGCGGCACGGGCGGTGTTCGTCGACAGCCCGACGACGGCCCAGCGCCCAGGTGTCGTGAGCAGCCGGTGGATCACCGCGGGGTCGTTCAGCTCGGGCACGGCACCAGCGTCGCACGCGGTCAGGACCCGTGCCGTCGCGCGGAGCGGCGCGGGTCCGTCCGCAGGTCGCGGCACCTACGATGGGGGCGCCCCCGAGGGGCGTGAGCGGCGCCGATCCCGCCCGACGTCGGCCGGGGCGCATCGGCCGCTGCGTGGGGGCGGTCCGGGGAGCTGGTGGGGAGCGGGGTGGCGGTGAGCGGGACCGACGACGTGAGCACCCGGGTGCTCACGGTGCCGAACCTGATCAGCTTCGCGCGGCTGCTGCTGGTGCCGGTGTTCGCGGTGCTCCTCGTCCGGCGCCAGGACCTGTGGGCCTTCGCGGTGCTGGCGGTCTCCGGGGCGAGCGACTGGCTCGACGGGGTGCTCGCGCGACGGCTCGGGCAGGTGAGCCGGCTCGGGCAGCTGCTCGACCCGGCCGCCGACCGGCTGTTCATCCTGGTCACCATCGTGGCGCTCGCCTGGCGCGGCGTCGTGCCGTGGTGGCTGGTCGTCGCTCTCGTCGCCCGTGACGTGGTGCTCGCGCTGATGCTGCTGGTCCTCGCCCGCGTGGGCGAGCCGCCGCTCCCGGTGCACCTGGCGGGGAAGGCCGGGACGTTCGCGCTGCTCTACGCGTTCCCGCTGCTGCTGCTGGCGACCTGGCAGGGCGCGCTCGGGACCGTGGCGACCGTCCTCGGCTGGGCCTTCGCCCTGTGGGGTGTCGGCCTGTACTGGTTCTCGGGCGTGCTCTACCTGGAGCAGGCGCGCCGGGTGCTGCGGGTCCGGAGCCGGGCGGCGTGATGGCTCGGCACGACAGCCACGTGCCCGAGAGCGTGCGCGACGCCTCGATGACGCTGCTGACGGAGGTGCAGCGCCGCCCGCTGGACCCCGGATACGCGGAGGCGGCTCGTCGCCGCGCGCTGACGGGGGCCCCGCACCGCGGTGGTCGGACGGCCGTCTGGCTGGTCGTGGTCGGACTGCTGCTCGGCCTCGGCGTCACCACCGCCACCCTCTCCCTGCGGCAGCCGCAGGCCGGTGCGGTGGCCGCGCGCCGGTTGCTGGAGCAGCAGGTCCGCCAGCATCGGGCAGACGCCGAGTCGCTCGCGGCCCAGAACGCCGACCTCAGCGCCCAGATCGCCGCGCTGCAGAACCAGGCGCTGCGCTCGGACGACCCGGCCCTCCTGGCCCAGCTGCAGCGATGGGCGGTCTCCGCAGCGCTCGTGCCGGTCTCCGGGCCGGGGCTGCGCGTGGTGCTGACGGACGCGCCGTCCGACGGCACCACCAAGGACAACCCCGACCTTCGGGTGCAGGACGTGGACCTGCAGGTGCTGGTCAACGGACTGTGGGCGGCCGGTGCGGAGGCGATCGCGGTCAACGGCCAGCGGCTGACCGCCACCACCGCGATCCGCACGGCCGGCAGCGCGGTGCTGGTCGACCTCGTGCCGCTGGTGAACCCGTACACGGTCGAGGCGATCGGGTCCGCGGCCGACCTGCAGACGTCCCTGGCACGGTCGAGCGCCGGTCAGCACCTGGCGACACTGCGCGCCACCTACGGGATCGGGGTCACCATGACGTCGCAACGGCGGCTCCAGCTGCCGGGTGCCGGCCCCACGACGCTGCAGGAGGCGTCGACGCCCTCGATGACGGCGTCCGCGTCCCCGAGCCCGACGCCGACGCCCACACCGTCGCCGACGCCGACGCCACGCACGGCCTCCACGCCGACGGCGACGCCGTCCCGGTCGGTTCGTGCAGCGGCGGGTGAGGTTGTGACACAGTCGTCCGTCGTCGCGCCGGGAACGGGAGGGGAGGACCGGTGATCGCCGTCATCGGGCTGGCCATCGGGGTGGTCATCGGGCTGCTGGTGCACCCGACGGTCCCCGCGGAGCTGCAGCCCTACCTGCCGATCGCGGTGGTCGCCGCCCTCGACGCCCTGTTCGGCGGTCTGCGCGCCCTGCTCGACGGCATCTTCGACGACCGGGTGTTCCTCACGTCGTTCCTGTCGAACGTGCTGGTCGCGGCCTTCATCGTGTTCCTCGGCGACCAGCTCGGCGTCGGCACGCAGCTGTCCACCGCCGTGGTCGTCGTGCTCGGCATCCGGATCTTCTCCAACGTCGCGGCCATCCGGCGGCACCTGTTCAAGGCATGACGTGACCGAGCAGCAGCGGTCGCACGAGGGCGACGAGCCGGAGGGTCTCTCCGAGGAACCGCTCGGCGTGGAGGCGGCGGCGCAGGAGCGCACGGGCGAGGACCCGGCCGGCCAGGACGACGAGCGGCTGGACCGCGACGGGGCCGAGGAGCGCGACGAGGGGCTCGCCCAGGACGGAGCCGACGGGGGCGACGAGGGGCTCGCCCAGGGCCGGGCCGACGAGGACGACGACCGGGCCGGCGAGGACCGCGTCGATGACGAGCGCGTCGTCGAGGACCGGGGCGACGACGACGACCTCGTCGTGACCCACGTCGTCCCCGACGCCGCCCCCACGCTCGACCTGCCGCCGGACGCCGAGGACGAGGCCGGCGCCGCGCTCCGGGAGTCGCACGCCTGGCAGCTGTCGGCCGAGGCGGTCGCCTCTCTGCCGCCCGAGGCGCCGCCGACCTTCGAGCCGAAGCCGACCTCGGACGACGCGGCACCCGGCGGCAGCGACGTCGAGGACGGAGCCGCGGGTGCGGCCCCCGAGCCGTCGGGCGCGCCCGGGCCGAGCAGGCCCACCGGCTGGGCCGCCCTCGGCAGCGCCCTGCGTCCACGCGCCACCCGCGCGCAGGTGCTGGCCGGCGTGCTCTGCGCCGTCCTCGGCTTCGCGATCGTCGTGCAGCTGCGGCAGAACGGGGACTCGGCGCTGTCCCAGCTGCGCCAGGACGACCTCGTGCGGCTGCTGGACGAGGCGAGCACCCGTTCCGACCAGCTGAGCCGCGAGGCCGCCGACCTGCAGCGCGAGCGTGACCAGCTGGTCAGCGGCTCGAACAACCGGCAGGCCGCCATCGACGCGGCCCGCCGCAGCGCGGCGACGCAGGGCATCCTCGCCGGCCGGCTGCCGGCCGTGGGCCCGGGTGTGCGGATCACCGTCACGGACAACGGCGGGTCGGTGCGCCCGATCACCATGCTGAACATGCTGGAGGAGCTGCGGAACGCCGGTGCCGAGGCGGTGCAGCTCAACGACCAGCGAGTCACCGCGAGCAGCGCGTTCACCGGGTCGACCGGTGCCGTGCAGCTCGACGGCACCACGCTGACCGCGCCGTACGTGTGGCTCGTCATCGGCGACCCCGACACGATCGCCACCGCGTTGGACATCCCCGGGGGCGCGATGGCCTACGTCCGCAACGACGGCGGTTCGGGCTCCGTCGACAAGCTGACGGAGGTCCACGTCGACGCCCTGCGTGCGGCCGCCGAGCCACGCTACGCCACGCCGGCGGCCGTCCCGGGCTCCTAGGCCGTCGCAGGGGTGGGGGCTGCGCCGGGCGGCGCGTTTGCATAGGGTGTCCCTGACCAGGGCGCGGACGGTCGCGTCCCGGTCGGGTCTTGCGACCCTGAACAGGGGAGGCGTACATGCAGCACGACGAGCCCGTCGGCGGCGCCGTCCCGGCTGGCGCACCGCGGTCGCAGGGCCCGGAGACGACGATCAGCTTCACCGGCGTCTCGGCCACCGAGGTGGAGCAGGCCGCACCGATCGGGCTCACCCCGGACGAGACGGCGGCCGTGCAGGCGCTCCCGCCCACGTCGGCGCTCCTGGTGATGCAGCGCGGTCCGAGCGCGGGCGCCCGGTTCCTGCTCGACGCCGAGCGGACCACGGCGGGCCGCAGCACGCAGGCCGACATCTTCCTGGACGACGTGACCGTGTCCCGCAAGCATGCGGAGTTCGTCCGCGAGGGTCAGCAGTTCTGGGTGCGGGACATCGGCTCGCTCAACGGGACCTACGTCAACCGCACCCGCATCGACCAGGTGGCGCTGCGCTCGGGCGACGAGGTGCAGATCGGCAAGTTCCGGATGACGTTCCACCCGAGCCCGCACCGCGAGGGTGCACGCGGGTGACCGATCGACTCCCCGCGCTCGAGGCGCGGGCATGAGCGCGGGCGCGCGCCGACCCGCTCTGGTGGACGACCTCGCGGACGCGCGCGGTCCCGAGGCTGGCCGGCCGAGCCCTCGGCAGGCCGTCGCCGAGCCGTGGCCGCGGGGCATCTCGCGCCGCGCGAGCATGCGCATCTCGGACGTCCTCGCCGCGCTCCAGCTGGAGTTCCCGGCGGTGACCACGTCCAAGCTCCGGTTCTGGGAGGAGCAGGGGCTGGTGGCGCCGGTGCGGACCTCCGCGGGCTACCGCCAGTACTCACCGGCGGACGTCGAGCGGCTGCGCTACGTGCTGCGGATGCAGCGCGACCGCTACATGCCGCTGAAGGTGATCGCCGAGCACCTCGCCGCGCTGGACGCCGGGGTCGACGACGAGGCGCCGTCACCGGCGCGGCTCGCCTCGCGTGACGGCGAGACGACGGGGCCGGCGTCGCGCTGGACCGTCGACTCCCTGGCCGGTGAGACCGGCGTCGAGCCCGCCTTCGTCGAGGACCTGGTCACTGCGGGCGTGCTCCGCTCCGGTCCGCTCGGCGCCCTCGACCTGTACGCGCGGGACGTCGTGCTGGCGGCCGCCCGGTTGGCCGAGCACGGGATCGACGCGCGCCACCTGCGGTCGTTCCGGACGGCGGCGGACCGCCAGGCGGACCTCGTCGAGCAGGTCGTCGCGCCCGTGCGAGGTCAGCGCAGCGCGGCCTCACGGGCGCGCGCGGCGACCCTTGCGGCGGAGGTGGGCGAGCTGTGCACCCAGATGCACACGGCGCTCGTGCGGGCGGCGGTCGCCGGCCTGGAGCCGTGAGCCGGGCGCGCCCGACCTCGTCCCGCTGACCAGGGCCGACACGCCGTTCGTAGGCTGCGCGGGCCGCGACCCAGACCAGTTGCCGGCTCGGTGAGACGGAACGACCGTCGCGTCGTAGCGTGGACGCGTGGGTGAGGGCGGCGGTCTGGTGCAGGTCGAGGTCGTCGGCGTCAGGACGCATCTGGCGGACGACGAGATCGTCGTGCTGCTGCTCGACCCGGACTCGTCGTTGCTCGTCCCCATCCTGATCGGTCCGGCGGAGGCCAGCGCGATCGCCGCCGCCCAGGCCGGCATCGTCCCGCCACGTCCGATGACGCACGACCTGCTCCGTGACGCGCTCGTCGCGGCGGGCAGCACCGTGCGCCACGTGGAGATCACCGAGCTGCTCGACGGCGTGTTCCACGCCGCGCTGGTGCTGGGGGCGGGGGAGCGGGTCGACTCCCGGGCGTCGGACGCCATCGCCGTCGCGCTGCGGTTCGGCTGCCCGGTGCTGTGCTCGGCGGAGGTCGTCGCAGCGGCCGGCGTGGAGGTGCGCACCAGCACCGCGGAGCACGACATCGAGGAGTTCCGCGACTTCCTCGAGCACGTGTCGGCAGAGGACTTCGCCACGGGGGAGGAGCCGGACGAGGGCGGCGGGTCGGCGAGCTGACCTTCAGGTAGAGGTTGAGACTCGCCGTCGCGACACGCCACGCGCGTCGTTGCGTCGCCCCTGGCCGCGGCCTACCTTTGCGGCAGAACCCACGCCCGCGAACGGGCACAGCCGCCCTCGCGACGGCGCGGTGGACGGCGTACTGGAGGATCCGGTGACCACGAACGAGACGGCCCCCACCAGCGGGTCGGTCCCTCCCGGAGCCCAGGGCCTCCTCTTCGACGACGACCTGCCGGATCTCGACGTCTCGATCGGCTACCGCGGTCCGACCGCCTGCAAGGCGGCCGGCATCACCTACCGTCAGCTGGACTACTGGGCCCGTACCGGCCTGGTGGAGCCGTCGGTGCGGCCGGCCACCGGGTCCGGCACGCAGCGGCTCTACAGCTTCCGCGACATCCTCGTGCTCAAGGTCGTCAAGCGGCTGCTCGACACCGGTGTCTCGCTGCAGCAGATCCGCACCGCGGTCGGCCACCTGCGCGAGCGGGGCGTGGAGGACCTCGCCCAGATCACGCTGATGTCCGACGGCGCCTCGGTGTACGAGTGCACCTCCGCCGACGAGGTGATCGACCTGGTGCAGGGCGGCCAGGGCGTGTTCGGCATCGCCGTCGGGCGCGTCTGGCGCGAGGTGGAGGGCACGCTCGCCGAGCTGCCGACCGAGCGCGCCGAGGACGAGGCGGCTCCGGAGCTCTCGGGCGACGACGAGCTCGCGCAGCGTCGTCGGGCTCGCAACGCCGGCTGAGCACGTCGGCCCTGGACGGCGCCGTGCGCGCCGTCATGCGTACGTGACGGCCTGCCGGGCACCGGCGCTCTGTCGCGTCGCGTCCTAGTGCGGCCGGGGCGCACGCAACGCGCGGTCCAGCAGCGCGTCGAACACGCCTGCGACCTCCGCCGCTGCCGCGCCGGGCCAGGCGTGCACCGGCTGTGCGGCGCCCTGTGCCTGCTGCAGCGCCGCGCGTTCCGGGACGGTCGGGCTGAGCAGCAGGGGCCCGTAGAGGGTCTGGAGCTCGCCGAGGCGGTAGGTCTGCTCGACCGAGCGGGCGCGCACCCGGTTCACCACGATGCCGAGCGGCTGCAGGGCCGGTGCGGCGCCTCGGCGCAGCTCGTCGATCGTCCGCATCGCCCGGCCGACGGCCATCACGGAGAAGAGGCCCGGCTCGGTGACGACGATCGCCCGGTCGCAGGCGGTCAGGCCCGTGCGGGTCAGCCCACCGAGCGACGGAGGGCAGTCCACGAGCACGAGGTCGTAGCCCGTGACCCAGGACAGGGCGTAGCGGAGCCGGTCCAGGTCGGAGTCGTCGACGCGGTCGTGCAGGACGGTCCGCTCGGAGCCGACCAGCACGTCGAGCCCCCCGTCCGCCCACCCGGAAGGACCCGTCGCGGCGGTGACGGTCTCTGCGCGCGGGTCGTCGAGGACGGTCGAGACGTCGCCCGAGGGCCGGTCGACCGCGAGCGACATGGTGCTGTCTCCCTGCGGATCCAGGTCGACCACGAGCGTGGACAGGCCGCGGTCCAGCGCGGCGGACGCCAGGCCCAGCGTCACCGAGGTCTTGCCCACGCCGCCCTTGAGGCTGCACACACCGAGCACCAGCACGCGGCCCACCGTATCTGCGGGCGAGGGCGGGCCGCCAAACGCGCCGGGTGCTGTCGCCGGCGGGGCGCACAATGGCGCGTATGCCGATCCGACTGACCCGCTGGGCGCAGTCCTGCGTCCGCATCGAGGGGCCCGACGGGGCCCTCGTGATCGACCCCGGCGTGTACGGGGAGTCGGCGACGGTGCTGGCCGGGGCGGACGGCGTGCTGCTGACGCACGACCACGTCGACCACGTCGACGGGCCTGCGGTGGCGGCATCGGGCCTGCCGGTCTGGGGCCCCGCCGCGGCGCTGGACGTCGTGGCCGAGGCTGGTGCCGAGCGCGCCCGGCTCCACGAGGTGCGCGGCGGCGATCGGCTGACGCTGGGCGGTCTGGACGTCCAGGTGGTGGGGGAGTGGCACGCGGTCATCCACCCGGACCTGCCTCGGGGGACCAACGTCGGCTACCTGGTGGGCGGGGTGCTGCATCCCGGGGACGCGTTCGTCGTACCGCCGTCGGGGGCCGTCGTCGAGGTCGCCCTGACGCCGGTCAGCGGGCCGTGGCTGCGGATGGCCGACGCGGTGGACTGGGTCCGGTCCGTCGGCGCCGCTCGGGCCGTGCCGATCCACGACGCGTGGCTGAGCGAGGCGGGTCTTCGCTCGGCGGGGGACTGGCTGGCGCGGCTGACCTCGGCCACCGTGGTCGCGGCGCAGCCCGGCGAGGTCGTGAAGCTCTAGCTGGAGCTCCGACCGGCGGCCTGCCGGTCGGTGGTGGGCCACCCGGTGCGGGCGGCCCGGACGAGGAGAGGAGCGACCGGTGACGCAGCACCCCGGTCCGGACGTGCCGGTGCTCGAGGACGACGAGACCGTCCCGCCACGCCCTGAGGAGCAGGTGGCCGACGTGGCGCGTTCCGTGCCCGACCCTGCGGGCCACGGTGGTGACCCCGCATCGGACACGGTGCTCGGCTGAGGTCGTGGCCCGAGGCGTGACCGGCGCTCGGCTGAACGGGTGGCCGCAGGCCTGCGCGTGCCATACCACGGTGCTCCGTGGACCGGAAGGTCACGGCGATACGGCATCCTGTGCTGGTGCGGATCGTGCGGGTGGACGAGTCGTCCTGGCGTGAGGTGGCCCAGGTACGGCTCCGTGCGCTGCGCGAGTCGCCGGAGACGTTCGGGGCGACGCTCGAGCGCGAGCTGCTGTTCACCGAGAAGCACTGGCGGATGCGGCTGCGGGCGACGCCGACGTGGCTCGCCCTCGACGACGAGGACGTGCCGCGCGGGCTCGTCAGCATGATGCAGGAGCCGGGGTCGCCGGAGGACGACCGGCACGTGGTGTCGTTGTGGGTCGCACCCGAGGCACGCCGTCGCGGTGTGGCGTGGGCCCTTCTGGACGCGGTCAAGGCCGCAGCCGCCGCCGAGGACGCGCGCACGGTGTCGTTGTGGGTGCTGGACGGCAACACGCCGGCGGGCGACCTCTACGTGCGCGCGGGGTTCGCCAGGACGGGGGAGCGGCAACGCCTGCCGCGGGACCCCGAGCTGGTCGAGGAGCGCTACCAGCTGGTGCTGCGCCCCTGACGGCAGCCGTGTCGGTGGGCGTCGGTACCGTGAGGCGGTCGCTGACGAGCACCGAGAGCAGCACCGAAGGAGAGCGCCGTGAGCACCTTGACCGGTCGGGACCGTACTGCGTTGGTGGTGGTCGACGTGCAGAACGGCGTCATGGCTCACGCTCATGACCGGGACCGGGTGATCGCCAACGTCCGGGCCCTCGTGGAGCGGGCGCGTGCCCAGGGTGTGCCGGTGGTCTGGGTGCAGCATTCGTCCCAGGAGCTCCAGGTCGGCACGCAGGCCTGGCAGTACGTGTCGGAGCTGGTCCGGCAGGACTCGGAGCCGCTGGTGCCCAAGACGTACGGCGACTCGTTCGAGGAGACGGTCCTCGAGGCCGTGCTCGCCGAGGCGGGTGTCGGACGGCTGGTGGTCTGCGGTGCCCAGACCGACGCCTGCGTGCGGTCGACGATCCACGGAGCGTTCACCCGCGGGTACGACGTGACGCTGGTCGGCGACGCGCACACCACGGAGGACCTCACGGCCTGGGGTGCGCCGTCGCCGGGCGACGTCGTCACGCACACCAACCTGTACTGGAGCTACCAGAGCGCGCCGGGCCGCACCGCCGCCGTGGTGCCGACCGCCGAGGTGTCCTTCGCCGCCTGAGGGTCCGGCGGGGAGGGGCGCAGCAGCTCCTCTCGCCGTCTCTCATCGGCAAAATGACATAATGCACCTTATCGGCGTCAAGTCGATGCGCTGACCTGCGGGAACACCTGCCGGTCGGCCTCGCGGACCGCTGGACGACGTGCTCCGGGTACGCGGCTGCGGCGGTGTCGGAGATCGAACGCGCTCGGTCGTTGGCCGGCTTCGGTGAGTCCGAGATCGGCGCGCGGACCGCGCGGCGGATCGCAGCCGGGATGCTCTCGGACCAGGCCGAAGCGCTGCTGGCAGCCGGCCACGGCCGCGACGCCGCGCGAGCCGCAGGAGCCGCAGCCCTGCTCGGACGGCGGGCCGCCTGATGCTCGCCGCGGGCGTTATCGGCGCCCTGGCCCTCGCCTTCGCGGTGCTGGACGCCGGGGTGCGGCTCGTGCTGGACATGGAGGCCGGCGATGGCCGGGACTTCTGATGCGCACGCCTCGGGCCGCGCGCGGCTTGCTGGTGGCGTCTGCGCTGTGCACGGGCCTGGTCCTGACGGGCAGCCCTGCGCTCGCTTCGCCCATCTCCGCACAGATGGCGTCGGTGTCTACCGCGTCGGCTGGTTTCGTCGGCGGCTCGCTGCGCTCAACAAGTTCGTCAAGCCCGTCGTCATCGTCGGGCTCCTCACCCTCAGCCTCTGGTGGATGGCTCGGGTCGTTCCTGGACTCGTGCACTTCGGCGTCCCCGGAATGCCTACAGGCGGCAACAGCGGACGAACTGCGCCGGCTGCGGTCGTACCTGGCGGTGCAGGGCTCACTCCTGGTCGCGCTAGTGGCCGCGTGCCTGGTCCTGCTGATTGGCAGGCGCTGACGTGGACCCTCTGACCTTCACCGACGGGCTGCCCGCGCTGTTCGCGCAGCTCGTCCTGGCGGCGGGCCTGTCCGTCGCCGTGGTTCTCGCGCTGACCGGCTGGACGGTCGGAGCGATGTTGTCGGCCGGCGGCACTCCCGATGAGTGACCTCGGTCTGCTGTGGTCCGCGCTCGTGGTCGGCCTCTGCGTGGGGGCCGTCCTTCGGACTGCGGTGGCTGCTCTGCTCAAGGTGGGCTGAGCGCGTCTCGAAAGGAGACCGATCGTGCAGACGATCGAGAGGACCGAGGCCGCTCCGGCCCCGGTGAAGGTGGGCCGGTTCGCCCGGTTCATGTCCAAGACCCGCAACCGCATCGCGCTGACCCTCAGCGCCGCCGCGGTGACCGTCCTGGCGCCGGAGGCCGCGTTCGCGACCACCCCGAGCACCGACCCGACCGGCGGGGCCGGCGACACGTTCTTCACGTCGCTGACCTCGTACCTGCAGGGCCACCTCATCGTGGCCGTGCTCGGGCTGGCGGTCATCGGCATCTCCGTCGGGATGCTCCTGGGCTGGGGCAAGAAGGCCGCCAAGTCCAAGTAGCACCCTCTGGCGGCCCCGTCCGGCCCGGCACGACGGACGGGGCCGCCGCTCCCCCACACCGCACCCCAGGGAGGCACCGTGCACGCGCAGCCACGACGAGCCCTGCAGCTCGGCGCTGCCGCACTTGTCGGCGCACTCCTGATCGTCTGGGGACCAGGCTCTGCGTCGCCGGCCTCGGCGCTGGCGGTGGCCCCCAATGTGCCCGCGCCGATCGGGCTGCCCGGCAGCGCATACAGCTCGGCGTCGTCGGCGATGACGGCGGCGCAGTGGAACGCGTTCCTGCAAGCGCACCCGGAACTGGCCGTGGGCACGGGAACGGCAGGGTCTGCCGCCGCGAAGATCGGCACCAGTGCTGCCGGTGGCGCGGCCACGGCGGTCAGCGGGTTCCTGGTGGGCACGCAGCTGGGAACGGGGCTGGCGCAGACGTTTGGCCTGCCGACGTCGGGGAACTTCTTCTGTGACCTGGGCACCCTCGCGGGGACCTCCGGGTGTGCGGGGGTCCAGGGTGCGCCGTCGTACGTGCCGAACTCGGACGTCACGCCGATGCCGGCGGGCTGGGCGAACAACACGAACGCGACGGGGACGATGACGTCGGCGTACGCCGGGACGTACTGGGGCGGCGGCTGGACCAGCGGGCACGCCACGGTCACGAACCCGACCGCGCCGGCGTACGGCGCGACCAGTGGCAGCGCTGGGGCGACCATCACGATGTCCGGCACATGCGTCGGGACGGGCGGCGTCGGCACCGCACAGAACCCGAGCATCGGGGCGTCGGCGGTGTTCCTGGCAGGCACCTTGTCGGTGAGTAAGACGATCGGCTTTGGCACCGGGCAGCTGCAGACGTCGTGCGCCGTGCCGTCGGTGACCGGCAGCAACGCGAACGTGACGTCTGGCGACTCCCGGTACACCTTCGACCACCTGGAGTTCACGTTCCAGGGGCAGGACTCCGGGTCGCCCAGCTACACGCTGAAGTGGTACCCCGTCGGCTACCCGAATCGGCCCACCGGGGTGAGCGCTGACCCGCAGCGGACGCTCCGGAACACCTGGACGTGCACTCAGGGCGCCGGCGGCGTGGCGTCCACGGCGGCGTTCTCGGAGACGGCCAGCGCCTGGCCTACGGTCCCGGCCGCGCAGTGCGCGCAGGGGATGGTGGCCTCGGTCAAGGTCGAGGAGGTCACCAACGGGACCGGGACGGTGATCTACCAGTGGACGCTGCCGGCGGAGGTCGGGACCGTCGCGACCAACTACCCCGAGTGCGCCAACGCTGCGAGCCCGTGCCAGCTGCTGCTCTCACGGATCTCCGCACCGGGCGCAACGACGCTGGTGTCCTGCTTCACGAACCCCGCGGTCTGCACCAGCTGGTGGACCGAGACCAGCCAGGGCACCGCGACCGGCAGCAACACCGCAACGAAGTCGGGCACCGAATACGAGTGCAGCTACGGCACCCACGCGGTCGCGCTGACCGAGTGCGCCGCCTACGCCCACGCGTTCCCCGCCGCGGAAACAGGGACCGGGGTCCTGTCGAACCCCACCACCGGAGAAGCGCCGTCCAGCCAGCCGTCGACCAGCCCGCAAGACCAGTCCTGCCCTCCCCCGTTCTCGTGGTCTGCGCTGTTCAACAACTGGTGGGCCTACAAGGCCACGGCGTGCGCACTGAAGGACGCATTCGTCCCGTCGACGGCGAGTAGCACGGCCTGGAAGTCTTTCGTGGGTGACGCTTCGGCGCGGCCGCCGGTGAATGTCGCGGTGGGTGGCGTGCAGTTCACCAACGCGGTCATTAGCGGGCTGTCCGCGTCCGGCGATTGCACGAACCTGCCGTTGCAGATGGCCGGTGGACCAATGGGCTCGTCCGCGTCATTCGATCTGTGCGCGGGGGTCCAGCAGGCCGGGCAAACGACCTGGGGACAACTGCTACGGCACGCGCTAGAAGTGGTCATCATCGGCGGGGGCTGCTGGATCGCCTATCACCGCGTCGCGGCGTCATTCGGCGGCAAATCATGATCACCGACGCGCTGATCAGCGCGGCCCTTGGGGCGCTCTCGGCTCTGATTGGGCTCTTCCCGGCAACAGGACCTGTCACGCTCGGACAGAGCACGTCGACCACAGTGATCGGCTGGACCGCGGCGGCAAACTCATTCATTCCGCTGCAGGCGCTCATCACAGTCATCGGGGTGCTCCTGGCCCTGCAACTGGCGCTGTACCTGTGGGACTTCGCGGTGTGGATCTACCACCAGATCTGGGGGTCCGACTGATGCACGAGGTCGGCTGGATCGTCGGTGGGTTCGTGCTCTACATCGCGCACCGGATGGTGTGGGACTGGCTGCGAGAGCGGCGCCGGCATCGGAGCCGGCGATGAGCGCGGACATGCAGCTCGTGGCGCCGGGGCGGGTTCGAGCGTCCGAACTGGACCGGCTGCGCGGCGCGGCGATCGTCTGCATGATCGTCGACCACGTGGCACGCGCACTCGGGGCAGAACCCGTGCGGCTGACGATCGGGCGGCTTGCCGTGCCGGTGTTCTTCGTCCTGTCCGGGCACCTCGCGCGCCGTCTGACCTGGCGGCACGCGGCGATCGCTGCGACGGGTTTCCTGCTGCCGGCGTTTGTGCCGTGGATCGACAACCCGAACGTCCTGCTCCTGTACGCCGTCGCTGCCGCACTTCTCGTGCTGGCGCGGTGGACCGGCCCGGCTGGGCCCGCCGTTGTCGCGATCGCCGCGGTGACGGCGCTGGCGAACGGGGTGCACGGCATGGGCAACGGGTACCCGCTCGAAGCGCTGCTCGCACTGATGGTCGCCGGGCACTACATCCCGCGGGCCGCGCTCGTGGCGATCGGTTCGCGCCTGCCTGCGGTGTTCGCCGTCGCGGGCCGGCGGCCGGTCACCTGGTACGTCGGGCACCTGCTGGTTCTGGTCTACGTGTTCGGAGTGGTGAAGTGATCGAAGGAATCTTCGGCCTGCCGGGCCAAGGAAAGACGTACGAAGGCGTGCGCCGGCTGCTGCTGGAAGCCGACCAGGGCCGCCAGTGCTACTCGATCACCCCGATCGACCACCCGAACGTCGAATTCGTCACGTTCGACGAATGCTTGGACCCGTTCATGCCGCCCGGGCTGATCTTCTGGGACGAAGTGCACCTCAAGCTCGGCGCGAACGACTTCCGGGCGCTGAAACCGGAGTGGTACGAAAAACTGTCGCAGACCCGCAAAGACGGGCACGACCTGATCTACACGTCCCAGCACGAATCCAAGGTGCTCAAGCAGCTGCGCGACAACACCAACTACGGCTGGGTCACGAACGCATGGGGCGGCTGGCGCGGGCACCCGATGGCGTTCTCCGCGTCCGCGTGGGAGATGCACAAGCTGCGCCGAGGCAAGCCCGCCGACCGGTACGTGCACCGGTTCTCCATGCGCGTCGCACGCGCCTACGACACCCGGTTTGCGATCAAGGCAGAGGCGGCCGTGGTCGAACGACCGACCCTGTCGGTCGCACCACGAGCGCGCACAACCGCTGCAGCCGGCCGCCACAGCGTCGAACAGGAGAAAGCATCATGAGCGGCATAGAAGAGCACTACAACGCCCTGGAAACACTCGAAGGACTCATCGCAGAGCTGAACGACGTGCAGGCCGAGATCGACGCGCTTGACGACGGCGACGAAGACATGGCCGACCTCATCGAAGAACGCGATGACCTGTTCGAGGACGTCGAAGACCTGTGCGACGAACTCGGGCTCGACATCTCGCAAGTGATCGAGTCCGACTGATGCGCCGGCTCCTGTACGTGGCCGCCGGATTCATCGGCGGCGTCGTCGTCTCGCGCAACGCAGCGGCCATGCCGCACCCGGTGGCCAGCGCAGTCCTGCTCGGCGTGGTCGCCGTCGTGGCGCTGGCCTGGTGGGCCGGCCACCGGGACAAGGCATCGGCGGTCGCCGTGGCAGTCGCGAAGGCAGAAGCGATCGCAGCTGCGAAGGCAGACGCACAGGCTGCAGCGATCGCACAGGCCGCGGTGCACCTGCACATGACGGCCGGCGGAGTGACGGAACACAGCGGCGCGCCGAGCAGCGAAGCGCCGGCGCGCGCTGTGGGCCGGCACGCAGCCGGCGAACTCCTGGACGGTCGCGCGGTGCGGGCGCTCCCGGCCAGGGCCGTAGAGGACGACGAGCTGCCCTGGGGAGCGATCTCCGCTGCAGCCGCCGGAGCGGCCGCCTCCGGCTGACCTGGGAGCAGTGCCCGTCCTGTCCACCGACCCCGTTGGCGCGGGGTGACAACAGCAGGAGCCCAGGTTGGCCGTCCTCACGGCGGCCAGGCCAGTCGCAGACCCGTCCCTCGACGGCATCGCGGCTGGCCTGGCCGAACCCGCATTCCCCTCCACCGACGACGTCCAGTCGGTCGCCGCGATCGTCCGGCACCGGCTCGGCGAACACGTCGGCTCCGTCAGCGCCGACGGACAACACCTCTACGAGCTGCTCGTCTCCCCCGGCACCCTGGCGCTGCGGCGGCGCTTCGTCGGCGGCATGCAAGCCCGCCCGACGTGGGGCGAGCAGATCGCAGATGTCCGCACCTTCGGCTCGCGCGCGGCGAGCACCCAAGAGGTCTACGACGTCGCGGAGAACCTGGTCGAGGACGTCATGGCCGGCCTCAAGGGTGGTCGGCGCGGCGTCGTGCGCGGCTGGTCCCGCGCCTCGAGGAAGCGCATGCACCGCACCCTCGGGGAACTGGACTACTCGACCTGGATGGCCGGCCCCGGCGTCCAGGCGCTCGTCACCGTCACACTGCCGGGCGTGTGGGAACCGCTGGTGCGCGACGGCCGAGAGTGGAAGCACAAGATCCGCCGGCTGCAGTGGCGCTGGCGCAAGGAGCTCGACGTGCCGTGGGCCGGGCTGTGGAAGTTCGAGACGCAGAAGCGCGGCGCACCACACCAGCACATGCTCATTCGCGTGCCGGCGATGACGGCCGACGGGACCAAGACGTTCGAGGACTGGTTCGCCGACACGTGGTCGGAGATCGTCGGAGCCTCCGAGCTGGTGTGCCACCGGTGCCACGTCGACCACCTCGGCTACGACGCAGCGCTGGGCTACGGCGTCGACCACCTCGGCTACGACGCGTGGCTGGGCTACGACCTCGAGGCACAGGTGATCGTCAAGGACGACGGCACCCTGGGCCTCGCGTGGTGCACGTGCCCGGTACCCGACACGGAGCGGGCGCGGCACCGCGCGCGGCACGGGCACGGCACCAAGGCCGTCGACTTCGCCGGCATGGCGGCCTGCACTGACCCGCGCCGGCTCTCGGTCTACTTCGGCAAGCACGGCGCCAAGACCGGCGCCAAGTCCTACCAGAACGACCCGCCAGCAGCGTGGGTCGCAGCCGGCGTCCCGATCGGCCGGTTCTGGGGCGTCTGGGGCCTGCAGAAGGCCGTCGAGGTCGTCCAGGTGGGCGACGGCACCTGGCACCAGGTCGAGCGCGTCCTACGCGGCATCGCGCGCGGCAGGGCGGCAGCGATCGCGCTGGCTGCAGCTCGACGGTCAGGCGACGATCGAGCGGTCTGGACGATGCGCCGGCCGCGGCTGCGATCGCTGCACGGACAAGGCGGCTTCGTCCTGCTCAATGACGCGCTGGCCGTCGCCGTACAGCTCGCGCGCGGTGCTCCGGTCTAGCTCGGCCTGCTCCGTCACCAACGCCGCGTCTGCGATCGCCGCGGCACGCAACGCGCCGGCGAGATCGTTGCTGTTCAGCGCCCGCGCGCACCTCAACGCGTACTCCACGGCCACGTCGTGCGCCCGTTCGAGCGGCTCCATCGCCAGACGCGCGGGCGTGCACTCCGCATCGGCCAGTTCGAGGGCTTCGGAGCCCGTCAGGCCGTGCCACATCGACCGGCGCAGCTCCCGCGGGCTGCTCGCGACGCTCTCCCCCGTAGCCCACAAGCGCATCGGGCCATCATCGGACGCCTGCGTGAGAGTCGTCGACGACTCGTAGGATGAAACGACGCCGCTCCCGATTGTTGCGGGAGGGGCGTCGTGTTGTAGGAACTCGCTAACTCCTTCTCCGCCTGCGTGCTGCGCGTCTCTCGGCTCTTGTCGGTCGGTCGTAGTAGGCGCCGCTGCTGGCCTCGCGGGCGAACATGACGAACGCGTAGACGCCATAGCCGATGCACCAGAGCAGGAGCACGAAGAGAGAGGCGCCCGTGGTCCAGCGGAGGGCTACTTCGAGGAAGTGGTCCAGCCAGCGCGCGGCCGTCACCAGTTGGCCCCGTTCTCGATCGCGCGGGCCTGTGCTGCAGCTGCGTCGCTCGCGTTCGCGGTCTCGATGAGCCACGAGGCCAGTTCGCGGGCCTGGTCCATGGTGAGGTGGTCGAGGCCCACGAAGGTGCCGTCGACCTCGCGCTGCACGAGCTCGACCGTGCGCATGGTGCCGTTGCTGATCCGGCCTTCTCGGACCTCGATCGTGTAGGCGGTGAACGGTGGGCGGATCGGTGTGTGTGCCACGGTGGGGCTCCCCTCTTGGTCGACCAGCGCCTTTGCGGCTGGCCCTGCCTTTCGATAAGGGGACCGACGTCGTGTAGTGGGCTGTGTCAACCGCCGACGCTGGGAGCCGGCCATCGCAGGTGCGGAGCACCTTCCCGGAGCTCCACGGGTGGTGATCGCGGTTGACGCGGTCCACGGAGCGACGATGATGGCCCGCCGAAAGGCCCTCTATCTGAGCACGCGGGTTGTAGGAATGCTACAAACCAGGTCGCCAGAGGCGGCCGGGCCGGGACTCCCTTGTTCCTATGTGCCATAACTGTGCCGCGCGCGCGAGAACCACCCGAACGGGCGTCAAGGCCGGCGCCGCAGGCGCCGATACCGAGTGCATGGGGGCGATGGATCCGTGGCTGTCGAGCCGCTACGGCGGCGTCGAGCCAGGCGAGCAGGAGCGCTACAAGGTCCGGCGCGTCGATCCGCCGAAGGTCAGCCGGCGAGCGGCCCGGCAGGCCGAGCGGCTGATGATGCGTGAGCTGCCGCGGGGGCCGGCCTACGAGCTGCCGCGCCGGCGACGGCTTCGTCGTGCGGACCGGCCGATCGTGGTGCAGCGGACGCGACCGTGGGCCTGGTTCCTGCTCGGGGTCATGGCTGGGGCTGGTGGTCTGATGGAGTGGCTGCTGCACGTCGGCGTGGTGCCCGCAGGCTTTAGCCCGATCGGGTGAAGTTCGGCGCGCCACGGTCAAGTGGCTACACGGCGGCTCCGAAGCGGTGTAGATAGGCACCACCAGACCCCGTTGGCGCGGGGTGACAACGAACAGAGGTGCGTCATGGCGCAGAACAACGCGACCGTCATGGTCGAGGGCAACGTGGTGAAGTCGGAGCGGAAGAACGGCTCCTTCACCGACAACGACGACCCGAGCCGGGTCGTGTCGTACGACTTCGTGGAGGCCCGGCTGGTGACGCCGGAGTTCGACGCGATCGACGTCCGCTTCCCGAGCGACGGGTCGATCCCGCTCCCGGAGCGGGACGAGCTGGTGCGCCTGGTGTGCGACGCGCGCCCCTCGGGTCGGAACCTCAAGCTCACGGTTCAGAAGGTGCTCCCGGCGTCTGCGCCGGTCTCCTCCCGCTGACGTAACACCGGTTACCCGGCGCAATGTTGCGCCCCCGGGCCGTTGGCGCGGTCACCGGGGGCGTCTCGCCGGGCCACCCTGACAACGAAGGTGGTGCGACGTGGGAACCACGCTACAGGCAGTGGTGTCTGGACGCCATAACAGATGCACCTTATCGGCGCGACAGGTGGAGGCGGCTCAGGCCGGTCGAGCACCGCAGACCGTGCAGCGCCAGGGGCGTCAGGCGCCGACGTAGGCCGCCAGGTGCTGGCCCGTCACCGTCGAACGGTCCGCGACGAGCTGTGCCGGCGTTCCCTCGAAGACGATCCGTCCGCCGTCGTGCCCGGCACCCGGACCAAGGTCGATGATCCAGTCGGCGTGCGCCATCACCGCCTGGTGGTGCTCGACGACGATCACCGACTTGCCGGCATCGACGAGCCGGTCGAGCAGCTCGAGCAGCTGTGCCACGTCCGCCAGGTGCAGACCGGCTGTCGGCTCGTCCAGCACGTAGACGCCCCCCTTCTCACCCAGGTGCGTGGCGAGCTTGAGCCGCTGCAGCTCCCCGCCTGACAGCGTCGTGAGGGGCTGGCCCAGGCTGACATAACCGAGACCCACGTCCATCAGTCGGCGCAGGACGGCGTGGGCTGCGGGTGTCCGTGCTGCGCCCGCCCCGAAGAACGTCTCCGCCTCGGTGACCGGCATGGCCAGCACCTCGCTGATGTCGCGGCCCGCGAGACGGTGCTCGAGCACGGCGGGCTGGAACCGCTTCCCATCGCACTCGTCGCACGTGGTGGCCACGCCGGCGAGGATCCCGAGATCGGTGTAGATGACGCCGGCACCCTTGCAGACCGGGCACGCGCCCTCGGAGTTGGGGCTGAACAGGGCCGGCTTGACGCCGTTCGCCTTCGCGAACGCCGTGCGGACCGGATCGAGCAGGCCCGTGTACGTCGCCGGGTTGCTGCGCCGCGACCCCCGGATCGCGCCCTGGTCGATCGACACGACCCCCGCGCCCGGCGGGATGGAACCGTGCACCAGCGAGCTCTTGCCGGATCCTGCGACCCCCGTGACGACCACCAGGACCCCCAGCGGCACGTCGACGTCGACGGCGCGCAGGTTGTGCGTGGACGCGTGCCGGATCGGCAACGTGCCGGTGGGCGAGCGGACGACCGGCTTGACGGCGGCGCGGTCGTCGAGATGCCGCCCCGTCAGCGTCCCGGCCGAGCGCAGACCCTCGACGGTCCCCTCGAAGCACACGCGGCCTCCTGCGGCGCCGGCGCCCGGGCCGAGGTCGACGACGTGGTCCGCGATCGCGATGACCTCGGGCTTGTGCTCGACGACCAGCACGGTGTTGCCCTTGTCGCGCAGGCGCAGCAGCAGCGAGTTCATCCGTGCCACGTCGTGCGGGTGCAGGCCGATCGTCGGCTCGTCGAACACGTACGTGACGTCGGTGAGGGCCGACCCGAGGTGTCGCACCATCTTGACCCGCTGGGACTCACCGCCGGACAGCGTGCCGGTGGCGCGGTCGAGCGACAGGTACCCGAGGCCGATCTCGACGAACGAGTCCAGCAGGTGCGCGAGCCCCGCGAGCAACGGTGCCGCGGACGGCTCGTCCAGCGCTCGCACCCACTCGGCGAGGTCGTCGATCTGCATCGCACAGAGGTCCCCGATGCTGCTCCCTGCGATCGTCGAGGACCGCGCCGCCTCGTTCAGGCGTGTCCCACCGCACTCGGGGCACGCGGTGAACGTCACGGCACGCTCCACGAACGCGCGGATGTGCGGCTGCAGCGACTCCACGTCCTTGGACAGGAACGAGGACCGGATGCGGCGAACCAGCCCCTCGTACGTCAGGTTGATGCCCTCGATCTTCATGCGGACCGGCTCGTGGTGGAGGAAGTCCGCCAGCTCGGCCGGCGTGTACTCGCGGATCGGCTTGGCGGGGTCGACGAAGCCCGAGGACGCGTACAGCCGGTAGCCCCAGCCGCCGGGCGTGTAGCCCGGGATCGTCAGGGCACCCTCGTCGAGCGACTTCGTCTCGTCGTAGAGCTGCGACAGGTCGATGTCGTTGACCGACCCCATGCCCTCGCAACGCGGGCACATCCCGCCCGTGACGGTGAACGACCGGGTCTCGGTCGTCGCGGAGCCGGACCTCGTCAGCTGGCCCGTCCCCGTGGCCGAGGCGACGTTGAACGAGAACGCGTTGGGAGACCCGACGTACGGACGTCCGAGCCGGCTGAACAGGATGCGCAGCAGGGCGTTGGCGTCGGTCGCGGTGCCGACGGTCGACCGGACGTTCGCCCCCATGCGCCTCTGGTCGACGATGATCGCGGTGGTCAGGCCCTCGAGCAGGTCGACGTCCGGGCGCGCCAGAGTCGGCATGAAGCCCTGGACGAACGCGCTGTACGTCTCGTTGATCAGGCGCTGCGACTCGGCCGCGATCGTGTCGAACACCAGTGAGCTCTTGCCGGACCCGGAGACGCCGGTGAACACGGTCAACCGCCGCTTGGGAAGCACCACGTCGACGTCGCGGAGGTTGTTCTCCCTCGCCCCGACGACGCGGATCCGGTCGTGGCTGTCGGCCGTCTGCGTGCCGGTGTCGTCGCTCATCGCCTCTCCCCCGATATCGTGACTTTGGTCCCTGGCGGCCCGCCCTGGAGTGGCGTTCACCACACCTTCACTCCACGATGGAACACGACGAGGTCACGCCCCGTTGTAGCCCCTCGGACGATCATCAGCGTGCGTCGCTGGACCAGCACTCGATCAGCATCGGACCGTCCCGGACGGTATGGAGGTCACCCGTATGGCGAACCGGTCACTGCGCGGCATGCGCATCGGCTCTCACAGCATGGAGACCGAGGACGGCGTCGACTTCGCCCCCCGGCTCCAGGCGTACTACGACTGCCCCAACGGCCACACGATCATCCTGCCGTTCTCGGTCGAGGCTGACGTGCCCGTGACGTGGGAGTGCCGGTGCGGCGCCGAGGCGCTGCTGCGCGATGCGTCCCGCCCGGAGGTCAAGGCGGGCAAGCCGGCCCGTACGCACTGGGACATGCTCCTGGAGCGTCGCACCATCAACGAGCTGCAGGAGCTGCTCGACGAGCGGCTCGACCTGCTGCGCGCCGGCAAGCTGCGCCGCAGCGCCTGACCGCGAGCCGCGCGGCGCGCTAGCGCGCCGCCGGGCTGCGGCGACCCAGCAGCCGACCGAACGCTCCCGCCACCTGGCGGGAGCGTTCGCGCGTTCCCCAGACGGCGACGTTCACCAGGGCCTCGAGGATGATGCCGGAGCTCATCTTCGAGACGCCCTGCTCGCGCTCGACGAAGGTGATCGGCACCTCGATGACGCGGGCGCCGGCCTTGAGCGCCCGCCACGTCATGTCCACCTGGAACCCGTAGCCGTGCGAGTCGACCTCGTCGAGAGCCAGCCGGCGCAGCAGGTCGGTGCGGTACACGCGGAAGCCCGCGGTCGCGTCCTTGACCGGGATGCCCATGGCGATCCGGCAGTACGTGTTGGCTCCCCGCGAGAGGAACTCGCGGCGCCAGGGCCAGTTGACGACGCGGCCGCCCGGCACCCAGCGGGAGCCGATCACCAGCTCGGCGTCACCGCTGCGCGCGAGCAGGGCGGGGAGGTCCTCGGCGCGGTGCGAGCCGTCGGCGTCCATCTCGACCACCGCGTCGTACCCGCGCTCGAGGGCCCAGCCGAACCCGGCGATGTAGGCCGTGCCGAGGCCGAGCTTGCCCGACCGCCGCATCAGGTGGATCGCCTTGCGGCCGCGCTCGGCGGCGTCGGCCTCGCTCAGCTGCTCGGTGAGGTCGCCGGTGCCGTCCGGTGAGCCGTCGTCCACCACGAGCACGTCCGCGTCGGGGACGGCTGCGGCGAGCCGGGCGAGTGCGCCCGGGAGGCTCTCCCGCTCGTTGTAGGTGGGGACGATGACGAGGACGTGGCTGGCAGGTGTCATACCGAGGTCTCGATCCGGTGGGGACGGCGCACGCGGGCGGCTCCGGCTGCACCGGCGACGACCACGCACACCGCGAGGGCGTCGATGATCCACGCAGGCCACGACCCGAACCGGTCGGCCGGGGTGAGCGACGTGCGCAAGGGCAGCGTAGCGACGAGCTGCGCCGGGGTGAAAAGCGAGGTCTGCTGCAGCACCGCACCGTTGGGTGCGATCACGGCGGACGCGCCGACGGTCGAGATCTGCACCGTCGCCCGTCCGTGCTCGATCGCGCGCAGCCGCGACATCGCCAGCTGCTGGGTGGACTCGTCGGAGTAGCCGAACGTGGCGTTGTTGGTCTGCACCAGCAGCACCTCTCCCCCGGTCCGCACCGCCTCCCGCACGATGGCGTCGTAGGCCACCTCGAAGCAGATGACGTCCCCGAGGCCCACGGTCCGGCCCAGCCGGCTGGAGTGCAGCGGCACGTACCCCGGCTTGGTGCCGGCGATCATGTCCCGGGTCACCAGGTCCACCGCGGGTGAGAAGTGCCGGACGAAGCTGCGCATCGGGATGTACTCGGCGAACGCCGCCGGCCGCTGCTTCGTGTACGACGCGACGACGCCTTGTGCGGGCTCCCACAAGACAGAGGTGTTGTACCGCCCCCCGGCCGCCGGGTACTGGACCGTGCCGACCAGCATGGGGGCCTGCACCGCGCGTGCGGCACCGTCGATGCTGGCGGCGGCGGCCGCGTCGGCCTGCGGGTCGACGTCCGTGCCGTTCTCGGGCCACACCACCAGGTCGAGCGCTCCCGGCGCCACGTCGCGCAGCAGCGCCTGCGTCCCCGCGACGTGGTTGTCCAGCACCTTGCGGGGCTCGTCGAACGCGTCGAGCCCGGCCTTGGGGACGTTCCCCTGCACGGCGCCCACCCGCAGCGTGCCGCTCTGCGCCGTCGTGTCGAGGGGGACGAGGAGCCCGACGAGGACGAGCATGACGGCGCCGACCAGCCAGCCGAGCGTCCCCGCGAGCCGGAGCCGGCGTGCGGCCAGCCACGCCCGGGCCAGCAGGACCCCGGTCGCCGCGACGGCGGCGCTCGTCAGGGGCGTCCCGCCGAGCCACATCAGTGCCGCCATCGGCGCATCGGCCTGGCTGAACGCCAGCCGACCCCAGGGGAACCCGCCGAACGGCCAGACCTGGCGCAGCTCCTCCGCACCGACCCAGAGGACGCTGAACACCACCAGCTGCAGGCCGGCACGTCGCCACACCGCCTCGCCGCGGCACGCCCAGGACCAGGCCGCGCCGAACAGCGCCACGAAGCCCGCCTCTGCGACCGTCAGCGCCAGCCACGGCACGACGCCCACGGCGTCGTCGGCCCACGTGATCAGCGGACCGATGCAGGCCAGCCCCCACACCAGCCCGACGAGGGCGTTCCAGCGGGCGCTGTCGCGACGGAGGGCGAGGTACAGCAGCGCCATGCCGGGATACGCGAGGAGCGACCAGCCGGGGCTCGGGAAGGCCAGTCGGGTGAGCACTCCCCCGGCGAGCGCCAGTGCCAGCGTCCACGTTCGGGACGGGAGACGCGCGGGCACCGGTGCAGCGTACGGCAGGTGGTTGTGCCGATCTGCCGGGCCTGAGCCCGGCCGACCGGCCCGCGTGACCTTCGTACCGGCGGACGACGAGCGTCGCTGTTCTCTGATGGACACGCGGGCCCGGTCGGGCCGCTCGTCCGCCGCGCGCGGAAGGCCGCTCGTCCCTCGGGATGGCGGTCCTGCCGCTGTCGGCGAACCGGTTGCGAACGTACCCCCACGCGCTGCCGGGCTCAAGGCCCGCCGTTCCTCCGTACGGGTGACGGGCCGGCACGTTCGTGCAGGTCAGCGGACGTGAAAGGGACAAAAGGGACATCGATGTACCGGCGTGTCTCCGGGCGTTTCGTGCCGGGTCGTCCGATCAGCCCAGGGCGTCGTGGAGGACCGTCTCACCGCGCACCGTGCGCAGGCACACGGGTGGGGGCACGTCGGCCGAGAGGTCGGGCAGCAGCGGCTGACCGGCGCGCGCCTCGGCGCTCCACGCCGTCAGCTGACCGCGTCCGGCCTGCACCGTGAGGTGCTCCGACCGCCAGACGGCGAGGTGCACCGGGGACCCGACCCGGAGCTCTCCTGCGCCGGTGCCGTCGAGCCCGGCGAGCCGCCACCCGCCCCGGGTCGTGGCCCGGAACGCCGCGCGGGCGGAGATGCGCTGCTCGGCAGCGGTGTGCTCCACCGCTGCGCGGATGCCGGCCCACGGGTCGACCGGGGTGACGGGGCTGTCGGACCCGAACGCGAGCGGGACGCCGGCGGCAGCCAGGTCGGCGAGCGGGTTGAGCGCGATCGCCCGGCCGGCTCCGAGCCGTGCCGCGTACATCCCGTCGGGGCCGCCCCAGGCGGCGTCGAAGGCCGGTTGCGCGCTGACCCGGAGGCCGAGGAGCACCATCGCGGCCAACGCGGGGGCGTCGACCATCTCGGCGTGCTCGAGGCGGTGGCCTGCTGCCGCGATCGCCGGGAGGCCCTCGACGTCCGCCGCGGCACGGATGCCGAGCAGGACCTCGTCCATGCCGAGGTCGCCGATGACGTGGAACGCCGTGTGCACGCCGGCCCTGGTCACGGCCGCGACGTGGTTGGCCACCTGCTCGGCGCTCAGCATGAGCACCCCGCGCTCCCCCGGCCGGTCGGCGTACGGCGCGCGGAGCGCCGCGGTGCGGGAACCGAGAGAGCCGTCGACGTTGAGGTCCCCTCCGATGCCCGTCAGCCCGGGAAGGGCCGCGAGGAGGGCACGTGCATCGTCCACGGTGGTGCACGCCTCGGCGCGGTAGCCGACGACGAGCGGCAGTCCGCTCCGCTCGTCCGCGGTGCTCGTCAGCAGCTCGAGCAGACCCTCCCGCGTGTCGACGGACGGGGCGGACATCTCGTGCACCGCGACGACCCCGCGGGCGGCCGCGTGGCGGAGCGCGGCCAGGTACAGGGCGGTTCGCCGAGGGCCGCTGACGTCCCGTGCGACGTCCCGCGCGGCGTGGTGCGCGTCCAGCGTGACCAGGCCGTCGGGCGTCCACCCCGGCAACCGGTCCAGGCCGGCCCGGGCCGCCAGGGAGGACGACACGGCGGCGGAGTGCACGTCGACCCGCGCCAGGTACACCGGCGCGCCACCGGCCGCCGCGTCCAGCTCGGCGGCGGAGGGCGCCCGGTGCTCGGGCCAGCCGGTGTCGTCCCAGCCGAAGCCGAGCAGAGGCTCGTCCCGCATCGTGTCGGGCCGCGCCTGCGCCGCCCGACGGACGGCATCGAGGGCGTCGGCGAGGCTGTGCACCCCTCCGGCCGGCGACAGGTCGACGCTCTCCAGCGCGAGGCCGGTCTCGAGCACGTGGACGTGGGCGTCGACGAACGCGGGCGCCACCAGCGCCCCGTCGAGGTCGACCACCTCGTCCGCGCGGTCCACGAGCCCGGCGGCGGTGTCGTCCGAGCCGATCCACGCCACCGTGCCGTCCGCGACGAGGATCGCCTCGGCGAACGGGTCGGAGGACGCGTGCACCGCGCCGTTGCGGTACAGGGTTGCGCTCACGCTCGAACCCTAGGGCACGCGATCCGCGTGCGCTTGTGCAGGTCAGGGCGGTGCACCGCCATCGCGCGCGATGGTCGCCCGCGCCGTGGGCCGCCTCAGACCGACGAGTACGCGACCACTCCGCGGCGGACGGCCTTCACCGCCGCCGCAGCGGTCCGGCGCAGGGCGGGCTCGGGTGCCGCCTGGGCGATCTGGTCGAGCACGTCGATCACCTGCTTGCACCACCGGACGAAGTCGCCGGCGGCGAGCTCACCACCGCGCAGCACCGCGTCGAGGCTGCGCCCCGCGGCCCAGCGGTGGATCGGCTCGACGAGCCCCGTGTCGAGCGGCTGCACGGTGGACAGCCCGTGCTCCTGCTCCAGGTCCTCCAGCTGCGACCACGTGGTGACCGTCGCGTCGAGGGCCCGGCCCAGCCGGCCACCCGGTCCGCCCGGCACGTGCGGCTCGGCCCCGTCGTCGCGCCGGGAACGGTAGACGAGCGTGGAGACGAGTGCCGCCAGCCCGGGTGCCTCGAGCTCGCCCCAGATGCCGCGGCGCAGGCACTCGGCCAGCAGCAGGTCGTTCTCCGCGTACAGCCGGCGCAGCCAGCGGCCGTCGTCCGTCACCTCGAGGCTGCCGGGCTCGTCACCGCCGCGGGCTGCGTAGCCCAGCCGCACCAGCACGTCGCAGATCCGGTCGAACACCACCGCGATCGAGCCTGTCCGACCCTCGATCCGGGCGACCAGCGAGCGGTGCTCGGCGGTCGCGCGCTGCCAGCGTTCCGCCCAGCGGGCGTGCTCCTCCCGGTCCGGGCAGCGGTGGCACGGGTGCGCCCGGAGCCGGCGCCGGAGCGCGGCGAGCTCGGCATCCTGCGCCGCCGCGCTGCCCTCGTCGGGACCACGCCCGTGCCGCCGGCCGCGACGGGCGGCACCGGTGTCGTCGAGCCCCAGGTCCTCCAGCGCGGAGCGCAGTCGCGCCGCCAGGTCGCGCCGCGCCGCCGGTACCCGTGCGTTGAAGCCGCGCGGCAGGTGCAGGTGCCCCACCGTGCGGGCGCCCGGACCGACGTCCGCGACGGTCAGGCGCCGCACCTGCCGATCCGTGCCGAGCACCGTCGGGTGCGGTCCCTCGAAGCCGCCGTCCGTGCCGGGGTCCACCACGACCGCGAAGCCGCTGCGGCGACCCGTCGGGACCTGGAGCAGGTCGCCGGGGCGCAGGCCCTCCAGCGTCCGGACAGCCTCCGCCCGGCGTGCGGTCGCCCCGGCTCGCAGCAGGTCCCGCTCGCGCTCGCGGATCTGCTGCCGGAGGCCGGCGTACTCGGCGAAGTCGCCGAGGTCGCACTCCATGGCACGGGCGTAGCCCGCGATCGACTCCGCGTGGGCCTGCGCCTGCCGGGCCAGGCCGACCACGCCTCGGTCGGCCTGGAACTGCGCGAACGACGTCTCGAGCACCTCGCGGGCGCGGTCCCGGCCGACCTGCGCGACCAGGTTGACGGCCATGTTGTACGTCGGCCGGAAGCTGGAGCGCAGCGGGTACAGCCGCTTGGAGGCGAGCCCGGCGAGGTGCACCGGGTCGAGCGCCGGGTGCTCGACGACCACGCCGTGGCCCTCGGTGTCGATCCCGCGCCGCCCTGCGCGCCCCGTGAGCTGGGTGTACTCCCCCGGCGTGACGTCGACGTGCTGCGACCCGTCCCACTTGACCAGGCGCTCGAGCACGACGCTGCGCGCCGGCATGTTGATGCCGAGCGCCAGGGTCTCGGTGGCGAACACCACCTTGACCAGACCCTGGCTGAACAGCTCCTCGACGGTCTCCTTGAACAGCGGGAGCATCCCGGCGTGGTGTGCCGCGACCCCCCTGGTCAGGGCGTCGACGAACGCCGGGTAGCCCAGCACGTCCAGGTCCTCCGACGGGATCGGCGCGCAGCGCTCCTCGGCGATCTGGCGGATGCGGGACTGCTCGGCGGCGCTGGTCAGGCGGACGCCGGCGTGCAGGCACTGGGCGACGGCGGCCTCGCAGCCCGCCCGGGAGAAGATGAAGACGATCGCCGGCAGCAGGCCGTCCCGCTCGAGGGCGTCGACGACGACGAACCGCGGCGTCGGCCGGCCACCGCCACGCACGGGTCCGCGGTCCCGGCCGCCGGGCCCGCGGAAGCCACGGTCACCCGGTCCGCGCCGTTGCGGCGGACCCTCCGAGCGCAGGCGGTTGCGCAGCCGGTGGACCAGGTCGGGGTTGATCGGCGGGTCGTTGCCGGGGGCCGTCGGGTCGACGTGGCCGGCGTACAGGTCCACCAGGTCGCGCCCGACGAGCACGTGCTGCCCCACCGGCACGGGACGGTGCTCGCTGACCACGACGGTGGTGTCGCCGCGGACGGTGGACAGCCAGTCGCCGAACTCCTCGGCGTTGGACACCGTGGCCGACAGGGACACCAGCTGCACGTCGTCGGGGAGGTGGATGATCACCTCTTCCCAGACGGGGCCGCGGAACCGGTCGGCGAGGTAGTGCACCTCGTCCATCACGACGTAGCCGAGCCCGGTCAGCGTCGGCGAACCGGCGTAGAGCATGTTGCGGAGCACCTCGGTGGTCATCACCACCACGTCGGCCTCGCCGTTCACCGTCACGTCGCCGGTGAGCAGCCCCACGCGCTCGGCCCCGTACCGACGGACCAGGTCGCCGTACTTCTGGTTGGACAGCGCCTTGATCGGCGTCGTGTAGAACGCCTTGCGCCCCGCCTCCAGCGCCAGGTGGACCGCGAACTCCCCCACGACGGTCTTCCCGGCACCCGTGGGCGCGGCGACCAGCACGCCGCTGCCTCGCTCGAGCGCCTCGCACGCCTCCGTCTGGAACGGGTCGAGCGGGAACGGGAGCTGGTCGGCGAACCGGCCGAGCGACGACCGCTCCCGGGCCGTCCGTCGGCGGGCCTGGGCGTACCGCTCCGCCGGTGACAGCTCGTCGTCCGCTGCGGTCCTGGAGGTGCTGGGCACCGTTCCACAGTAGGTGCTGGCGGCGGCGTCCTCTTGGGGGCGACCCGCGGTGCTCAGTGCGTGTCGACCGAGGTGGTCGCCTGGATGCCCGCCGCGCGACCGGTGACGAGCGGCAGGATCACCGAGTCCACCACGCGGACGAGGAACTCCTGGTCGGGGTGCTTGCCCTCGACCGTCTTGTGGTAGGAGATCATCGCCGGCGCCACAGCGGCCACCATGTCGAGGTCGAGGCCCTCGGGCACCTCGCCGCGCTCCTGCGCACGCACCAGGAGGCCTCGCATCAGCGCGACGCGCGCCCGGACGAACTGCTCCTTGAAGACGGCCGCCACCTCGGGCTCGGCGGCGACGGCGTGGATCAGCCCGGCCATGACGTCGTCGGAGTCGGTGCGGCGGCGCACCGTCGACACCGACAGCAGATCGCCTCGCAGCGAGCCCGTGTCCGGCACGTCGTCGATCGTCGTGATGCTGCTCGCGTCGCACAGCAGGGAGTCGACGACCAGCTGCACCTTCGACGGCCACCGGCGGTACACCGTCGCCTTGCCCGCGCAGGCCCGCTCCGCGACGGCGTCCATGGTGGTGCCCTCGTAGCCGCGCTCGGCCAGCAGGTGACGGGTCGCCTCGAGGATCGCGTCGTCACGCGAATCGTCGCGCCGCCGACCCGGCCTGCGGGGAGCCTGCACCGCGGCGTCGTCGTCGACCTGCATCGTCCCGCTCCCCTCGTCCGGTCCATTGTGCGGCCGACGGATGTCAACCACAAAACCGAGACTATAGGGTTCCGGAACTGACCAGTCTTGTATTACCGTGGTTCCACCGACCACGACGTCCCCGGAGGACACCCATGTCCGCAGAAACCGTCACGGTTCCAGAACCCCCCGACACCTCTCGTTCTTCCGCAACCACGCCGGCCGTTGCGCCGGCACCCTCGCCCGAGGCGGGCCGGCGACGCTGGTTCGTGCTCGCCACCGTCGCGCTCGCGCAGCTGATGGTCGTGCTCGACGCCACGATCGTGAACATCGCCATGCCGTCCGCCCAGCGGGCCCTCGGCTTCACCGACAACGACCGGCAGTGGATCGTCACGGCGTACTCCCTGGCGTTCGGCAGCCTGCTGCTGCTCGGCGGTCGGCTGTCCGACCTGTTCGGCCGGCGGCGGATGTTCCTGATCGGGCTCGTCGGCTTCGCCGTCGCGTCCGCCCTGGGCGGCGCCGCACGCACCTTCGAGCTTCTGGTCGCCGCCCGTGCGCTGCAGGGCGCGTTCGGTGCCGTGCTGGCTCCGTCGGCCCTGTCCGTGCTGACCACCACCTTCTTCGACCCGAAGGAGCGCGCCCGCGCCTTCGGGGTGTTCGGCGCCATCGCCGGCATGGGCGGCGCCATCGGGCTGCTGCTCGGCGGCTACCTGACGGAGAACGTCAGCTGGCGGTGGAACCTCTACGTCAACGTGCTGATCGCCGTCATCGCGGTGGTGGCCGGTCTCGTGCTGCTGCCTCGCACCGGTGGGACGGCCAAGCACCGGCTGGACATCATCGGCGTCGCGCTGGGCTCGGCCGGGCTCTTCGCCCTGGTCTTCGGCTTCTCCCAGGCGGAGCCCAAGGGCTGGGACGCTCCCCTGACGTGGGCGCCGCTGGCGGCCAGCGTGCTGCTGCTCGGCGCCTTCGCCTGGCGGCAGCGCACGGCGGCCAACCCCGCTCTCCCCCTCGAGGTGATCCTCGACCGGGACCGCGGCGCGTCGTTCCTGTCGATCCTGGTCGCGGGCTCGGGGATGTTCGGCGTCTTCCTGTTCCTGACGTACTACCTGCAGGCGACGCTGCACTTCACCCCGATGCGCACCGGGCTGGCCTTCCTGCCGATGGTGGTGGCGATCATCGTCACGTCGCAGGTGCAGTCCAACGTGCTGCTGCCGCGGTTCGGGGCCAAGGCGCTGGTGCCGCTCGGCATGATGCTCGGCGCGGTGGCGATGGCGTGGTTCACCACCCTGGGCGCGACGAGCTCGTACTGGCAGGTGCTGCCCGGGCTCGTGGTGATGGGTGCGGGGATGGCGTCCATCATGCCGGCGTCGTTCCAGCTGGCGACGCTCGGCGTGGACCAGCGCCTCGCCGGGGCCGCCTCGGCGATGGTGTCCACCAGCCAGCAGGTCGGTGGCGCGATCGGGACCGCCCTGCTGAACACGCTGGCTGCGACCGCCGCCAGCCACTACGCCACCGCGCACGGACCGGTCAGCCCGGGTGTGCTCGGCGCGGCGACGCTGCACAGCTTCACCACGGCGTACACCTGGTCGGCGGGCATCTTCCTGCTCGGTGCGGTGCTCAGCGCGATGCTGTTCCGCTCCCGCGCGGCCCGGGAGATCCGGGTGGCGGAGCGGGTGGCGCTCGGCGCGGAGCCGGTGCTGGCGCACTGACCGGCGGCTCGCGTGCGGCGGGGCGGTCCTGGGAGCAGCGCTCCGGGCCGCCCCGTCGCCGTTCCGGCAGGCGCGCCTAGACCAGGATCTGCAGCGCTCCGGGCACCACGCGGGCGCGCAGCGGCAGGGGGCCGATCCGCTCGCCGTCGGCGAACGCGACAGGTGGGTGGCCGCCGAGACTCGGCTCGTGCTCGATCACCACGGAGCGCGAGCGGTGCACCTCGATCCGCGGGTGACGCAGGTGGGTGCCCGCGTAGAGGCGGTGGAAGATCCCGGCGGTGCCGGCTCGGCTGAAGGGCCCGGCCACGACCACGTCGAGCAGACCGTCGTCCAGCGCGGCGTCCGGGGCGATCCGCAGGCCGCCACCGAACCACGGCGTGTTCGCGGCAGCGACCAGCGTGCCGGCCGAGACCCACGTGCCGTCGTCCAGCGTCACGCGGTATCCGTACGGGCGGAACCGTGGCAGCTCCCCGACGACCGCCCGGAGGTAGCGAGCGTGCCCCTTGGGCCACCCGTAGGCGTTGGCCCGCGCATTCACGGCGGCGTCGAGACCGCACGACAGCACGCCGACGAACCACTCCACCGCCTCGCGGCCGGGCGCGCCCACCTCGACCGCGTCGATGTGGTGCGGCGCGGCACCCAGCGCCCGGTCGATCTGGGCGAGGGCCTCGGGAACGCGTCGCGGCACGCCCAGGCTCCGCGCGATGTCGTTCCCGCTGCCTGCGGGGACGATGCCGAGCGGCAGGCCGGTCCCGGCCACCACGTTGACCGCGAGGTGCACCGCCCCGTCGCCGCCGACGACGACGAGCCCGTCCAGGTTCTGCAGCGACGCGCCCCGAGCCCGGTCGGTCGCCTGCGCCAGGGTCGGTGCGGACAGGTCCGTGACGACGTGCCCGGCCGCGCGCAGCGCAGCGTGCACCTGCCGGCCGGTGCGGACGCCGCGGCCGAGACCCGCGGCCGGGTTCACCATCACGCCGAGGCGGCTCACGTCCCCGCCGCCCCGGTCCCCGGCGCGCCCGGCTCGTCGTCGGGCATCGTGCCGTCGAGCCGAGGCAGTCCGGCCGCGACGCGACGGCGGTCCTCACGTCGGTCGTGCACCAGGCAGATCCAGACCGCGGCCACGTACAGGCCCGTCATGGGCAGCGCGATGCCGAGCATGCTGAAGGCGTCCGGCGTCGGGGTGACGACGGCGGCGAAGACGAAGATCGCGACGACGGCCCACCGCCACGCACCGACCCACGTCCGGGCCCGCACCACCCCGGCGAGGTTCAGGGCCACCATCACCACCGGCAGCAGGAACGCCAGGCCGAACGCCAGGATCAGCCGCATCACGAACGCCATGTAGGTCTGTGCGTCGATCAGGTTCGTCGCGCCGGCCGGTGTGAACGCGGTCAGGAACGTCACGGCGTTCGGCAGCGCCCACCACGCCAGCGCCGCGCCCGCCAGGAACAGCGGCACACCGACGGCGAGGAACAGGACCGCGTACCGGCGTTCGCGGCGCGTCAGCCCCGGGGTGACGAAGGCCCACAGCTGGCCGATCCACCAGGGGCTGGACACCAGCACGCCGAGGAAGAGCGCGACCTGCACCTGCATGTCGAAGGAGGCCGCCAGGCCGCTGAAGTTGATCGCGACGATCTGGTGCCGGGCTGCCGCCACCCGCTGCAACGGCCGGATCAGGGCCTCGAACACGGGGTGGTACGCGAACCAGCCGACGACGGCGCCGAGCGCGATCCCGATCACGGCGAGGAACAGCCGCCGGCGCAGCTCACGCAGGTGGGCCCGCAACGGCATGCGGCCGTTCGGGGCCCGGCTCGTCGACCGGGCGTTCACGTGCGGTTCAGGCCCGCGCTGCGCCGTCGCCGGCGGCGGGCGGCACGTCCGGTCCGGGGGCCGGGGGCGTGCTCCCGGGCTGGGCCGCCGGCGGCGTGGGGCTCGGCTGGGCGGCTGCGGGCGGCGCCGCGGGTGGCGCGGTCGGAGTCGTGGAGGGTGCGCCGCTCGCGGAGCCGGCCGTCTTGTCGTCGCCGCTCTCGAGCTCGCGCTTGAAGATCTTCATCGACTGGGCGATGTTGCGCGCCGCCCCGGGCAGCCGGTTCGCGCCGAAGACCAGCACCACGATGAGGATGAGGAGGATCGGGTGCCAACCCTCGAACAAGCCACGAAACACGACCGACGACTCCTTCGGTGGACGACGTGGCGAGTCTACGCAGGCTCGGGCGACGTCCTGAGCGAGCCGCCGTCGTCGCAGGTCAGCGCCACACCTGACGCCACGTCTCGTACGTCCTCCGGTGCCGGTCCGCACGGACCACCCGTCGTCGTGCCCGTTCCGCGCGGACCTGCGCGAGCCGATCGCGCAGCACGGCCGGGTCGGTGCCGAGCGCGGGTCCCGGCACGGGGTGCGCGTCCCGCAGCTGGTCGGCGCGCTCGGTTCCGTGGTCAGCCGCTGCGGCGGTCGCCTCGGCTGCGACGCCGACCGCCCGGCCGAGCGCCAGTCCGCGGCGCCACAGGGACCGCGCCAGGAAGGCCGCTCCGACGAGCGTCGCGACGACGAGCACGGTCCACACCAGTCCCCAGGGCACTGTCAGCCCTCCCCGGGTCCGTAGGCGGCCAGGGCCGCGCGAGCCACCTGGGCCACCTCCTGGGCGACCCGGGCCGGCCGGACGTCCAGGACGTCCTCGGCAGCCTGCAGCAGCAGGTGCCGCAACCAGGCCGGCTGGACGACGCGCAGGTCCACCTCGAAGGACCCGTCGGGAAGGTTGCGCACGGCCTCGGCGGGCGTCGTCTCGGCCACCCACCGGCCGGGGCTGGCCAGGTGCAGCGTGACCAGCTCGCCCTCCGGGCCAGGTGAGAACACGGCCGCCGCCTCCGGGACCGAGTGGTCCTCGGCCGGCTCGTCGAGCACCTCCGCGCCCAGGACGCGGTCCACGCGGAACAGCCGTTCGCCGTCCGCGGACCGGCACCACGCCAGCAGGTACGTCCGCTCGTCCTCGCTGACCAGCCTGATCGGGTCGACCTCGCGGTCGCTCGCCTCGTCCCGGGTGTTCACGTACCGGATGCGCAGGCGACGGTGCTGCGCGAGCGCCTCGGCGATGATCGCCGCCACCTGCGGCGTCGCCGTCGAGGCCAGCTGCACGTCCACGGCGGCCGCCGCATCACCCGTCGCAGCGGTGACCTTCGCCAGCGCCGACCGCAGCACGCGGGCCTGCTCGTCGTCCAGCAGCGGGCCGAGCGCCGACGCCATGGCCCGCAGCGCCGCCACCAGGGCGACGGCCTCGCGGCCGCCCAGCCGCAGCGGTCGGGTCAGGCCCCGCGACTCCGTCAGCCGCACCACACCCTGCTCGTAGGCGGTGGCGTCGAAGTCGATCAGGTCGTACGGGAGGTACCCGGGGGTGCCCGTCACCCAGAGCGTGTCGACGTCGGCCAGCACCTGCCGCGGCGTCACGCCGAACTGCTCGGCGATCTCGTCGACGGGCACACCCTGGTGCCGGTCGAGGTACGCCACCATGCCGAGCATGCGCAGCAGCCGGTCGCTCGCGCGCTCAGGCATCGTCGCCTCCCCCGCCGAGCGTGGCCGCCGTGCGGAGCAGGCGCAGCACGGCCGCACGCAGCTCCGGAGGTCCGAGCACGACGACGGCGTCGCCGTAGGCGACCAGCTCCTCGGCCAGCTCGTGCGTCGAGCGGTACGGCACGTGCACCAGGTCCCGGGTGGCGAGCAGCCGCTCGACTCCGGGCACGTCGGTGAGGTCCGGCGGTGCGGGGGTGTCGTCATCGGGCACCACCGCCCGTGCGCGGGCCGCACCTGCCCGCTCGGGCAGCACCGCCAGCGCGGCGAGGCGTTCGGTGCCCGCGGTCCACGTCGCCAGCGCCTCGTCGAGCTCCGCCGGTGTCGGAGGCGGGAACGAGCCGGGCTCGCCGACCGGCCGGACCGTCCCCTCGATCCGGCTCAACCGGAACGACCGGGTCGCGGACCGGTGGCGGTCGCGGCCGACGAGCACCCAGCCGCCACGGCGCGCGAGCAGCCGCCACGGCTCGACCTCGCGCTCCCGCACCTCGCCGGTGGTGGCCGCGCGGTAGACGAACCGCACGGCCTGCCGGGCCTGCACGGCGTCGAGCAGCGGGCCGAACGCGTCACCGCCGGCGCGCACCCGCGGCGCCAGGCCGGCCACCAGGTCGCTCGCCTCCGGCGCCTCACCCACGGCCCGCAGCTTCGTCAGCGCCCGGGAGGAGTCGGTGCGCAGCGAACGGTCCTGCCACAGCTGCGCGGCCAGCGCCAGGACGCCGAGCTCCCCCGCGGTCAGCTGCACGGGCGGAAGCGCGTACGCGTCGGGGTCGACGCGGTAGCCGATGTCGTCGCCGTGCCGCGGGTCCGTCACCGTCAGCACGGGGACCCCCAGCTCGCGCAGGGTGTCCTTGTCGCGCTCGAACATCCGCTCGAAGGCGTCGTCCGTCGGTGCGTCCGCGTAGCCGGCGACGGACCGGCGCACCTGCTCCTTGGTCATCCGCCCGGGGGTGTTGACCAGGGCGATGACGAGGTTGAGCAGGCGCTCGGCGGGGTCGATCTGCGCGGCCATCGGCCACCACCGTAGTGGCCGGTAGCGTGGGACGGTGATCGCGTGGCGCGCCGGGACCGTGGTGTCGCTCGGCAGGCGATGGACCGGCGCGCACGAGGTGCTGGTGCAGGTGGGCGACGAGCAGCTGCAGGCCCTGGCGTACGACGACGTGGTGGGCCCGGTCGAGGTCGGTGCGCGGGTGCTGCTCAACGTCACGGCCCTGGAGCGTGGCCTCGGCACCGGTGGGTACGCGCTGGTGGTCGCCCGGACGGACGCGCTGCCGGCGGACCCTCCGCCCGCGCCGGGTCACCTGGTCAAGGCGCGGTACACGCCGCAGCAGGTGATGGTGCTCGGGGTGGACGACCAGGAGTCGGTGCACCACGACCTGCTCCAGGACGCCGACGACCTGCTCGGCATGCCCGTGGTGACCGCGGACCTGCACTCGGCGCTGCCAGCCGTCGTGGCCGGCGCTCGGCACGCGGCCGCTGCGGCCGGGAGGCCCGCGCCACGCATCGCCTACGTGATGACCGACGGCGGCGCGCTGCCGGTGGCGTTCTCGCGCACCGTGGCGGCGCTGCGCGAGGCGGGCTGGTTGGACACGTGCATCACCGCCGGGCAGGCGTACGGCGGTGACCTCGAGGCGGTGAGCGTCCACTCGGCGCTGCTCGCCGCGCGGCTGGTCGCCGGTGCGGACCTGGCGGTCGTCTCGCAGGGCCCGGGCAACCTCGGCACCGACACCCGCTGGGGGTTCTCCGGCGTGCTGGCCGGCGACGCCGTCAACGCCGCGGCCGCGCTGCGCGGTCGGCCCGTCGCGTCCCTGCGGGTGTCCGGCTCCGACCCCCGACCGCGGCACCGCGGTGTGTCGCACCACTCGCTCACCGCGTACGGGCGCGTCGCGCTCGCAGCCGCTGACGTGCCCGTCCCGGTGTTCACCGGCCTGGGAGGGTCGCTGGACGAGCTGGGCTCCCAGGTCCGCGCCCAGACCACGACGCTGTCCGGACGGCACCGGCTGGTGGACGTGCCGGCCGGCGCGGAGCTGCTTGCCGCGCTGCGCCGCTGCCCGGTCCGGCTCTCGACGATGGGACGGGACCTGGACGACGACCCGGGGTCGTTCCTCGCTGCGGCGGTCGCCGGCGTGCACGCCGCCGCGCTCGCGGCGGGCTGACCGGCGGGCGTCCGGCTCGGTCAGTCGTCCCGGCTGGTGGCGGTGTGCTGGGCCACCAGCGTGGCCAGCCGCCGTGCCTCGCGGTTCGCGAAGGCACCGTCCGAGCGCTGGATGCCCATGACGGCCAGCGTGGTGCCGTCCGCGAGGTCCAGCTGCACCCAGGGCCGGCCGTGGCCGAACCGGACCGAGACGATGTCGGCCCATACGAGCCGGCGCCGGAGCACGAGGTTGCGCACGGTCAGGCCCTCGTCGTCCGGGACGGCCTGCACATCCGCCTGGCGCCAGCAGAACCCGGCGATCAGCACGGCCAGCAGTGCGAACCCCGCCTTGTCGAGGGCGGCCAGGTCGGGCAGCGCCAGCAGCAGCAGGATCGTCAGGACGACGGCGAGGGCGCCCACCGCCAGGGTCACCACGCGGGCGAGCCGCGGGCGGAAGGGGGTGGACGCGTCCGTCACAGCCGACAGGCGTGGATCGACGTGACGATGATGGCGCGCGCGCCGACGTCGTACAGGTCGTCCATCACCTTGTTGGTCTGGGCGCGCGGCACCATGGCCCGCACCGCGGCCCACTCCTTGTCGTGCAGCGGGGACACCGTCGGCGACTCGAGACCCGGGGTGATCCGCACCGCGGCGTCCACCACGGAGAGCGGTACGTCGTAGTCCATCAGCACGTACTCGCGGGCGGTCAGCACGCCCTGGAGCCGACGGGTGAGCACGTCGAGACCCGGCGGGATGTCGGTGTCGGCGCGCCGGACCAGCACCGCCTCCGAGCGCAGGATGGGCTCGCCGAAGATCTCCAGCCCGGCTGCACGCAGCGTCGTGCCGGTCTCGACGACGTCCGCGATGACGTCGGCGACACCGAGGCGGATCGCCGACTCGACGGCACCGTCGAGCCGCACCACGGCCGCGGGCTGCACACCGAGGGACGCGAGGTGTCCCGCCACCAGCACGGGGTAGGACGTCGCGACGCGCAGGCCGTCCACCTCGCTGGCGTCGGTGAGTCGGCCGGCCGTCGAGGCGAACCGGAACGTCGACCGTGCGAAGTTCAGCGGCAGGTGCTCGGTCGCGGCCGAGCCGGAGTCGATCAGCAGGTCACGGCCGGTGATGCCGACGTCCACCGTCCCGGCTCCCACGTACACGGCGACGTCGCGCGGACGCAGGAAGAAGAACTCGACGTCGTTGTCCGGGTCGGGCAGCACCAGCTCGCGGGCATCACGGCGCTGGCGGTAGCCCGCCTCGCGCAGCATCTCGGCGGCGGGCTCCGACAGCGAGCCCTTGTTGGGGACGGCGATCCTCAGCACGGGGTCCTCACAGGTAGGTGTAGACGTCGTCGAGCGTCAGCCCGCGGGCGAGCATCAGCACCTGCAGGTGGTACAGCAGCTGCGAGATCTCCTCGGCGGTGCGGGCGTCGGACTCGTGCTCGGCGGCCATCCACACCTCGGCTGCCTCCTCGACCACCTTCTTGCCGATGGTGTGCACGCCACCGTCGAGCTCGGCGACCGTGCCGGAACCCTCCGGGCGGTCCACGGCCTTCTGCGCGAGCTCGGCGAACAGGGACTCGAACGTCTTCACGCCGGTGAGCCTAGTTGTCACCAGGCGCTGTCCCGGGAGCCGTCCAGCGACCGCAGCGCGAGCACCGTCGCGACGGCCGCCTGCGCCGCCTCCGCACCCTTGTCCTCCCTCGAGCCCGGAAGACCGGCACGGTCCAGCGCCTGCTGCTCGTCGTCGCACGTGAGCACGCCGAACCCGACCGGCACCCCCGTGTCCACGCTGACCTGCGTCAACCCACCGGTCGCCGCCTGGCAGACGTACTCGAAGTGCGGGGTGCCGCCGCGGATCACCACGCCGAGCGCCACGACGGCGTCGGCACCGGCGAGCGCCGCTGCCCGTGCGGCCACGGGCAGCTCGAACGATCCCGGCACGCGGACCACGTCGACCTGGGCGACGTTCGCCTCGGCCAGCGCGCGGCGCGAGCCGGCGAGCAGGCCGTCCATCACGGTGGTGTGCCAGCTGGCCGCGACCACCACCACCCGCATCCCGCTCCCGTCCACGTGCAGCTGTGGTGCTCCGGCGCCGCTCATCGGGCGTCCTCCTCGACTCGTTCGTGCGTCGCTGCATCGTCGGCGTGCAGCAGATGTCCCATCGCGGTGGCCTTGGTGTGCAGGTACGCGGCGTTGTGCGGCGTCCGCCCCACCTCGAGGCCCCGCACCTCGGCCACGTCGATGCCGTGGGCGCGCAGACCCGCCACCTTGGCCGGGTTGTTGGTCAGCAGCGTGACCTTCTCGATGCCGAGGTCGGTGAGGATCGCCGCGGCGGCGCCGTACTCCCGACGGTCGGCGGGCCAGCCGAGGTCGATGTTCGCCTCGACGGTGTCCCGGCCCTCGTCCTGCAGCGCGTAGGCGGCGACCTTGGCCAGCAGGCCGATGCCCCGCCCCTCGTGCCCGCGCAGGTAGACGACGGCGCCACCGGTGGTCGCGGCCAGCTCCATCGCCGTGTGCAGCTGCGGGCCGCAGTCGCACCGCTGCGAGGCGAACGCGTCACCCGTGAGGCACTCGGAGTGCACCCGGACGACGGGCTGGTCCGAGAGGCCGCTGACCGGCACCAGCGCGATGTGCTCGTCGCCGGTCCGAAGGTCGCGGTAGCCGTGGACGCGGAAGTCGCCGAACTCCGTCGGGAGGAACGCGCTCTCGGTGGCCTGGACCCGGGGACGCAGGGGCTCGGGGACGGCCTCGACCCCGTCACCGTGGGCCAGGCGCCACTCGACGATCTCCTCGATGGTGATGATCACCAGGCCGGCCTCTGCGGCCAGCGCCGCAGCCTGCGGCAGCCGGGCCATCGAGCCGTCGTCGTTCACCACCTCGCAGATGCCCGCGACGGGCTCGAGGCCGGCCAGCCGGCACAGGTCGACGGCCGCCTCCGTGTGGCCGCCGCGGTGCAGCACACCGCCCGGGACGGCCCGCAGCGGCAGCACGTGGCCAGGGCGGATGAGGTCGCCGCGACCGGATGCCGGGTCGGCGAGCACCCGCAGCGTCCGGGCGCGGTCCGACGCCGAGATCCCGGTGGTCACGCCGGTCGCGGCGTCCACCGTCACGGTGTAGGCGGTCCGGCGGGCGTCCTGACTGTGCGGCACCATGACCGGCAGGTCGAGGGCGTCGGCGCGGGCGGCCGGCATGGGCGCGCAGAGGTAGCCGGACGAGTGCCGGATGGTCCAGCCGACCCACTCGGGCGTCGCGGACTGCGCGGCGAGGATGACGTCGGCCTCGTTCTCCCGCTCCGGCGAGTCCACCACCAGGACCGGCTTGCCCGCCCGCAGCTCGGCGAGCGCGTCCTCGACCGTACCGAGCACGACGTCGCTCACCGTGCCACCGCCGCGGTCGACAGCAGCCGTTCCGTGTACTTCGCCAGCACGTCGACCTCCAGGTTCACGCGCGCGCCGGCTCCGAGCCGGCCGAGGGTGGTGGCGGCGAGGGTCGCCGGGATCAGCGAGACGCCGAACTCGTCGTCGCCGACGGTCGTGACGGTCAGCGAGACGCCCGCGACCGCGATCGCGCCCTTCTCGGCGACGAACCGCGCGAGGTCGGGGTCGAGGGCGATCACCACGTCGTCCCACCGCGCGCCGGTGGTGCGGCTACGGACCACGCCGACGCCGTCGACGTGCCCCTGCACGACGTGGCCGCCGTAGCGGCCGCCCACCGGCACGGAGCGCTCGATGTTCACGGTGTCCCCCACGGCCAGCTCCCCCAGCGCCGACCGGCGCAGGGTCTCCGGCAGCAGGTCGGCGGTGAACGTGCCGTCGCCCGGCAGGTCCACGACCGTCAGGCAGACACCCGAGACGGCGATCGAGTCCCCCAGGTGGGCGTCGGACGTGGCCAGCGGTGCGCGGACCGTCAGCCGAGCGGAGCGCTGACCGTCGGCGCCGGGCTCAGCGAGGTCGAGCGCCACCACGTCACCCAGCTCTTCGACGATGCCTGTGAACATCAGTCCTCCCGTCCTTCCCAGGTCGCGTCGGCGACCACCAGCACGTCCGGTCCCAGCGGCCGCACCTCGCGGGGGCGCAGCCGCACGGCCTCGTCGATCGTGGAGACCCCGAGGTCGGCCACGCTCGACCGGCCTGCGCCCAGCAGCACCGGGGCGATGTACGCGTGCACCTCGTCGACCAGCCGGGCGCGCAGGAAGGCTGCCGCCAGGGTCGGGCCGCCCTCGAGCAGCACGTGCCGCACCTCGCGCTCGGCGAGCGCCGCGAGCACCTCAGCAGGGTCGTGGGTCGCGAGGGTCAGCAGGGGGCCTCCAGGGCCGCGCAGCCGCGAGTCGCCCGGGACGGCGCGGAACCCCACGACCACCCGCAGCGGCTGGTGCTCCGTCAGGGTGCCGTCGGCGGTCCGCGCCGTGAGCGACGGGTCGTCCTGCAGAGCAGTGCCCGTGCCGACGACGATCGCGTCGACCTCCTCGCGCAGCTCGTGCGCATGACGGCGAGCGACCGTCCCGGTGATCCAGCGGCTGCTGCCGTCCGCCGCCGCGACGCGGCCGTCGAGGCTGCTGGCCAGCTTGAGCGTGACGAACGGGCGACCCTGCTCGACGGCGGCGAGCCAGGGCCGGAGCAGCTCGCGCGCCGCCCCGGCGAGCACACCCCCGACGACGTCCACGCCGGCGGACCGCAGGCGTGCTGCTCCCCCGGCCGCGTCCGGGTTCGGGTCGTCCACGGCGTACACCACCCGGGCGACGCCCGCCTCGATCAGCGCCCTGCTGCACGGGCCCGTCCGGCCGGTGTGGTCGCACGGCTCGAGGGTCACGACGGCTGTCGCGCCGCGGACGTCGGCACCGCTGCGCGCTGCGGCGGTGAGCGCGGCGACCTCCGCGTGGGGGGTGCCGGCACCGGCGTGCCAGCCCTCGGCCAGCACGGCTCCGGACGCGTCGAGGAGAACCGCACCGACCCGTGGGTTCGGTCCGTGCGCCGGACCTCGCCGCGCGAGGTCGACCGCGCGCTCCATGGCGGCGCGCTCGCCCGGGGACGGCTGCGCGGCACTCACGCCCGCGCTCGTCTCGGCGGTGCCCACCATCCGTGCCTCCCGGTCCCTCTCGGGCTCCGGGGATGACGGCAGGGCTCACCCGACCGCACGACGCGCGGACCGCCCGCGCATCGCCACGTCTCCTCCCATCCGGACTTTCACCGTCGGTCCCGGAGTTCCACCAGGTCAACCGTCCGGTCCTCGAGAGGACCTCGCGGGTCGCGGACTGTCACCGCCGGCTCGGAATTGCACCGACCCCGGAGCACGTGTGTGTACTCGACTTGCTGCCGTCGATCATGCCACAGGCGAGGTCACGCCTGGATCGGCGCCTCTGCGAGCTCGCGGAGGGCGGCGATCTCTGCCGCCACGTCGGCGGCACCGTAGACGGCGGAACCGGCGACGAAGGTGTCGGCACCCGCCCGGGCGATCCGGCCGATCGTGTCGCGGGCCACCCCACCGTCCACCTGGATCCACGTGCCGGTCCCCGACTCACGGACGGCCTGCCGCAGCCGCCGCAGCTTGGGCAGCGTCCCCTCGATGAACGACTGCCCGCCGAACCCCGGCTCGACGGTCATCACCAGCACCATGTCGAACTCGGCCAGCAGGTCCAGCAGCGGTTCTACGGGGCTGGCCGGCCGCAGCGCGATACCGGCCCGCACCCCGTGCTCACGCAGCTCACGGGCCAGTCGGACCGGGGCCTGGGCGGCCTCGGCGTGGAACGTCACGGAGGCGGCCCCGGCGGCCGCGTACTCCGGGGCCCAGCGGTCGGCGTCCTCGATCATCAGGTGCACGTCCAGGGGCACGGGCGACACCTGCGCCAGCCGGCGGACCACCGGCAGGCCGAGCGTCAGGTTCGGCACGAAGTGCTGGTCCATCACGTCGACGTGGGCGTAGTCGGCCGTCGCGATCGCCCCGAGGTCGCGCTCGAGGTTGGCGAAGTCGGCGGACAGGATGCTGGGATGGATGCGCACGGCCACGCGGCCAGCGTAGGGTCCCGCGCTCCCGGCCTGCTCAGTCCCGTCGCAGCAGCGTCAGGTGCATCGCGTCCGTGCCGTGCACGTGCGGCCACAGCTGGACGTCGGGGCGCTCGGGGAGGTCCGGCGCCGGCTGGCCGTCCGGCACCAGTGCGAGCACAACGGAACGAGCGTCGACCACCTGGGCCGGCGTGCCCGCACGTGCGGCGGCGCGCAACGCGTCGGTGACGACGAGCGTGGTCTCGGCGAGGTGCGGTGAGCAGGTGACGTAGGCCACCACGCCGCCGGGCCGGACGGCGGCCAGCGCCGAGGCGAGCAGCCCTCGCTGCAGCTGACCGAGGGCGGCCAGGTCCGCGGGGGTCCGCCTCCAGCGGGACTCCGGTCGCCGGCGCAGCGCACCGAGGCCGGTGCAGGGCGCGTCGAGCAGCACGCGGTCGTAGGCGCCGGGCTCCTGCTGACCCACGTCGCGGCCGTCGCCGACGCGGATCTCCTCCACGGCCGCCGCGGGCACCGCCCGCATCGACTGGCGGACCAGCTCGGCGCGGTGCGGGTGCACCTCGTTGGCGACCAGGTGGGCCCCACGCTGGGCGGCCAGCGACGCGAGCAGCGCAGCCTTGCCACCCGGGCCGGCGGCGAGGTCCAGCCACCGCTCGTCACGTCCGTCGAGCGGTGCGGCGGCGAGCGCCAGGGTCACCAGCTGGCTGCCCTCGTCCTGCACACCGGCGAGCCCGTCGCGCACGGCCGCGAGCTCCCCCGGGTCGCCGGCACGCAGCACGGCGGCCGTGCCGGCCAGCCGACCGGGTGCCGCGTCCACTCCCCCGGCGACGAGCTCGTCGACCTCCACCAGCCCCGGCCGGGCGACCAGCGTCACCGCGGGCGCGTCGTTGTCGGCCCGCAGCACGGCCTCGAGCTCGTCCGCGGTACGACCGTGACCGACCAGCGCCTCCCGGAACGCGCGGACCACCCAGGCCGGATGGCTCTCCACGACGGCGAGCCGGGCCGAGGTGTCGGTCCCTGCCGGGTCCGCGGCCTCGGCGATGCGGTGCAGCCAGTCGTCCAGGGGGTGCTCGGACACCCGGCGCAGCACGGCGTTCACCAGCTGCGCCGCGCCGGCACCGGCCTGCTCGCGGGCGAGCGCGACCGTCTCGGAGACGGCGGCGTGCACGGGCACGCGCATGCCGAGCAGCTGGTGCGCGCCGAGCCGCAGCAGGTCGAGCACCACGGGGTCGAGCCGGTCGAGGTCCCGGTCGACCACCTGAGCCAGGACCGCGTCGTAGCGCCCCCGCAGCCGCAGCGTGCCGTACGTCAGCTCGGTGGCGAAGGCCGCGTCGCGCCCGTGCAGCCGGCGCTGGCGCAGCAGGGGTGGCAGGACCAGGTTGGCGTACGCGTCCGAGCCGGCGACGGCGCGCAGCGTCTCGAGGGCGGCGGTACGGGGCGCGTCGCCTCGCCGGGCGCGCTGCGCCGGGGCAGCCGCGGAACGGGCGGTGCGGCCCTCGGCGCGCGCGGCCCCTCGCTGGCGGCCCTGGGCGTCGCGGTGGTCGCGGGACTGCCGGCGGCGGTCGTCGCCGGGGCCTGACGGACGGGCTGCCCTCGGCTGGTCGCTCATGCTTCGGCCCCGAGGACCGTGCCGTCGGCGAGACGCGCGCCGCGTGCCCAGTCGGCCGCGGGCATCGTCCGGCGGCCGGGGGCCGACACGGTCCCCAGGCGCACGGCCGTGCTGCCCGTGCCGACCAGGACGTCCCGTCGCCCGATCTGGACCGCGCCCGCGGGGAGGGCCTCCTCGACCGGTGTGACGGGGCCCAGTCCCAGCCGGGTGCCGTCAGGAAGGGTCGTCCATGCACCCGGCTCCGGGGTGCAGCCGCGGATGCGACGGTCCACCGCGTGCGCCGGGTGCGTCCAGCGGACGTGCCCGTCCTCCGCCGTCAGCTTGGGTGCGTGGCTGATGCCGTCGCCGCCCTGCGGGACGGCCACGAGGGTGCCGTCGGCGATGCCGTCCATCGTCCGCACCAACAGCCCGGCCCCGGCGTGCGCGAGGCGGTCCAGGAGATCGCCGGCGGTGTCCCGCGGGCGGATGGTCTCGGTCAGCAGGCCGTACACCGGACCGGTGTCCAGGCCTTCCTCGATCCGGAAGGTGGTCGCGCCCGTCACCTCGTCGCCGGCGATCAGGGCGTGCTGCACCGGTGCGGCGCCGCGCCATGCGGGCAGCAGCGAGAAGTGCAGGTTGGTCCACCCGTCCGGCACCGCGGCGAGCAGGTCCGCGGGGATCAGTGCGCCGTAGGCGACCACGGCGACGGCGTCGATCGCCAGGGCGGCGAACCGTGCCCGGAAGTCCTCGTCGCGCAGCCGCCGCGGGCTCAGCACCTCGATGCCGTGCGCCTCGGCCACCTGGCGCACGGGGCTGGGCGTCACGGTCCGGCCGCGCCCGGAGGGTGCGTCGGGACGCGTCAGCACCGCGACCACGTCGTGGCGGGAGGCGATCAGCCCCTCGAGCGAGGGCACCGCGGGGGCCGGGGTCCCGGCGAAGAGCAGACGCACGGCTGCGATCCTAGGCGGCGGCCACGGGCACACCTCGCGCCCGGAGGTCGGCCCGCAGACGTCCGGCATCGGTGAACACGACCGCCGGCAGGCCCGCGGCGTGCGCCGCGGCCACGTTGACCGAGGAGTCGTCGACGAACAGCGTGGAGGCGGGCATCAGCCCGAAGCGGTCGACCACCAGGGCGAAGATGCGCGGGTCCGGCTTGATGATGCCCTCCTGGCCGGACACCACGACGGCCTCGAGCAGGCCGATCGCCGGGGCGGCCGGCACGGCGTGGTGGAAGGTCGCTGCCGACCAGTTGGTCAGCCCGAGCAGCCGAAGGCCCACGTCGTGCAGCTCGCGCACCAGACGGGCCATCCCGGGGACCTCACCGGCGAGCGTGCGAGGGAAGTTGGCGAGGTAGAGGTCGAGCATGTCGGCGTACCACGGCCCCATCGCGGACAGCTCGTGCCGTGCATCCGCCCAGTCCCGGCCCGCGTCCAGCGACCGGTTGAGCTCCGGGAAGTCGACGTCCTCCAGGAACCGCCGCACGTCCTCGTCCGGCACCAGTCCCTCGAACGCCCGCTCGGGGTGCCACGGCACCAGCACGTTCCCCAGGTCGAGCACCAGGGTGACCACGGTGCTCACAGCAGCTCCGGAGGGTCGACCTGCACGCGGAGCGTGCCACCCTCACGGCGCGCGCTCCGGACGGCGACCGAGGCGGCGAGCGCCCTGGTCAGCTCGGCGCCCCGGCTGCGCGGGGCGCGCAGCATCGCGCGGACGTCCGGGTCCAGCGGGTCCGGTGAGCCGCCCTGCGCGCTGACGACGACGGGTCCCCACACCGTCGTCTCGGGCACCTGCACCCGGCCGACGACGAGGCCCACGGCCTCCCGCGGCCCCGTGACGGTGGCGACGCGGATCACCGGTGGCAGTCCCAGCTCCGCCCGCTCGGCCAGCTCGCGTGCGGCAAGACCGGCGGGGTCCCACCGGACCAGGGCCTGCGTGGGTCGTTCCGCACCGTCGCCGACGAGCAGCACCTCCCCGCCGTCGCCGATCGGCCGGACCAGGGCCGCAGCGGCCAGCCAGCGACGCAGGGCGTCCGGTTCCGCGGAGAGTGCGTCGCCCGCGGTCGCCACCGAGGCGTCCAGCAGCACCGCGGCCGCGTAGCCGCCGGCCGCCACCGGCTCGGCACCGGGTGTCGCCACCACGATCGCGGGCCGGTCGGGCACCTCCGCGAGCACGCCGGCCGCGGCTCTCGCCCCGGACACCCGGACGGTGGCCCCGGGGAACGCCCTGCCGATCTCCTCGGCGGTGCGCTCGGAGCCGACGCGGACCGATCGGAGACCGTCGTTGCCGCACGTCGAGCAGCGCCAGGCGGTGGCGAGCCGGCCGCACCAGCGGCACGCGGGTACGGCGTCCGGCCCGGTCAGACCGAGGGGTCCGGTGCAGACGGCGCACCGGGCGGTCGCGCGGCACCGGGTGCAGGCGACAGCCGGCAGGTACCCCGCCCGCGGTACCTGGACCAGCACCGGGCCCCGCTCGAGGGCGGAGCGGATGGCGGCGAAGGCGGGTGCGGGCAGCCGGGCCGCCGCCGCCGCTCCCTCCCGGGCGAGCTCGACCGACGTCAGCGCCCGGACGCGCGGCGTGCGCGACCGCAGCACGGCGCGGTCGGCCGTCACGGAGGCGGCCCAGCCGCGCTCGACGAGGGCCTGCGCCTCGACCGACCGGCCGTGCGCGCCGAAGATCGCGGCGGCGCCGGCGGCCTCGGCGCGGAGCGTCAGCACCTCCCGCACGTGGGGGTACGGCGCTCTGGGCTCGGCGTGCAGCGGGTCGCCGTCGTCCCAGCAGACCACCAGGCCGAGGTCCTCGACCGGGGCGAACGCGGAGGCCCGGGTGCCGACCACCACCCGAGCGCGCCCACGGAGCGCGGCGAGGAAGGCCCGGTACCGCGGCGCCGGACCGTCCTCGGCGGTCAGTCGCACGACGCCTCCGTCCGCCGCGGACGACCAGGCCGGGAGCCCCACCTGCTCGAGCGCGGCGACCACCCGGTCGACGTCCCGACGGTCGGGCGCGACCACCAGCGCCCCGCGCCCGCCGAGCACGCAGGCCGCGACGGCCTGCGCCACCGCGTCGGGCCACCGATCCCCCTGGGGTCCGGGCAGCGCCGTCCAGACCGCCCGCGGCGCACCGCCGGACAGCAGGTGCTGCAGCAACGCCGGTCCCCCTCGGTACGCCGACCACGCGCCGCCGGCTGCGGCCGGCGCTGCCGCCGGTGCCTGCACCGGTGCGAGCGCGTCCATCTCGGCCTCCACACGTGCGTGCCGGGGCGGTACCGCCAGCCGCAGCACGTCGGCCAGCGTCCCGGCGTAGCGGTCGGCAACCGCCCGGGCGACGCGCGCGAGCTCGGGTGTCAGCACCGGACCGGACGTCACCACCCGCCGGATCGGCACCAGCCGTCCCTCGTGCTCGGCCTCCTCGGTGCGCTCCAGCAGCCAGCCGTCGACGTCCTGACCGCCGAACCGGACCTTCAGCCGGCAACCGGGAACCGCCCGCTCGTCCAGCGTGGCGGGCACCAGGTACTCGAACACCCGGTCGAGGTGCGCCGGCTGCACGTCGACGCACACGCGCGCGACAGGCAGGCGAGCGGCGGTGTCGACCGGCAGCTGGCGACGCGGCGCCCGCACCCGCGGCATGCCGGCCAAGGTCGGCTGCGCCGCGGTCACGTCCACGTGCTCATCCCATCACCGACCACCCACGGAGCCCGACCGCGGCCGGCGGTGGATCGGCCGGCAGGGAGCCGGGTCAGACGGCCGACTGGAGGTCCGCGACGCGGTCGGTGCGCTCCCAGGTGAAGTCCGTCAGCTCGCGACCGAAGTGCCCGTAGGCAGCCGTGCGACGGTAGATCGGCCGCAGCAGGTCGAGGTCGCGGACGATCGCCGCCGGCCGCAGGTCGAACACGTCGCGGATGGCGGCCGTCAGGCGCTCGACCGGCACCTGGCCGGTACCGAACGTCTCGACGTACAGGCCGACGGGGTGCGCCGTGCCGATCGCGTAGGCCACCTGCACCTCGCACCGCCGGGCCAGCCCGGCGGCGACCACGTTCTTGGCCACCCAGCGCATCGCGTACGCCGCGGACCGGTCGACCTTCGAGGGGTCCTTGCCGGAGAACGCGCCGCCGCCGTGCCGGGCGAAGCCGCCGTACGTGTCGACGATGATCTTGCGGCCGGTCAGCCCGGCGTCGCCCTTGGGGCCGCCGATGACGAACTGGCCGGTGGGGTTGACCAGGAGGCGGTGGCCCGTCGTGTCGAGGTCGAGCTCGGCGAGCACCGGCGCGACGACGAGCTCGGCGACCGCCGGCGCGAGAGTCGTCTCGAGGTTGACGTCCGGCTCGTGCTGGGTGGACACCACGACGGTGTCGAGGCTGACGGCACGGTCGCCCTCGTAGCCGATCGTCACCTGCGTCTTGCCGTCCGGCCGCAGCCCAGGGACGACGCCGGCCTTGCGCACGGCGGCGAGCTGCTCGGCCAGCCGGTGCGCCACCCAGATCGGCAGCGGCATCAGCGACGGCGTGTCGTCGCAGGCGTACCCGAACATCAGGCCCTGGTCGCCGGCGCCCTGCAGGTCGAGCGGGTCCAGGTCGGAGTCGTCCTGCCGGGCCTCGAGCGCCTTGTCCACGCCCTGCGCGATGTCCGGTGACTGCTGGCCGATCGACACCGAGACGCCGCACGAGTCGCCGTCGAAGCCGATGTCCGACGACGTGTAGCCGATCCCGTTGACCACCTCGCGGATCACCTGCGGGATCTCGACGTAGGCGTCGGTGGTCACCTCGCCGGCGACGTGCACCAGGCCGGTGGTCACCATCGTCTCCACCGCGACCCGGGACAGCGGGTCCTGGGCGAGCATCGCGTCGAGGATCGCGTCGGAGATCTGGTCGCAGACCTTGTCCGGGTGCCCCTCGGTGACGGACTCGGACGTGAACAACCGGGCGGCGGACGCACTCACGGCCGACAGCCTACGGGCTCGCCGAACGTCACCCTGTCGCGCGTCCTCGTGCCGGACCCGGGCGGCGCGGCGTCACAGCAGCGGCAGCACCGCGTCCCACACCGCGTGCGCGACCTCGAGCTTCGTTCCGGCCGCCCGCGCCACCTCGGCGCCCGCTCGGTCGAGCACCGTCACCTCGTTGTGCTCGACGCCGAAGCCGCGGTCGGCGCCGACGGCGTTCACCACCAGCAGGTCGGCCCCCTTGCGGATCGCCTTGCGCCGGCCGTGCTCGAGCACGTCACCGGCCTCGTCCCCCGTCTCGGCGGCGAAGCCGACCACCACCTGCCCCTCGCGAGGCGACCGGCGCACCAGCTCCGCGAGGATGTCGACGGTCTCGACCAGCTCGATCGGGGTGGGCCCCACCCCCGGCTGCTTCTTGATCTTGGCGGTAGCCGTGCGCACGGGCCGGAAGTCGGCCACCGCGGCGGCCATCACCACGACGTCGGCGTCCTTGGCGGCGGACCGCACCGCGTCGCGCAGCTGCTCGCCGGACTCGACGGCGACCACGTGCACGCCCGGCGGGACCGGCAGCGTCACGTTCGCCGCGACCAACGTCACCTGGGCGCCGCGCTCGTGGGCCGCACGAGCCAGCTCGATGCCCTGACGCCCGGAGGAACGGTTGCCGATGAAGCGCACGGGGTCGATCGGCTCGCGCGTCCCCCCCGCGGACACGACGACGCGCCGGCCGGCCAGGTCGGAGGTACGTCCGTGGACCAGCGCCAGCGCCGCTGCGGCGATCTCCTCGGGCTCCGGCAGCCGACCGGGCCCGGTGTCCGGCCCGGTCAGGCGACCGGACACGGGGTCGAGCACGTGGATCCCGCGCCGACGGAGCGTGTCGACGTTGTCGACCGTGGCCGGGTGCTGCCACATCTCGGTGTGCATCGCCGGTGCCAGCAGCACCGGGCAGCGTGCGACCAGCAACGTGGCCGTCAGCAGGTCGTCGGCCATCCCGGCCGCGGCCCGCGCGAGGAGGTCGGCCGTCGCCGGTGCGACGACGACGAGGTCGGCCTCCTGGCCGATGCGGACGTGCGCCACCTCGTCGACGTGCTCGAAGACCTCGGTGCTCACCGGTTCGCCGGACAGTGCCTCCCACGTGGGGCGGCCGACGAACTCGAGCGCGGCGCGGGTGGGCACCACCCGCACCGCGTGACCGTCCTCGCGCAGCAGCCGCAGCAGCAGCACCGCCTTGTACGCGGCGATGCCACCCGCGACGCCGAGGACGATCCGCACGGGCGTGGGGTGCTACTCGGAGGGCGGGGTCGGCTCAGCGGTGAGGAGGCCCTTGTCGATCTCGCGCATGGCGATCGACAGCGGCTTCTCCTGCGGGCGCGTCTCGACCAGCGGGCCGACGTTCTCGAGCAGGCCCTCGTTCAGCTGCCCGTAGTAGGCGTTGATCTGGCGGGCCCGCTTGGCGGCGAAGAGCACCAGCGCGTACTTGGAGTCGGCTCGCTGCAGCAGGTCGTCGATCGGCGGGTCGGTGATGCCCGTGGGGTGGGCGACGGTTCCGGACATGGTGGGCTCCCGACGACGAGTGGGGTGGGAAGACGAGGTTCGGTGCGGGCACGCCCGCACAGCCGCCTGCCATCTTAGCCGGTGACCACACCCATCACGGTGAGCAGCTCGTCGGTCGCCCGGTGCACGTCGTCGTTGACGATCACGTGGTCGAACTCCGGTTCGGCGGCCAGCTCCACCCGTGCGGTGGCGAGCCGGCGTTCCCGCTCGGCCTCGTCCTCGGTGCCGCGTCCCACCAGCCGCCGCACCAGCTCGTCCCACGACGGCGGTGCGAGGAAGACGAACCGCGCGCCCGGCATGCTGTCTCGCACCTGCCGGGCGCCCTGCAGGTCGATCTCCAGCAGGACCGGCTCCCCTGCCGCGAGCCGCTGCTCCACGGGCCCGCGAGGCGTCCCGTACCGGTGCCGACCGTGCACCACCGCCCACTCGAGGAGCTCGCCGGCCGCCACCATGCGGTCGAACTCCGCCTCGGAGACGAACCGGTAGTGAACCCCGTCGACCTCGCCGGGACGAGGCGACCGCGTCGTCGCCGAGACCGAGAGCCATACCTGGGGGTACCGGGCACGCACGTCGGCGGACACCGTGCCCTTGCCGACGGCCGTGGGTCCTGCGAGCACCGTCAACCGGGCGGGCGTGGTCGTCATGGGTGGGCGGTGCTCCTTGCGGGTGCGGTGCGGCCCGGCCCGCCGACCGGGCCGCGAGGGATCACCCGAAGCGGTCGACGAGCGCCTTCACCTGGTGCGGACCGAGCCCGCGCACACGCCGCGTCTCGGAGATGCCGATGTCGGACATGATGGCACGGGCCTTGACCTTGCCCACGCCCGGCAGGGACTCGAGCAGGGAGATCACCTTGAGCTTGCCGATGGTCTCGTCCTGCTGACCCTGCTCGATCACCTCGGACAGGGAGCCCTGAGAGTACTTCAGACGGTTCTTCACCTCGGCGCGGGCCTGCCGGGCGGCGGCGGCCTTCTCGAGTGCTGCTGCACGCTGTTCTGGAGTCAGCGGAGGGAGAGCCACGCGCGTCACCTTCTCGTCAGTGGGCCGGGATCCTCGTGGGCTGCAGGATCGAGATCGAACCTAGCGACCACCTGGGCACTCGGCAAACGTGACGCGGCCTTGTGCACGCTTTCACCTGCATCGATGCCGCGTCCGCACCCCTCGTGGGCGGCTCGCCGGCGTTCCTCCGCGACGGGCGCGTGGCGGTCTCAGGCGAGGGCGGCAGCGGCCTCGTCACGGGCGCGTTCCGCGGCGCCGCGGAGCCCGTCGACCGTCGGACCCGCCGACAGCACGCCTCGCGACGACGACGCGAGCACGGCCGACCGCGCGTCGCCGAACACGGCCGCGAGCTCGGCGGGTCCGGCACCCTGGGCACCGACGCCGGGTGCGAGCAGCGGACCCTGCACGGCGGCGAGATCGAGCCCGAGGCGCGCGGCCGCGTCCCCGATGGTCGCGCCGACCACCAGGCCGACGGACCCCAGGGAGCCGCCGCCCGCGGCCAGCTCGGCGGCGTTGAGCCGCGCAGCCTCCTGCGCGACCTGGGCCGCGACCGATCGACCGTCCGCTGCGCGGGCGTGCTGGACCGAGGCACCCTCGGGGTTCGACGTCAGCGCCAGCACGAACAGGCCGCGGCCGGTCGCCGCAGCCAGCTCGACGGCTGGGCGCAACGAACCGAAGCCGAGGTACGGCGAGACCGTCAGGGCGTCACCGGCCAGCGGGGCGCCGTCACGCAGGTACGCGTCCGCATAGGCGCCCATCGTCGAGCCGATGTCCCCCCGCTTCGCGTCCACGACCACCAGCGTCCCGGCCGATCGCCCCGCCGCCACGACCTCCTCGAGCACCGCGACGCCGCGGGAGCCGTGCCGCTCGAAGAAGGCCGACTGCGGCTTGATCGCCGGCACGACGCCGGCCACCGCCTCGACGACGGTCAGGGCGAACCGCCGGAGCCCGTCGACGTCGTCCGCCAGGCCCCACTGCTCGAGCAGCGAGGGGTGCGGGTCGATGCCGACGCAGAGCGGGCCGAGGGCGCCCCGCGCAGCGGCGAGACGGGTGCCGAAGGTCGGTGTCACAGCGCTGCCACCCGCTCGCCGGACGTCTCCTCGGCCGGTGGTGTGGCGGCATCGGCGCGCGCCGCCCGGCGGGCCCGGGTGCGCGCGTCGTGCTCCTGGAGGCTGGTGACCGCGAAGGGACCCGAGCGGACCGCCTCGATCGCCTGGACGGCGGCGCCCAGCTGCTGCACGGTCGTGATGATCGCCTTGTCCGCGGCCGTGGTCGCGGCGCGGATCTCGTAGCCGTCCGCACGGGCGCCCTGGCCGGACGGGGTGTTGATCACCATGTCGACCTGCCCGTCGCCGATCAGGTCGACGATCGTCGGCTCGCCACCCGGTCCGCGGCCGGCAGACTGCTTGCGCACCAGCCGCGAGTCGATCCCGGACCGGTGCAGCACCACGGCGGTGCCTTCGGTGGCGAGGATCTCGAAACCGAGCTGGGACAGCCGCTTGACCGGCAGCACGATCGCCCGCTTGTCGCGGTCGGCGACGGAGATGAACACCGTTCCGGAGGTCGGCAGGCCGCCGAACGACGCCTGCTGCGACTTGGCGAACGCCGTGGGGAAGTCCGCGTCGAAGCCCATCACCTCACCGGTCGAGCGCATCTCCGGCCCCAGCACGGTGTCCACCGCGTGACCGTCGAGCGTGCGGAACCGCTTGAACGGCAGCACCGCCTCCTTGACCGCGATCGGCGCCGCGAGGTCCAGCACGCTCGCGTCCTCGGCAGGCAGGACCCCTGCCTCCCGAAGCTCGGCGATCGACCGGCCCACCATGATCAGCGCGGCGGCCTTGGCGAGCGAGACGCCGGTCGCCTTGGACACGAAGGGCGCCGTGCGCGACGCCCGCGGGTTCGCCTCGAGGACGTAGAGCACGTCCGACACCAGCGCGAACTGGATGTTGAGCAGGCCGCGCACGCCGACCCCGCGGGCGATCGCCTCGGTCGAGGTGCGGATCCGCTCGAGCTCGGTGGCGGACAGCGTCACCGGCGGCAGCGCGCACGCCGAGTCGCCGGAGTGGATGCCGGCCTCCTCGATGTGCTCCATCACGCCGCCGAGGTACAGCTCCTCGCCGTCGTACAGGGCGTCGACGTCGATCTCGATCGCGTCGTCGAGGAACCGGTCGATCAGCAGCGGCGGCAGCACGCCTCGGTTGGACACGGTCGCGTCCGCCAGGGCGCGCTCGACGTACTCGGTCAGCTGGGTCTCGTCGTACACGATCTCCATGCCGCGGCCGCCGAGCACGTAGGACGGCCGCACCAGCACGGGGAAGCCGATGCTCGCGGCGGTCTCCCGCGCCTGGGCCAGCGTCGTGGCGGTGCCGAACGCCGGTGCCGGCAGGCCGGCGGCGGCAAGCACCTGACCGAACTCGCCACGGTCCTCGGCCGCGTCGATGGCGTCCGGTGGAGTGCCGAGGATCGGCAGGCCGGCGTCGAACAGGCGCTGCGCGAGCGACAGCGGGGTCTGGCCGCCCAGCGTGACGATCAGACCGGCCACCGGGCCGGCGGCGCGCTCGGCCTCGTACACCTCGAGCACGTCCTCGAACGTCAGCGGCTCGAAGTACAGCCGGTTCGACGTGTCGTAGTCCGTGGACACCGTCTCGGGGTTGCAGTTGACCATCACGGTCTCGAACTCGCCCTTGAGGGCGAGCGCCGCGTGCACGCAGGAGTAGTCGAACTCGATGCCCTGCCCGATCCGGTTGGGCCCGGAACCGAGGATCAGGACGGCGGGCCGCTCGCGCGGCGCCACCTCGGTCTCCTCGTCGTACGCCGAGTAGTGGTACGGCGTGCGGGCCGCGAACTCGGCCGCGCAGGTGTCGACCGTCTTGTAGACCGGTCGCACCCCGAGCGCCCAGCGCGTGTGCCGGACGCTGTCCTCGCTGCTCCCCCGCAGGACGGCCACCTGAACGTCCGACAGGCCGTGGCGCTTGGCGCGGGCCAGGACCTCGCGGGTGAGGGCCGGCGCGGCAGCGACCTCGGCGGCGACCTCGTTGACCAGCTGCAGCTGGTCGAGGAACCAGGGGTCGATCTTGGTCCGCTTGTACACCGTCTCCAGCGGGACGCCCGCGCGCAGCACCTGCTGGACGTCGACGAGGCGGCGCTCGGTGGGCCGGGCGATGGACTCGACGAGGGCGTCCAGCTCCGCGCCGGACGCGGGCTCGCCGTCCCAATGGAACGTCGCACCCTTCTTGTCCAGGGAGCGCAGCGCCTTGCCGAGGGCCTCGGTGAAGTTGCGGCCGAGCGCCATCGCCTCGCCGACCGACTTCATGGTCGTCGTGAGCGTGGGGTCGGCCGCCGGGAACTTCTCGAAGGCGAAGCGCGGCACCTTGACGACGACGTAGTCGAGGGTCGGCTCGAAGCTGGCCGGCGTGGAGCCGGTGATGTCGTTGGGGATCTCGTCCAGCGTGTAGCCGACGGCCAGCCGGGCGGCGATCTTGGCGATCGGGAAGCCCGTCGCCTTCGAGGCGAGGGCCGACGAGCGCGACACCCGCGGGTTCATCTCGATGACGATGATCCGGCCCGTCTCCGGGTCCACCGCGAACTGGATGTTGCAGCCGCCGGTGTCGACGCCGACCTCGCGGATCACCGCGATGCCGATGTCCCGCATCCGCTGGTACTCGCGGTCGGTCAGGGTCAGCGCGGGGGCCACCGTCACCGAGTCACCGGTGTGCACGCCGACCGGGTCGACGTTCTCGATCGAGCAGACGACCACGACGTTGTCGCGCTTGTCGCGCATCAGCTCGAGCTCGTACTCCTTCCAGCCGAGGATCGACTCCTCGAGGAGCACCTCGGTGGACGGCGAGTAGTGCAGGCCCTGGCCGACGATGCGGCGCAGGTCGGCCTCGTCGTAGGCGATGCCGGACCCCAGGCCGCCCATCGTGAACGACGGGCGGACCACCATCGGGTAGCCGAGCACGTCCACGGCGGCCAGCGCGTCGTCCAGCGAGTGCGCGATCACCGACCGTGCCGACTCGCCGCCGCACACCTCGACGACCTGCTTGAACTGCTCGCGGTCCTCGCCCTTCTGGATCGCGGCGATGTTGGCCCCGATCAGCTCCACGCCGTACTCGTCGAGCACACCCGCCTCGGAGAGGGCGACGGCCGCGTTGAGGGCCGTCTGACCGCCGAGCGTCGGCAGCAGCGCGTCGGGGCGCTCCTTGGCGATGATCGAGGTGAGCACCTCGGTGGTGATCGGCTCGACGTAGGTCGCGTCGGCGAACTCCGGGTCCGTCATGATCGTCGCCGGGTTGGAGTTGACCAGGATCACGCGCAGACCCTCGTCGCGCAGCACGCGGCAGGCCTGCGTCCCCGAGTAGTCGAACTCGGCGGCCTGCCCGATGACGATCGGGCCGGAGCCGATCACCAGGACGCTGTGGATGTCGTCGCGGCGCGGCATCAGGCGGCACCTTCCTCGTCGGTCGCGGTGGTGGACGGTCCGCCTGCCGGTCGGGCGGCGCCCGCGCCGCCCAGGCCCGGGTCGGCCATCAGGTCGGCGAACCGGTCGAACAGGTACGCGGCGTCGTGCGGACCCGCCGCGGCCTCCGGGTGGTACTGGACGCTGAAGGCGGGCAGGTCGAGCGCCGCGAGGCCCTCCACCACGTCGTCGTTGAGGTCGACGTGCGACACGACCACCTGGCCGTACCGGCCGTCGTCATAGGGCGCCGCCGTCGGGCCCTCCAGCGGGGCGTCCACCGCGAAACCGTGGTTGTGCGCGGTGATCTCCACCTTGCCCGTCGCGCGGTCCATCACCGGCTGGTTCACGCCGCGGTGGCCGTAGCCCAGCTTGTACGTGCCGAACCCGAGGGCCCGGCCCAGGATCTGGTTCCCGTAGCAGATGCCGAAGAAGGGGATCCGGCGGTCGAGCACCTCGCGGAGCAGCTCGACCTCGTGCACGGCGGCACCGGGGTCGCCCGGCCCGTTGGAGAAGAAGACGCCGTCGGGGTGCACCGCGAGCACGTCGTCGATGGTCGAGGTGCTCGGCAGCACGTGGACCTCGATCCCCCGCTCGGCCATCCGGTGCGGCGTCATCGCCTTGATGCCGAGGTCGACCGCCGCGACCCGTGCGCGGGGGACGTCCAGCGGCTGGCCGTCGGGGCCCAGGGCCGGAACGACGTACGGCTCGCCGGTGGACACCTCCCCCGCCAGGTCCGCGCCAGCCATGTGGGGTGCGTCCAGCACCTCGTCGAGCAGCTCGTCGTCCGGGCGGCGTACGCCGGACGTCAGCAGGGCGTCACCGGAGAAGATGCCGGCGCGCATCACGCCGCGCTCCCGCAGGTGCCGGGTCAGGGCGCGCGTATCGATGCCGCTGATCCCGACGATCCCCTGGGTCTCGAGCTCCTCGTCGAGCGTGCGCCGTGCGCGCCAGCTCGACGACCGCCGGGCGGGGTCACGGACGACGTAGCCGGCCACCCAGATGCGGGCCGACTCGGGGTCCTCGTCGTTCACGCCCGTGTTGCCGATGTGCGGTGCGGTCATCACGACGATCTGCCGGTGGTACGACGGGTCGGTCAGCGTCTCCTGGTACCCCGTCATCGCGGTGGCGAAGACGATCTCGCCCAGCGTGCGGCCGGTGGCGCCGTACGCCTGGCCGGTGAAGGTGCGGCCGTCCTCCAGGACGAGCACGGCGGTGGTCATGCGGTACCTCCGGCGGTGGTGGGGACGAGGGTGCGGACGGCGTCCACGAGGCGTGGCCGGTCGGCGCGGTGGCGGACCAGCAGCCCGGTGTCGAGCAGCGGGCCGACCTCCGGCGCGGCGTCGGGTGCCCAGGTGAGCACGACGAGGCCGTCGCGCCCCATGAACTTGCCGGCCATGCCCGACGCGGTGCCGACGCCGCGCACCTGGGCGGCCGGGACGAACACGTCCGCCGCGCCGGTGCGGCGCACCAGGACGCCGGCGTCGAACACCTGCACCTGCGCGGCGCTGCGCACGCCCAGGTCGTGGGCGTTCACGCGGTCGAGCCAGTCGCCGGCCGTGGTCGAGGAGACGTAGACCGCTTCCAGCGGGTCCGTGCGCGGTGCGCCGAGGTCGGCCGGGGCGCCCGGCACCGCGGGCACGGTGGCTTCCGATCGGCGCTCACGTCGGCGCCAGCCCTGTCGCATCGCCCAGTACGCCAGCGCCAGCAGCACCAGCAGGATCGTGACGGACAGCCACGTGGGCATCAGGCGTGCACCTCCACCGTCTCGTCGCAGGGTCGGCCGTCGAGCACGGTCGGCCGTCCGCGCAGGAACGTGGCGACCACGCGACCGGGCAGCTCCCGGCCCCGGAACGGGCTGTTGGTCGCCTGCGTCGCCTGGGCTGCGGGATCCACCAGCGTCCGCGCCGTCGGGTCGACGAGCACGAGGTTCGCCGGTTCGCCGACGGCGATCGGGCGCCCCTGGTCGGCCACCCGGCCGATCAGCGCCGGGGTCGACGACAGCACCCGTGCGACGTCGGACCAGCCGAGGCGCCCGGTGTCGACCATCGTCGCCTGCACCACCGACAGCGCCGTCTCCAGGCCCGTCATGCCGAACGCGGCCGCGGCCCACTCGCAGTCCTTGTCCTCGCGGGTGTGCGGCGCGTGGTCCGTGGCGACGATGTCGATCGTGCCGTCCGCCAGTGCGGCTCGGACCGCCTCGAGGTCCTCGGCAGTCCGCAGCGGCGGGTTCACCTTGAACACGGGGTCGTAGCCGCGGGCCAGCTCGTCGGACAGGGCGAGGTGGTGCGGCGTGACCTCGGCCGTCACGGCGATCCCCCGCGCCTTGGCCCAGCGGATGATCTCCACCGACCCGGCCGTCGAGACGTGGCACACGTGCAGCCGCGAGCCGACGTGCTCGGCGAGCAGCACGTCGCGGGCGATGATCGCCTCCTCGGCCACGGCGGGCCAGCCGGCCAGGCCGAGCTCGGCGGACACGACACCCTCGTGCATCTGGGCGTTCTCGGTCAGCCGCGGCTCCTGGGCGTGCTGGGCGATGACGCCGTCGAACGCCTTGACGTACTCCAGCGCCCGGCGCATCAGCACCGGGTCGTGGACGCACTTCCCGTCGTCGGAGAACACCCGCACGCGGGCGGCGGAGGACGCCATCGCCCCGAGCTCGGCCAGCCGCTCGCCACCGAGGCCGACGGTGACCGCGCCGACGGGGTGCACGTCCACCCAGCCGGCGTCGCGGCCGAGCCGCCACACCTGCTCGACGACGCCGGCGGTGTCCGCGACCGGTGAGGTGTTCGCCATCGCGTGCACCGCGGTGAACCCGCCGAGCGCCGCGGCCCGCGTCCCGGAGGCCACCGTCTCGGCGTCCTCCCGGCCGGGCTCGCGCAGGTGCGTGTGCAGGTCGACCAGCCCGGGCAGCAGCACCAGGCCGTCCGCGTCGACCACGTCGGCGCGCGCGTCCCGGGCGTCCGTCCCGAGGGCGACGATCCGGCCCTCGTCGACGAGCACGTCGGTGGCCCCGCCGCCGAGCAGCGACGCTCCTCGCAGCAGCCGGCTCATGCGCCCGTCCCCACCTTCTCCGGCGTACCGGACTCGTCCGCGACCTCGTCTCCCGCGCTGGTCGCCGGGCCTGTGCCCGAGAGCAGCAGGTACAGCACCGCCATGCGCACCGCGACGCCGTTGGCCACCTGCTCGACGACCACGGACCGCGGGCTGTCCGCCGCGTCGGCCGAGATCTCGAGCCCGCGGTTCATCGGTCCGGGGTGCATGACGATCGCGTGGTCGGGAAGCCCGGCGAGGCGCCGCGCGTCCAGACCGTACCCGCGGGTGTACTCGAGCGCGCTCGGGAAGAACCCGCCGCCGGCGCTCGACATCCGCTCCCGCTGCACGCGCAGCATCATCACCGCGTCGGGACCCTGCGCCAGCACCTCGTCCAGGTGGTACGAGACGGCGCACGGCCACGTCTGCACACCGACCGGCACCAGCGTCGGCGGGGCGACCAGCGTCACGCGGGCCCCGAGGGTGTGCAGCAGCTGCATGTTCGACCTGGCCACCCGGCTGTGCAGCACGTCGCCGACGATCGCGACGTGCAGGCCGGCGAGGTCCCGGCCGGTGACGTCCTGCGTGCCGCCGGCACCGACCAGGTGCCGGCGCGCGGTGTACGCGTCCAGCAGCGCCTGCGTCGGGTGCTGGTGCGTGCCGTCGCCTGCGTTCACCACCGCGCAGTCCGTCCAGCCGGCGGTCGCCAGCGTGTGCGGCGCCCCGGAGGCCTGGTGCCGGATCACGACGGCGTCGGCGCCCATCGCCTGCAGCGTGAGGGCGGTGTCCTTGAGGGACTCGCCCTTGGACACGCTGGACCCCTTGGCCGAGAAGTTGATCACGTCCGCCGAGAGCCGCTTCGCGGCGGTCTCGAACGAGATGCGGGTGCGGGTGCTGTCCTCGAAGAACAGGTTGATCACCGTGCGACCGCGCAGGGTCGGCAGCTTCTTGATCTGCCGGGACTGGGTCGCGGCCATCTGCGCCGCGGTGTCGAGGATCAGCACCGCCTCGTCCCGGGACAGGTCGGCGGCCGAGAGCAGGTGCCTCATCGGGTCACCTCGTTCGTGTCGTCGCGCACCACGCCCGCCGGGCGCCCGCCGCCGGGCGGTGCCTCGATCAGCACGGCGTCGCGGCCGTCCGTCTCGGCGAGCACGACCCGCACGCGCTCCCCCGCCGCCGTCGGCAGGTTCTTGCCCACGTAGTCGGCCCGGATCGGCAGCTCCCGGTGCCCGCGGTCGACCAGCACCGCCAGCTGGACCGCGCGGGGCCGGCCGAGGTCGCTGATGGCGTCGAGCGCTGCCCGGATGGTGCGGCCGGAGTACAGCACGTCGTCCACCAGCACCACGACCTTGCCGTCGATGCCGCCCGCCGGCAGGTGCGTCGTGCCGATGGTGCGCGTGGGCTGGTGCGAGAGGTCGTCGCGGTACATCGTCACGTCCAGGCTGCCGCCGATGGCGTCGGCGTCGACGCCGGGCTCGACCTGCGCGAGACGGTCCACGAGCCGCTGCGCGAGCGGGAGACCGCGCGTGGGGATGCCCAGGACGACCAGGTCGTCGGCTCCCCGGTTGCGCTCGAGGATCTCGTGCGCGATGCGGGTCAGCGCCCGCGTGATCTCCGCCGCGCCGAGCACCTCGGCGCCGCCGGTCTGTGCCCCTGATCCAGGTGCACGCATGCCAGAGCTCATCTGGCGACCCCCTTCCCCGCCTCTCTGGACGGGCCTTAAAGGATGTCTGTCGAGCGGACACCATACCGGTTGATCGAGCGAGGCCAGCCGACGTGCCGACCACCGGGACGATCTCGTCGAGGGTCAAGAGCAGGGCGCCGCCTGTCGATCCTTGGGCGTGAGCATCCTTCTCGGGCTGGCCCAGGCGCTGGTCGTCCTCGCGGTGTTCTGGGTCCCGGGCCTCGTGGTGGTGCGCGCGATCGGATCTCGCGGCTGGCTGCTGGACGCGGCGGTGGCGCCGGCGATCACCATGTGCGTGTTCTTCCTGTCGGCGTGGGCGGCCTCGCGACTCCACATCCGTTGGACTCTGCCGCTCGCGATCGCCTGCACAGCGGCTCTGGTGCTGGCTGCCGGCGCGACGAGATACCGGAGGGGGCCGCGCTCCCTCGGAATGCGGAGCCCGGGTGCGAGCCTGCTCCGGCGCAGCGTGCCGACCCTGGTGGTTCTGGCCCTGGCGGTCGTGGCGCAGCTCGCGCCGGTGTGGTCGCCGATCCTGCGGAGGGGCCAGGTGCCGAACATTTCGGACCCGGTCTTCCATCTGAACGCGCTGCAGTACGTCCGTCGACAAGGAGTCGCCGATCCTGCGACGCTCGCCTCGCTGCTCGATCCGACGGGTGCAACGGCGCTCTATCCCACTGCCTGGCATGCGGTGGCGGGCGTCGTTCCCGTTCTCTTGGACGCCACGAGCCTCATGGCTGCTGCGAGCTTCGTCGTCATTGCCGTCGCGTGGACCCTGGGTCTGGCCGCCCTCGCTCGTGCGGTCTGTGTCAGGCACGGGCGAAGTGTCGTCGTCATCGCCGGCGCCCTGAGTGCCAGCGGCATGGCGTCGCCCCTCGAGCAGGCGCTCGAAGTCGGCCTGATCCCTGATGCCGTGGCGCTGGCGGTCGCGCCTGGCGTTGCAGCACTGGTGATCGGTGGACTCAGAACGGGCCGCGAGAGCCTTGCCTTGAGGATTGCTCTGCTGACCATCGTCGCTGGGCTCGGCCTCGGTGCGTGCCATCCCAGCGCGCTCGCAGGGGTCCTGGTCCTCGTGCTGCCCTGGCTCGCCGTCCGGGCCTGGCACTCCTGGCAGGAGGCATCACGTGCGCGGCGCCTTGCTCTCGTGGTTCTTGGCCTGGGCGTCGCAGTCGCCGCGATCCTGTTCCTTGCGCGAGATCCGCTGGTCGCGCACGTGCGGACCTTGCGAACGGCGAATACCGTGTCGCTCGGCGACACCCTCGTCGGCCTGGCATTCGGCTCGACATGGGACAACGTGACATTCGCCGTCGTCGTACCGGCGTTCGCACTGGCCGCGGCCGCGCTGCGGATCCGCCGCCGTCAGCAGGCGCACGTTCTGTTGTCGTGGGCGGGACTGGCAGCGCTGTACGTGCTGGCTTCGATGGACGTCCGATGGGCATCCCCGTTGACCGGGCTGTTCTACGGCGAGTCACGACGCATAGCCCCGTTGCTCGGTGCCGTGACCATCGTTCTCGCCGCAGAGGGGATGGATCGCATCAGTCGTGCGCTGGTCTCGCGGACAGAGCTGCCCACGGGGTGGCCCTCGCGGCCAGTGGTCGGGGCCGTGGCCGGATTCCTGGTGCTACTGACGCCGTGGCAACCGCTCGAGGCGCTGCCCGGCCCTGCGGCCGAGACGTACGGGTCCGATGTGCCGACCACCATCACCACCGCCGAGCTCGTGCCGTTCTTCACCGCCGACGAGCTCGCGATGGTGAGCCGTCTGCCCAGGGAGCTGGGACCCAACGCGGTGCTCTTCGGTTCCGCAAGGTCCGGTGTCAGCCTCGTGTACGGCATAGCCGGCGTCCAGGCCTTCCCTTTCGCCCGCGGGCTCCCCGCCGACCTGCTCTACGCGGGTGAGCACATGCGGGAGATCGCTTCAGACCCTCGGGTCTGCGGTGCCCTCCGTGCTCACGGCATCAGCCACCTCTACGTGGACACAGTCCTGTGGAAGGTCCACGGCTGGCCCGTGATGAAGGATCCGTTCGGCGCTCTGCCGTCGGGAAGCTTTCGCTTCGTCGACCGGGGCGGGAGCGCGACGGTCTACGAGATCACGGCGTGCCGGCCCTGACGGCCAGGCACGAGTGGTCGTGGAAAAGCCCGTCCAGGATCCCCTCCGCGGTCCTCGCCTCCGCACGCCCGAGCGACGCGACGTCGCCTCAGGCGAGAAGCGTCGGCTTGAGGTCGACGATGCGGCCCAGCAGACCGTTCACGAAGGCGGGCGACTCGTCCGTCGAGAGGTCGGAGGCGAGGCTGACCGCCTCGTCCACCGCGACGGCGTCGGGGACGTCCTCGTTGTAGAGGACCTCCCAGGTGCCGATCCGCAGCAGCTGGCGGTCCACGGCCGGCATCCGGTCGACGGTCCAGCCGTGGGAGTGCGTGGCCAGCACCTCGTCGATCCGCTCCAGGTGCGCCGCGACACCCTCGACGATCTCGACGGCGTACTCCGGGACCGCCGACTGCACGCCGGGGTGCGCGAGGCGCTCCGCGAGCAGCGTCAGCGGCGGGATGCCGCGCTGCTCGGCCTCGAAGAGGACGTCGAGCGCGCGCTTGCGCGCCTTGGTGCGGGCTGCCACCTCAGTCGTTCACGCGGCCGAGGTAGCTCCCGTCACGGGTGTCCACCTTCACCTTGGTGTTCGTCTCGAGGAACAGCGGCACCTGGATCTCGTAGCCGGTCTCCAGGGTGGCTGGCTTGGTCCCGGCCGACGAGCGGTCGCCCTGCAGGCCCGGCTCGGTGTAGGTGATCTCGAGGACCACGGACGGCGGCAGCTCGACGTACAGCGGGACGCCCTCGTTGGTCGCGACCAGCGCGTTCTGGTTCTCGAGCAGGAAGTGCGCCGCGTCGCCGACGGTCTCCTCGGGGACGTGCAGCTGGTCGTACGTGGACGCGTCCATGAAGACGTAGTCCGAGCCGTCCTTGTACAGGTACTGCATGTCGCGCTTGTCGACGTTGGCCGTCTCCACCTTCAGGCCCGCGTTGAACGTGCGGTCGACCACCTTGCCGGACAGCACGTTCTTCAGCTTGGTGCGCACGAAGGCACCGCCCTTGCCCGGCTTGACGTGCTGGAACTCCACCACGGTCCACAGCTGGCCGTCGATGCGGAGCACGAGGCCGTTCTTCAGGTCGTTGGTGGTCGCCACGGTGTCGCTTCCTGTCGAGAGAGGGTGCTGAGGGCGGCTGGTGCAGGCACGTCGCGTCCGTCACCGCGTCGGGAGGACCCGTGGGGGGACGTGGGGTGTGCCGCGGTCCGGGCCGCAGGCCGCCGACCATCGTACCGTGCGGCGTTCACCGCGCGAGCAGCCACCGCGCGAGCAGCCCGATCGACGCGGCCCACAGGAGCGACGCGAACGTACCGATGACGAACCGCTCCGAGGCGCCCGGGTTCTCCCGCAGCTCCGGGTAGCGGCCGAGGCCCTTGACGGCGACGACCACCGCGACCGCGGTCGGCTCCCCGACGATCAGTGCCCCGGTGGTGGCGAGCCGCTCGAGCAGTCCCACCCACGTGCCACCGCGCAGCACCGCCTGCGCGCGGGCACCGTCCGGGCCGTCGCTCTCGACGAGCTTGCCGCGCAGCAGGACGGCGCCGTCGGGTCCGCTGAGCGGCTCCCCTGCATCGGACGAGCGGCTGGCCAGGTGCAGCACCAGACGGGTGACGGCCCAGCCGCCGGCGGTCGACACGGCGAGCGCGAGGACGACGACGAGCGCGACGAGCGCGGGATGCATGCGACCTCCTGGCTGTGGCCGTCCGTCGGCCGTGGCGAGCTGTGCCCGACCCTGGCGGGCCGCACGGACGCGGTCAACCGTCCGCGCCGACGTCCCCCTCTGCCGGTTCGGGCAGATCGGCTGCGGCGAGCAGCCGAGCCAGCACCGGCCGGACGGCCTGCTCCTCCGCCCAGTGGGCGGCACGCAGCCGCTGGCTGACCGCCTGCTGGCTGACGCCGAGACGCTCCGCGGCGAGCTGCTGGACCGGGCCGTCCGCGCCGGTGCGTCCCAGCGCGTCGCGCGCCGCGTCCACGGCGGCCCAGCCGGCGGTCGACCGGCGGGCGAGCACGCTGCCGAGCAGCGTCAGAACGGCCTCGGCGTCTCGCGCGGTCGCCGGTCGGGCGCCGCGTACCGCCACGGGGACGGGGCGGCCACGGGACTTCGCCGCCTCGACCGCCTCACGTGCGGCGATGAAGGCGGCTCCTGACGCCTCCCGCGTGCTCGCCGGCAGCGGTTCCAGCACCGGACCCGCTCCGATGCCGACGCTCCAGCCGCCGAGGCGCAGCAGGTGGAGGGCGACCTCGACCGTGGATGCAGGGTCGTCCAGCACGGCCTGGACCTCGTCACCGACCGTGCGTTCGAAGGGCAGGAGCAGGCCGTCGAGGTGCGGCAGGCCCGAGAGGAGAGCAGGGACCTGATCCGTCGACCGACGGCTCCCCTGCTGGTCGACTGTCACGACGAACATCTGACAAGTCTCTCAGCTTGTTGCGGATGTAACAAGCCCGCAGGCTTGTGCTCGCCTACAGGCGGCCTGCGATCGCCGCGAGGGCGAGGCGGTACGAGTCGAAACCGAACCCTGCAACCGTCCCGGTGGCGATCGGGCCGATGACGGACACGTGCCGGAACGCCTCGCGGGCGAGCGGGTTCGACAGGTGCACCTCGACCAGCAGGAGGCCTGCCTCGGTCACCTGGGCCGCGGCGTCCCGCAGGGCGTACGAGTAGTGGGTGAAGGCGGCCGGGTTGAGCACCACGTGGGTGCGGTCGTCGACGGCGGCGTGCAACCAGCCGACCAGCTGCGCCTCGTCGTCCGTCTGCCGGACCTCGACGTCGAGGTCGAGGTCACGCCCCCACTGCGTGGCGGCGGCCGTCAGGTCGGCGAGCGTCGCCGAGCCGTAGACCTCGGGCTCGCGCACCCCGAGGCGGCCGAGGTTGGGTCCGTTGAGGACGAGGACGCTGGTCACGTCGGTCAGGTTAGCGGCGGTGGCCGGTCCGGCCGCGCGCGCGGTCACGGCACGCGCTCGCCGCGCGAGCGGTCCCTACCGGCCGTCTCGCCGCGCCGGTGCTGGCCGGGCGCTGGATGCTCGCCGCCGGCGACGCCGCACAGGTGCCGCACTGATTTCTCCGAGGCATTTCCCAGGTGTTAAGGAAGTGTCAATGTCGCCGGGATTCGGACCTTGGGCCTAGGGCCGTAGGTCCCTCAGGGCTAGCCTGACCAGGAAAGACGCGGTGCCATCGCTGGTTCCGGCGGTGGAACGTCGGCCCGAGAGGTGACCTATGAGTCGCGCGCTACTGCTTGCTGATCCGGCCGGCCGGTACATCAATGCCGGTGTCATCCAGATCTCCGTGACCAACGCCGTGATCATCGGCGTCATGGTCGTCGTGTTCGTGCTGGCGCTCGTCGTGCCCTTCCCGGGCCGGCGGCACCACGACCGGACGGACCGCGACCGATGACCGCCACGCAGGCCGGCGGCACGCCGCCCGGCACGTCCTCGAAGAGCTGGACCGTCCGCACCCGGGACCGCATGTCGCGGGTCGTCCCCCAGGGGCAGGTGCTGCCCGACCGGCAGCCCGCCTACATGTCGTCGTGGATCTACGTCTTCGGCGTGCTGACCCTGGCCGCGCTGATCGTGGTGATCGGGTCCGGCGTGCTGCTGGCCATCGGTGGTGTCACGTGGTGGCACGTCTCCTCCCTGGGCCACTTCGTCAACTCGTTGCACCTGTGGAGCGTCGAGCTGTTCTTCGCCTTCATGGTCATCCACCTGTGGGGCAAGTTCTGGATGGCCGCGTGGCGCGGCAACCGGGCTCTGACGTGGATGACGGGGGTGCTGGCGTTCCTCGGCTCGATCGGCACCGCCTTCACCGGCTATCTGTCGCAGACCAACTTCGACTCCCAGTGGATCAGCGGCCAGGCGAAGGACGGGCTGAACTCGGTCGGGATCGGCGCGTTCTTCAACGTGCTGAACCCCGGCCAGATGCTGCTGTGGCACGTCGCCCTGCTGCCCCTCGTGCTGGGCGTGATCGTGCTGCTGCACGTCGTGCTCGTGCGCAGGCACGGGATCGTCCCGCCGATCGACTCCGAGGGAGCCGACGCAGACGTGGAGGACGCACGATGAGCACCGCAACGGTCACCCGACCCACCCACCACTCCCCGCGGCGCGGCACGCCGGACTCGCACGGCTTCCCGACACGCCCGTACGACCTGGTCAAGGAGTTCGTCGTCGCACTCGTCGTCGTCGCGCTCCTCACCGTCGTCCTCGCCGCGGTCTTCTCCTCGCCCGACGAGAAGGCCATCACGATGGCCGACTGGGCCGCGCAGGCCCCGAACGACGTGGTGGCGACGGCCGCCGGCGAGCTCGCCGGGACGACGACGAGCGCCTCCTACGGGCCGCCGTACAACACGGCCGGCGACGGCCAGAACCTCGGACCGCTCAAGCTGCAGAAGTGGGCCGGCGTGCGGATCCCTGTCGACTCGGCCGCCGACCTGGTGCTGACGCCACTGTCCAAGGTGACCGGCAACACGGACCTGGCCACAGCGCTGACGACCTGGAACGGGGCGACGCCGGACCAGCAGAACAAGTGGGCCTCCGCGTACAGCGACGCACTGTCCAAGGCGCCGGACAACGACCCGAAGCAGGTTGCCGACGGTGACTACGGGCCCGTGCCGGCGATCTCCGCGGCGTTCCTCACGCTCGCGCAGACCGGCGGCCTCGAGGGTGCCCTGACCTCGTCGGGCAACTTCTACGGCGGGGACCAGACGCGCTCGCTGCTGCTGCTGTCCGACGGTGCGTACCTGGAGGACCAGGCCCGTGCACGCCATCTCGGTGGCGACCAGTGGGGAATGATGAACGAGACCGGCAACTTCCCTGGTCAGCCGTGGATGTGGCTGTACACGTTCTGGTACCAGGTGCCGCCGTTCTCCACGTCGGACAACGCCGACGCCCTGGTCTGGGGTCTGATGATGCTGCTGACCCTCGGGCTGCTGCTCCTGCCGTTCATCCCGGGGCTGCGGTCGATCCCGCGGTGGATCCCCGTGCACCGGATCATCTGGCGCGACTGGTACCGAGACCACCCTCGTCGCACCTGACGCCCCTCCCGGGGCAGGCGGAGCCCCGTCGGGCTACAGCTCGATCGCTGTGGTCCGGCGGGGCTCGTCCGCAACCTCCGCGTAGGCGGCGGCGAGGAGCGTCGGGTCCGGGCCCTCCAGCCGCGTCGGCTTGGCGATGCCCTCGAGGACGACGAACCTCAACCGGTCACCCCGCGTCTTCTTGTCCCGACGCATCGCGGTGAGCAGCTGCTCCCACCGGTCGGCGCGGTAGGTGGTCGGCAGTCCGAGCGCCGTCAGCACGGACCGGTGGCGGTCCACGACGTCGTCCCCGAGACGGCCGGCCAGACGCGCGAGCTCGGCGGCGAACACCATGCCGACCGCGACGGCGGCACCGTGCCGCCAGCGGTAGCGCTCGACGTGCTCGATCGCGTGGCCGAACGTGTGCCCGTAGTTCAAGATCTCCCGGAGCCCCGCCTCGCGGAGGTCCTCGCCGACGACCCGGGCCTTGACCGCCACCGCGCGCTCGATCAGGTCCAGCAGCACGTCGGATCCCGCCGCGGCCACCGGGTCGCGGAGCAGCTCGATGTTGGCCTCGACCAGGTCGAGGATCACCGGGTCGGCGATGAACCCCGCCTTGACGATCTCGGCGAGCCCGGCGACGAAGTCGTGGGGGGACATCGACTCCAGCGCCGCCAGGTCGCACAGGACGCCAGCCGGCGGGTGGAAGGCGCCGACCAGGTTCTTGCCCTCGGCGGTGTTGATCCCGGTCTTGCCGCCGACGGCGGCGTCCACCATGGCCAGCACCGTCGTGGGGATCTGCACCACGCGGACGCCGCGCAGCCAGGTGGCCGCGACGAACCCCGCGAGGTCGGTCGTCGCTCCCCCGCCGACCCCGACGACGGCGTCCGACCGCGTGAACCCGGCCTGGCCCAGCACCTGCCAGCAGAACGCCGCGACCTGCGCCGTCTTCGCCTCCTCGGCATCCGGGACCTCGGCGCCGAATGCCTCGTACCCGTGCTGACGAAGGTCCGCCAGCACGGCGTCGGCCGTGGTCGCCAGGGCCGCCGGGTGGACGACGAGCACACGCTGCACGTCGGTGCCGAGCAGCCCGGGGAGCGCGCCGAGCAGATGGCGCCCGATCACGACGTCGTACGGCCGCTCCCCCGTCACCGTGACGGTCCTGGCGTCGTTCACGAGCGCTCCTCCTGGGTGGCCTGAGTGGTGGCGAGACGCTGCGTCCGCAACGCCGCGAGCTCCGACTCGATCCGCTCGGCGACCTGCTCCGGCGTGAGTCCGTCGGTCAGCACGACGACCGTGGCGACGTCCTGGTAGACCGGTCGGCGCTGGTCCATCAGCTCCTTCCAGCGGGCGCGCGGGTTGCCGAGCAGCAGCGGCCGCGACTGGTTGAAGCCGACCCGAGGAGCGGCGTGGGCAAGGCTCACGTCGAGGAAGACCACGACTCCGCCGCCCGCACGGTAGGCCGCGAGGGCCTCCTGCGTCGCCGGGTGCAGCACCGCTCCCCCGCCCAGCGCCAGCACCCCGTCGTGCTCGGCGAGCGCCCGTGCCACCGCCTCGTGCTCCAGGGCGCGGAACCGCTCCTCGCCGTCCTCGACGAAGATGTCCGACACCGGCTTGCCGGCGGCCGCCTCGACGTCGCTGTCGGTGTCCCGCGCGACCAGCTGCCAGCGGGACGCGAGGGCGAGGCCGACGGTGGTCTTGCCGGCGCCGGGTGGTCCGACGAGGACGACACGAGGGCCGGTAGAGGCAGCGGTAGGCACGGCTGCAGGGTAGTCGGCGGCGGCCGCGCGGCCGGTCGGCCGCCCGGTGGCCGGGCCGCCGGTCAGCGCAGGAGCTCCGGGATGGAGGCGACGTACGCCACCAGGTTCCGTCGCACCTCGGTGAGCGAGTCGCCGCCCGACTTCTCCAGCAGCGCGTCGGCGAGCACGAGGGCCACCATCGCCTCGGCCACCACGGCTGCTGGGGGGACCGCGCAGACGTCGCTGCGCTGGTGCTGGGCGCGGGCCGGCTCCCCGGTTGCCGTGTCGACGGTGGCGAGCGCGCGCGGCACCGTCGAGATCGGCTTCATGGCGGCGCGCACGCGGAGCACCTCGCCGTTGGACATGCCGCCCTCGATGCCGCCGGCGCGGTTGGTGCTGCGGACGATGCGGCCGTCGGCGTCCCGCTCGATCTCGTCGTGCGCCTGGCTGCCGCGACGGGCAGCGGTGCGGAACCCGTCGCCCACCTCGACGCCCTTGATCGCCTGGATGCCCATCAGCGCGGCCGCCAGACGGGCGTCCAGCCGCCGGTCGGCCTCGACGTAGGTGCCCAGTCCGGACGGGAGGCCGTAGGCCAGCACCTCCACGATGCCGCCCAGGGTGTCGCCGTCGTCGTGCGCCTGGTCGATCTCCGCCACCATCGCGGCCGAGGTGGCGGCGTCGTGGCAGCGGACCGGGTCGGCGTCCAGGGCAGCGAGGTCGTCGGGCACCGGGAGCGGACCGTCCTCGGGGACGGCGACGGAGCCGATGCGCACCACGTGCGAGACGAGCCGCACACCAGCGGCCTGCTCGAGGAACGCCGCGGCGACCGTGCCCAGCGCCACCCGCGTCGCCGTCTCGCGCGCACTCGCGCGCTCCAGCACCGGACGCGCGTCGTCGAACCCGTACTTGCGCATGCCCACCAGGTCGGCGTGGCCCGGTCGGGGCCGGGTCAGCGGGGCGTTGCGGGCGCGGTTGAGCACCTCGGGGTCGTCCACCGGGTCGGACGCCATCACGTCGACCCACTTGGGCCACTCGGTGTTGCCGATCTCGATGGCCACCGGACCGCCCTGCGTGAGCCCGTGCCGCACTCCCCCGAGCAGCCGGACCTCGTCCTGCTCGAACTTCATGCGCGCGCCCCGGCCGTAGCCGAGGCGGCGGCGGGCGAGCGCCGCCTGGACGTCTGCCGACCGGAGCTCCACCCCGGCCGGCATGCCCTCGAGGATGCCGACGAGCGCCTCGCCGTGGGACTCGCCGGAGGTCAGCCAACGCAGCATGGGCGCGATCTTGTCACGGACCAGCGACGACGACGGCGCCCGCCCGGTCGTCGGACCGGACGGGCGCCGTGGTGCGCTTCGTGGTGGGGGTTACTTGCCGCCGACCGGGTTGAGCGGGTTCTTTCCGGGGACGGCGCCGGGGAGCGCCGGGGTCGCCGTCGGTGCCGGGGTCGCGGCGGCCGCCGTGTCCGGCAGCACGAACAGGAAGCCGGTCACCACCAGTTCCTGGTCACCGACCGACGTCTTCGGCTTGCCGCCCGAGGCGGGCGAGTCCTGCTGGCCGGTGCCGGTGAAGCTGGAGACCAGGAACAGTCGCGGCGTCGCCGTCTGCAGGTCCGACAGGAAGGCGAGCGTGTTCTCGTACGACCCCAGCACCGTCACCGACATCGGGATGGACGTGAAGCCGGCCGGGATACCAGAGGCCGCTGCGCCCGTCGCCGTGCCTGCGGCGCTCGAGCCGTCGGCCGGGCTCGTGGGTGCTGGCGTCGCCGAGCCGGTTGCGGCAGGGGTCGGCTGCGCCGCCGGGACCGCCGGTGTCTTCGCCACGACGGCCGTCGGCGTACCGGGAGTCACGCTCGTCACGGTGACCGCGTGCGCAGCAGCGATGGTGTCGAGCTGGCGCAGGTAGTCCGAGAGCTGCGCAGTGCTGGGAATCTGCTTCTGCACCTCACCGAGCTGCTTCTTGTAGTCGTCCAGCTTGGCGAAGTCGGCCTTCAACTTGGCCACCTTGAGCGTCAGCGCGTCGTTCTGCGACTTCACCTGGGTGGTCTGTGCCCGGACGTCCGACGCCGCACTGAGCGTCGGGTTGATGGCGAGGAACCACGAGGCGACCACGATGACGACCGAACCGAACACCGTCGCGCCGATCCAGGAGCCCTTCTTCGCGCCGGCCACGTCAGCCCACCTTCTTCGTCGCGTCGAACCGGTGCGTGTACGCAGCGGCAGTCACCTGGACGGTCACCGTGACGTTGTAGTACGTCGTCTTGTTCTGGCTCTGCGTGATGGCGGCCGTGGACGCCCAGGCGTTCGCGAAACCAGGGACGCCGTTGAGCGCGTCGAGCCAGGCGGCCGTGTTCGGGACCGTCGTCGACCGTCCTGTGAACTGGATCTGTCCGACCGACGCCGCTTGGAGCGGATTCGCGGCGGCCCCGCTCGGTGCGGTGCTGGACGAGTTCTGCGATGTCATCGCCAGGGAATCGATGCTGACGTCAGCCGGAAGGACCGCAGTGATCGCGGCGTAGTAGGACGACCACGAGACATCGGTCGCCATGCCGAGGGTGCGTGCCGTGGTGGCGTTCTGCAGCGCACCGAGGACTCGCGGTACCTCCGCGTACTTCTGCTGCTCCGTCTGGAGCCGCTGCGTCTCGGCCTGCGCCGTCGAGAGCTCGTCGTCAGCCGCCATCTTGGCGAACTCCGCCAGCGCGAAGACGGCGGCGCAGAGCACGAGCACGAGCACCAGCGCCATGGCGAGCCAGCGCTTGAGGTTCCGCAGCCCACGCGCGGCGCGCACCTCGGGCGGCAGCAGGTTGACCTGGGGCAGACCTCCGACGATGGTCTGAGGGCCCTTCTTGGACCTGGGCGGGTCGGCGAGCGCGGTCATGCGGCCACTCCGTACGCGAGTCCGATGGGCAGCGCGAGGAGCGACTCGCGCCCGGCCAGGCTCTGCCGGTTCAACAGCTTGCCCGGTCGCAGGGGTGCCACGGGATCACCCAGGTTCACGGGTAGCCGGCTGGCACTGGAGAGGTACTGACCCAGGCCGGGCAGGTGCGAGCCTCCGCCGCTGAGGACCACGACGTCGATGCCGGCGCCCGGGTTGTTACCGGCGTAGTACACGAAGGTGTTGCGGATCGCTTCCACCAGGGAGCGCACGACCGAGGTGATCGCCTCGGCTGCAGGCGCCTGCTCCGGCGGCGGCGCGTACCCGATGCCGATCTCGCGCTTGATCCGCTCGGCGTCCGGGCCTGAGACGGACAGCGCGCTCGCCACAGCGTTGGTCACGTTCTGACCGCCCGACGGCAGGCAGCGGACGAGCCGCGGTGCTCCGTTGGCAGCGACCACGACCGTGGTCACCGTGGCTCCGACGTCGACGAAAGCGACCGTGGCGCGAGCGAGGTCACCATGGGCGAGCGAGCGAAGCAGTGCGAAGCCGTTCAGGTCGACCATCAGCGGCCGGAGACCCGCGCCCTCGACCGCCACGACGTTCGCGGTGACGGTGTCGCGCTGTGCCGCCACAAGCATCCCGTGCACGGTGCGACCCTGCGGCCCGTCGTACTCCGCCACCGGGTAGTAGTCGAGCAGGGCTTCGTCGGAGGACATCGGGAGCATCTCCGACACCTGGAACGGAAGTGACGCCTTGAGCTGAGCGAGCGGCATCCAGGGCAGGTCGAGGTCGCGGACCAGCACGCGCTGGTTCCCGACGCCGAGCACCACGTCCTTCGACTCGAACTTCGTGTCCTGCCAGAGCTGGCGCAGCGCCGCGGACACCGTCTCCGGCTGCACCACCTCACCGTCGCGGACGGCGCCGACGGGCAGCGCCACCTCCCCCAGCCGGTGCAGAGTCGGCGCGACCTTGCCCGTCCGGGCGCCGCCGCCGAACTCGAGCTCGGCGGCCCGGACGGCGGACGAGCCGATGTCCAGTCCGATGACGCGGGTGGTGGCCACGAGGATCCCTTCGTCCGCTGGCAGTGGTTCTCCCGAACTATCGGTGCCCCAGACCGACGACTTGAGCGGCCTAGGCGGATCAGTGACCGGTCGGGGCGTGAGCCCGGGTCACAGGAGGGTCATGTACCAGCCGAGCACGGGGCCGCCCGCCACGACGCCTGCGAAGGCGCCGAGGATCATCCACGGTCCGAACGGCACGCCGGACTTGCGGTTGGCGCGGCGGGTGACCAGCAGCCCGATGGCGAACGCCCCGCCGAGCAGGAAGGCGGCGAACCAGCCGAACGCCAGTGCGCCCCAGCCGAACCAGCCCAGGTACATGCCCAGCACGCCCGCCAGCTTGACGTCCCCGAACCCCATCCCCGCGGGGTAGACGAACACGATCGCGAAGTACACGACGAACAGCACACCCGCGCCGATCGCGGCTCTCAGCAGCGCCGGCCAGTCGCTCACGCCACCGGGGTTCCAGGACGCCAACGCGAGCAGTGCGCCGGCGACGAGGTACGACGGCAGGACGATGGCGTCCGGGAGCCGGTGCACGTCAAGGTCGATCAGGGCCAGCGCGATGCCGACTGCGACGAGATAGAGGACGGCCGGGAGTGTCCACGACAGCCCGACCACCCGGGTGGCCAGCGCGAACGCGAGGCCTGTACCGACTTCGACGAGCGGGTACCGGCGGGCGATCGGCTCACCACAGTCGCGGCACCGTCCGCGCAGCACCAGCCATGACAGGACCGGGACATTGTCTCGTGCCCGGATCTGGTGGCCGCAGCGGGGGCACGCGCTGGGCGGGCTGACGATCGACTCGCCACGAGGCACGCGCCAGACGACGACGTTGAGGAACGAGCCGATGAGCAGGCCGAACAGACCGGCGGCGGTGGGCGCGAACACAGAGAGGAACGTGTCCAGCCCGGCCGGCACGACATCCGTGACGATCACTGCACCTCGTGCTTGTACATGGTCTGGACGGCGTAGGACTTCACGACGTTCGACGACACGAGGCCACCCCACACCGGGAGCGGCACGTACGTCATGTTGAGCTGGTTGTCGACGGTCAACGTGGAGCCGGAATACACCTGTCCCACCACCTGCGACTGGTTGGCCTTCCGGATGGCGCACGGCGAGTAGAGCAACGTGTTGACGGTGTTGTCCACGGTCACCTGGTTGTCGAGCGTGATGCCTTCACCGTTGCACGTCACGGGCGTCTCGTAGTAGGCCCACGGCTGGATGAAGTAGAGCAGGTTCGGGTTCGAGGCGGTGCCGGTTCCCGCCACCGAGGTGATCGTGGTGTTGCCGGTGAACGCGATGCCAGGGAGCGAGAGCAGGACCAGGTTCTTGTTCATCGTCAGCCCGATGCCCTGCAGCGTGATCTTCATGGACGAGCAGCGGTCGATGACGATCGTCGGTGCGGGAAGCCGGTAGGCGTTTCCGTAGAGCCACGCGCCGACCACGTCGGCCTTGCCGTTGAGGTTGGTCGTGTGCCCGTCCGCCCCGGTCACGCTGGGACCCGTGTACCAGTTGCAGTTGGCGCTCGTGTCGTCGAACGTCACGATGTTGGTGTAGCCCTCGTTGACCCACATGCTCTGGGCAGCTGCGTTCCAGTCGATCTGGGGGAACGGCACGTTGGGCGGGGGCAGCATGCCCAGCACACCCCCGAAGCACTTTCCCGCGGTAGCGCAGATGTCCCCCGTGACGGTGCCCTTGGCGCGCGCCTGCTGCCCAAGAGCGGCCTTGGTCAGTGTGATGGAACCGGTCGTGGCCAGCGCGCGACCGCCGATGGATGCGCTCGGGTTCGTCGCGCTGACGTTGTTGTTGGCCCAGACGTCGACGGACACCGTGCACTGCGAGTTCAGGTAGATCGAGCCCTGCGCATAGATCGATCCGTGGAACTCCTCGTTGTTGTTGCACGTGAAGTCACCATTGGTGTATACGTCGGCGTTCGGTGTGGCCGACGCCGATGTCAGGACCGTCTTGTTGGACATCGTCATCGACGACTGCGAGAAGAGAGCCTTGTCGAGGTTGTTGGCATACGCAGGCGTCATCTTCAGCAGCGACTCCACCTTGCGCGTCGACGCGTACGCGACAGACGCCTTGCTCGGGGTCGCGCTAGCCGTCAGCTTGGCCTGCGCGACCACCGTGGACGGCAGTGATGCGCACGGGATCGCATTCCCTGACGCGTCGTAGTACGTCACGGTCGACGCCACCGAAAACGTGTCGCCCGCGACCGTCTTGTTGCTGGATACCGGCGCGCAGAAGGCCTGCAGCCCGGTCGGGTCGGACGACTGGATCTGGGCGGTGAGCACGTCCAGCGTCGACTCGGCGGTCGCGATCGCGGACGACCGCTGCCGGTCCCGACCCGTCCCCTTGGCCTCACCGAGCGCGATGGAGACGGTGACCGCGACGAGGATGCCCACGAGGAGCACCACTCCCATCGCGGCGACGATGGCGATCCCCTCGTCGCGCCGGCCGCGGTGCAGCGCACGCAGCATGACCCTCATCACACGCTCCTCGTGAAGCTCAAGCGGGGGGGACCGGAAGGCACTCGCTCCCGGTGTAGCCGTAGGTGGTGTTACGGCCCGAGATCGAGCCGTCGATCGCCACGTCCTTGCCCGACGTGGCGTTGTGGGCGACGAGCTGGACCCGGAGCAGGCGGGAACCGTAGATGCCGCCGGGACCGACGTCCAGCGTGAAGGGTGCCGAAGGCATCACCAGGTTGCGCGCAGCGACGGTCCAGCCGCTCACCCCGCCGGTTGTCTGCCACGTCGTCTTCCAGCTGCGCATCTTCAGCTGGTAGGTACCGGTGCCGTCCGCTGCCAGCTGCCACTGCACGCACTTCTCGTCACCGTTCGACTGCGTGTAGATGCGCATGCAGGAGCCTTGGTTGGTCCCCAAGTTCTGGCACGTGGAGATGTACGCCGCCTCGTCGGCGGGGCTGAACAGCACGTTGCCCGACCTGACCTGCCGATCGATCATGGCCAATGCCTGCCGTGCCTCGTACGCGGCATCAGCTGCGGACCGCGAGCTGTCCGTTGCATGCATGACGGCGATGGCGGCCGACATGATCATCGCCATCGCGATGGCGAAGACAACCGTCGCCACCAGCAGCTCGGCCAGGGTGGTGCCGCGGTCTGGGGCACCGTCGCGCATGCGGCGGCGTAGGACGTCACGCATTTGCCGCCGCCTTGTAGGACGCGTCCGCGGTCAGTCCCCCGAGGTCCGTCACGACGGAGAACTGGGTGATCGGTGCGCCCCCGAGCGTCTGGACCGCGACGTCGACGCGCGCCGTGATGGCGCCCGACGCGTTGATGGTGCTGGTGCAGGGGGTGGTCTTGCAGTCCGTCGTCGGAACGCCGGTGCGACTCGTAGGGCTCTGCGATATGCGGGGCCGCTGCACCATCAGAGTCCCGGAGTAGACGAGCTTGACGTCGGTGTAGGAGACGGTCGTGGGCGCAAGGTTCCACGTCTGGGAGGGCGGCAGGAGCCCGGTCGCCACGGAGGCGAAGGTCGACAGGTCCACCGTGGTGTAGGTCCCACCACCCGCGCCGTTGTCCTGGAACACCTGGAGCGACCCGGTTCGCGTGAAGGCCGGCGCCAGCGCGCCGAAGCCTTCTTCGGCGCGCGCGGTCTCCGCATAGCTGGTGACGGACCACAACCCCTTGCTCGGGTCGAAGCCGGCCGTGCTCGACGTCCCGGGGAGCACTCCGAACGACGCCGTGCCGAGCGTGCGCGAAGCCGCCGCGTGAGCGCAGTCCACGGGGGTGGACGCAGAGCACACGCCGGCGCCGTTCGAGGCGCCGAGAAGGGCAGCTGTCGCTCTCGACTGCGGCGCGCCGGTGGCGAATGCCGCGAGCGTCAGCGACGAGGCGCCTGAGGGCGAGGTGTAGCGCACAGTGGCACTGCCGCCCAGGGCCTGTCCCGCTGCGGCCGCACAGGGGCGAAGCTGCGAGGCGGACGGACCGGTCGTGAGGCCGGATCCCGTCGCGTTCATGCAGAGGGTGTTGTCCGCCTGGATCGCGGCACCGGCCGAACCGGCGTCCGATGACGACGGCTGGATGCTGAGAGTCCCGCCTGAACCGGTCGTGGTCAGCGTGTTGGCCGTGTGTGCCGGCGCTGTGGCGGTCATGAGCTGGTTGGGCGTCGAGGACGGGTCCGAGTCGATCGCCACCGATGCCGTCTCGCCGCCGGTCGTGGACGTCGTCGTCCCCACGACCTTGCCGCTCGACGTGCCGTCCGCTCCGGTGGCCGTCACGGTCTGCTCGGACAGCAGGTTGGTGGACGTGTGCCCGAATCCCAGCTGGAGGGACGTCGCATCCATCCCGGGGATCGCGAGAGCGGAGCTGTCGGTGTTGGTGATCGTCACACCACTGAGCGCTTCACCTGCTCGCGCCGTGTAGTACGGCTGGCAGGGAGCGGCGAACGGGCTCGTGGCGGTGGAGAGGCAGCCCGCAGGCGAGAAGGTCGTGCTGCGCTGGATGATCTCGCGGCTGCCGTGCGAGACGGTGCTGGTCCACTTCGCGATCGCCGTGAGGTTGTACGGCTGCGAGCCGGACGTGGTGGCTGCCGGCTTCGTGACGTAGGTCTCGACGTGGTAGGTGACGCGGTCGATCAGCTGGTCGAAGCTCTTGCCTGAGACGGTGTTGACGACGAGGGGCTCTGAGACACCGGCGAGGAGGCGGGCGGGCGGCGCGAACGTCGTCACGCCACCGCTGGTGGTCGTGTAGTCCACGGATACGGTGGGCGCGGTCGGATCGGGTTGCGTGACGCTGTCGTACGGCATGGCGCGGAGCCGCTCCAGCTGCTGCGTGACGAGCGCTGCAGCCGTCTGGCGCTGCCGGGCCTGCTGGATCGTGGTGAGGGAGCCGACGACGGTGTACGCGAGCGCCGCCATCACCACCACGGTGATCACCATGGCGATGATCACCTCGATGAGGGTGAAACCACGATCGGCTGTGGAGGAACGATCGTCGACGGTCACGCGCCTCTTCCTCTCCTACCGAGATCTGGCACCGACGCCGGGACAATGTCATGAGATGCGCCGACGGTGGCGGACGACCAGGCCGTCCGCCACCGTCGTGCTAGGGGCGCATCACGGGCAGGCGGTGCCCTTCTTCAGGCCGTTCGGGCCTGCGCTCCATGCGCTCGCGCCGGACTGTGCGGGCGTCACCGTCACGCAGTAGGTGTCCGCAGTCGCGGGGCTCGGGGCCACGGAGACCGTGTTGCCCGGGCCGACCTTGACCGAGGTGGAGTCGGTGCCGACGGTCAGCGTCGCCGAGATCGTGCTGGCACCGGCCGAGTTGTCGGCACCGGCGATGGACAGGGCCAGGCTCGCAGCCGGGCTGTCGACGTACGAGGCGGCGATCTCCTTGGAGATGTTCGTCGCGTCGGCCTTGGCGGACGCCTCCGCGGCCTTCTTCTTCTGGTTGAGGAACACCGGGATGGCGATGGCCGCCAGGATCCCGATGATGATCATCACGACGAGGAGCTCGATCAGGGTGAAGCCCTGGTCCTTCTCCTCCATGGACTTGCGCATGCGAGCGATCACGTCAGCTCCTGAGTGGATGAGCGTTGTCGTTGGCAGTCCGGCCGGGGCCGGGTCCGAGTCAAGCAACTCCGGTATCGTCGCGACCGCTCGTGGACTTGAGGGCCGGCGCCGATTGCCGGTGGGCTTTCACCCGTTCGGTCCAGCGATCACTGGATGACGTTGGCGATCTGGAAGATGGGCATGTAGAGGCCCACGACGATGAAGCCGATGATGCTGCCGACGCCGACGATCATGATCGGTTCGATGAGGCTGGTGAGCTGTTCCGTCATCGCCTCCACCTCCGAGTCGTAGAAGTCCGCCACCTTGCTCAGCATCGTGTCCAGCGCACCCGTGTCCTCACCGACGGCGATCATCTGGACGACCATGGGCGGGAACACGGGGTGCTGCGCGAGCGGTCCTGCGAGCGACTCCCCTCGCCTGACAGATTCCTGCACTGCCTTGGCGGCGTGCTCGATCACGACGTTGCCGCTGGTCTCCCCCACGATGTCCAGAGCCTGGAGGATCGGTACCCCGGCGTGGACCATCGTCCCGAAGTTGCGGGTGAATCGTGAGATCGCAATCTTGCGCGACAGCAGGCCGAAGACGGGGATCTTGAGCTTCCAGGGGTCGACCCGCTCCCGGACGGCGTCGTCATTCTTGTGCCGCCGCCACCAGATGCTGAACGCGACGAGCGCCGCGATCACCGGGAGGATCGTCCACTTCATGACGTTCGACAGAAGAACGAGGAACCGGGTCAGGGGCGGAAGCTGTGCGCCGAGTCCGGCGAACATGCTGGCGAAGATCGGCACGATGAACAGCAGCATGCCGACCATGGCGATGATGGCGACGATGAAGACCACCACGGGGTAGGTCATCGCGGACTTGATCTTTCCGCGAAGCTTCACCTCGTCCTCGAAGTTCGCCGCGATCGAGAGAAGCACCTCATCGAGGAAGCCGCCCACCTCGCCTGCGCGCACCATGTTGACCATGAGGGGCGGAAAGACGTTGGGATGCTTCCCGAGCGCGACGGAGAATGCGACACCCGTCTCGACGTCGCTGCGGACCTGACCCAAGATCCTCGCCAGCGGCTTCGATTCCGTCTGCTCCGCGAGGATGGTCAACGCCCGAAGCAGCGAGAGCCCTGCATTGATCATCGTCGCCAGCTGGCGAGCCATGACCGAGAGGTCCTTGAGCTTGACCTTGTTGCCACCGAAGCCTGGGATGCTGATCTCAGCCTTCAGCCCCCCGGTGTTCACCTCCGAGATGGAGACGGCCGCCAGCCCCATCTCCCGCAGCCGTCCGGCCACAGCACCCTGGGACGCGGCCTCCACGCGTCCCTTGATGATCTTCCCGGAGCGGTCCCGGACCGCGTACTCGTAGGTCTTCGTCGCGGTCGCCATCAGTACGCCTGCCCCCCGAACGCGCTGCCGTACGCCGGGTCGGCCATCGCCGCCTGGCCCTGCGTCTGACCGGAGAACCGACCGGTCAGCCGGTTGTAGTCCTCGATGTGGTGCGCCTTCTCCAAGCCCGTCTCGTAGGAGATCTTCCCGGACTTGACCAGGTCGGCCAGGTGCTGGTCGAGGGTGTGCATGCCCTGCTGCGCGCCGGCCTGCATCGAGGAGTAGATCTGGTGGGTCTTGCCCTCGCGGATCAGGTTCCTGATGGCGGGCGTCGCCATCATCACCTCGGTCGCGACGACGCGGCCGGGCTGGTCGGCCCGCTTGCACAGCGTCTGGCAGACGACGCCCTGCAGGGTGCCGGCGAGCTGCGTGCGCACCTGCGCCTGCTGGTGGGACGGGAACACGTCGATGATGCGGTCGATCGTCTGGGCCGCGTCCTGCGTGTGCAGGGTCGCGAACACCAGGTGACCGGTCTCGGCGGCCGTCAGCGCCACGGAGATGGTCTCCAGGTCGCGCATCTCGCCGACCAGGATGATGTCCGGGTCCTGGCGCAGCACGTGCTTGAGCGCGTTGGCGAACGAGTGGGTGTCCTGGCCGACCTCACGCTGGTTGACCAGCGACTTCTTGTGCCGGTGCAGGAACTCGATCGGGTCCTCGACCGTCATGATGTGGTCCTCGCGCGACCGGTTCGCCAGGTCGATGATCGACGCGAGCGTCGTCGACTTGCCGGAGCCCGTGGGGCCCGTGACGAGGACGAGGCCACGCGGCAGGCCGGCGAACGTGCCCACGACGGGCGGGACGCCGAGCTCCTCGAGCGGCTTGATCTCGTAGGGGATCACGCGGAAGGCCGCGCCGATCGACTCGCGCTGCTGGTAGAGGTTCACGCGGAAACGAGCCAGGCCGCGCACGGCGTAGGAGAGGTCGAGCTCGAGCTCCTCCTCGAAGCGCTCGCGCTGCTTCTGCGTGAGGATCGCGTAGAGCGTGCGGCGCAGCGGCTCCGGCTTCACCATGCCGAACCCCTCGAGCGGGTGCAGGGATCCGGACAGCCGGACGGTCGGCGCGGCACCGGTGGTGAAGTGCACGTCCGAGGCGCCGAGGCGGACCATCTCGCGCAGGATGTCGTCGAGCGGCAGCTCGTCGCCGTGCTCCTCCGTCATGCCGACGCGCGCGAGGTGGCCAGGTCCCGCGGGCTTGGCTGCGCTCGGCGTTGCGGTGCGCGAGGGTGCGCCGGTCGGGCCGGACGGCGTCCCGACGGGCGGTGTCGGCGTTACGGCGGGGGCGGGCTGCGGGGTGTACGGCTGCGTCGCCGTCGGTGCGGGGACGCCGTACGGGGCTGCCGAGGGCGCGGGCGCGCCGTACGGAGGTGTCTGCGGCTGCACCGCGCTCTCCGACGGGACCGGCGAGTAGGCGCCGTGGAACACGGGGGCGCCGGAGCCGTCCGTGGCCTGAGGTCCCGCCGGCCGGTACGGCGGCAACGGCCGCGTCGGTTCGGCCGGCCGCTGGTACGACTCGGTCACGTCATCGCCTCCACTTGCTCGGCGCGCGAGCGCGCGCAGATCCGCTCGGATGCTGCATCGGCATCGGACGACGAGTGCTTGACCCCTGGGACCGGTCCAGTCGTCGGGCGCTCGTCGTGCCCGTCACCGCGTCACGCGACGACGCGCAGGATCTCCTCGATCGACGTCTGCCCCATCGCGACCTTGTGCCAGCCGTCGTCGCGGAGCGCGATCATCCCCTGCTTGCGCGCGGTGGCCGCGATCTCCGCGCTGGACGAGTGGGTGACGGCGTGCCGCTCGATCTCCTCGGTCACGCGCATCACCTCGTGCAGCGCGAGCCGGCCGCGGTAGCCGGTGCGCGAGCACGAGACGCACCCGACGGGCCGGAAGATCTCCGGGACCGGCTCCCCCGCGATCCAGGGGAACCGTGCCGACTCCATCTCCTCCGGCGAGGGTCGGTACGGCTCCTTGCACTTCTCGCACAGCCGCCGCGCCAGCCGCTGTGCGACGACGCAGTCCAGTGCCGAGCCGACGAGGAAGGGCTCGATGCCCATCTCGATCAGTCGGGTGATGGCCGAGGGCGCGTCGTTGGTGTGCAGCGTCGAGAGCACCAGGTGGCCGGTCAGGGCCGCCTCGATGGCGATCTGCGCCGTCTCGTGGTCGCGGATCTCGCCGAGCAGCACCACGTCGGGGTCGGAGCGCAGGATCGACCGCAGGGCGCCAGCGAACGTCAGGCCGGCCTTCGGGTTCACCTGCACCTGGTTGATGTTCGGCAGGCGGTACTCGACCGGGTCCTCGACCGTGATGACGTTGATCTCCGGCCGGGACACCGCGTTGAGCGTCGCGTACAGCGTGGTCGACTTGCCGGAGCCCGTCGGGCCCGTGACCAGGATCATCCCGTAGGGCTTGGTGTACGACGCGTGGTACGCCTCGTAGTTGTGCTCCAGGAAGCTCAGGTCGCGCAGGTCCAGGCTCGCGGTCGAGTTGTCCAGGATGCGCATGACGATCTTCTCGCCCCACACGGTGGGCAGCGTCGCCACGCGGAGGTCGATCTTGCGCCCGTTGTGGACCACGGACATGCGGCCGTCCTGCGGCTTGCGCTTCTCGGCGATGTCGATGTCCGAGAGGATCTTGACGCGGCTGATCACGCCGCCCTGGATGTTCTTCGGTGAGCGCTGCACCTCGTGCAGCACGCCGTCGATGCGGTACCGGACCCGTAGGTCGTGCTCGGTCGGCTCGATGTGGATGTCCGACGAGCGATCGGTGATCGCCTGGGTGACCAGCAGGTTGACGTACCGGACGATCGGGGCGTCGTCGTCGACGAAGTCACCCATCCGGGACAGGTCGGTCTCGGGCTCGGGGGTCTGGTCCTCGAACGCGTTGGTCAGGCTGTCCATCTCGTCGTCGGCCCGGCAGAACCGGTCGATGGCGCGCAGCACGTTGTCGTACGTCGCGACCACCGAGACGACCTGCATGCCGGACACGGTGCGCACGTCGTCGACGGCCACCACGTTGCCCGGGTCGGCGGTCGCGAGCATCAGGGCCCCGTCACGGATGCCCACGGGCAGGACGGTGTACCGACGGCACAGCGCGGCCGGGACCATGGAGACGGCGGCCCGGTCCACCGGGTACTCGTCCAGGTCGACGAACGGCATCCCGACCTGCTCCGCAAGGGCCTTGACCAGCTGACCCTCGCTGAGGAAGCCGAGCTCCACGAGCGTGCGGCCCAGCGACTGGTTCCGCGCGCCCTGCTCGTCCAGCGCGGCCAGAAGCTGCGCCTCCGACACCAGTCCCTCGTCGAGCAGGATCTCCCCGAGCTGCTTCACGCGTCCTCCACTCAACGGCCGGTCCGAGAGGTGTCACGACGAACAGCCCTCTAGACGTGCATCGGCACGTTAGGTCGACGCCCTGAGAAGATGGACACCTGTCCGGGTGATTCCGCGGGGGAAGTTCACGCGGCGACGCGACCCAGGCCGGACGACGGCGTCGGGGCCGGGAGCGAACCGGGGCTCAGACGGACGCCGCGAGGGCGTCCCGCAGCGCGACGTCCATCGCGGCGAGCGGCGCTGGACGACCCGTCATCAGCCGCACCTGCTCGGCCGCCTGGTGCAGCAGCATCCTCGCGCCGCCCACCGCCACTCCCCCGGCGGTCTCCCACGCCGCGATGAGGGCGGTGCGCGCCGGTGCGTACACGACGTCCAGCAGGACGCCCGAGGGGCGGCCGGCGAGCTGGTCCGCGACGGCGTCGGCGGCACCGGCGGGCAGCGTGCTGACGACGATGTCGGCCCCGCCGATCTCCGCCCCCGCGCGGTCCAGCGTGCGTACGACGGGGCTGACGCCCATCCGGTGGGCCGCGCGCTGCAGCGGCCCCGACCGGCCGACGGCCCGCACGTAGACGATCGGCGCGGTGCACCCGAGCTCACCGAGCGCCGCCAGCGTCGACGCCGCCGTCGCGCCCGCGCCCAGCACGGCCGCCGACGGTGCGACGGGCAGGTGGCCGCCCGCCACGGCGAAGCCTTCCCGGAGCGCCGCGACGATGCCGTGCACGTCGGTGTTGGCGCCGGTCAGGGCCACCGTGCGGCCGACCGGCTGCACCAGGACGGTGTTGACGGCCCCGACCGTCTCGGCCAGCGGCTCGACGTGGTCGAGCAGGCGCAGGACGGTCTGCTTGAGCGGCATCGTCAGCGAGAGGCCGGCCCACGTCCCGTCCAGCGCGCCCACGACGTCCGCGAGCTGGTCCTCCGTGACGTCGATCGCGTCGTAGCGCCATCCGCTCAGGCCGAGCGCCTCGTAGGCGGCCCGGTGCAGCACCGGCGACAGCGAGTGGCCCACCGGGTGGCCGAGCACGGCCGCCCTGCGCTCCTGCGACATCGCGGTCCCGTCAGCCGGCCGGCGTGGCGGTGCTGGAGGCGCGGCTGGCCAGCCACGCGTCGTGCTGCGCCTGGTTCTGCTGGTGCTCGGCGTACGTCGTCGCGAACTTCGTCTCGCCCGTGTCGTCGTTGACCGTCATCCAGAACAACCAGGTGCCCTGCGCGGGGTTGAGCACGGCATCGATCGACTTCTCGCCCGGTGAGGCGATCGGCGTCGGCGGCAGGCCCATGTGCTTGTAGGTGTTGAACGGGTTGTCGGCGTTCTGGATGTCCGCGTTGGTCAGCTGCGTCCCCGGCTTGTTGAGGCCGTAGGCGACGGACGCGTCGATGGACAACGGCATGCCCTGGGCCAGCCGGTTCTCGATGGCCCGCGCCATCATCGGGCGGTCCTCGTCCCGGCGGGCCTCCCGCTCGATCAGGGACGCCTTGTTCAGCACCGTCTCCCACTGGTCCTGCGGCACGTTCTTCGCCGTCAGCACCGAGACGGTCTGGGCCACCATCTGCTTGAGCACCGCCGCGGCGGTCTCGCCGGGCTGCACCTGGTAGGTCGCCGGGTACAGCCAGCCCTCGATCTTGCCGTTCGCCTGGGGCGGCAGACCGATGGCGGCCGGGTCGGCGGCCGCGGCCTGCAGGTCCTTGGCGGGGATGAGCGCCACCTCGGTGATCTTGGCGAGGATCTGCGCGGACGTCTGCCCCTCGGGGATCGTCACCCGCATCGACACCCGGCTCGCGGGGTTGAGCAGGGCGCTGACGGCGTCGGACGCCTTCATCTTCAGCAGCAGGTTGTACGTGCCGGGCTGGATCTTCGCCGCGTCCGGGTTGGCCGAGAACGCCGCGGTGAACGCCTTCTGCGACGCCACGACGCCGGCGTCGACGAGGGTCTTGCCGATCTGCGAACCGCTGTCGCCGGCGTTGACCACGACCTGCGCCGACGGGTAGCCCGGTCCGGGGTAGTCGGAGACGGCGCTGCTGGACGAGCCGAGGTGCCAGGACGAGCCGAACAACGAGTACACGACGTAGCCCGCGCCGACGATCATCGCGAGCGCCAGGGTCAGCACCAGGAACGTGCGGCGACGACGGTGCTTGCGCTCCTTCGCGCGGTGCGCCCGCGCGCTGGTGCGCGACCGACGTGGTGCCGGCGCGGCGGCGGTCTCGATGGCGCCGAACAGGTCCCCTGGGGCGTGCGGGTCGTGGCTGGACTGCGGCTCACCGCTCGCGTGCGACTCCCCCTCGAGGGGCGGCCACCAGTCGGTTCGGCTGTTGCTCACCTGTGCGTCTCTCCACCAGTCGTCGTGTCCTCCTGCGGACCCCCCAGTGCGCCTCGTCGCGGGTCCGCCTCGACCCGCTCCCCGGGCCGACGGCCCGTGGCGCGCTCCGCATCCAACGCGTCCTGCAGGATCACCACGGCCGCGGCCTGGTCGACCACCGCGCGGTGCTTGCGCCCGGCTCTGCCGGACGCCGTCAGCGCCCGATGAGCGGCCACCGTGGTCATCCGCTCGTCGACGAGCCGCACCGGGACTGGTGCGATCGCCTGCGCCAAGGTGCCAGCGTACGCGCGGGCCGCCGCGGCTGCCGCGCCCTCGGCACCGGACAGGTGCCGGGGCAGGCCCACGTACACCACTGCTGCGCCGCGCTCGCCCACCTCCTCCACGAGCCTGACCAGGTCACCGGCGCGCGCACCGTCGCGAGCGGCGCCCCGGGCGAGGGTGGCCACCGGGGTCGCCACCAGCCCGTCCGGGTCGCTCACCGCCAGGCCGACGCGGACCGAGCCCACGTCGACCGCGAGGCGGACCCCACGGACGACGGGCTCGGCCGGGACCTCAGGCACGCACCGCCTCGACGACGGCCGACAGCGCCTCGGACAGCTTGGCCGCCTCCTGCCCACCGCCCTGCGCGAGGTCGTCGCGACCACCGCCGCCACCACCCAGCACCGCGGACGCGGCGCGGACCATGGCCCCCGCCTTGAGGCCGGCCTCGCGGGCCGCCGCGTTGGTCGCCACGACGACGACCGGCCGGCCCTTGCTGACGCCGCCGACGGCCACGACCGACGGAGACGACTCGCCGAGCCGCGACCGCACGTCCGTGACCAGGCCGCGCAGGTCGTCACCGGAACCGACCTCGCCGGCGTCGTGCACGACGACTCGGGTGTTGCCCACCAGCTGCGGCGCGGCCGCGAGCGTGCCGGCCTGGGCGAGCAGCTGACCCTGGCGCAGGTTCGCGAGCTCCTTCTCGGAGTCCTTGAGCCGCGTGAGCAGGCCGGACACACGGTCGGCCAGCTCGTCGGGCCGCGCGCCGAGCAGGCCCGACAGCTGTCCGACCAGGGCGCGCTCGGTGGCGTGGTACCCGTAGGCGCCGTCGCCGACCAGCGCGTCGACCCGCCGGACGCCCGAGCCGATCGACGCCTCGCCGAGGAGCGTGACCAGCCCGAGCTCGCCGGACCGACGCACGTGGGTGCCGGCGCACAGCTCGCGCGACCAGTCGCCGCCGATCGACACCACGCGCACCTGCCGGCCGTACTTCTCGCCGAACAGCGCCATAGCACCGAGCGCCCGCGCCTCGTCGATGTCCATCACCTTGTCGGTGACCTCGAGGTCGTCCTGCAGCCGGGAGTTGACCCGTCCCTCGATCTCCGACAGCGAGGACGACGGGACGGCGGCACCGGACCGGAAGTCGAAGCGCAGCCGGCTCGGTGCGTTCTCGGACCCGGCCTGCGTGGCCGTCGGGCCCAGCTCCTCGCGCAGCGCCTTGTGCACCATGTGCGTCGCGGTGTGGGCCCGGGCGATCGCCCGACGCCGTGCGGTGTCGATCGTCGCCGTCGCCGGCTCGCCGAAGGTCACCGTGCCGTCGACCAGCCGCCCGCGGTGCACGTTCAGGCCCTTGATGGGCGCCTGGACGTCGTCCACCTCGATGCGGGCACCACCGTCCAGCACGATCGTGCCGGTGTCGGCGAGCTGCCCGCCGGCCTCCGCGTAGAACGGCGTGACGTCCAGCACCACCTCGACGTCGGCCGGGGCGACCGCCGCAGGCGCAGGGACGCCGTCGACCAGCAGGCCGACGACGTGCGCGCGCGCCGTCGTGTCGGTGTACCCGATGAACTTCACGGGACGGCCGTGCTCGTCCGACAGCCGCGCGTGCAGGTCCGCGTAGGCCGAGGTGTCCGCATGGCCGGTCTTCTTGGCCAGCGCGTCGGCGCGGGCACGTGCCTTCTGCTCGGCCATCAGCGAGCGGAACGCGCCCTCGTCCACCTGCACGCCGTGCTCGGCCGCCATCTCGAGCGTGAGGTCGATCGGGAAGCCGTAGGTGTCGTGCAGCGTGAACGCCTGGGCGCCCGTGAGCACCGGCACGTCCGCCCCGGCGGTCGCCTTCGCGGTGCGCACCGCGGTGTCGAGGATCGTCGTCCCGGACTCGAGGGTCCGTGCGAACGCCTCCTCCTCGCCGTACGCCACCTGGGAGATGCGGTTGAAGTCCTCGGCGACGTTCGGGTACGACGCGCTCATCGCGTCCCGGCTGACCGGCAGCAGGTGCGGCAGGGTCGCGTCCTGGACGCCGAGCAGCCGCATGGAGCGGACGGTGCGCCGCAGCAGTCGCCGCAGCACGTAGCCGCGGCCCTCGTTCGACGGCGTCACGCCGTCGCCGATCAGCATCAGGGCGGACCGCACGTGGTCGGCCACGACGCGCAGCCGCACGTCGTCGGCCTGGTCGGCGCCGTACCGGCGGCCGGAGATCTCCTCCGCCTTGGTGATGACGGGGAACACCTCGTCGATCTCGTACATGTTCTGCTTGTCCTGGAGCAGGAAGGCCATGCGCTCCAGGCCCGCACCGGTGTCGATCGCCTTCTTGTCCAGCTCGCCGACCAGCGGGTAGACCTTGCCGACGCCCTCGCCACGGATGAACTGGTCGAACACCAGGTTCCAGATCTCCATGTACCGGTCGCCGCCCGGGTCCACCGTGCCGCCGACCGCCTCGGGCCCGTACTGCGGACCGCGGTCGTAGTGGAACTCGGCGCACGGGCCCGCCGGACCCGGCTGGCCGGTGTCCCAGAAGTTCTCCTCCCGCGGCAGCCGCACGATGTGCCTCGGGTCCACACCGACCTGGCGCAGCGAGTCGAGCGCGACGTCGTCCTGGTCCCAGATCGTGACCCAGAGGCGGTCGCCGTCGAACCCGTACCGACCCTCGTCCTGCGAGCCCGTCAGCAGCTCCCAGGCCAGCTCGATGGCGCCTTCCTTGAAGTAGTCACCGAACGAGAAGTTGCCGTTCATCTGGAAGAACGTGCCGTGCCGGGCGGTGCGGCCGACGTTCTCGATGTCGTTGGTCCTGATGCACTTCTGCACGCTCGCCACGCGCGGCCACGGCGCCTGCTGGGTACCGAGGATGTACGGGATGAACGGCACCATGCCGGCGATGGTGAACAGGATCGACGGGTCCGGGGAGATCAGGGGCACCGACGGCACGACGGCGTGGCCCTTGCTCTCGAAGTAGTCGAGCCAGCGCTGGCGGATGTCGGCGGTGCGCATGATGTCCTCGTCGTCGTTCGGCGCCCGTTGGCGGGCGGGTTCTCACAGGTGCAGCGTCGCGGCGCGTCTCGGTGTTCCGTCACCGGCGCCGCGGTGGCGGAGGAGCCGGTGGCGGGTCAGAAGAAGGCGTAGCCGTCGTCGTCGTCCGGGTCCTCGGTTGGGTTCTCCGCCCACTCGGGCGGAGCGGCGTGGCGGCCGCCGAACGTCTCCCGGAGGGCGGCTCGCCTGGCAGGTGCCTCGGCGCGCAGCTTGTCGACGTCGACGTCGCCCACCAGCGCCTCGCGCAGCGCACGCTCCCGCTCGGCGAACCCGGCCGCGAACTCCCGGCGTGCGCCCTCGGCGGCGCGGGCTAGGCGGCCCGCGCCGGCTACGGCCGCGGTTGCCTCCGGTGGCGCGTACCGCTCCAGCAGCGCGCGGCCCTGCCGCACCACGACCACCGTCAGGGCGACCCCGACGCCCATCCAGAACAGCCGGCGCATCAGCGGCTCCCCCGCCGCACACCCGCCAGCGCCCGGCGCACGGCGTGGCTGAACGCCGCCACCTTGATCAGCGGGCCGCCGACGGTCGCCGTCATCAGCGCCGTGAGGGCCGAGACGTTCTCCGACACGGACGCCGCCGCGGAGGTGACGGCGTCGACCTTCTCCAGCTGGAGGTTCCCGCTCGCCACCGCCTTCGCGGCCTCGTCGATGACCGGGACGGTGTGGTCGGTCAGCTCGGTCAGCGCCCGCGTCGCGGAGTCGAACGTCCGACCGAGCTTCACCAGCGGCAGAGCCAGGAAGCCGACCAGCGCGACGAAGGCCACCGCGGCGATGAGGCCTGCGATGTCGCCACCGGACATGGGTCGCTCCGTCCTGTCGTCCGTACGTCGGGTGCCGCCCGACGCGGCACCGCGGAACGGTGCGGCGCTCCGGCCGCACCAGCGCACCACCCTACCGGCGCGCCCGCGCAGGCCCCGCGTCGTGGCCGACCGGGGCCGGGTGCGCGAGAGCCCCGCGACCGGACCGGTGCGGGGCTCTCGTGCAGGTGTCGGGCTCGTCGCCCGACGGGTACGTCAGCGGGCGTAGTACTCGACGACCAGCTGGACCTCGCAGGTCACGGGGACCTCGGCGCGCTTGGGGCGGCGCACCAGGACGGCCGACAGCTTCTCCAGCTGCACGTCCAGGTAGCCCGGCAGGGCCGGCAGCACGTCGCGGTGGGCGCCGGCAGCGGCGATCTGGAACGGCGTGGTCGCCTGGCTCTTCGGCTTGATCTGGAGGGTCTGGCCCTCCTGCACGCGGAAGGACGGGCGGTCGACGATCTTGCCGTCCACCAGCACGTGACGGTGGGTGACCACCTGGCGCGCCTGGAGGATGGTGCGGGCGAAGCCGGCGCGGAGCACCAGGGCGTCCAGACGGGTCTCGAGGTCCTCGACGAGGGCCTCACCGGTCAGACCCGGGGCCTTGCGGGCGTTCTCGTACGCCTTGGCGAGCTGCTTCTCGCGCAGCGCGTACTGGGCGCGCAGACGCTGCTTCTCGCGCAGCCGGACCGCGTAGTCCGACTCGGTGCGGCGACGGGCGCGGCCGTGCTCGCCGGGCGGGTAGGGCCGCTTCTCGAAGTGCTTGACGGCCTTGGGCGTCAGGGCCAGGCCGAGCGCGCGGCTCAGGCGGACCTGACGACGCGAACGGGTCACGTTGGTCACAGAGATGTTCTTCCTGTCGTGGTGATGACGTCACGCCCACGGGCGGACACCGGTCCGGCGGGCGTGGGGCCGACCATGGAGCCGCCGTCGACGGTGGTGCTGACGATGCTGCTGACGGTGGCGAGGCTGAGACCCCAGGCGTCGTCGCACGCGAGCGCACGACGAACCCGTCCACTCTACCGGACGTGAGGAGAGCCCAGGACCGCCTGCCCCGGAGGTCACGGCGGACCCGCTGGTGCCGGCATGCCGGGCTCAGCAGGCCTCAGCGCGGCTCGTCCGGGTGCAGCAGGGGACGGATCCGGTCGAGCCGTTCGGACACCTGGCGCTCGTACCCGCGGTCCGAAGGCTCGTAGTACCGGGTGCCGACGAGCTCGTCCGGCAGGTACTGCTGTGCCGCGACCGCGTGGGGCTCGTCGTGCGCGTACACGTAGCCCCTGCCGTGCCCCAGCTGCTGCGCTCCGGCGTAGTGGGCGTCTCGCAGGTGCGCCGGCACGCTGCCGATCCGTCCCGCCCGCACGTCCGCCAGTGCACGGTCGACGCCCAGGTAGGCCGCGTTCGACTTGGGCGCCGTGGCCAGGTGCACCACCGCCTCCGCGAGGATGATGCGGGCCTCCGGCATGCCGATCAGCGCCACCGCCTGCGCCGCGGCCACCGCGGTCTGCAGGGCGCTCGGGTCCGCCATGCCGACGTCCTCGGCCGCCGCGATGACGATGCGGCGGGCGATGAACCGTGGGTCCTCCCCCGCGGCGATCATCCGGGCGAGGTAGTGCAGGGCGGCGTCGACGTCGGAGCCGCGCATCGACTTGATGAACGCGCTGATGACGTCGTAGTGCTGGTCGCCGTCCCGGTCGTAGCGGACCGCGGCGACGTCGATCGCCCGCTCCACGGTCCCGAGGTCGACCACCACCGGGCGGGGCTCCTCGTCGCCCGGGGCGACCGGTGCTGCCGAGAGCGCCGCCCCTGCCGCCGCCTCGAGGATCGTCAGCGCCTTCCGGGCGTCCCCGCCGGCCAGCCGCAGCAGGTGCTCCTCGGCCTCGGCCTCGAGCTCCACCCCGCCGGCGAGGCCGCGCTCGTCGGCCACCGCGCGCCGGACCAGCGCGCGGACCTCCTCGACGGACAGGGGGCGCAGCGTCAGCAGCAGCGAGCGGGACAGGAGCGGACCGTTCACCGAGAACGACGGGTTCTCGGTGGTGGCCGCGACGAGGGTGACCCACCGGTTCTCCACGCTGGGCAGCAGCGCGTCCTGCTGCGTCCGGGTGAACCGGTGGACCTCGTCGATGAACAGCACCGTCTCGCCGCCGTCGGTCGCCAGGCGGCGCCGTGCCTCGTCGATCACCGCGCGGACGTCCTTGACGCCCGCCGTGACGGCCGACAGCTCCACGAACCGACGTCCGGACGTCGCAGCGATGAGGTAGGCGAGCGTCGTCTTGCCGGTCCCCGGAGGTCCCCACAGGACCACGGACGTGGGCGCCGCCCGCCGGGCGGCGGCCGACTGCGGCTCGACGAGGCGGCGCAGCGGTGAGCCCGGCTCCAGCAGGTGGGCCTGACCGGCGACCTCGCCGAGGGTCCGCGGTCGCATGCGCACCGCCAGCGGTGCTCCGGCCCCGACCTCGGGCAGGCCTTGCGCGGTCGACTGCGCCGCGTCGAACAGGTCCACGGCGGGAAGCCTACGCACCGGCGCCCACGCCCCCGCCCCGGCCGGTGGGACCACCCACGCGGGCGCACGCGCAGGGCGGGGATTGCTGCGACGATGACGAACGTGTTCGCACGTCTCGGCCGCGCCGTCGCCCGTCGCCCTCGTACGGCCGTGCTCGTGTGGGTGCTGCTCGCCGTGGTGGCGTACCTGGTCGCCGGGGTGGGCGTGACGGGGCAGACGGTGTTCGACCGCCTGAGCACCGGCGCGCCCGCCGTGCCGGGCTCCGAGAGCGACGCGGCGGACGCGATCCTGGCCGGCAGCGCCCAGGGCGGTGCGTCGGTGACGCTGGCCCTCAGCGGCGTCGCCCCGGCGGCCGCGGGCGTCGCGGAGGCGTTGGCGCCGCAGCGGGACAGGCTCGCCGCGGTGGCGGGCGTCGGGTCCGTGATCGACCCGCTGGTCCTGCCCGGTGGCGTGGCGAACCCGGCCGCTGCCCCTCTGGTGGCCCGGGACGGGCACGGCTTCCTCGTCGTGGTGGAGCTGCGCGCCGGTGTCGTCGGCGAGGCGAAGACGACGGCCCTGCACGACGTCGAGGGCCTCCTCAGGGACACCCCGAGCCTCCTGCGGCCGGTCGCGCCCCAGGTGACGGGCGTGGTCGGCGGCACCCCCTTGATCGTCGACGCGATCACCGGCCAGGTGGAGAAGGACCTGCGCACCGGTGAGGCGATCGCGCTGCCGGTGGCGCTGCTGGTGATGGTGCTCGTGTTCGGGGGTTTCCTCGCGGCGGCCATGCCGATGGCCGGCGCCCTCGCCTCGATCGCGGGCGGTCTCGCTGCGGTGCTGGGCCTGTCCTACGTCATGGACGTGGACGCCTCGGTCGTCAACGTCGTCACCGTCCTGGGCCTGGGTCTGTCCATCGACTACGGCCTCCTGGTGGTCAGCCGCTACCGCGAGGAGCTGCACCGGCTGACGGACGCGGACGGCGGCGTGGGCAGCCGGCGTCGACGTGGCGACGGCGCCGTGGCGGAGGCCGTCGAGCGCACCATGGCCACCGCGGGTCGGACGGTCACCTTCTCCGCGCTGACGGTGGCGATCTCCATCGCGGGGCTGCTGGTGTTCCGGCCCGACATCCTGCGGGCGATCGGCGGCGCCGCGGTCGCCGTCATCGTCATCGCGCTGGCCACGGCGCTGACCCTGGTTCCGGCGCTGCTGGTGTGGTCCGGCCGCCGACTCGCCCGGCCCAGCGTGCTGGCGCGCGTCCCGGTGCTCCGGGGCGTGCTGGCCCGCACCTCGGACGTGCAGTCCGAGGAGGGCGCGTTCTCCCGGCTGGCCGGCCGGGTCCAGCGTCGGCCGTGGTGGGTGATGGGCGGCGCCCTGGCGCTGCTGGCCCTCCTCGCGGCACCCCTCACCCACCTCGAGCTGCGGAACTCCGGCGCCGAGCTGCTGCCGCGGGGCAGCGACCAGGTGACGTTCCTGCGGCAGCTCGCGGACCAGTACCCGTCCGCGGCGGCCCCCGCCATCACCGTGCTGGTGCAGGCGAGCATGGAGCAGGGCACCGCGCTGGCCGCGACGCTCGCCCACTCGCCCCACGTGCGGTCGGTCGACCCGCCCGCCGCGGTCGGCTCCTACGTCCAGATCGGCGTCCGGCCCGACACCGCCGACCCGGCGGGCGCCGTGGCGCGCGACGTGGTGACGGAGATCCGCGCGATGCGGCCGGGGTACCCCGTGTGGGTCACCGGGCAGGCGGCGCACGAGCTCGACTTCCAGAAGGCGCTGGCGCAGCGCGCGTGGATCGCCGGCGGCATCGTGGCGCTCGCGACGCTGGTGCTGCTCTTCCTGATGACCGGGTCGGTGGTGGTCCCGCTCAAGGCGCTGCTGACCAACGTGCTGTCGCTGTCCGCATCCCTCGGGGTGCTCGTCTGGACCTTCCAGGACGGCCACCTGTCCGGGCTGCTCGGGTTCACCTCCGTGGGCGGGATCGAGACGTACGTCCTCGCGCTCGTGGTGGCCTTCGCCTTCGGGCTGGCGATGGACTACGAGGTGTTCCTGCTGTCCCGGATCAAGGAGCTGTACGACGGCGGGGCGACCAGCGACGACGCCGTGCGACTCGGTCTGCAGCGGTCGGGGCGCATCATCACGTCGGCCGCTGCCATCGTCATCGTCGTCTTCAGCGGCTTCGTCGCCGGCCGCCTCCTGGTGATCAAGGAGGTCGGCTTCGCCCTGGCCGTGGCGGTGCTGGTCGACGCCACCGTGGTCCGGGTCCTGCTGGTACCCGCGACGATGACGGTGCTCGGCCGGTGGAACTGGTGGGCGCCGGCACCGCTGCGCCGGCTGCACGAGCGGCTCGCCATCACGCACTGACGGCTCCGGCCCGACCCCTCAGTGGCTGGGGTGCGTCGTCGACAGACCGACGGGCCGGTACGAGCGGCGCTGATGATCGGTGCGGAAGCCCAGCGCCGCGTACATCGCCAGCGCGGCCTCGTTGTCCGCCCACACGCCGAGGGACACCCACGGCGACCCCGTGCGGAGCCCGTCCCGCAGAGCCGCCGCGGTGAGGGCCCGACCGAGGCCCTGCCTCCGCGCAACCGGGTGCACGCCCAGGCCGTGCAGGTGCCACGTGGTGCGCCCCGGTTCGGCGGCGCCTCGTCGGGACGCCCCGATGACGCCGAGCAGAGCCCCGTCGTCGGACGCGACGCCCCACCAGCCCGCCTCGTGCGGACCGGCGGGGTCCGCCTCCGTGCCGGGGTTGGCGGCACGGAGGCACTCGCGGATGGCATCGGCGTCGACCGCGGGGTCGAGCCGCACCACGTCCCCTTCGTGCGGCTGGGGCGGTGGCGCGGTGTCGGCCGACAGCCAGTCCCAGCCCGGCAGCGGTTCGACGTCCAGCGTCGCCGCGACGTCGGATGCGAGGTCGCCGTCCCGGGGCATGGTCAGCCAGTGCAGCGGACCGTGCAGACGACCGGACGAAACCAACGCCGTGACCAGGCGCGCCGCGGCGCCGTCAGGACCGTACGCGGCCACGGAGGTGCCCGACCGGTGCGCGGCGACGGTCACCAGGGCGTCGCCGTCGACCTCCAGCCATGAGCGCCCGAGGCCGACAGCGTCCGAGCAGACGAGCCTGTCCTGCCGCCACCTGGACGGCAGCTCGTCGATCCGGGTCATCCCGTCCGCTCAGACGGCGGGTGCGGGCGCCTTGGGCTTGGCGTCCACCCCGGCCTCGCGGCGCTGCTCGGGCGTGATCGGAGCCGGCGCACCCGTCAGCGGGTCGAATCCGCCACCGGACTTGGGGAACGCGATCACGTCGCGGATCGACTCGGCGTGCGTGAGCAGCGCGACGATCCGGTCCCAGCCGAACGCGATACCGCCGTGCGGCGGGGCGCCGAACTTGAAGGCGTCGAGCAGGAAGCCGAACTTCTCCTGGGCCTCGTCGTGGTCGATCCCCATCACCGCGAACACGCGCTCCTGCACGTCACGACGGTGGATACGGATCGAACCGCCGCCGATCTCGTTGCCGTTGCAGACGATGTCGTACGCGTACGCCAGGGCGTTGCCCGGGTCCTCCTCGAACCGGTCGACCCACTCCGGGGTCGGCGACGTGAACGCGTGGTGCACGGCCGTCCAGGCGCTGGTGCCGAGCGCGACGTCGTCGTCCTCACCGGTGGGCTTGAACAGGGGGGCGTCGACCACCCACACGAACGACCAGGCGTCCTCGTCGATCAGCTCGGCACGCCGGCCGATCTCCAGCCGCGCAGCACCCAGCAGCGCGCGCGCCTCGGACGCCTTGCCCGCGGCGAAGAACACCGCGTCGCCCGGCTGCGCGCCGACGACGGCCGCCAGCCCCGCGCGCTCCTCGTCGGAGATGTTCTTCGCCACCGGCCCGGCCAGCTCGCCGTCGTCGCCGACCGTCACGTAGGCGAGGCCCTTGGCGCCACGCTGCTTGGCCCAGTCCTGCCACGCGTCGAACCCCCGGCGCGGTGTCGCCGCTCCCCCGGGCTGCACGACGGCGCCGACGTACGGCGCCTGGAACACCCGGAACGGCGTGCTCACGAAGTACTGCGTCAGGTCGGTCAGCTCGAGGCCGAACCGCAGATCCGGCTTGTCGGTGCCGTACCGGGCCATGGCGTCGGCGTAGGTCATCCGCGGGATCGGCGTGGTCAGGTCCACGTCGATCAGCGCCCAGACCTCCTTGAGCACACCCTCGGCGACGGCGATCACGTCGTCCTGGTCGACGAAGCTCATCTCGACGTCCAGCTGGGTGAACTCCGGCTGCCGGTCGGCGCGGAAGTCCTCGTCCCGGTAGCACCGGGCGATCTGGTAGTACCGCTCCATCCCCGCGACCATCAGCAGCTGCTTGAACAGCTGCGGCGACTGCGGCAGGGCGTACCAGCTGCCGGGCGCCAGGCGCGCCGGCACCAGGAAGTCGCGGGCGCCCTCGGGCGTCGAGTGGGTCAGCGTGGGCGTCTCGAACTCGACGAAACCCTCGGCGTCGAGCACCCTGCGCGCCGCCTGGCTCACCTTGGCGCGCAGCCGCATCGCGTGCGCGGGGGCCGGCCGGCGCAGGTCCAGGTAGCGGTACTTGAGGCGCGCCTCCTCGCCCACCGGCTCGTTGAGCGAGGTCGACACCTGGAACGGCAGGGGCGCCGCCTCGTTGAGCACGACGACGTGGTCGGCGACGACCTCCACCTCGCCCGTGGGCAGGTGCGGGTTCTCGTTGCCCTCCGGGCGGCGGCCCACGGTCCCCGTCACCTGCAGCACGTACTCGGCGCGCAGCTCGTGCGCCACGGCCTCGTCCCGGATCACCACCTGGGCGATGCCGGAGGCGTCCCGCAGGTCGACGAACGCCACGCCACCGTGATCACGCCGCCGGTCCACCCACCCGGTGAGGGTCACGGTGGTGCCGATGTGCTCGGCTCGCAGCGAGCCGGCGGTGTGGGTGCGCAGCACGGGTCGTCCTTCGTCGTCAGGGGGTGCGCGCCCGGCGGGGCGCCCGCACGATCCTAGTGCGCGTCTCCCGGCACGACCCTGGGCCACCGGTCGGCCGCGGGCGGTTCCCAGGCCGCCGCGTCGGCAGCCACCTGCTCGCCGGAGCGGATGTCCTTGACCTCGTCCGGCGCGCCGTCGGCGCCGAGGAACCAGACGAACGGGATGCCGCGGCGGTCCGCGTGCCGGATCTGCTTGCCGAACTTGGCCGCCGCCGGGGCGACCTCGACGGGGATCCCACGGCTCCGCAGCGTGGCCGCCACCTCGTCCGAGCGCTGCCGCGAGTCCTCGTCCGTCACGGCCACCAGCACGGCGGTCGGCACGGCACGCGTCGCGCGCACCAGGCCGGCGGACAGCAGCCGGGAGACGAGCCGGCTGACGCCGACCGAGAGGCCGACGCCGGGGTAGGTCGTGGCACCGTCCGACGCCAGGGTGTCGTACCGGCCGCCGGAGCAGATGGACCCGAGGTGCTCGTGGCCCACGAGCACCGTCTCGTAGACCGAGCCGGTGTAGTAGTCCAGGCCTCGCGCGATCTTCAGGTCCGCGACGACGATGCCCGGCAGCCGTGCGGCGGCCGCCCGGATGAGCGTGCCGAGCTCCTGCAGCCCCTCGTCGAGAAGGTCGGACGTGACGTCGTACCGCTTCGCCAGGTCCCGCACGCGGTCGACGACGCCCTCGTCCGGCCCGGAGATCGCCGCGAGCTCGAGGCAGGCCGTCGCCTGGTCGGCGGACGCCCCTGCCTCCTCCACCAGCAGCTCGGCCACCACCTCCGGGCCGACCTTGTCGAGCTTGTCGATGCTCCGCAGCACCGCCTCGACGTCGTCCAGACCCAGGCCGCGGTAGAAGCCCTCCGCGACCTTCCGGTTGTTCACCAGCACCCGCACCGGCGGCACGCCGACCTCCTGCAGCGCGGAGAGCGCCTCGGCCATCACCAGCGGCAGCTCGACCTCGTAGTGGTATGGCAGCGAGCCGGCGCCCACCACGTCGATGTCCGCCTGGATGAACTCCCGGAACCGCCCGTCCTGGGGTCGCTCACCGCGCCACACCTTCTGGATCTGGTACCGGCGGAACGGGAAGGCGAGGTGCCCGGCGTTCTCCAGCACGTACCGCGCGAACGGCACGGTGAGGTCGAAGTGCAGGCCGAGGGTGTCGCCCCGCTCCTCCTGCTGCGGGTCGGCCTGCAGGCGCCGCAGCACGTAGACCTCCTTCGAGGTCTCCCCCTTGCGCAGCAGCTGGTCCAGCGGCTCGACGGCGCGGGTCTCCACACCGGCGAAGCCGTGCAGCTCGAACGTGCGCCGAAGAACGTCCAGCACGTGCTGCTCGACGATCCGACCTTCGGGGAGCCACTCGGGGAATCCGGACAGCGGTGTGGGGCGTGCCATGGGCACCGATCCTCCCAGAACAGCGCGCCAGGGCGGTCCGCGGCTCAGCGCAGGTAGGGGGTTCCGCGCCAGCTCGGTCACCAGGTCGGTCGCCGGGCCGTGCCCCGGGAGGACGACGGACCGGGGCGGGAGCGAGCGCACGACGAGCCGGAGCGTCCGGCTCATGGCCACGGCGTCGCCCCCCGGAAGGTCCGTCCGGCCGACGGTGCCGGCGAACAGCACGTCCCCCGTGAGGGCGATCGGCCGCTCGTCCGGTGGTTCCAGCACGTAGACGACCGATCCCTCGGTGTGACCGGGCGCGTGCCGGGCCACCACGGAGAGCTCTCCGAGCACGAGCCGCTCCTCGGCGGCGCCGTCCGCGCACACCGGGCGCACGTCGTGCGGTGCGACCCACTCCGACGGGTCGGCGCCGAGCCGTCGGAGCTCGGCGGCGAGCGGACCGTCGGGCGAGCCGACCGCCGCGCCGAGCACGCCGAGCGTCCCCCACGGGTCCGCGAGCCGGTAGACGTCGTCCGCGTGCACGACGACGGGGACGCCGAACCGGTCGGACAGGCGACCCGCGTCCCACGTGTGGTCGGCGTGCCCGTGCGTCGCCAGCACCGCCTGCGGTCGCAGACCCCGCTGCGCCACGAGCGCGACGACCGTGTCCGCGACCAGGGCGCCGGGGTCGACGACCACGCAGGACGCCTGCTCCCCCACGACGACGCAGCAGCGGGCCCCGAGCAGGGGCGAGATCACCTCGAGGACCTCCACCCCGGCACGGTACGACCGTCGGTCCGTGGACCGCGTCCACCTCGTGCGCACGGCAGACGAGATCCACCGTCGGACCAGCGGGCGTGGTGGTCGTGGCGCCGCGCCCCTTGCCTAGACTGTGCCCGGTCCTACGGCGCGGTGCCGCAGGTGGTCCCACTCACCTGGCCCGCACATCACGAGGGGTGGGCGTGTCCAGCAAGCGGGAGCGGGAGTACGAGCGTCGGCGGCTCGAGAAGTGGCAAGAGCGCCAGGCTCGCGCGCGGGCGAGGCGCCGTCACCGCCAGCGCCTCGGGCTCGGCATCGGGTCCGCGGTCGCGGTCGTCGCCATCGTGGTGGTGCTCGTGATCAGCCTGAACCGGGACGGCGGCAAGGCCGCCGCCGCACCGAGCGCGACGCCCTCGGGCCAGGCGACGATCTCGACGGCGGCACGCACGGGCAACGGCGGCGTGCTGCCCGACAAGTCGCTGGCGCAGAACCGCACCTGGACGGCGAAGGTCATCACCAACAAGGGCGACATCACGATGACGCTCGACGGGGCTGCGGCGCCGCAGGCCGTCGCGAACTTCGTGACGCTCGCCGGCCAGGGCTACTTCGACTCGACCAAGTGCCATCGGCTGGTCACCTCGGGCATCTACGTTCTGCAGTGCGGCGACCCGACGGCGACGGGCACCGGAGGCCCCGGGTACAGCTGGGGGCCGATCGAGAACGCCCCCGCTGACAACGTGTACAAGGCCGGCACCGTCGCGATGGCGCGGCAGTCCGGCAACGGCAGCTCGATGGGCAGCCAGTTCTTCCTGGTCTACGCCGACTCGACGATCCCGTCGGACTCGGCTGGCGGCTACACCGTGTTCGGCCACATCACGTCCGGTCAGGACGTGCTGAAGGCCATCGCAGACGCGGGCACCGTGACGGTGGGTACCACCACCGCCCCGGCGTCGGACGTCATCATCGAGGGAGTGGAGACCCAGTGACGCAGAGCCCCCAGACGCCGACGGCGCCCGACGAGGACGGCGAGGCCACGACGGTCCCCACCACGGCGGAGGCCGCGAACGACGTCGACACCGCGGCTGAGCCCGCCCCCGAGCCGGTGACCGCCCCCGCCGAGCAGCCTGCTGCTGCCGCGTCGTCCGACGAGGAGCCCGCTCCTGCAGCGTCGTCCGACGAGGATCCCGCTGCTGCTGACCAGGGTGACGACGGCGCGCCCGCCGACGAGAGCACGGAGCCGACGGCCACCACGGACGCCGCCGACGCCGACGCCGCGGAGCCCACGGCCTCCGACGCACCGGCTGCGCCGGAGGCCGGGACCCCGCTGCCCGACACGGCCCCCGCACCGTCGGCCCCGGTCCCCGGACCCCGGCCGACTCCTCGCCCCGGCCCGCGCCCCAGCCCCGCCTCGGTTCGGCCGACGCCTCGTCCTGCCGGCCGACCCGCGGCGGCGGCTGCACCGGCTGCAGCGCCCGCCCCGGTCGCGCCGGTGGACCCCGCTGAAGCGGCGCGCGCGGCCGAGTTCGGCCGCGTGGACGACGCCGGGACGGTGTTCGTCCGCGACGGCGAGACCGAGCGTGAGGTCGGCCAGTTCCCCGGCGCCACCCCGGACGAGGCACTCGCGCTCTACGTGCGCCGGTTCCTCGACCTGCAGGCCAAGGTGGTGCTGTTCGAGGCGCGGCTCTCCGCGACGGACCTCTCGGTCAAGGAGATCGACCAGACCCTCGGCAAGCTGACCGAGGAGCTGGCGGCGCCTGCAGCGGTCGGTGACCTCGTCGGGCTGCGCGAGCGCCTGGACGCCCTGCGTGCCGTCGCTGCCGAGCGGCGTGCCGCCGCCGAGGCCGAGCGCGCGGCCGCGCGCGAGGCTGCTGCCGCTGCGCGCACCACGTTGGTGGAGCAGGCGGAGAAGATCGCCGAGACGGACCCCAGCCGGATCCAGTGGCGGCCGGCGGGCGAACAGCTCCGCGAGCTGCTGGACCAGTGGAAGGAGGCCCAGCGCTCCGGGCCGCGTCTCGACAGGGCGACGGAGGAGGCGCTCTGGAAGCGGTTCAGCCACGCGCGCACCACGTTCGACCGCGAGCGGCGGCACTTCTTCGCCGAACTCGAGTCGCGGAACGCCGCAGCCAAGGGCGCCAAGGAGGCGCTGGTGGCCGAGGCCGAGCGGCTGTCCGCCAGCACCGAGTGGGGGCCGACGGCGGGTGCCTTCCGTGACCTCATGACGCAGTGGAAGGCCGCCGGACGGGCCAGCCGCCCGGTCGACGACGCGCTGTGGGCCCGGTTCCGCGCCGCCCAGGACGCCTTCTTCGCGGCACGCGACGCGGCCAACCAGGCCACCGACACGGAGTACCAGGCGAACCTCGTCGTCAAGGAGGCGCTGCTTGCCGAGGCGGAGGCCCTGCTGCCGGTCCGGAACCTCGGGGCTGCCAAGGCGGCCCTGCGTTCCGTGCAGGAGCGCTGGGAGGCGGCCGGGAAGGTGCCACGCGGGGACGTGCAGCGCGTCGAGGGCCGTCTCCGGGCGGTCGAGCAGGCCGTCCGGGAGGCGGACGACGCCCAGTGGCGCCGGACCAACCCGGAGACGAGGGCGCGCGCCGAGGGGGCTGCCGCCCAGCTCGAGCAGGCGATCGCCGGTCTCGAGGCGGACCTCGCTCGTGCCCGCGCCAAGGGTGACGCCCGCGCCGTGGCGGAGGCGCAGGCGGCGCTCGACGCTCGCCGCGCCTGGCTCGAGCAGGTTCAGCGCGCAGCGCAGGACGCCCGGGGCTGAGCGCCTGCTGTCGGGCCCCGCGGCCGGGGTCGTCCACAGGGCGGTCAACCGGTCGCGGTGCCCGACGGCATGCTGACGGCGTGTCCGCGCTCCATGCACTCGTGCCCGTCCGCGTACCCGTTCCCGAGCTTGTACGCAGGAGCGATGTCGGTGCGCTTGCGTGGGCCGGCATGTGCCGCGACGGGACGGTGGCGGTGCTGTGGGGCGACGTCGCCGTCGCTGCCGGTCTCGACGTCTCACCGACCATGCGGCTGGCTGCCGTCGCGGACGTCGTGCCTGCTCGCGGCGTGGTCGGCCGGGCGAGTGCCGCATGGGTGCACCTCGGCGGTCCTGCACCGTCACGCGTCGACGTGCTCGTTCCGCCGCGGGGCCGGCGTACGGACCCTGACCCATGGCGGTCGAGTGCCGAGGCCCCGCTCCCCGCGGAGGACGTCCTGACCCTGGGTCGCACCCGGGTGACCACCGTGCAGCGGACGGGGCTGGACGTCGCACGGTGGCTGCCCGCGCCGGTGGCTGCCGTGCTGCTCGAGGGGCTGTGCGGGCTCGGGTTCGACCCTGCGGCGGCCCGGGCGCGGCTGGAGGAGGCCGCGGGCGGACGCGGGCTGCGGCAGGCTCGCGAGCTGCTCGGACGGCTGTGAGGACCCGGACCCGGCGGGTCGCCAGGAACGGGCTCAGGCCCGGATGGCCGGCTCGTCCGCCGTACGGGCTCCGGTGATCCGGTAGACGTCGAAGACGCCCTCGACCTTCCGGACCGCGGAGAGCACCGAGGCCAGGTGGGACGGCTCTGCCATCTCGAACACGAACCGGGACAGCGCCACGCGGTCCCGGGACGTGGAGACCGCCGCCGACAGGATGTTGACGTGGTGGTCGGACAGCACCCGGGTGACGTCCGACAGAAGCCGGGACCGGTCCAGCGCCTCGACCTGGATCTGCACCAGGAACAGCTGCGAGCTCGTGTGACCCCAGCTGACGTCCACCAGCCGCTCGGGCTGGCTGCGCAGGTTGTCGACGTTCACGCAGTCCGCCCGGTGCACGCTGACGCCGGCTCCGCGGGTGACGAAGCCGATGATCTCGTCGCCGGGCACCGGCGTGCAGCACTTGGCGAGCTTGACCCAGACGTCGTCGACGCCCTTGACCACCACTCCCGGGTCGCCGGTGCGCACCCGCCGGGCCGTCGGCCCGGGACGCGCCGTCTCGGCGATGTCCTCCTCCGCCGCGGGCTCGCCGCCGAGAGAGTGCACCAGCCGCTGGACCACGGTGCTGGCGGCGACCTGGTTCTCCCCGATCGCCCCGTACAGCGCGGTGACGTCCGGGTACCGCATCTCGTTCGCCAGGGCGACGAGCGACTCGTGCGACAGCAGCCGCTGCATGGGCAGGTTCTGCTTGCGCATCGCCTTGGCCAGCGCGTCCTTGCCGCGCTCGACGGCCTCCTCGCGGCGCTCCTTGGTGAACCACTGCCGGATCTTGTTGCGGGCGCGTGGGCTCTTGACGAAGCCCAGCCAGTCGCGCGACGGGCCGGCGGTCTCGGACTTGGAGGTGAAGACGTCGACGACGTCGCCGTTCTCGAGCGTCGAGTCCAGCGGCACGAGGCGGCCGTTGACCCGGGCGCCCATCGTGCGGTGGCCCACCTGCGTGTGCACGGCGTAGGCGAAGTCGACGGGCGTCGATCCCTGCGGCAGCGCGATGACGTCGCCCTTGGGGGTGAAGACGTAGACCTCGGACCCGGCGATCTCGAAGCGCAGCGAGTCGAGGAACTCCGTCGGGTCGGCCGTCTCCTTCTGCCAGTCGACCAGCTGGCGCAGCCACGTCATGTCGCCGGCCGCCTCGGCGGTGCCGTTCTTCGCGTTCTCCTTGTACTTCCAGTGGGCCGCGACGCCGTACTCCGCACGACGGTGCATGTCGTGCGTGCGGATCTGGATCTCCACCGGCTTGCCGCCGGGCCCGATCACCGTCGTGTGCAGCGACTGGTACAGGTTGAACTTGGGCATCGCGATGTAGTCCTTGAACCGGCCCGGCACCGGGTTCCATCGCGCGTGCAGCGCGCCGAGCGCCGCATAGCAGTCACGGACCGTGTCGACCAGGACGCGCACGCCCACCAGGTCGTAGATGTCGGCGAAGTCGCGGCCCCGCACGATCATCTTCTGGTAGATCGAGTAGTAGTGCTTCGGGCGACCAGTGACGGTCGCCTTGATCTTCGCGGTCCGCAGGTCGGCGCTGACCTGCTCGCGGACGATCCCCAGGTACTCCTCCCGGGCCGGCGCCCGCTCGGCCACCAGGTGCACGATCTCGTCGTAGACCTTGGGGTACAGCGTCGCGAACGACAGGTCCTCGAGCTCCCACTTGATGGTGTTCATGCCGAGCCGGTGGGCCAGCGGGGCGTAGATCTCGAGCGTCTCGCGCGCCTTGCGCTCGGCGGAGGCCGGGGAGACGAACTTCCAGGTGCGCGCGTTGTGCAGCCGGTCGGCCAGCTTGATGACCAGGACGCGGATGTCGTGCGCCATCGCGACGACCATCTTGCGGACGGTCTCGGCCTGGGCGGCATCCCCGTACTGCACCTTGTCGAGCTTGGTCACGCCGTCGACCAGCATCGCGACCTCGGGACCGAAGTCGGCGCGCAGCTGGTCGAGGGAATAGTCGGTGTCCTCGACGGTGTCGTGCAGGAGCGCCGCGGCCAGCGTGGACGGCGTCATGCCCAGCTCAGCCAGGATGGTGGCGACCGCGACGGGGTGGGTGATGTACGGGTCACCGCTCTTGCGCAGCTGGCCGCGGTGGGCCTTCTCCGCGACGGCGTAGGCCTGCTCGAGGATCGACAGGTCGGCCTTCGGGTGGTTCGTCCGGGCGGCCTGGAGCACCGGCTCGATCGCCGGCGACGTCGTCGTCCCGCGGCCGCTCAGCCGTGCGAGACGGGCACGCAACCGTGCGCTCGAACCGTGGGAGTCTCCGGGGTCCGACTGCGCGGGCGCGACCTGCTGCTCCGTCATGTCGACACCCCCTCTCCCCGCGGTCCCACTACCAACGCCCGACGAGGGTCACCGATTCCGTCGGGCGGCACCGCTGTGTGCGTGCGAGTGTACGGCGGGACGTCCGGCGGCCGTCACGCAGCCCGTCCGGGCGGAGCCTCAGGGCAGGGTCAGCAGCGCGTCCACCGGTACGCCGGGCACCTGGTCGCGGCCTCGGAGCGCCGCCAGCTCGGCCAGGACCCCGATGCCGACCACCTGGGCGCCGCAGTCGGCGAACAGGCGCAGCGTGGCAGCCGCGGTGCCACCGGTGGCCAGCACGTCGTCGAGCACGAGCACCCGGGAGCCGGCCGGAACGGTGAACGGGTGCAGCTCCAGCGTCGCCGTGCCGTACTCGAGCTCGTAGGTCTCGGAGAGCGTCGGACCGGGCAGCTTGCCCGCCTTGCGCACCGGCACCAGGCCGGCGCCGAGCGCGACCGCGACCGGTGCTGCGAGGAGGAAGCCGCGCGACTCCATCCCCGCCACCAGGTCGACCGGGCCGGGCGCGGCCGCGGCCATGACGGCGACCAGGTCGGCGAAAGCCTGCGCGTCGGCCAGCACCGGGGTGATGTCGCGGAACAGGATCCCCGGCTCCGGGTAGTCGGGAACCTCGCGCATCAGCTCCGAGACGCGTGCCGCGACCGCCGCACGGTCGGGGACGCCGGACGCTGCGGGCCCGGCGCTCACCGGCGCCGGCGGCGCGGCTGGGCCGCGACGCCCTGGTGCGAGCCGGGGTGCAGCGGACCGACGGTGCGCGTGGCGGCGCCCACGAGGGGTGCCTCGCCGGCAGCGGCCGGCGAACCGGATCCGGTCCGGGCGGCGAGCACCCGGTCGCGGTGCGCACGCAGCGCGGGCTCCCGCTCCCGGAGCGTCACCTCGAGCGGGGTCGCCAGGAAGATGGACGAGAACGTGCCGACCAGCATGCCGACGAACAGGGCGAGGGCGATGTCGCGCAGCGTCCCCGCGCCGAGGACGAACGCGCCGATGAACAGGATCGACGCGACGGGCAGGAGCGCGACGACCGACGTGTTGATCGACCGCACCAGCGTCTGGTTGACCGCGAGGTTGGCCTTCTCCGCGTAGGTGTAGCGCGACTGGTCGAGCACGCCGTCCGTGTTCTCGCGCACCTTGTCGAACACCACGACGGTGTCGTAGATCGAGTAGCCGAGGATGGTCAGGAAGCCGACCACCGTCGCCGGGGTGACCTCCCAGCCGACGGCCGCGTAGACGCCGGCGGTCAGCGTGACGTCGTGGAACAGCGCGACGAGCGCCGAGACGGCCATCCGCCAGTTCCGGAAGTACAGCGTCATGACGGCCGCGACGAGCACGAGGAACACGACGAGGCTGGTCGCCGCCTTGCGGGACACGTCACCGCCCCACGTCGGGCCGATGAACGTGCTGGTCACCTGCGTCTCGGGCACCCCGTAGGCCTTCGCCAGCGAGCCCTTGACCTGCTCCACCTGGGTGTTGCTCAGCGTCCGGGTCTGCACGCGCAGCGCGCTGCTCCCCACCGAGCTGACGCGCGGCACCTCCTTGGTGTCGACGGCCTGCACCGTCGTGACCGCCAGCTGCTGGTCCTTGTTCGAGATGCCGGAGACGACGAACTCCGAGCCGCCGCGGAACTCGATGCCCGGGTTGAGCCCGGGGGCGAAGAGCAGCACCACGGAGCTGACGACGAGCACGGCGGCGACGACGTACCAGACGCGCCGGCGGCCGACGATGTCGTACGAGCGCCGACCGGTGTACAGGTCGTTGCCCCACTGGGCGAATCCGACGGCCATCAGTGCTCGTCCCCTTCGGTGGCGGTGGGCGTCTCGTCGGCGCCGGCGTCGGTGGGCGGGCTGCCTGCCTGGGCTCGTCGCTGGGCGGCCCGGCGTTCGGCGATCGTCATGCCGCCGCCGGCGGCGGCCGCGGGGCCCGTGCCTGCGCCGGAGCCGACGGGCACGGGGTTGCGGCGACCGCTCCCCTGGTCGGCGGCCTCGGGGGCCGCCGTCGCGGTGGACTCGCCCGCGGTGACCACACGGCCGCGCCCGACGTAGCGGGCGGTCGGCACGCCGAGGCGCCGCGGGTCGAGGCCGGAGAAGCGGTGGCCCTCGGTGAAGAACGGCCAGCGGCTGATGATCTCCATCATCGGGTGCGTGAACGTGAAGACGATGACGAGGTCGATGATCGTCGTCAGTCCCAGCGTGAAGGCGAAGCCGCGCACGCTGCCGACGGCGAGGACGTAGAGGACGACGGCGGCGAGGAAGTTGACCGCGTCGGACGCCAGGATGGTGCGCCGCGCCCGGTCCCAGCCGCGCTCGACCGCACCGCCGAGCACACGCCCTTCGCGCAGCTCGTCGCGGATTCGTTCGAAGTAGACGATGAAGGAGTCGGCCGTGATACCGATCGCCACGATCAGACCCGCGACACCGGGGAGCGACAGGCGGTAGCCCTGCGTCCAGGACAGCAGGGTGATCACCGCGTACGTGATGATCGCGGCGAGCACCAGCGAGGCGACGGTCAGCAGGCCGAGCACCCGGTACTGGACCAGCGAGTAGAGGACGACCAGCACCATGCCGATCAGGCCGGCGAGCAGGCCCTTCTGCAGCTGCTCGGAACCGAGCGTCGCCGAGATCTGCTGCTCGCTCTCCACCTGGAAGCTGATCGGCAGCGCACCGAAGTTCAGCTGGCTGGCCAGGGTGGCCGCGCTCTGCCGGGTGAAGGACCCGGAGATCTCCGCCTGACCGTTGTTGATGACGCCGTTCATCGTCGGCGCCTCGATGACGAGACCGTCGAGGACGATGCCGAACCGGTTGAGCGGCGCCGTCTCGCTGTAGAGCCGCGAGCTCACGTTGCCGAACTGCGTGGTGCCGGTGGAGTCGAACGACAGCTCGACCACCCACTGGTTCCCGGTGCCGCCGTTCTGCAGGCGGTTGAGACCCGACGAGGCGCTGGCGATGTGGGAGCCCTTCACCTCGACCGGCCCGAGGATGTACTTCGCGGTGCCGGCGGTGTCGCAGGTCACGAAGGCGGCGTCGGCCGCGCCGTTGACACCACCCGTCCGGTTCGACGCCTGCGTGCAGTCCAGCGAGTCGAACTTGGCCTGCACGTCCGGCGTGACGTAGTAGGCGACGTCGCTCGGCGACGTCGGTCCGCTGGCCGAGGGGGACGGTGCCGGCGTGGCGCCCGCGGAGGCCGCAGGGCTCGCGCTGGCGGACGCGGCAGGGTTCGCCTCGGCCGTCGCCGTGGCGGACGGCGTCGCGGCGGGCGTCGCCGCGGGTGTGGCGGCGGACGACGGAGTCGCCCCCGGTGTCGGGGTGGCGGAGGCGGTCGCGGACGGCGACGCGCCCGGGTTGCCGACCTGCAGCACCGGCCGGAACTCCATCTGGGCGGAGGTCCGCACCAGGTTCAGCGTCTCGTCGGACGGGTGGCCGGGAAGCGCGACGACGATCTTGTTGCCGCTCTGGCTGGTGATCTGAGCCTCGGCGACGCCGGAGGAGTCGACACGCTGCCGGATGACGTCGATCGCCTGGTTGATCGTCGTGGAGGTCACCTGACCGGCCTGCTGCGCGACCGGCGTGAGGATGATCTGGGTGCCGCCTTCGAGGTCGAGGGCCAGCTTCGGCGCGAACGTCGCGGAGGACCACTTCGTCCCCGCGACGATCGCGGCGAAGGCCACGACGATCAGGACGCCGAGCGTGGTGAGCGTGCGGACCGGGTGTTGCCGGCGTGTCGGAGCGGCCAACGTCTTCTCTCTCATGCGCGCACCGGCGACGCCTGCCGCCGGTGGGGACGAGGCCGAGGGCGCGTCCCCCGGCCGGTGCTGCTACTTGGTCTGCGAACCACCCTCGCGGTCCGGGCGGTCACCGTCGGTGGTGGTCGGCTCCGCCGTGGTGCCCGGCTCGTCGGCAGCGGACGGCGTGCTCGTGCCTGCGGCAGGGCGGGTGCTGTCCTGGGTCGGCAGCGGCTCGAGCGACGAGATGTCGTCCGGCACGTCGATGGGCTCGTCCTCGTCGTCGTCCGCCTCGCCGATCTCGGCGACGACGGGCTCGATCTTCTTGGAGATCGCGGCGCGGAGCCAGCGGGTACGGCTGCCCGGCGTGGACTCGAGGGTGATGACGTCGCCCTCGACCTCGACCACCGTGCCGAAGAACCCGGAGCCGGTCATCACCTCGTCGCCCGGCTCGAGCGTGTTGCGGAACTCCTGCGCCGCCTGCTGCTGCTTGCGGGTGCGGCTCGACATGAGCCACATCGCGCCGAAGGCCAGCGCGATGATGATGTAGAAGCCGTAGTTGCCCATGGGCGCGGGAGTCTCCTGCAGATCGGGTGTGTCCGCCGCAGTCTAGGCGCCGCGACTGGTGCCTCCAACGCGCATGGGTCCCATCCGGTTCCGTCAGGCGAAGAGCGTGTCCGTGGGCTGCGGCGGCCGAAGACCGAGGTGCTCCCAGGCGGCCGGCAGGGCGACGCGACCGCGCGGCGTGCGGCCCACCAGGCCCTCGCGGACGAGGAACGGCTCCGCCACGGTCTCCACGGTCTCGGGTTCCTCCCCCACGGCGACCGCCAACGTCGTCAGGCCCACCGGTCCCCCGCCGAAACGCGTGCAGAGGGCGCTGAGCACGGCTCGGTCCAGCCGGTCGAGGCCGCGCTCGTCGACCTCGTACACGGCGAGCGCGGCACGGGCGGCGGGGAGGTCGAGCTTCCCGTCACCGCGCACCTCCGCCCAGTCGCGCACGCGCCTCAGGAGCCGGTTGGCGATCCGCGGCGTGCCGCGGGACCGCGAGGCGATCTCCACGGCGGCCCGGCGGTCGAGCGGGACGCCCAGCAGGCCGGCCGAGCGCACGAGCACCTGCTCCAGCTCGGCGGCGTCGTAGAAGTCGAGGTGGCCGGTGAAGCCGAAGCGGTCCCGCAGCGGCGCCGGCAGGAGCCCCGCGCGGGTCGTCGCGCCGACGACGGTGAACGGTGGGAGCGCCAGCGGGATCGCGCTCGCGCCGGCGCCCTTGCCCACCATCACGTCGACCCGGAAGTCCTCCATGGCGACGTACAGCAGCTCCTCGGCCGGCCGGGCGAGGCGGTGGATCTCGTCGAGGAAGAGGACCTCCCCCTCCTCGAGGGAGGACAGCACCGCGGCCAGGTCGCCCGCGTGCTGGATGGCCGGGCCGCTCGTGACGCGCAGCGACGTGCCCAGCTCGGCCGCGATGATCATCGCCAGCGTGGTCTTGCCGAGCCCCGGCGGTCCCGAGAGCAGCACGTGGTCGGGCGCCTTGCCGCGCGCGGTGGCGGCCTGGAGGACGAGGGAGAGCTGGTCGCGGACGACGCGCTGACCGACGAACTCGTCCAGCCGCCGGGGGCGCAGTGCGGCCTCGGCCGCCCGCTCGACGTCGTCCGCACCCGAGCGGACCAGCGAGTCGGCCCGGAACCGTTCCGTCACGGTCTCCTCGGGCGCGTCGCCGTACGGGGGCTCAGCCACGCGCACCGCCCAGCGTGCGCAGCGCCGCACGGAGCACACCGGCGACGTCCTCGGCGGCGATCGGCTCCGTGCTGCCGTCGAGCACCGAGGTCACCGCGTCCTGCGCCGTCCGCGCCTGCCAGCCGAGACCGACGAGCGCCTCGACCACCTGGTCGCGGCGGTCCGAGGGTGCGGCCGCGGGTGCCGGACCGGCCGCGGTCGCGCGCACGGCGGGGGCACCCAGGCGGTCGCCCAGCTCGAGGACGATGCGCTGCGCGCCCTTGCGACCGATGCCCGGTACGCGCTGCAGCGCGGCGAGGTCCTCGTCGGCCACCGCCCTGCGCAGTCCGTCCGGGGTGTGCACCGCCAGCATGGCGAGGGCCAGCCGCGGCCCGACGCCGCTGACCGTCTGGACGACCTCGAAGACGTCGCGCTCGTCGTCGTCGGCGAAGCCGTAGAGCGTCAGGGAGTCCTCGCGGACGACCAGCGTCGTGGACAGCGTCGCGGCGCTCCCGACGCGGAGGCCGGCGAGCGTCGTCGGCGTCGCCTGCACCAGCAGGCCGACACCCCCCACCGCGAGCACGGCGGAGTCCAACCGAACTGCCAGCACGGTGCCCTGGATCGAGGCGATCACCGCGGCCTCCTGTCTCCGGGTCGTCGTCCGCCGTCATGCTGCCACATCGCAGCGAACACCTGTACGAACGACACGGACTACCCGCGACGGCGGGAGGCCTGCTCGGCGGCGGCCCAGGCGCGCTGCGCGGGGGTCAGCGAGCCCGGCGCGCGCTGCGGTGCGCCGAGCGCGCCGGCCGGTCGCCACAGGTGGCAGATCGCCAGGGCGAGCGCGTCCGCCGCGTCGGCGGGTCGCGGCAGCTCGGACAGGTCCAGCAGGCGGGCGACCATCGTCTGCACCTGCGACTTCCCCGCCGTGCCGCTGCCCGTCACGGCCGCCTTCACCTCGCTCGGCGTGTGCAACGCGACCGGGATGCGGCGGCGGGCCGCTGCGACCAGCGCGATGCCGGCCACCTGTGCGGTCCCCATCACCGTGCGCACGTTGTGCTGCGCGAACACGCGCTCTACGGCCACCGCGTCGGGCCCGTGCTCCTCGATCCACTCCTCGAGCTGCTGCTCGATGCGCCACAGCCGCTGGTCGACCTCGGCGGTCGGGTCGGAGCGGGCCACACCGACCGCGACGAGCCGTAGCTGCCGTCCCGGGAGCCCGTCGACCACGCCGATGCCGCACCGGGTCAGGCCGGGATCGACTCCGAGGACGCGCACGTGGTGATGATGGACCGAGCCCGGCAGCGGCGGCGTGCGACGTGCCGGGTGGCGCCGTGAGGCGTCAGTCCTCGTCCTCGAGCTGCGCCATGACCTCGTCCGGCGCGTCGAAGTTGGTGAAGACGTTCTGCACGTCGTCCGAGTCCTCGAGCGCATCGATCAGCCGCAGGATCTTGCGGGCACCCTCGACGTCGACCTCGACCTGCATCGACGGGTAGAAGACGACGTCGGCGGAGTCGTACTCGATCCCCGCGTCCTGCAGCGCCGTGCGTACCGGCACCAGGTCGGTGGCCTCGCTCAGCACCTCGAAGGTGTCGCCGTTGTCGGTGATCTCCTCGCCGCCGGCGTCGAGCACGGCCTCGGTCACCGCGTCCTCGTCGGTGCCCTCCTTGGGCACGATGACGACGCCCTTGCGCGAGAAGAGGTAGGACACCGACCCGGGGTCGGCCATCGTGCCGCCGTTGCGGGTGAACGCCACGCGGACGTCCGACGCCGCTCGGTTCCGGTTGTCCGTCAGGCACTCGACGAGGACGGCGATGCCGCCGGGCCCGTAGCCCTCGTACATGATCGTCTGGTAGTCGGCGCCGCCGGCCTCCTGGCCGGAGCCCCGCTTGACCGCCCGGTCGATGTTCTCGTTGGGGACCGAGGTCTTCTTGGCCTTCTGGATCGCGTCGAACAGCGTCGGGTTGCCGGCCGGGTCACCGCCACCGGTGCGGGCCGCGACCTCGATGTTCTTGATCAGCTTGGCGAAGAGCTTGCCGCGCTTCGCGTCGATGACGGCCTTCTTGTGCTTGGTGGTGGCCCACTTGGAGTGACCCGACATGTGCTGCTACCCCTCAGTCCTCGTGCGTGCCGGTGGTCGCGGCCCGGGCGGCACCGCCGCCGCTCATCGGTCCCCGCGCACCATCTCGACGAACAGTCGGTGCACCCGCGTGTCCCCGGTGACCTCCGGGTGGAACGACGTGACGAGCAACGGGCCCTGGCGCACCGCGACGATCCTACCGGCGGCATGCCCGCCTTCGACCCGACCGAGGACCCGGGCAGCCGGCCCGACCTCCTCGACCCACGGCGCCCTGATGAACACGGCGTGCACCGGCTCGCCCTCGATCCCCTCGATCGACAGGTCGGTCTCGAACGAGTCCACCTGTCGGCCGAAGGCGTTGCGGCGCACGGTGACGTCGAGGCCGCCGAGCGTCTGCTGGTCCGAGGTGCCGTCGAGCACGCGGTCGGCCAGGAGGATCATGCCGGCGCAGGACCCGTAGGCGGGCATCCCGTCGCGCAGCCGCTGCTGGACGGGCCCGAACAGGTCGAACGCCCGCAGCAGCTTGTCGATGGTGGTGGACTCGCCCCCCGGAAGCACCAGGGCGTCCACCGCGTCGAGCTCCGTCGTCCGGCGCACCGGCACGCCCCGCGCCCCGACGGCCGTGAGGGCGGCGACGTGCTCGCGCACGTCGCCCTGCAGGGCGAGGACTCCGACGGTCGTGGTCACGGGGAGCGATCCTAGGTCGGTCTCGCGGGCTGGCAGGCTGGCGCCCGTGGCACCCACCGACGACGAGGCACCCGACCGGCTCGAGATCCGCGCGCGCGAGCTCGACCGCCGCCACGCCGGCACGGACCTGCGCGACCGCTTCGAGCTGCCACCCGGCCTGGTCTACCTCGACGGCAACTCGCTCGGCGCGCTGCCGCGAGGGGTGGCGGCTGCGCTGGAGGACGCCGTGCGGGTGCAGTGGGGCAGCGACCTCGTCGCCTCGTGGAACGACCACGCCTGGTGGGACGCCCCGCTGCGGGTCGGCGACGCCGTCGCCCGGCTGGTCGGGGCCGCCCCGGGTCAGGTGGTGGTCGGCGACTCGACGACCGTGCGGCTGCACCAGGCGCTGCACGCCGCCGCGCGGCTCCGTCCTGACCGACCGGTGCTGCTCACCGACCCGGGGTCGTTCCCCACCGACCTGTACGTGGCGGCCGGGGTGGCCGAGCAGGTGGGGTGGACGGTGGTCACCGCCCCGCCCGACGAGGCGGAGACCGCCCTGGCCCGACTCGCGGCGGAGGGACGGCCGGTCGGCGCGGTCGCGTACTCGCAGGTGGACTACCGGACGGGTCGGCTTTGGGACCTCGCGGGCGTGACCGCTGCCGCGCACGAGGCGGGTGCCCTCGCGGTGTGGGACCTGTGCCACTCGGCGGGGGCCGTCGAGGTGGGACTCGACGTGCACCAGGTCGACCTCGCCGTGGGCTGCACGTACAAGTTCCTCAACGGCGGTCCGGGGTCGCCCGCCTACCTCTACGTGGCCCGACGGCACCTGGTCGAGGCGGCCAACGTGCTGCCCGGCTGGCACGGGCACGCGCGGCCGTTCGCCATGGAGCCCACCTACGAGCCGGCACCCGGGATCGGCCGGTTCCGGGTCGGGACGCCGCCCGTGCTGTCGATGGTGGCGCTCGAGGCGGCGCTCGGTGCGTTCGAGGGCGTCGACCTCGGCGCCCTTCGGAGCCGTTCCCTCTCGCTGACCCGGTACCTGAGAGAGGCGATCGAGGAGCTGGTGCCCGCCCTGGACGTCGTCACCCCTGCCCAGGACGAGCGGCGCGGCTCGCAGCTGTCCGTCCGGCACCCGGAGGCCTACGGGGTGGTGCGGGCGCTCGCCGCGCGGGGCGTGCTCGGCGACTTCCGCACGCCGGACGTGGTCCGGCTCGGCGTCGCGGCGCCGTACCTGACGCACGTCGACATGCTGACGGCCGCACGGGCGCTGCGCGCGGTGCTCGACGGCGGAGAGCACCGCGACCCGGCGTATGCACTGCGCGCCCAGGTCACCTGAGGACTGCAGGCGGAGGTCACGCCCGACGGCGCCGGCCTCCCCCGCCGTCAGACGGCCTCGCCGGTCACACCTCTCGTGCGAGGCCCAGGTGCCGGGTCACGCCGTCCCAACCGGGTACCAGCGCGGCGACGAGGTCCACCAGACCGGCCGGGAACACCTCGATCTCGACGGCCCGGAGCTCGTCCAGCTCCCACCACCGCACCTCGTCGAGGACGTCGAGCTCCACGTGCGTCCAGCCGTCGCGGCTGAGCTCGCCCAGACCGTCGGAGGCGATCCGGGCCAGGTACAGGTCCTCGTCCTGCCGGCAGTGCTGCGCGTAGAAGTCGAAGATCGCCGACCTGGTGTACACCGGCCCGACCAGCTGCTCCGCGTCCAGGCGGATGCCGGTCTCCTCCTCGAGCTCGCGCACGGCGGCCTGCCGCGACGCCTCGCCCTCGGCGATGCCCCCACCGATGGTGAACCACCAGCTGCGGCCGGGCTGGTCGAGGTCGTGGCCGCGCATCAGCAGCACGCGGTCCTGGTCGTCGAGCAGGATGACCCGCGCGGCGCGCCGGAACAGCAGACCGTCCGGGCCGGGTATCCAGTCGGGTCCCAGCCCGGACACCGCTCCCCCGTCGGCGTCGCCGTCGGTGGGACGGCCTGTGGTCACCAACCCCGCTCGGCCAGCCGGTGCGGCACCGGGACGTCGTCGACGTTGATCCCGACCATCGCCTCGCCGAGACCACGCGAGACCTTGGCGATGACGTCCGGGTCGTCGTAGAACGTGGTCGCCTTGACGATCGCCGCGGCGCGCTGCGCCGGGTTGCCGGACTTGAAGATGCCCGAGCCGACGAAGACGCCCTCGGCGCCGAGCTGCATCATCATCGCGGCGTCCGCCGGGGTGGCGATGCCACCGGCGGTGAAGAGCACGACCGGCAGCTTCCCGGCCCGGGCGACCTCGACCACCAGGTCGTACGGGGCCGCGAGCTCCTTCGCCGCGAGGAACAGCTCGTCCTCCGGCAGGGAGGTCAGCCGGCGGATCTCGTCCCGGATGGTCCGCATGTGCGTGGTGGCGTTCGAGACGTCACCGGTGCCGGCCTCGCCCTTGGAGCGGATCATCGCCGCACCCTCGTTGATGCGCCGCAGCGCCTCGCCGAGGTTGGTGGCGCCGCACACGAAGGGCACGGTGAACGCCCACTTGTCGATGTGGTGGGCGTAGTCGGCCGGCGTCAGCACCTCGGACTCGTCCACGTAGTCCACCCCGAGGCTCTGCAGCACCTGTGCCTCGACGAAGTGGCCGATGCGGGCCTTGGCCATCACCGGGATGGACACGGTGCTGACGATGCCGTCGATCAGGTCCGGGTCGCTCATCCGCGCGACGCCGCCCTGGGCCCGGATGTCCGCCGGGACCCGCTCGAGAGCCATCACGGCGACGGCCCCGGCGTCCTCGGCGATCTTGGCCTGCTCCGGGGTGACGACGTCCATGATGACGCCGCCCTTGAGCATCTCGGCCATCCCGCGCTTGACGCGCGCGGTGCCGATCACGCCGTTGTCCTGGACTTCCTTCTCCGTGCTCACGTCGCGCCTCGCTCATCCGTTCTGCGGTGGGGGGACGGCCCATCGTAGACCGGTGCTCCGAGGGCCCCGCGGGGCCGTTCAGGGGCGCGGGCGCACCATCGGCAGACCCTCGGGCCACGCGTCGTCGAGCTCGAGCGTCGTGGGGTTGGGCGCCGTGCCCGCGAGCCGGAGCAGGCGCACCAGGGCGCCGCGGCGGGCGGCCCGGGTCTGTGCGACGGCGTCGTTGTGGAACCGGCGCGCCAGCTGGACGCGGTACCAGGCCGCCGCGAGGTCGTCGAGCAGCCCGTCGCCCCCCAGCTCGGCCCGGAGCGCGGCCACCTCCTCGGGGTCGCGCAGCACCTCGCGGAGCGCCGCGGTCAGGTCGCTCTCGACCTGACCCCGGTCGCAGGGCTGCGGTGGATGGGCAGCCGAGCCGGGTTCGTCCGACGAGGTGTCGAGGAGCCGCCGCAGGTCCGGCGGGACGGTGAGCGCCGCGGGTTCGGGGCCTTCGCAGCTCAGCGACGTCCAGGCGGCCTCGCCGACGATCATCGCGCTGGCGGGGTCCAGCAGCCCGCTCGTGGCCAGCTCGGCTGCCGCCGTCGCGCGGCGCACCAGCTGGGCGTCGACCACCGCCCGGGAGGCACCGACCCTCCGGTGCAACCGGTCCAGCCGGGTCGCCGCCACCCAGACCAGCCACAGGAGCACCAGCAGCACGACGGCGACCAGCAGGATCGCGAGCTCCAACCGGCTCATCGGGGCTCACGTCCTCGGCGCAGCTCCATCAGCCGCGCGCCGCGCAACGACGACGGGTCCTCGCCCACCGGCGCGTCGCGCCCGGCGACCGCCATCTCGTAGACCGTGAGCACCTGGTCGCTGACGGTCGACCAGTCGTACCGACGCACCACCTGCCGGGCGTGGTCGGCCACCGTGCGACGCAGCTCGGCGTCGCCGAGCACCCGCAGCAGGGTGTCGGCGAGGTCGACGCTGTCCCCGGTGCGGAACAGGACGCCGGCCGAGCCGTCGTCCAGCACACGGGCGAACGCACCCAGGTCGCTCGCGACGACCGGGGTGCCGGCGCTCATCGCCTCGACCAGGACGATCCCGAAGGACTCGCCCCCGGTCTGCGGCGCGCAGTAGACGTCGACCGACGACAGCAGCCGAGCCTTGTCCTCGTCCGAGAGGCCGCCGAGGAACTCCACGGAGGCCGCCCGCGCCCCGAGCACCTCCTGCGCCTGGTCCTGTCCCGTCTCACCGCGGCCCGCCACGAGGAAGCGGGCTCCGGGCACCTCGTCCAGCACCCGGCCGACGGCTCCGAGCAGCACCGGCAGGCCCTTGCGCGGCTCGTCCAGCCGGCCGAGGTAGGCGATGGTCGGCGCACCCGGTGCACCCGTCCAGCGCTCGTCCCGCTCCGCGGAGGAGAAGCGGTCGACGTAGACGCCGTTCGGGATGACGACGGCGTCACCGCCGAGGTGCTCCACGAGCGTCCGGCGCGCGTCCTCGGACACGGCGATCCGCGCGGAGATCTTCTCCAGGGACTGGCGCACCAGGGGGTACGCCAGCTGGAGGGACCGCGACCGCACGATCGCGGTGTGGAAGGTGGCGACGACCGGCCCGTCGGCGATCCAGAGCGCGAGCATCCCGAGGCTGGGCGTCACGGGCTCGTGCAGGTGCAGCACGTCGAACTGACCCGCCGCCAGCCAGCGGCGCACCCGGGCGGCCGTCACCGGGCCGAACGTCAGCCGAGCGACCGAGCCGTTGTAGTGCACGGGTACCGCGCGGCCGGCGGGCACCAGGTACTCCGGGACCGGGGTGTCGTCCGCCGCCGGCGCCAGCACGGAGACCTCGTGGCCGGCGGCGATCAGCGCCTCCGCGAGGTCGCGGACGTGGAACTGCACGCCGCCCGGCATGTCGAAGGAGTACGGGCAGACGATCCCGACGCGCAGCGGTCGGTGCGTCGCCCGTCGCCCGGTCACGGCTCCCCCGCAGCGGCGGTGACCGTCGCGGCGTAGCGGCTCGGGTCGAGGTCGGAGACGAACACCCGCTGCAGCATGTGCCAGTCCTGCGGGTGCGCCGAGATCACGGCGGCCACCTGGTCGACCCAGGCCTGGGACACGGCCTGGACCCGGTCGCGGTGCGGGAGGTCCTCCGGGACAGCGATCGCCGGGAAGAACTCGACCACCAGGCCCCACGGCGTCCCGGCACGGCGTCGGCGGTCGCCTGCGATCCGCTCGTAGGTGATGCCCACCGGGCAGAGCGGGGCACCGGTCATCACGGTGAGGGCGGCCGGTCCCGCCGCGACGCGCGCGGTCTCGCCGAAGAGCTGCACCTCGACGCCCCGGGCCGTCAGGTCCCGGTCCGCCAGCAGCGGCATCACGCCGGGGCCGGTCCGTGAGGCCCGCACGAGCGCCCGGAACACGTCGCTGCCGCCGGTGAGGGGCAGGATCCGCATCCCGAGGCTCTCGCGGAAGCCGACGAACTCCTGGAAGAGCTCTTCGGGCTCGAGCCGCTCCGCCACGGTGGTCACGGGCGCGAGGCTCGCGCTCGCCCAGGCGCCCGCGAGGTCCCAGTTGCCGAGGTGCCCGAGCGCCATGACCACCTGCCGACCGGCGTCCAGGTGGCGCTGCACGTTCTCGCGCCCGACCACCCGAACCCGCGCGGCGATCTGCTCGGCCGACGAACCCGGCAGCGTGAACGCCTCACCGAAGTAGCGCACGTACGAGCGCATCCCGGCGCGGGACAGCCTGCGCAGCTCGGCGGGCGCCAGCTCCGGACGGACGCGCCGAAGGTTGGACTCCAGCCGCCGAACACCGGCTCCGTGGCGCAGCCAGGTGAGGTCCGCAGCCGCGATCGTCGCCGCTCTGACCAGCGGTCCGGGAAGGTGCCGGCCCCATCGCCAGGCGAGCGCGTACCCCCGGGCGACGCCCGCGCCGGGTCGGCTCACCGACCGGCCTCCGCCACCTGGCGGTGCACCGCGGCCATGCGTTGACCGACCGTGATCGCCGATGCGACCGCCAGCAGGCCGAGCACCACGGTGAGCACGACGTGGGGCAGTCCGGCGCCGACGGCGGCCGTCGCGACGAGCACGGCGACCAGCCGGTCGGCGCGCTCGGCGATGCCGCCGGACGCCGTCATCCCGAGGCCCTCGGCGCGGGCGCGCGCGTAGGGCACCACCGATCCGAGGACCAGGCAGGCCAGCGCGAGCACGCCCGCGAGCCTGTCGTCGCCCCGTCCGAAGAACCACAGCACGAGGCCGCCGAACACCGCCGCGTCAGCGAACCGGTCGAGCGTCGAGTCCAGGAACGCGCCCCACGGGCCCGACCGGCCCGCCTGGCGCGCCATGACACCGTCGAGGGAGTCGGTCAGCGCGCTGAGGCCGATCAGCACCGCCCCGAGCAGCAGGTGACCGGTCGGGAAGGCCCACAGACCGATCACCACGACGGCCAGGGTGCCGGTGGCCGTCACGGCGTCCGGGCTGATGCCGGCCCGCAGCAGCACCCGGGCGACGGGGGTGAAGAGCCGCGTCATCGCGCCGCGCAGTCCGTGCAGCACCTGCTCACTCCCCCCGGACGGGCCACGCCGCGGCGAGCCGCGCGCGGGTGTCCGCGAGCAGCTCGGGCAGCGCACGGCTGCGGGCGACGATGGGAAGGAAGTTGGAGTCGCCCCGCCAGCGGGGCACCACGTGCTGGTGCAGGTGCGCCGCGATCCCGGCTCCCGCGACCTCACCCTGGTTCATGCCGAGGTTGAAGCCCTGCGGCGCCATGACGGTGCGGATCACTCGCATGGCCTGCTGCGTCAGCTCGGTGACCTCCGCCGTCTCCGCGGAGGTCAGGTCGGTGAAGTCGGACACGTGGCGGTAGGGGCAGACCAGGAGGTGACCGGAGTTGTACGGGTAGAGGTTGAGCACGACGTACGCCGCCTCACCACGCGCCACGACGAGACCCTGCTCGTCGGGCAGGCCCGGGGCGCGGCAGAACGGGCAGCCGGGTCCGGGCAGGTCGTCGGTCGGCTTGTCGACCCCGCCGATGTACGCCATCCGGTGCGGCGTCCACAGGCGCTGGTAGCCGTCCGGGTCCCCGGCGAAGTCGCCGGGGACCTCGACGGTCGGCCCGTGGGCGTCGTCGTGCGCCACCGCTCAGACCTGGACGCGGTCGCGCACCGCGGCGACGACACGCTCGATCGCCTCAGCGATCGGCACACCGTTCTCCTGGCGGCCGTCGCGATAGCGGAACGACACCGCGCCGGCCTCGACGTCCTCACCGCCGGCGATCAGCACGAACGGCACCTTCTGCGTGGCGGCGTTGCGGATCTTCTTGCCGAAGCGGTCGTCCGACGCGTCCAGCTCGGCACGGATCCCTCGAGCGCGCAGCTGGGCGACGACGTCCTCCAGGTACGGCTGGAAGGTCTCGGCCACCGGCACGGCGAGCGCCTGGACGGGCGCCAGCCACGCCGGGAACGCTCCGGCGTAGTGCTCGACGAGGATCGCGAAGAACCGCTCGATCGAGCCGAACAGCGCGCGGTGGATCATCACCGGCCGCTGCCGCGAGCCGTCCGGTGCGGTGTACTCCAGCTCGAACAGCTCCGGCTCGAAGAAGTCGAGCTGGATGGTCGACAGCTGCCAGGTCCGGCCGATCGCGTCCTTCGCCTGGACGGAGATCTTGGGGCCGTAGAACGCGGCGCCGCCCGGGTCGTCCACGAGCTGCAGCCCCGACTCGGTGGCGACCTCCCGAAGGGTCTCGGTGGCCTCCTCCCACGTCGCGTCGTCGCCGACCGACTTCTTCGGGTCGCGGGTGGACAGCTCGAGGTAGAACTCGTTGAGCCCGTAGTCGCGCAGCAGGTCCAGCACGAAGGTCAGCAGCGAGGCGAGCTCGTCGCGCATCTGCTCGCGGGTGCAGTAGATGTGCGAGTCGTCCTGGGTGAACCCGCGTGCACGGGTCATGCCGTGCACCACGCCGGACTTCTCGTAGCGGTAGACGGTGCCGAACTCGAACAGCCGCAGCGGCAGCTCGCGGTAGCTGCGCCCGCGGGACCGGTACACGAGGTTGTGCATCGGGCAGTTCATCGGCTTGAGGTAGTAGTCCTGGCCCTCGCGCTTGACCGTGCCGTCCTCGTGGTACTCGGTGTCCAGCCGCATGGGCGGGTACATCCCGTCGGCGTACCAGTCGAGGTGCCGCGACGTGTGGAACAGCTGCGCCTTGGTGATGTGCGGGGTGTTGACGAACGAGTAGCCCGCCTCGACGTGCCGCCGGCGGCTGTACTCCTCCATCTCCATCCGGACGATGCCGCCCTTGGGGTGGAACACCGCCAGGCCGGAGCCGATCTCATCCGGGAAGGAGAACAGGTCGAGCTCGGAGCCGAGGCGGCGGTGGTCGCGCCGCTCCGCCTCGGCGAGCCGGTCGAGGTACGCGCGCAACTCGTCCTTCGTGGGCCACGCGGTGCCGTAGACGCGCTGCAGCTGCGGGTTCTTCTCGCTGCCGCGCCAGTACGCCGCGGCGGACCGGGTCAGCTGGAAGCCGTTGCCGATCAGGCGGGTGCTGGGCAGGTGCGGACCGCGGCACAGGTCCTGCCAGGCGACGGAGCCGTCGCGGCGGACGTTCTGGTACATCGTCAGGCCGCCGAGGCCGACCTCGACGGACGCCCCGTCGTCGTCGGAGGCGTCGCCCTTCAGGCCGATCAGCTCGAGCTTGTAGGGCTCGTCCGCCTCGATCTCGCGCGCTTGCGCCTCGGTGACGTCGACCCGGCGGAAGGTCTGACCCTCCTTGACGATGCGCGCCATCGACTTCTCGAGCGCACGCAGGTCCTCGGGGGTGAAGGGCGTCTCGACGTCGAAGTCGTAGTAGAAGCCGTCGGTGATCGGCGGGCCGATGCCCAGGCGCGCCTTCGGGTTGACGTCCTGGACCGCCTGGGCGAGGACGTGCGCGGTGGAGTGCCGGAGGACCGCCAGCCCGTCCGGCGACCCGATGGTGACCCCTTCCACGGTGGCGCCCGACGGAAGCGGGAGGTGCAGGTCTCGCAGCTCGCCGTCCACGCGGACGACGACGACGTCCCGACGGTCGGCGAACAGGTCGGTGCCCGTCGTGCCCGCCTCGACCGTGGTCTCGACTCCGTCGACGGTCAGACTGATGGGCTCGGACACGGACTGTGCTCCTCGGGATCGGTGGCCGCCGCTGGTCGGCATCAGGAAGCGGCGGGACGTGCAGCGCGACGGGCGGACAGCGGCCGCGACGGGCGTGGCTCGATGCTACCGAGCCGGCCTCGGCCTTTTCGCCTCGCGTCGCCCCGCCGCCGACCTTGCAGTGCCGTCTGCAGGAACGGCGAAGGGGCCCCGCGTCAGCGGGGCCCCTTCCGGTGTGGGCGATACTGGGTTCGAACCAGTGACCTCCTCGGTGTGAACGAGGCGCTCTACCACTGAGCCAATCGCCCGACGAGCACCCACCGTAGCGGGCGTCGAGAGGATGCTACCCAACGCTGGCCTGATCACCGAACCGGCAAGCGGATGCCCGTATACGCCCGTTCGGCTGGCGACGGAAGTGACCGGGCAGGCTTCGGTTGCTGCGGTCGGGTGAAAGGTGCCGACCCACCACGCCAGATGCGGCGGTCCGCTGCCATGATGTGACTGTCCGATGAGCCCGCCCAGTGGAGGACCCGATGACGAACTCGTCGTACGACGTCGTCGAAGTCGTCGCGATGCAGCTCATCGGCTCCGACGCGAGCGTCGTCCCGGTGAGCACCCAGCTGGCGTTCCGGACGACCGATCCGTACACCGTCCGCGCCGTGTTCTCCGGCGGCCAGTCGTCCTCGACGTGGCTGCTCGGCCGCGAGCTGCTGGTGCAGGGCATGCACGCCAGCTCGGAGGAGCCGGCGGGCACGGGTGACGTGCAGATCTGGCGGGACGAGGACCCGGACTACACCCTCATCTCGCTGTCCGGGGTCGAGGGCAGCGCCCTCCTCGCCGCACCGACCGAGCCCGTGCTCCGCTTCCTTGCGGCGACGGAGTCGCTGGTGCCGCTCGGTGCCGAGAGCGACCGCATGGAGGGCGAGATCAGCGCCCTGATCGCGGCGCTGCTCACCGCCTGACCGTCCGGCCGATCCCGCGTCGGGCGCACTGCGCCCCGTCGACCGGCACTGCCACATGCTTCACGTGGTTCTGCGGGACGCCAGCCCGACGAGCCGCGCCGCCTTCAGCTCGGTCTCGGCCCACTCGGCGGCGGGGTCGCTCCCCCACGTGATGCCCGCGCCGGTGCCGAAGCGCAGTATGCCGTCCGACCACCAGAAGGTCCGGATCGACACCGCGAGCCGCGCCCTCACGGAGCCGTCGTCCGCGACGTGGACCCAGCCCACGGTGCCGCAGTAGGGACCGCGCGGGACGGGCTCCAGCTCACGGATGAGGCGCAGCGCCGACGACTTCGGCGCCCCGGAGACGGAGCCCGGTGGGTACGTGGCGTCGAGCACCTGCCGGTAGGCATCGGCGGCGCGCGCCACCTCGGGGTCGAGGCGGCCGGTGACGGTCGACACCAGGTGGACGAGCCCCGGGTGCTGCTCCTCGCCCAGCAAGGTGGTCACCTCGACGGAGCCCGGGACGCACACCCGCTGCAGGTCGTTGCGCACCAGGTCGGTGATCATCACGTTCTCGGCGCGGTCCTTGGGTGACAGACCGGCGGAGTGCGCGGCCGTGCCCTTGATGGGACCGGTGCTGATCCTGCCCTGGTCCACCGCGAGGAAGAGCTCCGGCGAGGCGCTGACCACCCAGACGCCGGGATCGTCGCTGGTGGGGCCGACCTGGACGCCGCCCTGGTACGGCGCTGGGTTGCCCGCCACGAGCCGTCGGCCCAGAGCTGCAGCGTCGGGGCCGCGGGGCTCCGCAGGCAGAGGGGCTGCGAGGACGCGGCAGAGGTTGACCTGGTAGACGTCCCCCGCACGGATCCGCGTGCGGATCGTGTCCACGCCGGCCCGGTAGGTCTCCTCGTCCAGGGAGCTCGTCCAGGCGTCCGCGCCGGGCCCGTCCCAGCGACGGTGGGATCGCTGCGGCACGGTGGTGGTGCGTCCGACCTGGACGTCGGCGAAGCGCCACGCTCGGACCCGGCCCTCGAACTCCCCCACCACGGCCCACCAGCCCGGTCGCGACAGCGCATCGGGTCGCTGCGCGAGGTCGACCGCCTCGAGCACCCCGTTCGCCTGCACCCCGCCGAACCAGGCGGTCGCGGACGGCTCCAGCACGCGCTCACGCTAGCGACCCGCACCGTCCGGACGCGCCGGCCGGCCGACCGGTTGGACTCTCGTCGCGAACCTCGGTTAGAGTCTGGGACGCACACGGCGCCCCTCCGGGGACGTCGACAGCGCGGACGTGGCTCAGTTGGTAGAGCATCACCTTGCCAAGGTGAGGGTCGCGGGTTCGAATCCCGTCGTCCGCTCGGAGGCTCTCCACATCGGCTCACAGCCGCTGGGGACTGCGGTCTCACCGGTGGAGTGGCCGAGAGGCGAGGCAGCGGCCTGCAAAGCCGTATACACGGGTTCGAATCCCGTCTCCACCTCGGTTCACACCCGACGGGCGATTGGCGCAGCGGGAGCGCGCTTCCCTGACACGGAAGAGGTCACTGGTTCGATCCCAGTATCGCCCACCAGCATCACTGCAGGTCACAGGCCCGGTCCGGCTTCTCGGACCGGGCCTTGGTCATGTGCGTCGGCCGGTCCGATCCGGCCGCCGGGAAACGGTCACTGGCTCGTTCGAAGTTCCCCTCGGCGTTTCCGCAGGTGGTAGGACTCGAGTCGACTCCGCGGGCGCCGCTGGACGCCAACCAGTGCGCCGACCTGGTTGGCGTCCGGCGTCCGGCGTCATGGCTCTGGACGCCGGGACCGCCGTTGTGGTCTGGGTCACCGCCGGCGTCGTTGCCGCCCGGTCGGTAGCCACGCCGTGGCAGCCCGATCGCGGGAGACGGCGACAGCGGCACGGCTCTCTTGAAGACTGGCTCGCTCCGGCCCGCTGGCTCCGTCTCGGCGGTGTGTCGGCTTCGTGGCCGGCGCACTGGGCGTGCACCCGTCCGAGCAAGTCACAGTCGGCCCTAGGCGGCCAGCGCTCCGCGAGGTGTCAGGCGCGGGGCCACACCGCGGTGCGGCGGGACGAGATGTCGCTGGCCAGCAGCGTGGCCACGGGTGTCTTGGTCGCCCGGGCCTGCTTGCCCAGCTCCGAAGGGTAGGTCGGGATGACGTCCTGGAAGTTCCCGTTGGTGAGTGTGAGGCGTACACCGGGGACGGTCGTGCCGCGGAAGTTGCGCACGACCGTCGGATAGACGTCCACGATCGCCGACCACGGCAGCTCCAGGCGCTTGACCAGCGACCTGTCCTTGCCCAGGACCCACAGCTCGATCCCGGTGGACCCGTACACGAGCGGTCCGGCGGTGCCCACCCGGCGAGGGTCGGGCAAGGCCGCGAGGGCGGCTGCCTGCGACAGCGTCGTCTGGACGGTGACGATGCCGCACCCAGGCCGGGTGGCGGCGAGCTCGGCGTTGCGACGCCGGATAGCCCGCAGCCCGGGCACGAGCAGCGCGGCGATCAGAACCGTCGTGGCCAGCAAGACCAAACCCGTGATGAGGGCACCAGTCCAGCCGTGCCTGACGACCATCGCCACCGTGTAGCCGACCGCGGCGAGGCAATACAGCACGATGCGCGTTCGAAGACCGCTGCGGATACGCACGGGCGGACGCTAGCGGCCGCGCACGTCCGCATGGGTCCCATCCGCGGGGTGAACCCTGCCCCGGCCGCTTCGGTCATCCTGTTGAGCCGAGTACAGCTAGCGCCCTGACAGGGGTCCACCGGGTGCGGACGCTGGTGTTCACTACGGCCGTGGCCGTGGACACGAAGCAGACGAAGAGCATCGGCGAGCACTATGTGGCGTCGATGCTGGCCCGGAACGGCTGGGCGCCCGCGCTGACCCGCGATGGGCTGGCGCGGACCGACATCCTCGCAGTCCACACAGCCGACGAGCGTCGGATGATCGAGGTGCAGGTGAAGTCGATCCGCGGCGTGCGCCGGACCGACTCCTGGCCGCTCGGGCTCAAGGAGCAAGCACCGGCGCGAAGCGATCACGAGTGGTTCGTCCTGGTCGCGATCGACCCCGACCCGGCCGGTCCGATGCGCTGCTTCGTCGTGCCGCGCAACCACGTGGCGGCAGCGACCTGGATCGAGCACATGCACTGGCTCACCGAGCCCGGCGTCGAGCCAGGTAGGCGGAACGTCGGCCCGGACCGGGCTCGCGCCTCCATGGCGGTGTTCGCACGGTACGAGAACCGTTGGGACCTCCTGCTCGGGTCGGCAGACCAGGCCCCGATCCTGCTGCCGCCCGAGTACCGCGACTACGCCCTCGACGTGGATCGCGTAGGCCTACCGCCGGAACATCCGTGGCGGATCGCCCTGCCCGTCTGGTAGTCAGTCACCCGACTGGCGTCGGTAGGCGGCAGCGTCGTCGTCCGGCGGCAGACCACTGCCGCGCAGCGGGCGCGCACCGAGCCGCGCGGCTGTGCTCGCCGGCCACCGGCTAGGGCATGCGTTTCATCCTCGGCTCGGGATCGGGTTCCGACCATCGTCGGTGGTCTTCGCTGCACTCCCCTGGATTGCGTCGTCTGGGTGAACCTCGGACGTTCCGACCCCAAGCCGCTGCTGCAAAGCCAGACTCCACACCAGCGAAAGTCGGCGCACAGGATCAGATCGTCGGCTGACGCACCACGGGACGACCGGCCGCAGGTCCAGGAGGAGCACGTGAGGGGAACGAACCGCGCGGTAGGTCTCCTCGCTCTCGCTGTCGCGTGCCTGCTCGCCGTGACCGCGTGCTCCGTGCCGGGGGGCTACAGCGTGGCGAGCCTGCGCAAGTTGCCCGAGTCGGGATTGGCGTACCCGGGCAGCACCGACGTCCAAGCCCGGCACTCGGACGGCATCCGCGGGAACGTCTTCGGCAAGGGCAGCGCGGCCATGGTCGGAATCGTGGGTACGACCACCGCCAGCCCGGCGGAGGTCATCGCCTACTACTCGCACGTCCTTGTCCCCACCGGTTGGGAACAGGTGCAGGAGAACCCAAGCGCCACCGATTACCCCGGGCGGGTGTCCCACTGGGTCGCGTGGGACAAGGGGGTGCTCTCGTTCACGCTCAACATCTGGACCGAAGGCACCGCGACGAAGTACGACACCGATCTGGAGTCCACGGGGGCGTAGCACCGCGCCCAGGATCGGCGCGGTGATGGGTACCGGCGCGGAGGCCGTTTCACCTGGGAGGGGGCACGTGAGGGTCACGAACCGCGCGGCAGTCCTGTTCGCACTGATCGCGGCGTGCGTGCTCGCGGTCACGGCATGCTCCGTGCCTGGCGGCTACACCGTCGCGGGCCTGGAGAAGGAACCGCCCGCTCGGTTGACGTACCCCGGCAGCACCGAGGTTCAACCCCGCCACTCGGACGGCGTCCGTCGCAACCTCATGGGACGGGGCTCACCGCCCGAAGTGGGAATGTCCGGGACCACGAGCGCGAGCACCGCAGACGTCATCGCGTTCTACAAGGGAATCCTCATTCCTGCCGGATGGGCACAGATTGAAGAAGACCCCCGCGACGCGATCTACCCCGGCCGCCGCTCCTACACCGTCGCCTGGGCAAAGGGCGTTCTGACCTACTCGATCATCGTCTGGACCGAAAGCACCACAACGAAGTACGAGACGAACCTCGAATCGACGGCGTGACGGCCTGTCCCCGCAGGCGGCGGCCAGGGCCGTCCCCTCCGGGTGGTGGCTCAGTTCGCGCTGGTGGCCCAGCGTCGGGACACCGGGGCGTGCAGCAGAGCCCGGTGGCCCAAGGGCGGGTCGAGGGTGACCACAACGCTGGCGTAGTGGATCTGCGTCGTGCACATGGCGTCCCCGCCGACCAGGCCCCAGACGGTCAGCTGCACGCCCGTGTCGGACTGGGTGACCTGCACCCCGGTGACACCCATGCACCCCTCGAAGTACGGGTAACCGATGGTGACGTGCCGGCCGTCCGCGCTGACGACCTGCGCAACCCACGGCACGCTAGCCAGTGAGGCGACCCCACGCTCCGGTGGAGCGTCACGATGACCGCCGGTTGCGACGCCGGAACGAGAGCGCCTGGGCTGCTGATCGGTGCCACCGCGGGAGCGGTCAGCGGGTCCGGGGACGGGGCGCCGACACGCGTCAGGTCCGAACCGGCGCACGAGGTCAACATCACGGTGAGCAGGAGCACTGCAAGCGACCGTGAGCCCCGTGTGCCCACTCCGCCACCCCCTGACACGAGCGCACCTGCAGCCGCCCGACGGTACCCGGCCCCGTCGACGACCGGGAGTCGCTCGGGCCAGGCGGCCGTGCGGCGCCGGAGCGGCGCGCGCGACCAGTCCGGGCCGTGAAGCGCCGCATCGCCCCGTTCAGTGCCAAGCCGCGGTGATCCGACCGAGCGGCGAGTGCAGGAGGTGGTCCGCCCTCACCGCCGTTCGGCCCGGCCTCCCGGGCGCGGCGGCGCGCGGCCGTCGGCATGGTCCGCCGGACGAGTGATATCCCACCCGGTCTGCTTAAGGTCCTCCGCCTCGGCGCCGACGAGATCGACACACACGCGCCGTCGAGGGGACCCCGTGTCGAACAACGACGTCAGCCCATCTGCCGGACCGACCACCGAGCCTCTACCCGCACCACGATCCGCCGACGACTCCCCTCAGCCTCGACCAGCATCCGCAGGGGTCACGCCAACGCCCCCTGGCGGGTTGAGCGGCAGCACGCCCGGCGCACGGCCCGTCACTGACCCGGCTCCAGCGCCGGTACGCGCCGTCGAGGACCCGTACGGGGCTCCTTCCTATGGCGCCGCCGCACCCGGAGCTATAGCCGGATTGGAGTATCCGGCGCCCACGGGTGCCCCTTCCTACGCCCCGGCGCCCGTGAAGGCCCCCGTGAACTGGTGGGCGGTCGGGGCCTTTGTCACCTCGCTGGGGATGCTGGTCGCTGGACTGCTCACCGGGTTCTACGTCGGGTCGGTGCTCGTGTTGTTTATGGCCTGGCAGGGTCTGCGAAATGCGATCCTGCTTCAACGGTTCGGGTTCGGACCGCGGGGCCGCGTCCTGGCGCTGATCGGCTTTGGGCTCGGCATCGCGAACGTGATCATCGTGGTGGTCCTCCGCACCGCCGCGAACTGACACGACAGCGCGGCCGTCCCGCTGGGAGTCGTCCGATCCAGACACCCGCGTACGCCAACGAGCGTCTGTCCGCCGGTGTTCGCCCCAGAGTGCCGAAGTGCGGATATCGCGTATGGCCTGCGCAGACGCCCGGCGGCCACCACGCCGGACCCGAATCCGAACGCTGACACGGAAGAGGTCACTGGTTCGATCCCCGTATCGCCCCCCAGCATCACCGCAGGTCACTGGCCGCTCCGGAGGGATCCGGGGCGGCCTTTCGACCACTCATGGGACGAAATGTAGCAACGCGGTTCGCGCACCTCGTCCGAAGACCGTTGTCTTGCCGACCCCGCGTCTGCATCGGCGACGGGGTACGCACAGAACCCAGAGACCGCCATGCGGTCCGCCGCCGGAACACTTATCGCTCCCCCGAAACACCCGCACGGTGCAGCGCCCGGTACACGGTGGACGGTGCGACGTCGAACAAGTCGGCGATCTCCGCGGTGGTGCGCTCCCCCGCCCGATCCCCAAACGTCGCAGGACGCGGTCGTCGTATGGCGCGTCGAGCCGATCCATCGGGATTGACGATGGATCGGCTCGACGCGAGATTGATCGAGTGACAGAGACCGGGCCGTCTGGCAACTCCCGAGTGACCCACGATGCGCAACGGGCAAGCGGCGACGCGCAGGCCTTCGATCGGCTGTTCCAGCAGGTGTATCTCGTCTTTCACCGCCGCGACAGCAAGCGCAGCACGCTGCCCGGCGCCTCGAGGGCCGTACTGAACCACCTAGCCCATGCTGGACCGCTCACGGTCGGCGAGCTCGCCGAGCACCTCGACCGGGCTCAGTCGGTCGCCAGCGACATCGTCACGGGCCTCGAGCGCAAAGGTCTGCTCGAGCGGCGTGACGACCCAGACGACCGCCGCCGCACGCTCGTCTGGCTGACGGATGCCGGGTTCGACACCCTACGCGACGACGCCAGCGTCCTTTCAACGTCTTTGCTGGCATCCGCCTGGGAACGAATGCCGGCGGCGCGCGCCGCGGAACTCCTCCGCGCAATGAGCGCGCTCATCGAAGCCTCGCACCCGTGAAGAAGCACCGCCATACAGAAGGAGAACGATCGTGACCACCGAACTCACGTGTGAGAGCTGCAGCATGCCTATCGAGAGTGGCCGCTACTGCAGCAATTGCACCGATGCCAATGGCAATCTTCAGAGCTTCGACGAGCGCTTCGAACGGATGACCGCCTGGCAGCAACGCTCGCACCCCGAGCAGAGCCGTGCCGAGGCCGAGCAGGCAACCCGTACCTACATGTCCACGATGCCGGCCTGGAGGAACGACCCACACCTGGCATGACACCGTCGACCGACAGGCACCCGGGGTCTGCTGCCCCTGTCCTTCACGGTCCGGGGGCTGGCGGGGCTGACGGCCACCTCCGCGCGGTGGGCGGCCGCGCGGGGTGGTCCGCGTCGACCGACGGGGACCACCCACGCACACCAAAGTGCCTTTTGTACCCCTCGGAGAGCGTACTCATGATGGTGTTACGCACTATCAGTGAGGTGAGGGGAAATGGTGGCACTGCACGAGGTCGATACCGCGCGCGGCCCGGTGGTCATCGACGTGTGGGCGGACCTGGGCTGCCCGTGGTGCTACGTCGGAAAGCACCGCCTGCAGCGGGCGATCGCCCAGCGCGGCGACGCCGATCGGTTCGAGGTGCGGCTGCGGTCGTTCGAGCTGAATCCCGACGCCCCTGGTGAGCCGGAGACGATCGAGAGCGCGTTCGTGCGCTCGCACGGTGGCGACTCTCGGGTCGTCCTGGAGGCCGAGCGTCGCATCCAGGCGCTGGCTCAGGGTGAGGGGTTGCCGTTCAGCCTGGAGCGGCTCAACGCGAACACCTTCGACTTCCACCGAGTCGTGCACTTCGCCGACAGCGTGGGGCTCGGCCTGGAGCTCTTCTCCGCCGTCCAGGACCGGTTCTTCGCCGGGGAGCTGAACCCGTTCGACCCCGACGCGCTGGCCCAGACGGCGGCGTCGGTCGGCCTGTCGCCGCAGCGGGTGCGTGAGGTGCTGGCCGGGGACGAGTTCGCAGACGCGGTGCGCGCGGACGTCGCCGAGGGGCGCGCGCTGGGTGTGACCGGGGTGCCCTTCACCGTCTTCGGTCGTCGCTTCGCCGCCGCCGGGGCCCAGTCGGTCCAGACCTACGCCCAGGCGCTGGAGCAGACCCTGCAGGCCGTCACGGCCTGACCGTCGGCAAAGGCCGACCTGACCTCAACCCACGACACATCGAAGGAGCAGGACATGCCCACCATTGCCATCGTCGGTGCCGGTCCGGGTCTCGGGCTCGCGATCGCCCGCACGTTCGGGTCCGAAGGGTTCGACGTCGCGCTCGTCGCGCGCAACAAGGACAAGCTCGACGCCCTGGTCGAGCAGCTCGCCGCCGAGGGCGTCACCGCAGCCGGGTTCCCGGCCGACGTGCTCGACCGCCCTGCCCTGACCCGGGCACTGGCCGACGCAGCCGCGCGCTTCGGCCGGATCGACGTCCTGGAGTACTCGCCCGCGGACGCCTCCTCCGGCCCGCTCGCCCCCGTGCACATCCGCGAGACGACCCCGGAGAACACCCAGGCGCAGGTCGAGTACTACCTCTACGGCGCGCAGGCCGCGACCGCCGCCGTGCTGCCCGCCATGCTCGAGGCCGGCACCGGGACCCTGCTGTTCACCACCGGTGCCGGCTCGACCAGGCCGGTGGCCATCTTCGGGAACGTGACCGCCGGCGCGGCCGCGCTGCGCAACTGGGCGCTGAACCTCGGCGCGGAGATCGCCGTGGACGGGATCCACGTCGGCCACGTCGCGATCGGCGTCTGGATCACCGACCAGGCTCCCGAAGGCGTCGACGCGTTGCCGCCCGCCAAGATTGCCCCGACCTACTGGGACCTGCACACGCAGCGCGACACCCACGAGGTCATCGTCACCGCGTGACCGCGAGCGACGGCCGGCTGAGGGTCACCCCGCCTTGCGCCGGCCGACGCCGACGTCGTCGTGAACGCGACGGTTCTCGGCAACCTCCCCGTGGTGCACCGCCGCCCACGAGGCCAGGGCCATCACCGCGCTCAACAGTGACCGGCCCAGGTCCGTCAGCTCGTACACCACCCGCGGCGGCACCTCGGGAAAGGCTGTCCGGGTCAGCAGGCCATCGCGCTCCAGCCCCTTCAACGTCACCGTCAGCATCCGCTGCGAGATCCCGGGGACGCTCGCCATCAGGTCGGAGTACCGCAACGGCGCCGCCCCGAGCGTGCTGATCACCAGCACCGACCACTTGTCACCGATGCGGTCGAGCACCTCCCGGATGAAAACGCTGTCCTGCGGCCACGCCCGGCACGGGCCACTGATCGTCCGCTCAGCGGCCACGACGACCCACCCCCACACTTCCTCGACTGCAGGTAACCGCACTCAGCGTAAGTCAGCCCCCAAGGGACTCACTGGTGCTCTTCGCCTACGGGATCGTCGTCGCCATCCCGCCGTGGCCCATCTCGTCGTCGGAGTGCAGAAGGCCTGGCCGTCACCCGACGGCACAGATCCTGCACTCCGAACCGACCTGGCTCAGAGCCGCCCGCGTAGCCTCGGCCCATGGGTGAGGTCGAGGCGTACCTCCGCACCATCGACGGCACTGATCGGGACGCGCTCGGACGCGTGATCGCGATCGCTCGCGACGTCGTGCCTGAAGCCGAGGAAGGCACCAGCTATGCCATGCCGGCGCTCCTCTACCGCAACAAGGGCCTGATTGCGACGGTCCGCACGAAGAAGTTCCTCTCGCTCTACCCGTACAGCGGCGCGGTCGTCGCATCCGTCCTCGACGCGCTGAACGACTTCGAGACCACCAGCGGAAGCATCCACTACTCGGCACAGCACCAGCTGCCCGAGGCCGTCGTGCGGCGCATCGTCCAGGCGCGACGAGCCGAGATCGACGCGAAGGCACGCTAGCCGAGCCGATGCGCCGGGTGGCACGACTTGAGGCGACTCCAGCGCCGCTGCTGGACGGACACCAGCGAACGACGACGAGACACCTGGTCCGGTCGTCGGCTGATGCACCACGGGAAGATCGGCCGCAGGGTCGTGTCGAGGAGGAGCAGGTGGGGGTCATGAGCCGCCCGGCCGGCCTGCTCGCCCTCGCACGCCCGGCCAGGGCTCCGCCGGTACTGACGACGCCCTAGTCGTGGCCGGCGAGGATGTGGCACACCTCGATGTCGGTGCAGTCGGCCGGATCCAGGCGTCGGCTCCGCTCGCGCAGCTGCTCGAGCTCGGTCTGGAGGACTTCGAGGTCGGCGATCCGTCGCCGCACCTCGACCAGCTCGTCCTCGACCAGCCGTGCGACGTGGGTGCACGGCGCCTGACCGTGCTCTCGCAGGTCGACGATGCCGCGGATCTGGACGAGGGACAGGCCGGCCGCCTGGCCGGCTCGGACGAAGCGGATTCGGGCCGCCGCGGAGTCGTCGTAGCTGCGGTAGCCGTTGGCGCCGCGCGCAGCCGGGTGCAGCAGCCCCTGACGTTCGTAGAACCGGATGGTCTGGCTCGTCAGGCCTGTCTGCTGGGCGAGCTCCCCGATCAGCATGGGCTCACGGTAGCTGCTTGACCTTGTACTGGGGTTCAAGGTTTACGGTCGCGGCGTGGACGTCACCCTGCTCTATTTCGACGGCTGCCCGAACTGGCAGGTGGCCGACCGGCGCCTGGCCCAGCTCGCGGCGGAACGGCCTGATGTGACGGTGAGCCGCCGGCGCGTCGAGACGGCTCAGGAGGCCGAGCGCCTCCGCTTCGGCGGCTCCCCCACCATCCTGGTGGACGGCGTGGACGTCTTCGCCGGCCCTCGGACGACCGTCGGGCTCACCTGCCGGCTGTACGTGACGCCCGACGGGCTCGCCGGCGCTCCGACGCTCGACCAGCTGAGGGCCGCGATCACGAAGGCCTGACCCGATGACGCAAACTCCCAGGGGGCCGCGCGGACCGCGCCAGCAGGACCGCGGCTGCACGCTTCGGCGGTGTGTCGCTCTGGGGTCGAGGAGGGTGCCATGGACGTGCCGGTGACCGCCGGGAATCCCGGGGGGTCCGACGCGGTGGCCAGAGCCGTGCCACCAGCGGGTCCTCCTCGGGGACGCCGGCTTCGTCGCGTAGTTCGCCGCACGCTCATCACGCTGCTGACGGTGGTGGTCACGGTGACGGTGGCCGCGGCGCTGGTGGACCTAACGACGGGCACGCCGCTCCCCCGGCCGGCGGGACTGACGTTCGTGGAGGCCGCGGGGGTGCACACCCGGCTGGTGCGCTGGGGCGAGCGCGGTACGCCGATCGTGCTGGTGCACGGCTTCGCCGAGAACGCCCAGGTCTGGGCACCCCTGGCTACGCACCTGAGCGTCGACCACGTCGTGTACGCCTACGACGTGGTCGGCTGGGGCTACACCGGTCAGGCCGGTGGTGGAACGAAGGACGACGAGGTGACCCAGCTGGTGGGCCTGATCGCGGCGCTGCACCTGGACCGGCCGGTGCTCGTCGGGCACTCGGCGGGCGCTGCGGCCGTCGCCGGTGCCGCGTTGCGCGCGCCGGACGAGGTGGGCGGCGTCATGTTCCTCGACGGGGACGGTCTGGACACCGGTGCCGGCGCGGGCCGCCGGCCCGACCTGAGTCGCGCACCGTGGTCCCTGTACAGCACGGCGGCCCTGCGCCTGGCGCTTCGTTCCGACGCCCTGCTGAAGAAGGTCTACGCGGCCCAGTGCGGACCGGACTGCGCCCCGCTGGACCAGGCGGGGCTGGACGTGTGGCGACGGCCCTACCGGGTGGCCGGTGGTGAGGCCGCGTTGTTCAAGCGCCTGAGCCAGCCGGTCTCGGGGTTCACGGCGGACCAGCTGTCACGCCTGGCCCAGCTGCCTCTGCCCAAGGCCGTGGTCTTCGGTCAGGCCGACACCGTCTTCTCCGCCACGGCACCCGGCGAGACCGCTCGCCTCATCGGAGCGACTCCAGCGACCATCGTCCCCGGCGGTCGGCACCTGACCATGGTCGGCGAGCCAGCCGCCGTCGCCGTCGCCGTGCGGGAGCTCTGCGCGCGGGCGGAGGCCGCCTGACCGGCGGCCACCCGGACGAGCACGACCGGCTGCCTTGGCGGTTTCTTGGCCGCCGCCCGCAACGCTGACGGGGACGTCTGCAGGAAGGCAGCCCCGTGACCAGCACCACCACCTCCGCCAAGCGCGCGACAGCGAGTCGCGTCAAGCCGTCGGACAGGCCGGTAGCGGGCATGAGCCCGACGACACCGGGGACCCGGGGAAGGGTGCGGCCCGTGACCGCGGCCGCCGGGCTGGTGGCGGTGACCCTCGTCGGGCTCGTCCTCGCCCCGCTGCCGGGGTGGACCAGCGGCGAGCTGAGCGTCGTCCAGTGGTTCTCGGCGCACCACGCACCCGCATGGGACGCGGCCGCGGGGCTGATCGGCACCGTGGTCTCGCCGCCGGTGGGGTTCGTCCTGCTGCTGGTGACGTGTGCTGTGGCCGCCCGCTGGATCGGGTTGCGGCGCGCGGCGGTGCTGCTCGGTATCGCCGGCGCGACCCTGGCCGGCGGGATTGTGCTGAAGGTTCTCGTGCATCGTCCGCGACCCGACGTCGCCCTGCTCGTCTCACCCCCGCCGGTGGACACCAGCTTCGGCTACCCGAGCGGGCACACCACCGTGGCCACGGTGCTCGTCCTGGTCGCGCTGGCCGTGCTCCCCCGCCGGCACCGGGCCTGGCTGGTGCCCGCGGGCGTGGTCCTGGTCGCAGCCGTCGCGGCGTCCCGCGTCTACCTCGGCCTGCACTACCCGCTCGACGTGACGGCGGCCGCCGTCTACGCGGTGTGCGCGTTCGCGTTCCTGTCCGCCCTGGTCATGACGAGGCCGGCCCGCAGACTGCTGGCGGTCGTGCACCTCGACCCCTGCGCACCGGACGCCCCGTCGTCCGACCAGCCGTCCGTCCCCCCTGAAGGAGACCACGCGTGATCGCTGCACTGACCACCACCGGCCTCGCCGCCACCCACGCCACGAGCGTGGCCAGCGGCCTGTCCGTCTCCCCCGAGCACCTGCTGCATGCCCTGGGCCCGTGGGCGCTGGCCGGCATCGCGGTGATGATCTTCATCGAGTCCGGCGTGCTGTTCCCGTTCCTCCCGGGCGACTCCCTGATCCTCACCGCCGTGCTGCTGCGCGCCCCGCTCGGTCTGTCCCCGTGGGCGATCGCCGTGGTCGCCCTGCTCGCCGCCGTAGCCGGTGACCAGACCGGGTACTGGCTCGGCCACCGCTTCGGCCGCCGATTCTTCACGGACGACGCCCGCGTGCTGACCACGGCGCGGCTGGCGGAGGCCGAGCGGTTCTTCGACCGGTACGGGCCGGTGTCCCTGGTCCTGGCCCGGTTCGTGCCCATCGTGCGGACCTATGTGCCGCTCGTCGCGGGCACCGCCCGGCTGCGCTACCGCCGGTTCCTCGTCTGGAACGTCACCGGCGCCCTGCTGTGGGTGGTCGGGCTGACGTTCGTCGCGCTGCTGCTCGGCGGCATCCCGTTCGTCGCCAAGAACATCGACCTGCTCGCGATCGTCGTGGTGGTCGTCTCCGTGCTGCCCCTGGTGGCCACGGGTCTGCGTCGACGCGGCCAGAATCAGGACCGTGAGCTGGTGGATGCCGACCGCAGTGCGTGAGCGATGACGGCCCCGACCCGTCGTCTGTCGCTGCTGCTCCTCGAGGACGACCCGCGCCTCGCCCCCGTGGTCGCCGAGCTGCTGTCCGACGTCTACGACGTGACCCTCGTCGCGGACGGCGCGGTGGCCCTGGAGCACGCGCTGACCGGCGAGTTCGACCTGCTGGTGCTGGACCGCCGCGTCCCGACGCTCGACGGCCTCGAGGTGGTGCGTCGGCTGCGCGCCCGGCACGTCGCCACCCCGGTGCTGCTGCTCACGGCGCTGGGCACCACGGCTGACCTGGTCGCGGGCCTCGACGCGGGTGCCGACGACTACCTGGTCAAGCCGTTCGAGCTCGACGAGCTCCTCGCCCGGCTGCGCGCGCTGACCCGCGACCACACCGGCCCGGAGAAGCAGCTCGGCCGGTGGACCTACCATCCCGGCTCCGGCGAGATCCACTCCCCCTACACCGGCCGGATCCTGCTCACCGTCCGCGAGGACGCGCTGCTCGGGATGCTTGCCGCCGAGCCGGGCCGCGTGTTCAGCCGCCCCCAGATCCTCGCCGCGGTGTTCCCGCACGGCGAGGCGGAGGGCACGGTCGACGCGTACGTGCACTACCTGCGGCGCAAGACGGACCGCGACCTCATCGAGACGGTGCGCGGCCGTGGCTACCGGCTGGGGAACCCGTGAGCGACCGGCCCCGCCTGTCCGCCGACGCCCGACGCGCGATGCGCACCTCCGTGGTGTCGATCGGCCTGGCGGTCGCCGTCACCGCGGCCGTCCTGGTCGCGGGCGTGCTGACGGTCACCGCGCTCTACCTGTGGCTGCAGTCGACCCCGTCGGAGCGTGTCGAGCCGCCCAAGCCGGGGGACCTGACGCTGTCCATCGACGCCGGCCACGTGCTGCTGGGCCTCGCGCTGGTCGGCGGCGCCGCGGTGGTGATCGCCGGCGTGGCCACGCTGTTCATCGCCCGCCGTGCCGTCCGGCCGCTGGAGGACGCCTTCGACCGGCAGCGCCGGTTCGTCGCCGACGCCAGCCACGAGCTGCGCACCCCGCTGACGGTGCTGCACGCCCGCATCCAGCTGCTCTCCCGCCGCGTGGGTCCGGACCACGAGGCGGCACCCCTGGTCCGCGAGCTGGCCGACGACGCGCAGGTCCTGATCACCATCGTCAACGATCTGCTCGCCGCGTCCGACGATGCGCAGCCCGGCCCGACGCCCGGCTCGGCGCCCGACGACGATGCCGACGTCCACGCCGTGGTCGAGGCCGCGGTCCGCGCTGCCCAGGCGTCCAGCACGGCACCTCTGGCCGTGCGGGTGCATTCCGGCGCGACCCCTCTTGCCGTGCGCGTCCCGTCGACGGTGCTCCACCGCTGCGTTCTCGCCCTGCTCGAGAACGCCTTCGCCCACTCCCCGGCGAGGGCCACCGTGACCGTGTCCGTCGAGAGGGCAGGTCGCTTCGTCGCCGTCGACGTGCACGACGAGGGCCCCACGCTGAGCGGGCCGGAGGCGGACCGGTTGTTCGACCGCTTCGCCCACCGGCCGTCGTCCTCGACGGACCGTCCACCGGCCCCCGCTGACCCCGACCGCACCGCTGCGATCCCCGCCGCACCGGATCCCACGCCCCGCCGGCCTACCCATGGTCTGGGCCTGTTCACCATCCGCGAGACGATCACCCGCCACGGCGGCACGCTCGCCGTCACGCCCACTCCGGGCACCGGCACCACGCTTCGTCTCCTGGTCCCGGTGGGGCCCACTCCAGCTCCTTCTCGGACCGTGTAGGAGCACCGCGCTCCCACCCACTGGTGCGACCGCCTCCACCGGGGTGCGCAGCATCACCGCACCGCCCCCGGCCGCCGGGTTGGCGGACCCGACCGTTACGTGGGTCGCCGCGTCCGGGCCCTGGCTAGAGCCGGGTGTCCGGGGTCCTGAGGCTCGGTCCCAGCGCGGCCGCGATCCGGCCGGCCGCGGTGCGGGCGCCGTCGTGGCTCCGTAGCCGCTCCCCCATCCGCGCTGCCGCCGCCGCCATCGCCCGGTCAGCCAACCTGTCCTGGACGGCGTCGCGGATCGCTGCGGAGCTGGCGGACTTCGCCAGCAGGCCGCCGACGCCTGCGTCGGCGACGGCACGCCCGACGATCGGCTGGTCGAGCAGCGGGTGCATGGGCACGACGAGGACCGGCACCCCGTGAGCAAGCGCCTTGAAGGTCGTGGAGTGGCCACCGTGCCCGATGAGCAGCGAGGCGTGCGGCAGGATCTGCTCGTGGGGGGCCCTGCCCCGGATCTGTACGTTCGAGGGTGCTCGGAGGCTGCCCTCGACCTGCGCGCCACCCGTGGTGACGATCGCGCGGACCGGCAGCTGCCCCAGGGCGTCGATGATGCGCCGGTAGGCGTCGGCCTGTCCCGGGAACCAGGTCGAGCTGAGACTGAGCAGCACCAGCGGCGGCTCGGCTGCAGCCCGCGGGAGCGCAGGTGCACCGACCTCGGTGGGCCCGGTCCAGTCGAAGCCTCCGCCATCGGGCTCCGGGTCCAGGTCCTGGTCGCTTGCGACGAGCCGCCTCTCGGCCCGGCCCCAGACCTGCGCCGGCACCAGGCCTCGCAGGCGGGCGGCCAACCCGACCGGCCCGCGCGCCCACCGGCCCGTCCAGAACGCGGCGAACGTGTGGAACAGCACCGTGGTCGGCACGCCGCTCCGGGTGGCGGCCTGGACCGCTGACAGCATCATGCAGTCGACGACCACGGCGTCGGGGCGCCGTTCGGCGATCAGGGTGCCGACCCGCCGCTCCACCGCGGGGCTCACGGCGACGTGGACGTACCGGGCCAGCACCCTGGCCGTGCTGGACGCCCGGGCCACCTCGAACGCCCCCAGCGGCTCCACCGACGTGGTCGCGATGCCTGGCAGCTGCGGGTCCCTGTACCCCGCCAGCTCCACCTCATGGCGCTGTGCGCGCAGCGCGGCAGCGATCGCGAGGACCGGGGGCACGTTGCCCCCTGCGTCCAGACCGATGAACATGACCCGGGACATGGGGCACCTCTCAGTCGTGAACCACAGCGGGCGTCGTCGCCGCCAGGACGGCGTCGACCAGTGCGCGCATGCGCCGAGCGGTCCAGGCCGCGTCCATCCCGCGGTCTCGACGCAGCAGCTTCCACGCGTAGACGTCGGTCACCACGACCAGCTCGTCCCACAGGGCCTCGGGGTCCCTGGCCACGTCCAGCCACGGGGCGAACACCGTGCCCACCCAGTCGCGGTGCAGCTGCCTGCCCCGCTCCGTGACCAGGCGTGCTCTGGGTTCGAAGGACTCCTGCCCGAGCAGCAGCAGGACGCCGTCCCCGCGAGCCTCGTAGTGCGTCATGAGGGCGTCGAAGGAGGCGTCGAGATCACCCGGGTCGGCGGGCCTCTCCGCGAGCACCTCCCGCACCCCCCACTCGTGGGCCGCGTCGAGCAGCCCCTCACGGCTGCCGAACTGGCGAAGCAGCGTCTGGACGGACACCCCGGCGCGCTCGGCGACCCGGGCGAGCGTCAGGGCGGCCAGGGGCACCTCGTACGCCAGCTCGGCGCACGCGACCAGAGCCGAGCGACGGGTGTGCTCGACCTGCTCGGCGCGCTCGCGCATCACGTACGCCCGGGGCGAGGCCGTCGTACGGACGCCGGGCACGGTCTCAGTCCGGCCGATATTCATGTGTGTGAGCATTAACGTGAAATAGCGGGATGTCAACGGAGCTGGACGGCCGGATGCACGCGGAGCCGACCGTCTCCTCAGCCGACCGTCGTCTGAGCTGGACGTGGAGCGTGATCAGCGATGCCCTGGCGTGCTCGGTGCCCGTACCGTCGGAGGGCCCGTGCCGCCCACCGTGGAGCCTGCGATGACCCTGGTCCGATCGATCGCCGCGTTCCTCGGCGCCGCCGTGTTCGAGATCGGCGGCGCATGGCTGGTCTGGCAAGGGGTGCGGGAGCACCGCGGTTGGCCGTGGGTGGTCGCCGGTGTGGCCGGCCTGGGGGTGTACGGCTTCTTCGCGACGCTGCAGCCGGCCGGCTCCTTCGGCCGGATTCTCGCGGCCTACGGCGGGGTGTTCGTCGCGGGGTCCCTGGCCTGGGCGATGGTGGCCGACGGCTACCGACCGGACCGGTGGGACGTCGTCGGCGTCCTGGTGTGCCTCGCCGGCGTCGGCGTCATCATGTACGCGCCGCGCAGCGGGCAGTGACGGGGGCGCCACGCGCCCCACGAACGGGCGCACCATGAACGAGCGTTCCCTGCGGTGCTGGCACTCGGCGTGCTGCTTGTCACGAGACGCGCACGTTCGACGAACCTGATGCGACGCCTGGCCCAGGTGACGCGGCCCGAGCTCGGCGCGTGGGTCGAGGCGATTCCCCAGTTCACGGGCCCGAGTCCCCGTCTGCAGACTCCGGACGTGACGAGCTCGGTTCACTAGGCTGGTGGTGCGCGCGAGCGCACGGCGCCGTGCGTGAGCCGGCCGGCTCGACCGACTCCTCCGTTGAGCGGGGAGGGAATGTCGTGAGCAGCTTGAGCGTCCCTGGCACTGCGGGTGCGGGACGGATCGTCGTCGGGGTCGACGGGTCGCGTGGTTCGAAGGAGGCCCTGCGCTGGGCGGTCGCTCAGGCCCGGCTGACCGGGCAGCCGGTGACGGCGATCATGTCGTGGGACTACCCCGTCACGTACGGCGCGAACTGGGACGTGCCGGACTGGGACGAGCACTGCGCGTCGGTGCTCAAGCAGAGCACGCACGAGATCCTCGCCGGCGCCACCGATGTGCAGGTGACGACCCGTGTGGCGCGCGGCCACGCGGCCGAGGTACTGCTGGACGCCGCGAGCGACGCCGCCTTGCTGGTGATCGGCGGCCGGGGTCACGGTGGGTTCCGAGGCCTGCTCCTGGGGTCGGTCAGCCAGCACGTCGTCACGCACTCTCCGTGCCCGGTGGTTGTCGTGCACGGGTCGGACGGGCAGAGCAAGCCGGCGTCGGTGCCGTCGGACGCCGAGGCTGAGGCGTGAACGCCGCTGCGGTGCCGAGCACGTCTGCTGCGGGCCGAATCGTCGTGGGGGTGGACGGGTCAGCCCCATCGAAGGCTGCGCTGCGCTGGGCGTTGACGCAGAGCGCGCTGACCGGTCAGCCCGTGCGGGCGATCACGTGCTGGGAGTACCCGACGACCTTCGGCTGGGTGGCTCCGGATCTGTCCGACTGGGCGGGCGACGCCGCTGACACACTGACCGCCACCGTCAAGGAGGTCACCGCGGGGCGTACCGGGGTGCCGTTGACCCAGATGGTGAGAGAAGGCAACGCCGCGGCCGTGCTGGTCGAGGCGTCGAGCAGTGCCGCACTGGTGGTGGTCGGCAGCCGCGGCCGCGGGGGTTTCGCCGGGCTGCTGCTCGGATCGGTCTCTGAGCACGTCGTGGCCCACGCGCGCTGTCCGGTCGTCGTGGTCCACGAGGCGCTCGAGTCGTGACTGCAGCCCGGCGCCTCGACCAGCGGACTCGATCCTCCACGTCGACGTCTGCGGGCATCGTTCGCTCGATGTCGGTCCAGGTCGCCGCCTCGATTCCCGGCCCGGATCTGCTGGCCCGGTTGGGGACGGATGCGGCACTGGGTCTGTCGTCGGCTGAGGTGGCCGCTCGACGGGCGGTGAACGGGCCGAACCTCGTGGCCGTACGACCGGTCGGACTGCTCGAGGTGCTGTGGCACCAGGTCCGCTCTCCGCTGCTGGCCCTGCTCGTCACGGCGGCGGTGGCGTCGTACTTCGTCGGGGAGCGCTCGGACGCGGTGATCATCGGCGTGATCGTCGCGATGTCCGTGGGCCTCGGCCTGGTCAACGAGTACCGCGCGGAGCGAGCTGCTGAGCGGCTGCACTCCCAGGTCCGCCACGGGGCGGTGGTCGTCCGTGACGGGCATCTGGCCCCCGTCGACGTGACCGACCTGGTTCCCGGTGACGTCGTGCACCTGCGGATGGGTGACGTGGTGGCGGCGGACTTGCGGCTGCTGTCCGTGGATGGTCTGGAGTGTGACGAGTCCGTCCTCACCGGCGAGTCGTTGGCGGTCGCCAAGGCAGTGGACGCGGTCCCGCCCGGCACCGCGTTGGCGGAGCTGTCCGGGTGCGCCCTGATGGGGACGGTGGTCCATGCCGGTTCGGGCCGGGGGCTGGTGGTCGCCACTGGCGCGGCCACCGTCTTCGGCCAGGTCGCGGCGGGCCTGAGCACCCGTGAGCCGGACACCGCCTTCACCGTCGGGCTGCGCAGGTTCTCCCAGCTCCTGGTCTACGTCGCCGGGTCGTTGACCGGGGCGATCTTCGTGATCAACGTCGTGCTGGCGCGTCCGCTGCTGGATGCCTTGCTGTTCTCGCTCGCGATCGCCGTGGGGATCACCCCGCAGCTGCTGCCCGCGGTGGTGTCGACCAGCCTGGCCGCGGGCTCCCGGCGGATGCGCCGTCTGGAGGTGCTGGTCAAGCGGCTCGTCTGCATCGAGGACCTCGGCGACGTCGACGTGGTGTTCACCGACAAGACCGGCACCCTGACCCTGGGCCGCACCCAGTTCATGCGCACGGTTCCCGCCGGTCCTCCCGGGAGCGGCGGGCACGGCGAGGTGCTGCGGTGGGGCCTGCTGTGCACGGAGACGCAGCCCGGCGCGCAGACAGGCGCGCTGGGCGGCAACGCACTGGACGACGCGCTGTGGTCCTCCCCCGCCGCGGATCGCGAACGCTCCGCGGTCAGCGGCTACCAACGAGTGGGGGTGCTCGGGTTCGACCACGACCGACGCATGGTCTCCGTGGTGGTCCGCAACCCGGAGGGTGCGTGCACCCTGGTGACCAAGGGCGCGCCGGAGGCCGTGCTGGCCCGCTGCGTGGACGCCCCGCAAGCCGCCACCAAGGCCCTGCAGCGCGAGTTCGCTGCGGGCAACCGTGTCGTCGCGGTCGCGACGCGGCCCACCACGGCGGCGCGACCCACCGCCGAGGACGAGCGCGATCTCCAGCTGCAGGGGCTGCTGGTGTTCCTGGACCCGCCCAAGCCCGACGCCGCACCAGCGCTGCAGCGCCTGGCCGACCTCGGGATCGACGTCAAGGTGGTGACGGGCGACAACGCCCAGGTGGCCGTGCGGGTGTGCGAGGAGCTCGGGCTGCTCCACGCCGGTTCGACCGGCTCGGCGCTGACCGGCCCCGACATCGACGGTCTCGACGACCAGCAGCTCGCGGCCGCCATCGCCGGCACGACGGTCTTCGCCCGCGTCAGCCCGGAGCAGAAGGCCCGCATCGTGCGGGTGCGGCGCCACACGGCCGGCGGGGTCGCGTTCCTCGGCGACGGCGTGAACGACGCCCTCGCGCTGCACGCGGCCGACGTCGGCATCTCGGTGGACAGCGCCGCCGACGTAGCGAAGGACGCCGCCGACGTCATCCTGCTGCGCAAGGACCTGCACGTGCTCGCCGACGGCGTCGCCGAGGGCCGGCGGATCTTCGCCAACACCCTCAAGTACGTGCTGATGGGCACGTCGTCGAACTTCGGCAACATGGTCAGCGCTGCCGGCGCATCCCTGTTCCTGCCGTTCCTGCCGATGCTGCCGTCGCAGATCCTGCTCAACAACCTGCTCTACGACACCAGCCAGCTGGCGATCCCCACCGACACCGTCGACCCCGAGCAGCTGCACCGACCGTCGCACTGGGACATCGGGTTCATCCGCCGGTTCATGCTGGTCTTCGGACCGGTGAGCTCGGTGTTCGACTTCCTGACGTTCGCGGTCATGCTGCGCGTGTTCCACGCCGGCGCACCGGAGTTCCGTACCGGCTGGTTCGTGGAGTCCCTGGCCACGCAGACCCTGATCATCTTCGCGATCCGCACCAGGCGTGTGCCGTTCGTGCGCAGCCACCCGAGCATGCCGTTGACCCTCGCCGCGCTCGGCGCCGTGGCCGTGGGCGCTCTGCTGCCGGTGCTCCCGGTGGCGGACCTGCTCGGCTTCCGGCCGCTGCCCCCGGCGTTCTTCGGCGCGCTGGCGCTCATGGTCGTGGCGTACCTCGTCCTGATCGAGCTCGGCAAGCGCGTGTTCTACGGGACCGCGCCCGCCCCGACGCCGACCGCCGTCCCGGCCACCAGGCCGCACCGCGTGCGCCGGCGCGCCGCCCGGTTCGCGCGCCGCCCCGTCGGTCCGGCCCCTCGACCGACGCCGACGAGGGCCGGGCAGGCTCGGAGCGGGCCTGGCGCGTGACACCATCGTCGCCAGGCGTCCGCCCGGGGCGGACCGCACGCGTGGGTGGCCCGGTGGGCGGCGGGCTGGTCGAGCCCGACGACCCGACGCGTCATCGACACGAGAGGCGAGCCCTATGACCGTCGTGACCCTGGTGCGGCACGGCCGCACCGCCTGGACCGAACCGACCCGGTACGCGGGCGACACCGATGTGGCGCTCGACGACGTGGGCCGAGCGCAGGCGGCCGTGCTCGGCGCCTGGGCGGCCGGGAGGGGCTTCACGTCCCTGGTGTGCTCGGACCTGGGACGGGCGAGAGCGACGGCCGAGGCGGTGACGACGAGCACCGGGCTGGCCGCTCTCGTCGACCCGCGGCTGCGAGAGCCGCACTACGGCATCGCGGAGGGCCGCTCTCTCGAGGACCTGCGGGTGTCCGAGCCGGAGGCTCTCGCCGCGTACGAGGCCGACCCGGTCGCGAACCCGTGGCCGCGCGCCGAACCTCCGGCACAGGTCGCGGCACGGGGCCTCGCCGCGCTGCGGGACGTCGTCGCGCGGGACGAGGCCGGCGCCCCCCTGGTGGTGGCGCACAGCAGCGTCCTCCGGCTCGTCCTGTGCGTCGCCCTGGGCATCCCCTTGCGGGACTACCGGCGTGCGCTCCCCCGGCTCGACCCGGCCACGGTGACGGAGCTGGACGTCCGTCCCGACGGGACCGCCGGCCTGTTTCGCTACAACGCGCCGCTGCTCGGGCCGGCCGACTGAGACGGACGCCCCGAGCCCGGGGCAGGAGACCGCAGGGCCGCCTCGAGGTCCGCCAGGGACCTGTTGCCGGACATCGGGCCCCGCTGGGTGACGGACAGCCCGGCCGCGAGGTTGGCGTAGCGCAGCGCCGTCGTCGGATCGGTGCCTGACAGGTACAGCGCCAGGAACGTGCCGCCGAAGCAGTCCCCCGCACCGGTCGGGTCGACCTCGTGGACCGCGACGCCGGGCTCGCGAGCCTCCGGACGACCCGGCTCGAAGAGGCTCGCGCCGGCTGCACCACGCTTGACGACGACGACCTGCGCCGCGCCCCCGAGCAGCCGAGCTGCGCACGCGGCGTCGGAGGCGTCGCCCAGCAGGGCCGGAAGCTCGCCCTCGCTGGCGAGGACCACGCGGGCACCGAGGAGGATGCGGCGCAGCTCCGCGACGTGCTCAGGGCGCCGCAGCATCTCCGGCCGGAGGTTCGGGTCGAAGGAGACCGGCACGCCCCGCGCCGACGCGTCGTCGACGAACCGACCGATCGCCGCGACGGCGTCCGCGCTGAACGCGGTGCTCCCCATGACGTGCACGAGCCCGACGTCGGCGAGCGCGGTGGCCGGGTCGTCGAGCCGGAAGCGACCGGACGCCGTCTCCGGCAGGTGGAACACGAACGAGCGGGCCCCCGAGGCGCTGTAGCGCACGAAGGCGACGCCGGTGGTGCCGGTGTCGTCGACGCGCACGTGCTCGAGCCCGACCCCGGACCTGCGCAGGCGGGCGAGGCACGCCTCGCCGAAGGGATCGGCGCCGACACTGCCGACGAGGTCCACCGTGGCACCGCACAGCGCTGCCTGGTCGGCGAGGATCGCCGGTGCACCCGACGGGAACGGACCGTGCCACGTCGCCGGCTCGAGCCAGGACTGGTCCACGTCAGCAGCGACCATCTCGACGAGGATCTCGCCGATGCACAGCAGCTTCGGCATCGCAGTGCCCTCCTCCGTGCATGGCGGGAGCGGGCCGGGTCCCGCTCCTCATCGACCGGACGGACGTGGCTACGCGAGGATGCGGACCCGCAGCGGCTCGGGCAGCAGGTCCCCGTGGGCCTCGACCATCGCGTTGCACAGGTCCCAGATCTGGTCGACCGTCAGGCTCGCGGAGGTGTTGGCGTCGACCATCGCGGCCTGCCGGACGAGCCGGGGGTCCCCCTCGACCGCGGCACGGACCGTCAGCGTCCCGGTGCCGATGTACGCGGCGTTGAGGGCGAGGAGCTGCGGGGGCAGCGCACCCATCGCCTGCGGGTGGATGCCTCGACCGTCGACGACCGCGGGCACCTCGGCGGTGAACGCCGCGGGCACGCCCTCGATCAGGCCGGCGTTCGGCACGTTGACCACGATGTCCCGCGGCGCGCCGGTCACGATGCTGTGGATGATCTGCGGGGCGTACTCCTGGGCCTCGTGCTCTCGCGTCCCGATGTCCTCACCGGCGCGCAGCCGGCGTCGGGTCTCCTCGTACTCCGCGACGTTGTCCCGGGAGATCTGCAGGTAGTCGCTCACCGGGATGCGAAGGCGCTCGATCTCGCTGTCGTGGTGCATGTACCAGGGCAGGTACTCGGCCGAGTGCTCGCTCGACTCCGTCGGGTAGTACCCGAGGTGGCGGTACATGTCGACACGCACGCGACGACGCAGCTCCGGGTCCGCGGCGATCCGCTCGTCGAGCCGGGGGTACAGGTCCTGCCCCGCGTGCTCCCACCGCAGGATCCAGGCCTGGTGGTTGACGCCGGCGCTGCGGTACGTCACCTCGTCGAACGGCACGCCGACCAGGTCGCTGAGCCCGCGGACGGTCCAGTACACGGAGTGGCACAGCCCGACCGCCTTGAGCGTCGGCGCGACGGCGTGCAGGTAGGCGATGTTCATCGCCATGGGGTTGGTGTAGTTGAGGAACCACGCGTCGGGACAGACCTCGAGGACGTCCTGCGCGATGGCCGCCAGCACGGGGAAGGTGCGCAGCGCACGGAAGACGCCGCCGATGCCGACGGTGTCGCCGATCGTCTGCCGGAGCCCGAACCGCGCGGGCACCTCGAGGTCCACGACCGTCGACGCGAGCCCTCCGACCTGGATCGAGTTCACGACGAAGTCCGCACCGGCCAGCGCCTCGCGCCGGTCCAGGTGGGCGGTGATCGCCGGCGCGACGCCCTGCCGGGCCGCCGTGGCGCGTGCGATGCCCTCGGCAGTCTCCAGCCGCTCGGCATCGATGTCGTGCAGCCGGATGGTCAGGTCGGGCAGGTCGGAGTAGGCGAAGAGGTCGGTGAGCAGGTCACGGGTGAAGACGACGCTGCCGGCACCCAGGAACGCGATGGTGGTCACGGGGCACGACCCTGCACCAGTGCGCTCATTCGCGCAAGACCCGCGCAGAACTGCTCACATACCGATCAACTACACCGTGTGGATCCGGACCCCCGCCTCGGCGAGTTCCCGCAGCTGCGCAGGGTCTGCACCCTGGTCGGTCACCACGTCGTCGACCCTCGCCAGGGGCACGATCCGCGCGAAGGTCGCACGGCCGATCTTCGAGCTGTCGGCGATGACCACCGAGCGTCGAGCCCGCTCGAGGAAGTTCCGGTCGGTCTGCGCCTCCATCTCGTGGTACGTGGTGCAGCCGTCCTGGGCCGACAGGCCGTCGACGCCGATGAACGCGATGTCGAGGTGGTAGTTGTCCAGCATCATCTCGGCGGCCGGACCGACCATCTCGAACGACGGCCGCGCGACCCCGCCGATCACCACGAGCGTGATCTCGGGCCGCGTCGCGAGCTCGGCGGCGATGTTGATCGCGTTGGTCACCACGGTGATCCCCCGCCGGCCGACCAGCGCGCGCGCCAGCTCGGTTGCGGTGGTGCCTCCGGTCAGCCCGACGACGGCGCCGTCCTCGACGAGCGCGGCCGCGGCCTGACCGATGCGGCGCTTCTCGGGCTGGTTCCGCGTCTCCTTGACCCTGACCGACAGCTCCTGGCCGGTGTCGCCCGCGACCGCGCCGCCGTGGGTCCGCACCAGGAGGTGCTGCGCACTGAGCGTCTGCAGGTCCCGCCGGATGGTCGCCCCGGAGACGCCGAGCCGCTCGGCGAGGTCGGTCACGTCGACGCTCCCGGTCTCCGAAGCTCGGGCGAGGATCGCGGTCAGCCTGTCGCTCTTGCGCATGTCGGCAGGCTAGGACACGCAGTCTCGTTGCGCAAATGAACGTTCTGGGCGGCGGAAGTGATCAACCCAGCCGTTCCCGTTGACGCAGGCGGCGAGTGAGCCTAGGTTCTGCGTGAAATGCGCAGCGGATGCGGTCTCTGAGACGGCAGATGCGCAAATGATCACTCTGCGCCGGACGGCGCGTTGGACCGGACCCAAAGGAGGGCCGAGGACCATGATCACAAGGCGTTCACGCGCGACCTGGCAGGGAGCTGTCGGGCTCGCTGCCGTCGCTCTCCTCGTCACCGCATGCAGCAACGGCAGCGGCGGGACGGCGGCGACGGGGGCGTCGGCGGCCACATCCGGCGTCACCATCAACGTCGCGCTCCCCGCGGACCCGCCTCCGCAGGCGGCGCTCGACCAGTTCACCAAGGACACGGGCATCAAGGTGACCTGGTCCAACTCCGACTGGGACAGCCTGCAGACCAAGATCTCCGCCGCCGCGACCGCCAAGACGTACTTCGCGGACGTGACGAACGTCGACTGGTCCCGCGCCGGCCAGCTCGGAAAGCTCGGCTGGTTCCTGCCGCTCGAGACGTACCTCGACGCGAACGCGCTCAAGTCGGACATGCCGCAGCTGGGGTCCTTCACCCTGGACGGGCACGTCATCGGCGTGCCGTACGACTCGTCCTACATGGTCACCACGGTCAACACCGACCTGTTCGCCAAGGCCGGGATCACCACGATGCCGACGACCATGGACGACTACACGAACGACCTGAAGCAGATCAAGGACAAGGGCGTCGTGCAGTACCCGCTCAACATCCCCTTCGCGGCCGCCGAAGGGCTGTCGACCTACTGGTACGAGACCACCCAGGCGTTCGGCGGCACCATCCTCGACGCCAAGGGCAAGCCTCAGTTCACCGACCCCGGCTCAGCCGGCTACAAGGCGGCCCAGTGGATGGTCGACGCCGTCAAGAACGGGCTCGTGCCGCCCGGCAACATCAACGTCAACGACAGCCAGGGCGAGCAGACCCTGATGGCGCAGGGGCAGGCCGCGAGCACCCTCTCGGACTACTCGGGCCTCATCAACAGCCTCTACAACGTCAAGGACAGCTCGACCGTCTCCGGCCAGATCCAGTACCTGCCGACCCCGGGCGTCACCGGACCCGCCTCGAACCTGTCGAACCCCGACGGCATGGGGATCCCCAAGCAGGCGAAGTACCCGCAGGCCGCCGCCAAGTTCATCGACTGGTTCAACAGCGCCGCGACCCAGGAGGACTTCGCCGGCCTGAACGGCCCGGACAAGATCTGGGGCTCGTCGTTCATCCCGTCGCGGCTGAGCGTGGTCGAGAAGCTCGCCCAGGCCGGCAGCCTCGCTGACGGCGCGCACCTCGCCGCGATGCTGAAGACCGCCAAGCCGGTGTTCCCGGAGGGTGCGCCGACCTGGTACCCGACGTTCTCCAACGCCGTCTACACGAACCTGCACGCCGCCGCCACCGGCTCGATGAGCGTCGCCGACGCCATCAAGGCGATCGGGGACGTCGCGACCCAGCAGGCAGGCAATTCGTGATCCCCGCCCCGCGGAGGTCGGCCCCGCCGACGCCGCGGGCGGACGACACCGTGCGTGACGAGGAGGTCCGGGCCGGTCGCGACGACCGGCCGGCCCGGACCACCCGTCCGCTGGTGCGGCGCTTCGACGCGCTGCCCTACGTGCTCGTCGCCCCGGTGACGCTCTTCATCGTCGGCCTCGCGATCGTCCCGGCCCTCTTCACCATCGTCGAGTCCTTCTTCACGGTGAACGAGCTCGACCCGCCCACCCGCTTCTCGGGAGTGAGCAACTTCGTCGAGCTGTTCCGCAACCACGCGGTGACGAACAGCGCCGCCAACACGGTGCTCTACGTCGTCGTCGGCGTCACCCTGTCGACCGTGCTCGGCATCGCGATGGCGGTGCTGCTGCAGCACCCCTTCCGAGGGCGCGGGGTGGTCATCGCGATCCTCATCCTGCCGTGGGCGCTGCCCGGGGTCGTCGAGGGCATCCTGTGGTCGGGCATCTTCGACCCCAACGCCGGCCTGATCAACAGCCTCATCGCCACGCTGCACCTCGGCGCCGGGGACGGCGTGCTCCTCGGCCACAACCGGCTGCTGACCGTCGGGCTCATCGGCGTCGTCCAGGTCTGGCAGATGACCCCGCTGTCGACGCTGCTGATCTTCGCCGCGCTGCAGCTGATCCCGGGCGAGCTCTACGAGGCGGCCGTGGTCGACGGCGCGAACCAGTGGCGCCGCTTCACGTCCATCACGCTGCCCTTGGCCCGCCCCGGCATCGCCGTCGCCATGGTCCAGGCGCTCATCGCGACCCTCAACGTCTTCGACCAGCCCTACGTGCTCAACGGCGCGGCCTCGACGGGGTCCTCCGTGACGATGGAGACCTACTTCGTGAGCTTCCAGAACCTGAACTTCGGTCAGGGCTACGCGCTGTCGCTGCTCGTGGCCCTGGTGACGGTGGCGCTGTCCCTCCTGGTCGTGCGCTTCGTCTACCGGAAGGTCGAGCTGTGAACGCCCGCCGTCACCCGTGGCGCACGGTGGGGCTCGTCCTCGTCGTGCTCTGGTCGATCGTCCCGATCTACTGGGCGCTGAAGTCGAGCCTGCAGACCGAGAGCGCCGCGCGCTCCCGCCCCGCGCAGTACGTCCCCCTGCACCCGACGCTCAACAACTTCCGCGCGCTCCTGGCCGGGCAGGGCAGCGTGGCCGACGGGATCCGGCGCTCCCTGGTCAACATCGTCGTGGAGTGCGCGGCCGCGACGGTCGTCACCGTGGTGCTCGCGGCCCTGGCTGCGTACGCCTTCGCCCGCTTCCGGTTCCGGGGGCGCACCGTGCTCTTCTACGCGGTCCTGGCGACGATGGCCTTCCCGCCGTACACGACGCTCATCCCGCTCTACCGGATCATGAGCGCGTTCGACCTGGTCAACACCTACACGGGGATCGTCCTGGTGTACGTGTCGGGGTTCCTCCCGCTGGCCGTGTGGGTGCTGCACAACTACTTCACCAGCATCCCGCAGAGCATCGAGGAGGCCGGGCTCATCGACGGCGCCGGCCGCCTCCAGGTGTTCTGGCACCTGGTGCTGCCGCTCGCGGTCCCGGGCATCATCTCGATCGCGCTCATCACCTTCCTCTTCGGTTGGGCGCAGTTCCTGTTCCCGCTGGTGCTCTCGACCGACCTGTCGACCCAGCCGTTGACGGTCCTCATCGCGGCGCTCCAGGGGCGGCACGTCGTCCCCTCCACGTTGATGAGTGCCGCGGGGCTCCTCGCGATCGCCGTCCCCGCCGTGATCGCCCTCGCGTTCAACCGCTACATCGTCAACGGGCTGCTCGCCGGGAGCACCAAGTGAGGCCGGAGCCGCGCCGCGCCACGGACGCGCGCCAGGAGGCGTACCGCCCGCCCCGTCCCGTGGCACGCGGGCGTGCGACGGCGGACCCCTCACCCACGACCATCTGCGAAGGAGCTCCGGCATGAGAGACGCGCTGGACGACGTGCTCGACCGCCACCGTGACGGTCTCGGCGCGGGCATCACCTCGGTGTGCTCCGCCAACCCGCTGGTCCTGCAGGCGGCCTGCGACCAGGCGGCATTCGAGCGGCGACCGCTCCTGGTGGAGGCCACCAGCAACCAGGTCGACCAGTTCGGTGGCTACACGGGCATGCGGCCCGCCGACTTCCGTGACCTGGTGCACGCCATCGCGGACCGAGCCGGGCTGCCCCGAGATCTCGTGGTGCTCGGCGGTGACCACCTCGGCCCGAACGTCTGGCGGACCTCGCCGGCCGAGCTGGCGATGAGCCGCGCGGAGGACCTCGTCCGCGCCTACGTGCAGGCCGGCTACACCAAGATCCACCTCGACTGCAGCATGGCCTGCGCCGACGACCAGGAGCCGCTGACGGACGAGGTCGTCGCGCACCGTGCGGCTCGCCTCGCGGCGGTCGCCGAGGACACCGCACGACGCGCGTCCGGTCGCAGCGACCTGCGGTACGTCGTCGGCACGGAGGTGCCGGTGCCGGGCGGGGCGCACGAGGAGATCACCGCGCTGACCCCGACCACGCCGGCGCACGCCGAGGCGACCCTCGAGGCCCACCGGTCTGCGTTCGCCGAAGCCGGCCTGCTCGACGCGTGGGACCGGGTCGTCGCCCTCGTCGTCCAGCCCGGGGTGGAGTTCGACTCCGTGCGCGTCGTCGACTACGACCGGGAGCGGGCACGCCCGTTGAGCCGCATGGTCGAAGGCCGGCGGCTGGTCTTCGAGGCGCACTCCACCGACTACCAGACGATGGACAACCTCACCGCTCTCGTCGAGGACCACTGGGCGGTGCTCAAGGTCGGTCCGGGGCTCACCTTCGCGCTGCGCGAGGCGCTCTTCGCCCTGGCCGAGGTGGAGGCGGAGCTGGTCCCCGCGGCCGAACGGTCCGACCTTCCCGCGGTCGTGGAGGACGTGATGCTGCAGCAGCCACGCTGGTGGAAGGGGTACTACGAGGGCGACGAGGCCGCCCAGCGCATCGCCCGCCGCTACAGCTACAGCGACCGCGTCCGCTACTACTGGCCGGACCCGCGCGTCTCGGCCGCCGTCGACCGGCTCTTCGAGAACCTGCGGCGGCGGCCCGCTCCCCTGCCGGTGCTCTCCGCCCACCTGCCCGCCCAGTACGCGCGCGTGCGCGCCGGCCAGCTCTCCGCAGATCCGCTCGCACTGGCGCTGGACCACGTCCGTGACGTGCTGCGCGCCTACTCCCAAGCCTGCACCGCCGAACCCGCCAGGAGCCTGTCGTGACCGCACCCTCGAGCACCGCCGGACCGGACGGCGGCTCGCTCGCCTCCGCTGACCTCGCCGGCCTGGGCGATCCGCGCGCCGGGGCGACGGGGCGCGAGATCGCGCAGCAGCCTGTCGTCTGGCGGCAGGTGGCGGCGGACACCGTCGCCCGCCGCGACGCCATCAGCGCCTTCCTGCGCCCCCTCCTGGCAGAGCAGGACCTGCGCATCGTGCTCACCGGAGCCGGCACGTCGGCCTTCGTCGGCGAGCTCCTCGCGCCGGCGCTGACCAAGCAGCTGCGTCGGCGCGTGGAGGCCGTGGCGACCACCGACATCGTCTCCAACCCCCAGGAGGCGTTCGGCGAGGACGTCCCGACGCTGCTCGTGTCCTTCGCCCGCTCGGGTGACAGCCCGGAGAGCGTGGCCGCCACGGTCCTCGCAGACCGGGTGCTGCGGCACGTGCACCACCTGATCGTGACGTGCAACGGTGACGGCGAGCTCGCCCGCGTGCACGGCGCCGCGGACCGCTCGCTCGTGCTGCTGATGCCCCCGCAGACGCACGACGAGGGGTTCGCCATGACGTCGAGCTTCACGTCGATGGCGCTCGCGACGTGGCTCGCGCTGGTGCCCGAGCCGGTCGGCGTCGATCTCGTCGACCGCGTGGCGGAGGCAGGGGCCGCGGTCCTGCGCGACCGTGCCGACGCCGTGGCGGCCCTCGCGGCCCGGGGCTACGCCCGGGTGGTCTACCTCGGCAGCGGGCCCCTGACCGGGCTGGCACGGGAGTCCGCCCTCAAGGTTCTCGAGCTGAGCGCCGGCGCCGTGGTCAGCTACTTCGACTCGTCCCTCGGGTTCCGGCACGGCCCGAAGTCCGTGATCGACGGGCAGAGCCTGGCGGTCGTCTACCTGTCGAACGACCCGTACACCCGGCAGTACGACGAGGACATCGCGCTCGAGCTGCGCCAGCAGATGTCGGACGAGAACGTCGTGGTGCTGCGCGCGGCATCGAGCGAACGGGTGGGCGAGGCCTGGGCGGTGCCGGGGCTCGACGACGCACCGGACGTCCTGGTAGCACTGCCCTACGTCCTCGTCGCGCAGATGTTCGCCCTGGACTCGTCCTTGGCACTGGGTCTCGTCCCGGACTCGCCGTCGCCGTCAGGTCAGGTCAACCGCGTGGTCAAGGGCGTGACGGTGCATCCGTACGACGGACGGTGAGCGGATGTTCCTCGGCATCGACAGCGGTGGCACGAAGACGGCCCTCGTCCTGGTCCGGCCCGACGGCAGCATCGCCGCTCGCGCTCAGGCGCCCAGCTGCTACTACCTGGGCTCGACGGAGGGTCCGGCGCTCGTGGAGCGCGTGCTGCGCGATGCGGTGGTCGAGGTCTGCGGCCGCGCCGGGGTCACGGCGGCGCAGATCAGCTTCGCGTTCGTGGCCCTCCCCGCCTACGGCGAGGTGAGCCGTGACCTTGCCGCGCTGGACCGGGCTCCGCGAGCGGCTCTCGGTCACGACCGGTACGCCTGCGGCAACGACATGGTGGCCGGGTGGGCGGGCTCGCTGGGCGGGGTCGACGGCATCAACGTCGTCAGCGGCACCGGGTCGATCTGCTACGGCGAGCGCGGCGGCCGGCACGTCCGCACCGGCGGCTGGGGCGAGCTCTTCGGCGACGAGGGCTCGGGGCACTGGATCGCCGTCCGGGGCCTGCAGGTGTTCTCACGCATGAGCGACGGCCGGCAGCCGGCCGGGCCCCTCCTGGGACGCGTGCGCGAGCGGCTCGGGCTTGAGTCGGACCTGGACGCCCTGGACGTCACGCTCGGGCAGTGGCACGGGGACCGGCGCCGTGTCGCCGCGCTGTCGACGGTCGTCGCGGCCGCAGCGGCCGACGGGGACGAGGCGGCCGCGGCGATCCTCACGGGAGCCGCGGCCGAGCTGGTCGCACTGGTGGACACGGCCCGGCGACGTCTGGGGTTCGCCGCGGACGAGCCGGTGCCCGTGTCGTACTCGGGTGGTGTGTTCGCCTCCCCGTCGGTGCGCGAGGAGTTCGTCCGACTGCTCCTGCGGGCCGACGCGGAGTACGACGTGCGGCTTCCGCTGTACCCCCCGGACATCGGTTCCGCGCTCTACGCGGCGCGGCTGGCGGGAACGCCGCTCGACCCACCGGCGCTCTGGCGGCTGCGCGACGGGTGACGCCCTTGCCCCCGGCCGCCGGAGGGATGAACCTGGAGCCCCGGCGTCTCCGGGCTCCCACCACCACCGCCGGCCCGCTGATCGCCGTCCGGCTGAACGTGCTCACCCGCAAGACCTTGGGCGGCCTTCAGACGGACCTGCACGGTCGCGTCCTCGACGCGGCGGGGCAGCCCGTCCCGGGGCTGTACGCCGCTGGTGAGGTCAGCCGCTTCGGCGGCGGTGGGATGCACGGCTAGAGCGCCCTCGAAGGAACCTTCCTCGGAGGCTGCCTCTTCTCCGGCCGGGTCGCGGGGCGTGCCGCCGGCGAGCTCGGCTAAGACCTTCTCGCCCGTCAGTGCGGAGGCTCGGCGGGGCCAGGCTTGGCCGCCAGCCCGGCCTGCACCTCGGCGAGCACGCGCGCGTGGATCTCCTCGGACAGGGCGTGGATCAACCGGGTGAGCTCGGTGTTCTCCTTCAGGAGCGACTCCTGCTCCTGGTAGTCGTGGTCGGCCTTGGCCCGCTGGAACGCTGCCTGCCTGTTCTGCCCGATCATGACGAAGGTCGACAGGAAGATCGCCTCGAGCGACACGATGAGGGTCAACGTCGGCCACGGTGACTGCTCGAACCACGACATCCAGACGGCGAACAGCAGGATGTGGAGATACACGAACCACATCGAGCCGGCGAACGACGTGATGGCGTCGGCGACCCGCAGCTGAAGGCTCGCGGCGCGATGCTCCGCCTCGGCGAGCACGGTCGGATGAACCAGCGCCAGATCGGCTCGCTTCAGCAGCGTGCGAGGCCGCAGGTGCGGGATCGGGTGCTTCCGGGGGCTGGCCGGTGCGCCTGCAGCGCTGCTCATGGGCTTCTCTCCGCGGTGCGCGGCGAGCCGATCCCGCCGGTCTGCGACCGAGGCTAGAGCCCGAGCTCGACCAGCCCCCGCAGGGCCCTGCGCGCGGCGCCGGGCGTGGAGAGGTGAGCGGTGCGACATTCGTTTCGGAGTGCACTCGAAACGGAGTACGCTCCGTAATCAGTCGGCGACGACACCCGCCGACGACCCCGCCCACCCGGAGGATCCGTGACCAACCCGCCAGCACCCGGGCGGCGTGAGCGCAACGCCCGCGAGAAGTACTCGCGCATCTTCGAGGCCGCGTCGGCGCTCTTCTCCGAGCACGGGTTCGACGGCGTGACCACCCAGGAGATCGCCGAACGTGCAGACGTCGGCGCCGGCACTCTGTTCCGCTACGCGGCGACCAAGGGCGAGCTGTTCCTCATGGTCTACAACGAGCAGCTGCGCACCGCGATCGACGAGGGCGACCGCAGGGCCGCGGTCGAGCCCGACGTGACGGCGGCGGTGAACGCGCTCGTCGGGACGGTGCTGAGCGGTGCGCACGACCTGCGCAACGCGGCGGTGTACCAGCGCGAGCTGCTGTTCGGCGGTCCCACGGAGAAGTACCGCGGCGAGGGGCTGGCCCTGGTCGGTCGCCTCGAGGACCTCGTCGCGGCCCGTCTGCTCGACGCCGTCGACGCCGGGCGCCGGCACGAGCCCGCCCACGCCGTCGGCGCCGCCCGTGCCGCCCGGAGCGTCTTCGCGGTGCTCAACCTGCTGCTCGCCCAGCCGCTGACCGGTGCACACCCGGGTGCCGACACCGCCGAGGAGCTGCGCGAGCAGGTGGCCCAGATCGTCCAGGGTTTCCTGGCGTCGTCCGTCGAGGACACCTCCCGCTAGCCATCCGGCCCCCGGGACGACTACTGCGAAAGGCAAGGCGATGTACTACAGCATCGGCAACTACGAGGCGTTCGCGCGTCCCCGCAAGCCTGCCGGCGTGGACGACAAGACGGCGTGGTTCGTGGGTGCGGGGCTCGCCTCGCTGGCCGGTGCCGCCTTCCTCATCCGCGACGGGCAGATGCCGGGCTCGCGGATCACGATCCTCGAGCGGCTGCGGCTGCCGGGCGGTGCGCTCGACGGCATCAAGGAGCCGGAGAAGGGCTTCGTGATCCGCGGCGGACGTGAGCTCGAGAGCCACTACGAGCTGCTCTGGGAGCTGTTCCGGTCGATCCCCTCGCTGGAGATCGAGGGGGCGAGCGTGCTCGACGAGTTCTACTGGCTGAACAAGGACGACCCGAACTACAGCCTGCTGCGGGTCACCGAGAAGCAGGGTCAGGACGCCCACACCGACGCGAAGTTCGACATGTCGGAGAAGGCCCAGAAGGAGCTCATCAAGGTCTTCCTCGCCACCCGTGAGCAGCTGGAGAACAAGCGGATCAACGAGGTCTTCTCCCCCGAGTTCTTCGCCAGCAACTTCTGGCTGTACTGGCGGACCATGCTCGCGTTCGAGGAGTGGCACTCCGCCCTGGAGATGAAGCTGTACCTTCACCGGTTCATCCACCACATGGGCGGGCTGGGCGACATGAGCGCCCTGCAGTTCAGCAAGTACAACCAGTACGAGTCCTTCGTGCTGCCGCTGTACACCTGGCTGCTGGACCAGGGGGTCGTGTTCCGGTTCGAGACCGAGGTCACCGACGTCGACTTCGACATCGACCCCGCCACCGGTCGCAAGCAGGCCACCCGGATCCACTGGGTGTCGGGCGAGAAGGGTGCCCCCGGCGACGGCGTCGACCTGTCCGAGAACGACCTGCTCTTCATGACCATCGGGTCGCTGACCGAGAACTCCGACAACGGCGACCACCACACGCCGGCACGGCTGGACGAGGGGCCGGCACCGGCCTGGGACCTGTGGCGGCGCATCGCCGCCAAGGACCCGTCCTTCGGGCACCCGGACGTCTTCGGCTCGCACATCCCCGAGAGCAAGTGGGAGTCGGCGACCGTCACCACGCTCGACGAGCGGATCCCCCGCTACATCGAGAAGATCGCCGGCCGCGACCCGTTCGCCGGGAAGGTCGTCACCGGCGGCATCGTCACCGCGCGCGACTCCAGCTGGCTGATGTCGTGGACCGTGAACCGGCAGCCGCACTTCAAGCAGCAGAAGCCGGACGAGATCGTGGCGTGGGTCTACGCGCTGTTCGTCGACCGGCCCGGCGACTTCGTCAAGAAGCCGATGCAGGAGTGCACCGGTGAGGAGATCACCCAGGAGTGGCTGTACCACATGGGTGTTCCGGTGGAGGAGATCCCCGAGCTGGCCGCCACGGGCGCCAAGACCGTCCCGGTGATGATGCCGTACGTCACGGCGTTCTTCATGCCTCGGCAGGCCGGCGACCGGCCGGACGTCGTGCCCGACGGATCGGTGAACTTCGCCTTCATCGGCCAGTTCGCGGAGACCAAGCAGCGGGACATCATCTTCACCGTCGAGTACTCCGTGCGGACCCCGATGGAGGCCGTCTACACCCTGCTCGACATCGATCGCGGCATCCCCGAGGTGTTCGGCTCCACCTACGACATCCGCACGCTGCTGCAGGCGACCAGCGACCTGCGCGACGGTGCGCCGCTCGACATCCCGGGCGGCCCGCTCGGCCGTCAGGTGCTGAACGGCCTGGTGGGCGGCACCCAGATCGCCACGTTGCTCGCCGAGCACGGTCTCGTCCGCGGCTGACCGCCGTCCCGACCCGCTCGACCGAGCGCACCAGCTCGGTCGAGCGGGTCGACGGCCCCGTCTGTGCCTCGGCCTGCTCTACATCGCCGCCGGGCGGTCCGAGGCGAGCAGCGCCGAGCCGGAGGGCGCCGGCCCGGGTCGGCCCAGGAGGTAGCCCTGGCCGTAGTCGCAGCCCATCGCGCGCAGCGTGTCGAGCTGCTCGGGCCGCTCGATGCCCTCCGCGATGGTCTTCGCGCCCAGTGCCCGGGCCAGCTGGACGATGCCGCTCACGAGCGCCGCGCTCCTGGCGTCCGAGTCCACCGTGCTGACGAACGCCACGTCGATCTTCAGGATGTCGATGGGGAAGTCGAGCAGGTAGGCCAGCGAGGCATGCCCGCTGCCGAAGTCGTCCAGCGCGATCGTGACCCCGAGGTCGTGCAGGGCGCGGACGTGGCCGAGCGCCGTGGGACGGTCCCGCACGATGGCCGTCTCGGTGATCTCGATGCACAGGCTCGCCGGCCGCAGGCCCGCGTCCAGGAGCGTCGTGCGCACCTGGGAGAAGAGGTCGGGCTCGCTGAGCTGGTGCGCCGAGACGTTGACCGCCATGACCACGTCGCAGCCGTCACCCTGCCATGCCGCACCTTGCCGGAGGGCCTCGCGCAGCACGAACCGCCCGATCGGGCCGACGGTCCCGGTCCGTTCGGCGAGCGGGATGAAGACGGAGGGGGACGCCGCACCGAGCGCCTCCCCGTCCCACCGGCACAGCGCCTCGAACCCGGTGGTCCGGCCGGTGCTCAGGTCGACCACCGGTTGGTAGTGGACCGTGAAGTCCCCGCGTTCGAGGCCGCGAAGGAGGACTCGCGCGGCACGAGCGTCGCGAGCGAAGTCGATGACGGAGACGCGCGACTCCCCCGTCAGCCACGCCACGACGACGCCGACCGTCAGGAAGGCGACCAGGCGTGCGACCCACGCCTCCGGGGTCTGAGCCAGTCCCGCCGCCACGTCGAGCGGCATCAGAGGACCGGTCACGATCCCCGAGAGGCCCGCGGTAGCGGCCGCACCCACCCACCCGAAGCGCCCGGCCGCGAAGATGATCGGCAGGTAGAACATCTGGGGCAGCACGGACTTCGTTCCCCCGGCTGCATACGTGCCGAGCCAGGCGGCAGCGACCGTCAGGACGATCAGCGCTGCGGCGAATGCGGGGCCGGTTCGCGTCGACGTGTCCAGGAGGTGCCCGAGGCGTTCGCGGGTGTGCGACGACATCCCGGCCTGCGCGGTGTCGCCCACCCCGCCGGGGAGCTTCACGAGGCGTCCCCCGCGACCGAGGCCGGCGGGTGCCCGACGTAGCGAGTCCGGGCCTGGCCGCCAGCCGCGGCGGTGCAGCTCAGATCGGCCACAGCTCCCCCGGAGTCGTCGGGCGTCCGGCTGGCGGTCGCCAGGCGAGGCACCTCTGCGTGCATACCAGAGAATCGACCGGCGAGGGTCCGGTCTGAGCGCTGAGGCCGGGTGGAGAAGCTCCCGGCGGACGGTCGTCGTGCTCGGCGTGCGCGGGTAGAACGCCCTACCGGTGCCGACGTCGAGGCCGCAGGGCGCCGACGAGCGGCAGCACCGACCCGGCCATGAGCACCTTGGCGAAGGTCGGCTCGGCACCGTAGAGCACGGCGCCCGCCAGCAGGAGGGCCGCGAAGACGATAGCCATCGGGATCTGCCGCACCGAGCGGTCCAGCTGCCGGACCCGCAGCTCGAGCAGCGGCGTCTTCACCGAGAGGTCACCGCGCTCGACGAGGGTCAGGATGCGGTCGGCGCGCGCAGGAAGCGCCACCAGCGACTGCGCGATCTTGGCGCCTTCGGTGGTGATCGTGCTCCACAGACCGCCCTCGCCGGCCTCTCCGGAGACCAGCGTGGTGGCGTACGGCGTGATCGACGTCCACAGGTTGAAGTCGGGGTTCAGCCCCGCGCACATCCCCGACAGGACCGCCAGCGTCCGGCCGAGCAGCAGGAGGTTCTCCGGCAGCTGGAACGGCATGCTGACCAGCAGCTCACGGAACTGCAGGCCGATCTCCGCCATCTCCTTGTGGCTGATGTTGCGCAGGTCGCTCATCGCCATGCCGCCGAAGCGGTCGAACACCTGGGCCACGGCGAGGTCCATCGCCTTGGTGTCGGCGGTGGGCAGCAGCACGCCCATGGACGTGAAGGCGGCCACGAGCCGGGCGGAGTCCTGGATGCCGACGGCGATCAACGCCTCCCGCAGCGAGGTGCGCAGCGTGTCGGGCACCCGTCCGACCATCCCGAAGTCGATGAACGTCAGGCGGAACTGCCCGGGGTGCCCGTCGACGGGCGAGACGAAGAGGTTCCCGGGATGCGGGTCGGCGTGGAACACCCCGTCGTCGAAGATCTGCTGCAGGTAGGTCTCCACCAGCTTCTCGGCGACCTGTGCGCGGTCGATCCCCGCGGCGGTGATCGCGTCGTAGTCGCCGAGCCGGATCGCCGAGACGTCCTCGAGGGTCAGCACCCGCAGCCGTGAGTGCTCCCATGCCACCCGCGGCACGCCGACCCGGTCGTCGTTCTCGAAGACCCAGCGGAAGTGCTCGGCGTTGCGCGCCTCGGCGGTGTAGTCCAGCTCCTCCAGCGTCGTGGCCGCGAACTCCTCCACGAGTGCCGGCACGTCCGCGCGGCTGCTGACGGGCCGGTACCGGGTCAACCAGCGACCCACCCGGCGCAGGGCTGCGAGGTCGACGGCGACGATCCGGTCGATGTCCGGCCGCTGGACCTTCACGACGACCTGCGCGAACCCCGCCTCGGCCGCGTCGGCGTCCCGGAGCACCGCCCGGTGGGCCTGGCCCAGCGAGGCGGCAGCCAGCGGCGCCTCGTCGAACGTCCGGAAGGCCTCGGCCAACGTGCACCCGAGCTCCTGCTCGGCGCACCGCCGGATGTCGGCGAACGCCGCGGGCGGCACCTCGTCCTGCAGACCCGCCAGCTCCTCGGTGATCTCGGCCGGGAGCACGTCCAGGCGTGCCGAGAGGAACTGGCCGACCTTGATCATCAGGCCGCCCATGGCCAGGGCGAGCGCCCGGAACCGCACCGCTGTGCGACGGTTCCGGTGCGCCCGGCTGGAGTCCGACCACCGCTGCAGCCCCAACCGGGGCAGGACGATCTCCCAGAAGATGAAGCTCGCCGTCACCCCGGCGAAGAAGGTGACGATCCGCCGGTACCGGGCGCGCAGCCGGGGCGACTCCGTCACGTCTCAGTCCTGGGCGAGCAGCGTGTAGACCTGCTTGCGCGCGCCGTTGAGGATCTCGATGGTCGACATGATCTGAGTCTTGTCGCCGGACTTGCCGATCTGCACCACCGCCGCGGCCAGCCGCATCCCGGCCTCCCGCAGCGCGGCGTACCCGGTGACGTCGGACTGGGCGGCCGCCACGTCCCACGGCGCGGGCTCGTCGGTCAGGTCGGCAACGGCCGCCCTGCCGGCATCGGTGAGCGAGAAGACCCGCTTGCCACCGCTCTCCGCGGCCACGACCAGCCCCTCGTCCGCGAGCAGCTGCAAGGTGGGGTACACCGAGCCCGCGCTCGGGTTCCAGGTGCCGCCGCTGCGCGCGGACAGCTCCTGGATGATCTGGTAGCCGTGCATCGGCTCGTCCGCGAGCACCCGCAGCACCGCGGTGCGGATGTCTCCGCGCCGGGCGCGCCCGGGGTACGGGAAGCGGGGGCCCGGTCCGCCCATGCCGAAGCCGGCGATGTTGCGGGCGAAGCTGCCCAGGTCGGGACCGAACGCTGCCTTGCTGCTGTGGTGGTACATGGTCCGACTCCTCTCGATCGCGATACTCGACGATATATCGCTAAGCATCGCACAGATTGGACGAGGATGGCATCGTCAACCGGTCCCGGGTCCCCCGCTCGCCTCGTCACGCCTCGGACCGGGGTACGTCACGCGACCGTCGGCGCCGACCACCGGCGTCGCGCCCCACTGTCCGAGCCGGTGCACCCTCGGCTCGGAGTCGCCGACGATGTGCCGCACGGTCCAGCCACGGGCCGTCAGGGTGTTGGAGATGAGCAGTCGATGGCAGCGCCACGGCATCGGCTCGGCACACATGACGGCGACGTGGCGCTCGGTGGCCAGCTGCAGCAGCTCGTCGATCCCCTCCTGGTACGCCGGCAGCAGCGTGTAGTCGGCGTAGTTCTTGAAGCTGGCGTTCTGCCAGCCGGAGTTGATGCGGCTGTCGACGTCCTGCTTGGCGCGACGGCCACCGAGCTTCTCGAGGTGCACGTAGCCGACGGAGGCCTGCGCCAGCCACCCCGGCATGAGGTCGCGGCTGAACTGCGGGCTGGTCCGCGAGCCGGGGTGGGCCCGGACGTCGGCGAGCAGGCCGATGCCGTTGGCGGCGAGCCTGGCGACGAACGTCTGCTCCGGGCACGTCCAGTGCCCGATCGTCCAGATCTCTCTCATCCCCGAGCTCCTCGACAGCGCGAACGGTGGACGGCCCTACCGACCCGTCGGCTGGTCAACGGCCCGTGGCCGTCTGACCGCGCCCTCCCGGTAGACCGACACGGTGGCCTCGCCCTCGAGCCAGAATCGCCAGGGGTACGCCGTCGCGTCACCGCCGAGCCCGCTGATGCCCACGCGTGGGCCCGTCCTCACGCGGGCGCCGGACGAGCCGGTCGGCGGATCACGGAACGGCGCCCGCACCACGAAGGCGCCGCTCGGCGAGCAGACGTCGACGCCGTTGTCGTCGCGGCCGAGCGCCAGGGTCTTCGCCAGCCGCGCCGGCCCCCTGGCCAGGTCCCGGTCGCGGACACCGGCCCTGCGGGAACGGGCGAGGTCGAGCCCGTCGACCACCTCCCCGGCCCGCATCAGCACACCGCTGGCGACGCCTGACGAACCGCACACGAGGTTGGCGCACCAGTGCATCCCGTAGGTGAAGTAGACGTACAGGTGCCCGGGCTCGCCGAACATCACGCGCGTGCGCGCGGTGACGCCCCTGAAGGCGTGCGACCCGGGGTCGTTCGACCCGTCGTACGCCTCCACCTCGGTCAGCCGGACCGTGACGCCCGCGTGCGAGACGGTGCAGCCCAGGAGCTCGGGTGCGACCTGCAGGACCGGCCGGGCGAAGAAGTCGCGCGTCACCTCGTTCAGCGGCACATCGTCTCCCTCCAGGCCGCGTCCCGTCGTGGCCGGCCACCTGGCCGAGGTGGCGCACCGGTCTGCCATCGTCGCCCGTCCCTGCGCCCGTGTCGCGCAGTGACGCCACCCACGGGCGCCTACGTTTGCCGCATGGCGGCCGCGCGCACCCGCAGGGCGAGGGCGGCCCGTCGGCGCAAGCGGCGGATGGACAGCGTCGAGCACGACCTGACCGACGCCCAGTGGGCGGCGATCCAGGCCGCCTGGGGCGGCTGCGCGTACTGCGGAGCGGTCGGGACGCCGCTGCAGCGCGACTGCGTCCTCCCCCTCTCTCGTGGTGGGCGCTACACGCTGGACAACATCGCGCCGGCATGCCGCTCGTGCAACGCCAGCAAGTGCAACGACGAGGTCACCGGCTGGCTGCGGCGCAAGCGGCTGGACGAGAGCGCCTTCCTGCTGCGCCACCTCGAGATCACCGCGGCCCTCGTGCAGCGGTTCGCCGCGGAAGGCGGGCCGAGGTCGGTGGTCCCGGAGGTCGGCTGACCTCGCCGCCGGGGGTCGGTAGGACCGACGTGGTCGGAGGTTCGGCCCCGCGGCTCCGAGGACGCCTCAGGCCGATCGGCGCCTGAGCGGGCGCCCGAGGCGAGGCGTCCGGCCGTGCGCCGAGGGACGTGCCGCGTGGTGGCTTCCCGCGCGGCCCTTCGACGATCGGGCCGGACCGGTGCGGTCGCCATCGTGAGGCTCGCCCCACCGCGCCTGCACGGCGAGCCGCTCCGTGTGCAGCCGGTCCGAGTCGGGGTGGTTCGGGCCGGCCGTCGGCCAGCCGGGTCCGCGGACCAGGGGGACGAGCGGCGCCACGAGGAGAGCCAGGAACAGGAGGACGGGGAGGAGTGACATGTCTCCAGCGTGGTCGCGGGGCCCGGCCCGCGACAGTGGCAGAAACGACGCTGTTCGGCAAGATCCTGCCACAACGATTAGCATCGCCAGATGCTCCGTACCGTTGGTGTGCTGCTGGTCGACGGGCTGGCGATGTTCGAGTTCGGGGTGGTCTGCGAGGTCTTCGGCATCGACCGCACCGACGAGGGGGTCCCGTCGTTCGACCTGCGGATCGCCGCCGCCCGGCCCCGCGTCGACGCTGCGGTCGGCGTGCGGGTGGAGGTCACCCACAGCCTGGCCGAGCTCGAGGACGTCGACCTGCTGACGATCCCGGCCGCCACGATCGGCCACTACGACGAGCGGGCGCTCCGGACGGTTCGAGCCGCACACGCGCGCGGCACCCGTCTGCTGTCCGTCTGCTCGGGGGTGTTCGTGCTCGCCGCGGCCGGCGTCCTCGACGGTCGGCGTGCCACCACGCACTGGAGGTACGCCCGAGAGCTCGCCGAGCGGTACCCGACGGTCGACGTGGACCCGGACGTGCTCTACGTGGACGACGGCCAGGTGGTGACCAGCGCGGGCACAGCCGCCGGTATCGATGCGTGCCTGCACGTGGTGCGCCAGGAGCTCGGCGCCGGCGTCGCCAACACGATCGCGCGGCGCATGGTGGTCCCGCCCCAACGTGACGGCGGACAACGCCAGTACATCGTGGCGCCCGTCCCGGAGTGCGACGACGACGCGCTCCGCGACGTGCTGGCGTGGGCCGAGGCCAACCTCGCCGAGCCGCACAGCGTCGCGTCCCTGGCGGCCCGCGCCCTGGCGTCTCCCCGAACCTTCGCCCGGCGCTTCGTGGAGCAGACGGGCACCACGCCGGCGCGGTGGCTGACCGCCCAACGCGTCCAGCGGGCTCGGGAGCTGCTCGAGGAGACCGACCAGGACATCGAGGCGGTGGCTCGCGCATGCGGCTTCGGTTCAGGTTCGCTGCTGCGGCACCACTTCCGAGCGGCGGTCGGCGTGCCGCCCCTGGACTACCGCGCGACGTTCGCAGCCCGACGGCGCCCGGTCGCGTAGCCCAGGCGCGGACGTCGCCGCCCCCGCCGGCGCCGGGCCCAGACGCTCCACGGCATGGCCGCCCAGCTTCGTCCGCTCGGCCTTGGAGCGCTACTTGTGCGCGGTCGCGGACGCAAGCGCGAGCACGAACCTGGCCTGCTCGACCATCGCGACGTCGAGGAACGTGCCGTCCGCCAGGACCAGCGCGCCGACGCCGGCGGCGGGCGACCGCTCGAACCGGCGGGGTCAGACCGGGGAGAGCACCACGATCGGGCTCGTGGTGGGCTTGAGGGAGCCTCCGGTCGGCTCGACGGTCACCGCGAGGGAGTCTCCTGCCGCGTAGCGGTGGGTGAGGACGACGTAGTCGTCCGGGGTCGCTCGCACGATGCGTGCGCCGGCGGCCATCACCGCGTCGGGGACCGGGACACCGTCTCGGACGACCCACAGCTGGTAGACCTTGCCGGCCCCCGGCTCCTGGAGCCCGGACGCCGTGAATAGGGCTCGGTCCCGGGACAGCACGCCGACGACCGTGCCACCTCCGGGCACGTCCGCTCGGCGAACCTGGGCGTGCGGGTCGGCGAGCAGGTCGACGACCTCCTGCTGCTGGGCCTGGACGCGGTGGACCTCCTGGGTCTGACGCCAGGCGAGCACGCTGGGCACGGCGGCCGCCACCAGGGCTGCGGCAGCGACCGCCACCCAGAACGTGCGGCGGGGGCGGCGTCGCGGTGTGCCGCGCTCCCCCACGACGGGGGCCGGCGCGGTGACCTGCCGCTCCTCCGAGATCCGGTCGAGGACCGAACGGCGCAGCTCCGGCGGCGGTGCTGCGGACGTGGCCGCGCCGAGCACGGCGGCGGTCGCGCGCAGCGTCTCCAGCTCGCGCGCTGCGTCGGGGTCGGCGGCGACGAGGTCCTCGACCCGGCGACGGTCGAGGTCGTCGACGGCGTCGAGCGCGTAGGCCGCGAGCAGGTCGCGCGGGTCGCTCGTGCCGTCGGGCGGGTCCGGGGTCGTCATCGCTCCACTCCCAAGCAGTCGCGCAGGCGGATGAGCCCGTCGCGGATCCGGGTCTTGACCGTGGCCACCGGGGTGGCGAGATGGTCGGCGACCTCGCGGTAGGTGCGCCCGCCGTAGTACGCCAGCACCACGGCCTCGTGCTGGGTGGGGGTCAGCCCACCCAGGCACTGCCGCACCCGAGCACGGTCCATGGTGCCCTCCACCTCCTCCGCCACCACGTCGAACGGTCGCTCGAGGTGCGTGTCCATCACCCGTTGGTCGCGGGCTCGCTCCGCCTGGACGGAACGGACCCTGTCCACGGCCCGGCGGTGCGCCAGCGTCAGCGCCCAGGTCCGGGCCGAACCGCGCAGGCGATCGAACCGTGGGGCCGTGCGCCACAGCTCGAGCATCACCTCCTGCGTCACCTCCGCGGCGTGGTCGCGGTCCCGCAGCACCGCCAGGCACGTGCCGAAGACGCCGGACGACAGCGCGTCGTACACCTGGGCGAAGGCCTGCTGGTCGCCGCCGGCGGCGCGCTCGAGCAGGTCGTCGACGGAGGTGGTGGGTGCGACGTCCGCCTCGTCGGGCGCACCTCTCGACGCGGTGGCCATGAGCGTCAGTGTCGGGCACGTCGGCTCGCCGGGCGCGGCGAGCTGCCGGGTGGCTCGTTCGCTCACGGGTCCAGGTGGCCGAAGGCGATGACGTTGTCCACGTAGTGCCCCGTCGAGCGGTCGTAGGCACCGCCGCACGTGATGAGCCGGATCTCGGCCCGCGACGTGGCGCTGCCGTAGACGAGCTGCGTGGGGAACTGCGCCTTGGGGTAGCGCGCGATCGTGTCGATCGTGAACGTCGCGACGGTGCCGTCCTGGCGGGTGACGTGCACCAGGGCGCCGGGGGCGAGCTCGCCGAGCCGGTAGAACACGGCGGGCCCGCTCTTGCCGTCCACATGGGCCGCGATGACGGCCGCTCCCAGCTGGCCCGGGGTCGGGCCTCCGGTGTAGTAGCCGGCGGTCGCGTAGTCCGTCGGCGGCGGCAGCACGCCGTCCGCGCCGACGTTGAGCGGGACGAGGTTCGTCGTGTGCACGCCGATGCTGGGGATGTCGAGCGTGACGGGGATCGACGCCGGCAGGATCGGGCCGAGGTCGGGCTCCGCGGCCGGCGCGGCGGTCGCCGAGGGCGACTGCCCCACCTGGAGTTCCGTCGGGGGGTCGGTCGGGGCGTCGGTCGGGCTGGGCACCGACGTCGCAGCCACCCGGCTCAGCGGCGGCGCCGGAGGCCCGGCATGCGCACGCAGCCCCACGACGAGGGTCAGGACGCCGGCGAGGGTGCCGCGGCGGCCGTGGAGGGAAGGGAGGGAGGACATCACGCCTGCGTGCGTGCCCGACGCACGACGTACGCCCCGGTGCCGAGACCCGCGAGGAGCAGCGCACCACCGGCGAGCAGCAGACCCTGCTCCGGCTGAGCGGCCGCGCCACCGCCACCTGTCGCCATGGCGCCGACCGGGGCCGCCTTCAGCACACCGCACAGCGCCGGGTCCGTCGCCTCGGCCGGCAGCTTCGGGTCCAGGTCCGACATCGCGGTGCCGTCGTACTTGCCGTCGCCGTTGTAGTCCACGCCGTGGATGACGACGACCGCCTGACCGGCCAGGATCGCGGTGGCGACCTCGGGTGCCACGGTGATGTCGCCGCGCTGGTAGGAGAGGTTGCCGCCGGGCGCCGTGTCGAACCGGTCGACCGCGAGGGCGCTCGACGGGCTCGTGTCGCCGGTCTTGGTCAACGACACGACGACCGGGCCGTAGGCCGGGCCACCCTCGGTGGTGGTGAGGTGCCCGTCCTTGTTCGTGTCGTCCGCCGCGGCGGGGCACTCGTGCCGTGCGTCGGCGCCGAAGTGGATGTGGGCGGCGTGCGGCTGGTCGGCGAGCAAGCCCTTGGCGGCCAGCGTGACGCTCACCACGTCACCCTTCACGGTGACCATGGCGGTCCCGCTGCCGTTGACGCCGTTGAGGGCGACGGGTGCCAGGTTGGCGTTGCCGCTGCCGTCGGCGGCCATCGCCGTGGTGACGCCGAGGGGCAGCAGGGCGGCCGCCCCGATCGCCGCGGAGGCCAGCTTGAGGCTCGTGCGCATGATGACTCCCTGTCAGGGCGGAACGCTCCGCCCACACGTGCGGGTACTGCGGACAGCAGTGGTTCGGCGCCCTCGCGTCGGCGGATTGGTCCGGGAGCGGAGAAGTCTGCGCGAGTCGGGCCGGCGGCAGCCGGGCAGCGGGGACCGGCCCGCGGTGGGTCGGCCGTTGCGCCGCAGGAGTGAACTTCGCTGCGCCGCGTGACCGTGCGCGGGCCCGGCACCGATATCACCGGTGAGAGGCGCTGCGACGGCGCAGCCCCACGGTTGCGGAGGTCACCATGAGCGGCACTTTGACGGGCGCGTTGCTGACGAAGGTCGCGGGGTTGAGCGTGGCCGGCAAGGCAGCGGTCGGCGTGGGGATCGCCGCGGTGGCGGTCGGCACGGTCGCGGCGGCGCCCGCGGTGGCACAGCAGTTCACCGGCTCGGCGGCCCTGCCGGTGCCGTCGGTCAGCGCCTCCGCGTCGGCCACCCACGCGCCGAACGCGCACGCCAACCCGCACGCCACCGCCCACCCGGGCCCGAGCGACCTCCCCTCCGCCGCGGCGTTCGGGCAGAGCGTCGCCGCGGACGCCCGCGACGGTGGGGTGGACGGCCGGCAGATCTCCCAGCAGGCGCACGCCAAGCCCGGGCCGACGCACTCCGCGCGCCCGTAGGTCGCCCACCCGGCGCGCCGCCGCAGGGCCGCTGGTGCGGCCCGGGACGCGTGCACCGGACGGGGTCGGCACACTGACGCGGTGAGCGCTGTGGAGCGGGTCGCGTGACGACCATCGGTGCGGTCGCCGTCGAGCTCTACGGCCTGCCCCTGGAGCAGTTCACGGCTGCCCGCGACGCGCGCACCAAGGAGCTGCGCCGCGAGGGTGACCGGACGGTCGCGGCGCAGGTCCCCCGCCTGCCGAAGCCGAGCGTGGCGGCGTGGGCCGTCGACCTGCTCGTGCGGCACGAGCGGGACCTGGTGGAGCAGCTGGTCGAGCTGGGGGCTGCGCTGCGCGAGGCGCAGGGGACGCTGGCCGGTGAGCAGCTCCGCGAGCTCGACCGGGAGCGCAGGCGGCTGCTGACGGCGATCGGCCAGCAGGCGCGAGCTCTCGCCGAGGCTCAGGGTCAGCGCCTGAGCGACTCGGTGCTCGGCCAGGTGCAGGCCACCGTGCACGCCGCCATGGCGGACCCGGCGGCCGCCGCCGCCGTCAGGTCGGGTGTGCTGACCACGTCGCTGGAGACGTCGGGCTTCGGTCCCGTCGACGTCGACGGGGCCGTGGCCGTGATCGGCGCAGCACCGCTGCCCCACACGCGGCGAGCGGCCGCCGACACCGGCCCTCGCTCCGCTGAGGACTCCGGCGTGGACGGCGCGCGCGACGCTCGCAACGAAGGGGCGTCAGGCACCGGAGCGGGGCGAGCCGAGCAGCGTGAGGAGGAAGGTCGCCGCCGCCAGGAGGAACGGCGTGCGGCTGAGCTCGCTGAGGCGCGCGCCGACCTGGCTGAGGCCGAACGGCTGGACGGACGCGCCGCTGGGCAGGCCGCGACAGCGCATCGTGCCGTGCAGGAGCTGGACGAGCGGCGCGCGGCACTCGCTGAGCGTGCTGAGAGGCTGCGGCACGAGCTCCAGGCCCTGCAGGACGAGGACGACGAGCTGGCCGCACGACTCACGGAAGCCCGAGAGGCGCTGCGCCAGGCCGCGAACGCCTCGAGATCGGCCGGACGGGCGGCGGAGCACGCCCGCGCCAGGGTCGAGCGGCTCGAGCGGTAGGGCGCTCGGGCTCGACCGTCGTGACCCGCGCCCCTCGTCACCCTCGAGCGCTGGCCGCTCCGACGAGCGAGCAGGTCAACCGTGGTCGCCGCGTCTGCCTCCAGGATGTGGCGCATGGACCTCGTCGCGCTCGCTCGCCGGATCGTCGCAGAACGCTTCCCGGAGGCTCGGGCGGCCGTGCTGGCCGGGAGCGTCGCAGCCGGGCGTGCCACCGCCACCAGTGACCTGGACATCGTCGTGCTGGCCGGCCCCGACGACCGCGTGCGGGAGGCGGTCCGCGTGGAGGGCGTGCCGGTCGAGCTCTTCGTCCACACGGACGAGTCGGTCGCGTACTGGTTCGAACGAGAGCGTGAGCAGGGCGGGTGCACGCTGGCCCACATGCTGGCCACCGGCCTGCCGCTGGCGGGGGTCGAGGTGGCGCAGCTGCAGGAGCTGGCGCGCAGGCACCTGGCTGCCGGGCCCCCGGTGTGGACCGCGGAGCTGCTCGAGTACCGCCGGTTCGCGCTGACGGATGCGCTCGACGACCTCGCGGGCGCGACCGACGCCGGTGAGCGCGACGTCGTGGCCGGTCAGGTGCTGGTGATGGCCGCGGAGCTGGCGCTCGGCTCCCGTGGGGCCTGGCTCGGCACGGGCAAGTGGCTGCTGCGCAGGCTGCGGGAGGACGACCCTGAGCTCGCCGGCCAGCTGCTCACCGGCCACCGTTCCGCCGTGGCGAGCGGCGACGTGAGCGGACTGGTCCGCGGGTGCGACACGGTGCTCGACCGCGTCGGGGGCCGGCTGACCGAGGGTTTCGTCCGCCGCGGCAGCTGAGCGAGGCGACGGATCGGGCGACGGCAGCGGATGCTCCCCGATAGTCGGAGCACGTGCCGACTGAAGGCCGCCTGATCGATCCTGCCGATACTGGACCGCTTGCGCGTTCAGGCGTGCGCAACCTGGGCGCACCTGGTGCGGGCTGCATCGAAGCACCGGCCTCCCGGCACCTCCATCGACTGTCTCATCTTTCGAACCTGATCGGTATTGACCGAAGTGATGCGCTGCTGTTCACTGACTGGCGTCCGCAGGCACCGCAGCCGGTGCCGTCGTCATCGCAGACGGGGGTCCGGTCATGGCGTTCCTGCGAACCAAGGCAGTGCTCTGCGCCCTCGCGCTGGGCGTGGCGGCCGTCGCCGTCTCCCCCGGTGCCCAAGCCGCTGGGGACCGGGCGGCCGCCGCGCAGACCGGCGCTCCCGCCGGTGCCGCCTCAGGTACCGGGACGCACTTCCTCGACGACGCGTCCTACCTCGCCGGCTTCAACGACCAGTCCTGGTACGAGGCGAACATCCCCTTCGTCGACCTGCCCGACTCGACGATCCAGTCCGTCTACTACTACCGCTGGCGCACCTTCAAGGAGCACCTGCGGTACACGAACCCGACCGACGGGTGGATCTCGACGGAGTTCCTCGACTGCTGCGGGTACGCGGCCCCCTACCAGGCGATCGACGCCGCAGCCGGGCACCAGATCACCGAGGGCCGCTGGCTGCGCGACACCAGCTACGACCAGGACTACGTGCGGTTCTGGCTCACCGGACCGGGTGCGGGACCCAAGCCCGCGACCGACGCCGTCAACGCGGACACGACGGACTGGGCCCACGAGTACAGCTTCTGGCTGGCCTCCGCCGCCTACGGGCAGGCGCAGGTCAGCGGGGACTTCCGGCCGCTCGTCGCGATGCTGCCCGAGCTGGTGCGCCAGTACCGCGGCTGGGACAAGCAGCTCGACCCGACGCTGGGGCTGTACTGGTCGGTCCCGGTGTGGGACGCGATGGAGTTCTCGGCTTCCTCGTACCGGTCGAGCGACCCGTACCACGGCGGCGCGGGCTACCGGCCGACGATCAACGCGTACCAGTACGGCGACGCGGTCGCGATCAGCAAGATCGCCGAGCTCGCGGGGAACACCGCCCTCGCCGCCGAGTACGCGACCCGGGCGAGCGACCTGAAGGCCGCGATGCAGCGCTGGCTGTGGGACCCGTCGCGCGGCTTCTACTACGCGATGGCGCGCGACGGCAACCCCGGTCACCAGCTGCTCGACACCCGCGAGGAGATCGGGTTCGTGCCGTGGCAGTTCGACGCGGCCGACTCGAGCGACTCCGGCGCCTGGGCGCAGCTGCTCGACCCGAAGGGGTTCGCCAGCGACTTCGGGCCGACGACGGCGGAGCGGCGCAGCCCGCTGTTCATGTACCAGGCCGGGGGCTGCTGCCGGTGGGACGGGCCGAGCTGGCCCTTCGCCACCTCGCAGACGTTGACCGGCCTGGCGAACCTGCTGGACGACTACCCGGCGCAGAGCACCGTCACCAGCGCCGACTACGCCGCCGCGCTGCACACCTACGCCGCGACGCAGATGCGCAACGGCGTCCCGTACGTCGCCGAGGCCCACGACCCGGACCAGCCGAGCTGGATCTACGACGCGTACGACCACAGCGAGGACTACAACCACTCCACCTACGACGACCTGGTGCTGTCGGGGCTGCTCGGCCTGCGTCCCAGCACCACCAGCCACCTCGACATCCGTCCGCTGGTGCCGTCGACCTGGGACCACTTCCTCGTCGAGAACGTCCCGTACCACGGTCACCAGGTCACCGTGCTGTGGGACCGCGACGGCAGCCACTACCACCAGGGCGCCGGCCTGCGCGTCTACGTCGACGGCGCCCTGTCGACGACCTCTCCGACCCTGGCGCCGTTGAGCGTCGAGGTCGGCGCCGTCACCCTCGGCGCACGACCGACCGATGCGGCGCCCCGCCTGGTCGACGACGCGACGAACCCGCTGCGCACGGGCTACCCGATGCCGATCACCTCCTACACCTGGCGCTTCGACGACCCGTGGAACGCGATCGACGGCAAGGTGTGGTTCAACGAGGTGCCCGAGAACACGCGCTGGACCAACTACGCCTCTCCCAACGCCCGGGACTGGTACGGCGTGGACCTCGGGGTGCCGACGCCGGTCAGCGACGTGCGCTGGTACGGCTACGACGACGGCGGCGGGGTGCGGCCGGCGGCGGCGCACGAGCTGCAGTACTGGGACGGCGCCTCCTGGGCCGACGTGCCGGGTCAGACGCGCGACCAGGCCGCGCCGGTGGGCAACGGCCTGAACGAGATCACCTTCCCGGCCCTGACGACCAGCCGGATCCGCCTGCTGTTCACCAACCGGCCCGGCGCCTACGTCGGCGTCACGGAGCTCCAGGCGTGGAGCCCGTCCAGCGACGCGATGTCCGTCGGGATCGGTACGGGCGACCCGGTGCCGGTCGACGGTCCGACGACCGTGCCGATCACGCTGCGGAACACGACTGCGCAAGCCCTGCGGCAGGTCGCGGTCACGCTCGCGGTGCCGGCCGGGTGGACCGCGACCCGTCCGGATCCGGTCCCCGCGATCGAGGGTGGCGCTACCGCAACGGTGCACGTCGTCCTCACCCCGCTGGCCGGCGACCGGGGCGGCACCCTCGCCGCCGTCGTCGCCACCGCGGACTATCTCGGTCCGGCGCACGTCGCCTCGAGCACGCACGCTCGGCAGAGCGTCCGCACGGCCTTCCCCGCCGGTCAGACCGACCCGGTCGGGTCGTGGCCGCTCGACGAGGGCTCCGGCACCGTCGCGCACGACACCGCCGGCGGGCACGACGCGACGCTCGTCGGCGCGCCGGCGTGGGTCAGCGGGGTGTCCGGCTCGGCGATCCAGCTGGACGGGAGCAGCCAGTACGGGCAGACGAGCGGTCCGGTGCTCGACACCGTCGGGAACTTCAGCGCCGCCGCCTGGGTGCGGCTGGACTCGACGGGTCACTTCGCCACCGCGGTGAGCCAGGACGGCACCACGACCAGCGGGTTCTTCCTGCAGTACTCGGCCGCGGACCAGCGCCTCGCGTTCGCCACCGGGGAGGGCCGTGCGCTCTCGGACGCCGCGCCCGTGGTCGGTCGGTGGTACCACCTGGTCGGCGTCCACGACGCGAACGCCGGCACCTACACCCTCTACGTCGACGGGCAGGCGCAGGCGGCGGTCAACCACCAGGCGCCGGGCGATCCGTCCAGCGGTCCGCTGGCGATCGGCCGGGCCTTCGCCGGAGGTGGGAAGACCGACTTCTGGCCCGGCGCCATCGACGGCGTGCACGTGTGGGACCGGGCGCTGACGCCCGCCGACGTCGCTGCCCTCTACGCCTCACGGACCTAGCAACGCTGCTCGCAGTCGTCCTGGACGAAGCCTCGAACAAGGGAGCTCAACGGTGACATCCCCCCTCGCAGCACGCAGAGCTCGGCACCGGCGACGACTGCTGCCCGCGGCGGTCGCCGTGGCGGCCGTCGCCGCGGTCACCCTCACGGCGACCGGCCCGGCCGACGCCGAGACGGTGGCCGCACCCACCGCCACGTCCGGGGCGGTCACCTCCGGTGACGCACGGTTCGAGGTGCTCTCCCCCACCCTGATCCGCACGGAGTACTCCGGCACCGGCCGGTTCGAGGACTCGGCCACGTTCAACGTGGTCGGCCGCGACGGCTTCGGGCGGACGCCCTTCACCACCGACACCAGCGATGGCTGGCTGACCATCCGGACGGCCGCGGCCACCCTGCGCTACAAGGTCGGCTCCGGGCCCTTCGGCAAGGACAACCTGCAGCTGTCCCTCGACGCGGGCCGGCAGAAGGTCGACGCCGCGCCGTGGGCCTCGGCCGTCCCGCCCACGTGCGCCGTCGGCGTGCTGTGCGAGGCGGAGGACCTGTCGCTGGCCGGGGTCACCGTCGCCACCGACCACGCGGGCTACACCGGACGGGGCTTCGTCGCCGAGATCGCCAGCACCGGCAGCTCGGTGACCTTCACCGTGGACCCGGCCCAGGCGTCCACCTACGACCTGGCGCTGCGTTACGCGAACAGCTGGGGCGGCGACGGCCAGAACACCACGCGGACCATGAGCGTGGTCGTCGACGGCGGTGCCCCGACCCAGCTCTCGCTGCCACCGACCGGCAGCTGGGACACGTGGGCGCTGGCCCGGGTGCCCGTCGCGCTGACCACCGGCCTGCACACCGTGCGGGTCCAGGAGGGTCCCGGGGACACCGGGCACGTGAACATCGACAGCCTGGCGGTGCTCGACCAGGGGGCGGCGTACCCGGCCCCGTCGAACCCCGCACCGCTCCCCTGCGCCTTCGGCGACGTCTGCCAGGCCGAGACGGGTGCGCTGTCCGGCGGTGCCAGGCTCGCCGCCGACCACAACCAGTACTCCGGGGCCGGCTTCGTCGCCGGTCTGGAGCAGGCCGGTGCCGCGGATGCCGTCACCGTCACCGGCGTGCCGGCGGCGGGGACGTACGACCTGCAGCTGCGCTACTCGAACTGGGCGGCGGGCAGCCAGCCGGTCCAGCCCCGCCGGATGTCGGTCACCGTCGGGTCGGCGGATCCCGGGTCGGTGACGCTGCAGCCCACCAGCAGCTGGGACACCTGGCGCATCGTGGCCGTCCCCGTCACCCTCGCGGCCGGCCAGAACACGGTCACCCTCGGCTGCCCGGACGCGGCCAGCTGCAACGTCAACCTCGACACGGTCGCCGTCACGGCGACCGACAGCCCGCTCCTCGCGCCGCACGCCCCGCTCGGCGGGTATCGGCGCAGCCTGGACGGCCAGAACGGGTCGGCACCCACGGCCCCGGGCCTCATGTACCAGGACGGCTGGTCGCTTCTCGACGACACCGCCTCCGCCCTGCTCGACCCGTCGACCAAGGCCGTCACGCAGCGTCCGTCACACGCGGGCAGCCCGTACCAGGACGGCTACGTCTTCGCGTACGGCACCGACTACGCGCGAGGCCTCGCGGACCTCGGCAGGCTCACCGGTCCCTCGACGCTCCTGCCGCGCTGGGCCTACGGCGTCTGGTACTCGGAGTACTACGACCGCACGGCGGCGGACTACGAGAGCACGATCCTCCCGGCGTTCCGGGCCCACGGCGTGCCGCTCGACGTGCTCGTCGTCGACACCGACTTCAAGTCCCCGAACCGGTGGAACGGCTGGGAGATGGACCCGACGAAGTTCCCGGACCCGACCGCCTTCTTCAGCTGGGCGCACGGCCAGGGGCTGCACACCAGCCTCAACGTGCACCCCAGCATCCTCAGCTCCGACCCGCAGTTCGCCCAGGCTCAGGCGACGGCCGGCGGGACGCTCGCGCCCGGCGGCTGCTCCGGCGGCGGCGCGGGCTGCTACGTGTTCGACTTCGGCAACCCGGCCCAGCTGACGGCCTACTTCGGCCTGCACCAGCCGATCTCGAAGGCGGGCAACGACCTGTGGTGGCTCGACTGGTGCTGCGACCAGTCGCTGTCGACCCTGCAGGGCGTGACCCCCGACTCGTGGATCAACCAGCAGTACGCCACCGACGCGTCGTCCCGGATCGGCCGCGGGTTCGCGTTCTCCCGGGCCTACGGCTCCCTCCAGGCCGGCGGGTACAGCAACGGCTCGGCCGTGCCGACCGGACCGTGGGCCGACAAGCGGACCACGCTGCACTTCACCGGCGACACCATCTCCACGTGGGACTCGCTGAAGTTCCAGATCGGGTACACGCCGGGTGAGTCGATGGCGACCGGGCTGACCAACATCAGCCACGACATCGGCGGCCACACCGGCGGGCTCCAGCTGCCCGGCACCGAGCCGGGCTCCACGCAGCTGCCCGGCGACCTGTACGCACGGTGGGTGCAGCTGGGCACCTTCCAGCCGGTCGACCGCCTGCACTCCAACCACAGCGACCGGCTGCCGTGGCAGTACGGCGCGGACGCCCAGGCATCGGCTACCACGTTCCTCAACCTGCGCGAGGACCTGCTGCCGTACACCTACACGCTGGCCCAGCAGGCGAACGCCACCGGTGCGCCCGTCGTCCGGCCGCTCTACCTGCAGTACCCGGACCAGCAGGACGCCTACGCGAGCTCGGACAGCGAGTACCTGTACGGGCCCGACGTCCTGGTCGCGCCGGTCACCACACCCGGCACGACGGCGACGACCAAGGTCTGGTTCCCGGCCGGCTCCTCGTGGACGGACTACTTCACCGGCACGACGTACCAGGGCGGCACGACGGCCGACATCACGACGGGGCTCGACACGATGCCCGTCTTCCTGCGGTCCGGCGGCATCCTCACCACGCGGACGGCCGACGTGACCAACGACGTGCAGAACCCGCTCGACGCCGTCACGGTCACCGCCGCCGAGGGCGCCCCGGGCTCCTTCACCCTCTACGAGGACGACGGCACCACCACGGACCCGTCGCAGCACGCCACGACCCGCATCGACTACGTGCTGGACGGGAACACCCACCGGCTCACGGTCGAGCCCGCCGCCGGCTCGTACCCCGGCCAGGTCGCCCGACGGTCGTGGACCGTCAGGTTCACCGACGCCACCGCACCCACGATGGTCAAGGTCAACGGTCACACCGTCGGGACGGACGCCTGGAGCTGGGACGCCGGGACGCGGACCCTGACCGTCCGGGCGCCCGCACAGGCCACGAGCAGCAAGCTGGCGGTCAGCTACAAGTAGCGCACCGGCCGACGGAGCCCCGGAGGGAGCGATCCTCCCGGGGCTCCGCCGTGTCTGCTCCGCAGCGCTCACCCGCCGGGTCGACCGGCGTGGCGCGCTCCGCCGGATAGCCTGGCCTCGCTCGGGCGCCGGTGCCCGCAGCACCAGGGGGAGGCCGGTGTCCCAGAGCACCTTGGAGGGCCTGGGTGCGCGCACGCCGCAGGCGCCCCAGTTCGGCCACGACGCGTTGATCGTGTGCGACACCCTGGTGCGCATCTACCGGAGCGGGCCGGTCGAGGTGCAGGCCCTGCAGGGCCTCGACCTGCTGGTGGACGAGGGTGAGCTGGTCGCGGTGGTCGGCGCCTCCGGCTCCGGCAAGTCGACGCTGCTGCACGTGCTCTCCGGGATCGACCAGCCGACGGCCGGCCGCGTCCGGGTGGGGCCGTGGGACGTGATGGCGATGTCCCGCCGCGACCGGGTCGCGTACCGCCGGACCATGGTCGGGTTCGTGTGGCAGCAGGCCGCGCACAACCTGGTCCCGTACCTGACGGGCGTGCAGAACGTGCTGCTGCCGATGGCCTTCGCCGGCGTGGGCCGTCGGGAGCGCCAGCGCCGGGCCGCCGAGGTGCTCGGCATGGTCGGGGTGCGGCACTGCGCGGACCGGCTGCCGCGGCAGATGTCCGGCGGCGAGCAGCAGCGCGTGGCGATCGCGGTCGCGCTGGCGAACTCGCCGCGCGTGCTGCTCGCCGACGAGCCGACCGGCGAGCTGGACACCGCGACGTCCCAGGAGGTGTTCGAGGCGCTGCGGACCGCGAACCGGGATGCGGGGGCGACGGTGGTGGTGGTGACCCACGACCCGACGGTCAGCGAGCAGGTCGCCCGCACGCTCGCCATCCGGGACGGTCGGACCAGCACCGAGGTGCTGCGGGCGACGGCCGGGCACGACGGTGCCGCCCCGGCCGCCGCGCAGGAGTACGCGGTGATGGACCGGGCGGGACGGGTGCAGGTCCCTCGCGAGTACCGCGAGGCGCTCGCGCTCACGCACCGGGTCCGGCTGGTGCTCGAGGCGGACCACGTCAGCATGTGGCGCGGCGGTGGCTCGGGCGGGCGGCGCGGGTCGGGCTCCGACGGCGACGGGTCGGAGCGGTGACCACCGGGGCTGCCGTCGCGGTGCGCGGCGTTCGTCGGACGTTCGGCGCGGGCCGCTACGCCGTGCATGCGGTGGACGACGTGTCGTTCGACGTGGCGCCCGGTGAGCTGGTGGCACTGGTCGGCCGTTCCGGGTCGGGCAAGACGACGCTGCTCAACCTGGTCGGCGGGCTCGACAGACCCGATGCGGGATCGGTGAGCGTCGGCGGGGTGGACGTCACGGGGCTCGACGAAGCCGGGCTGGTGCGGTTGCGGCGGGACACCGTCGCCTTTGTCTTCCAGACGTTCGGCCTGATCCCGGTGCTGACCGCGGCCGAGAACGTCGGCGTCCCGCTGCGGCTGCGCGGGCTGCCGGTCGCCGACCGGGAGCGGCGCGTGCGGCTCCTCCTCCAGCTGGTCGGCCTCGCGGACCACGCCGCGCAACGGCCCACCGAGCTGTCGGGCGGGCAGCAGCAGCGGGTGGCGATCGCCCGCGCGCTGGCCGTGTCCCCGCGGCTGCTGATCGCGGACGAGCCGACGGGGCAGCTCGACATCGAGACCGGCCTCTCCGTGATGGCGCTGATCCGGGCCGTGGTCGAGGCGGAGGGCATGACCGCGATCGTCTCGACGCACGACCCGGTGATGATCGCCCTGGCCGACCGGGCCGTGCGACTGGTCGACGGCCGGGTCGTCGATGCGTGAAGGGCCGTCCCGGCACGGTGCGCCGGCCGGACCGGCTGCGGACCTGACGGTGGTCCGGCCCGTGCGGACGCCGTTCCTGCTGCTGCGACGCGCCCGGGCCCAGGCAGGCCTGCTGACCTGCGTCACCGCGCTGGCCGTGGCCGGAGCGACGCTCGTGGGGCTGTGCTCGTTGCTGCTGACCGCAGCTCAGGACCAGGCGCTGGAGGCCGCCGTCCGCGGCACCGCTCCCGCCTCCGTCGCCGTGACCGCGGCCGTCACGATGGCGGACGACGCGACGCAGCCGGACGTGGTGGCCGCGGCGCTGGCCCAGGTTTCGGCGACCGCGACCGCGGCGTTCCGTCCGTTCCCCACGAGCACCTCGGTGTGGGCCACGTCCACCCCGCGGTACCTGGCCCCCATGCCGGACGGCGACCTGCGTGCGACCTACCTGCTCGAGGGCGACGACCTGACGGAGCACGCCGTGCTGACCGCCGGCACGTGGCCCGCGCACGGCACCGCGCTCACGCAGGTCGCCCTGCTCGACTCCACCGCGCGACTGCTCGGCGTCGCGCCGGGCTCGACGGTGGTTCTGGCCGGGGCGCCGCAGCACCTGGGCGAGGCCCCGGCCGACCCGCTGACCGTGCAGGTGGTCGGGACGTTCACGCCGCGGCGCGGGGACCGGACGTGGGACCGGGACCCGCTGGGCGCGGCCGGGTACGCACCGCGGGGTGCCAGTCTGCCGACCTACGGTCCGCTGGTGGTGGCGCCCGGCACCCTGGTCGGGCACTCCCCCGTCGCCCGCTTCCACGTGGTGGTGACGCCCGACCTGCACGGCGCGACGGTGACCGGCATCTCCGCGGCTCGCGGCGGTCTCGACGGGCTGCGGACGGCGCTCGAGCAGGGCCTCGGTGCCCGGGCCCAGGCTCTGGCGCTGACCGACGACTACCCCGACGTGCTGCGGCGGATGCGCCAGCAGCTGGGGGTCACCGACTCCGAGGTGCTGGTCGCGGCCCTGCTGGCCGCCGCGCTCGGTGCCACCGCCCTCGGTCTGGCGGGGCGGCTGCTGGCCGACCGCCGGGCCGGCGAGACGGTGCTGCTGCGCGCCCGTGGCGCCGCGGGGAGCCAGCTCGCAGCACGGGCGACGGTCGAGGCTCTGGGGTTGGCGGCGGTGGCGGGCGGTGCCGCCGTCCCGCTCTCGGTCACCGCGTACCGGTCGTTGGCGGCGGTCCCCCGGCTGGCGGACGCGGGGCTGTCGGCCGCGACCGGCGTCACGGCGACGCTGGTCATGGCGGCCGTGAGCGCAGCGGTGGCGCTGTGCGGGGTGCTGGTGGTCGCTTCGCTCCGTGCGACGCGACCTCCCGGACGGCGTTCACGGGTGGGGATGGTGGCGCGGTCCGGCGTGGACGTGATCCTGGTGGGCCTCGCGGTGGTCGGGTACCTGCAGCTGCGCGCGCACGGTGTGGCGAACGGCAGCGCGGTCGACCCCGTGCTGGTGGCGGCCCCGGTGCTGTGCCTGGTGGGCGGAGCCGTCGTGGCCCTGCGGCTGCTGCCGTGGGTGGCCCGGCTCGCCGAGCTGCACGCCTCGCGGTCGCGACGGCTGGTGCTGCCGCTCGCCGGCTGGGAGGTGGCTCGTCGGCACCACTCCACCGCGGGCGCCTTCCTGCTGGTGCTCGCGACCGCCGGTGGGACGTTCGGGTTGACCTTCGCGACGACGTGGGAACGGTCCCAGGGGGCTCAGGCCGATGCCCAGGTCGGCATGCAGCTGCAGGTCGACCCGGGCGCCGTCGCGGCCGGCGACGAGGGCCCTGCGCTGGCGGCCGCCACCGGCGGGGTCCCGATGGCGGTGGCTCAGCGGCCCGTCGCCCTCGGCACCCACCTCGGCCTCGACGCCACCGGGGCCGCGCCGCAGCTCGTCGCGACCGACGTCCGACGCGGCTTCGGTGCCGCACCCCCACCGCCCGGCACCACCTGGGACGACGTCACCGCAGGGCTCGCGACCGCCCGACCCGCCGGACCGCTGCTGCCTGGCGACGCCCCGGCGGCGCTGGAGATCACCGGGACCACGGCTGACGGGACGCCCGTGCTGGTCACGCCCTCGCTGGTGGTGCGGGACCGGTGGGGCGGCCAGGCCGTCCGGCCGGGCGCTCAGGTCCCGCTGGACGGGCGGCCGCACCGGGTGGACGTGCCCCTCGGCGGCGCCGGCGGGCTGCCGGCGGCCGACCAGGTCCAGGTGACCGCCCTCGACCTCGCGCTGGCCCTCGGTCCGGGTGCGGCACCGCCGGGCGGCTTCGACCAGACGACGACCTTGACGGTCTCCGTCGTGCTCCGGGGCCCGGCTGCGCCCGCCGGGACGTCGGCGACCTGGTTCGGCGCGTCGCCCCCGAACGGGTGGCAGATCACCCGCGGGGCCGAGGTCAGCGAGCACGACGGTGCGGACGGAGCCGCCGTCACCGCCACGGCGTCGGTGTCGCTCACCGGTCTGCTGTACACGAGCGGGAGCCTGCTGCTCGTGGCGGGCGAACCTGCCGAGGAGGTACCGGCGGTGGTCAGCAGGGCGCTGGCCGACGAGCTCGGCGTGGGTCCGGGCGGCCGACTGTCCCTCATGGTCGACGAGGCCGCGCTCGACGCCCGCGTCGTCGGCGTGGTGCCGTACGTGCCGTCCGCCGTGGGGACGCGGGCGGTGCTCGTGGACCGGACGACCCTCGATCGCGCGCTGCTGGCGCTGCACGATCTCGAACCGCTGACCGACCGGTGGTGGGTCGACGGTGTGCCCGACCCGGCGGCGGCCGCCGCCGCGGTCAGGGCGGCGGGCCTCGGACAGCCCACAGCGCGTGACGGTCTCATCGCGCAGCTGCGTGACGGACCGCTGCGGATCGCGTTCGTCGCGGCGATGTGGACCCTGGTGGCGGCCGCGTGCGTGCTCGCGCTGTCGGGGACGGCCGCGCACGTGGCCTCGATGATCGGCGCGCGGAACCTCGAGGTCGCCCGCCTGCTGGGGCTCGGGATGTCCCGGCGGGCCGTCCGCGCCACCTTCCTCGCCCAGCACGCCGCGGTGTGCGTGGTCGCCGTCGGCGCGGGCGCGCTGCTGGGAACCGGGGTGAGCCGCGCGCTCGGCCCGCTGCTCGTGGTCTCCAGCACCGGCGGTCGTCCTGTGCCGGAGGCGTTGGTCGTCTGGCCGTGGACGTCGCTCGCCGTCCTCGTCGGGCTGCTCGTCGTCGGCTCCACCGTGGTGGCGGTACCCGTCGCGCGGGCTGCGGTGCGGCGCGCCAGCGCCACCCATCTGCGGATGGACGTGCAGCCGTGACGTCCGTCGAGGTGTCCCGCGGCAGGCGGGCGCGGCGCACCTGGACGGGAGGCGGCCTCGCCGGTCTGGGACGCCGGGCGGCCCAGGACGCGTGGCCGCTCGCCGTCCTCGCCGTCGTGCTGCTGCTGGCCGTCGTCCTGGCCGACGCCGCCCCTCGTGAGCTCCGGCGCGTGGCGGACCACGCGGTGCAGGTCGTAGTCGCCGCCGGGCCGTCGGCCGGTATCACGGTGACGGCACCGTTCGACCAGCACGTCGTCGAGGCCGTCCGCGACCCCGGCACGGCGGACCAGCTGGCCGAGGACGCCGGGCACATCCGCGGCGCGCTCCCGACGCCGCTGGCGAACGTCCTCGGTCCACCGTCGGCCGAGATCAGCACCACCGAGCTCACGGAGGCGACGCCGGCCGGCCCGGCCCTGCTGCGGCTCGCCTACCTGTGGCGCGACGGGTTCGGCGGTGTCGACTGGGTCGAGGGGCGGGCACCGGGCGCGTCCACCGGCGGTGACATCTCGCAGGGCCAGCCCTGGCCTGTGGAGGTGGGGCTCTCCGCACCCGTGGCGGCCCTGACCGGAGCGCATCCCGGTGACCGCCTCACCGCCAGCGCGCCCGACGGTCTGAGCGTCCAGCTCACGGTCAGTGGCGTCTTCCAGCCGCGGGACCCGGGCGACGCGCTGTGGACCCGGATCCCCGGGATCCTGCAGCCCTCCGTGCGGGGGGCGGGTGCGGGACGGACCGTCGCCCTCGGGGCACTCCTCTCGGCGCACTCGGTGCCGGACGTGCGTCTGGCGCTCGATCCGCAGGCCGTGAGCCGCGTCATCGAGTTCCCGGTGCGGCCGCAGGCGCTGCGGTTCGCCGACCTCGGCGCCGTGGCGCGCGCCGTGTCGGCGCTGCAGGCGGCCCCGACGGACCTGGGTCTGGCGGGCCCGCGGCCGACGGTCTGGACGCAGCTCGACCAGGTCGCCCGACGGGTCCAGGCGCGGGTGCTGGCGGCCGGCGCCCAGGCGTCCGTGCTGCTCGTGGGCGTGCTGGCCGCGTCGATCGGGGTGCTGGGCCTCGGCTCGTGGCTGCTGGTCCGTCGCCGCGCCGCCGTGCTGCGCCGGCAGCGCGCCCGCGGCGCCTCGCTCGGCTCCACGGCTCTCGGCCTGGCGCTGGAGCAGGCGGTGCTGTGCGTGCTGGCCGGCTCGACGGGGCTCGTCACGGGGCGCCTGCTCGTGCCCGGGCCGCCGTCGTGGGCCTGGGTGCTGCCCGTCCTCGTGCTGGCGGTCGCGACGGCGCCGGTCCTCGGGGTGCTGACGGTCCGCGGTCGACCGTCACGTCGCGCGGAGCTCGAGGACCCGGGCCTGCGCGAGCGCAGCCGCCGGCTTCGGGTCGCGGCGGCCCAGACGGCGCTCCTGGTGGTCGCCGGCGCGGCGCTGGTCACGCTGCGGCGGCGCGGGCTGCCCGTCGACCCGACCGGTGCCGACCTCCTGCTCGTCCTGGGACCGGCGCTGGGGGCGGTGGCCGCCGGGATCCTCGGGGCGCGCGTGCTCGTCGCGTTGCGCGGTGTCGCGGTCCCCGTCACCGCGCGGTTCCGGCGGGCGGGACCCATGCTGGCGTCGGCCGGCGGAGCCGCGACTGGCGGTGCGGCGCCCTTCGTGGCGCTCACGCTGTGCACGGCGCTCACGGCGTTCGGCGCGGTGGTCGGCGCCACCGTGACGGCCGGCGAGACCCAGGGCTCATGGGACTCGGTCGGCGCCGACGTCCTGGTCCACACCGACGCGGACCACCCGCTCGACGCGCTGGCGGCGCAGCTCGACGCGGCCGCGGGCGTCCGAGCCGTCGCCCTGGGACGGCTCGAGCAGAACGTGCAGGTGTTCGGCGTCGCCGGCACCGAGTGGGTCGACGTCCTCGCGGTCGACTCCCAGGCGTACAGCCGTCTGCTGGCCGCGACCCCCCTCCCCGAGCCGCAGGAGATGGCTGCCCTCGGCGACGCGACGGGCGGACCCACCGGGCGGCCGCTGCCGGTGCTGGCGGCGGCGACGCTGCGCGACGGCCGTTCCAGCCCGTCGTTGCTGTGGAACGGTCAGACGGTCCCGCTGCGTGCCGTCGGACCTGCCCCGGCGCTCAGCTCGGCGCTGGCCGGCACCGGTCTGCGGGCGAGCCTCGTGGTGGTCGACCGCGCGGCGCTCTCCGCCGTCGCCGGCGGGCAGGTCGACGCCGACGTGCTGTGGGCGGTCGGTCCGGGTGCCGAGGCGGCGGTCGCGAGGTCCGGCGCGGATGCCGTGGCGGTCACGGGTCGCGGTGCGTGGCTCGACGAGCGGCGGCACGAGCCGCTGACGGCCGGCCTCCTGCTGCTCCTGCGGGTGGCCGTACCGGTGCTCCTCGGCCTCGCGGCGCTCGTCGTCGTCCTGGCGACGGCAACCGACGCCCCGCGCCGTGACCAGACCCTGGCGGTGCTGCGCGTGCTGGGCCTGGACACCCGACAGGTACGGCGGGTCGCTGTCGGGGAGGCGCTGCCCTGGACGCTGCTCGCCACCGCCGCCGGCCTCGCCACGGGGACGGCGCTCGGGGCGTTCTGCCTGGGACCGCTCGACCTGCGCCTGGTCACCGGGCAGAGCGGCGACCCCGCGCTCGTCGCGAAGGCGTGGGTGCTGGTGCTGCTGCCGCTCCTGGCCGGGGTGGCCGGGGCCGCGTCTGCGGTGCAGGTGGGCCGGCGACGTGCCCTGGGCCAGGTGATGCGGATCGGGGTCACCTGAGCCCCGGCACCGTCGCCGAGTTGCAGGACATTTGCCATCGACCAACGATGAACGGGTTCCCGGACGCCCGATCGGAGGTCCCAGGATGGGCCGCAGCAGCACGCACCGGCGCGGGAGCGCCGCCCCGGCGGGCGCCGCCGAGCACCTCCTCGACCGGATGCTGGCAGACGTCCGCACCGGTCGGTTCGAGCAGACGCTGGCCGCGCTGACCGCGGCCGGCGCGGCGATCACCGCGGCGGAGATCTACACCGAGCACGACTCGGCGAGCTTCGGCAACAAGATGATGTGGTGGCCGGTGGTGATCCTGCCCGCCGCGATCCCGGCCGCCATCGCCGGCGTGTTCTCCAAGCGCGCGGCCAAGACGGTGCTCCCTCTGGCGTCGGCGGCCATCGTGGTCAACGGCCTGCAGGGCACCTACCTGCACTGGCGGGGCATCGCGCAGAAGCCCGGCGGCTGGCAGATGGCGTCCTACAACGTGGAGATGGGGCCGCCGCTGTTCGCTCCTCTGCTCGCCAGCCTGGTCGGCGGCATGGGGCTGCTCGCCGCGATCCTGCGGCGCGAGGACCGCGCGTGACGGGGCCGTACCGCGCACCCGACCAGCACGGGCTGACGCCGCAGGGCCGGGGCCGGTTCCCGGGCTTCGACGTGCTCGACGAGGTGCACCGGTGGGACATGGTGACCGCGGGGGTCGTGCTGGCCCGGCTGGCGCCACCGGTGGAGCTGTCCTTCTTCTCCCTGGCGGAGAACGCCTGCGCCGTCGCACTGATGGACCTCCTCCTGGGCCAGGACTGCGAGCCGCGGGTCCCGGTGGTCGCGCTGATCGACGCGCGCCTGGCCGCCGACGAGACCGACGGCTGGCACTACGACGACATGCCGCGGGACCGGGACGCCTGGCGGCGCAGCCTGGCGGCACTCGACGAGGACGCGGACGACCTGGCGGGGCGGCCCTTCGCCGAGCTGGCGCGCGAGGACCAGGCGGCCCTGCTGCAGCAGGTGCAGCAGCTCGGCGCGGACGGCTCGCCGTGGCGGGGCCTGCGTGCCGAGCACGTGTGGGGCCTGTGGACCCGGTACGGCTGCACCGCCTTCTACTCCCACCCGTGGGCCTGGAACGAGATGGGCTTCCCCGGACCGGCCTACCCGCGCGGCTACAAGAACCGCGGTGTCGACGCTCGGGAGAGGTTCGAGGTGGCCGACAGCTTCGACCGCGACCCCGTGCCCTTCGCCCAGCGCGTCGAGCGCGCCCGGGCACGTCACGCCGAGCTGGTGCGCCGGCGGCTCGGTCACGACGAACGGCCCGGGGACCACGAGCCGGGCGGCGGGTCAGCGGCGTGAGGGGCCCGGACTACGCCAGCATCCGGGCGCGCAACGACTCCGCCTGGCTGCTGCCGAACGACGGCGACCGCGCGCAGCACCGGCTGCGGGACGACATGCGGCGGCACGACGAGGACGACGAGGTGGACCTCGTCGTGATCGGTGCGGGCGCCGGCGGCTCCGTGCTGACGCAGCGCCTGGCCCGCGCGGGCTGGAAGGTCGTGTGCCTCGACGCCGGACCGTTCTGGGACCCCGACCGCGACTGGGTCAGCGACGAGCGCGGCTCGCACCGGCTGTACTGGACGGAGCCCCGGCAGATCGGCGGGACCGACCCGGTACCGCTCGGCAGCAACAACTCCGGGCGGGGCGTCGGCGGCTCGATGGTGCACTTCGCCGGCTACGTGCCGCGGTTCCACCCGTCGGACTTCCGGACCAGGACCGCCGACGGCGTCGGCGCCGACTGGCCCATCGCGTACACCGACCTGCGTCCCTACTACGAGCAGATCGAGCAGGAGCTGCCCGTCGCCGGCCAGCCCTGGCCGTGGGGCGACCCGCACGACTACCCGCACCACGCGCACCCGGTGGGCGGGAACGGCGACGTGTTCCTGCGGGGTGCCGCCGCCGCGGGCATCGAGGCTCGGGTCGGACCCGTCGCCATCACCAACGGGCGGTTCGGCAACCGGCCGCACTGCATCTACCGCGGCTTCTGCCTGCAGGGCTGCAAGGTCGACGCGAAGGCGAGCCCCCTGATCACGCACGTGCCGGACGCCCTCGCGCACGGCGCCGAGATCCGTGCCCGGTGCCACGTCTCGAAGATCCTGGTCGACGACGCAACCGGCCTGGCCACGGGCGTCACCTACCTGCACGACGGGCTCGAGCACCGGCAGCGTGCCCGCGCGGTGGCGGTCGCCGGGTACAGCATCGAGACGCCGCGCCTGCTGCTGCTCTCCGCGAGCCGGCGGTTCCCCGAGGGGCTGTGCAACGACCACGACCAGGTGGGCCGGTACCTGATGGTGCAGGGCGCGCCGCAGACCGCGGGCCGGTTCGACTCCGAGGTCCGCATGTACAAGGCACCGCCGCCAGAGGTCTCCAGCGAGGCCTTCTACGAGACCGATCCGACGAAGCCCTACAAGCGCGGGTGGTCGATCCAGACGGTCAGCCCGTTGCCGATCACCTGGTCCGAGCACGTCACTGCGCAGGGCCACTGGGGCGAGGTGCTGCGCGAGTACATGCGCGACTACATCCACTGGTCGACCCTGGGTGCGCTGTGCGAGTTCCTCCCGCAGCCGGACAACCGGGTCACCCTGGCCGACGAGAAGGACCGGCACGGGCTGCCGGTCGCGCACTTCTCCTACAGCAGGTGCGACAACGACAGGCAGCTGATGGCCGCCGCGCAGGCGTCCATGGAGACGATCCTGCGGGCGGCCGGCGCGCAGGAGGTGATGACCGTCCAGCGGTACGCCCACCTGGTCGGCGGCGCCCGGATGGCCCGTCGGCCGGAGGACGGTGTGGTCGATGCCGACCTGCGCAGCTTCGCGGTACCCAACCTCTACGTCACCGACGGCAGCGTGCTGCCGACGCAGGGGTCCGCCAACCCGGCGCTGACGATCATGTCGCTGGCCGCACGCGCCGCCGACCGGATGATCGCCGCGGCCCGCACGGGTCTGGTCGACGCGGAGCGGACCCGATGACGGCGCGGGTCGAGGACGTGCGCGTCGCGGCCTACCGGTTCCCGACCCCGACGCCGGAGGCCGACGGCACGTTCACCTGGGACGCCACCACGGCGGTGACGGTCCAGGTGACGGCGGACGGTCGCACCGGCCTCGGATGGACGTACAGCTCCCCCGCCGCCGCCGCGCTCGTGGAGGCCGAGCTGGCGGACGTGGTGCGGGGCCGGGACGCGCTGGACGTCCCCGGTGCCTGGGAGGCGATGCACCGGGCCGGCCGCAACCTCGGGACCCGCGGGCTGTTCGCCCAGGCCCAGAGCGCGGTGGACATCGCCCTGTGGGACCTCAAGGCCCGCCTGGTCGACGTGCCGCTCGCCGACCTGTTCGGTCGCGTGCGCGACCGCGTGCCGGTGTACGGCTCGGGGGGCTTCACCACGTTCGACGCCGACCAGCTCGCCGAGCAGGTCGGCTGGTGGCGGTCCGTGGGTTGCCGGGCGATGAAGATCAAGATCGGCGAGTCCTGGGGGCAGCGGCGCGACCGGGACCTGGACCGGGTGCGCCAGCTGCGTGACCTGGCCGGCGACGACGTCACGCTGATGGTCGACGCGAACGGCGGCTACTCCCCCGGCGAGGCGCGCCGGGTCGGTCTCGAGCTGGACGACCTCGGCGTGACCTGGTTCGAGGAACCGGTGAGCGGCGACGACCTCCAGGGGCTCGCGCTGCTGCGCGGCGTGCTCGGGTGCGACATCGCCGCGGGCGAGTACCTCATGGACGTCTACGACGCCGCGCGCATGGTGCCCTCGGTGGACTGCCTGCAGCTCGACGTCACCCGGTGCGGTGGCTACACCGGCTGGCTCCGCTGTGCCGGGGTGGCCGCGGCCGCCGGCCTTCAGGTGTCCGGGCACTGCGCGCCGTCCCTGCACGCACCGGTGGCGGCCGCCCTGCCGGCGCTGCGTCACCTCGAGTGGTTCGCCGACCACGCGCGGCTGGAGCCGTTGCTCGTCGACGGCGCGCCTCCGGTGGAGGACGGCGCCTTGGTGGTCGGCACCGACTCGGGGCACGGGATGACGCTCCGCGAGGAGGCCGCGCAGTGGCGCGTCGGGTGAGAGCCGGAGAGCCGGCCTCCGACCGCCGGCCGGCCGCCCGTTCGGAGACCACCCGCAGCGGCTCAGCTCCGACCGACGGCGGCCGCACCGGACCCGAGCGCGAGCAGTCCTCGCAGTGCCACCTCACGCTCCGGGTCCGGGAGGGTGGCGAGCAGCCCCTGCAGCGCCGCCAGACGCAGGTCGTCGTAGCGCTGCAGCGTCGCGCGGCCGTGGGTCGTCAGCCGCAGCGTGACCTCCCGGCGGCTGTGCTCGGCCGTCGCCCGTTCCACCAGACCGGCGACGACCAGCCGGTCGACCAGGCGGCTGGTGGTGGACGGGGTGACGCCCATGCGGTCGGCCAGGTCGCCGAGGTTAGCCTGTCCCAGGTGGTCCAGGACCGTCAGGGCGCGCAGCTGGACCACGGACACGTCCCCGACGCCGTCGGCGGCGTGCAGCGAGATGCGCATCAGACCGCGGGCCGCCTCGAGGAGCGCCTCCTCGGTCGCGCTGCGCACCATCGTCCCTCCCATGCTCGGGGGCACCCCGACACTTGCACGGTAGCAACGATCGGTGCGCTGCTCGCCGAGGCCGCTCAGCTCCAGGCGGGGTGGGCCTGCGCCCGGGGCCTCAGCACGGTGCGGCACCAGGTGGCGAAGTCGACGGACCCGAGCTGCGCCACGGCCCAGTCCGCGTCGTAGATGCCGCCGGCGTGCGCCGCGAAGACGTCGGTGGTGTCCCGCACCGCCCGGCCGCCGGCACCGGCGGTGCGCATGCCCGCGGCGAGCTCCTCGAGGGTGACGTGCCGGTAGGCGACCGGCCGGCCCAGCTCCTGGCTCATCACCTCCGCCATCTGGTCGGGCGTGAGCCGGTCCGGCCCGAACAGAGGAACGTCGTCGTGGCCCCGCCAGCTCCGGTCGGTCAGCAGGGTCGCCGCGGCCTCGGCGATGTCGGCCGTGGCGACCGTCGCGAAGGGCCGGTCGGCCGGCACGGCGAGGCTGAGCACGCCCGCGCTGCAGATCGAGTCGAGCTGACCCAGGAGGTTCTCCATGTAGAACGGCATGGACAGCGCCCGGTAGGCGGCGCCGGATCCCGCGAGCTCGTCGTCCATCGCGAAGGCGGCGGACAGCACTCCCGCCGGTTCCGTCCAGCCGTGGCCGGCGCTGGAGATCCCGACGACGTGCTCCGTGCCGTGCCGGCGGACCGCGTCGGCGCCGACCGTCGCATAGCGGCGGTAGTGCTCCCGCACGTCCGGCGCCGACCGGTCCGGCGGGACCAGCCAGAGCAGCGCGTCGGCCCCGGGCAGCGCCTGGTCCAGGACGGCGGGGTCTGCGTGGCTGCCCGCGACCAACTCGACGCGGTCACGGATGTCGGGCGCCAGCTGCCCGGGGTCGCGGACGACCACCCGCACCTGCGCGTCCTGCTCGAGGAGCCGACGGACCAGCGCACTGCCGATCTGCCCCGTGGGCGCGGTGACGACGATCATGAGACGACCTCCATAGACGGAACCGGAATTCCGCTTCAGCATAACGCTGCCCGCAGCGCCCCCGTCAACTACGCTCGGCAGCCATGACCACCGAGCGCCAGCCGCTGCGCGCGGACGCCCGTCGCAACCGCGAGGCGATCCTGGCTGCCGCCGCGGACCTGCTCGGGGCACGGGGTGACGACGCGCAGATGGAGGAGATCGCGTCGCACGCCGGCCTGGGCATCGGCACGGTGTACCGGCACTTCGCGGACAAGCGGTCGCTGGTCGCGGCGATCGTCGGCCGTCGTTTCGACGCAGCGACCGAGCTCGCCCTCGCGGCAGAGCAGCTGACCGACCCGACGGAGGCCTTCGAACGGCTGCTCTACGGCTACCTCGAGTCCGTGGAGGCGGACTCCGCGTTCCGGCGTGCGCTGCTCGGTCCGCAGGAGCCGCGTTGGGACGCCATCGCGGAGCAGAAGGCCGCGCTCGGCGCCGTCGTCGAGCGGATCGTCGCCCGTGCGGTCGAGGCCGGCGTGCTGCGGTCCGACTTCGACGCCGACGACTTCGTGCTGATCACCCGTGGGGCGATGGCCAACATGACCGCCGAGGGCCACTGGCGCCGCCACGTGCAGCTGCAGCTCCAGGGCGTTCGCCCCGTCCCGGGCGGCTCGACACCTGGCCCCTGAGGAGCTTCGCAGGTCAGCGGGGAGTGACCGGGTCGGCACGGAGGGCGTCGATCGCCAGGTCGGCGAAGCGGTGCGCGGCGGACGGGAGCAGCTCGCGACGCGCGGCACCCAGTCCCCGACCGGCGGACAGGACCAGCACCAGGTCGTCGATGACGAAGTCCGCCCGGAGCCGACCGGCATCACGGGCTCGTGCCGCGAGACCGTCGAGCAGGCCGAGCAGCTCGCGACGATGCTGCGCGAGCGCCCCCGTCGGCATGGTGGACAGCAGGGCGTCGACGAACCCCCGGTTCCGCACGTTCAGCACCAGCAGGCCTCGCAGCGCCTCCGTGAGACCCGTCCACGGGTCCGCCTGAGCACAGCCGTCCTCGACGATCCGTCGGCACGCCTCGACCTCCGCCGAGAACGCCTCGTCGACCAGCGCCTGGCGCGTCGGGAACCGCCGGTACAGCGTCGCGGGCCCGACGCCTGCCCGGCGCGCGACCTCGCGCATCCCGACGTGCAGGCCGCGCTCCGCGAACAGCTCGGCGGCCGCGGCGAGGATCCGGTCGCGGTTCTCCTGCGCGTCCGCACGCAGCCGGGTCATCTGCGGGGGCATCTGTCCCACTTCCTGCAAGTGGACGGGGGCGTCCGTAACGTTCCCGGACGGTAGCAGCCACAGCGAGGAGGACAGGCCGTGCGGGCAGTGGTCATCGGGGACGTCGGGGACGCGAGCGGGTTGCGGGTGGTCGAGCGGGAGACCCCGTCGCCGGGCCCGGGCCAGGTCCTGGTGCGGACGGAGGCGATCGGCGTCGGCGGTGTCGACGCGATGATCCGCCGCGGGGGCCTCGGGGCATCAGCCGTCGGGACGGTGGCCGGTGGCGAGGTGGCCGGCTCGGTGAGCGCCGTCGGCGACCGGGTGGACCGGTCCTGGCTCGGTCGACGTGTGTGGGCCGCGACCGGGACCTCGGGGGCCTACGCAGAGCACGCGGTGGCCGGCGTGGACGACGTGACGGAGCTCCCGTCGGCCCTCTCGTCGGTGGACGCCGTGACGCTCGGGAGCGCGGCGACCGTCGCGCACCTCGCGCTGGCCCATGCGCGGTTCTCCGCCGGCGAGTCCGTGCTGGTGCGCGGCGCCGCGGGCAGCATCGGCATCGCGGCCGTGCAGCTGGCGGCGCGCGTCGGCGCCGGTTCCGTGGCCGTCACCACCTCGTCGGCCGACCGCGGACGACGGCTGCGCGAGCTCGGCGCCACCCACGTGCTCGACCGCTCCGGCGCGGGCGATGCCGGCATGGCCGACACCGTCGACGTGGTCCTCGACGTCGTCGGCGGCGCCGACGTCCCGGCGTTCCTCGACCGGCTGTCCCCCAACGGGCGCTACGTCCTCGTCGGCGCCGTGGCGGGGTTCCCGCCACCGGAGCTCGCCGCGTCGCTGCTGCGGACCTTCCAGCTGTCGCGCTCGTTCGCCACCTTCAGCCTCGCCTCGGTGGGTGCCACGGAGCGGAACCGGGTGCGCGAGCAGCTGTTCCTCGCGGCGGTCCGCGGTGACCTCGCACCCGTCGTGCACTCCGTGCTGCCCCTCGACCAGGCGGCGGAGGCGCACCGGCAGATGGACCGGGGAACCGTCTTCGGCCGGATCGTGCTGGTCCCGGACCAGCCCTGAGGGGCGGCCTCTCGTGCACCGCGGCGAGGATGAGGTCATGACGACGGAACCGCACCGAAGGGTCCTGCTGATCGGCGCCTCCCGCGGGCTCGGCCTCGCGCTGGCGCAGCAGTACCTCGCCCGCGGCTCGACGGTGGTCGCCACGGTGCGGGGCTCGGGCCCGACGGCGCTGCACCAGGTGGTGCCGGGTACCGAGGGCCGGCTGACCATCGAGACGGTCGACATCACCGAGGCCGACCAGGTCGACGCGCTCCGCACCCGGCTGGCCGCGCAGCGGTTCGACCTGCTGCTGGTCAACGCCGGCGTCACGGACGACGAGAGCGACACCGTCGCCACCGTCAGCACGTCCGAGTTCGTCCGGCTCATGGTGACCAACGCCCTGAGCCCGATGCGGCTGGTGGAGGCGTTCCAGGACCTGGTGGAGCCCGGGGGCACCATCGCGATCATGTCCTCGGGCCAGGGCAGCGTCGCGAACAACGAGCGCGGCGGGTTCGAGATCTACCGGGCGTCCAAGGCGGCGCTGAACCAGCTGATGCGCAGCTACGCGGCCCGTCATCGCGGCGAGCCGCGCACCCTGCTGCTCCTGGCTCCCGGATGGGTGCGCACGGACCTCGGCGGTCCCGCTGCACCGCTCACCATCGAGGAGAGCATCCCGAACCTGGTCGAGGCCGTGGCCGCCCAGCACGCTCACGGCGGGCTGCAGTACCTGGACTACCTCGGGCGAACCGTCCGCTGGTAGCCGCGTGAGGCGGGCGCGCGAGCCGTCGACGTCGCCACCGGGTGACCTGCGGCAACCCGTGGCACGATGCCGTGATGTCGCGGGTCGTGTCCGTCGCACCGGTGCTCGCGGCGCACCGTCACGACCAGGCGGAGATCACCGCGTCGATCGGGCCGTTGCTGTCGCAGGACGCCGGGCGCCTCGCAGCGCTCGCCCGGTTCCACGGCGCCAGCGGGGTCCGGACGCGACACCTCGCGCTGCCGCTGGCGCGCTATGCGGAGCTGGGCGGGTTCGGCGAGGCGAACCACCTGTTCGAGACGATCGGCACCGAGCTCGCGGAGGACGCGGTGCGTCGGGCGCTGGCTGCGGCGGACCTGCGCCCCGCCGACGTCGACTTCCTGCTGTTCACCACCGTCACGGGTGTCGGTGCGCCGTCGCTCGACGCCCTGCTCGTGGCGCGGCTCGGGCTGCGCCCGGACATCCGTCGGCTGCCGTCGTTCGGCCTGGGGTGCGTGGCCGGGGCCTCGGCGGTCGCGCGCGTGCACGACTACCTGGTGGGACACCCCGACCACGTCGCGCTCGTCGTCTCGGTGGAGCTGTGCTCGCTGACCATCCAGCATGGTGACGACTCGCCGGCGAACCTGGTCTCCAGCGGCCTGTTCGGCGACGGTGCCGCCGCGGTGGTGATGGTCGGCGACCGCCGTGCCGAGGGCCGGGACGGCCTGGACGTCGTCGGTACGCGCAGCGGCGTCTACCCCGACACCGCGGGGATGCTCGGCTGGGACATCGGTGGCAGCGGGTTCCGCATCGTGCTCGGCCCCGGCCTCGCCGACGTCGTCGAGGCGCACCTGCGGGCGGACGTCGAGGCCTGCCTCGAGCCGCTCGGCGCGGCGGTGGCCGATGTCCGCACCTGGATCGCGCACCCCGGCGGGCCGCGGATCCTGGACGCCGCCGAGCGGGCGCTCGGCCTGACGGAGGGGACGCTGGACCGCAGCCGCCGGTCCCTCGCCGCGGTGGGCAACCTGTCGTCGTCCTCGGTGCTGCACGTGCTCGCCGACACGCTGACCGACGCGGAACCGTCCGCCGGGCAGCTCGCCGTGCTCTTCGCGTTCGGGCCCGGGGTCAGCGCGGAGGTCGTGGTGCTGCGTCGTCCCGAGGAGGTCTGAACCGTGTCGGTCGAGGCCTACCTGGTGGTGCTGGGCGTGGTGGCGCTCGAGCGTCTCGCCGAGCTGGTCGTCTCCACCCGGAACGCCGCCTGGTCCTTCGCGAGGGGTGGCACCGAGCACGGCCGCGGGCACTTCCCCCCGATGGTCGCGCTGCACGCCGCGCTGCTGGTCGCCTGCGCGGCGGAGGTGCTGGCGGCGCACCGGCCGTTCGTCCCCGCGCTCGGCTGGACCGCTCTCGCCGTCGCGGTGGCGTGCCAGGCGCTGCGCTGGTGGTGCATCGGCACTCTGGGACGGAGGTGGAACACCCGGATCATCGTGGTGCCGGGCCTGCCGCTGGTCACCTCGGGCCCGTACCGGGTGCTGCGACACCCCAACTACGTCGCCGTGGTGGCGGAGGGCGTCGCGCTGCCCCTGGTGCACGGCGCCTGGATCACGGCGGTGGCTTTCACGGTGCTGAACGCCGTGCTGCTGCTGCGGTTCCGGATCCCGGCCGAGGAGGCGGCGCTGCGGCACGCACCCGGCGCGGCGCGTCCCGACGCCACCTCCGCATGAGCGCCGACGTCGACGCCGACGTGCTGGTGGTCGGTGGCGGACCCGTCGGGCTCGCCGCCGCGATCGAGGCGCGGCTGGCCGGCCTGACCGTCGTGGTGGTCGAACCCCGTGTCGGCGCGATCGACAAGGCGTGCGGTGAAGGGCTGATGCCCGGGACGCTGACGGCGCTCGCCCGCCTGGGCGTCGACCCCGTGGGGCATCCGCTGACGGGCATCACCTACCGGGACGAGCGCCGGCGGGCGGAGCACGCGTTCCGGGACGGGCGCGGCAGGGGCGTGCGGCGGACCGTGCTGCACGAGACCCTCCTCGCCCGCTCGGCGGCCCTGGGCGTCGAGCACCTCGCCGCGCGCGTCACCGAGCTCCGGCTCGGGCCGACGAGCGTCGAGGCGGCGGGTGTGCGAGGTCGGTGGCTGCTCGGTTGCGACGGGCTGCACTCGACGGTGCGGGGTCTGGTCGGTCTGGAGGCCGACCCACCGCGGCGCCGCACCACGCCCCCGCGCTTCGGGCTGCGTCGGCACTTCGCGGTCGCCCCGTGGACCGACCGCGTCGAGGTCCACTGGGGCCCCGACGCGGAGGCGTACGTCACGCCCGTGAGCCGCGAGGAGGTCGGCGTGGCGCTGCTCGGCCCGCGCGGTGCGGACTTCGACACCGTGCTCGGGTCCTTCCCGTCCCTGCGACGGCGGCTCGACGGCGCCGCGCCCACCAGCACGGTGCGCGGTGCCGGACCGCTGCTGCAGCGGACGAGGGCCCGTACCGCCGGCCGCGTCCGGTTGGTCGGCGACGCGTCCGGCTACGTGGACGCGCTGACCGGCGAGGGTCTGCGGGTGGGGCTGGCGCAGGCGCACGCGGCGATCGCGCACCTCGACGACCCGACCGCCTACGAGCACGCCTGGCTGCACGCCACGCGCGACTACCGGCTGCTGACCACGGGGCTCGTCACGTGGGCGGCGTCGCCCGCGCGACGCGCCGTCGTGCCGGTCGCCGAGGCGGCGCCATGGCTGTTCGGCACCATCGTGGAGCGGCTCGCCCGCTGAACGAGCACCCCCGGTGCCTCCGCGCTCCCCGGCGCCGCACACTCCCGCGCGGCCCCTCCCACGACACGCAGCCGTACCCCCTCCACCGTGGGCGCGAAGCCCGCCAGACTGGGGCGGTGGCGCGGATGGTGGCGAAGGGCGAACCGCCGCGCCCCCGCCAGCCCGGCCGGCACGCGTCGACCGCGACCGACAGCCCGTGCTGCCGACCGTCGCCCGACAGGGAGGGCGTCGCATGAGCTTCGCCGCCCTCGCACTGATCTGCCTCGCCGGCCTGCTCGGTCCGGCTCTGGCCGCACCGCGCCGCTGGGGCGTGCCCGTCGTGGTGGGCGAGCTGCTCGCCGGCATCCTGCTCGGACCGATGGGCGTCGGTGCGCTGCACGCGTCGCAGCCGACCTTCGCGTTCCTGGCCAACGTCGGGTTCGCGCTGGTGATGTTCGTGGCCGGATCGCACGTGCCGGTCGCCGACCGGCGTTTGCGCGACGCCCTGCCGGTGGGACTCCTGCGGTTCGGGGTGGTGGTCGTCGCAGCGGTCCCGCTGGCGCTCGGCGTCGCAGCGCTCACCGGGACCGGGCACGCGGCGCTGTACGCGGTCCTGATGGCGTCGTCGTCCGCGGCGGTGATCCTGCCGTCCGTGCAGAACCTGCGGCTCGACGGGCCGCCGGTGCTGCGGCTGCTGCCGCAGGTCGCCGTCGCCGACGCCGCCTGCATCGTCGCGGTCCCTCTGGCCGTCGACCCGGCCGGTGCCCCACGCGCGGCGCTGGGCGCCGCGGCGGTCCTCGCCTCGGCGGCGGTGCTGTACGTGGTGCTGCGGGCCGCCGAGCGGCGCGGCTGGCGGCACCACCTGCACCGGGTGTCGGAACGTCGCAAGCTCGCCCTCGAGCTGCGGAGCAACCTGACGATCCTGTTCGCGCTCGCCGCCGTCGCCCAGCTCGGCCACGTCTCGGTCATGCTCGCCGGGTTCACCTTCGGACTGGTGGTCGCCGCCATCGGGGAGCCGCGGCGCCTGGCCCGGCAGCTGTTCGCGGTCACCGAGGGGTTCCTCGGCCCCGTCTTCTTCGTCTGGCTCGGTGCGTCGCTCGACCTGCACGCGCTGGGCCGGCGGCCTGCGCTGGTCGGGCTCGGCATCGCCCTCGGTCTCGGGGCGGTGCTGGCCCACCTCGCGACCCGAGCCGTCGGGCAGCCCGTGTCCCTCGGTGCCCTGGCGGCCGCGCAGCTGGGTGTCCCCGTCGCCGCCGCGACGCTGGGCACCCAGTCGGGTCTGCTCGGGCCTGGGGTCCCCGCGGCCCTGGTGCTCGGGGCGCTGGTCACCATCGGAGCCGCCTCCGCGGGTGCCGCCGTGGCGGCGCGGTCCCTCGGGCAGCACCCCGACGTCGCCGACGTCTCCGACACGTCGGGCCCGGGGCTCGCACCGCCCCCTGCGGAGGGCTGAGCGCACCCGGACCCTCACAGGCGCCCGGTCAGCCCCTGCAGCGCGAGGCTGCTGCTCGCGACGGCCAGCCACAGACCGCCGCCCAGCGCGAGCGGCCGCCAGCCGGCCCGGCGCAGGCCCTCGACCGGCGTCAGCAGGCCGACGCCGGCGAGCGCGACGGCCGTCAGCAGCCGTGCGGTCCACGCAAGACCGGGCTGCCAGGAGGTCGGCACGGCGTGCGCCGAGTTCACGGCGGTGGCGAGGAGGAACAGCACGAGGAAGGGCGGCACCAGCCGGGTCCAGCGGACCGTCGGCCCACGCTGCCCCGCCGCCCCGGCAGCGGCACGGGCACGTCGGTGGGCCCCCACGGCCAACGTGAGGGTGATCGGGACGATCATCAGCGTCCGGGTCAGCTTGACCACCACCGCGGTCGCCAGCGCGCTGGCGCCGAACACCGTGCCGGCGGCGACCACCGACGAGGCGTCGTTGATCGCCGTGCCTGCCCACAGGCCGAACGACGCCTGCGACAGCCCGAGCAGGTGGCCGACCACGGGGAAGAGCACCGCGGCCACGGCGTTGAACAGGAAGATCGTGGTCACGGAGGTCGCGACGGCCACCTCGGACGCACCGATGACGGCGCTGGTCGCCGCGATCGCGGAGGCACCGCAGATGGCGGTTCCGACCCCGACGAGCGTGCGCGTCTCCCGGTCGAGCCCGAGGCGCCGGCCGAGGACCGCCGCCCCGGCCAGCCCGACCGCCAGGGTGCCGAGCATCACGGGGAGCGCCGACCGGCCGGTCGCCAGCACCTGGGTCAGCGACAGCCCGAGGCCCAGCAGCACCACGGCGGCCTGCAGCACCTGCTTCGAGGCGATCCGTGCTCCGGTCTCCAGGTCCACCGACCAGGGTGCGCGCTGCACCAGCAGCTCCCGGCACAGCACGCCGAGGACGATGCCCACGACCGGTCCGCCGACGACCGGCACCAGCGTGCCGACCCACGTCGCCGCCGCCCCGAGCAGCACGGCGACGACGAGGCCCGGCCCGCCGGCACGGATCGAGCCCACGCGCGGGGTGGGCAGCGCCGGGACGTCCGTCTCAGATGTCGTCACCCCATCAGGGTCGCGCCGCGCCCCGAGGGCCGCTAGCAGGCTGTTCGCGATGCCGTCATAGGCTGAGGCTATGACCTCGCTCCCGTCCGCGCTCCCTGACCTGCGCGGCCTCGCACTCCTGGTCGCCGTCGCGGACACGGGTGGCATCGGCGCCGCGGCCCGAGCGAGCGGCATCAGCCAGCCCTCGGCCAGCGAGGGTGTCCGGGCCCTCGAGCGACGACTGGGCCTGGCGCTCGTCCGCCGTGGGCGCTCCGGCTCCGGGCTGACCGACGAGGGGCTGCTGGTCGTCGAGCTGGCGCGCCGCGTCCTGACCGCGACGACCGACCTGACGGATGCGGCCCGGGCGTTGCGCCGTGAGCAGGACTCTCACCTGACCGTGTGCGCGAGCCTGACGGTGGCGGAGCACCTGGTGCCGCAGTGGCTGGTGCGGATGTCCCGCGAGGCGCCGGAGATCAGCATCGCGGTGCGGATGGCCAACTCGGCCGACGTGGCGGAGCAGGTGCGGTCGGGCGCCGTCGCGCTCGGCTTCGTCGAGGGTGCGTCCGCCCCTCGTGGTCTGCGCAGCACGACGATCTGCACGGACGAGCTGATGCTGCTGGTGCGCGCGGCGCACCCGTGGGCCGGCCGCAGCGCTCCCCTGCGGCCCAGGGACCTGGCGGGCGTGCCGCTCGCCCTGCGGGAGCCGGGGTCGGGCACCCGCGACGTCCTGGAGCGCTGGCTCGCGCGGGACGGCGTGACGCCGACCGCCGCGGTGGAGGTCGCCTCGACGACGGCCCTGGTCGCAGCGGCGCTGTCCGGCGTCGCGCCGACCGTGATCTCCGGCCTGGCCGTGCAGGCGGAGCTGGCCCAGGGCCGGCTGGTGCCGGTCCCGCTCGCCACCGGGGAGCAGCCTCGACGGTCCGACGGCGGCCCGTTGCGCCGACGCATCCGCGCGGTGTGGCAGGGTCCGGGAGCACCCGGTGCGGCGGCGGCGCGGCTGCTCCAGGTGATCCTCGACCGCTGACCTCGCGCGCTACAGCTCGAGGTTCGCGCCCATCACCACGGTGCGCTCGGGCGGCAGGTGGAACACCTCCGTGCGGTTGGCGGCGTTGTGCGCCATCCAGACGAACAGCCGCTCGCGCCACCCGGTCATGCGCGGTGCCCCGGTGGCGTGCACGGTGAGCACCGAGAGGAAGTAGTGGGCGTCGGCTATGTCGACGTCCAGCTCGGGTGACTTCCCGATCGCCAGCGCCAGCCCGCGGGGGATGTCCTGGCTGTCGTTGAACCCGACGTGGATGGTCACGTGCACGATCCCGTCGTCCCCGTAGCCGAGGCCGTCGATCTCCACGCGGTCGACGTGGCGGATGTGCGGCACGTTCTCGTTGACGATCTGCACGATCGCGACGTGCTGGTGCAGCACCCGGTTGAAGGTGACGTGCGAGCGCAGGGCCAGCGGGGTGGTCGTCTTGTTCGGGTGCGGGAACACGGCGAACCCGGGCACGCGCTGGACGTCCTTCTCGCGCACCATGGCGATGAACTCGTCGAGCGGTCCCTCGAGGCGCGTCCGCTGTGCCGTCAGCGTGGCCGCACCCTTGCGCCAGGTGGTCATCAGCGTCACGACGATCGCGGCGATCAGCAGGGGCAGCCAGCCGCCGCTGACGATCTTCAGCAGGTTCGCGCCGAAGAACAGCACCTCGAGACCGCCGACGACGACGCTGTAGGCGACCACCTTCCACAGCGCCCAGTGCCACACCCGCTTGGCGAGCAGGAGGTACAGCAGCGAGGTGAGGAACAGGGTGCCGGTGACCGCCAGTCCGTACGCGGTGGCCAGCCGGCCCGAGCTGCGGAACACCGCGATCAGCACCAGGACGCCGAAGAAGAGGATCCAGTTGATCGACGGCACGTAGATCTGGCCACCCTCCTCCTTGGAGGTGTGCCGCACGGCGAGCCGCGGGAACAGACCGAGGCGCACGGCCTGCCGGGACACCGAGTAGGCGCCCGAGATGACCGCCTGGGACGCGATGACGGTGGCCAGGGTGGCCAGGACGACCAGCGGCAGGGTGGCCCACGTCGGGGCGAGCCGGAAGAAGGGGTTCGCCGTGGTGCTCGGGTCGCGCAGGATCATCGCGCCCTGACCGAAGTAGTTGATCACCAGCGCCGGGAACACCACCAGGTACCAGGCCCGCCGGATCGCGTGCGGCCCGAAGTGGCCCATGTCCGCGTAGAGCGCCTCGGCGCCTGTGATGGTCAGCACCACCGCGCCCAGCGCGATGAAGGCGACGAAGGGTCGGTGGACGGCGAACGTGAGCGCGTAGGTCGGCGACAGGGCGCGCAGGACGGTCGGGTTCTGCACGATCTGCGGCACCCCGAGAAGGGCCAGCACCCCGAACCACAGGACCATCACGGGCGCGAACGCCCGGCTCACCGCCCCCGTCCCCCACCGCTGCACGGTGAACAGGACGGTCAGGATCACCACCGAGACCGGCAGCACGAGCCGCACCAGCGCGGGGTCCGAGACCACCACGCCCTCGACCGCGGACATCACCGAGATCGCCGGCGTGATCACGCTGTCCCCGTAGAACAGCGCCGCACCGAGGATGCCCAGCAGCGTCGCCGCAGCGAGCCGCCGGGGGTCGCCCAGCCGGTCCCGCAGCAGCGCGACGAGGGCGAGGATGCCGCCCTCCCCCTCGTTGTCGGCCCGCATGATCAGCGCGACGTACTTGACGGAGACGATGACGGCGATGGACCAGAACACCATCGACACCACGCCCAGCACGTCAGCGGGCGTGGGCTGCACGTCGTTGTGGTCGATGCTGAACACGGTCTGCAGCGCGTAGAGCGGGCTGGTGCCGATGTCGCCGAACACCACCCCGAGCGCACCCAGCGCCAGCGCAGTCGCACCCCCGCGGTGCGACCCGTGAGGTTCGGGAGCGTCCGTCGGGCCCGTCGGGGCCGTCGCCGCCGGCGTGCCGCTCCCCGGCTCGGCCGCGCCGACCGGCATCTCCGCATTGGTCACAACGGCATCGTGGCATGCCGGTCGGGAGCCGACCCGGTCAGCGCGCCCCGATGACCAGCTGGTTGGCGCTCCGGAGCACCGAGGGATCGAGCAGGCGCGCAGCCGCATCGTCCCTGGTCCCGGTGACGTGCCACGAGACGGTCTCCCCCGGCAGCAGCGTCACCAGCATGTCGTCGACCGTCGCGCCCGCATCGACCTTGTCGACCAGAAGCGCGAGGTCCCGCACCGTCGACGTCGCGGTCACCTCGACCCGGTGACCCGTGCCCGTCGCCGTCACCGACGCGTCGAAGGCCGGCAGCGTCAGCGCCGAGTCGCGGTCCTCGACGTAGAACCACAGCGCCCGCCGGGCGCCGACCTCGACGACGAGCACCTCCAGCGACGGCTCGTCCGGGGCGACCACTGCGGGCGGCAGCGGCACCGTCGCCACCGACCGGGGCGGGACGAGAACCGTCACCTGCTCGCTCGCGAGCACCTGACCCGCCAAGGTCTGCCGCCGGGCGGACAGCGCACCGGCCCACGCCTCGTCGGCGTCGTTGACCAGGGCCGCGACCAGGCCGTCGCCCTCGGGCTGGACCGTCACCAGGCGGTCCGCGTTCGCGTGCACCAGGGCGTAGAAGACGGGCTTGCGCCGTCCGTCGCCGTCGACCGCCGCCCACGACGTCACCGGCCAGCAGTCGTTCAGCTGCCACACGATGCTGCCCGAGCAGTGCGGGGCCAGCGCACGGAAGTGCTCGACGCCGAGCTGGACGGCGCGCGCCTGGTTCAGGCTCATCGCCCAGTGCCAGTCGTCCATGTCGTCGGGCACGCGAAGGTGCGGCACCAGGCCCGCGGTCAGCTTGTCGTTGCCCTTGGCGGCCTTCTGGTGCGCGAGCATGCCGGGCGACTCGGGGGTGAGGGGCTCGTCGGAGACGGCCCGCCGCAGCGTCGACCACGTCGGGGGCCCCTCCCAGCCGAACTCGGCGACGAAGCGGGGCCGGTAGGCGAGGTAGGTGGTGTAGTCGACCTCGTTCCACACGTCCCAGATGTGCGTGGTCCCGTGCCGGGGGTCGTTCGGGTGCCGGTCCGGCTGCACCGACCACGGCGAGCCCGCCGAGTACGGCCGACCCGGGTCCAGCGCCGCGACGATGCCGGGCAGCAGGTCCGTGTAGTAGCGGAGGCCCCAGCTCCTGCCGTCGAGCCGTGGCTGCCAGCCCCAGTCGGCGAAGCCCCACAGGTTCTCGTTGCCGCCGTTCCACAGCACGAGGCTCGGGTGCGACATCAGGCGGCGGACGTTGTCCTCCACCTCCGCCGCGACCTCGGAGCGCAGCGGCTCCTCCTCGCTGTAGGCGGCGCACGCGAACAGGAAGTCCTGCCAGACCATGAGGCCCCGGCGGTCGCACTCGTCGTAGAACGCGTCAGACTCGAACACGCCGCCGCCCCAGACGCGGACCAGGTTGAACCCCGCCTCCTCGGCCTGGGCCAGCCGCTGCGCGTAGCGCTCCGCGCCGACGCGGTGCGGGAACGCGTCGTCCGGGATCCAGTTGGCGCCCTTGACCAGGACGGGTCGGTCGTTCACCACGAAGCGGAACGGCGTCCCTGCGGCGTCCGGCTCCGTGTCCACGCGGACCGTGCGGAAGCCGATCCGGCGCTCCCACGCATCGAGCGGCTCGGCGTCGGTCTCGTCCCCGCGGAGCGTGACGGCGAGGTCGTACAGGGGCTGGTCGCCGTGGCCCCGGGGCCACCAGCGGGCGACGTCCTCGACCCGCAGCTCGACCACGCCCGAGCTCTCCGCCGGGTCGAGGTGCAGCACCGCGGTCCGTCCGGCGAGCTCGGCCGTGACGGTCAACGCTCCGGGCTGCCCCGCCCGCTCCACGTCGACGTGCAGCCGCACCGTGCCGGTCGTGCCGTCGACGTCGACGACCGGGCGGACGCTGCTCAGCCGCGCAACCCGCCACGCGTGCAGCCCGACCGGTCGCCAGATGCCGGCCGTCACCAGGTCGGGTCCCCAGTCCCAGCCGAAGCTGCACGCCATGGTCCGGATGGCGTTGTACGGGTGGTCGTTCGTGTGCGGGCGCGCGCCGAGCTCCAGGCTGGCGGCGTCGGCGTGACGCACCGCCGAGGAGAACGTGACGGTCAGCACGTTGTCCCCGGCGCGCAGCGCGTCGGCGACGTCGAACCGGTAGGTGCGGTGCATGTTCGCCGTCGCGCCGAGGGTCCTGCCGTTCAGCTCGACGCGCGCCACCGTCTCGAGACCCTCGAACAGGAGGTCCACCCGGTCCTCGTCGCCCGGCACCCACGTGAACGTGGTCTCGTACCGCCAGTCGGCGGTGCCGATCCATGCCAGCAACCGCTCGTTGGCGTCCAGGTACGGGTCCGGGATCAGTCCGGCTGCCAGCAGGTCCGTGTGGACCGTTCCCGGGACCGTCGCCGGGATCGCCCCGGCCGCCGCGACGTGCGCCGGGACGTCGCCTCCGGCCGGCCGGAGCGTCCAGCCCTCGTGCAGGGTGCGCCGCATGGTGTCCTCGTCCTCCCGTCCTGCGCTACTTCACCGCACCGGCGGTCAGGCCGGCGACGAAGTACCGCTGCAGCAAGAGGAAGCCGACCACCACCGGCACGCTGACCACCAGGGACGCGGCCATGATCTCGTTCCAGTAGACGTTGGTCTGCGTCGAGTACTCGCGCAGGCCCACGGCCAGCGTGCGGTTCACGTCGGTCGTCATCACCGACGCGAACAGCACCTCGCCCCAGGCGGTCATGAACCCGTAGATCGCCACCGCGATCACCCCCGGCCGCGCGGCCGGCAGCACCACGCGGACCAGCGCACCCATCGGCGAGCAGCCGTCCACCCGCGCCGCCTCGTCCAGCTCCCGCGGTATCCCGTCGAAGTAGCCCGCCAGCATCCAGATCGAGAACGGCAGCGAGAACGTCAGGTACGTGATGACCAGCCCGGCCCGGGTGCCGACCAGCTGGATGCCCGCCGACTGGTCGAGGTTGACGAAGATGATGAACAGCGGCAGCAGGAACAGCACGCCGGGGAACATCTGCGTCGAGAGCACCGTCGTGGTGAACGCGGCTCGGCCCGGGAAGCGGTACCGCGACACCGCGAACGCCGCGAAGATCGCCACCACCAGGCTGGCCAGCGTCGCGCTCGTCGCCACCACGGCCGAGTTCACGAAGTAGCGGGCCAGCGGCACGGTCGTCCACATGTCGACGAACGGCTCGAGCGTCACCGTGCTGGGCCACCAGGTGAACGGGCCCTGGACGTCCCGCAGCGGCTTCATCGCCGACGTGGCCATCACGTACAGCGGCAGCAGCGTGAACAGCGCCAGCACGGTGACGACGACGGCGCGGAACGCCTTGAACGCGCGGGTGTCATGCACGCTGCGACCTCCTGTTGACGACGGTGAGGTACACCCCGGTGACCAGCAGCAGGAACAGCAGCAGCAGCACCGACATCGCCGATCCCGCACCGAAGTTCCAGGTGAGGAACGAGGCGTTGTAGATGTGGAACGAGATCAGGTCCCCGGCCGCGGGCTGCGCCGTGCCGAACAGCACGTACGGGGTGTTGAAGTCGTTGAACACCCACAGCGACATCACCAGCACCAGCACCACGTTCACCGGCCGCAGCATCGGCAGCGTGATGGAGCGCCACTGCCGGAAGGCGTGCGCGCCGTCCATCGCGGACGCCTCGTAGACGTCGCTCGGGACGGACTGCAACCCGGCCATCAGCATCAGGAAGGCGAAGGGCCACAGGCGCCAGATCGCGACGATGACGATCGAGGTGAACGCGCGCGAGCCGATGAGCCAGAACGGCTTGCCGCTGCCGATGCCGAGGTCGTCCACCAGCAGGTGGTTGATCACGCCGGTGTCCCGCTGGAGCATGAAGTTCCAGGTGATCACGCCGGCGTACATCGGCACCGCGTACGGCACCAGGAACAGCGTGCGGACACCGGACCGGCCGCGGAACGGTCGCTGGAGCACCACCGCGGCCGCCATCCCCAGCACCCAGGAGATGACGACCACCAGCATCGTGTACGCGCACGTGATGCCGAAGGACCGCAGCAGGGACGAGCCGACGGCACCGTGCACGTCGAGCGCCACGCGGTAGTTCTTCAGGCCGACGAAGGGCGCCTCGGTCCAGCTGCTGATGAAGAACTTGGTCAGCTGCGTGAAGCTCATCCAGATGCCGGTGAGCATCGGGACCAGGTGGATCAGCAGCTCCATCAGCACGGCCGGGGCCAGGAGCGCGTAGGGCAGCCACCACCTCGCACGCCGACGTCGGTCGTGCGGGCCCGGGGATGCCGGCGGCGCCTTCCGCGGACGCTGCAGGGTCGTCGTCACAGGGGAAGTCCTCTCGAGGTGGCCGGGAGCGGGAGGGCCGGGAGCTGCCGGACGAACGCCGGCCAGCCCCGAGCCGGTCCACGGGTGGTGCGGTGCTCGCCCGCACCACCCGTGCGGCGCACTACCCGACCGACGCGGCCACCTGGTCCTGCGCCGTCTGCAGCGCGGCCTTCACGTCCGCGGCGGACACCGTCCCGCCGGTCGCGATCGAGGCGAACATCGCGTTCATCGCCTTGCCGACGGTGCTCTCGTACTGGTCCTCGGCGGGCACCAGGGGCAGCGGCTTGGCCCGCTTGTTGTAGATGTCGGTGAAGGTCGCCGCCTCCTGCGCGTTGTCCGTGAACACCGCCTTGGCGTCCTTGAGCACCGGCAGGGCGGAGAACGGCTTGTCCAGCTGCCCCTGGACGTCGGCGCTGGTCATGTACTTGAGGAACTGCAGGGCCTGGTCCTTGTGCTTGGTGTTCTTGAAGACCGAGATGTTGATCCCAGCGACGTGGCTGGCGACCTGCGACTTCGCGTCCTTCGGTGCCGGGAACGCGACGACGCCGTACTTGTCGCTCGTCATCCCGTTCTTCTTGATGGTCGCGTCGGCGTTGTTCTGGTTGAGGATCATCGCCACCTTTCCGGTCGCGAAGTCGGCCACAGCCTTGGTGCCGTTGTCGTACTGGGCGTTGGACGGGTTGACCACCTTGTCGGTCTGCATCAGGTCCAGGTACCGGACGATCCCGTTGACCACGCCGTCGGACGTGAACGTCGGCTTGCCGCTCGAGTCGAACAGGTCGGCGCCGTTCTGCGCGGCGTCGATGAAGGCGAAGTGGTTGTTCTCCGTGTAGCTGCCGGCGGCCAGCGCCATGCCGTACTGACCCTTCGACGGGTCGGTCAGCTTCTTGGCGTCCGCGACCATGTCCTCCCAGGTGGTCGGGGGCTGCAGGCCGGCGGCCGCGAACATCGCCTTGTTGTAGTACATGCCGTAGGCCAGGCCGTAGAGCGGCACCGAGGTGGGGTCGGTGCCTGCCGCGCCGCCCGTGTCCAGCGCCGTCTTCACGAACTTGTCGGAACCGCCGATCGTCTTCATCGCCGAGGCGTCCAACGGCAGGAACGCCTTGGTCGCCTGCAACGACACCGCCCAGGTGTTCCCGATGTTCACCACGTCCGGGCCCTGCCCGGAGGTGACGGCGGTCTGGATGCGCGTCTGGAGGTCGTGCCAGCCGATCACCTCGAGCTTGACCTTGATGCCGGTCTGCTGGGTGAACGCGTCCAGCACCGGCGTCAGCACCTCCTTGTCGTTGTCGAGGCTGGTGCCCTGGTTGCTGGCCCAGTAGGTCAGCGTCACGTCGCTGCCCCCCGCGGTCCCGCTGCCGGACGCGGAGCCGGACTTCCCGGAGCATGCCGACGTCGCGAGCAGCAGGGCGGGAACTGCCACCAGGGCAAATGCGGTACGTACCCTCACCAGACGACTCCTTTGTCTCTGCGTGCAGAACTCGTTACCTAACCGGTTCAGTGCGGTCCCGGCAGTATGCGCCGGCGACCCCGGGCGTGCAATGGTCGGCGCGCACCACGAGACGGGTCTCGAGGAGCTCGGCGCCCGCGCGGCGAGGGTGAGGCCCGACCGGGGCGGTGTCGCCGGCCGGGTCGGTGGGCGCTAGACGGTCGCTGCGCGCGCGGTCGAGGTGCTCGCGCGGACCACCAGCCGGCTCGGCGGGGTGACGACGTCCTCGGGCGCGGCGCCGGCCATCACCTGCAGCAGCATGGTCGCCGCCAGCCGCCCGAACTCGAACGCGTCCCGGTCGAGGGCCGTCACCGGGGGGTTCGCCACCCGGCACAGCATCGAGTCGTCCCAGCTGACCACCGACAGGTCGGCCGGCACGGCCAGGCCGGCGTCGACGGCCGCGTCCAGACCGCCGAGCGCCATGAGGTCGTTGCCGAACACCATCGCCGTCGGAGCGGGTCCGTCGCCCAGCCGGCGGGCGACCGTCAGCGCGGCCGCCTCGAAGGTGTAGTCGGACTCGAGCGACTCCACCTCCATGCCCTGCTCCGCGGCGCTCTCGCGCAGGGCTGCCGCGCGGCGGCGCTCGTGCATGAACCGCGTCGGGCCGGTGACGTGCAGCACCTGCCGGTGCCCCAGCGCTCGCAGGTGAGCGACCACCTGGGCGGCGTCCGCCCGGGCGTCCGACGTGACCGACGGCACGGCGCTGCCCGTGGCGGGGCCGCCGTTGAGCACGGCGGGCAGGCCCAGCCGGGTGACCAGAGGCAGGCGAGGGTCGTCCTCCCGCTGGTCGAACAGGATGACGCCGTCCACGCGCCGCTCCCCCGCCCAGCGCTCGTAGATGGCGAGGTCACGGCCGGGGTCGGTGCCGACTATCCGCAGCATCAGGCCCATGTCGGCCGCGACCAGGACCGACTCGATGCCGGCCATCGCGCGCATGTAGTACGGCTCGGTGCCGATCACGTCGGGGTCGCGCGACAGCACCAGCCCGATGGCCCCTGTCTTCGCCCGGGACAGGGCACGTGCCGACGAGCTGGGGTACCAGCCCAGCTGCGCGGCCATCTCCCGGACCTGGCGGCGCGTCTCGGGGCTGACGCCCGGCTGGTCGTTCAGGGCGTAGGAGACCGACGCCTTGGAGAGGCCGAGCCGTTCGGCGACGTCGGCGATGGTGACGCGGCGTGCCATCGGATGCCCTCAGCGCATTTCTCGAACACGGATACCCGTGACGGCGACCAGTATCGCGCAGGCCGCGACGGCAGCGGCGAGGGCTTTGGCCTGGTCAGGCGCCCGCGGCGGTGACGATCGCGTCCGTGGCGAAGCCCGCCACCAGGCCGATCAGCAGGCCGATCGCCAGCAGGTCCGCACGCTTCGCCTTGGCGGCCACGCCGAGCAGCTGGGTGACGACGTAGAGGATCGAGCCGGCGGCCAGCGTGAGGAACAGCACGCTGACCGGCTCGCTGGTGAACCCGTGGCCGAGCGCGGTGCCGACGAACGTGGGACCGCCCCCGATCAGCCCGAGGGTCAGCAGGAACGCCCACGACGGCCGGCGCCGGTTGCCGTCGGCGTCCACGTCACCGGCGAGCGGTGCCGTGATGCCGAACCCCTCCGTCCCGTTGTGCAGCGCGAACCCGATCACCAGGAGCGTGGCGAGGCCCACCTCGCCGCGCCCGGCGGACTGCCCGATCGCCAGGCCCTCGGCGAAGTTGTGCAGGCCGATGCCGATGGCGATCAGCAGCGCGAGCCGCCTCGCGGGTGACCACGACGAGAGGTGCTCACCCACGGCCACGGGCGTGGCACCCAGCGGGGCGGCCGTCGTCGTTCGGCTCGGTGCGAGGGTCGCCGTTCCGAGCCCTGCCGCCGGCGCCGGTGCCGAGGAGACGCGACCGGTGGGGGCACCCACGGGCGGACGGCCCGGGTCGCCGCTGACGTCGGCGGCCGGACCGGTGCCCCCACCGGCCGGCCGGACCGCGGCGTTGCGCGCCATCCAGCGCTCGTAGACCACGAGCGAGCCAAGACCGACCGCGAGGCCGGCGACGAAGAGGCCGCCGAGGCCGAGCACCGGGCCGATCCCACCGGTCCCGTCGTGCACCGCGCCGAGGGCCGAGTCCATCGGCTCCCACGCGTGGCTCAGCACGTCCCACACCAGGAACAGGAGCACGCCGACCGCGGTGGCGTTCAGCACGGCGCGCAACGTCGGCGCGGGCCGGCGCAGCCGCCCGACCGGCAGCCCGAGCAGGATCGTGACGCCGGCGACGAAGCCCAGCAGCAGCGTGCGACCGATCCCCACGAGTCCCTCATCTCCATCCGACGACGGTGCGAAGTTAGGTCAGGCTTACCTACCTGGTCAAATCGAGAACCGGCCTCGTGAGCGACGCCACATCCGGACTGCCGCGCGGTCGCCAGGTGGCAGCCCGTGGAAGGCCGACTTAGCGTCGAACGGACGGCGACGGTCCGTGGGGGCCGAGAGGCGGTGCACCAGCGTGGCGAAGATCGCGTCCGAGGTCCTCATCGAACGACTGGCGGCCTGGGGGGTCGACACCGTGTTCGGCCTCCCCGGGGACGGCATCAACGGGATCATGGAGGGCCTGCGACGGCAGCAGGACAAGATCCGGTTCGTCCTCGTCCATCACGAGGAGGCGGCGGCGTTCATGGCCGCGGCGCACGGCAAGGCGACCGGTCGGATCGGCGTCTGCCTCGCCACGTCCGGTCCGGGCGGGATCCACCTGCTGAACGGTCTGTACGACGCGAAGCTCGACCACGCGCCCGTGCTGGCGATCACCGGCATGCAGGAGACCAGCGTGCTGGGCACCGGCTACCAGCAGGAGGTTGACCTCGACAAGCTGTTCGAGGACGTCACCGAGTACAACCTGATGGTCACCAACCCGACGCAGCTGCCGGGTGTCGTCGACATCGCCATCCGCACCGCCTTGGCCCGCCGCGGCGTGGCCCACCTGACGGTGCCCAACGACCTGCAGATCGCCGACGCCGACGAGGACCCGTACGCCCACGTCGCACCCGCCCGCCCGCCGGCCACGTCGCCGATCTACCTCACTCCCCCGGGGCGGCCGCGCGAGGAGGACCTGCGAGCGGCGGCAGCCGTGCTCAAGGGCGCGCAGAAGCCGGCGATGCTCGTGGGCGCCGGAGCCCGCGGCGCGCGCGAGGAGGTGCTGGCGGTCGCCGCCGCCCTGGGCGCGCCGGTGGTCAAGACGCTGCCCGGGAAGGCGGTCATCCCGGACGACTCCCCGTACGCGGTCGGCGGCATCGGGCTCCTCGGCACCCGCCCCGGCGAGGAGCTGATGGAGAGCTGCGACACGCTCCTGATGGTCGGCACCAACTTCCCGTACACCAAGCACCTGCCCTCACCGGGCGCCGCTCGGGTGGTGCAGATCGAGGCCGACCCGACCCGTGCCGGCGTGCGCCTGCCCACCGAGGTCCCGATCGTGGGCGACGCCAAGGAGTCGCTCGCGGCGCTGCTCCCGCTGCTGGACGGCGGGCCGGCCACGGACCACCTCGAGAGCTACCAGAAGGCGATGGCGTCGTGGCGCGACGACATGACGGCACTCGAGGACGCCGGGCGCAGCCCGATCGCCCCGCAGTACGTCGTCGGCCTGATCGACGAGCTCGCGTCCGACGACGCCGTGCTCACGTGCGACTCGGGCACGATCGCGACCTGGGCCGCCCGGCACTGGACCATCCGCGCCGGGCGGGAGTTCTTCCTCTCCGGCAACCTCGCCACGATGGCGCCGGGCCTGCCCTACGCCAACGCGCTGCAAGTGGCCTACCCGGACCGGCAGGTGATCGCCTACGTCGGCGACGGTGGCTTCGCGATGCTCATGGCCGAGTTCCTCACCGCGGCCCAGCACCAGCTGCCGATCACCGTGGTGATCAACAACAACAACTCCCTCGGCCAGATCCTCTGGGAGCAGATGGTGCTCGGCTACCCGGAGCACGGCGTGCGGTTCGGCAACCCGCCCGGGGACTTCGCAGGCTGGGCGCGCTCGTGCGGCGGGTTCGGCGTCCGGGTGCAGGACCCCGGAGCCCTGCGCGGGGCGCTGGACGAGGCGCTGTCGTTCGACGGGCCCTCCCTCGTGGACGTCGTCGTGGACCCCAACGAGCCGCCGATGCCCGGCAAGGTCAGCTACGAGCAGGCGCGCAAGTTCGCCACCGCGTTCCTGCGCGGGCAGCCGCACAAGGCGGCGATCGCCACCACCCTGTTCAAGGACAAGCTCTCGCAGCTGGGCCGCTGATGAGCGCCAAGGAGGCACCGATGGACAGCACGACGCAGCACGGCACGTCGTCCGGCACGCAGCAGAACCCGGCCCTGGAGTCTCTCGGCGCCGAGCCGGGACCCCGCGGGGTCGCCGTCGTCACCGGGGGGTCCGCAGGCCTTGGGCGTGCCATCGTGCGCGCGCTGGCCGCCGAGGGGTGGGACGTCGCCGTGCTGGCACGCGGGGCCGACGGGCTGGCCGGCGCGGTCGCCGACGTGGCGCAGGCGGGACGACGGGCGGTCGGCGTGCCGACGGACGTCGCGGTGCACGAGGACGTCGACCGAGCGGCCGACCGAGTCGAGCAGACGCTTGGCCCCATCACCCTCTGGGTGAACAACGCGATGACCGGCGTCTTCGGCCAGTTCGTCGACGTCGCGCCCGACGACTTCGAGCGCGTCACCGCCGTGACGTACCTCGGGGTGGTGAACGGGACCCGAGCGGCGCTGCGGCACATGGGCGCGCGGGACAGCGGCGTGATCGTCCAGGTCGGCAGCGCCCTGGCGTTCCGCGGCATCCCGCTGCAGTCCGCGTACTGCGGGGCCAAGCACGCGATGGTCGGCTTCACGGAGTCGGTGATCACCGAGCTGCTGCACCGCAAGAGCGGCATCACGGTGTGCATGGTGCACATGCCGGCGCTGAACACCGTCCAGTTCAGCTGGCTGAAGAACCTGCTCCCCCACCACTCCCAGCCCGTGCCGCCGATCTACCAGCCGGAGGTCGGCGCGGAGGCGGTGGCCCGCGTCGCGCTGCACCCGAGCCGCACCACGTGGGTGGGCTACCCGACGGTCGGCACGATCCTCGGCAACCGGGTGATCGCCCCGCTGCTCGACCGGTACCTCGCCAGGACGGGCTACGACGCGCAGCAGACCACCACCGACACCACGCCCCCGCTCGGCGTCAACCTGTACGAGCCGGTGCCCGGCGACCACGGGGCGCACGGCGACTTCGACGGCCGCTCCAAGGACTCGAGCGCCCAGGTCTGGGCGACGTTGCACAAGGGCGTGCTGGCCGGTGCTGCCGCGGTGGCGGGTGCCGTCGTCCTCGCCGCCGCGTCGCGCCACGGCTCCTGACGCAGGCCCCGTGCCGGCCCCTGTGTCGGCCGCGTGGGCTACGGCGCGTCGAGGCATCGGGTGCCGCGACAGCCCTGGACAGCCAGGGCCGAGCCGCAGGTCCCTCAGTGGTGCAGCGCGCCGAACGCCTGGTACACGAGGAAGGCCGGCCACACGAGGGCCTTGAGGATGCCCACCACGTGCGGCCAGAACCCGTCGACCTGCTGCCAGAACCACACGAGCGCGCCGACCATGCCGAGGCCGTAGACGGCCCCGCCGCCGCCCCTCACCGTGGCGCCGCGGTTGCCTGCCATCGCCGTCCTCCGGTCAGGAGCTGGGGGCGAGATCGGCGCGCGGCGCCTGGCCGTGCTCGTGGTGCACGAGCGACAGGTCGGGTCCCGGGAAGATCAACGCCTCGTGCCCGTCGTCGAACCGGACCAGGAACGGTTCCGTCCCGCCCGGGCCGTGCACCTCGAGGATCTCGCCCTTGCGGTCGTGGCTGCCGACCGTGCGGCCGTGGACGACGACGCTGTCACCGACGGATGCATGCATCCCACTCACCTCGCCCTCACCGCCCACGGTAGGCGGGTCGGCGGCGGCTCGCCAGGGTCCCCGGAGGTGTGCTCCGTCGAGCTCGGAGCCGCCGCTGCGCCGCTCGCGGCTCAGGCGAGCGAGAGGAACAGCCGCTCGAGCTTCGCCACGTCCAGCTGCTCGGCCTCGCCCTCGTCGTCCGCCCCGTCCGCGGCCGGAGTGAGGCACTGCTTCATGCCCGTCGCGATGATGGCGAAGCCGGCGCGGTCGAGGGCGCGGCTGACCGCGGCGAGCTGCGTGACGACGTCCTCGCAGTCCCGGCCCTCCTCGATCATCCGCACGACGGCCCCGATCTGGCCCTGGGCGCGCTTGAGCCGGTGGATCGCCGTCCCCAGCTGGTCGACATCGAGCTGCATGAGGCCATCCTCTCCTACGTCGTTCCTGGTCCCATGGTACCCCCGGGGGTAACTGGGTCCTTCGGCCCAGGCGCCCCCCGTCACGGCGCCTAACGTCGACTCAGGACGCCGTCGACGAGGACGGCGCGCCGCGAGAAGGGGCGCACCCATGCACGTTCTCATCCTCGGTGCCGGTACCGCGGGCACCATGGCAGCCGCGGGCCTGCGGCACCACCTCGACGACGGCGATCGGATCACCGTCGTCGACGTGGACGACCGGCACGTGTACCAGCCCGGCCAGCTGCTGCTGCCGTTCGGCACGTACCGCGAGTCCCAGCTCGTCAGGTCGCGCCGGGCGGTGCTGCCGCGCGGCGTCGACCTGGTCACCGGTGAGGTGGACGCGGTGGACGCCGCCGCCAGCACCGTCCGCCTGACCGACGGCACCGAGCTCGGCTACGACCAGCTGGTCATCGCCACCGGCACCAGCCCGCGGCCGGACCAGACACCGGGGCTGCTCGACGGCGACCACCTGGCCCGCGGCGTCCACGAGTTCTACACGCTGGAGGGGTCGATCGCCCTGCGTGAGGCGCTCGCCCGCTTCGACGGCGGCCGGCTGGTGGTGGACATCGCGGACACGCCGGTCAAGTGCCCGGTCGCACCGCTCGAGTTCACCTTCCTCGCGGAGTCGTTCCTGCGGCAGCGTGGTCTGCGGGACCGGACCGACCTCACCTACGTCACGCCCCTGGACGGTGCCTTCACCAAACCCGTGGCGGCGGCGCACCTCGGCAGCATGCTCGACGACCGCAAGATCCATCTGGAGCCGGACTTCCTCCTGGAGCACGTCGACGCCGACGCCGGGCGGATCGTCTCCTACGACGAGCGCGAGGTCGGCTTCGACCTGCTGGTGGTCGTCCCGGTGAACATGGGCGCCGACTTCGTCGCGCGGTCCGGGCTCGGGGACGAGCTGAACCACGTGCGGGTCGACGCGCACACCCTGCGGTCGGTGGACCACGGGAACGTCTGGGCCGTCGGCGACGCCGCCAACCTGCCGACGTCCAAGGCGGGCTCGGTGGCGCACTTCTCCATGCCGGTCCTGGTCACCAACGTGACGGACGTGATCGCGGGCCGAGCTCCGTCCGCCTCCTTCGACGGGCACGCGAACTGCTTCATCGAGAGCGGTGACGGCAAGGCGCTGCTCATCGACTTCAACTACGACACCGAACCCCTGACGGGCACGTACCCGCTGCCCGTCGTCGGGATGCCGCTGCTCGCCGAGAGCCGGCTGAACCACTGGGGCAAGCTCGCGTTCCGCCACCTGTACTGGAACTTCCTGCTGCCCGACCGGCCGCTGCCCATCAGCTCGCGGATGTCCATGCTCGGCAAGCACGCCGCCTGACGCCCCGGGCCCCGGATCTCCCCGACCGGGGCCCGGTCACCACCACGCACCACCGAAGAGAACGGAGACACCGTGCCCGTCACGACCATCGCCGGCCGTCAGGTGCACGTCGACGCGGAGGGCTTCCTCACCGAGTACGACGAGTGGGACGAGTCGCTCGCGCCCGTCCTGGCCAAGGCCATCGGCATCGAGCTGACCGACCGTCACATGGAGGTGGTCCGCTTCCTGCGCAAGGACTACCTCGACCAGAAGGAGACGGCGACCACCCGCCGCGTGCAGGCCGTCGGCGGCATCCCGGTGAAGGAGCAGTTCACGCTCTTCCCCGCCAAGCCCGGCAAGAAGATGGCGTACATCGCCGGCCTGCCCAAGCCGAAGGGATGCGTGTGATGTCCGACGAGACCTTCATCGCGCCGGACTTCGGGTCCGACGAGCCCACCGGCCGCAAGCTGGCGATCATCTGCTCCAAGGGCAACCTCGACATGGCGTACCCCGGGCTGATCCTGGGCAACGCGGCCCTCGGTGAAGGGGTGCAGGTCGACCTCTTCTTCACCTTCTGGGGCTTCGACATGATCATGACGGAGCGTGCCGACGACATGGCGTTCAGCCCGGCGGGCAACGCCGCGATGCGGCTGCCCGTGGGCAACCTGCGGATGCCGCAGTCGCTCGCCCCGGCCCCCGGCATGACGGCGCTGGCCACCCGGATGCTCAAGCGGTCCATCGCCGACATCGGCGTGCCGACCGTGCCGGAGTTCCTCGACCAGATCGTCGCCTCCGGCGGCCGGTTGTGGGCCTGCCGGATGTCGGCAGACATGTTCCACGTCGACAAGGAGGACCTGCGCGACGACGTGGAGGCGATCATCAGCGCCTCCGACTTCATCGAGATGACGGAAGGTGCGCAGCTGCTCTTCATCTGAGCTCTGGTCCGGGGGGACGCCCTGCCGGTGCTGCCGACCTCGGTGGCACCGGCAGCGGCGTATCTAGCCGGTGTCGAGCGCCCTCCTCCTTCGTGTCGCGGACCAGCCGGACCGCGAGAAGGAGGGGCACCATGAGTCTCACCGAAGGGTGGGCCGTCTTCGTCTCCGCACACGAGTCGGCCCTGAACGACCTGGTCACAGCGCTGACCACCGCACGACCGCACTTCCTGTCGTACGGGTCGCCGGCGTTCACCCCCGTGTCCACCCGGTTCGACACCGCCATGGCGGCGATCCCGTTCCCGGGCACGGGCGGCATCGACTGGCACGTCCGCTTCACCACGCCGCACCTGGACCTGTACAAGCAGGAGGACCCGCTCCCGCCGGAGCTGACCCTCGGCCCGGGCGAGTTCTCGCTGACGACCACCGTGCAGCTGTGCGTCGACTGCACCAGTCGCGGCGGCAAGGGCGACCCGACGCACGGGGACCGTGCGCAGGGCGCCGACGAGCGCGCTGCCCGCGAGGCGGCCAAGGCCGAGCGCGAGCGGTGGGACGAGTCCCGCGGCAAGGCGCGCAACCCGATCTGCACGGAGCTGGGCGTCGCGGCCATCGGCCACCTCGTGCCCACCTCGTCGGGCGGTGAGCCCGCCGTCGGCTTCGCGCTGGACGCCATCGAGCTGGTCGACGTCACCCCGGACTCGCTCGAGTCCGTGCTGGAGTGCCTGCTCGGCACCGTGCTGCGCGCGGTGCTGGCCACGCTCGCCATCCCGCTGTCGGCCATCCGGGTCGGCGCCTTCACCCTGACACCGGCGCAGGGCCCGCTGATCGAGGCGGACGCCGTGCTGGCCCGCGGAAGCCTCTAGGAGGAACCGATGCCCGAGATCATCGCCGCGATCGACGAAGGCGCGGCCACCACGATCTTCACCACGCTCGCCGCCGGGCTGCCGCCCCAGTCGTCCTCCGGCAGCAGCTCGTTCGGCCCGTTCACGGCGGCCTACGCCGCCACCGCGACGCTCTCGTCGCCCGGCACGGTGGACCTGATCCCCCCGGGGACCATCCGCGTCGCCGACCTGCGGATGGACTGGCACCTGCACCTGTCGTTGTCGCTGGACATCGGCGACTTCCTGCCGGACATCCACATCCCGCAGGTGTGCGTGCACATCCCGTGCGTCGGGGACGTGTGCACCCCGAAGATCGACATCGTCTGGCCCACGGTCACCGTGCCGATCGACCTCTCCGACTACGTCAAGACCACGGTCGACCTCGGCATCGCCGTCACCCTGGTTGCCGGGACGTGGAAGGTCGAGGGCGTGGTGCAGGGGGTGCCCAACCTGCAGTTCGGCCTGACGACGGCCGCGATGCTCGCCGTGGTGGGCGCCGCGGTGGCGGCAGCCGTCGCGTGGGTGCCGCTCATCGGGCCGTTCCTCGCGGTGCTCGTCGCCGCGGTGGTCGCCGCCATCGGGGTCGCGGGGCTGACGGGCCTGCTGGACCCGATCCTCACGCCGTTCATCAGCGGCACGCGCTTCCCGGTGTACGCCCAGCCGCAGCTGTTCACGGTCCTGCCGGCGGCCGGAGCCAACGACCCGGCAGTGACCATCACCCTCGACACGATCGCTGCCGAGGTCCAGCACAACCCGCCCGAGGACGAGCTGGTGCTCTCCGCGGACATCAGCGCGTGAGGAGGGCGAGATGATCACGGACCAGCTGGACAGCCGCGTGCTGCGGTTCACCGACAGCTACGCGCAACGGTTCATGAGGCCGGGCACGTACCGGTACGGGGTGGTCGCCGCCGGTGCGCACCCGGCGAAGGCGGTGCCCGTCGAGGCGGTGCGGTCGTTGCACCGCGGTTCGGCGGCGGCGCCCTTCACGGTGCAGGTCGAGGAGGGCGAGGCCGGCGCGATGGCGCAGACGGTGCTCACGGTCCGCCGCGAGGGCACGCGCTTCGTCGTCGACCAGCCGACCGTGCGCATCCGGACCGGCGACATGGTGATGTGGCACGGCACCGACGCCTCGTGGCCGTTCGCGATCGCCGGCGAGAAGGAGTTCTTCGGCAGCGACCGGCTGGTGAACGAGTCGGGCTTCTCGCACGCGTTCACCGCCGCCGGCACGCACGAGTGGGGTGACGCCTACGGCTCCGGGCTGCGGGGGACGGTGCGGGTGCGTCAGCCGCGGCTCGGATCGGCCAAGGACGTGGAGGCGTGGCAGTCCCGGCTGTCGGCCGGCACGCTCGTCACCATCACCGACGCCGTGGCCGAACCGGCCGAGGTGGACCTCGTCGTCGGGCAGACGGTGTTCTTCGTCGTCACCCGTGGGCCCGGGGTGTCCGTGACGGACGTGGACCTGCTGCCGCCGACAGGCAAGGGCGACGGCGACGAGGACGACGAGGCCCGCGTGGCTGCCGCGGCGTCCTGAGCGCCGCGGAGCACGGCGAGGGCGCCGGGGCGACGCGACCGCCCGGCGCCCTCGTCCGTGGGCCTGTCGGCGCTGACCACCGACGGGGAAGATCGACCGGGTGCCCGCAGTTGGCACGACCAGACGCCCACGGTCGACGGGAGGCCCCATGAGCACGGACCTGCAGCTGACCAGCGCGCCACCGCCGGTGCCGCGCGCGCCGCGGATGGACCGGGACCGCGCGTCGGCCGCCCTGCTCGTCGCCGCGACGGTCGCGGCGGTCGTGTGGGTCAACTCCCCCGTCGGGCACAGCTACGGCGCCTTCTGGGGAACCCCCGTGGGCCTGTCGCTCGGGTCGGCCTCGATCCAGCTGACCCTGCACTCGGTGGTGAACGACGCCCTGATGGCGGTCTTCTTCTTCGCCGTCGGCCTCGAGGTCAAGGACGAGGTCACCATCGGGCAGCTGTCCGAGCGTGCGCGCGCCGTCGTCCCCGCGGCGGCCGCGCTCGGCGGCCTCGCCGTACCGGCGCTGATCTTCCTGCTGGTCGCCGGCCGGTCGGGAGACGCCCACGCGTGGGGCGTGGTGATCTCCACCGACACGGCCTTCCTGATCGGCGCGCTGGCCCTGATCCGCCCGCGGCACCCCGCGCGGCTGCGGGTGTTCCTGCTGACCATGGCGGTGGTCGACGACGTGGGCGCGCTGACGGTGATCGCGCTCTTCTACACCGCCCACCTGCGGCTCGGCGCGCTGCTGGTCGCCGCCGTCACGGTCGGGCTCATCGCGCTGGTGCGGTTCCTGCCGTCCGGCCGAGGGCCGGTCTACGGGGTGCTCGCCGTGGTGCTGTGGTTCGCGCTGCACGCGGCCGGGGTGCACCCGACCTTGACCGGCGTCGCCGTCGCGCTGCTGATCCCGGTGTTCGCGCCGCGGCGCCGGGACGTGGAGAACGTCGAGGCGCTGACCCGGGCGTTCCGGCAGTCGCCCAACCCCCGCTACGCCGCCGCCGCGACCCGCGGCCTGCGGGAGTCGATCTCCATCAACGAGCGGCTGCAGGTCGCCGTCGCGCCCTTCGTGTCGTTCGTCGTCCTGCCCGTCTTCGCGCTGTCCAACGCCGGTGTGCCCCTGGACGCCGGCACGTTGCGCGGCGCGCTGCGCGCCCCGCTCTTCTGGGGGGTCGTGCTCGGCCTGGTGGTCGGCAAGCTGGTCGGCATCACCGGTGCGACCGCGCTGGTGGACCGCAGCAGCTGGGGCCGCCTCGCACCGGGCCTCCGCCTCCGCCGGGTGGCGGGCGGCGCGGCCCTCTCGGGCATCGGCTTCACCATCGCCCTGCTGATCGCCGACATCGCGATCCCGGAGCCGGTCGCTGCCGCCCAGGCACGGGTCGGGGTGCTGGTGGCCTCCGTGCTCGCGGCCGGCCTCGGGTGGGCACTGCTCGCCGTCGTCGACCGATGGTCGCCGCCGGTGGCCGTGGGCAAGACGCTGCTGCGCCCCTTCGACGCCCACCGCGACCACTACCGCGGCCGGCCCGACGCCCCGATGGTGATCGTCGAGTACGGCGACTTCGAGTGCCCCTTCTGCAGCCGGGCCACCGGGTCGGTCGACGAGGTCCTCGCCGAGCTCGGCGACGACGTGGTGTGGGTGTGGCGGCACCTGCCGCTCGTCCGGGTGCACCCCCATGCGCGCGAGGCGGCCGAGGCGGCCGAGGCAGCCGACCGCCAGGGTCGGTTCCTCGACCTCGCGCAGGTGATGTTCGCCCGGCAGGACCACCTGGAGCGCGAGGACCTGCTCGCCTACGCCGACGAGCTGGGGATGGACGTCGACCGCTTCGCCCAGGACCTCGAGGACGGCGACGTGTCCCGACGCGTGCAGGACGACGTGGACGACGCCGACCTGATGGACCTGCTCTCCACCCCGACGTTCTTCGTGAACGGCAAGCGGCACGTCGGCCCCTACGACGCGGCGAGCCTGGTCACGGCGCTCCGCGCCCCGCTCCACGAGACGGGCACGACCGCACCGGTCGCAGGCTGACGGTCAGCCGCCCAGCCGCACGGCGAGGATCCCGGCCAGCACCAGGACGGCGCCGCCGAGCCGGGGCGCCGTCAGCGGTCGCCGCATCGCGCCCAGGGCGCCGGTGTGGTCGACGACGAGCCCGGCGACGATCTGACCCAGGAGCACGACGCTGACCGTCAGGGACGTCCCGAGCAGGGGTGCGTCGAGGGCGTTGACCGCGACGAAGGTCGCACCGAGCAGCCCACCGCTCCAGCCCCACCACGGCGGACGCGCCCACGCGCCGGCCCCGACCAGGCGGCCGCGCGCCGCCAGCACGGCGTTCAGCACGACGAGCGCGACGGTGCCGACCAGGAACGACGCGAGGGACGCACCGATCGACGAGCCGAGCGCCTTCCCCAGCTCACCGTTCACGGTGGTCTGGACGGCGCTCAGGCCCCCCGCCAGCACCGCCGCCGCGGCGAGCAGCGGCAGGGCGCGCGACGCTGCGGCGCCCGGCACGGTCGCTCCACCGGTCCGCGGGCCCGGGCGGCGGCGCAAGTTGACCAGGACGGCCCCGACGACCACCAGCAGCGTGCCGAGCACCCGCCAGACCGTCAGCGTCCTGACCGCCACGCCGAACGCGCCCGTCACGTCGATCAGCAGCCCGCCGAGAACCTGACCGAGCACCGGCAGCACGACGGTCACCGAGGCGCCGAGCCGGCGCATCAGCACCATGTTGAGCGTGAGGAAGACGACGCCGCACAGGCCACCGATCCAGATCCACCACGGCCGGTGCGCCAGCGTCGCACCCACGGCGAGGGACGGCCGCAGCACGAGGACCACGACGGCGAGGAAGACGGTCCCGATGCCGAAGGACACCAGCGACGCCAGGAACGTCGAGCGCAGCGATGCCGACAGACGGGTGTTGACCGCCGTCTGGACGGGCAGCAGCGCCCCGGCGGCCACACCGAGCACCGCAGCGAGCAGCATGTCCTACTCCCCTCGTCCGACCACGTCGGCCGGCGGGGTGGGACAGGGTGCCGTCCGCCGGAGTCGTCAGCGCGGACCGTCCCGCCGGGCGAGGGTAACCGACACCTGCGACGCCGCCCGCGAGGCGGCGCCCGGTTGCGCCGGCGTCAGTGGTGCCGGAGCGCGTCGACCAGCTGGGCCTTCCGCATGTGCGACCTGCCCTCGATGCCGATCTGCGCGGCCCTCTTGCGCAGCTCGTCCACCGACCACTCCTCGTACTGCTCGCTGCGGCCGCCCTTGCGGCCGACCGCGGAACGGGAGGTGGCGGCCGCCGCGTTCGCGATCCGCGCGCTCTTCTCCTTCGAGTTGCCCTCGTCGCGGAGCTTCTCGTACAGCTCCTTGTCCTTGACGCTGGGTCCAGGGTTGCGTCCAGGCATGGTGGCCGTCCTCTCCTCCGGCAGCGCACGTGGCGGGTGCGCCTGAGCACCGATGCGCTCGGCCGAGCGCTACTCCACTGTCACGCGGTGGTCCGGGAGGCGCATCCGGTCGGCGCCCCGCCCGGCGTCAGTGCAGCTCGACTCGCAGGGCCTCCGCCGCCGCGCGCGCCCGCTCGCGCGCCTGCGCCACGTCGGTCCCGCGCGCCAGCGTGACCGCGACCCGCCGGTGCCCGTGCACGACCGGCTTGCCGAACAGTCGCACCTGGGCCGTCGGCACCCGCAGCGCCTCGTCGACACCCCTGAACACCGGGACGCCGTCGCCGGACGCCAGCACCGCGCAGGAAGCGGCCGCCGCCTGGTCGGAACCGGCCCCGAGGCGCAGCGGCTCGGGCGCGGGGAGACCGAGCACCGCACGTGCGTGCAGGGCGAACTCCGACACGTCCTGCGACACCAAGGTGACCAACCCGGTGTCGTGCGGGCGCGGGGACACCTCGGAGAAGAGGACGCGGTCCCCGACGACGAACAGCTCGACGCCGAACAGGCCGAAGCCACCGAGCGCCCCCGTGACCTGCTCGGCGATGCGCCGCGCCTCCGCCAGCACCTGCGGGTCCAGGGCCGCCGGCTGCCACGACTCGCGGTAGTCGCCGTCGACCTGGGTGTGCCCGACGGGCTCGCAGAACGTCACGCCGTCGACGTGCCGCACGGTGAGCAGCGTGATCTCGGTGTCGAAGGGCACGAAGCCCTCGACGATGACCCGGACGGGGGCGTCGTCGTCCGCGGCAGCTGCCCGACCGCCGGTCCGCGCGACCCGCCAGGCCTCCTCGAGACCGTCGGCCGACCGCACCAGCGACTGCCCGTGCCCCGACGACGACATCACCGGCTTGACCACCACGGGCAGCCCGAGGTCCTCGACCGCCGCGCGCAACCCCTCCAGCGAGTCCGTGAACCGGTACGGCGAGGTCGGGACGCCGAGCTCCTCGGCGGCGAGGCGCCGGATGCCCTCGCGGTCCATCGTCAGCCGGGTCGCCCGTGCGGTCGGCACCACGCGCACCCCGGTCGCCTCCACCTCGGCGAGCACGGCCGTCGCGATCGCCTCGATCTCCGGCACGACGACGTGGGGTCGCTCGACGGCCAGCACCGCTCGCAGCGCCTCGGGGTCGAGCATGTCGACGACGTGCGACCGTGCGGCGACCGCCATCGCGGGGGCGCCGGCGTAGCGGTCGACGGCGACCACCTCGACGGCGAGCCGCACCAGCTCGATCGCCACCTCCTTGCCGAGCTCACCGGACCCCAGCAGGAGCACCCGGGTCGCGGTCGGCGTCCCCGGGGTCCCGAGGGTGCCGGGACGCTGCCCGGTCGGGGGCTCTTCGGTGGCAGGCACGGCATCGGACGGGTTCGAAGCGGGGGTCATGGTGCGATCCTCCCGCGGACGGCAGCGCACCGGTGCGACACGGCGCCGTAACATGTGCCCGCTAAGTTCCGCCCCGGGCGCCGACCGAGTTCCGGTGCCTGATCCTGCCGACTCCCGCCAGCGACCGCCGGCGGGATGCGAGCCGCCTGGAGGCCTTCCGTGCGCACTACGCCCCTCGCCCTCGTCGCCGTCGCCGCGGTGACCCTCAGCCTGACCGCCTGCGGGGGTGGCAGCGGTACGCCGGCCGCCTCCTCCTCGGGCTCGGCCGCCGGAGCGAGTGCCGCGGCGACCTTCGACCCGTCGTCGGTGAAGAAGGACGACACGCTGGCGGCGCTGCTGCCGGACAAGGTGAAGAGCGCGGGCACGCTGACGGTCGGCGCGGACACCTCCTACGCCCCCGCCGAGTACATCGCCGAGGACGGCAAGACGCCCGTCGGCTACGACGTCGACCTCGCGAAGGCGATCGGCGCGGTGCTGGGCCTGAAGACGACTGTGCAGTCGGCCGACTTCACCGGCATCATCCCGGCGATCGGCTCGAAGTACGACGTCGGCATCTCGTCGTTCACCATCAACTCCGACCGGGAGCAGAAGGCGAACATGATCGCCTACTTCCAGGCCGGTGAGGCGTACGCCGTGCAGAAGGGCAACCCGAACAAGGTCGACCCGACCAACCTGTGCGGCCTGACGGTGGGCATCCAGACCGGCACGGTCGAGGACGACGAGTTCAACGCCGTGATCGCCAAGTGCAAGACCGACGGCAAGAAGGCGCCGAACCCGCTGAAGTACGCCAAGCAGAGCGACGTCACCACCGCACTGGTGGGCGGCAAGGCCGACGTGATGTACGCCGACTCGCCGATCATCGCCTACGCGATCGCGCAGACCAACGGCCAGCTCGAGCAGCTCGGCGACGTGTTCTCGAGCGCGCCGCAGGGCATCGTCGTCTCCAAGGACGACACGGCCCTGACGACCGCGATCCAGAAGGCCGTGCAGAAGCTGATCGACGACGGCACCTACGGCAAGATCCTCGCCGCCTGGGGCAACCAGGCCGGCGCGGTGAAGACGGCCGAGCTCAACCCGACCGTCAGCTGAGACCGCGACGGTGAGCAGCCCCACGGGGTCCGACGCGACCACCCCCGGCCGGGAGCCCGAGCGCATCCACGCGGTGCCCGTGCGCTACCCCGGCCGGTGGGTGGCCGCCGCCGTCGTCGCGGTGATCGCCGCGATGGCGGTGCACGGACTGATCACCAACCCCCGGTTCGCGTGGCCGACGGTCGGCAAGTACCTGTTCGCCACCCCGGTGCTGCAGGGCGTGCTGTGGACGCTCGCGCTGACCGTCGGGTCGATGGTGATCGCCGTCGTCCTCGCGGTGCTGCTCGCCGTGATGCGGGGCTCGGACAACCCGGTGACCCGCGCCGTCTCGTGGTTCTACATCTGGGTGTTCCGCGGGACCCCGATCTACACCCAGCTGGTGTTCTGGGGTCTGATCTCGGTGCTCTACCCGAAGATCTCGCTCGGTGTCCCCTTCGGCCCCGAGTGGTTGAGCTTCACCACCAAGGACCTGGTGACGGCCTTCCGAGGTGCCCTGCTCGGCCTGGCGCTGAACGAGGCGGCCTACCTGGCGGAGATCGTCCGCGCCGGCCTGCAGAGCGTCGACCGCGGTCAGCACGAGGCGGCACGGGCGCTCGGCATGAAGGAGGGCACCATCCTGCGCCGGGTGGTGCTGCCCCAGGCGATGCGCGTGATCGTGCCGCCGACGGGCAACGAGACGATCTCCATGCTCAAGACCACGTCGCTGGTGCTGGCGGTGCCCTTCACGCTCGACCTGAACTACGCGACGAGCGCCGTCGGCAACCGGATCTTCCAGCCGGTGCCGCTGCTGATCGTCGCGGCGTTCTGGTACCTGCTGGTCACCAGCGTCCTGATGGTGGGTCAGTACTACCTGGAGCGGTACTACGGCCGCGGCTTCGACGTGCACAAGGTGAACGCCGGCCCGCAGGGACCGCGCCGCGGTCGAGCCGCACGGCAGGCGGCCATCAACGCCGCGCACACGACGCCGGAGCCGACCCCGCTGGACGAGATGGGCGGCGGCCTGCACAACCCCGGGGGTGTCCAGTGAGCACGACGACCGACGCCACGGTGCCGATGGTCGAGCTTCGCGGCGTGCACAAGTGGTTCGGCGACGCGCACGTGCTGCGCGGCATCGACCTGGTGGTGCCCAAGGGCACCGTCTGCGTGGTGCTCGGGCCGTCCGGATCCGGCAAGTCGACCGCGCTGCGGTGCATCAACCAGCTCGAGGAGATCGGCGCCGGCCGGGTGATCCTCAACGGTGAGCTGATGGGCTACCGCGAGGGCGTCCGGGGCGGACGGCCGACGCTGTACCGGCTGCACCCCAAGGCGATCGCGCACCAGCGTGCCGAGGTCGGCATGGTGTTCCAGCGGTTCAACCTGTTCCCGCACATGACGGCGCTCGGCAACGTCGTCGAGGCGCAGGTGCAGGTGCTCCGCCGCGGCAAGGACGAGGCGCGGTCGCGGGCGGTGGACATGCTGCGTCGGGTCGGTCTCGACGACCGGATGGAGCACTACCCGGCACAGCTGTCCGGTGGCCAGCAGCAGCGCGTGGCGATCGCGCGGGCGCTGGCGATGGACCCCGAGCTGATGCTGTTCGACGAGCCGACGTCGGCCCTGGACCCCGAGCTGGTCGGCGAGGTGCTCGCCGTGATGCGGGACCTCGCCGCGTCGGGCATGACGATGATCGTGGTGACGCACGAGATCGGGTTCGCCCGTGAGGTCGCCGACCAGGTGGTGTTCATGGCCGACGGCGTCGTCGTCGAGCAGGGCACGCCCGACGAGGTGCTGGGCTCCCCCCGCGAGGCGCGGACGCGCGACTTCCTCTCGCGCGTGCTCTGATCCCCGCGTGAGCCGAGTCCCGCGTGCCCTGAGTCCGGCATGCCCTGAGCCGCGCGTGCCCTGAACAGCTCGGCCGGCAGCTCTGGTCAGCCGACCGGTCGGCGTCCCAGCCGGTGCCGGACCCTCGGCCAGCGTGCGAGGAACTCGGCCGCAGCGCGGTCGACCGCCGCGTCCTCCACCGCCAGGAGGCGTCCGAGCGCGAAGCCGGTGGCGCCGTCGGCGGTGTGGGCGGCGTCCTGGAGCACCTGCGTGGCGACCACGCCGTCGTGCAGCTCGCCGAGCAGGTCCGTCACGCCGGACAGCTCCTCGGCGCACCGCCGCGCGCGCGCGCCGAGGCTCGGCACGGTGGCCTGCGCTCCGTACCGAGCACGTTTGGCCAGGATCCGGACCCGGTGCCACGCCGGGTCGTGCGGGTCCGGGTGCTCCTGCCGCAGGGTCCGCACGGCGTGTCGCAGACGCGTCCAGTCGTGCACCACCAGTGCGGGCAGGACGTCCGCGGCCTGGTCGTCGGCCGCGTCCACGAGGAGGGGGCGGCCGGCCGCCTCGACGAGGTCGACCAGCAGCTGCAGGTAGCGGTCGCTCCCCAGCTCGTCCAGCGCGGCGCGGCGTGCCTCGAGCAGACGCGGTCGCAGCAGCGCATCGAGCGCGGCGAGCGCACGCACGCGATCCTCGACGGCGAGCGTCCGGACGTCGCGCTCCAGGCGGTCGTACAGGACCTCCGTGTCGCGGACGGCTCCGAGGGCGTCGGCCGCCACGGCCAGCTCGTCGCGCAGGTCCGTCGCCCAGGTCTTGTCGCACACGGGGGTGAACGTCCGCAGCGCGCTGCGCAGGGTGCGCGCCGCCACGCGGAGCTGGTGCACCGCGTCGGGCCGGTCCCGACGGACCCCCACGTCCGCCGCGAGGAAGGCCCGTACGTGCAGGGCGATCGCGAACCGCAGCACCTCACCCGCCGTGCTGTGGCGGCCGGGACGGGGCGGGACCACGACGTCGGGCAGGCGGGCCGTCGGCATGCCGCCCGGCCGGGCGTCGTCGGGCTCGACGTCGCCGGCGACCGCCTGGACCGCGTCGACCAGGCGCGTGACCGCCCGCTCCGCGTCCGGCGACGGGCCGAACGCCGTGATCCGCACCCGCCGCTGGCGCTGGGTGCCACGCGCCCGCACCTCCGCCACGATGCGGTCGTCGTGGACCGCCGCGAGCTCCGCCCCGGCCGGGTCCAGCAGGTGCACGGAGGTACGGGTCGTGCGCAGCTGCGCGACGGGCCGGACCTCGGCCTCTCGCACCAGAGCCGTCACCAGGTCGAGCAGGTCCACCGGCGCGTGCTCGCCGGAGTCGCCGTCCACCAGCTCGTGGACGACGACGTCCAGGGCCGTCCCGTCCTGGCCGGCACCGTCGGCGAGCGGCAGGGTGAGCCGCCATCCTGCATCCGGGCCGTCCAGCCGGACCCGCAGCTCGGCGCCCCAACGAGCCAGGCGCAGGTCGGCGGTGTCGTGCTGCAGCTGACGGAACGTCACGGCGTCGTCGCGCACCTCCTGGACCGCGCCCGGGACCAGGGCGGCGAGGTGCGGCAGGTCGACGTCCTCCGTCAGCACCAGCTCCCGGGTCACGGTGGGTTCCCGGACCGTGCCAGCCTCGGCGGTGGGCCGGTCTGCGACGGACCGGTCGGCGGCCGGGCGGTGGGCTGCGCGGCGGTCGGCGCTCACGGCACCAGCACCGCCGCGCCGGCGTACCGGTCGGCCGCGAGATCGGCCAGCACGTCGGCCGCCTCGTCCATGGGCCGCACCGCGGTGCGAGGCCGGATGCCGAGGGCGTGCGCCAGGCGCAGCAGCTCCTCGCCGTCGGCCCGGGTGTTCGCGGTGACGGAACGGACCTCCTTCTCGTAGAACAGCTCGCGCTCGTACACCAGGCCGGGGACGTCGCTGAGATGGATGCCCGCGAGCACCAGCACACCGCCGCGGTCGAGCGCCCGGAGCGCGGGCGGGACGAGCGTGCCGACCGGGGCGAACAGGATCGCCGCGTCCAGCGGCACGGGCGCGGCGTCGGCGGCGCCCTGCACCGAGGTCGCGCCGAGCTGCCGCGCGAGCTCGCGGTCCGGTTCCGACCTCGTCATCACGTGGACCTCGGCGCCCTGTGCGAGGGCCAGCTGCGCGACCAGGTGCGCCGAGGCGCCGAACCCGTAGAGGCCCAGGCGTCCGCCGGGTGGCAACGTGGCCCGGCGCAGGGCGCGGTAGCCGACGATCCCGGAGCAGAGCAGCGGCGCGAGGTCCGGTGCGGGCACGTCCTGCGGGAGCCGGTAGGCGAAGTCCTCGCCGACCAGGGCGCGCGAGGCGAACCCCCCGTCCTCGTCCCAACCGGTGAAGCGTGCGTCCGGGCAGAGGTTCTCGCGGCCGGACCGGCACCAGCGGCACCGGCCGCACGTGGCCCGCAACCACGCGATGCCCACGCGGTCGCCGACGGCGAACCGACGGGCACCGGGACCGAGGGCGTCGACGAGGCCGACCACCTCGTGGCCCGGGACCGTCCTCGGCCGGCGCGGCGCCAGATCGCCCTCCGCGAGGTGCAGGTCGGTCCGGCACACGCCGCAGGCCTCGACCCGGACCCGCAGCTGCCCCTCGCCCGGCTCCGGGTCCGGCACGGTTGCACGCACCAGGGGTCCGGACGACATCGGGCCCGGTCGCTGCACCACCCACGCCTGCACGTCGCGCCTCCGCTCCCAGTGCCGACGCTCCGAGCCTGCCCCCGCCGGCCACGCGTCGCCAGACCGGCCGGCGGACAGGATCTCGGGCACGCTCACGGCGGGCAGCGCGCGGATCGGCGGGCGGCTGGCGCACGACGCCGCGGGCGGCACCGAGTCGTTCCTCGACGCCGCCCGCGGCGGTCTCATGCGATCCGGCCGGGAGCCGGTGGTGCTGCTACGGCGCTGCGACCAGTGCGGACACGTACGACGGGCCGGCCGGCACGCCCCAGCCGGTGGTCAGGTCGTACCCGGGCGTCGTGGAGTAGCCCGGCACCGGGCCAGGCGTGATGACGCCGTCGGCGCCGATGTCCCACACCCGGTTCGAGTCCAGGACACCGCTCGGGGTGGTCCCGTAGGTGTGCGCGACCACGTCGGCGAAGGCCGTGGCCCGCGGGAAGGACGTCGCGTAGATCACCGGGTTGAGGTTGCCCAGCGGCGCCTTGTTCGCCGCGATGCGCTGCTGGTTGGCGAGGGCCGTCAGTGCCGCCGCCTGCGGCGACGACGCCGAGGTGCCGCCGTACACGTGCCAGCCGACGCGGTTCACGCCCGGGAAGAACGACGTGTAGACCAGCACACCGCCGTTGACGGACGAGTTCCAGGCGAGGTCCGGCACACCGCGGTGGGTGCCGACGACGCCCGCGACCCCGGCCTGGTAGTCCGGCCGCGCGTACACCGTCGACAGACCGCCGCCCGTGATCATGCCGGTCGCGCTCTCGTTGTCGACGGGCTCGGTGCTCCCGCCGGTGGTCCAGCCGAAGTACGCCGGGTTCTGGCTGCCGTCGGCCAGGTACGGCACGTCGGTCGTGGGGTTCCACGTCCACCCGTTCTGCAGCTGCGTGCCGCCGACCGAGGTGACGTACGGGGAGACGTTGGGGTACGAGACCTGCGGGTCGGGGCTCGTGGCGGTCTGTCGGTGCGCCCGCGTGTAGCCGACGGAGCCGCCGTCACCGGCGGACGCGAAGAAAGAGTCGCCCTTGGCCTCACCGCGCGCGAACGTCGCGTCGAACCGGGCGAACTGCGTCTGGGCGGCAGCGGCGCTGCCGAAGGCGGACTCGTCGGTGCCGAACGACATCGAGAACACCGTGCCGGCCGGGAAGCGGTCGACCGCGGCGTCGATCGCCTTCATCAGGTTGGGCAGGCCGGGCACGCCCTGCGTCTCCGCCGGCGGCGTCGCCAGCAGCACGATGTTCGCCGCGGGCGCCAGTGCGTACGCCCACTCGATGTCGAGGGTGGCCTCACCGGCCCAGCCGGACGCCGCTGCCGGGCCCGACTGCGAGTTGCCGTTGCCGTTCACCGTCGTGGTCGGGAACCCCGGCTGGCCCTGCGGGAACCACTGCTCGAACTTCGGCGTCGGACCGCCGAACGTGGAGGCGAAGGTGGTCAGGTCCTGCTGCGCGGTGGGGCTGCCGTAGGCGTCCACCAGGACGATCGTCTGGCCGGCGCCCTCGGTGCTCGATGCCGTCAGCGGCGGGAGCCCGTGCGCGGCCCGGACCTGGTCCGGTGTGTTGCAGTGGTAGTAGGCGTACTTCTTGACGGGTGCCGGCGAGACGCACGCCGGCGGGGTGCCGGCAGCGGTCGCCGAGTCCGGCGTGTCCGGCGCCTCGACGGCGAACGGTGCGACCGCCGGTCCGGCGACGGCGGCCAGCCCGGCGGCCGGGACCGCGGCACCGGCGGTCGCCAGGCCCAGGAGGGTTGCTGTGGATGAGGCCAAGAGTCTGCGCACGACGTCTCCCCGATCAGAGTCGACACGGACCCGTCCCACCATCGGGACGAGAAGTGGGTACATCCGAACCCCGTACGCGCGTGTGCGCAAGAGCGGGGCAGACACGACATCCGGGGCCTTACGGACGACGACGAGGCTCGGCCGCTGCGGTGCGGGCCCCCTCGTCGTCGCCCGTGCGCTGGACGTCGGTCAGGCCGTTGCCATGATCGACATCGTCTCGATGTTCAGGATGTTGCCGTCCGGATCGCTGAACCAGGCCGAGCGCATCCGGCCGTCGTCGAGGACGCCGTCGGTCCAGGAGCCCTCGGGCGCGTCGAACGTCATCAGCTCGATCCCGTGCCGCCGCAGCGCGGCCACCTCGTCGGCGAACCCGGCGTCGCCGACCATGAAGCTGACCGCGGTGGCCTGGTTGGTGCCGGCATACTGCGAGGAGTACACCAAGAACCCGCCCGAACCGGCGCGGTACACAACCCCCTCGGGGCCCTCCGACAGCACGCTGAAGCCGAGGTCGTCCTGGTAGAACTTCCGCGCCCGGTCCATGTCGCGTACCGCGAGGACCGGCATTGCGGGGAACTCGCCGAGCATGACGCCTCCCGTGCGGGCCGTCCGACCCTCGGGCGGCCGGCACAGCAGAGCCTAGGTCGGTAGCGCCGGGGGTCAATGTCCGATTCGCACCAGGCTGACCCTGTTCTGTTGGCCTGGCCCGCGCAACCGGTACCCGCCGCCAGATGCTCCGAGGAGGGTCAGGACGGACGGCCCGGCGGCACCAACCAGCTCACCGAGCGCGCGACGTCACCCGCCTTCAGCCACTCGTGCCGCTCGGAACGGGGGTTCGCCTCGTCGTCGCGCCAGGCGACCATCACGTGCGTCGCCGTCCATCGGACCGCGCGCGCCGGGCGCCACTCCTCGGCACCGTCCGACCACACGACCCGCACGATCACCGGCACGTTCCCCTGCGGCCGCACGGGGACGGCGGTCGGCAGGTCACGGTTGGCGACCAGGCGTGCCGGCAGCTGCTGCGGCGCCCGCGAGGCGGTGAGGTTCCGCGGCGAGCCGGACACGGGTGCGGGGTGCGCCTCCGGATCCGTCATGCCGTCAGCGTACCCGAACAGGTGTTCGAACGAGCGCTCGCGCGGCGTCCATGCCTCGGGACGTCACCTCGCGCTCCGGGGCTCCTCTCCACCGGCGGCTTAAGGTGCAGGTGAGATGACCACGACGACGGCCACCCACAGCTCCGACGAGCCGACGGCCTCCCCTGCGCCAGGACGGCGGACGCCTCGAGCGCCGGACCTCTCGCACGTCGCGGTGATGGGCATCGTCAACCGCACTCCGGACTCCTTCTACGACCGCGGCCGGACGTTCGCCCTGGAGGCCGCCGTGGAGGCGGCGCTGCGGGCGGTGGCCGAGGGCGCGGAGTGGGTGGACGTCGGCGGCGTCCCGTTCTCGCCGGACACCCCTGCCGTGGGCGTCGCGGAGGAGCTCGACCGCGTCGTGCCCGTCGTCGCCGCGATCCGCGCGGTGTCCGACGTGGTGATCTCCGTCGACACCACCCAGGCGGAGGTCGCCGCCGCCTCGATCGAGGCCGGTGCCGACGTGGTCAACGACACCAACGGCCTGCGGGACGACGCGATGCTCGACGTCGTGGCCCGCACCGGTGCGACCGTCGTCGTTGCGCACTCGCTGGCCGCGCCCCACATGCACCTGCCACGGCCGCAGTACGGGGACGTGGTGGCCGAGGTCGCTGCCTTCCTCCGGGAGCGCGTCGCGCACGCCGTGGCGCACGGCGTGGCACGGGACCGGATCGTCGTCGACCCCGGGCACGACCTGAACAAGAACACCAGCCACTCCCTGGAGCTGACCCGGCGGCTGGACGAGATCACGGCGATCGGCCCGACGCTCGTCGCGCTGTCCCGCAAGGACTTCGTCGGCGAGACGCTCGGTCGCCCGGCGGACGAGCGCCTGGCGGGATCGCTCGCCGTCGCGGCCTGGTGCGTCGAGCACGGCGCGCGGGTGGTGCGGGCGCACGACGTGCGTGCCACCGTCGACGCGGTGCGCATGGTCGAGGCGGTGCTCGGCCGACGGGAGCCGGTGGAGCACCGGCACAACCGCTGAGGCGCTCGGATGCTGCACCGTGACGACGTCCTCGCCCGCTACGCCGTCGCGGACCGCACCCTGCCGCACCTGCGGATGAACTTCATCTCGAGCCTCGACGGGTCGGCGACCCAGGGCGGTCTGTCCGGCGGGTTGAACAACGCCGACGACAAGCTGGTGTTCGACACGCTTCGGATGCTGTCCGACGTGATCCTGCTCGGCGCAGGCACGCTGCGCGACGAGGGCTACGGCGCGATGCGTCTCGACGACGAGGCCGTCCGCTGGCGGGTGCAGCACGGGCTGGCGCCGCAGCCGACGTTCGCCCTGGTCAGCTCGCGCCTCGGCCTACCAGCCACCCACCCGGTGTTCGCCGACGCGCCGGTGCGCCCGCTGGTGCTGACCCACGACGCGGCGCCGCCGGACGCGCGCGACGAGCTGGCGTCCGTCGCCGACGTGGTGCTGGTCGGCTCCGGCGCGGTCGACCCCTGGCTGCTGCGCGGGGCGCTCGAGCAGCGCGGGCTGCTGCAGGTGCTCTGCGAGGGCGGCCCGCACCTGTTCGGCACCTTCCTGGCGGCGGACGCCGTCGACGAGCTGTGCCTCACCCTCAGCCCCGTCCTGGAGGGCGGGCACGCCGGCCGCATCGCGGTGGGCCCCGAGGAGACACCGCGCCGCATGCACCTGGCGAGCGTCCTCCAGGCCGACGACATGCTGCTGCTGCGCTACCTGCGGGACCCCGCGACCGACGCCGCAGGGAGCCGGGCCGCCACCGGCCGATGACCGACGCCGACGTGGCACCTGTGCCCGTCAGGCAGGGGCGTCCGTCGGTGGCCGAGCGCGGCGCGTCTCGGGCATGACGAGACCGGCCACCAGCGCCAGGGCGGAGACGCCGGCCGTGGCGAGGAACGCGACCCGGAACGAGGCGGCGTCCGCCAGCGCCCCGGCCGCGAGAGGTCCGACGAACGCCCCGGCGTCCGAGGCCATCTGGAACGCGGCGACCGGCGTGCCGCCCCGACCGCCGATCACGTCGCCCACCACGGCGGCGGTCGACACGCCCAGCATCGCCGACCCCGCGCCGTACAGGGCCATCCCGGCCAGGAACAGCGGCGCGCCACCGGCGAACGCCATCGCCACCCCGGCAGCCAGCGCGAGCGCGGCACCGGCGCGCAGGAAGGGCCGCCGCCCTCCGCTGTCGACCAGGCGACCGGCCGGCACCAGCACGATCGCCTGCACCACCGCCGACACCACCAGGCCGGCGCCGGTCCAGGAGGCACCGAGCCGCAGCCCCTCGACGACGAACACCGGGACCAGCGACGCCCGCACACCGAAGACGGCCCAGCCGACGGCGAAGTTGTTCACGACCGCGGCCCGGTAGGCCGAGCTGCGCAGCGCGGTGCCGAGACCGGTGGGCACGTGCTCCGCCGTTCCCGCGGCTGCCTCGTGCGCACGCAACGGGGTGCGCGCCAGGAAGGCGGTGGCCACTCCCCCGGCGATCAGCAGGGTCCCGGCGTAGACGAAGAAGGGCGCACGCAGCGACCAGGCGGTCAGCGGGCCGCCGAAGGCGGGACCGGCGATGCCGCCGAGCAGGAACCCCGTCTGGTAGACGCCGGTGGCGCGGCCCCGCTGGTCCGGGGCGACCACCCGCAGCAGGAGCGCGAAGGACGAGACGGTGAACATGGCGGAGCCGAAGCCGCCGACCCCGCGCAGCACCAGCAGCTGCAGGTAGCTGCCCGAGAGCCCCGCCAGCAGGCTCGAGACGCCCACGATGCCGATGCCCGCCGCCAGCACCGACCGTTCCCCCAGGTGGTCCACCAGCCTGCCGGCGGCCGGGGCGGACACGAAGCGCACCAGGGCGAACACCGAGACCACGGCACCGGCGGCGGCGTTGCTGACCCCGAACCCCTTGGCGAACAACGGGATGGCGGGCGCGACGATCCCGAAGCCCAGGGCGACCGAGAACGCGACCGCCGTCAGCACGGCGACCTCTGCCGGGAGGGCCCGGAACGGGTGCGGGATGCTGCGCCGGGGGACCACCGGGACGGCGGCGGGCCGCGGCGCGCGCGGCTGGCTGTCGGTGATGGTGGGCTCCCCTGCTGATGGGACGGCGGCCGTGGAACGGTACGCGGGCGCGTGCGGCGCCCATCATGCCGCCAGCCGCCGACGCAGACGGACGCGCGACGGTTGCCTGCTGCGCCGCCACGGGCGACCCTTGCGGCGGGACACCGGTCGATCACCCGGGAGCGATGTGGACGCCGACGCCGTCGTCGTGGGGGCCGGCCTCGCCGGGCTCGTGGCCGCCGCCGAGCTGGCCGATGCCGGCAGGCGCGTGCTGGTGCTGGACCAGGAGCCGGAGCAGTCGCTGGGCGGTCAGGCGTTCTGGTCGCTCGGCGGGCTGTTCCTGGTGGACACCCCGGAGCAGCGCAGGATGGGCGTCCGGGACCGGCTGGAGCTGGCCCAGCAGGACTGGTTCGGGTCCGCCGGGTTCGACCGTCCCGAGGACCACTGGCCCCGCCGGTGGGCGGAGGCCTACCTGCAGTTCGCCGCCGGGGAGCAGCGGGCCTGGCTGCGGGCGATGGGCGTGCGGTTCTTCCCGGTGGTGGGCTGGGCGGAACGCGGCGACGGCCGGGCGGAGGGCCACGGCAACTCCGTCCCGCGCTTCCACATCACCTGGGGCACGGGCCCGGGCGTGCTGGCCCCGTTCGAGAGGCGGGTGGGCTCGCACGTCGCGGCGGGACGGGTGGAGCTGCGCTTCCGGCACCGGGTCGACGCCCTGGTGACGCACGACGGTGCGGTGACGGGGGTCAGCGGCGCGGTCCTGGAGGACTCGTCCGTCGGCCGTGGCAGGCCGTCCTCCCGAGTCGAGGTCGGCGGCTTCTCGTACGAGGCGCAGGTGGTGGTGGTCGCCTCCGGCGGCATCGGCGGAAACCTCGACCTGGTGCGCCGGATGTGGCCGGAGCGCCTCGGCGCACCGCCGCGCGAGCTGGTCGCGGGCGTGCCGGCGCACGTCGACGGCCGGATGCTGCAGATCGGTGCGACCGCAGGTGCCGCAGTGATCAACGCCGACCGCATGTGGCACTACACCGAGGGCCTGCACAACTGGGACCCCGTCTGGGCCGACCACGGCATCCGCATCCTGCCGGGACCCTCCTCGCTGTGGCTCGACGCCGAGGGCAACCGCCTGCCGGCGCCGTGCTTCCCCGGTTTCGACACCTTGGCCACGCTCCGGCACCTGCGGAGCACGGGCCACGACCACTCGTGGTTCGTCCTCACCCGGAAGATCATCGAGAAGGAGCTCGCCCTCTCCGGATCGGAGCAGAACCCGGACCTGACCGGCAAGGACCTGCCCCTGCTCCTGTCCCGCGTGGGGCGCGGCACGCCCGGCCCGGTCGAGGCGTTCCTGCGGCACGGCGAGGACTTCGTCGTGGCCGACACCCTGCCGCGGCTCGTCGCGGGGATGAACCGCCTCGTCGGCGCCCCGCTGATCGACCCCGACCGCCTGCAGACCCTGGTCGAGGCGCGCGACCGCGAGCTCGACAACCCGTTCTCCAAGGACGCGCAGGTCACGGCGATCCGCGCCGCGCGGCGCTACCGCGGCGACCGGCTGATCCGGGTCGCCGCCCCGCACCGGTTGCTCGACCCGGCCGCCGGTCCCCTGATCGCCGTCCGCCTGAGCATCCTGACCCGCAAGACCCTTGGCGGGCTGCACACGGACCTGAGCGGCCGGGTGCTCGACGGCGACGGCGTCCCGATCTCCGGCCTCTACGCCGCGGGCGAGGTCAGCGGCTTCGGCGGCGGCGGGATGCACGGCTACAACGCGCTCGAGGGCACCTTCCTCGGCGGCTGCCTGTTCTCGGGGCGGACGGCGGGACGGGCCGCGGCGACGGAGACCGCGTAAGCGCCCGGGCGGGTCCGGTTGGGCTGCGGGCGCGGAGCTGCCGAGACCCGAGGGACCGTCAGGCCGCGCGGCGCACCGGTCGGGCACCGGTCCACGCCGCCACCGCCACGCCGGCGACGACCAGCGCGTCGCCCACGCTGAACGTGTTCGCCAGCGGGAGCGGGACCGGCCATGCGAAGACGTCGCCGAGCCACGGCAGCACCGGGTGGTCCACCACCGCGCTGTTGGCGAAGGCGAGGTGCGGGTCGATGCCGGCGGCGGACGTCGCCCAGCGTGACGCCGGCAGGACTCCCCCGTTGAGGGCGATCGTCAGACCGTTCGACGCCGCGCCGAGGCCGACCAGCACGGCCCCCGGCAGCCGTCGGTTCAGCCACAGGAACCCGAGCGCGAGCACGTACGTCAGCACGTGCGCGACGGGTGCGAGCCCGTGCGGCAGTCGGACCTCGACGACGACGACCTGCACGGCGAGGGTCGCCCAGATCAGCAGGGGGGCGCGCCACCGGTGCAGCAGCAGACCGGCCGGCCAGCGGCCGACGACGAGGGGCGACGCGAGCGCGAGGAGGCACGCGGCGAGCACGAGCATCGCTCAGAGACCTCGGGCACCGACGGCGACGGAGTGGCCGCCCTGCCGCTCCAGCTGCTCGGCCAGGAGCGCCGGCGTGGTGGGACGACCGAGGTGGAAGCCCTGCCCGATCACCTCGCCGAGCTCTCGCAGCGCCGCGGCTGTCGGCTCGTCCTCCACCCCTTCCGCCACCACGCGCAGGCCGAGCGCCAGGGCCAGGGCGATGGTGGACCGCACGATGATCAGGTCCTGGGTGTCGGTGGCGATGTCACTGACGAACGACCGGTCCACCTTGAGCTCGTCCACCTCCAGCCGCTTGAGGTAGCTGAGCGACGCGTTCCCGGTGCCGTAGTCGTCCACGGCGATGCCGACGCCGAGCGCGCGCAGGGCGCTGATCACCAGGTCGGCGCGCGCGGGGTCGGAGAGGATGCCGGTCTCCGTCACCTCGAGGACGAGCGCCGTCGCAGGCATCTGGTGCCTCGCGAGCGTCGCGGCGATCCGGGGCGGCAGCGAGAGGTCGGACAGGTGCCGGGCGGAGAGGTTGACCGCGACGCGGACGTCGTGGCCCGCCGCACGCCACCGCGCCAGGTCCGCCAGCGCCGTCTCCAGCACGAACTCCGTCAGAGCCGTGATCAGGCCCGAGCTCTCCGCGAGAGGGACGAAGTCGTCCGGGGCCACCAGACCGCGGGCGGGGTGCTCCCAGCGGACCAGTGCCTCGACGCCCACGATCCGGGAGTCGGCCAGGTCCACCTGCGGCTGGTAGTCGACGAAGAGGTCACCCGCCTCGAGCGCGGCACGCAGGTCGGCGAGCAGGTGGAGCCGTTCGAGGGTGTTGATGTCGAACTCGGGCGCGTAGGTGCTGATGCGGTCCCGCTCGAGCTTGGCGTAGTACAGCGCGATGTCGGCCCGCTTCATCAGCTCCTGCGGGTCGGTGCCGTGCTCCGGCGCGACCGCGACGCCAGCGCTCGCGCGGATCAGCAGGTCCAGGCCCTCCACACGGATCGGTTCGTCGAGCGAACGCAGCAGCACCCGCGCGACGTGCTGTGCGTCGGCGAGGTTGCCCGCGACCACCACCGCGAACTCGTCGCCGCCGAGCCGGTGCACCGCGACGTCCTCCGGCAGGTCGGACACCAGCCGGCGCGCGACCTGCCGCAGCAGCTGGTCACCCACCGGGTGGCCCAGGGTGTCGTTGATGTCCTTGAAGTGGTCCAGGTCCACGAGCACCAGACCGGGCCCGTTCCCGTCGGTCCGCGCAGCGGCTGTGAAGCCCTCGTCGAGCGACCGCCGCAGCTGGTCGCGGTTGGCCAGACCGGTCAGCGAGTCGTGCGAGGCCAGGTGCGCGTGCCGAGCGGCGGCCCCGGCGAGCAGGTGCGCCGCGACGACGAACGGCACGAGGAGCACCAGGACGCCCGCTCCGTCCGCGGCGAGCACGCCGGCCAGGCAGCCGACGGAGATGAGCACCAGGTTGGTGACGGCGTGGGCGACGCCGTCCTCGGTCACCACGGCGATGAAGGGCTGGCGCGTCGCCAGGGACACGACGCCGGCGACCAGGACGCGGTTGACGGTGATCATCACCAGACCCGCGACGAGCAGCGGGACCACGTCCCGCACCTCGACCAGCTTCGGTCCGCCCAGGAACGGCACGTGCGTCAGCCAGCTGAAGACCGCGCGGGCCGTCAGGACGCTCAGCGCGTACTGGGCGGTGTTGAACAGGGACTTGCGTGCCTCGCGGCGGTGCAGCAGGTCGTCGAGCAGGCTGGCGACCGCCTGCACGATGACCGCGACGGCGACACCGCCGATGGCGGTCAGGGCCAGGACGAACGGCGCCGACGTCGACAGGGTGCCGGCGTCGTCCTCCCCCGAGAGCCGGATCGGCCGCACCTCGCCGGCCAGCGCGGCCACGGCCAGCACGACGCTGGGCCAGACGAGGATCCGCGAGACGGTGTCCGGCCAGGAGCTCGCCACCACGGTGACCACCAGGCCGACCAGGCCGAGGCTCGTCACCGCCGTGACGTAGACGCCGAGCGGCGTCGGTGGTGCCAGACGCTTGCGCCCGGCACCACCGACGACCGGAGGGGCTGCTACCACTTGTACCCGGCGCCGACCAGCACTGCCACGGCCACGAGCGTGCCAGCGCTCGCGGCGATGCGGACGACGGTGCTGTTCTGGGTGATCTTCCACTTGCCCATGTGCGGGTCCCTTTCGGCTGGGGACGACGCCTGTGGCCGCAGCCCCCCTGCCGTGCCCACGGGCGGCGTGACGTGCAAGGTGCCGGCCGTGGGTACGCGCGTCGTCCGTCGTCTTATCGGCTGGCAGGGCGCAGCCGTGAGCGATCCTTTCGCACCGGGTGCCCGGAGCGCCCGCATTTGCGCGTGTCGCGGTCGCAGCGCACGTCCCGCGGGCGCGCCGGTGGCCGCCGGCTGTCGATCCGGAGCCGGTTCCTTCGTCATGCCCCTGACAGGGCACCACGCGACGGCTGGCCGAGAGGAACGAGCATGACGACGATCACCGCCTTCCAGAACATCACCCTCGACGGGGTGATGCAGGGCCCCGGTCGGCCGGACGAGGACACCCGCGGCGCCTTTCACGCAGGCGGCTGGGCGACCGGCTACCGGGACGAGGTGTCGATGGCGTACGCCGCCGAGGGCATGCGGACGCCCGGGGCGCTGCTGTTCGGTCACCGCACCTACCGCGACGTGCTCGACCACTGGACCACCAGGCCGGAACCGAACCCGTTCGCCCAGGTCCTCCTCTCGACGCCCAAGTACGTCGTCTCACGTGACCCGGGCACGGTGCTGCGCCACCCGGCCTCCACCCTGCTGGCCGGGGACGGCGTCGAGCGGGTGCGTGAGCTGAAGGCTGCCGGCGGACCCGACCTGATGGTGATGGGCAGCGGAGAGCTGGTCCGAGCCCTGCACGCCGCTCACCTGGTCGACCGGTTCACGCTGCAGGTGCACCCGATCGTGCTCGGCGCCGGCACCCGGCTGTTCGGGGACGGGGAGCGGGTCGACCTGACGCTGGGGCGGACGATCTCCACCACGACCGGCGTCGTCATCGCCGAATACGCTGTTCGTTGAGCCGAGCGGAGAGTCACATGCGCTACACGCTGCTGCTGCACTACCCGGAGGAGTCCGCCGAGACGATCGGCGCGGACGCGATCGCGCAGGGCATGGAGGCGTTCGCCAGCTACGCGGCGACGTTGCAGGCCGCGCGGGTCCTGGTCGCGGCCGAGGTGCTGCAACCGTCGGTGTCGAGCACGACCGTGCGGGTACGCGACGGCGTCCTGCGCGTGCAGGACGGGCCCTTCGCGGACACCAAGGACCAGCTCGGCGGGACGATCGTGATCGACGTGCCCGACCTCGACGCGGCGATCGAGTGGGCCAGGCAGGCACCGCCCGTCCAGTGGGGTGCCGTCGAGATCCGTCCCGGCGCGACCCACACGGTCGAGGGCGTGTGGGTCGCGAACGGGTGAGCCACCCGGACGCCCAGGCGGCCGCCGAGCGAGCCGCCCGGGCGTCCTACGGGCGGCTGATCTCCTTGCTCGCGGCCCCGACCCGCGACCTCGCGTCGGCGGAGGACGCCTTGTCCGGCGCCTTCGAGGAGGCCTTGCGCCGCTGGCCTGAGGTCGGGGTCCCGACGAACCCTGAGGGGTGGCTGCTCACCGTGGCCCGCAACCGGCAGCGCGACGTGTGGCGGTCGGCCGCGACCCGCCGCTCGGTGCCGCTCGAGGACCACGGCGCCGCCGTCGACCCGTTCGCGGACCTCGACGCCCTCACCATCGGCGACCGGCGCCTCGAGCTGCTCTTCGTGTGCGCCCATCCCGCGATCGACGAGTCCGTCCGTGCGCCCCTCATGCTGCAGACGGTGCTCGGGTTCGACGCCGCCCAGATCGGCCGGGCGTTCGCGGTGCCTGCGGCCACGATGGCGCAGCGGCTGGTCCGCGCCAAGAGGCGGATCCGGGACGCCGGCATCCCGTTCGCCGTCCCGGACCGTCGGCTGATGCCCGAGCGCCTTCCGGCCGTCCTCGAGGCGGTCTACGGCTGCGCCGCCCTGTCCTGGCGCGGCGGGCGCGACACGCTCGCAGGCGAGGCGCGCTACCTCGCGGTGACGCTGGCCACGCTGCTGGGCGACGAGCCCGAGGCGTGGTCCCTCGCTGCCCTCACCACCTTGACGCTCGCCCGACGGGCCGACGGCGGGTTCGTCCCGCTCGACGAGCAGGACGCGACCGGCTGGGACGAGGACCTGATCGCCGAGGGTGAGAGCTACCTGCGCCGCGCGCGGTCGGCAGCACGTCCCGGCCGCTTCCAGCTCGAGGCGGCGATCCAGGCGGTGCACTGCGAACGCCGCCGGACGGGCGCGACGAGCTGGGCGTCGCTGCGGACGCTGTACGCCGCGCTCCTGGCGACGGCCCCGACGCTCGGCGCGCAGGTCGCCTCCGCCGTCGTCACCGGACGGATCGACGGCCCGGACGCCGGCCTCGCCGCCCTGCCCACCGCGGTCGACGACTTCCAGCCGTACTGGGCGGCCCGCGCCGACCTCCTCGCGCGTGCCGGTCGCGACGCGACCGAGGCGTACCGCCGTGCGGCCGACCTCGCCGCGGACCCGGCCGTCGCCGGGTTCCTCCGTCGCCGCGGCGAGGCCCGCACCGGGACCGGTACGCCGTCGCGGCACGGCACCGAGCACACCTAGCGAGCCGCAGCCTCGGGCGGCGGCACGATCACCACCGGCTGGTCGGCGAACTCCAGGACGTGTCGTGACCGCGCCCCGATGTAGGGCTCGCCGCTCGCCGACCGGGAGGACTTGCCCAGCACCACCAGGTCGGCATGCCACTGCCGGGCGTCGTGCAGGATCGCCGGAGCGATCTCGCCGGTGAGCACCTGGGTCTGCAGCTCGAGGCGTGCAGCCGCCGCGAGGGCGCTCACCCGGTGCAGCATCGCGACGCCCGCCTCGGCGAGACGCGCGCCGGCACCCGGTTCACCGCTCGCGGCCTGGACCACCTTGGGGAGGCCGTGGTCGACCTCGACGTGCACGGCGCGAAGCTCGGCGTGCAGGGCGGTGGCCAGCTCGATGGCCAACCGGGCGGCAGCCAGCGAGTCGGGTGTGTCGTCGATGGCGACCAGGATCCGTTCGATCATGGCTGCGACCTCCTGTCGACCGTGCCGCTGACGGCTCGGCGCAGCCGCATGCCGTCCTCCTGCTCCGTCTGCTCGAGCGTGAGCTCCAGGGCTGCGAGGCGCTCGCGCAGCCACGGCAGCCAGCGCTTGTCCAGGGCCCGCATCCGGCGGCGGGTGACCGCGATCTCGGCGGCGAGCCGGGCCACCGCCTCGCGGGCGGCGGCGGCGCGCGCACCGGCGACCAGGGCCGCCTGGAACGCCGCGGTCGCCGGGACCACGGCGGCGTTCCCCGCCAGGACCGCCCCGTCGGCGGGGCCGGTGCGGACCAGCACGTCCTCCGGGTAGCTCAGGCCCATCGCCGAGGTCCAGACCACCTCGACCTCGGCCGTCCCCGACGGTGCGGCGCACCGCACCACGTCCTCCCCGCCGAGGAGCACGGCTCGCAGCAGCCACGTCTGCGCCTCGGCGTACGCCTGCGACCAGGTGGCCTCGCGTCGCTCCAGCCGGGTCTGCAGCCGCTGCTGCTCGGGCAGGAGGATGCGCAGCTTGCGGTCGAGCTGGTCGCGACCCTTCTGCGCGGTGCTGAGGCGCGCGCGCAGCCACAGGCGACCGGCGCGGCCGGGCGGGACGGAGCGGGCGACCGGCACGGGCTACCCCTCGGGCCGGGGATGCTGCGCGAGGAACCGCCGGGACAGCATCGTGAGCTCCCGGGCCGGCAGCACAGTGAGGACCTGCCAGCACCGTTCCAGGGTCTCGTCCAGCGTGCGCCGTTCGCCCTGGCCCTGGTCGGCCAGCACGCGCTCGAAGGTGGTGGCGAACTCCAGGTACAGCTGGTCGGTGCCGTTGAGGGCGGCCTCCCCCACGATCTCCGCCAGCTGCTGCACCTGGCGGGCGCGGGCCAGGGCTGCGAGCAGCTGGGCGGCGACCTCCAGGTGGTCCTCGCGCGTGCGCCCTGCGCCGGCACCGCTGCGCATCAGCCGCGACAGGGACGACAACGGGTCCACCGGCGGGTAGATGCCACGGGCGTGCACGTCGGAGGTGAGGACGATCTGACCCTCGGTGATGTAGCCGGTCAGGTCGGGCACCGGGTGGGTGATGTCGCCACCGGGCATGGTCAGCACCGGCACCACGGTCAGCGAGCCGGCGACGCCGCGGATCTGGCCGCAGCGCTCGTACAGCGAGGCCAGGTCGCTGTACAGGTAGCCGGGATACGCCCGGCGCCCGGGCATCTCGCCGCGAGCCGCGGCGACCTCACGAAGCGCCTCGGCATAGCTCGTCATGTCGGCCAGCACGACGAGCACGTGGCGGTGCTGCTCGAAGGCGAGGTCCTCGGCGACGGTCAACGCGATGCGCGGGGTCAGGATCCGCTCGATCACGGGGTCGTCGGCGGTGTTGAGCAGCAGCACCAGCTCACCGGCCGCCGATCGCTCCTCCAGGCGGGCCCGGACGGCGTCGGCGTCGGGGTGCGTGACCCCCATCGCGGCGAAGACGACGCAGAACGGCTCGTCACCGGACGTGGACTGGGCGGCGATCTGCGCCGCCAGCTCGAGGTGCGGCAGGCCGGCGGCCGAGAAGATCGGCAGCTTCTGGCCGCGGACCAGCGTCATCAGCGCGTCGATCGCCGAGATCCCGGTGAGCACCGGCTCGGCCGGCGGTCGGCGGTGCACCGGGTTCAGCGGGCTGCCGGCGACGGGCGCCGTCCTGGTCGCCACGATCGGCGGACCACCGTCGACCGGCTCCCCGCGCCCGTTGCACACCCGACCGAGCCACCCGGGGCCGATCGGCACCCGGAGCGGTGCACCGGCGAACGCCACCTCGGTCCTGCCGGGCACCAGCCCGTCGGTGCCCTCGAGCACCTGCACCACCGCGAGATCGTGGTCGACCTCGAGCACCAGGCCGTGGCGCTCCGGCTCACCGGCCGAACCGACGATCCGGACGACGGCGAACTCGTCCCAGCCGACCCGCTCCACGCCGCGCACCACGAGGAGCGGGCCGCGCAGGTCCCGCACACCGGCGTAGCGGACCGGGAACCAGTCGGTGGTGCTCATGGCAGCGCCGCCAACCGGTCGAGCTGCTGCTGGCGACGGCTCGCGATGCCGGCGGCCCCGTCGGGCGGCGTGTCCTGGGCCGCGCGCAGCAACGGCGAGAAGTCGAGCTCCTCGATCTCCGTCGCGGTGCTGCCGCCTTCGATCGCCGCCTCGCACCGGTCGACGACGTCGAGCACCGCATCGATGAGCGCAGCCGTCTTCGCCGGTGCGCAGCGTGCGTCGTTGTCCGACAGCGCGTTCTGCTGCAGCACCCCTTCGCGCAGCAGGCGACCCGCCAGCAGGACGACGCGCTCGTGGCCGGGCAGCGACCCCGCGCCGACCAGCTCCGCGAGCTCGCCCAGGCGGTCGGCCTCCGCAAGGAGGGTGGTGACGCGGGCGCGTCGAGCGCCCCAGCCCGGGTCACCGTTGCCGGCGTACCAGGCAGCCAGCCCCTCGGCGTCGCGCGAGAAGGACCCCGACCACGCCACAGCGGGGTAGTGCCGGGCGTAGGCGAGGCCGCGGTCGAGGCTCCACAGGGTTCGGACGAAGCGCTCGGTCTGGGCGGTCACCGGTTCGGTGGTGTCCCCACCCGCGGGAGACACGGCGCCGATGATCGTCACGGACGCGGTGGCGCCACCGAGCGTCACCGCGCGACCCGCTCGTTCGTAGAAGGCGGCCAGTGCGGACGACAGCGAGGCCGGGTAGCCCTCCTCCGCCGGCAACGCGCCCGAGCGGGAGCCGAGCTCGCGCAGGGCCTCCGCCCAGCGGGACGTCGAGTCGGCGATGACCACCGCGTGGTAGCCCATGTCGCGGAAGTGCTCGGCGACGGTGACCCCGCTGTAGATGCTCGCCTCGCGGGCCATCATCGGCATGTTCGAGGTGTTGGCGATGATCACCGTGCGGTCGGCGAGCAGCCGACCCGTCCGCGGGTCGGTCAGCTCGCCGAGCTCGTCGAGCACGTCCGCCATCTCGTTGCCGCGCTCGCCGCAGCCGATGTAGACGATCACGTCGGCGTCGCACCACTTGGCGATCTGCTGCAGCAGCATCGTCTTGCCCGTGCCGAAGCCGCCGGGCACCGCCGCACTGCTCCCCTGCGCGAGGGGGAAGACCGCGTCCAGCACGCGCTGGCCGGTGACCAGCGGAGCTGCTGCGGGCAGGCGCTCGCGCACCGGTCGAGGGCGGCGGACCGGCCACCGCTGGCTCATCGTGACCTCGACGCCGCCGACCACCGCGACCACGTCCTCCGTGCCGTGGGCACCGGCGACGGCGACGTGCTCGACCGTGCCCGCCACCCCCGGCGGTGCCAGGACCCGGTACTCGATCCCACCCGCCGGCACCGTGCCCAGCAGGGCGCCGTCGCCGACGTGCTCGCCGACCGCGATCGCTGGACGCCACTCCCGTTCGCTCCGCCCCGTGTCGTGGCGGGTGAGCGGACCGAGCCACGTCGGCGCGTCGGACAGCGGACGGAGCAGGCCGTCGAAGACGCCACCCAGCAGCTGCGGACCGAGGGTGGCCGACAACGGGTGCCCCAACGCCTCGACCGGGTCCCCGACCGCGAGGCCGCCGGTGTACTCGTAGGCCTGCACCGAGACGACCTGGTCCTCGATCGCCACGACCTCTCCGGGCAGCCGCGCCGCTCCCAGCGCGACCACCTCGGCCATCGCGACGCCCTCCAGCCCGTCCACCTCGACCAGCGGACCGCTGACCCGGGTCACCCGGCCGCTCATCGGTCGTCCCACAACGCCGCGAGGTCGAGCCGGTCGAGAGCGTGCGCGACCAGCGCGTCGACCGAGGCGTCGACCCGGCGTCCGTCCGGCGCCACGCCGACCACCCCGCCGGACGGGTGCGGCTCCAGCCGCGCCTCGGTACCCAGCCGGGCGACCACCAGCGCACCGAGCCGCGCCGGCCGATCGGGCTCGGCCAGCAGCTCCAGCACCGCCGCACGCGCCGCGGTGCACAGCTGCTCGTACGCCGTGCGCTCCGCCGCGAGGACGATGCGTCGCGCCTCGCGACGGGCTCGGGCCTGGTCCAGGGCCTGCCGTCGCTCGGCATCCGCCTCACCGGCGGCACGTGCCTGGTCCAGGACCTCGGCCGCCTGGGCGCGTGCCGCGTCCGTCTGGGTGCGCGCCGAGAGCTCGGCGTCCGCCCGAGCCGCGTCGGCATCGGCCTGCGCCCGGCGCAGCAGCGCCTGCTCGAGCGGCTCGAGAGGGTTCGCGGCCCTGATCTCACCGGGAGGGGTCGCCGTGCTGGCGGTCATGACGGCAGCAGCATGGTGAGGGGTGCGCCGCGTGCGCGGGTGGCGTCGCCGATGGCGTCCGCGGCCGCCGCGGACAGGAGCACGATCGCGACGGTCGGCGGCAGGTGCTGCCAGGTGGCCCGCGCGTCCTCGGCGTCCCGGACCTCGTAGGTGCGCGCACCGGCGAGCGCGAAGCCGCTCACCAGCTCCGGCGCCCCGATGACCGCGACGTCGCTCATGCCTTGCCGATCAGGATGATCGACACGATCAGCCCGTAGATCGCGATGCCCTCGGCGAGCCCGACGATCACCATCGCGCGCCCGAACAGCTCGGGCCGCTCGCTGATCGCGGCGAGCGCGGCGGCACCGGTGTAGGCGACCGCGATCGCGGCGCCGATGGAGGACCCGGCCACCGCGATGGCCGCCCCGATCAGCGCGGAGCCGTTGGCGGCGGTCGAGGCCGCCGCGGTCACGGCCTGGGGCGCGGTGGCCGCGGCGGACGGCCCCGCACCGGCCACCATCGCCACCACGACGAGCGCCGCGACCAGCAGCAGCCCGTTGGCGGCCAGGACGACGCGCAGCGCGGGTCTGCCCCGACGTCGCAGCGCCCAGCTCGTGGCGAGCCCGACGACGAGGATCGCGGGCAGGCAGATCGTCCAGATGATCATCAGGCCTCCGTCGGTGCGAGCGGGACGTGCCAGGGCCGGAAGGGCCGGCCCTCGCCCTCGAAGATCCGGGAGAACAGCTCGTAGTACTCCAGCCGCAGCGCCTGGATGCCGGCGACCAGGCCTTCGAGGGCGAACGTCAGCGCGTTGCCGACCACGAAGACGAGCACCGCCGCGGCGACTCCGGGCACCCCGCGGTGGGCCAGTGCCGTCACTCCCTGCCAGACCACCAGGCCCAGCGCGGCATGGGTGAGCCCGAAGGCGGCGAGCCGGGCGAAGCTGACGAGGTTCGAGCCGAGGCGGACGACCAGGTCGACCAGCTCCACCATCGCCTGGCTGGCACCGGCGGCACCGCCTCCCGCCGCGGCGAGCAGTCCGGCATAGCCGACCACCAGCGCCGCCACCGCGACGACCGCTCCGGCGACGGTCACGGCGGCCAGGTGCAGGTACAGGCCTCCGGCCAGCGTGCCGAGCCCGAGGAACAGCGACGCACCCGCCAGCCCGGACGGGGCGTACACCGCGCGTCGCCAGCCGCCCTCCCGGAACCGGTTGACCGAGCCCAGCGCGTACGCCCCGGCCAGCAGGAGCGCACCGACCGCGATCGCGACCAGCAGCAGGGTCACGGCGTTCTCCAGCGGAGACAGCCAGATCACGGGGACCACGCCCGTCGGCCCGAAGAACTCGCCGTAGAGGACGCCGAACACCGTGCTGGCCAGCCCGGCGCCGGCCAGGAACAGCCAGTACGGAGCCAGCCGCGCGAGGCGCTGCCACCGCCCGGACCGGACGGCCAGGGCCGCGATCAGCAGCAGGGCACCGTGACCGGCGTCCGCGAACATCATCCCGAACATCACCACGTAGGCGATGCCGGCGAGCAGCGACGGGTCGACGTCGCGGTACGGCACCGTCGCGTACGTGCGGACCAGCCCGGCGAAGTCACGGCCGGGCCCACGATCGGACAGCAGCGTGGGCGGGTCGACACCGCGAGGCGCCGGCAGCACGAGGACCGAGGCGTCGACCGCTGCCAGCGCGGCGGTCAGCCCGCGCACGGCGTCTGCCGGCGCCCAACCGGCCAGCGCCGACACGCGTCCCCTCGTGATGGCGTCCGCGGCGCGCGCATCGAGCTCGGCCTCGCCGGCCAGCAGGTCCGCGCGGCCGTCCTGCTCCCAGGCGGGGAGGTCGGGCCGGCGGCCGAGGAGCGGCGTCACCTGGCCGCCGCGGCCCAGGCGCCGGAGCGCGGCCGCGGCACCCGACTCCGCCGCGCCGGGCCTCCGGTCGCCCAGCTCGTCCAGCTCCACACAGCCCTGGTCGGCGACCGTCACCAGCAGGTCCCGCAGCTGATCGGCGGGTGCGAGCAGCGCCACCCGCTGCATCCCCACGGGGTTCAGGGCGTCATGCCACCGCACCGAAGTCCTCCGTGACGTGGCCACCCCGTGCTGCGAGCTCCAACGCCGCTCGCACCCGCCACGCGTCGACCGCGAGCCGCGCGACGGTCGCGACGAGCGCCCCCGCACCGGCGGCATCTCGCCCGGCCATCGCAGCCGCTTCCCGGTCGACCCGCGCCCACCAGCCGGCCTCCGCACGCCACAGCTGCTCCGGCGCGCTGACGTCGGCCAGGGCCCACCGTGCCGTCCGCGGCAGCGCGCCGGCCAGCTCCTGCAGCGTGAGCGCGTTGCCGGCGGCGGGCCCCAGCGCCCGCGAGGCGAGGAAGCGCACGCGGGCGCCCGGCGGAGCGGCCCGGTACGCCAGCTCGCGAGCAAGGACGAGGGCGGCCGCAGCCGATGCCCAGGCACGTGCATTCGGGACGTCGACGACGATCCGGCCGGCCGCCGAGAGCCGGATCGCCACGGAGACGTCGTGCAGGTCGTCGGTGCCGGGGTCGTCCCAGCGGGACTGCTCCAGCACGCGTCTCAGGCCCTGCACATCGGTCGTGGCCGCGAGGCGTGGCCAGGCGGTCGCGAGCGCGCCGAGCTGGTACGGCGCGGGCGGCGCCGGGTCGGCCCGACGCCGCAGGTGCTCGTCGATGTTGAGGGCCTCGACCGGTGCCGCCAGGGCGCGCAGCATCACGACACCGTCCCGCGGTGCCCACCCCGCCAGAACCCGCACGTTCCAGACGAAGGTCGCCACGACGGCGCGCTGCGCCTCGGCGAGCGTCTGGTCCGGACGCACGTCGTGGGCGTACGGCCCGCTGGCGAGCTCCGACAGCGCCGCGGTCAACGAGGGCCGGGCCGCCAGCGCGCGAGCAGCCTCCGGGCCGAGCCGTCGCCGCCGCATCGCCGTGGACCGGACCCCGACGGCGACCCACCCCGTGCTCATCGCGGGCCGTCCTCGGCCGCGTCGACCAGCTCGGTGACGGCGGCGGCGACCCGAGCGACGTAGTCCCCCATGCGCCGCTCGGCCTGCGCACGCAGCCGTGCGGCCCGCGCTCGCGCGGCCGCGAGATCGGCATCGGACACCTGCCGGCCGACCTGCTGGGCGCGTGCCATGGCGTCGGCACGCTCACCGGCCGCCCGCTGCTCCGCCGTGGCGGCGATGCTCCGGACCTCGTCCGCCGCACGCCTGCGCAGCTCGTCGGCATCGTGCCGACCCTGCTCGACGATCCCGTCGCACAGCGCCTCCGTCGGTGCCAGCCGGGCGAACACGGCCTCCAGCTCGGCGATCGCGTCCGCGACGCGGTCCTGCGGCACGCCCGCGACGGCGGCCGGGCCCGGAGCACCCGCTGGGAGGAACCTCCGCAGCGGACCGGGAATGCGTGGCATCCCGAGCCTCCCTCCAGGACGGCTCTCGGCTCCTTCCACCCTGGTGCCGATCTCCGGTCCTGGTACAGGGCCTAAAGACCGTGGCGAACCACCCGGACCGCCTCGCTCGTCCCAATCGACGGTCCACGCGGGTCGAGCACCACCACCGGCGAGCTCGCCACCCACTCCTCGACCGAGTACGGCTGCTCGGCATACCAGGGCTGGAGCCGCCACGCCTCCACGATGATCCGTCGTCGTCGGTCGGGGTCGGTGACCTCCCGCGCGACGACTGCCCGCTGCCGCTGCGGATCCCGCAGCCGGACCACTGCCGCCGGGTTCACCCGCAGGTTCGCCACCCATGCCCGCGGGCCCGGCGTACCGGTCAGCACCAGCTCGGCGTCGGCCACCACGTACCACAGCTCGACCGAGCGCCACCGACCCGTGCGCCGCCCGACGGTCTCCAGGACGCACGTACCGGTCGCCGGCATCTGCGACGGGCTCACGGCACCAGCGTAGGAACCGGCGGCCCGACGGGTCACCCCGGGTGCCGGCCGCCGCGGGGATGGGAGGCTTGCGGTGTCTCCGCGGCGGCGGAGCGTTCGCACGGAGGTGGCGGTGACCAGGTCGTGGAGCGGTCCGGCGCCCGAGACGGCCGAGGCCCTGATGCGGTCGCGGTTCACCGCGTTCCGCGACGGCGATGCGGCCTGGCTGCTCGACTCATGGCATCCGTCGACGCGCCCGACGTCCCTCGACCTGACCGACAACCCGGTGTGGCGCGGTCTGCAGGTCGTCGACGTGGTCGGCGGCGGACCGGAGGACGACGCCGGCATCGTCGAGTTCCGGGCGACGTACGTCCTGCCCTCCGGGGGCGTCGAGGTCATGCACGAGCGGTCCCGGTTCGTCCGCGAGGACGGACGCTGGTACTACGTCGCCCCGGCCGAGTGAGCCGGGTGGGGCTCACACCCGCTCGACGCCGTCGGCCTGCGGTCCCCGGTCGCTCTGTCGGACCTTGTACCGGACGCGGTCGCCCTCCTGCAGCGCCTCGGCGCCCCTGACCACCGACACGTGCACGAAGAGGTCCGCACCACCGGAGTCGGGCGTGATGAAACCGAACCCCCGATCGGCGTCGTAGCGCGCCACGACGCCCTCGCCGCCGCGCGCCGGGCCGTCCGACCCCCTCGATCGGCCCGGTGTCGCCGGCGCGGCCGACCGACCGCGCGCCGCTGCGGCGGGGGCACCGCGCTGTGCGGTGCCGCGCACGAGCCGGACGTTGCGGGCCTGCGGCCCCTTCTCGCTCTCGGCGACGTCGAAGGTGACGCGATCACCCTCGGACAGCTCGGCCAGGCCACCGGCGAGCGCCCGGACGTGCACGAAGGCGTCCTCACCCCCGGAGTCGGGGGTGACGAACCCGAAGCCCTTGTCCGCGTCGTACCAGGTCACGGTGCCGTCTGCCCCGTCGGACGCCACGACGCGCTGGGCCGCCTCGGCCCCCAGCGGCAGCAGGTGGTCCGCCTGCGGCCCCTTCTCCCCCTCGACCACCAGGAACGCCACCCGCTGCCCCTGCGAGATCACGCCACCGGTCACGATCGCAGAGCTGTGCACGAAGATCTCCGGGCCACCGCCGTCGGGCGCGACGAAGCCGTATCCCTTGCCCGGCTCGTACCAGGAGACGGTGCCGAGCAGGCCCACCGGCGCATCGGCAGCGAGGTCACCGATCACGCGGACACGACGTGCCTGCGGGCCGCGGTCGCCCTGACCCACCTCGAACTCGACGACCTGGCCCTCGCGCAGGATGCTCGGCCCGCCGTCGGTCACCACCTCGGAGGCGTGGACGAACAGGTCGTCGGCCTCGTCACCGAGCGCGAGGAAGCCGAAGCCCCGCTCCGCATCGAACCACCGGACAGTCGCCTGGGGCACGGTTGACTCCTTCTCGAACGGATGTTGCCGGCCCCAAGTCTCCCCCGGCCCGGCGCCCCCTCCGACAGCCGAAGGCCGGCCGATACTGCGGTACATGGGTGAGCAGCTCCCGCTTCAGCAGGGCCGGACGGTGCCTCGTCGTCGGCGGCTCGCACTTGTGGTCGTCGCAGGGGTGCTCGTGGTGGTCGGAACGTCGTTCGCCGCATGGGAGGCCTGGTGGCCCACCAACGTCGACGCGCGGGCGCTGGACGCCTTCGGGCCACCGATCGCCGGGGCGGTCAGAACAGGCCCCGACTGGGTCAGCTCGGGCAACATCGCGTGCCTGGACTCGTGCAGCGTGCTCACACGCTCGTTCACCGTCCCACCGGCCAGCACGGTCGGTCAGGTCCTCTCAGAGGCGGAGACGACCGCGCACCGCGCCGGGTACACGATTCCGTTCGGCATCACCTGCATGGTCACTGTTCCGGCCGAGTCCCAGTTCATGTGCTCGGTGGGCGGCCAGACGTCGGCGTCGAGTCTTGAGATCGAGGTGTACGGCGTCGACCCGACGGTCGTGACGCCACGCTCGTTGGCGGGCTACGGGCTGCCCCCGATGCCGAACGACACCGTGACCGGGGTCCGGGTCGGCATCTCCGAACGGTGACCGGTGTCCCGTCTACCCGCCTCGCCACGGCGCAAGAACCGACGGACCAGCTCGTGGCCGGTGGCGGTACGGGCACGAAGAAGGGGCCTGACCTGATCGCTCAGGCCAGGCCCCGCCGGTCGGGCTGACAGGATTTGAACCTGCGACCCCTTGACCCCCAGTCAAGTGCGCTACCAAGCTGCGCCACAGCCCGCTGGCCCCGCAGGACCGCGCGCAATGCTACCCCACGCGGTCGGCCGCCCTCCCCCGCCGGCCGGTGCCCGGGTGCGGGTCGGCGGCATGTCTCGGCGCGCTCCGCACCATCGGAGGGCCTAGCGTGACCTGCAGGAGCATCGCGAGGAGGCCCCCCATGCGATTCGACTACGACTACGTGATCGTCGGCGGCGGGATGGCGGCTGACGCCGCCGCCCGCGGCATCCGGGAGCTCGACGCCACGGGGTCCATCGCGATCCTCGGGGACGACGCGGAGCCGCCGTACGAGCGGCCTCCGCTCTCCAAGGACCTGTGGCGCGAGCCGGAGGGCGCGGAGCCGTTCCTCGACACCGCGGCCGCAACGGGTGCGCAGGTGCACACGTCCACGCGGGTGACCGCCGTCCGTCGGGCGCAGCGCGTGGTCGTCGCCAACGACGACGACGAGTACGGGTACCGCGCGCTGCTCCTGGCGACCGGGGGCCGGCCCCGCGAGCTCAACCTCGGCCCGTCCCGGGAGGTCGTCTACTTCCGGACCCTCGGCGACTACCACCGGGCGCGGGCGCTGACGGGCGGCCCCGTCATCGTGGTGGGTGGTGGGTTCCTGGGAACCGAGATCGCCGCCGGTCTGGCCACCGCGGGTGCCGCGGTCACGCTGCTGACGCCGGACGCGGAGATCGGCGCGGGCGCCTATCCCCCGGGCGTCGTCCGCCGCATCCGGGCGGCGTTCGACCAGCACGGGGTGCAGGTGGTCACCCGGGCCCGCGCAAGGTGGCTCGAGCGTCCGGCTGCGGGTCGCGTGGCGGTGCACGCCGGGACGGACGACCACCCGATGGCGTTCGCGGCGGCCGGTGTCGTGCTGGCCCTCGGCATCGAGGTGAACGCGGAGCTCGCACGGGCGGCGGGGCTCGTCGTCGACGACACCGGGGTGCGCGTCGACCAGCACCTGCGCACGCTCGACCCGTTCGTCTTCGCCGCCGGCGACATCGTGGACTACCCGGACGTGCGGCTGGGCCGCCGGCGCGTCGAGCACGTCGACCATGCGCAGAGCTCCGGTGCATGCGCCGGCCGGGCCATGGCCGCGACGCTGACCGGCGGTGAGCTGCCGGTGTACGACCACACGCCCTTCTTCTGGTCCGACATCTTCGACCTCGGTTACGAGGCGGTCGGCCGGCTGGACGCGTCGATGCAGCTGGTCGAGGACTGGGCACCCGGCCGCGAGGACGAGCACGGCATCGTCTACTACGTCAAGGACGAAGGGCTGCAGGGCGTGCTGCTCTGGGACGTGTACGGCAAGGTCGACGAGGCGAGCGCCTTGCTGGACGAGCTGCACGAGGCCGGGTCGCTGCCCGACCCCGAGCTGCTGCGCGGTCGCATCGCCCTCGACTGACCCGTCACCGGGCACCCGTCACCGGGCATCCGTCCGCGGTACGCCGGACCGGGTCGGTCAGCGCCGGCGCTTCTCGCGCACCCGCACCGAGATCGCGATCGGCGAACCCTCGAAGCCGAACGTCTCACGCAGGCGGCGCTCGATGTACCGGCGGTAGCCGGCCTCGAGGAAGCCCGTCGCGAAGATGACGAACCGCGGCGGGCGGGACGACGCCTGGGTGGCGAACAGGATCCGCGGCTGCTTGCCGCCCCGCAACGGGTGCGGGTGGGCCGCCACGAGCTCGCCGAGGAACGCGTTCAGCCGACCGGTCGGGATGCGCGTGTCCCACGACGCGAGCGACGTCTCCAGGGCAGGCACCAGCCGCTCGGCGTGCCAGCCCGTCTTCGCCGAGACGTTGACGCGCGGTGCCCACTGGACCTGCACCAGGTCCTGCTCGATCTCCCGCTCCAGGTAAGGACGACGGTCGTCGTCCATCAGGTCCCACTTGTTGTAGGCGATCACCAGGGCGCGCCCGGCGTCGACCACCTGCGAGATCACGCGGGTGTCCTGCTCGGTCAGCGGCTCCGACGCGTCGACGAGGACGACGGCGACCTCCGCCTTCTCGATCGCGGCCTGGGTGCGCAGCGACGCGTAGAAGTCGGCGCCGCTCGTCTGGTGCACGCGGCGCCGGATCCCCGCGGTGTCGACGAACACGTACGGCACCCCCTTGAGCAGGACCAGCTCGTCGACCGGGTCGCGCGTGGTGCCGGCGACGGAGTCCACCACCACCCGCTCCGACCCGGCCACCTTGTTCAGCAGCGAGGACTTGCCGACGTTGGGCCGTCCGACCAGCGCGACCCGCCGGGGCCCGTCCGGGATCGCCGTGTCGCGCGCCGACTGGGTGGGCAGCACGTCCATGGCGGCATCGAGCAGGTCACCCGTGCCACGGCCGTGCAGGGCGGAGATCGGGTGCGGCTCGCCGAGGCCCAGGGCCCACAGCGCGGCGGCCTCGGGCTCCATCGAGGGACCGTCGACCTTGTTCGCCGCGAGCACCACCGGCTTGCCGGAACGCCGCAGCAGGCGCACCACGCGCTCGTCGGTGTCCGTGGCGCCCACCGTCGCGTCGACAACGAAGACCACCGCGTCGGCCAGGTCGATCGCGACCTCCGCCTGCTCGGCGACCCGCTTGTCGATCCCGGCGACGTCCACCTCCCAGCCGCCGGTGTCCACCAGCAGGAAGTCCCGTCCCGACCACTCGGCGGGATACGTCACCCGGTCCCGCGTCACGCCGGGCGTGTCCTCGACGACGGCCTCCCGGCGTCCCAGGATGCGGTTGACCAGGGTCGACTTGCCGACGTTCGGACGACCGACCACCGCGAGGACGGGCAGCGCCAGGGGTGCGACCGTGGCGCCCTCGCCACCCTCCTCGCCCTCGAGCAGCTGCAGGTCCTCGTCCTCGAGCTCGTACTCCTCGAGACCGGCGCGGAGCGCCCGCTCACGGGCAGCGTCCTCGGGCTGCGGTGCGACTGCCGCGGCGACCTGCTCGGCGGACGGCAGCGTGGTCGGCACGGTCGTCGACTCGTCGGGCAGCTCGAGGTCGGGCGTCGGATCGATGGGGCTCACCGCACCATTGTCCCTGCCCGGCTGCCCGGCAGGGACCAGGACGTCTCAGCGTCAGCCCGGCCCGCCTCGCGAGGGTCCGCGCGCCGCTGCCGTCAGGGTGCGAGCGTGTCCCGGCGCGGGTCGTCGGCCGGCAGCCGCATCCCGGAGCGTTCCTGCAGGTCCGCGACCAGGGCCGCGAGGGCCAGGCGGACCTGCGTCGAGGTGCGGTCGATCTGCTCCCGGCGCGACCCGGCCGGCTCCACCGCGATCGGCTCGCCCGCCTCCATCACCAGGTGACGCCGCAGGCCGGGGACGTGACCGAACGTCTCACCCGTCCGACGGGTGCCCAGGATGGCGATCGGCACGACGACCGCTCCCCCGTGCACGGCCAGCCACGCCGCACCGGCGCGGGTGTCCTCCACGGCGCCCCGACCCCGGTTTCCCTCCGGGAAGATGCCGACCGCCCCGCCTCGCCGCAGCACGGCGAGACCCGCCTGGAGCGCCGACCGACCGTTGGCACGGTCCACGGGGATCTGGCCGGCCGCCCGCAGCACCGCACCGACGGGCCCGTGGAACATCTCCTGCTTCACCAGGATGTGCAGCGGCCGCGGTGCCATGCCGATCAGCAGCGGCCCGTCGATCACCCCGGTGTGGTTCGCGGCCAGCACGACGGGTCCGGTGCGTGGCACACGCTCGGCCCCGATCAGGTGGGTGTCCCAGACGACGCGGCCGAGGAACCGTCCGACCCATCGGCCCCACGCCGGCCCACCGGCCCAGGGGGCGAGGTCCGCGGGGACGGACGCGGTCACACCGTCCGTCCGCAGACGCGCGCCACCACCGCCAGGACGGCCGCGACGGTTCCCGGCAGGTCCAGGTCCGAGGAGTCCACCGTCACCACACCGTCCGCAGCCGTCTGGAACTCCACCACCGTCGAGTCGTCGGCGTCCCGGCGCAGCACCTGGTCGCGGGTCGCCTCGACGGCCGCAGCCGACGCGCTGCCGTGCACCTCACGTGCGCGGCGGGCGAGCCGTGCCTCGGCACTGGCCGTCAGCAGAACCCGGACGTCGGCGTCCGGCGCCACCACCGTGGTGATGTCCCGGCCCTCCGCGACCACCCCGCGGCCCTGCGCGAACCCACCGACGGCGCGCTCCGCGTCGATCAGGTCCCGCTGACGGCGGTTCAGCTCGGCCCGCACCGCCAGGTTGGTCGCCACCTTGCTGACCGCCTCCGAGACCCACGTCTCGCGAATCGGTCCGGCCACGTCGACCCCGCCGACGTGCACGCCGGGAGCCGTCGGATCCATCCCCATCACCAGCGGCATCCGGCGGACCAGGTCCGCCACCGCACCCTGGTCCTCCAGCCGGACACCCTCCTGCAGGCACCACCACGTCGCCGCTCGGTACATCGCCCCGGTGTCCAGGTACCCGAGCTGCAGGTGCCGGGCCACCAACCGGGACACGCTCGACTTGCCGGACCCGGACGGTCCGTCGATCGCCACCACCAACGGCGCGTTCACCGCACCACCCTCCAGCCCCGGGCGGTCAGCTCGGTGTGCAGGTGCTCGGCGCTGCCGGGCAGCACCGAGATCTCCGCCACGCCGACCGGACGGCCCGCGGCGTGCTCGATCTGCAGGTCCTCGAGGTTGACACCGGCGGCCCCCACGTCGCCCAGCAGCCGGGCCAGCTCGCCCGGGCTGTCCGGGACCAGCACGCTGACCACCGAATAGGCACGCTGCGCGCCACCGTGCTTGCCCGGGATCCGGGCGACGCCGGCGTTCCCGGCGGAGATCGCGCGTGCGATCGTGCTGAGGGCGCCCGGTGCCACGTCCTCCGGCCCGGTGGCCAGAGCGGCGTCGGTCAGCGCCGCGATCACGCCGTCGAGGTCCGACCGGACCTCCATCAGCACGGACCGGACCGCCAGGGCGTTCGCCGCCAGGATCGAGGTCCACAGCGCGGGGTCGCTCGCGGCGATCCGGGTGACGTCCCGGACGCCGGGACCGGCCAGCCCGAGCGCCGCGTCGTCCAGGTCGCGCAGCCGCGCCGCGACCAGGCTGGCCGCCAGCTGCGGCAGGTGCGACACGCTCGCGACGGCGGCGTCGTGCTCCGCGGCGTCCATGGCGACCGGCAACGCGCCCAGGTCCACCGCCAGCGCCCGCACGGCGAGCACGGCGTCGGGGTGCGAGACGCCGGAGTCGGCGATCACCCACGGCCGTCCCAGGAACAGGTCCGGGACGGCGGCGGACGGTCCGGAACGCTCGCGGCCGGCCATCGGGTGCGAGCCGACGTACCGGCGCAGGTCGGCCCGAGCGCCCCGCAGCTCGGCCAGCACGTAGCCCTTGACGCTCGCCACGTCGGTGACCACCGCCGTCGGGTGCGCCGCCAGCTCGGCTCGCACCACGTCCGCGGTCACGTCCGGGGGCGCGGCGACGACGATCAGCACGGGCTCCGGGTCGTCCGGACCCGCCGGCGTCCCGGCGCCGACGTCGCGGGCGAGCGCGAGGGCGGTGCGCGACGGGTCGGACAGCTGCACCTCGACGCCGTGCCGTCGCAAGCCCAGGCCGACGGACGCACCGAGCAGTCCGGTGCCGACCACCCGCACCGGACCCCGGGTCGCGATGCTCACATCCCCACCGCCGTCATCAGCGTGCCGAGCTCCACCCGCCCCAGCACACGCGTGCGGCCCGGAGGCAGGTCGCCCAGCCGGATCGGGCCGATCCTCGTGCGGACCAGCCGGACGACCGGGTGCCCCACCTCGTCGAACATCCGGCGCACCACGCGGTTGCGGCCCTCGTGCAGCTCGACCTCCACCAGGCTGGCGCGCGAGGTCGTCTGCAGGATCTGGAACCGGTCCACCTGCACGGGCCCGTCCTCGAGCTCGACCCCGCGCAGCAGCACCCCGCCCAGCGAGGGCCGCACCTCACCCTCGACCTCGGCGACGTGCGTCTTGGCGACCTCGTACGACGGGTGGGCCAGCCGCTGCGCGAGCTCGCCGTCGTTGGTCAGCAGGATCAGACCCTCGCTGTCGGCGTCGAGCCGGCCGACGTGGAACAGCCGCTCGGGGCGGTCGGCCACCAGCTCCGACAGCGACGGACGACCCTGCGGATCGTGCATGGTGGAGACGACGCCGCGCGGCTTGTTCAGCGCGATGGTGACCAGCGTCGCATCGAGCTGCAGGCGCTCGCCGTCGACGTGCACCACGGCCTTCGTCGGGTCGATCCGCACGCCGAGCTCGCGCACGACGACACCGTCGACGCTGACCCGTCCGTCGGCGATCAGCTCCTCGCACGCGCGCCGGGAGCCGAGGCCCGCGCCTGCGAGCACCTTCTGCAGCCGGATGCCCTCGGGGTCGTGCACGTCCCGCTCGGGCACCGCGGGTGCCGCGGGGCGCCGGGCGCCGCCCCTGGCCGGCGCGCTGCGTCGACCGGCTGCGGATGCTCCCCGCCGCTCACCTGGCGCTGCCCCTCGTGGCGCACCGCCCCGGCCACGAGGTGCGCCACCGCCGGCAGCGCCACTGCCACTGCCGCCCGATCCGCCCCGGCGTCCCGGCTGCGGCGACCGCCGTGCACGACCACCTCCGGTCGTCCCGTTGTCGCTCATGCCGTTCCTCCGTTGCCGTCGAGGCCCTCCAGCGCGTCGATGTCCGGCAGGTAGGGCGCCAGCGGGGGCAGCTCGTCGAGGCTCGACAGGCCCATCCGCTCCAGGAAGTATCCCGTGGTCGCGTACAGCAGCGCACCGCTCGACGGGTCCGTGCCCACCTCGGCGACCAGACCGCGCGCCGTGAGGGTGCGCACCACGCTGTCGACGTTCACTCCCCGCACGGCAGACACCTGCCCCCGGGTGACCGGTTGGCGGTACGCGATCACGGCGAGGGTCTCGAGCGCCGCCTGGGTCAGCCGCGCGGACTGCCCGTCGAGCACGAACCGGCCCACCACGTCGGCGTAGGCGGGCGCCGAGTAGATGCGCCAGCCGCCCGCTGCCGAGCGCAGCTCGAACCCGCGGGGCCGGCCACCGTCCCGCCCGGCGTACTCGTCGGCGAGCTCGTGCAGCAGCCGCTCGACCTGGTCGACCGGCAGCGCCAGCACGGTGGCGAGACGGACGGCCGGCACCGGCTCGTCGGCCACCATCAGGACGGCCTCGAGCGTCGCCATCGCGCCGCCGGGCAGCTGGTCGACGTCGAACGCGAGCTCGTCCGCCGCCGGCTGCGGGGTGCTCGAGGGCGAGCCCGACGGATCGACGGCGCCGGCGACGGGTCCGTCGGCCGTCACTCCGAGCGTCTGCCCCTCGGTCTCGTCGTCCGCCTCCGCACCGTCGAGGTGGTCCTCGCTCATGCCGTGCCCTCCTCCGCGGAGCCCTGCTCCGGTTCGTCGTCCGCCTCGAGCTGGTCGAAGTCGCCGGCCACCGCGATCTCGCCCTCGTCGGCACCGGTCCACCGCACCGTCAGCTCGCCCAGCGGGACCACCTGCTCGAAGGCGACCGCCGACTCGCGGAACAGCTCGAGGAGCCCGAGGAACCGCGCGACGACGACGAGCGTCGACTCCGCGTCCTGCACCAGCGAGCGGAACGTCGCCGTGCTGTGCCGCCGCAGCCGGTCCACCAGCACCGCGGCCTGCTCCCGCACGCTGACCGGTGGGGCGTGCAGGTGCGACAGGTCCACCTGGGGGACCGCACGCGGGGCCTGCGCCTTGGCCGCCAGGGCGGCGAGCTGCTCGGCGCCCAGCTGCCACACGAGCTCGGGCAGCAGCGCCGCCAGGTGCGGCTCCAGCTGGACGGCCCGTGGGAACCTCCGCCCCTCGGTCAGCAGCCGCTGGCCGATGTCGGCCGCCACCTCCTTGTACGCGCGGTACTGGAGCAGACGCGCGAACAGCAGGTCCCGGGCCTCGAGCAGCTCCAGGTCCTCCGCGTCCTCGACCTCACCCGTGGGCAGCAGCCGGGCGGCCTTGAGGTCCAGGAGGGTCGCAGCGACGACGAGGAACTCCGACGCCTGGCCCAGGTCCCAGTCGCGCCCCGCCTCGCGGATGTGCGCGATGAACTCGTCGGTCACCTGCGCGAGCGCCACCTCGGTGATGTCGAGCCGGTGCTTCGCGATCAGGCCGAGGAGCAGGTCGAACGGGCCGGAGAAGACGTCGAGGTGCACCTCGAACGCACCGCGGCCGGCCGGGACCACCGGTCCGTCGACCACGGGCGCGCCGACATCGCCGACGGGCTGCGTCGGAGCGGCTGCGCCCTCAGGCCGCGTCGCCACGGGCGACGAGCTCGCGCGCCAGCTGTCGGTAGGCCGCCGCACCGGAGTGGGTCGGGGCGTACGTGGTGATCGGCTCGGCCGCGACGGTCGCGTCCGGGAACTTGACGGTGCGACCGATCACGGTCTGCAGCAGGGTGTCGCCGAACGCCTCGTGCACCCGCGCCACGACCTCACGGGCGTGCAGCGTCCGCGAGTCGTACATCGTCGCGAGGATGCCGTCGACCTGCAGGCGGGGGTTGAGACGGTCGCGCACCTTCTCGATCGTCTCCACCAGCAGCGCGACACCGCGCAGCGCGAAGAACTCGCACTCGAGCGGGATCAGCACGCCGTGCGCCGCCGTCAGGGCGTTGACCGTGAGCAGGCCGAGGGACGGCTGGCAGTCGACCAGGATCACGTCGTACGAGTCGAGCGCGGGACGCAGCGCGCGGGCCAGCGCCGACTCACGGGCCACCTCGCCGACCAGCTGCACCTCGGCAGCGGACAGGTCGATGTTCGCGGGGAGCAGGTCGAGGCCGGGGACCGACGTGGTCCGCAGGATGTCCTCGTAGCCGACGCCCCGGTCCATCAGCAGGTTGTAGACGGTGTGGTCCAGCTCGTGCGGGCTGATGCCCAGCCCCACGGACGCCGCACCCTGCGGGTCGAAGTCCACCACCAGCACCGTGCGGCCGTACTCGGCGAGCGCCGCGGCCAGGTTGATCGTGGTGGTCGTCTTGCCGACGCCACCCTTCTGGTTGCACATCGCGATGACGCGAGCGGGACCGTGCGAGGCCAAGGTCGTGGGGACCGGGAAGTCCGGCAGCGGACGCCCGACGGCGTCCCGTTGCGTGTCGGTCGTCTGGCTCACCGTGCGTTCACCACGCGGACAACGTACCGGAGCCCCTGCCGCGGCAGCCTGCGACAGACCGGCCACCGTGCACCTGCTCAGCGCGCACGCGGATGGCTCGCCGCGTAGACCTCGCGCAGAGTCTCCGGCGTGACCAGCGTGTAGATCTGCGTGGTGGTCACCGAGGCGTGGCCCAGCAGCTCCTGGACGACGCGCACGTCGGCACCGCCCGCCAGCAGGTGCGTCGCGAACGAGTGCCGCAGCGTGTGTGGCGACACGTGGGCTGAGGCGGGCAGCCCCGCGCGCTCGGCCGCAGTCCGGAGCGCTGACCAGGCGCTCTGCCGGGACAGCCGGCTGCCCCGCGTGTTGAGGAAGATCGCCGGCGTCCCGCGCCCCGCGGCCGCCAGCGCCGGCCTTCCCCGCACGAGGTACGCCTCGAGGGCCGCGGCCGCGAAGCGCCCGACGGGCACCACCCGCTCCTTGGAACCCTTGCCGAGCACCCGGATCCAGGCACGGCCGACGTCCAGCTCGAGGTCGTCGACGTCCGCACCGACGGCCTCGGAGATGCGTGCCCCGGTGGCGTAGAGCAGCTCCAGGAGCGCCCGGTCGCGCAGCGCGGCCGGGCCGTCACCGAGCCCCGCGGCGCCGAGCAGCCGCTCCACCTCGTCGACCGACAGCGCCTTGGGCAGCCGCCGCGGCTGCGCCGGTGGACGGACGTCGCGCGCCACGTCCGCCGGCACGAGTCCCTCGAGCAGCCAGAAGCGGTGCAGGCCGCGGGCCGCGACCACGGCACGCGCTGCCGATGCGGCAGAGAGGGCGGCGCCGCCGTCGGTACCGGTCCGCGCCGCCAGGACGTAGTCCTCCACGTCGCGTTCGGTCACGTCCTCCGGTCCCGTGCGCCCGCGCCCGGTCAGGAACGCGAGGTACCGGCTCAGGTCCCGCCGGTACGCCGCGAGGGTGTTGCGGGACAGGCCTCGCTCGACCGTCAGGTGCGCCAGGTACGCGTCGAGCGACCCGGCCAGCGGACCCTCGCTCATCTGGGCGGTCCGGTGACCGCTAGAACGGCAGGAACACGTCGACCGAGACGGCGACGGACAGCAGGGTCAGGTACGTGATCGAGTGGTGGAACACCCGCATGGCGCGCATCCGGTGGTGCTCGGGGTCCCGGGCCGCCCGCAGCAGCGTCAGGCACGAGCCGACGAACCACAGCCCCAGCACCGCCGCCACCACCGTGTACACCCAGGTCAGGTGCGCCACCGGGCCGAGCAGCAGGCTGCACGCCACCATCGCGACCGCGTAGCCCAGCATCTGGCGCGCGACCTTCAGGTCCGGTGCCACGACCGGCAGCATCGGGACGCCCGCGGCGGCGTAGTCCCGGCGGAACTTCATCGACAGCGGCCAGTAGTGCGGCGGCGTCCAGAAGAACACCACGCCGAACAGCAGCGCCGCGGCCCACGACACCCCGCCCGTGACCGCGGACCAGCCGATGAGCACCGGGAAGCAGCCGGCGGCGCCGCCCCACACGATGTTCTGCGGGGTACGCCGCTTCAGCAGCAGTGTGTACCCGACGACGTAGATCAGGATCGCGGCGGCGGTGAGCACGGCCGACGCCGGGTTCACCACCAGCCACAGGAACGTCAGCGACGCCGCGGCGAGCACCAGGCCGAACGTCAGCGCCGCCCGGGGGCTGACCACCCCGGTGGCCGTCGCCCGCCGACGGGTCCGGTTCATCACCCGGTCGATGTCCCGGTCGATGTAGCAGTTCAGGACGTTCGCGGCGCCGGCCCCGCCCGCACCGCCCGCCAGCGTGGCGGCGATCAGCCACAGCGGCGGCAGCCCGCGCTGCGCCAGCAGCATCGTCGGCACGGTGGTGACCAGCAGCAGCTCGATCACGCGCGGCTTCGTCAGCGCCACGTAGAGCCCGATGCGGTGCCGCAGCCGCGTCCAGCGCCCCGAGCCCACCGGCTCCGGCGGCAGGGCGACCAGCCCGTGCGGACCTGCGGGTCCCACGACGGCCCCGGCGGCTCCCGGTCCCGACGGCGGCCGCCGCAGGCCGGCACCGCCCGCGGACGGGTGGTGGGGCGCTCCGGACGTCGCGGGCGCACCCGCCTGTTCCGCTGGGCTGGTCAGTCGCACGCGGTGCTGTCCGATCGTCGGCTCGTCGTCCTAGGGCGTTGTCATGCTACGCATCGCCCGTCGTGATTGGGACCTGAGTCCCGGGTGCCGCAGCCTCCGAGGTGCCGTCCCACGCCTGGTGCCCGCCCAGCGAGTGCTCAGAGGTGGGCGATAGGCTCGTGGCGCAGCATCCGCCGGCGCGACGCGCGCCGGGTGCCTGCCGGTCCGAACGTCCCCGACGCGGGTCTCCGCGGGCCGCTCGACGTCGTCGTCCGGCCCTGCCCGGGCGGGAATGAGGTGTGGTGAACGCGAAGGCTCCCCTGGCCGCCACCGTCGGCTGGACCGACCTGGACCGGAAGGCTGTCGACACCGTCCGGGTGCTCGCAGCGGATGCGGTCGAGAAGGTCGGCAACGGGCACCCCGGGACGGCGATCAGCCTGGCTCCCGCCGCCTACCTGCTCTACCACGACGTGATGCGGCACGACCCGGCGGACACCCACTGGCTCGGTCGGGACCGGTTCATCCTCTCCGCCGGGCACTCGAGCCTGACGCAGTACATCCAGCTCTACCTGGGCGGTTTCGGCCTCGAGCTGTCCGACATCGAGGCCCTGCGCACGTGGGGCTCCAAGACGCCCGGCCACCCCGAGTTCCGGCACACCAAGGGCGTAGAGATCACCACCGGGCCGCTCGGTCAGGGCATCGCGTCCTCCGTCGGCTTCGCGATGGCGGCACGCCGCGAGCGCGGCCTGCTCGACCCCGACGCCGCACCCGGCACCAGCCCGTTCGACCACATGGTCTACGTGATCGCGTCCGACGGTGACCTCGAGGAGGGCATCAGCGGCGAGGCGTCCTCGATCGCCGGCACGCAGGACCTGGGCAACCTCGTCGTCATCTGGGACGACAACCACATCTCCATCGAGGGCGACACGCAGATCGCGTTCAACGAGGACGTGCTGGCCCGGTACGCCGCCTATGGCTGGCACACCCAGCTGGTGGACTGGACCGTCGGCGGCGCCGACGGCTATGTCGAGGACGTCGACGCCCTGGCCGCCGCGATCGAGGCGGCGAAGGCCGTCACCGACCGGCCGTCGTTCATCGCGCTGCGCACGCTGATCGCCTGGCCGACGCCGGGCAAGACGAACTCGCACTCCGCGCACGGCTCGAAGCTGGGCGGCGACGCCGTCCGCGGCCTGAAGGAGGAGCTCGGCTTCGACCCGGATGCCAGCTTCGCCGTCGCGCCCGAGGTCATCGAGCACACCCGCGGGTCGCTCGCGGCCAAGGCCGCCGCGCTGCGTGCCGAGTGGCAGCAGAAGATGGACGCCTGGCGCGCCGCGAACCCTGACCGCGCCGCTCTGCTCGACCGCCTCTCGGCCCACGAGCTGCCCGAGGGCTGGACCGACGCGCTGCCGGTGTTCCCCGCGGGCAAGGCGGTCGCCACGCGTGCCGCCTCCGGCGACGTGCTGTCCGCGCTCGCCCCGGTGCTGCCGGAGCTGTGGGGCGGCTCGGCCGACCTTGCCGGCTCGAACAACACGACGATGAAGGGCGAGCCGAGCTTCATCCCGGCCAAGCGCTCCACGAACGAGTTCGCCGGCGACGAGTACGGCCGGACCCTGCACTTCGGCATCCGCGAGCACGCGATGGGCGCGATCGTGTCCGGCATCGTGCTCCACGGTCTGACCCGCGCGTACGGCGGCACGTTCCTGCAGTTCTCGGACTACATGCGCGGCTCCGTCAGGCTGGCCTCCCTGATGGGCATCCCGACCACCTACGTGTGGACCCACGACTCGATCGGCCTCGGCGAGGACGGGCCCACCCACCAGCCCGTGGAGCACCTGACCGCGCTGCGCGCCATCCCGGGCCTCGCTGTCGTCCGCCCCGCGGACGCGAACGAGACGGCCGCCGCCTGGCGGGCCACCCTCGAGCGCACCGACGGGCCGGTCGGCCTGATCCTCACTCGCCAGAACGTGCCGACGTTCCCGCGTGGCGAGCAGGGCTTCGCCACGACCGACGGTGTGACGCGTGGTGCGTACACGCTCCTCGAGGCGTCGACCGGCACCCCGGAGGTGGTGCTGATCGGCACCGGCTCCGAGGTGCAGCTCGCCGTCGCGGCCCGCGAGCAGCTGGAGGCGGACGGCGTCGCGACACGGGTCGTCTCGGCTCCGTGCCTCGAGTGGTTCGCCGAGCAGGACGAGGAGTACCGCGAGTCGGTGCTGCCGTCGGGCGTGCGGGCACGGGTCTCCGTCGAGGCGGGCATCGCCATGTCCTGGTACAAGATCCTGGGCGACGCCGGCCGGGCCGTCTCGCTGGAGCACTACGGCGCGTCCGCGGACGCGGAGACGCTCTACCGCGAGTTCGGCATCACCGCCGAGGCCGTCGTGGAGGCGGCTCGTGCCTCCCTCGCGGCTGCCCGCAGGGACGCAGCACCCGCATCCATCTCGGGTGCTCCCACTGCGCAGGGCACGGGAGACCTGCCTGCGTGATCCTGGGGCGAGGCTCGCGCGCCACCGCCTGACGCGTACCACCGGAAGGGGAACGACCATGGCATCCAACGACACTCACCAGGACGCCGCTCTGCAGGAGCTGGCCGACGCCGGAGTGGCCGTCTGGCTCGACGACCTGTCGCGGGAGCTGCTCCGCAGCGGTGGGCTCGCCGAGCTCGCCGCCCGCGGCGTGGTCGGCGTGACGAGCAACCCGACGATCTTCGCCACCGCCCTGTCCCACGGCGACGCCTACCGCGACCAGCTCGCCGAGCTGGCTGCGGACGGCGCCGCCGTGGAGGAGGCGGTGCTCCGCATCACCACCGACGACGTCCGGTCGGCGTGCGACGTGCTCCGGCCGGCGTACGAGCGGACCGGCGGGGTCGACGGGCGGGTGTCCATCGAGGTGGACCCGCGCCTGGCGCGCGACACCGAGGGGACGGTCGCGTCGGCACGGACCCTCTGGTCCGAGATCGAGCGACCCAACCTGTTCATCAAGATCCCGGCGACCCCCGAGGGGCTCCCGGCGATCACCCGCGCCCTCGCCGAGGGCATCAGCGTCAACGTGACGCTGATCTTCTCCCTCGACCGCTACCGGGCGGTCATCGACGCGTTCCTCAGCGGGCTCGAGCAGGCGAAGGCCGCAGGCCTGGACCTCGCGCCGATCGCCTCGGTCGCCTCGTTCTTCGTCTCCCGCGTGGACACCGCGGTGGACGCCCAGCTCGACGCCCTCGGCACGCCCGAGGCGGCCGCCCTGCGCGGCCTCGCGGGCATCGCCAACGCCCGGCTCGCGTACGGGGTCTTCTCCGAGGTGAGCGCGGGTCCGCGCTGGCAGGCGCTGGCGGCCGCCGGCGCCCACCCGCAGCGGCCGCTGTGGGCCTCGACCGGCGTCAAGGACCCCGCGTACCGCGACACGATGTACGTCGAGGAGCTCGTCGCACCCGACACGGTCAACACCATGCCCGGCAAGACGCTGGACGCGGTGGCGGACCACGGCACCATCACGCCGGACACGGTGACCGGCGCCCTGCAGGAGGCCGCCGACACGGTCGAGCGCCTCGAGAAGCTCGGGGTGTCCCTCGACGAGGTGACCGCTCGCCTCGAGACGGAAGGGGTGCAGAAGTTCGTGACAGCCTGGACGGAGCTGCTCGGCAGCGTGCAGCAGGGCCTGGACGCCGCCGCAGGTGAACCGACGGACAGCGACGGCGAGGCGGTGCGGTGAGCCCCGCCAAGATCGCTGAGGGCGTCAACCCCCTGCGCGACCCGCGGGACCGACGGCTTCGCCGCATCGCGGGCCCGTCGGGCCTGGTGATCTTCGGGGTGACGGGCGACCTCGCCCGCAAGAAGCTCATGCCTGCGGTGTACGACCTGACGAACCGCGGCCTGCTGCCTCCCGGCTTCGCGCTCACCGGCTTCGCCCGGCGCGACTGGGAGACGCAGGACTTCGCCCAGATCGTGCACGACTCGGTCAAGCAGTACGCCCGGACCCCGTTCCGGGAGGCGACCTGGCGACAGCTGTCCGAGGGCATCCGCTTCGTCCAGGGCACGTTCGACGACCCGGTCGCCTTCGACCACCTGCGCGAGACGGTCGAAGACCTGGACGTCACGCGCGGCACGGGCGGTAACCACGCGTTCTACCTCTCGGTGCCGCCCAGCGCGTTCCCCCTGGTCTGCGAGCAGCTGGCCCGATCGGGTCTGTCGCAGCCGAAGGAGGGCACCTGGCGACGGGTGGTGATCGAGAAGCCGTTCGGCCACGACCTGCAGTCCGCGCGTGAGCTGAACGACATCGTCTCCCAGGCGTTCCGGCCGGACGACATCTTCCGGATCGACCACTACCTCGGCAAGGAGACGGTGCAGAACCTGCTGGCGCTGCGGTTCGCGAACCAGCTGTTCGAGCCGATCTGGAACAACAACTACGTCGACCACGTGCAGATCACGATGGCCGAGGACATCGGCATCGCCGGCCGCGCGGGCTACTACGACGGCATCGGCGCTGCGCGCGACGTCATCCAGAACCACCTCATGCAGCTGCTCGCGCTGACCGCCATGGAGGAGCCGGTCTCCTTCGATGCCGCTGAGCTGCGGGCGGAGAAGACGAAGGTGCTCTCGGCGCTGCGGCTGCCGCGTGACCTCGGCAAGCACACCGCCCGGGGCCAGTACACGGGCGGCTGGCAGGGCGGCGAGAAGGTCGTCGGCTACCTGGAGGAGGAGGGCTTCAACCCGGACTCCACCACCGAGACCTACGCCGCCATCCGGGTGGACATCGACACCCGCCGGTGGGCCGGGGTGCCGTTCTACCTGCGCACCGGCAAGCGGCTCGGCCGACGGGTGACGGAGATCGCCGTCGTCTTCAAGAAGGCGCCGCACCTGCCGTTCGACTCCACCGCCACCGAGGAGCTCGGCAAGAACGCCGTGGTGATCCGGGTGCAGCCCGACGAGGGCGTCACCGTGCGGTTCGGCGCCAAGGTCCCGGGCACCGCGATGGAGGTGCGAGACGTGACGATGGACTTCGGCTACGGTCACGCCTTCACCGAGTCGTCGCCCGAGGCCTACGAGCGGCTGATCCTCGACGTGCTGCTCGGCGACCCGCCGCTCTTCCCGCAGCACGAGGAGGTCGAGCTCTCCTGGAAGATCCTCGACCCGATCATCGACTACTGGGCCGGCAAGGGCCGTCCCGACCCGTACCGCGCCGGCACCTGGGGACCCGAGTCAGCCGACGCGATGATGGCCCGCGACGGCAGGGCCTGGAGGCGGCCATGATCATCGACCTGCCCAGCACCACCACGCGCGAGATCAACCGCCGCCTGGTGCGCGAGCGCGACGAGGGCGGTGTGGTCGCTCTCGGCCGCGTGATGAACCTGCTGATCGACACCGGTGACCACGACCCGGAGGACGCGATCGCCGCGGCCAACCTGGCCAGCCGCGAGCACCCCTGCCGGATCATCGTGCTGTCCACCACCAGCCGGAAGCGGCGGCCCAACCTGGACGCGCAGATCCGGCTCGGCGGCGACGCCGGCGCCAGCGAGGTGATCCTCCTGTGGCCCGCCGGGGACATGGACCAGGAGATGGACACCCTGATCACGCCCCTGCTGCTGCCGGACGCGCCCACGGTCGTCTGGTGGCCCAACGAGGTCCCGGAGAACCCCTCAGCGGCGCCACTGGGGCGGATGGGGCGCCGTCGCATCACGGACACCACCCAGTGCACGTCGCCGTCGAAGACCCTCGAGCGACTGGCCTCCGTCTACCAGGACGGCGACACAGACCTCGCGTGGGCGCGCGCGACGCTGTGGCGCGGGCTGATCGCCGCGACCCTCGAGCAGCCGCCGTACGAGCCCGTGCACCGGGCCGTCGTCGTCGGCGAGAGCACGCACCCGTCGGTGGACCTGATGGCCGCCTGGCTCGCCTGGGCACTGCGCTGCCCGGTGCACGTCGAGCGCGTGAAGGGCGCACCGGCCATCACCCAGGTCCGCCTCGAGCGCAGCAGCGGGCCGATCGTGCTCGACCGTCCCGACGGCAAGACCGCTGCCCTGCACCAGCCGGATCAGCCCGACCACCGCATCGCCCTGCCGATCCGCCAGCTCGGCGAGTGCCTGGTCGAGGAGCTGCGCCGGCTGGACCCGGACGAGGTGTACGGCGAGGTGCTGACGAAGGGCCTCGCCAGGATCGAGGGCTGACCAGGTGAACCGTGCACCGCACGTCGTCGTCCACCCGGATGCGGACGTCCTGGCCGAGGCGACCGCCGCACGGCTGCTGACCCGGCTGGTCGATCTGCAGTCGGACCACAGCCCGGTCCACGTCGTGCTGACCGGCGGCACCGTCGGCATCGCCGTGCTCCGGGCCGTCGCCGCCAGCCCGGTTCGGGGCGCGGTCGACTGGTCCGACGTGCACGTCTGGTGGGGCGACGAGCGGTTCCTGCCCGACGGCGACCCGGATCGCAACGAGGTCCAGGCCCGCGAGGCGCTGCTGGACGCGCTCGGCGACGCCCTCCCGGCCGATCACGTCCACGCCATGCCGGCGCGCACGGCGCAGGTGCCGGACACCGACGCGGCGGCTCGGCTGTACGCCGCCGAGCTCGCTCGACACGCACCTGCGGATGCCGCCCTCGCGGTGCCGTCGTTCGACGTGCTGCTGCTCGGGATGGGCCCGGACGGCCACGTCGCGTCGTTGTTCCCCGGCCATGCAACCCTGTCCGTCTCCGACCGCACCGTCGTCGGCGAGGAGGACTCCCCCAAGCCTCCGCCGCCGCGCGTGTCCTTGACCTTCCCGGCCATCCAGGCGGCCGCCGAGGTGTGGGTCGTCGCGGCCGGCGACGGCAAGGCCGACGCCGTTGCCGCCGCCCTGCGCGGGGCACCGGCGACCGAGGTGCCGGCCGCGGGCGCCGTCGGCGTCGCCCGGACCCTCTGGCTGCTGGACGTCGCGGCGGCGTCACACGTGACCGTCGACCCCGGCGACACACCCGTCCACCCGGCGCGGCCCGCGGCGGACGGTCCCGGATCCACCTGGGCCGAGGTCGACGACCTCGTCGCGCCGCTGCTCGGCGACCTCACGGTCCCCGACGGGATCGCCAAGGCGGCGGCGACGGCCGCTCTGCCCGAGATCGCGGTCACCGCGCCGCAAGGGCGACTGCTCGAGCTGCTGGCCCGTGCCACAGGCTCGCGCCGCGTGCTGGAGCTGGGAACGCTCGGCGGCTACTCGACGTGGTGGCTCGCACGCGGAGCGGGCCCGGAGGGCATCGTCGTGTCGCTCGAGCTCTCCGCCGACCATGCCGCCGTCGCCCGGCACTCGCTCGATGCGACGGACATCGGCCACCGGGTGCAGATCGAGGTCGGGCCGGCAGCCAGCACGCTCCAGCGAATGATCGACGACGGCACGGAGCCGTTCGACCTCGTCTTCGTCGATGCCGACAAGCAGTCGTTGGCGCGCTACCTCGAGCTCGTCGTCGCGCTCTCGCGGCCGGGGACCGTCATCGTCGTGGACAACGTCGTGCGCGGCGGCGCGGTGCTCGAGGCCGACCACCCCGACGATCGTGTCCAGGGCACCCGGCAGTTCCTCGAGCGCGCCGCGCAGCGCGCCGACGTCGAGGGCACCGTGATCCAGACCGTCGGCCGCAAGGGGTACGACGGGATGGCGATCCTGGTCGTGCGCTGAGCTGAGCCCCGCCCGCGGCGGTCAGCGACCGCGGCGGGCGTGGAGCGCCGCGAGAGCCTCGTCGAGGATCGCGGCCCCGTCCTCGTCGGAGCGACGCTCCTTCACGTAGGCGAGGTGGGTCTTGTACGGCTCGTTGCGCACGGGCGACGGCGGGTTCGCCTGGTCCTGACCGGCCGGGAACCCGCACCGTGGGCAGTCCCACGTCACGGGCGCCTCGGCGACCGCCTCCTCCGCGAAGCTCGGCCTGGTCTCGTGCCCGTTGGCGCACCAGTAGGAGATCCACACGCGCGGTGCGGCGTCGCCGCGCTCCGCCTCACCCATCGGGCCGGCGCCGACGCGCGAACCCCGGATAGCACTTCCGCTTGCCATGGCTACTCAGCCCCCTCAGGACCAGCGCTGGACGAGCCCGAGCCCGACGATGACGAGCGACCACACGACGGCGACACCGATCGTGATGCGGTTCAGGTTCCGCTCCGCGACGCCGGAGGAGCCGGCGCTGCTGGTGATGCCGCCACCGAACATGTCGGAGAGGCCGCCGCCCTTGCCCTTGTGGAGCAGGACGAGCGGCACGAGCAGCAGGCTGGTCAGCACCAGTGCCACCTGAAGAGCGATGCGCAGGGCATTCACGGTGTGGGGTCGATCCTCACTCGTAGGACGAAGACGGGGCCGCGGGGCGAGGCCGCGTACAGGTTAGGCGACGCGGCGGCCCTGATCCACCATCGCATCGCAGGACGACGACCGGCCCGGGCCTTAGGACCCGGGCCGGTCGCGTGCGCAGGTCAGGCGCCGACGGCGTGCGACCGGTAGCGGGCGATGGCCGCGAACTCCTCCGGGTCGAGGCTCGCGCCTCCGACGAGGGCACCGTCGACGTCCGGCTTCGCCATGATCGAGGCGACGTTGCCGGACTTCACGGAACCGCCGTAGAGCACGCGCACCGCGTCCGCGGTCGCCTGGTCGTACAGCTCGACCAGCCGCGCGCGGATGGCGCCGGCCATCTCCTGGGCGTCCTCCGGGGTCGCCGTCTCGCCGGTGCCGATGGCCCAGACCGGCTCGTAGGCCACGACGATCGTCGCCACCTGCTCGGTCGTCAGGCCCTCGAGCGCGCCGTCGAGCTGGGACAGCGTGTGCGCCACGTGCGTCCCGGCCTTCCGGATCTCGAGCTCCTCGCCGATGCACAGGATCGGCACCAGGCCCGCCGCCAGGGACGCCTTCACCTTGGCGTTGACCAGGGCGTCGTCCTCGGCGTGGTACTGCCGCCGCTCCGAGTGGCCGACGGCCACGTAGGTGCAGCCGAGCTTGGTGAGGAACACCGACGAGATCTCACCGGTGTAGGCGCCGGACGTGTGCGCCGACACGTCCTGCGCGCCGTAGACGATGTCGAGCTTGTCGGCGTCGACCAGGGTCTGCACGGAACGCAGGTCGGTGAACGGCGGCAGGACGGCCACCTCGACGGCGGTGTAGTCGTGCTTGGCGTCCTGGAGCAGCCAGGCGAGCTTCTGGACGGTCTGGATCGCCTGCTGGTGGTCCAGGTTCATCTTCCAGTTGCCCGCCATCAGCGGGGTGCGGTCAGCCATGGGTCAGTCCTCCAGGACGGCGATGCCAGGGAGGGACTTGCCCTCGAGGAACTCGAGGGAGGCGCCGCCACCGGTCGAGATGTGGCCGAAGGCGGCCTCGTCGAAGCCGAGCTGACGCACGGCCGCGGCGGAGTCCCCGCCACCGACGATGGTGAAGGCACCGTTCTTGCCGGCGTCCACCAGCGCCTGCGCCACGGCGCGCGTGCCCGCGGCGAAGGCCTCGAACTCGAAGACGCCGGCGGGGCCGTTCCAGACCACCGTCTTGGCGTCGACGATCTTGGAGGCGAACAGCTCACGGCTCTTCGGGCCGATGTCGAGGCCCATCTGGTCGGCCGGGATGGCGTCCGAGTCGACCACGGTGGCGGGGGCGTCGGCCGCGAACATCGGGGCGACGATCGTGTCGACGGGCAGGACGATCTCGACGCCGGACTTCTCCGCCTGGGCCAGGTAGCCCTTGACCGTCTCGACCTGGTCCGCCTCGAGCAGCGAGGTGCCGACCTGGTGGCCCTGGGCGACGAGGAACGTGTACGCCATGCCGCCGCCGATCACCAGGCGGTCGGCCTTGGCGAGCAGGTTCTCGATGACACCGAGCTTGTCCGACACCTTGGCACCGCCCAGCACCACCACGTACGGACGAGCCGGGTCGTCGGTCGCCTTGCGCAGCGACTCGACCTCCTTGAGCACCAGCTTGCCGACCGCGTGCGGCAGGCGCAGCGCGACGTCGTACACCGACGCCTGCTTGCGGTGCACCACACCGAACCCGTCGGACACGAACGCGTCCGCCAGGGCGGCGAGCTCGTCGGCCAGCGCACCGCGCTCGGCCTCGTCCTTGCTCGTCTCGCGGGCGTCGAAGCGCACGTTCTCCAGCAGCGCGACCTGACCGTCCTCGAGGGCGGCGACGGTGGCCTTGGCGGACGGGCCGACCAGGTCCTCGGCCAGGGCGACCGGCTGACCGAGCAGCTCGCCGAGGCGAGCGGCGACCGGCGCCAGGGAGTACTTGGGGTCCGGCGCACCCTTCGGGCGGCCGAGGTGCGCCATCACGATGACGCGGGCGCCCTTCGCGAGCAGCGCCTGCAGCGTCGGCAGCGCGGCACGGATACGGCCGTCGTCGGTGATCGTCGTGCCGTCGAGCGGCACGTTGAAGTCGGAGCGGACGAGAACGCGCTTGCCGCGCAGGTCGCCCAGGTCGTCGATGGTCTTCATGGTCTCCTACCTACCTCGCTGAGGCGGCCGGGCCGGCCGCCGGGGAGTACTGCAGAGGCTGGACACAGCAGCGTCCGCGTGCGCCGAGGCCACTGGGCCGGGGCGCACGCGGACGCATGACTGTGCTACCGGGGGTGCGGCGAGGTCAGAGCCGCTCGCCCACGTACGAGGTCAGCGCGACGAGGCTGTTCGAGTAGCCCCACTCGTTGTCGTACCAGGCGATGATCTTCACCAGGTCACCGCTCACCTTCGTCAGCTTCGAGTCGAAGATGCTCTGGTGCGGGTTCGTCACGATGTCCGTCGAGACGATCTCGTCCTCGACGTACTCCAGGACGCCCTTGAGCGGGCCCTCGGCAGCGGCCTTCACCGCGGCGTTGACCTCGTCGACCGTGACCTCGCGCGAGGCCGTGAAGGTCAGGTCGGTGGCGGAGCCGGTGATGACGGGCACGCGCAGCGCGAAGCCGTCGAGCTTGCCCTTGAGCTCGGGGAGCACCAGGGCGACAGCCTTGGCGGCACCGGTCGAGGTCGGGACGATGTTCTGCGCGGCGGCGCGGGCACGACGAAGGTCGCGGTGCGGGCCGTCCTGCAGGTTCTGGTCACCGGTGTAGGCGTGGATCGTGGTCATGAGGCCACGCTCGATGCCGATGGCGTCGTTGAGCGCCTTGGCGACGGGCGCCAGGCAGTTCGTGGTGCACGACGCGTTCGAGATGATGTGCTGCGTCGCCGGGTCGTACGAGGTGTGGTTCACACCGACGACGAAGGTGCCGTCCTCGTTCTTCGCCGGGGCGGAGATGATGACCTTCTTGGCGCCGGCCTCGAGGTGGGCCTTGGCCTTGGTGGCGTCCGTGAAGAAGCCGGTGGACTCGATGACGATGTCGGCACCCAGCTCGGCCCAGGGCAGGTCGGCCGGGTTCCGCTCGGCGAGCGCCCGGATCTTCTTGCCGTCGACGATGATGTTCTCGTCGTCGAAGTCCACGCTCAGCGGGAAACGGCCCAGCACGGTGTCGTACTTGAGCAGGTGCGCCAGCGTCTTGTTGTCCGTCAGGTCGTTGACGCCCACGATCTCGATGTCGGCGCCCGAGGCGATGATCGCCCGGTAGAAGTTGCGCCCGATCCGGCCGAAGCCGTTGATGCCGACCTTGATGGTCACTTGCCCTCCTCGGCACGCGCCGATCGCGTCGGCGCACACAATTGGTGGTGGGAACACTCGCACGCCGGTGTGCGGCCCGGCCGTCCACCCAGGCCCATGCGCTGCGTCCCTCGAGGATGGTTACTGGAGAGGAACGTGCCCAGCACGTGACGGTCGTGTGACGATCGGATGACACGACCCTATACCGTGCGCCTCCGGACGCGTGTGACGAAGGTCCGGACGCCCGGCCTGCACAGGCACTCCCCGGTGGGGGGCCCGGCAGAGGGTCTAGAGGTCCAGCAGCTCGGGGCTGAGGCCCGCCTCCGTGTCCGGGACGCCGAGCTCGGCAGCCCGCTTGTCCGCCGTCGCCAGCAGACGGCGGATCCGACCGGCGACCGCGTCCTTGGTCAGCGGCGGGTCGGCCAGCTTGCCCAGCTCCTCCAGCGAGGCCTCCTTGTGGGCGAGCCGCAGCTCCCCGGCCTCACGCAGGTGCTCGGGCAGCTCCTCGCCGAGGATCTCGAAGGCCCTCTCGACCCGCGCCCCCGCGGCGACGGCCGCGCGCGCCGACCGACGCAGGTTGGCGTCGTCGAAGTTCGCCAGGCGGTTCGCCGTGCCACGGACCTCGCGGCGGACGCGCCGCTCCTCCCAGACCAGCATCGTCTCGTGCGCGCCCAGCCGCGTCAGCATGGCGCTGATCGCGTCACCGTCACGGATCACCACACGGTCGATGCCCCGCACCTCCCGGGCCTTGGCGCCGATGCCGAGCCGGCGTGCGGCGCCGACCAGCGCGAGAGCGGCCTCCGGCCCGGGGCACGTCACCTCCAGCGACGACGACCGCCCCGGCTCGGTCAGCGACCCGTGCGCGAGGAAGGCGCCACGCCAGGCGGCCTCGGCCTCTCCCACGCCGGACGACACCACCTGCGGCGGAAGGCCGCGCACGGGGCGTCCTCGGTTGTCGAGCAGACCGGTCTGCCGTGCGAGGGACTCGCCCTCCTTCACGACGCGCACCACGTACCGGCTCCCGCGGCGAAGACCGCCACCGGACACGACGATGATCTCGCTCTCGTGGCCGTAGACCTCCGAGATGGCCTGCTTCAGGCGCCGCGCAGCCACCCCGGTGTCCAGCTCGGCCTCGATGACGATGCGACCGGAGATGATGTGCAGCCCGCCGGCGAAGCGCAGCGTGGCGGCGACCTCGGCCTTCCGGCAGGACGTCCGGTCCACCTTCAGCCGGGCCAGCTCGTCCTTCACCTGTGCCGTCAACGCCATGCGGGTCATCCTGCCATCACCGCCGCTCCCGCCGCCCGGCAGGCATCGGCCCCCGTGGCCGGGCGCCTCGACGCCACGACGGTCGGCCGAGCTCAGCTGCGGACGCCGACGTCGCCGAAAGAGCCCTCGAGGATGTCGCGATAGGCGGCCGCGAGCCGCAACGGGTCGTGCCGCGCGGTGCCGTCGCCACGACGCACCTGTCGCACCAGCAGCCGCGCGCCCATCTCCGCGCAGACCTGCGACAGCCCGGCGACGTCGTCCACGGCCGCCGGGTCCGCGACGACCGCATCGATCCGCAGGTCGGGCGCGTGCTCGCGGAGCACGGCCACGTGCTCCTGGACCGGCAGGTCCGCCGTCTCGCCGGCCTCCTCGCGCTGCAGGTTCAGGGTGACGATGGTCCGACCACGATGCGCGACGAGCGCGTCGTGCAGCTCCGGTACCAGCAGGTGCGGGAGCACGGAGGTGTACCAGGAGCCCGGCCCGAGCACCACCCAGTGGGCGTCACGGACGGCGGCCACCGCCTCGGCGCACGCCGGCGGCGCCTCCGGCTCCAGACGCACCTGCTCGATCCGGCCCACGCTCGTCGCGACGGCGCTCTGTCCCTCGACGACCCGCCGCACACCGTCCGGACCGACGACGTCGGCGGCGATGCGCAACGGCACGGCGGCCATGGGCAGCACCCGGCCGCTGGCGTTGAGCAGCCTGCCGACCCAGTCCAGGCCCTGCACCGGGTCACCGAGCAGCTCCCAGAGGGCCACGATCAGCAGGTTGCCGACGGCGTGCTGGTCCAGCGGACCGTCCGAGGAGTACCGGTGCTGGAGCACATCACGCCAGGTACGACCCCAGTCGGAGTCGTCGCAGAGGGCGGAGAGCGCCATCCGCAGGTCGCCGGGCGGCAGCACACCCAGCTCGTCGCGGAGCCGGCCCGAGGAGCCGCCGTCGTCCGCCACCGTCACGACGGCGGTCAGGCGGTCGGTGAGCAGTCGGAGGGCCGACAGGCTCGCCGAGAGCCCGTGACCGCCGCCGAGCGCCACCATCGAGGGGCCGCGGTGGTGACGTCGGGCGGTCCCCGCGACCGCACGGCCGCGGCCTGCCGACGGGCCGGACGTCATTCCTTGCCGAGGTCGCGAGCCGTCACGCTGACCCGCAGGCCCCGGTCCCGCAGACGTGCCGCGAGAGCGTCGCTGATCGCCACCGACCTGTGCTTGCCGCCCGTGCACCCCACCGCGATCGTCACGTAGTGCTTGTCCTCGTGCCGGTAGCCCTCGAGCACGGGCTCGAGAGCGGCGACGTACCGGTCGACGAACTCCAGGGCGCCGGGCAGCCCGAGGACGTAGTCGCGCACCGGCTCGTCACGGCCGGACAGGTGGCGCAGCTCGCTGATCCAGTACGGGTTGGCGAGGAACCGCACGTCCACGACGTGGTCCGCGTCGAGCGGCAGCCCGTACTTGAACCCGAAGGACACGATCGAGATGCGGAGGTCGGCCTCCTCCTCGCCGTGCACCGCCTCCCGCACGGTGCGGGCGAGGTCGTGGACGTTCAGCTCCGTCGTGTCGATCACCCAGTCGGCACGCTCGCGCAGGCTGGTCAGCAGGCGACGTTCGGCGCCGATCGCGTCGAGGATGCGGCCGCCGCCCTGCAGGGGGTGCGGCCGTCGTACCTGCTCGAACCTCCGCACCAGCGCCTCGTCCGACGCGTCGAGGAAGAGGATCCGGAGGTCGACACCGGTGGCGCGGAGGTTCTCCAGCGCCGTGTCGAGGTGGCCGAAGAACTCACCCCCGCGCACGTCGATCACCGCGGCGAGCCGCTGCGCGTGCTGCCCCGCGGTGCCGGACGTCAGCATCCCGACGAGGTGCACCAGCATCTGCGCCGGGAGGTTGTCGACGACGTACCAGTCGAGGTCCTCCAGCACGGCGGCCGCTCGGCTGCGGCCCGCGCCGGACATCCCGGTGATCACCAGCACCTGCGGCTGCTCCAGCATCGGGGCCGCCGTGGTGGCCTCGATGGCGGGGATCCCGTGCGGCACCGTCAGGGGCGAGGGCTCGTCCGTCATGGACCCAGGATGCCAGCGGGCTCCGAGGGCGGCGGGGTGAGGTCTGTCGACGCGCCGGGAGGCGAGGGCGCCTCGACCGCTGCCGACGGCGCCGAGCCACCCGCCAGCGCGTCGACCACCGCCCGCGCCGTCCGGTCACCCATGCCCGGCACGCTCGCGATCTCCTCGACGGTCGCCGCTCGAAGCCGGCGCACCGAGCCGAAGTGCTTGAGCAGCGCCGCGCGGCGCGCGGGGCCCAGACCCGGGACGTCGTCCAGCACGGACACCGTCATGCCCTTGCTGCGCCGGCGCCGGTGCGCCGTGATCGCGAACCGGTGCGCCTCGTCCCGCAGCCGCTGCAGCAGGTAGAGCCCCTCGGAGGAGCGCTGCAGGATCACGGGGTACTCCTCGCCCGGCAGCCACACCTCCTCGAGCCGCTTGGCCAGCCCGCAGAGCGCCACGTCGTCGACCCCGAGCTCCGCCATCGCGGCGGCCGCCGCGGCGACCTGTGGCGGCCCCCCGTCGACGACGACGAGGTTCGGCGGGTAGGCGAACCGCGCCGGTCGGCCGGTGCGCTCGTCGATCGGGCCCGACCGCGTCGGGGCGTCCTCGTCGTCGTCCGACGACCCGTCGCCCAGGTCCACGTCCCCGGACTGGGAGCGCTCGGCGAGGTACCGCCGGAACCGCCGGGTGATCACCTCGTGCATCGCCGCCGTGTCGTCCCTGGCACCGTCGCCCTCGGGCCCGCGCACCGTGAACAGGCGGTACTCGCTCTTGCGTGCCAACCCGTCCTCGAACACCACCATCGACGCCGACTGGTACGTGCCCTGGTTGTGGGACACGTCGTAGCACTCGATCCGCAGCGGCGCCGACGGCAGGTCCAGCGCCTCCTGGATCTCGCGGAGCGCCTGGCTGCGGGTGGTGAGGTCGCCCGCCCGGCGGGTGCGGTGCAGGGCCAGAGCGTGCTCGGCGTTGCGACGGACCGTCTCGGCGAGCTCCCGCTTCTCGCCACGCTGAGGCACCCGCACGCTGACCCGCGCGCCGCGCAGACCGGTCAGCCACGTCTGGACCTGGTCGAGGTTGGTCGGCAACGCCGGTACGAGCACCTCACGCGGCACCGCGGCCGTGCCGCCGTCCAGCTCGGCGTCCGCGGTGCCGTACACCTGTTGCAGGAGACGCTCGACGAGGTCGGCGTCGTCCGCCTCCTCCACCTTCTCGACGACCCAGCCGCGCTGGCCGCGGATGCGGCCGTCGCGGACGTGGAACACCTGGACCGCGGCCTCGAGCTCGTCGCCGACCAGGGCGAAGATGTCGCAGTCCGTCCCGTCCGGCAGCACGACGGCGTTCCGCTCGGTCGCCCGCTCGAGCGTGGCGATGTCGTCGCGCAGCCGTGCGGCGCGCTCGAAGTCGAGCTCCGCGGCGGCGGCCTTCATCGCCGCGGTCAGGCGACGGGTGAAGCGCGCGGTGTCCCCCGCCATGAAGTCGCAGAAGTCCTGGGCCAGCCTCCGGTGGTCGTCCTCGGAGATGCGGCCGACGCACGGTGCCGAGCACTTGTCGATGTAGCCCAGCAGGCACGGCCTCCCCTGCTGGTGCGCCCGCTTGAACACGCCGGCGGAGCAGGTGCGCACCGGGAACACGCGCAGCAGCAGGTCGACGGTCTCCCTGATCGCCCAGGCATGCGCGTACGGCCCGAAGTACCGGGTGCCCTTGCGCTTCGCGCCGCGCATCACCTGGACCCGAGGCACCGCGTCCGCCATGGTCACCGCCAGGTACGGGTACGACTTGTCGTCCCGGTACTTGATGTTGAACCGCGGGTCGAACTCCTTGATCCAGGAGTACTCCAGGGCCAGTGCCTCGACCTCGGTGCCGACGACGGTCCACTGCACCGAGGCGGCCGTGGTGACCATCTGGTACGTCCGCGGGTGCAGGTTGTACGGGTCCTGGAAGTAGCTGTTCAGCCGCTGCCGCAGGCTCTTGGCCTTGCCGACGTAGATGACGCGACCGTGCTCGTCCCGGAAGCGGTACACGCCCGGCTGGTCCGGGATCTCGCCCGGCGCGGGACGGTAGGAGGCGGGATCGGCCATGAGTTCGAGGGTAGTTCGCGGCGCCGACATCCCCGTCGACGGCCGGCCCGGCTAGCGTGGGCGGATGCCGCAGCTGCACACGTACACCGTGGACCTGACCTGGACCGGTGCCCGCGGGCACGGGACGACCTCGTACACCTCCTACGGCCGGGACCACGAGGTGCGCGCCGGTGAGCGGCCCGTGCTGCTCGGCACGTCCGACCCCCACTTCCGCGGGAGCCCGGACCGGTGGTCGCCGGAGGACCTGCTGGTCACCTCCCTGTCCCAGTGCCAGATGATGTGGCTGCTGCACCTCGCGGCGCGCGACGGCGTGGCCGTGCTCGGCTACAGCGACCGCGCGACGGGCACGATGCGGGTGTCGGGCGCATCGCAGGGCCAGTTCCAGGAGGTCGTGCTGCACCCGCGCGTCGTCGTCGCCGCGGATGCCACGCTGCCTGACGGGACTCCCGTGGACGACGAGGTCCTGGCACGCCTGCACCGCGAGGCGGCCGAGCACTGCTTCATCATGCGGAGCGTCAACTTCGCCGTGCGCGTGCAGCCGACACCGCTCGTGCGCGCCTGACGCGGTCTCCCCAGGACCCCGGAGGGTCCGACAGGCGGTGCCCGGAGGGCCGCCGCCCAGGCCCCCTCGGGCGTCAGGCGGTCGCGCGCTCCCGTTCGGGCTCCAGCACCTCGGCGAGGAACCGCCCGGTGTGGCTCGCGGGGACGCCGGCGACGTGCTCGGGCGTGCCCTCGGCGACCACCAGACCGCCGCCGCTGCCGCCCTCGGGCCCGAGGTCGATCACCCAGTCCGCGTTCTTGATCACGTCGAGGTTGTGCTCGATCACGATCACCGAGTTGCCCTTGTCCACCAGCGACTGCAGCACGCCGAGCAGCTTGCGGATGTCCTCGAAGTGCAGCCCCGTGGTCGGCTCGTCCAGCACGTACACCGTGCGGCCGCTCGACCGGCGCTGCAGCTCCGCCGCGAGCTTGACGCGCTGCGCCTCGCCACCGGAGAGCGTCGGCGCGGGCTGCCCGAGCCTGACGTAGCCGAGACCGACGTCGACGAGCGTGCGCAGGTGCCGCGCGATCGCCGGCACGGCGGCGAAGAACTCGGCCGCCTCCTCGATCGGCATCGCCAGGACGTCGGCCACCGTCTTGCCCTTGAAGTGCACCTCGAGCGTCTCGCGGTTGTACCGGGCACCGTGGCACACCTCGCACGGCACGTAGACGTCCGGCAGGAAGTTCATCTCGATCTTCAGGGTGCCGTCACCCGCGCAGGCCTCGCACCGACCGCCCTTGACGTTGAAGGAGAAGCGACCGGGCGTGTAGCCGCGGACCTTCGCCTCGGAGGTCTCGGCGAACAGGCGGCGGACGTGGTCCCACACGCCGGTGTACGTCGCCGGGTTCGACCGCGGCGTGCGACCGATCGGGCCCTGGTCGACGTGCACCACCTTGTCGAGGTGCTCGAGGCCCGTCACCTGCTTGTGCCGACCGGGGACCTGGCGGGCGCCGTTCAGCTCGTTGGCGAGCACCGTGTACAGGATCGAGTTGACCAGCGTGGACTTCCCGGACCCGGACACGCCGGTCACGGCGGTGAACACGCCGAGGGGGAACGCCACGTCGACACCGCGGAGGTTGTGCTCGCGGGCTCCGACCACCCGCAGCATGCGCCCGGGGTCGACGGGCCGGCGCGTGGTCGGCATCGGGATCGACCGGCGGCCCGAGAGGTAGGCGCCGGTGATCGAGTCCGGCGAGGCGAGCAACCCCGCCAGGTCGCCGGAGTGGACCACGTAGCCGCCGTGCTCACCCGCACCGGGTCCGATGTCGACGATCCAGTCGGCCGTGCGGATGGTGTCCTCGTCGTGCTCGACGACGATCAGCGTGTTGCCGAGGTCCCGCAGCCGGGTCAGCGTCTCGATCAGGCGTCGGTTGTCCCGCTGGTGCAGACCGATCGACGGCTCGTCGAGCACGTACAGCACGCCGACCAGCCCCGAACCGATCTGGGTGGCCAGCCTGATCCGCTGCGCCTCACCGCCGGAGAGCGTCGCTGCCGGCCGGGAGAGGCTGAGGTAGTCCAGCCCGACGTCGAGCAGGAAGCCGAGGCGCGCCTGGATCTCCTTGAGCACCTGCGCGGCGATCGCGCGCTCACGAGCGCCGAGCTCGAGGCCGTCGAGGAAGGCACGCGCCTCGCGGATCGGGAGCTGGCACACGTCGAAGATCGACCGGCCGCCCACCTTGACCGCCAGCACCTCAGGCTTCAGGCGCGCACCCTGGCACACGGGGCACGGCACCTCCCGCATGAAGGCCTCGTACTTCTCCTTGCTCCATTCGGAGTCGGTCTCCGAGTGACGCCGCTCGAGGAAGGTCAGCACCCCCTCGAAGCCCGTGGAGTACTGCCGCTCACGGCCCCAGCGGTTCCGGTAGCGGACCTTCACCTCGTGGTTCTCGCCGTGCAGCACGGCGTCCTTCGCCCGCTGCGGCAGCGCCCGCCACGGCGTCGTCATCGAGAAGCCGAGGTCGTCCGCCAGCGCTGTCAGCACCCGGGTGAAGTACTCCCCCGAGATCTGCGCCCACGGCGCGACCGCACCGTCCGCGAGGGACAGGTCCTCGTCCGGGACGACCAGCTCGGGGTCGACCTCGAGCCGCGACCCGATGCCCGTGCACTCCGGGCACGCGCCGTACGGGGCGTTGAACGAGAACGTGCGCGGTTCCACCTCGTCGAGGGTGAGCACGTGGTCGTTCGGGCATGCCCGACGCTCCGAGAAGCGCCGCTCACGCTCCGGGTCGTTCGGGTCCGCATCGACCAGCTCGACGACGAGGAGACCGCCGGCCAGACCGAGCGCCGTCTCGACGGAGTCGGTGAGCCGGCGCTGCACGCCCTCCCGCGCCACGAGCCGGTCCACCACGACCTCGATGTCGTGCTTGAGCTTCTTCTCCAGGGTCGGCGGGCTGGTCAGCTGGACCACCTCGCCGTCGACGCGGGCGCGCGCGAACCCCTTCGACTGCAGCTCCGCGAACAGGTCCGCGTACTCGCCCTTGCGACCACGCACGACGGGCGCGAGCACCTGGTAGCGCGTGCCCTCCGGCAGCTCCAGCAGCCGGTCGACGATCTGCTGCGGGGTCTGAGCGGTGACGCGCTCACCGCAGACCGGGCAGTGCTGCACGCCGGCCCGCGCGAACAGCAGCCGCAGATAGTCGTAGACCTCGGTGATGGTGCCCACCGTCGACCGCGGGTTGCGGTTGGTGGACTTCTGGTCGATCGACACCGCCGGCGACAGACCCTCGATGAAGTCGACGTCCGGCTTGTCCATCTGACCGAGGAACTGGCGGGCGTAGGCCGACAGCGACTCCACGTACCGGCGCTGCCCCTCGGCGAAGATCGTGTCGAACGCCAGCGACGACTTGCCGGAGCCTGAGAGGCCCGTGAAGACGATCAGCCGGTCCCGAGGCAGGTCGAGGTCGACGTTGCGGAGGTTGTGCTCGCGGGCTCCCCGGACCACCAGGCGGTCGTTCACGGTGGTCGAGTGTACGTGCCACCACCGACATCTCGCACACATGTTCGATCGCGGCGAACGTGCGGGCCCTGGCCTGGGGCGCGACGATGGGCTCGATGAGCAACCAGCTTCCGATCGACGAGTACGCCGTGCTCGGGGACGGCCGTACGGCCGCCCTCGTCTCCCGCCGGGGGTCCGTGGACTGGTTGTGCCTGCCACGGTTCGACTCGCGCGCCTGCTTCGCCGCCCTTCTCGGCGACGCGGACAACGGCCGCTGGGTCCTCACGGTCCCCGACGCCGAGAGCGTGACCCGGTGCTACCTGGACGACTCGTTCGTCCTGGAGACGACGTACGAGTGCCCGACCGGCACCGCCGTGGTGCAGGAGTCGATGCCGCTCGGCGACGGCCGTGCGGACCTCGTCCGGCGCATCACGTGCACGCGCGGTCACGTGGACGTCCTGCACGAGTGGGTCGTGCGGTTCGGCTACGGGCAGTACCGGCCGTGGGTCCAGCGCGTGACCGACTCCGACGGCAGGCCGGCCATCCACGCGATCGCCGGACCGGACTCACTGGTGCTCCACGGCGACCGCCTGCCCAAGGCGGTGCGCAACCGGCACGAGGACCGCTTCACGATGCACTCCGGCGAGTCGGTCACCCTGACCCTGACGTGGTCGCCGTCGTGGCAGCCGGTCGCCTGCATCGGCGACGTCGCCGAGGGACTGGCTGCGAGCGCACGGCTCTGGCGATCCTGGGCTGCCCAGGCGGACGTGCCGGGGCCGTACCGGCAGGCCGTGGTGCGCTCGCTGCTCGTCCTGCGGCTGCTCACCCACGCGGAGACGGGCGGCATCGTCGCTGCCGTCACCACGTCGCTGCCGGAGACCTTCGGCGGCGGGCGCAACTGGGACTACCGGTTCACGTGGCTGCGCGACGCGGCCCTGACCCTCGAGGCGCTGCTGGAGCACGGCTACCTGCACGAGACCGAGCACTGGCGCAGCTGGCTGCTGCGCGCCGTGGCCGGGGACGCCGTGGACATGCAGATCATGTACCGCCTCGACGGGGCGCGGGAGCTGAGCGAGCGGACGCTGGACCACCTGCCCGGCTATGCGGACTCCAAGCCGGTCCGGATCGGCAACGCCGCCTCGGGGCAGGTGCAGCACGACGTGCTGGGCGAGGTGATGTGCGCCCTCGAGATGGCCCGGGCCGCCGGGATCGAGGAGACGCCCACCTCGTGGGCCCTCCAGCGCAACCTCATCGACCATCTCGTGGAGACGTGGCGGGAACCCGACGCCGGCATCTGGGAGTCGCGCGGCCGTCCGCGTGCCTTCACGCACTCGCGGGCCATGACGTGGGCCGCGCTGGACCGCGCGGTCAAGGCGGTCGAGGCCCTCGGGGTCCCCGGCGACGTGGACCGGTGGCGGGCCGAGCGGGACGCAGCGCACGCCGACGTCCTGGCGCACGGGTGGTCCGACGCGGCCGGCAGCTTCGTGCAGTACCCGGGCGCCACCCACACGGACGCGTCGCTGCTGCAGATGTTCCAGGTGGACTTCCTGCCGCCGACCGACCCCCGCATGCTGGCCACGCTCGACGCGATCCGCAAGGAGCTGGAGGTCTCCCCCGGCCTGCTGCTGCGCTACCGCGCCGACAAGACGGACGACGGCGTGGGCGGACAGGAGAACCCGTTCCTCGCCTGCTCGTTCTGGCTGGCGGACGCGCTCGCTCGGGCGGACCGGGTGGACGAGGCGCGCGAGGTCCTCGACGTCCTGGTCGGGCTGACCAACGACGTCGGGCTGCTCGCCGAGCAGTACGACCCGGAGCACCGGCGGATGGCCGGCAACACCCCGCAGGCGCTGTCGCACCTGGCGCTGGTCCGGGCGGTGCACCAGTACGAGCTCGCCCAGCGCCGGCGCACGCCATGACCTACAGCGGTGACGTCCGGCCGGGCGGCCCCAGCGACGTGCGAGTGCTGGACGAGGTCGAGATCCGCAAGGCGTCGGTGGGTCCGATGGACAACAACGCCTACCTGGTCACGTGCCGCAGGACGGGCGCACAGCTCCTGGTCGACGCGGCCGCCGACCCGGAGCGCCTGCTCGCGCTGGTGCGCGAGGGCGCGGCGTCGGCTCGGCTGGACGGGATCGTCACGACCCACCGTCACCCGGACCACCTGTCGGCACTGGCGTCGGTGGTGGCGGTCACGGGAGCGCCCCTGCTGGCCGGAGCGCCGGACGCCGACGCGGTCGCGGCGGCCGCGGACCGGCCGGTACAGCGTCGGCTGCAGGACGGCGACACGATCGCGGTCGGTCACGCCGTCCTCGAGGTGATCGCGCTGCGCGGCCACACGCCGGGCTCCATCGCCCTCGTCTACCGCGAGCCGGAGCACGCGGACGAGGCGGACGCCGTCGCAGGGAGGGCGCACCTGTTCACCGGCGACAGCCTGTTCCCCGGCGGGGTCGGCGCGACCGGCAACGACAGGGCGCGGTTCGACCAGCTGTTCCTCGACGTGACGGAACGGATCTTCGACCGGTTCGACGACACCGCCTGGGTCTATCCCGGGCACGGGCCCGACACGACCCTGGGTGCCGAGCGACCTCAGCTGGACGCCTGGCGGGCGCGCGGCTGGTGAGCCGCGGCTCGCGCCGGGAAGGGCCTCACTGCTCGGCGGGCAGGACCACCTGGGCCTTGGCGAGGTTGTCCCGGACCACACGCCGGAGCACCTTGCCGACCTGCGACCTCGGGAGGTCCGGCAGCACCACGAGTCGACGTGGGACCGCGTAGCGGGCCAGCCGAGCCTCGCACCAGTGGCGCACCGCGTCGAGGTCGATGCCGTGCGCGCCCTCCTCCAGCACCACCGCGGCGACCACGCTCTCCCCGTGCTCCCCCGCCGGCTCGCCGACCACGGCCACGTCCGCGATGCCCGGCATCGTCCGCAGATGGTCCTCCACCTGCGACGGGTACACCTTGAACCCGCCGCTGACGATCATCTCCTTGAGCCGGTCGACCAGGACGACGAAGCCGTCGGGGTCGACGTGCACGATGTCGCCCGTGCGCAGCCAGCCGCCGGCCAGGAGCTGGTGCGCGGTCTCGTCCGGCCGGTTCCAGTAGCCGGCGAACACCTGCGGACCGGCCACCAGAAGCTCACCCTGCTCACCGGGCAGCACGTCGCGCTCGGGGTCGTCCTGCGAGACGACGCGGATCCGCGTCGACGGGAACGGCATGCCCAGCGCGCCCGGGCGCCGTGCCGGGCTCAGGGGGTTGCCGAGCGCGACCGGCGACGTCTCGGTCATGCCATAGCCCTCCACCGCGAGGCCTCCGGTCAGCCGCTCCCACCGCTCGGCGGTCGACCGGGGCAGCGCCATCGCGCCGCTGAGGGCGCACCGGAAGGACGTCAGGTCGGCGCCCGTCCGTTCGGCCGCGACCCCGAGCCGTTCGAGCATCGGCGGCACGGCGGGCAGGAAGGTGCCGGGGCGGCGACGCTGCGCGGCGAGCACGGTCGCGGGGTCGAACGACGGGAAGACCACCTGGGTGGCTGCGATACCCGTGCCGTAGAGGAGGCACAGGGTCATCCCGAACGCGTGGAAGTAGGGCAGCACGGAGTACACCACCTCGACGCCGTCCTGCGCACCGGTCCACGCGCGGCCCTGCGTCACGTTGGCCACCAGGTTGCGGTGCGTGAGCACGGCACCCTTCGGGGTGCCCGTGGTGCCGCCCGTGTACTGCAGCAGCGCGACGTCCGACGCGTCCGCCGCCGGATGGTCGGCCGGCAGCGGGGCCGCCGCCGCGACGAGGCGGTGCCACGACGGGACGCCGCTCGGGACCGCCGGTCCGCAGAGGGCGGCACGCATCGTGCGCGCCTTGGGCACGGGGAGGTGCAGAGCGAGGCGCGAGTGCAGCGGCAGGTCCTGCGCCAGGTCCACCGACACGACGGTGCGCAGCGCCGGCCCGCGGGCCGCCAGCACCGACGGCACCGCCTTGCGCCAGACGAGCGCCACGCAGGCACCGCTGTCCGCGAGCTGGTGCCGCAGCGACTCGACCGCGTACGTCGGGTTGTGCTCGACGACGACCGCGCCGATCCGGAGCACCGCGTGCACCGCGACGACGTGCGAGGTGCTGTTCGGCAGGACCAGCGCGACCCGGTCCCCTCGGCGGACGCCGAGCTCTACGAGCACCGCCGCCGCACGGGAGACGCGGTCGGCGAGCCGGCGGTAGGTCGTGGTCGCACCGAGGAAGTCGACGGCGACACGGTCCGGGAACGACGTGGCGGCACGGTCGAGCGCCGCGCTCAGCGGCTCGTCGGCGACGTCGACCTCTCGCGGGACCGACGTCGTGGGCGAGCTGTGAGTGGTCGGTCCTGACGTCGTCGGCACGCTTCCAGCGTAACCTACGGCCGCGTAAGTTACGCGTCCGTAGGTCCCGTGGCGCGCACCTTCACCGAGCGTTCACCGCGCCCAGGACGGACTGCGCGACGGTCGCGTGGGCGGACTCGTCGTCCGACGGGTGGTAGATCCCCGCGAGCACGTCGCGATAGAGGCGGTTCAGCTCGTTGCCGGCGTAGTAGGCGGCTCCGCCGCTGACGCGCAGCGCGAGGTCGACGACGACCCGGGCCGACTCGGTGGCACGCACCTTGAGCCCCACGAGCTGGGCGAACAGCCGTGCTCCGTGGTCCACCCGCTCGTCCACGTCCCGCGCGAGGGCGAACACCTGGAGCTCGGCACCGTCCTGAGCCAGGGCGGCATCGGCGATCTTCCACCGGATGTCCGGGTCGTCGGCGTAGCTGCGCCCGTCGTACTTCATCGACGTGCGTCGCCGGGCGTTGGCCGCGCCGAGCTCCAGGGCCCGCCGTCCGATGCCCGTGTACACGGCGGCGAGCAGGATCTCGAAGACGGAGAAGAGCGCGACGATGTAGGGGTCGGCGCTGGGCCCGAGCGGCAGCCGCCGGACGATGCGGTCCGGCGGCGCGTAGGCGCCCTCCAGGTGCGTCGTCGCCGACTGGGTCGCGCGCATCCCCAGGGTGTCCCAGTCCTCGCCGACGGTCACGCCGCCCTGCTCGCGGGCCACGACCCCGTGGACCAGACGGGGGTCCGAGGGGTCCGCGTCGTCGAGGCCGAAGGTCGCGAGGCGCGTCCAGACCGGCGACAGCGACGTGAAGATCTTGGTGCCGACGTACCGGTAGCCGCCGTCGGCCGCGCGCTCGGCACGGGTACGTGAACCGAACATCACCAGGTCGTTCCCCGCCTCGGAGTTGCCGAACGCGAACACCTCCCCGGCCGCCGCGTCCTGCAGCACGAACCGCATCGAGTCGTCACCGTCGGCCGCGAGGAGGGCGGCCATCCCGGTCACCACCAGGTGCATGTTCACCGCCAGAGCGGTGGCCGGCGCGGCGGCCGCGAGACGGACCTGCTCCCGGGCGACCTCCTCGAGGGTCAGCCCGGCACCGCCGAGCTCCGCAGGGACGAACGCCGTCAGGTACCCCGCGGCATGCAGGTCGGCGAGGTCGTCGTGCGGGAACGTGTTGTCGCGGTCGTGCACCGGAGCACGGTCGTGGACCCGGGCGATCAGGTCGTCGGTGAGCAACGTGCGGTGATGACGAGGCATGCACGTCACTCTGCCATCGTCCCGGCCACCGACCACGGCCCCGGCTCGGGTCACCGTTCCGGCTGGGGCCACCGCACCGGCTCGGGCACGATAGGACGATGACCACCTACGCCGTTCGCTACACGTACGACGAGCGCGCCGACGTGCGCGACCAGGTCCGCCCGGAGCACCGCGCATGGCTGGCCGGTCAGGCCGACCGCGGCGCCCTGCTCGGCTCCGGGCCCTTCGCCGACGGCGAGCCCGGCGCCCTGCTGGTGTTCCGTGCCACCGACGCGGAGGCGCTGGCCCAGCTGCTCGCCCAGGACCCGTTCGCCCGTGAAGGCCTGGTCCGCACGACGGACGTGCGGGCCTGGGACGTCATCCTCGGTCCCTGGTCCACGAGCCTCTGAGGCCACTCGGCGCTCGGGCGGCCGGACGCGGACGCGGCTGCGGTCCGACCGTCTCGCAACAGCGGTCAGCGCTCCAGCGCTCCGGTCTCGTCGGCCGCCGGCCCGTCGGCCCGGTCGCCGATCGGCCGCCCGAGCCGGCCCGGCAGACGGTGCCGGTTCGCGTGCACGACGCTCGCGGCGGTCGCCGCTCCCAAGGAGCCGGCGATCACCACCAGCGACACCCAGGTCGGCACCTCCGGCGCCCAGCCGACCGCACGGCCGCCATTGACGAACGGCACGGTGTTGCTCCGGAGCGCCTCCGAGACCAGCTTCAGACCGATGAAGCCGAGGATGGCGGCCAGCCCGTACGGCAGGTACACGATGCGGTCCAGCACGCCGCCGAGCAGGAAGAACAGCTGGCGCAGACCCATCAGCGCGAAGACGTTCGACGTGAAGACGATGAACGGGTCGTGGGTCAGGCCGAAGATCGCCGGGATGGAGTCGAAGGCGAACAGCACGTCCGTGGTGCCGATGGCCAGGAAGACCACCAGCAGCGGGGTGAACATGCGACGCCCGTCGACCACCGTGCGGACCGCACCGCCGTCGTACTCGCGGGAGATCGGCCAGAACCGGCGTGCCGCCCGGACGAGGACGTTCTCGTGGTACTCGTCGTCACCGCTCTCGCCGCCCCGCAGCAGGTGCACCGCCGTGTACACCAGGAACGCGCCGAACACGTAGAACACCCAGCTGTACCGCGTCACCACCGCGGCACCCGCGAGGATGAACCCGCCGCGCAGCACCAGCGCGATGATGATGCCGACCAGGAGCACCTTCTGCTGGTGGTCCCGCGGCACGGCGAACGCCGACATGATCAGGACGAACACGAACAGGTTGTCCACGGACAGGCTGTACTCGGTCAACCAGCCCGCGATGAACTCCCCCGCCGGGACCGCACCGCCCACGACGCCGACCAGCGCCGCGAACACCAGGGCGAGCACGACGTACACGGCCACCCACCGGAGGCTCTCGCGGGTGGACGGCACGTGTGGCCGGCGGCCGATCACCGCCAGGTCTGCCATGAGCAGACCGACGACGGCGATGAGCGACACGACCTGGAAGAGCACCGGCATCTCGTGGGTCATCGGGTGGGGTCCCCTTCGGTGTCGGCGGCGCTGACGGTGCTCCGGTCACCCGCGGGGCGGTGCCGGGTGCTCAGCAGGGAGGCGGCGGTGGTCACGGCCAGGACGGCGACGATCACCACGAGGGAGGCAGCGGTCGGGATCTCCGGGACGGCGACGTGCTCCCCGCCGTTGACGAACGGCAGCTCGTTGGTGTGCAGCGCGTGCAGCACCAGCTTCGCGCCGATGAACGCGAGGATCACGGCGAGGCCGTAGGACAGGTAGACGAGCTTGTCGAGGAGCCCGTCGACCAGGAAGTACAGCTGCCGCAGCCCCAGGAGCGAGAACGCGTTGGCCGCGAAGACGAGGTACGTCTCCTGGGTCAGCCCGAAGATCGCCGGGATCGAGTCGACGGCGAACATCACGTCCGCCGAGCCGATCGCGATCATCACCACCAGCATCGGCGTGATCCAGCTGCGGCCGTCCCGACGGACGACCAGGTGGTCGCCCGCGTAGTCGTCGGTGACCCGGAACAGCCGACGCGTCAGCCGGAGCACCGCGTTCTCGTGGTACTCGCCCTCGTCCTCCCCCGCACGTAGCTGAGTCCATGCCGCGTAGAGCAGGAAGGCGCCGAAGACGTAGAACACCCAGGTCGCATGGGCGATCAGCGCGGCGCCGAGGAAGATGAACGCGGTCCGCAGCGCCAGGGCGACGGTGATGCCGGTCAGCAGCACCTTCTGCTGGTACCTCCGCGGGACGCGGAAGCTGGACATGATCAGGACGAAGACGAAGAGGTTGTCGACGGACAGGCTCTTCTCCGTCACGTACCCCGCGAAGTACTCCCCGCCCGGGCCCGACCCCCACACGGCCCACACCAGCACGCCGAACGCGACGGCGATCCCGACGTAGACGGCCGACCAGCGCGCCGCCTCCCGCAAGGACGGCTCGTGCACCGCCCGCACGTGGCCTAGGTAGTCGGCGACGAGCATCGCGAGGACGACGCCGACGGTCAGCGCCCACACCCAGCCTGGAACATCCATGGAACTACCTCCGGTGCACATGACGAGATCACCGGAGGTCTTCTCTGCCGCGGGCGGTCCATCTCAGCGTGCCCGGACCGACGTCACCGGGCCGGCTTCGTTGGCGACCGTGATGACGATGACGTCGTAAGGGAGTACTCCCCTCCGCCGCCCAGTGTAGGCGACCCTTTCCGGGACGCGCTCCGCGGACCGCCGGCCGCCGGCGCCGCGCCGGTCGACCCGGCGCTGCACTCCGGCGCCGGCCGGGGGTCAGGCGGTGGCGGCCTGCATCTGCCGCAGCTCCTTCTTCAGTCCGGAGATCTCGTCGCGCAGCCGGGCCGCGAGCTCGAACTGCAGCTCGGCGGCGGCCGCGTGCATCTGGTCGGTGAGGTCCTGGATGAGCTCCGCCAGCTCCCCGGCTGCCGCACCGACGAGCTTCGTGCGCTCGTCCTGAGGTCCGCGTCGGGACCCGAAGCCCGGCACCGGCGCCTTGCCGCGACTGGCCTGCCGTCCGGCCCCGCCCAGCAGCTCCGCGGTGTCGGCGTCCTCGCGCGCGAGCAGGTCGGTGATGTCGTTGATGCGCTTGCGGAGCGGGGTCGGGTCGATCCCGTGCTCCCGGTTGTAGGCCACCTGCTTCTCGCGCCGGCGGTTCGTCTCGTCGATCGCGGTGGCCATCCCGGCTGTGATGCGGTCGGCGTACATGTGCACCTCGCCGGACACGTTGCGCGCGGCACGGCCGATCGTCTGGATCAACGAGGTGGCCGAGCGCAGGAAGCCCTCCTTGTCCGCGTCGAGGATCGCGACCAGCGACACCTCCGGCAGGTCGAGGCCCTCGCGCAGCAGGTTGATCCCGACCAGCACGTCGAACTCCCCCAGCCGCAGCTCGCGCAGCAGCTCCACGCGGCGCAGGGTGTCGACCTCCGAGTGCAGGTAGCGCACCCGTACGCCCTTCTCCAGGAGGTAGTCGGTCAGGTCCTCCGCCATCTTCTTGGTCAGCGTGGTGACCAGGACGCGCTCGTCGCGGTCGACCCGGTCACGGATCTCCGCGAGCAGGTCGTCGATCTGCCCCTTGGTGGGCTTGACCACCACCTGCGGATCCACCAGGCCGGTGGGCCGGATGATCTGCTCCACCACGCCGTCGGACATCGACAGCTCGTAGCTGCCCGGCGTCGCGGAGAGGTAGACCGTCTGCCCGATGCGCTCGACGAACTCCTCCCAGCGCAGCGGCCGGTTGTCCACCGCGGACGGCAGGCGGAACCCGAAGTCCACCAGTGCGCGCTTGCGCGACATGTCGCCCTCGAACATCGCGCCGATCTGCGGCACCGTCACGTGCGACTCGTCGATCACCAGGAGGAAGTCCTCCGGGAAGTAGTCGAGGAGCGTGTTAGGCGCAGAGCCGGGTGCCCGGCCGTCGATGTGCCGGGAGTAGTTCTCGATCCCGGAGCAGGAGCCGATCTGGCGCATCATCTCCAGGTCGTAGGTGGTGCGCATCCGAAGCCGCTGCGCCTCGAGGAGCTTGCTCTGCCGCTCCAGCTCGGCAAGACGGTGCTCGAGCTCGGACTCGATGCCGGTGATGGCGCGCTCCATGCGCTCCGGACCGGCGACGTAGTGCGTCGCGGGGAACACGTGCACCTGCTGCTCGGAACGGACCACGTCGCCGGTCAGAGGGTGCAGCGTGGCGATCGCCTCGATCTCGTCCCCGAAGAACTCGATGCGGACCGCGAGCTCCTCGTACACCGGGATGATCTCCACGGTGTCGCCCCGCACCCGGAACGTCCCTCGGGTGAACGCCATGTCGTTGCGCGTGTACTGCATGGTGACGAACCGGCGCAGCAGCTGGTCCCGGTCCACCTGGTCGCCGACGTTGAGCGTCACCATGCGGTCGACGTACTCCTGCGGCGTACCGAGCCCGTAGATGCAGCTGACGGTCGCCACCACGACGACGTCACGGCGCGTGAGCAGGGAGCTGGTCGCCGAGTGCCGCAGCCGTTCCACCTCGTCGTTGATCGACGAGTCCTTCTCGATGTAGGTGTCCGTCTGCGCGATGTACGCCTCGGGCTGGTAGTAGTCGTAGTACGAGACGAAGTACTCGACGGCGTTGTTGGGCAGCAGCTCGCGAAACTCCGTGGCCAGCTGTGCCGCGAGGGTCTTGTTGGGCGCCATCACCAGCGTCGGCCGCTGCACCTGCTCGATCAGCCACGCCGTCGTGGCGGACTTGCCGGTGCCGGTGGCGCCGAGCAGCACCACGTCCTTCTCCCCCGCCTTGAGGCGGCGGGTCAGCTCGGCGATCGCGGTCGGCTGGTCGCCGCTAGGGGTGTACTCGGAGATCACCTCGAACGGCGCGACCGTCCGCTGCAGGTCGGTGACGGGACGCATGCGCCCACCGTACGTCGCGCCACCGACACGGTCGCCGACGGCCCCGACCGGGACCGCCGGCCCGAGCGGCCCGCGGTGTCAGCGGCCGCTGGTGAACGAGACCACCGAGTAGATGTCGTCCGCCTGCACCATCGCCGCGAAGCGCTCCATGAACGCCTGGTACGCGGAGAACCCGATCAGCCGTCGGTTGGCCACGGGCACCAGCCCCCCGACGCCGGAGTCCTTCACCGTGAAGGACTCGATCGCCGACCGAGCCGTCACCCGGCCCGCCGCACGCTCGGCCTCGACCCGGAACCGCATGATCTCGCCGGCCTCCGGCCGGGCCAGGTCGCGCATCAGGAAGTCGACGCGGACCGGGGTCCGCGGCCCGACCGTCACCCAGCCCCGGTCGTCCTCGATGCCACGCGCACCGGCGGTCGCCAGCTCCAGCATGCGCGGGACGTCGATCGACGCGGAGGCGACGGACACCGATGCCTTGGACTGCCACGGCCGAGCCGCCCAGCCTCTGGTCCCCACCGACGACAAGGCCACACCGCCTTCCGTTCACGTGCGGCCCGTTGCGGGCCGGAGAGGCGTCCTCGCCTCCTCGACTTCTTATCGGACGTTCGGTCCGAAGACTTGCGCCCGATCGCGCATCAGATTGGCAGATCGACCCGTCCGCGCCAAGGCCCGTTCATCGGTGGTCGTACACGGCTCCGGCGGCGGGGGCGCCGAGCAGCTGCGGGACGGTGACCAGGGTGAACCCGCGCGCGCGAAGCGCATCCACGAGGCCGGGCACCGCGTCGACCGTCGACGGGCGGATGTCGTGCATCAGGATGATCGCCCCCGGGTGCGCACCGGCAAGAGCCCGCTCGGTGGTGACACCGGCGTCACGGTTCTTCCAGTCCTCCGTGTCGACGTCCCAGAGCACTCCCGCCATCCCGCGGCTCCCGAAGACCTGCGTGACCGACGGCGACAGGGAGCCGTAGGGAGGCCGCGCCAGGGTCGGAGCGGCTGCACCCTCCGCGACGATGGCCTGGGACGTGCTGTCGAGCTCCGCGGCGACAGCCTCGTCACTCAGACCGGGGAGCATCGCGTGGTCCCAGGTGTGGTTGCCGACCACGTGTCCCGCGGCGACCTCGCGCGCCACGGCGCCAGGCTGCTTCGCGATCTGCCGGCCGACGACGAAGAAGGTGGCGTGCACGCCGCGGGCCGCCAGCTCGTCCAGCAGCCTCCCCGTGTCCGGCCCCGGCCCGTCGTCGAACGTGAGGGCGACGCATGCCAGCGCTGCGCAGTCCGGCGCTGCCGCGTCGGCCGCCGGCGGTGGCGGTGGTGCCGGTGCCGCCGTGGGTGCCGGCGCGGGCTGCGCCTCGGGAGGTGACGACGTGTCGCTCGGCGACCCGCCGGCCCCGCGCCCGTCGTCCACGATCGCTTGCGGCTCGTCCACGACCGCCGTCGGAACGGTGGTCGCGGGGCGTGGCAGGGCGGTCAGCCGCTCGGCCCCGAGCGCACCCGACGGGACGTCGTGCGCCTCGACCGCGGCACGTTCGACGCGCGCCTGAGGCTCCTCGCGCAGCGCCACGGCGGACGTGCCGAGGGCCAGCGAGAGGAGCACGGACAGCGAAGCCGTCGCGAGCGCTGCGCCCCGCCGCATCCTGCACCACCCCACGTCCCGCCGATGTCCGGGGTGACGCTAGCGGTGCGCGTGGTCGCGCCGGTGGACCCGTCGTGCGCGTGTCGGGCGCCGCCGCCGAGGCAGCCGTGGGCGGCGTCTAGCGCCGGCGGTGCTCCTCGGCGGACGCCAGGTCCGCGTCCCGTTCGGCGGAGCGCTCCTGTGCGAGACGGGACCACAGGACGTCCACCTGGTGTCGCAGCTCGTCGTCGGTACCCGTCCCGTCCAGAACGACGTCGGCGGCAGCGAGGCGCGCGTCGTCCTCGGCCTGCGCAGCAACCCGTGCCCGCGCCTCCGCCTCCGGCATGCCTCGGCCGTCGACGAGTCGGCTGACCCGCTGCTCCTGCGGCGCATGCACCACGACGACCATGCCGAAGGTCTCCGCCTGGCCTGTCTCCACCAGGAGCGGGATGTCGTGGACGACGACCGCGTCCGGGTCGATCGCCGCCGCAGCCGCCTCACGCTCGGCCGCGAGCCGCCGTACCTGAGGGTGCAGCAGCGCCTCGAGCCGTCGCCGAGCCTCCGCGTCACCGAAGACTCGCGCCGCCAGAGCGGCCCGGTCCAGGCTGCCGTCCGCCGCGAGCACCTCCGGGCCGAACGTCTCGACGACCTGCTCCAGACCGAGCGTCCCTGGCGCGACCACCTCGCGCGCCAGGGCATCGGCGTCGATCAGCACCGCGCCGAGCTCGATGAAGCGCCGCGCCGCGACGGACTTGCCTGCCGCGATCCCACCGGTCAGCCCGATCCTCTGCATCAGCCCATCGTGCCCTGCCACAGCGCTCCATGCGCCCGCTCGGCGTGCTCTCCACTGAGCGGAGCCTGCCGGCGAAGCCGAACTGCGGAGACGCCGACGGCCGGCCACCCCGAGAGGTGACCGGCCGTCGATCGACCGCGGACCGGGTCAGTTGCCGGTCAGCTTCTCCCGCAGAGCGGCGAGCGCCTCGTCCGAGGCCAGCGTGCCGGTCGCCTCGTCGGAGGCCGACGAGTAGGACGTCGGCGCCGAGCCGGACGACGACTCGCCACCGGTGGCCGCCTCGGCGTCGGCCGCAGCAGCGGCCGCGACCTGCTTGCGGTGGGCCTCCCAGCGGTCGTGAGCGGCCGCGTACTGGGCCTCCCACGCCTCGCGCTGAGCCTCGTAGCCCTCGAGCCACTCGGAGGTGGTGGGGTCGAAGCCCTCGGGGTACTTGTAGTTGCCCTGCTCGTCGTACTCCGCCGCCATGCCGTACAGCGCAGGGTCGAAGTCCTCCGAGGTCGGGTCGAAGCCCTCGTTCGCCTGCTTGAGCGACAGGGAGATCCGGCGGCGCTCCAGGTCGATGTCGATGACCTTGACGAACACGTCGTCGCCGACCTGCACGACCTGCTCCGGGATCTCCACGTGGCGCACGGCCAGCTCGGAGATGTGCACCAGACCCTCGATGCCGTCCTCGACGCGCACGAACGCACCGAACGGGACGAGCTTGGTGACCTTGCCGGGCACGACCTGGCCGATGGCGTGCGTGCGGGCGAAGGCCTGCCACGGGTCCTCCTGCGTCGCCTTCAGCGACAGAGAGACACGCTCGCGGTCGAAGTCGACGTCGAGAACCTCGACCGTGACCTCCTGGCCCACCTCGACGACCTCGGACGGGTGGTCGATGTGCTTCCACGACAGCTCGGAGACGTGCACGAGACCGTCCACGCCGCCCAGGTCGACGAACGCACCGAAGTTGACGATCGAGGACACGACACCCGGCCGGACCTGGCCCTTCTGCAGCGTCTGCAGGAAGGTGGAGCGGACCTCGGACTGCGTCTGCTCGAGCCACGCGCGGCGCGACAGGACCACGTTGTTGCGGTTCTTGTCGAGCTCGATGATCTTGGCCTCGATCTCCTTGCCGACGTACGGCTGGAGGTCGCGGACCCGGCGCATCTCGACGAGCGACGCGGGCAGGAAGCCGCGCAGGCCGATGTCGAGGATCAGGCCACCCTTGACCACCTCGATGACGGTGCCGGTGACGACGCCGTCCTCCTCCTTGATCTTCTCGATCGTGCCCCAGGCGCGCTCGTACTGGGCGCGCTTCTTGGACAGGATCAGACGACCCTCCTTGTCCTCCTTCTGGAGGACCAGGGCCTCGACCTCGTCGCCGACCTTGACGACCTCACCGGGGTCCACGTCGTGCTTGATGGACAGCTCGCGGGAGGGGATGACGCCCTCGGTCTTGTAGCCGATGTCGAGAAGAACCTCGTCACGGTCGACCTTGACGATCACGCCTTCGACGATGTCGCCGTCGTTGAAGTACTTGATGGTGGCGTCGATCGCCGCCATGAAGTCCTCGGCCGTGCCGATGTCGTTGACCGCGACCTGCTGCGAGGTGGGCTTCGCGGGGGTGGAGATGCTCATGTAGGGGTGGGCTCCGATGCGGACAGGGAGTAGTTCGGACAGATGGATGGTGATGTGGTGGTAACCGCCGACCGCCACCGAACCTTCCCCCGCACCGGTTGAACCGATCGGAGGGCACGTGGGCGCGCGGCACCGCCGTCCACCTTATCGGTGCACGGCGGTGCCGGCCAAGTCGCGGTCGGTGCCGCGTGACGCGGCTCGGCCGTTCAGGCGAGCGCCCGCGCCACCGCCAGCATCTGGTCGGGCACGTACTTGACCTTGCCTGCGATGTCGGCGATCGGCACGAGGTCCACCCGCTCGCCGTGGATGGCCGTCATCACGTCGGACCGTCCCTCGGTGGCGGCGTCGATCGCTGCCACACCGAAGCGGGACGCGAGGATCCGGTCGAACGCCGTCGGGATGCCCCCGCGCTGCACGTGCCCGAGCACCGTCACACGCGTGTCGAAGCCCGTGCGCGTCTCGATCTCGGACTTCAGTCGCTCACCGATGGCGCCGGCGACGATCTCGCCGAACTTGCCGACCTCGGTCTCGTAGTGCATGGCCGTCCCCGGCGCGGGGACCGCACCCTCGGCTGCGACGACGATGGAGAAGCTGGCGTGCGCCCGGTGCCGGTGCTTGAGGAAGCGGGTGACCTTCTCGATGTCGAAGGGTTCCTCCGGGGCCAGCACCAGCTCGGCGCCACCCGCGATGCCCGAGGTCACGGCGATCCACCCGGCGTGCCGACCCATCACCTCGACGATCATCACGCGGTTGTGGCTCTCCGCGGTGGTGTGGATGCGGTCGACCGCCTCGGTCGCGATCGTCACGGCGGTGTCGAAGCCGATCGAGTAGTCGGTTCCCCAGACGTCGTTGTCGATCGTCTTGGGGATGCCGATCACGTTGATGCCGGCCTCGGAGATCTTGCTCGCGGCGTCCAGCGTGCCGTCGCCACCGATGCAGATCAGCGCGTCGATGCGCTCCGCCTCGAGGGTGGTGAGCACCGCCTCGACGCCGCCCTCGTTGCGGTGCGGGTGGAAGCGTGCGGTGCCGAGCAGCGTGCCGCCCGTCGCCAGCACGTTCCTGATGTCCTGGCGGCCGAGCGGTTGCACGTCGCCGTCCGCCACGCCCTTCCAGCCGTTGCGGAAGCCCACGATCGTGTGGCCGTGCTCCCCCTCGCCACGCTTGACGACCGCGCGGATCGCGGCGTTGAGGCCCGGGACGTCGCCGCCCCCGGTCAGCAGTCCGACTCGCACCTGACGTACTCCTTCGTTGTCGGGTCCACCCCAGCTGATCTGCGGGGCACGCCGTCGGGCTCGCCGCGCGTCCAGCGTAGTCAGAGGTGGGACGGCACCGGCCGGACCGTCGTCCCAGGCGCGCCCGGCAAGATGGGGCCATGGCGGCGACGGAGGACGACGAGCTCGCGGAGGCCGGGTACCGAGACGTCCCCGACGAGGAGGGCGGCCGGGCGTCGCGCCGCTGGTGGGACGCGAACGCCGAGGAGTACCTCCAGGAGCACGGCGACTTCCTGGGCGCCGCGGACTTCGTCTGGTGCCCGGAGGGCCTGCGCGAGGCCGACCGCCACCTGCTGGGGGAGCTCGAGCCGGCGTCGTCGCGCGTGCTCGAGGTCGGTGCCGGAGCCGCGCAGTGCTCCCGGTGGCTCGCGAGCCGAGGGGTCGAGGTGCTGGCGACCGACGTGTCGGCCGGGATGCTGCAGGCCGCGGCGGCGCTGGACCGCGCCTGCGGCATTCGGGTCCCGACCGCCCAGGCGGACGCCCGGGCCGTGCCCTTCCCCGACGCGAGCTTCGACGTCGCCTTCACGTCGTTCGGGGCGCTGCCCTTCGTCCCCGACCCCGGCAGGGTGCACGCCGAGGTGGCGCGCGTGCTGCGACCGGGCGGGCGGTGGGTGTTCAGCACCACGCACCCGCTGCGGTGGCCCTTCCCCGACGACCCCGGAGTCGGCGGGCTCACGGCCACGCGGTCGTACTTCGACCGCCGGCCGTACGTCGAGACGGCTTCCAGCGGCCGCGTGCTCTACGCCGAGTACCACCGGACTTTGGCCGAGCTGGTCGCCGACGTCCTGGCTGCCGGGCTCGTGCTGGACGGGCTGCTCGAACCGGAGTGGCCGGCCGGGCACACCCGCACGTGGGGCGGTTGGGGACCGGTACGGGGCGCCCAGCTTCCCGGGACCCTGATCGTCAGCGCCCACCGACCGGACTGACTCCGCTCGACGGGTGGTGCGGCCGAGTGGCCGTGGCACCGCGTGCCCCGGCCTGCCGACGCGTCAGTGACCGGCCTCGTGCCAGCTGGAACCCGTACCGACCGAGACGTCGAGCGGCACCTCGAGAGGCCCGCCCGGCACCCGGTCCCCTGCCGCGCCCATCTGCTCGCGGACGAGGGACTCCAGGTCCTGCTCCTCGCCCGGTGCGACCTCCAGCACCAGCTCATCGTGGACCTGGAGCAGCAGACGGGACCGCAGCCCGCGGCGGGTGAGCTCCCGGTCCACACCGAGCATGGCGATCTTGATCAGGTCGGCCGCGCTGCCCTGGATCGGTGCGTTCAGGGCCATCCGTTCCGCGGCGTCCCGCCTGGCTCGGTTGTCGCTCGACAGGTCGGGCAGGTACCGACGCCGCCCGAGGATCGTGGCCGTGTACCCGGTGGCGCGAGCCTCGTCGACCACGCCGGTCAGGTAGTCACGGACCCCACCGAACCGGGAGAAGTAGTCGGCCATCAGCGCCGACGCCTCCGACACGTCGATCGACAGCTGCTGCGACAGGCCGTACGAGGAGAGCCCGTACGCCAGGCCGTAGCTCATCGCCTTGATCTTGGACCGCATCGCCGGCGTCACCTGGTCGGTGGGAACCGAGAACACGTGCGAGGCGACGTAGCTGTGCAGGTCCTCACCGCTGCGGAACGCCTCGATCAGCCCCTCGTCACCCGAGAGGTGCGCCATGATCCGCATCTCGATCTGCGAGTAGTCCGCCGTCAGGAGCGTGGCGAACGGGTCCGTCACCACGAAGGCCCGGCGGATCTGCCGTCCCGCCTCGGTGCGGATGGGGATGTTCTGCAGGTTCGGGTCCGCGGAGGACAGCCGGCCGGTCGCGGCGATGGTCTGCTGGAACGTCGTGTGGATGCGTGAGTCGGGTGCGACCGACCGCAGCAGCCCCTCGACCGTCTGACGCAGCCGGATGGCATCGCGGTGCGCCAGCAGGTGCTCGAGGAACGGGTGCTGGGTCCGCGCGAACAGGTCGGTCAGCGCCGCCGCGTCGGTGGTGTACCCGGTCTTGATCTTCTTGGTCCGCGGCATGCCGAGCTGGTCGAACAGCACCTCCTGCAGCTGCTTCGGCGAGCCGAGGTTCACCTCGCGGCCGATCACCGCGTACGCGTCCGCGGCCGCGGCCTGCACCTGGTGGTCGAACTCGCGCTCGAGGCCGGACAGGTACTCGCCGTCCACGCCGATGCCGGTCCGCTCCATCCGGCTGAGCACCGCCTGCAGCGGCAGCTCCACGTCGTCGAGCAGTCGACGCGCACCGCGGTCCACCAGCTCGGCTCCGAGCACGTCGGTCAGGTCGCGCACGGCGGCGGCCCGCACGGCTGCCCGGCGGCCCTCGCCGGCACCGTCGAGGGCCAGGTCCAGCGCCCCCTGGGCGCCGGACGCCCCGTCGTCGGCACCGAGCTCGCGCCGCAGGTAGCCGATCGCGAGGTCCGGGAGGTCGTAGGCGCGCCGGTCCGGCTGGCACAGGTACGCCGCCAGCTCGGTGTCGAACACCACCCCGGCCAGAGGCAGACCCCGACCCATCAGCGCGTGCCACGATTCCTTGGCGCCGTGCAGGGACTTGGGCGCCTCCGGGTCCGCCAGCCAGGTCGCCAGCGCGGCTTCGTCCGCGGGGTCGATCTCTGCGAGGTCGAACGCGACCGCCTCCCCCGCCGCGTCGGCCAGTGCGACGCCCCAGGCGTCACCCCCCGACGGCGCACCGGAGCCGCGGACGTCGACCCCGAGCACCTGGCCGGCGCGGTCCGTCAGCCAGGTCCCCAGACCGCCCGCCCCGACCGACACGAGGTCCAGCGCTCCACCGGCGACCGGCGCCTGCTCCGGGCGCTCGTCCGGGAGCATCGCGAACAGGCGGTCGCGCAGAGTCCGGAACTCGAGCTCGTCGAGGATCGTGTGGAGCGCCTGACGGTCCCAGGGGCGTACGGCGAGGTCCTCGGGGCCGAGCGGCAGGTCGAGGTCGTCCACCAGCCGGTTCAGGCGCCGGTTCAGCTGCACCTGCTCGAGGTTGGCGCGCAGCGACTCACCGGCCTTGCCCGGGATGGTGTCCGCGGCGGCGACGACCCCGTCCAGACCGCCGTAGCCGAGCACCCACTTGGCCGCCGTCTTGGGGCCCACCCCCGGCACGCCGGGCAGGTTGTCGCTCGTCTCCCCCACCAGCGCCGCGAGGTCCGGGTAGAGGTGCGGCGGCAGGCCGTACCGCTCCTCCACGGCCTCGGGCGTCATGCGGCTCAGCTCGGAGACTCCGCGCACCGGGTACAGCACCGTGACGTGCGGGCCGACCAGCTGGAACGAGTCCCGGTCGCCGGAGCAGATCAGCACGTCCATGTCCTGGTCACGACCCTGGGAGGCCAGGGTGGCCAGCACGTCGTCCGCCTCGAAACCGGCCTTCTCCAGGACCTGGATGTGCAGCGTGTCGAGGAGCCTGCGGATGATGTCCACCTGACCGCGGAACGGCTCGGGGCTCGCGTCGCGGTTCGCCTTGTACTGCTCGTACGTCTCGGAGCGGAACGTGGTCCGACCGACGTCGAACGCGACGGCGACGTGCGTGGGGACCTCGTCGCGCAGCAGGTTGGCCAGCATCGACGTGAACCCGAACACCGCGTTGGTCGGCTGACCGGTCGACGTGGCGAACTTGTCCACGGGGAGCGCGAAGAAGGCCCGGTAGGCCATCGAGTGACCGTCGATCAGCAGGAGCCGGGGACGCTGCCCGGGGCCTGGAGCGGTCACGGTCGCTGGCTGCGTCTGGCTCACGGGTGCCAACCTATCTGCCATGTCCGACACCGCCTCGACCGCCGGAACCCTCCTCGAACGCATGGGCATCGAGGTGACCCTGGTGACCGCGGAGCGCGCCGAGGGACGCATGCCCGTCGCCGGCAACACCCAGCCGTTCGGGCTGCTGCACGGTGGCGCCTCCGCGGTGCTCGCCGAGACGCTCGCGTCGTTCGCCGCGCAGCGGCACGCCGGGGAAGGCCGCGCGACCGTGGGGATCGAGCTGAACGCCACCCACCACCGCTTGGCCCGTGAGGGCTGGGTGCACGCGGTGGCGACCGCCGTGCACCTGGGTCGTTCGCTGGCGACCTACGAGGTGACGGTGGACGACGACGGCGGACGACGGCTCTGCACCGCCCGGGTGACCTGCATGCTGATCGACATCCGCGCCTGACGGGCGCCGTGGGTCCCGGTCGCCGCCACGGGGGCGAGCGGGTCCTCCTCCCGCGCACGGGCCTGGCGGCGACGGGCGATCAGGTCCTCGAGACCGTGCCGCGAGGATCGCCGGCCGGCGCCGGCCGACGTGACCGGGTCCTGGGTCAGGCGCCGCGCGAGCGCGGCCGTCGTGACGACGCGATGGGCGGCGGCCGGCGCGAACCCCGCCTGCGCCAGGAACCTGTGCATGCCCCGGGCTCCCGGCAGCGGGGACGCGAACACCTCGAGCGCGCCGGCCTGGTCGGCGATGTCGACAGCAGCCAGCAGCAGGGCGTGGCCCAGTCCGCGACGACGAGCGCTCTGGCGCACGTACAGGGACTCCAGGGTGAGGACGACGGCGTCGGTGAACGGTCCGGGGCCGACGATGCGCGCCAGCAGGAGGCCGTCGACCCTCTCGTCGAGCGTCGCGACGACGATCACGCCGCCGGGGGCGTTGAGCAGCATCAACAGCTGCTCGCGCAGCCGAACCGGGTCATCCGTGCAGAGCTGCGCGCCGACCATGAGCTCCGCCCGCGCCTCCAGGCACAGGCTGACGAGCTCGGTGACGTCCTCGACGCGGGCTGTTCTGGTCAGGACACCTGGACGCACGGCTGCTCGTACCTCCTCGCAGGGACCGGCTCTGGCCGCGGCTCACTGTGCCCCCGCGGTGCGCCTCGACGATCATGGACCACTGTCCACCTCGAGGGCCAGTCCCACTTCGGGGGGACGCGCGGCACAAGGCCGCACGAGCTCAGGAGGCGCTGCCCCCGCCGACCTGCTCGATGACGGCGTCGGCGACCTCGCGCATCGTCAGCCGCCGGTCCATCGACGTCTTCTGGATCCAGCGGAACGACTCCGGCTCCGTCAGGCCCATCTTGGTCATCAGCAGACCCTTGGCACGGTCCACGCGCTTGCGGGTCTCGAACCGCTCCGCAAGGTCGGCGACCTCCGACTCGAGCGCCGTGATCTGCGCGTAGCGGGAGATCGCGATCTCGACCGCCGGCAGCAGGTCCGCCGGGCTGAACGGCTTGACGACGTACGCCATCGCGCCGGCGTCACGAGCCCGCTCGACCAGGTCGGTCTGGGAGAACGCCGTCAGCAGCACGACCGGCGCGAGGTGCGCCTTGCCGATCTTCTCGGCCGCGGAGATGCCGTCGAGGACGGGCATCTTCACGTCCATCACGACGACGTCCGGCTTGAGCTCTGTGGCGAGCGCGAAGGCCTCCTCGCCGTTCCCCGCCTCGCCGACGACCTCGAAACCGGCGTCCCGCAGCGTCTCGACGACGTCCATGCGGATCAGCGCCTCGTCCTCGGCGACCACCGCGCGTCGCGCGGGCCGGGCCGCCGGCGCCGGGCGCTCGGCCTCGGTGCGGGTCGGGGTGGTCAGGTCGAGGTCGGCTGCCGCGCCGGGCGTGTCCTTCGGGCTCACGGGCACAGCCTAGTCGGCGTCGTGGCCAGGGCCTCCGTGCCGCTCACGACCGCCGCTGTGGGCCTCGCCACTGGCACTATCCTTCGCAGCACGGCCCCGATAGCCCAACCGGCAGAGGCGTTCGGCTCAAACCCGATCCAGTGTGGGTTCGAATCCCACTCGGGGCACCCCCTGACCTGCGACGATGCACCTTCGTGGAAGATACGTGGAAGATCATTTCTCGAGGCCACGCTGCTGCTGGCGGTCTTGGACACAGCAGCGACCGACCACCATGGGCTGCTGACGAGAGGCGCCGGGTCCTGCACGCCTCTACTCGCGCGGCATCGAACGACCGTCTTCGTCGCGGCCGTCTGCTGACAGCGGACGGCCGATGGGCTGGGCCGGGTCCGAGCCCAGCCCGTCGATCCCCGACCCCCCGACGGCGTTCAGACGCGCGGGCGGTCGTACTCGGTTACCCATGCCTGGGCTGCGACCTGCACCGCGTCCCACGGAGACCCGAGCGGCGGTGTGTAGGACATGTCGAGCTCGCTGATCGCGTCGACCGGCATGTCATGGAACAAGGCTGCGGCGTAGACATCTCCCACGAGTTCCCCAAGCCCCGGACCGATGAGGTCGTGCGCGCCGCGGACGTCGTCATCACCATGGGGTGCGGGGACGCCTGCCCGATCTTCCAAGGCAAGCGCTACGAGGACTGGGTACTCGACGACCCCGCCGACCTGGACCTGGACGGCGTACGGCGCGTGCGCGACGAGATCGAGCGGCGCGTCCACCAAATCCTCGACCAGCTCGGCGTCGGCGCGCACAGCTCGCTGTGTCCACCCGCGTCGCCCTCGCGCGGGTGGACGGTGCGTGCCAGACCCGGTGACGGAGCGCGTCGGGCGCACCCGTCGCCCGTTCCTGTCAGCTCTCGACCGTTCCCACAAGCGTGAGGATGTCGGGCAGTCAGCGACACCGGTTGCTCGGACCTGCTCACCTTGGGCCTCGCTCCCCGCCGACCGGCGTCCCGCCTAGTCAGTCACGAGCCGTTCTCGTCATCGTCCTCGTGTTCGTCGTCGAGGCTCTCCAGGACCTCGAAGGGTGACTCCAGCTCACCGCCCCAGGCTTCCCTCCCCTCGCGGAACGCGAGGAACGCGACGACCAGCGCCGCGAGCGAGTCCGCCCAGGTCCAGCCGAAGAGCGTGTTGGCCAGCAGGCCGATCAGCACCGTGCCGGACAGGTACACGCACAGCAGCAGCTGCTTGGCATCGGCCTGCACGGACAGCGAACCGAGCTCGCGGCCCGTGCGGGTCTCGACCCACGCCAGCACCGGCATGACGACCAGGCTCGCGGTCGAGATGGCGATCCCCAGCGGGCTGTGCTCGACCGCTCCGTGACCCGCCAGCGACAGCGCGGCATCGACCGTGATGTAGGCGGCAAGGGCGAAGAACGCGACCGCGATGGCCTTGACGGTCACCCGCTCCCACCGCTCGGGGTCCTTGCGGGTGAACTGCCAGGCGACCGCGACCGCCGAGGCGACCTCGATCACCGAGTCCAGGCCGAACCCGATCAGCGCAGCCGACGAGGCCATCGACCCGGCCGTGATGGCCACGGCCGCCTCGATGACGTTGTAGGTGATCGTGAACCCCACGATCCATCGCACGCGCCGGTGCAGCACCTGTCGGCGGGCGGGCGCCAGGGTGTTCGGCGTCGTCATCAGGAGTCCGTTCTAGGAGTGTGTCGGGGCTTCGTGGGTCGCGTGGCCGCCGGGTTCCAGCTGGAAGGTGGAGTGTTCGACGCTGACGTCGAACCGGCCGGCCACGCACTGTTGGAGGTCGTCGAGAATCCGGGGGGCGTGCCCGTAGTCGAAGCAGTCGTCGCTGACCACGACGTGCGCGGACAGGGTTGGCAGTCCGGTAGCGACCAGGGAGGCGTGAAGGTCGTGCACGGACACGACGTGGTCCACCTGCAAGATCCGAGCCCGGACGGCGTCGAGGTCCAGCCCGGGCGGGGTCGCTTCGAGGAGCACGTTGCCGGTTTCGATCAGCAGCTTCAGCGCCCGCGGCACGATCAGCGCACCGATCAGCAGACCGGCCACCGCATCCGCCCGCTGCCACCCCGTGGTGGCGATCACGACCGCGGCAGCGATCACCCCGACCGACCCCAGCGCGTCGTTGAGCACCTCGAGGAACGCCGCGCGCATGTTGAAGCTGGCGGACCGCCCAGCAGACAGCACCAGCATCGACGCCAGGTTCCCCACCAGTCCGATCACCCCGAAGACCACGAGCTCGACGGATGCCACCTCCGGCGGACGGACCAGCCGCTGGACGCCCTCGACGAGCACGAACACCCCGACGGCCAGCAGCACCGCGGCCTGGCCGCCTGCGGCCAGCACCTCGACCCGGCGCAACCCCCACGTCCGGCGTGAGGTCGCCGGCCGCAGGCTCAACGACGCAGCAGTCAGCGCGATCGCGAGCCCCGCGACGTCGGTCAGCATGTGCGCGGTGTCGACGAGCAGGGCCAGTGACCCGGTGAAGAATGCGCCGAATCCCTGCGCCAGGAGGATCGCCGCAGTGATCGCGAGCGCCAGGCCCAGCCGACGACGGTGATCGTCCGCACCCGACGAGGCGTGGATGGCGTCGGAGTGATCGTGAGCCGTCACGAGGCAGGCCCGCTCGCATGCCCGAGGGACGCAGTCCCGTCCATTCCGTAGACCGGGCACAACGCCACTGCATCGCCGGTCAGGCTCAGGAGACGCTCCGCAGCCGCGAGCAGCTCCAGCGTCGCCTCGGGATGGGTCAGCGAGAAGATCGACGCCCGCCCACGTGGCCGGGACTCGACCAGCCCGCAGTCCCGCAGACAGGCCAGGTGCTTGGAGACCGTCGACTGCGCGAGACCCAGGTGCTCGGTCAGCTCGACGACGCGGTGCTCACCGAGGGACAGGTGCCGCACGATCGACAACCGTGCCGGCTCCGAAAAGCCATGGAACAAGCACGCCGCAGCAGCAAGCCCGACCTCCGCCCCCGGGCCGGAACCGAGCGCATCCGATCCCTCATCTCGCATCGTCACCTAGCGATGATAGCGCTACGGACGGCAAGCGCGATCCAGGTCTCGCGACCCCGGATGTGCGGAGATGATCGGGCCAGCGCCATTACACCCCCCGCATCGACAACCGCTTCAGCGTGGGCTTACAGGTGAGAGGTGACTTCCTTGAGCAGCGCGTCGGGCGCGAGGTACATGGACGGGTACTCGGCGGACCAGACCTGCTTGCCGGCCGTGTTGATCAGGACGAAGCCGTGGCCGGGCAAGCCGGCGTGCATTCCCTTGCCGAGCACGTTGTAGGCCTTGGAGACCTTGCCGTCATCGAGGTAGAAGGCGGACTTGACGCCGATGCGCTCGCGATCAGGATTGATCTGGTCGGCGGTGTTCATCACGATCGGCAAGATGGTGATGCCCGCGGTCGCGAATGCCGGGTCCTGCTCGATCTTCTGCATCTGCACGAGGCACGCGTCGCAGCCGGCGCCTTCGCTGAAGTAGAGGAGCACGGGCTTGCCGCGCAGCGCGGACAGCGTGGCGGACGTCCCGTCCGTGGCGGTCAAAGTGAAGTCGGGTGCCATGCGCGTGGCGACGTCCTGGGTGGGCCGACCCGACAGCAGACCGGCGGTGACCAGGCCGGCCACGACGAGCACCCCGACCACCCCGGCTGCGATGCGGGTGATGCGGTGGCGCCGCTCGGCGGCGACACGCGCCTTGAGTGCCGCAGCGACGACCTCCTGGCGGTGCTGGTCTCGCTTGACGGCAGATCCTGAGGTCATCGGGACGTCCTGTTCTGCTCGGTGTGGTTCTCGTGACCGTCGTGACCGGAGACGGCGGACTCGTCGTGGCAAGAGGGGGCGCCGTCATCAGGAGCGGTTGCCACATCACCGTCGAGCGGCGCCGGAGCCCCCGGTCGCTTGCGCCGATCCGCGAGCGTGAACCACACGAAGCCTGCGGCCACCGCGAGCAGCGCCAGCCCGAGGACGGCCTCGGGGACCGGGCCGAGCCAGCCTTCGATGGTGAGGAAGATCCTGGTCAGGCCGCGGGCGGCGGCGTCCTGTGCGGCGGTGCCGCCGGTCATGCTCTGGCTGCTGGCCAGGGCGATGACGAAACCGCCCATGACGGCGAAGGCGACGGCCACGCCGATGTTGAGCGTGGTGGTGACGTACCGGCGGCCGGCCACGGTGAACCGCACGGTACGGGTGCGCAGCCAGCGGCGTTCACCGAGCCGGGCACGGTCCCAGAGCAGGGCCATGACGAACAGCGGGAACACCATCCCGAACACGTACGCCAGGCCGAGCGCGAGGCCGCCGGCGACCGACCCGGACAGCACCGAGAGGGTCATCACCCCGGCGAGGACGGGGGCGCAGCAGGAGGACGCGATGCCGGAGAACACCCCGAGGGCGAAGAAGCTGGCGCTGTCGCCCCGGGTGGTGTCGGGTGCGCGCAGGGCCGACGGCAGCGACCACATCCGGCCGGACAGCGCCAGCACGGCGAGGGCGAGCATGAGGGTGCCGCCGGCGTAGTACAGCGGCTGGTGGTAGCGGGCGATCGCCCCGGACAGCAGGCTCGCACCCAGGGTGAGCGGCACCATGACGAGAGCGAGGCCGGCGGCGAAGATGAACGTCAGCGGCAGCAGTCGCCACCGCGCGCTCTTCACCGCCCCTGCCAGGTAGCTGGGTGCGAGAAAGACGATGCAGCACGGGGCGAACAGCGCCACGCCGCCGGCGAAGAACGCCGCGACGACGCTGCCGGTGGTGAGCAGCTCACCGCCCACGAGTGACCACCGCCTCGGCTCCGCCGGCGCCGGCCTGCGCCTCCCGCTGGCGCAGCAGGGCGTCGAGCTTGCGCCGCGGTAGCCGGCCGGCGCTGAAGAACTGCCCGTCGACCAGCACCAGCGGGTTGAGGGCCGGACGGTGCTCGGCGACGAGCCGGGCGCCCTCCGGGGAGGTGATCTCCACCTCGCGGAGGTCCAGCGGGTGGCGGGCGGCCACCTCGGCCAGGTGCTCGGTGGCCTCCTCGCAGAAGTGGCACGCGGGCGCGGTGACCACGACCACGGGCAGTGCGGGCAGGGCGGTCAACGCAACCTCCACGTGCAGCGCCGGACCGTTGCCGCGGCGCGCGGCGCTCCCGGCCGGTCGACCGGGCGGGTCCAGGTTGGCCGGGCTGTCCTGCAGCGACCGTCAGGGTCCGATCAAGATTCGATGAAGACCCAGCCCAGGGCGTCGGCGGTGATCGCAACCGTCTAGGGGTACTGGCCAGAATGGCTGTGTGAACCCCTCGTCGCCCGCTCGTCGTGCGCTCATCGTCGACGACGAGCGTCCTTTGGCCGAGCTGGTCGCCGGCTACCTTCGACGCGACGGGTACGAGGTGCACCTCGCCTTCGACGGTCCGACCGGTGTGGCGTCCGCACGGGAGGTCGACCCGGACGTGATCGTGCTCGATCTGGGTCTGCCCGGCCTGGACGGTGTCGAGGTGTGCCGGCGGGTGCGCACGTTCTCCGACTGCTACGTCGTGATGCTGACGGCCCGCACGGACGAGATCGACACGCTCATCGGCCTGTCGGTGGGCGCCGACGACTACGTGACCAAGCCCTTCCGCCCCCGCGAGCTCATGGCGCGGATCACCGCGATGCAGCGCCGACCCCGTCGCGCCGCCACGGCCACCGTCGCGGGCTCTGTCGCCGACGAGACGGTCCCGCCGATCCTGGTCGGGCCGCTGCGGATCGACCTGGTCGGCCGCGAGGTCGAGCTCGACGGCGACCCGGTCGGACTGACCCGGACCGAGTTCGACGTCCTGGCTGCGCTGGCTCGCCGGCCGTTGGCGGTGCTCACCCGTCGCCAGCTGATCGAGGCGGTGTGGGGCGAGCGGTGGGTCGGTGACGAGCACCTCGTCGACGTGCACGTGCTGCACGTGCGGCAGAAGCTCGGCGACACCGCCGACGCCCAGCGGTTCGTGCGCACCGTCCGCGGCGTCGGCTACCGCATGGGCACCGGCGAGTGAACGACCACCCCGCGAGAAGCACCGCGAACCGGTCCGGGCTGGCCGCGCGTCTCCTGCTCGCGTTCGTCCTGGTGGTCGCCGTCGCGGGAGTCACCGCGTGGCTGGTGGCCGGTGTCGCGGGACCGGCGCTGTTCCACCGACACCTGGTGGGCACCGGCGTGGCCGACCCCGCCGCGGTGACACACGCGGAAGAGGCGTTCCGCTCAGCCAGTGCCATCGCCTTGAGCATCGCCCTGGCAGCGGGCCTCGCGACGTCGCTGGGCGTGGCGGCGCTCCTGGCTCGCCGAGTCGGAGGGTCGCTCCATGCGGTCTCTTCGGCGGCCGCGCTGCTGGCATCGGGCCGGTTCGACGCCCGCGTGCCCCAGCCTCGCCTCGGAGTCGAGTTCGACGCTCTGGCCGACTCCTTCAATGCGATGGCCGGGCGCCTCGCTGAGAGCGAGGAGCTGCGCCGGCGCCTGCTGGGCGACGTCGCCCACGAGCTGCGCACCCCGGTGGCCACGCTCGGCGCCTACCTGGACGGTCTCGAGGACGGCGTGGTCGACCTTGAGCCCCAGACCATCGCCGTGCTCCGCGCCCAGGGCGCGCGGCTCACCCGTCTCGCCGACGACCTCGCCGCCGTCACCCGAGCCGAGGCGCCCACCACCTCGCTGGCCCTGGCACCCACGGCGCCGTGCGATCTGCTCACGGCTGCCGCAGCGGCCGCGAACGACAGGGCGACGGCAGCGGGTGTCGAGCTTCACGTCGAGTGCGGTGCCGATCTGCCGACGGTGGCGGTCGACCGCGAGCGGATGGGGCAGGTGCTGGGCAACCTGCTGGACAACGCCCTTCGACACACCCCGGCGGGCGGTTCGGTGACCCTCAGAGGCGAGCCGCATGCCGGTGGCGTCACGCTGTCGGTCACCGACACCGGTTCCGGGATCCCGGCCGAGCACCTGCCGAGGGTCTTCGAGCGGTTCTACCGCGTCGACACCGCACGGTCCCGCACCGACGGCGGCTCAGGGATCGGGCTCGCCATCGTCAAGGCGCTCGTCGACGCCCACGGCGGACGGGTCACCGCGCTCAGCGACGGACCCGGGCACGGCACGCGGATCGAGGTCCACCTCCCTTAGCATCTGCGCATGCACGCAGGCACCGAGGGACATCCGGCTCGTGACGACGAGCAGGAGGTGACGATCGCCGCGGAGGTGTTCGGCCTGCTGGCTGAACCGACCCGGATCCGGATCATCCTTGCGTTGCAGGGCGGCGAGCTGTCCGTCGGCGCGTTGGCGCAGGCCGTCGCCAAGTCCCCGACAGTGGTGTCCCAGCACCTGGCAAAGCTGCGCTGGGGACAAGTCGTGCGGGCGCGGCACGACGGGAACCGGGTGTTCTACGCCCTGGTCGACGAGCACGCCGCCCAGCTCGTGACGCAGGCGGTCTACCAGGCGCAGCACATCGTCGATGAGCACCCCAGCCACCACGGGTCCCGCCCGTGATCGGCCCCGTCCTGCGCAACGGCGCCTACCGGCGGCTGCTGGGCGCGCAGGTCGTGTCCCTCGTCGGGACCGGCCTCGCGACCGTCGCACTGGGTCTGCTCGCCTACGACCTGGCCGGCCGACGTGCCGGAGCGGTGCTGGGCACCGTGTTCGCGATCAAGATGATCGCCTACGTCGTGCTCGCACCGGTGGCTACTGCCCTGGTCGCGCGGTTGCCGCGGCGAGCGGTGATGGTCGGCGCCGACGTGCTGCGGGCCGTCGTCGCGCTGGCACTGCCGTTCGCCGGGCAGGTGTGGCAGATCTACGCGCTGGTGTTCGTCCTGCAGGCCGCGTCGGCCGTGCACACGCCGACGTTCCATTCCACGCTCCCCGACGTGGTGACCGACGAGGACGAGTACACCCAGGCGCTGTCCTTCTCCCGGCTGGCCGACGACCTGGAGATGGTGCTGTCCCCCGTGCTGGCCGCCGCCCTGCTTCTGGTGGTGTCCACGCACACGCTGTTCGTCGGTACCGCGCTCGGCTTCGCGGCGTCCGCAGTGCTGATCGTCACCGTCGTCATCCCCCGGGCCGCAGCTACCGGAGACGGCACGCCCTTCGAGGAGCTGCCGCTCGGAGCGCGGGTCCGGCACGGCGCCGTCGCCATGGCCCGCACCCCGGCCCTGCGTCCGGCGCTGGCTCTCAACCTCGCGGTCGCGGACGGCGGCGCCTTCGTCCTGGTCCAGACCGTGGTCATCGCCCGTGACACGTTCGGCCAGAACAACGACGTGGTCGCACTGATGCTCGCGGTCAACGGCCTCGGGTCCATGGGCACCGCCCTGGCCCTGCCGACCATCCTTCGGCGACACCCGGAGCGAACGGTCATGCTCGGCGGCGCGGCACTGCTCACCGTCGCGACGTTCGCCGTGCCGCTCGCGCTCGGCATCCACGCCCCTACGGCCGGGCTGATCGCCATCGGGGCCCTCTGGCTGGCCGTCGGTGCCGGCTGGGCCGCGGCGGAGGTGCCGATCGCCCGGCTGATCGTGCGCCATGTCCCCGACGGCGAACGCCACGCGGTCTTCGCTGCCCAGTTCTCCCTGTCCCACGCCTGCTGGCTGCTCACCTACCCACTCGCCGGCTGGCTCGGCGCGGCCGGGCTCGACGGGGCCGCACTCCTGCTCGCGGCGGTCGCGGCGGTGGCTACCGGCGCGGCGGCGACGCTCTGGCCGAGGAAGGTGCGGGCGCTCGCCGGGTGACGGCCAACTGCCGACGAGCAGGGCCTCACAGGTATCGGCAGACGCTCTCCGCAGAGCACTCGGCCGGATCAGCGTGGTGCGCGGCGTCGCGCAGCCCAGCCACGGTCCGGCGCAGCTGCTCGAGGTCGGCGAGCTGGCGGTCCAGGTCGACGAGCCGACGGTCCAGCAGGTCGCGGACGTGGCGGCACGGCGCTGAGCCCCCGTCGCGGACCTCCATCACCTCGCGGATCTGCGCCAGCGTCAGGCTGGCCGCCTGGCCCCGACGGACGAAGTCGAGGCGCTCGGCCGCCTCCGGGCCGTACTCGCGGTAGCCGCCGTCGCTGCGTCCCGAGGGCGCCAGTACCCCGGCGTCCTCGTAGAACCGCAGCGTCCGGGGCGACGCGCCCGTCAACCGCGCCAGCTCACCGATGCGCACACGGACCACCCTCTCGACCACTTGACCTTCCAGTGCACTGGAAGGTCGACGCTGGGCTCAGTCAACACCACGACAGCGGACGGGAGCGCGATGAACGAGGAGGAGGTCGTCGACCTGGCCGTGGTCGGGTCGGGCGGGGCCGCGATGGCCGCCGGGATCCAGGCAGCCGGGTCCGGGGCCCGGGTGGTCCTGGTGGAGCACGGCGTGCTCGGCGGGACCTGCGTGAACGTGGGCTGCGTGCCGTCGAAGCGGCTGCTGGCGGCGGCCGGCGCGCGGCGTCAGGCGTTGACGAACCCGTTCGCCGGCGTGCCGACCTCCGCCGGGCCCGTGGACCTGGCGGCGCTGATCCACCAGAAGGCGGAGCTGACGGACGGCTTGCGCCAGCACAAGTACGCCGACGTCGCGGACGCGTGGGGCTTCCGGGTGGTAGCCGGCCACGCCCGGTTCGCCGACGCCGACACGCTGCTGGTCGACGAGCGCCCGCTGCGCGCCCATGCCTACGTGCTCGCCACGGGTGCGTTGCCGTACGTGGGCGACATCGAGGGCATCGACTCCGTGGAGTGCCTGACCTCGACCACGGCGATGGAGCTGACCGAGCTGCCGGAGTCGCTCGTGGTGATCGGCGGCGGGTACGTGGGGATGGAACAGGCGCAGCTGTTCGCCCACCTCGGCGTCCCGGTCACCCTCGTCGGCCGCCTGGCCCCGCACGCCGAGCCCGAACTGCGTCGGGTCATGGCTGACGTCTTCGCCGACGACGGCATCGCGGTCCTGGCCCAGCGTGCCGCGGGTGTCCGGCACGCCGACGGGCTCGTCGAGATCACCACCAGCGCGGGGCAGACCGTGCGCGGGCACCAGCTCCTGGTCGCTACCGGTCGGCGACCCGACACCTCTGGGCTGAACCTGGCGGCAGCGGGCGTCACGACGGATGCGCATGGGTTCGTCGTCGTCGATGAGCACCAGGCCACCAGCAACCCGAGGGTGTTCGCCGCCGGCGACGTCACGGCGGCCCCGCAGTTCGTCTACGTCGCGGCCGCAGCCGGGCGGGCGGCCGCGACCAACGCCCTGACCGAACCCGGCGACCACCTCGCCACGGTCGACCGCACCGGGCTGCCGTCCGTCGTCTTCACCCGACCCCAGCTCGCCTCCGCCGGACTGACCGACGCGCAGGCCCGCCGGCAGGGCTACGACTGCGCGTGCCGCACCCTGGCGCTGGCCGACGTGCCGCGCGCCCTGGTGAACAACGACACGCGCGGCGCGATCAAGATCGTCGCCGACGCCGCCACCGGCCGGGTCCTGGGTGTGCACGCCGTGGCCGACGGCGCCGGAGAGATGATGCTGGCCGCGACCTACGCCATCAAGGCCGGCCTGACCGTCGACGACCTGATCGACACGTGGGCGCCCTACCTGACGATGGCCGAGGGGCTGCGCCTGGCGGCCGGCCTGTTCCGTGGCCGATTGCCGACGTCCTGCTGCGCTTGATCACAGACGGAACGCCCGGACGGCAGGGGACCTCCCGGGCGTTCCAGCTGTGCGCGCGACGGGGTCAGTGCGACCCGTGGTCGTGCGGGGCTGCGGTCGGCGGGCCGTCGATCCGCTCACGATCCGGGCCGACCTGATCGCGGCCAGAGGCGTCGGTCGTCCCACCAGCAGCGTCACCGTGGCCGGCATGGCCGCCGTGGCCGCCGTGCCCGTGACCGCCGGCCATCATGAACATCATCATCACGGGGCACGCCAGCAGCACCGCCCACTGCGCAGCCTGGCGCCAGCTGACCCCGAAGGCCATCAAGGCGACGAGGATGACCGCGCCCCCGATGACCATGTGCTTCGCGTGCGACTTCACGGTGTGCCCTTCGCTGCTGACCGGTCGTCGAGGGTGTCCCGCAGCTCCCGGTACTGCTCGGCGTCGAGCTCCCCGGCCGCCAGACGCTGCTCCAGCAGGGTGCGCGCGTCCAGGCGCGCCTGACCGGGGAACAACCGGCAGACCGCCCACACCGCGAGCCCGACCACCAAGACCCAGCCGGCGACCATCGCGACCCAGCTCAACCCCGACAAGGTGGTGCACCACGGAGCCATGCCCGACCTCCTGGCGTGCGAGCCGCTCGACGAGACGCCGGATGACGTCCCTGGTCTCAGAGTTGCGGTCGCGCATCAACGCTGGCCTCAGGCCCGATCAAGAGTTGGTGAAGGCCCACCGGTCGAGGCGAGTGAGGTCAAGGACGGGCGAGCCGGTCGATCATGGAGCGCATCTCGTCCATCTCGGCGGTCTGGGAGGTGGCGATGTTGCCCGACAGCTTGACAGCGTCGGCGTTCAGGCCTCGCGCCTGTTCGATCTTGGCCATGTCCAGCGCGCTCTGGTGGTGGGCGATCATCAACGTAAGGAACTGCCGATCGAAGTCCTTGCCGCTACGTAGGTTGAGGTTGGCGGTCGCGGCGGACTGATCCATCCCGTCGACCTGCATGCTCGAGTGCGTCATCCCGGTATCGCGGGCTCCGTCCAGCCCCGAGGGGGCGCTCTCACCCCAGGTCGTCAACCACCCCGACATGAGCTCGATCTCGGGCGCCTGATCCGCGACGATCCGCTTGCCGAGGGCCCGGATCTCGTAGGTCACGGCCCGGTCGGCCGCCTGCTGCGCCATCTGCACGGCGCCCTGGTGGTGCACGATCATCATCTGGCTGAACTGGGTGTCCGTGGAGTTGTGGATGGACGTGCTCATGGGCGTCGGCTCGGCGACAGAGTTGCCGGTCATCTGAACGATGGGCGGCACGGAGGTGCTGCTGCTCGTGCTCCCGCATGCGGTGAGCGCGAGCGCGACGCCGACCGCAACGCCGAGGGTGGTCACGGGGCGCGCCCAGCGGCTGGATCGGCCGGGGGTACGCGGAGAGGGTGCGGCCACGGGACAGCTCCTTGTCGTGGGACTTAGGTCCCGTTCAGCTTCGCGGATGGCACCGGGGCCGGGCCGGCTCGGATGATGAAGATCCGCTCAAGGTTTGCCCGAGCCCGTCACTTGGCCAGCGCCTTCACGCCCGCGACGTACTCCCAGTGCCACGGCTCGAAGGCACCCGAACCACCGGGTCGCGCCCACGACGGGTTGTCCCACCCGAACTTCGGGCCGTTGACCCGCAGCCACACCCCGGCCGCCCCGCCGTACGTGTTCGGGCAGAAGTCGATCGCCAGGCCCCACCCGTGGTTGCTGGTCCCGGCTGCTGCCGCGATGCCAGGCTCCGCCGCCCGCAAGGCCGCCTGTTCCTCGTACGTGCGGTAGCCGGACGTCAGGCACATCGGCCGGCCGAACTTGGCGGTGAACGCGTCGTTCATCGCGAACGCGGTCACCACGGCGTCGGCCCGGTCCTTGTACGGCTTCTGCCACAGGTCGCACAGGTTCGCCGCCGTCAGACGCCCGTTGGACATCGCCCCGGATACGACACCGGAGCACTCGGCGGCCGCCACCGCCTCGGACGTGGACGTTGCCGCAGAGGTGGGGGCCCCTTGGCTGTCGCGCAGGGCGCTGCGGGACACGTGCTCGATCGCGCTCCCGGCTGGCGCACTCAGCGCGACCGGCGGCGTCAGGTCTACCGGGCCGGCGAGAGCTTCGATCGTGGTGGGCAGGTCAGCGTTGTGCCGTAGTCCGGCGGTCGCAGAGGTTGCCACCCAGGTCGGAGCGGCCACCATGGCGACGATCAGGAGCGCACGAGCTAGGAGGCGCACCAGACTGGTCGGCCGCGACCGTGCCTGGGCAGTTGCCCTGAGCTCGCGGCGTCGGACACTGAGGCCGGGAGCAGCCCCGGGGCTCGCCTGCTTGGGGCGCTGTCGACGACTGGTTGTGGTGAGCGAACCCGGAAGGGAGGCGGCGCTCACGACTCGGCTGCCGGCCGCCGTTCGGTGCGGCCCCGACCCGGGCCTGGAGCGCGTCGTCGGGGGCGCGGGCGCTCGGAGGGGCAGGCGGGGGTCGGGGCGCGCATCACGCCATGCTGGTCGGGCTCGTCCGAAGATCTTCTGGACGTTTGATCAAGACGTGATGAAGTTGACCCGCGCCCGTGACCTGAGCTGGTGCCGCATGGCGACCGCGGAGACGGCACCCAGGGCGAGGACCCACGCGACGGTGAGCAACAGCTCGGCCGTGGCGTCGAACGACCCGGTCAGACCCGCGTCGACGACCATACGGACGGGGCCGTATCCCGGCAGCACGCGCGCCCACTGAGCAGGCTCCGCGCGCAGCATCGGGCTCTGTGCCAGGCCCACGTCGAGGAACGGCCCGAGGAACGCGACGAAGACGCCGGTGACCCGTCCCAGCAGCGGTGCGGCAAGAGCTCCCAGCGCCGCGTAGATCAAGGCGAGGAGCGTGTTCGCCAGCACGTACGCGGGCCACTGCTGCGCATCGAACACCGTTGCCGTCACCCCGGCAGTCACCGCCGTGACCCCCAGCGCGGCTGCCGCGACCACAAGGCCACGCGCCCCGGCCAGCGCACCCGGGCGCAGACCTGCCAGCACGAGGCGGCGATCAGCCGGGCCGGAGTCCACGGAGAGGAAGACGCCGACAAGGGCCGCCAGCGAGGCGACGGCGATCGGCGCCATCGTGCCGGCATGGATCTTGGCGGGGTCGAACACCTGCGTGAGTCGGACCCCGTGCTCCACGACGGCGACCGGGGTCGCACCGGAGGGCGTGATGGCGGCCGAGAGCAGCACGAAGACGGCCGGGACCAGGGCGAGCAGCACCCACAGCACCGGGTTGCGGCGCAGCTCGCGCCACCCGACCCCGAGGGCTGCGCCGAGCTGGTCGCGTGCGGATCCGGGTCGTGATGTGCCGGTGCGGCGGCGGTGGGGGCGCGCGCCGAGCGCGATCACCATCGCCGTCACCAGCAAGGAGCCGGCCGCCCATCCGAGAGCGAGGCCGAGATCGCCGGCGCGACCGGCGTGCCCGGAGGCGACCCTGGTCGTCCACAGGGACACGTAGTGCAGCGGCATCAGCCGCAGCGCCGGTGTCGCCGTTCCGCTGAGGTTCGGTCCGAAGAACACGTCGACGATCCAGATGAAGAGGATGAGGACCGCGCCGTTCACCGGTACCCGGACCAGAGTGCCGACCACCGCACCCACCACGAGGTAGGCCACCGCCGCGAGGAACGCGCCCAGGGCGACTCGCAGTGGCTGGTCCACCCGCACACGAAGGACGAGCGCTCCGAGCGCCGCCGCCGCCGATACTGCGGCCAGCACCAACCCGACCAGTACCCGGGCCGCGGCGAGCTTCACCGCTTTGGCCCCGGCCAGCACCAGCCTCCGGTCCGCCTCGCGCGAGTCGGTGACCTGCAGGTACATCGCCATCCCCGTGACGAAGGCGGCAGCCCAGCCCGCCGTCGCGACCTCGACGGCGGGTCCACCGCCCCGGCCCCCCAGCAGCCGTGCGGCGTCGGCCAGCGTCGGTGCGGCCACCAGGACGAAGGCCACCGGTACGAGCACGAGGACCACGGCCGTGGTGCGGTTGCGGGCGTGGTCCAGCAGGAACCGGCGCACCAGAATGGGTGTCATCTCGGCACCGTGACCCCGTCGCGCAGCTCAAGGATGCGGTCGAACCGCTCCTCGTCCGCCACGAAGTGGCTGATCAGCAAGGTGGTGCGACCGGCGGCGCGGCGCTGCCCCACGATCTGCCAGAACTTCAGGTACGTGTCCCAGTCGAAGCCGGCGTACGGCTCGTCCAGCAACAGCACGGGCGGGTCGGCGAGCAGGGCCAACGCCAGGTTGAGCTTGGCCGCGGTGCCGCCGGACAGGCTCGCCGCCTGCATCGACGCATAACGCTGGAAGCCCAAGGACTCGTACAGGGCCGATCGCGCGGAAAGCACCTGCGCTGACGGCATCCCGTACGCCCGGCCGAAGACCTCGAAGTGCTCGTCGCAGGTCAGCCTCTCGTACAGCTGCGGCTGCTGCGGGCAGTAGCCCAGCCGGCCCGTCCACGTCACCGACCCGGCGTCCGGCGCCAGTGCGCCGACGAGCACCCGCATCAGCGTGGACTTGCCGGAGCCGTTCTCCCCGACCAGGCCCACGACCTCCCCACCGGACAGCGCCAGGTCAGCCCCCTGCAGCACCCGGACCGACCGGCGGACCGGCCAGACCCCCGTCCGGTACGACTTCTCCACGCCTGTCGCCGCGAGCACAGGACCTGCCCGCGGCCCGCTGTGGGTTCCCATCTCGATCGCCGCTCCTTCCTTCCTCTCGAGCCTTTCCTTCAAGCGGGGTCGCCCGGCTCAGCTACGGACGAGCCGAGCGATCGCCGCCGACGCCTCCCGCAACCGCGTGTCCTGCAGCTCGCCACCGTGCCGGGCGGCCTCGACCAGGCAATGGCTCATGTGGTCGTCCAGCAGCCCGAGCGCGACCGCCTGCAGCGCCCGGGAGGCGGCGGCCACCTGGGTGAGGATGTCGATGCAGTAGGCGTCGGCCTCCACCATCCCGGCGATCCCGCGCACCTGACCCTCGATCCGCCGCAGGCGGCGCAGCTGCTCCTGGGCGACCTCGGCGTTCACCTCACACCGCCTTGGCCACGTGCACGGCGACCTGGGTGGACACCGCGCGGAACCGTCGCAGCCGCAGGCTGTTGCTGACGACGAACACCGAGGAGAAGGCCATCGCGGCCCCCGCGATGAGCGGGTTGAGGACGGCCGCGACCGCCAGGGGGATCGCCGCGACGTTGTAGGCGAAGGCCCAGAACATGTTGCCCTTGATCGTCGCGAGGGTCCGCCGGGCCAACCGCACCGCGTCGACGGCGGCGCGCAGGTCGCCACGGACCGCGGTCAGGTCGCTGGCCTCGATCGCCACGTCCGTCCCGGTGCCCATCGCGATGCCGAGATCCGACTGGGCCAGTGCCGCGGCGTCGTTGACGCCGTCTCCGACCATCGCGACCACACGGCCCTGTGCCTGCAGGTCACGGATGACTGCCACCTTGTCCTGCGGGAGCACCTGGGCGATGACATCGGTGATGCCGACCTCGGCCGCGATCGCCCGGGCCGCGCGCTCGTTGTCGCCGGTGAGCAGCACCGGGTGCAGGCCTAGACCCTTGAGCTCGGCGACGGCCTCCGCGCTGGTCGGCTTGACCGTGTCGGTCACCACCAGCAGACCGCGCACCTGACCGTCCCAGGCGACGGCCACAACCGTCCGCCCGGCGTCCTCGGCCAGGTCCAGCTGGGTGCGCAGCGCCTCGTCCATGGTCAGGGCCCACTCCGACGCCAACCAGGCCGGCCTTCCGGCCGCGACGAAGTGACCCGAGACCGTCCCGGAGACCCCGAGACCTTGGGTGCTGACGAACGCTGTCACTGCTGGCAAGGCCGCGCCGCGAGCTCGCGCTCCGGTCGCGATCGCCGCGCCGATCGGGTGCTCGGACGCGTCCTCGAGCGCACCGGCCAGCGACACCAGCTCGTCCTCGTCGACCCCGGCTGCCGGCACTGCCGCGACCAGGACCATCCGGCCGGTGGTGATCGTCCCGGTCTTGTCCAGCACCACTGTGTCCACCCGCCGGGTGGACTCCAGCACCTGCGGGCCCTTGATCAAGATGCCGAGCTGAGCCCCGCGGCCGGTACCGACCATGAGGGCGGTCGGCGTGGCCAGGCCGAGCGCGCACGGGCAGGCGATGATCAGCACCGCGACCGCGGCGGTGAACGCCAGCTCCACGCCGCCACCTGCGCCGATCCAGAAGCCCAGCGTGGCGACCGCGAGGGTGATCACCACGGGGACGAACACCCCGGAGATGCGGTCCGCCAGCCGTTGCACCGGTGCCTTGCCGCTCTGCGCCTCCTCGACCAGCCGTGCCATCTGCGCCAGCTGGGTGTCCGCCCCGATCCGGGTGGCGCGGACCACGAGCCGCCCGCCGGCGTTGATCGTGGCGCCGACCACCTCGTCGCCGGGTCCCACCTCGACCGGCACGGGTTCGCCCGTCAGCATGGACGCGTCCACCGCCGAGGCGCCTTCGGTCACGATCCCGTCGGTCGCGACCTTCTCCCCGGGCCGGACCACGAACAGGTCGCCGACCGCCAGTTGCTCGACGGGGATCCGCTCCTCGACGCCGTCGCGGAGCACCGCGACGTCCCGGGCGCCCATGGCCAGCAGGGCGCGCAACGCCGCGCCGGACTGCCGCTTGGCGCGAGCTTCGAAGTAGCGGCCGAGCAGGATGAACACCGTCACGACCGAGGCGACCTCGAGGTAGATCTCGTTCGAGGCGCCCCCGCGCCGCGGGATCAGGCTGAAGCCCATCCGCATGCCCGGGTCGCCGGCCGTACCGAAGAACAGCGCGTACAAAGACCACAGCAGCGCGGCCAGCACTCCCGTGCTGATCAGCGTGTCCATGGTCGCGGCACCATGACGCAGGTTCTTCCACGCCCCCCGGTGGAACGGCCAGCCGCCCCAGACCACCACCGGTGCGGCCAGTGTGAGGGACAGCCACTGCCAGTGGTTGAACTGCAACGGCTCGACCGTGGCGAGCACCAGCACCGGCGCGGCCAGCGCCGCGCTGATCACCAGTCGCCGGAACAACGGGTCCGCTTCGCGGGGCGCGTCCGCCTCCGTCGCGTCCGTAGTGACCACCGGACCAGGGACCGGCGCCGGGTCGTGGATGCGCGCCGCGTAGCCGGTCTCCTCCACCGCGGCGATGGCCTGCTCCACGCTCGTACCGTCCGGCAGCTCAACGGTGGCTCGCTCCGTCGCGAAGTTCACGCTCGCCTGCACCCCGTCGAGGCGGTTGAGCCTCTTCTCGATGCGGGCCGCGCACGACGTGCACGTCATGCCCTCGATCTCCAGCTGGACCGCCGTGCTCACCGCGCCACCTCCGTTGTGTCCACCTGCACGACGACCGGACCGATCGTCGTGCCGACCGGGTACGTCCCGGAGTCGGCGCGAAGCGGGCCGACCGCCGCACCGATCCCGAGGCCGGCGAGCAGGGCGAGCGCCAGCACCAGGGCGAAGGCCGCCAGTCGGCCCGCGTCGCTCATGACAGCGCGCCGGTCAGCTCGTACCCGACCTCGGCTACCGCAAGGGCGACCTGGGTCGTTTCCAACGGTGCTGCTGAGGTGACCGTGACGGTCGAGACGCCGTCCGGCACAAGCTCGATCTCCACCCGGGTGACGCCCTCGAGCCGGCCCACCTCGCGGGACACCGACCCGACGCAGTGCCCGCACGTCATGCCCTGCACCTGGTACGTCGTCGTGCTCATCTCTCCACCCTTCGACCTGCATCGTGACTCCGACCGACGGCCGGACCTGCACGTCTTCCGGTATACCCCTCCCCGGTATCGGTATCCAGCGAGTGCACCGGATCTTCATCGAACGTTGATCGGACGCCAGCCGGACCCGAGGGGATCGGGCCTCACCGTGGTCGTCGGGCGCCTCGTCGCGCCATCAGCCGACGCCACCGACGTCGGACCCAGGAGGGGAGATTCACGTGCTACCGGTGCTGTTCTCGATCGGCAGCTTCCACGTGCAGAGCTATGGCGTCAGCAAGGCGGCCGCCGCACTCGTGGCGATGTGGCTGCTCGGACATGCGTTCACCCGCCGTGGCCTGCCGAAGGACTCGGCGACCTCGCTCGTGCTCTGGGCGACGATCTGGGGGTTCGTCGGCGCGAAGATCTACTACGTCCTGGAGCACCTGTCCGACTTCAGCCTGCACCACCTGGGTGGCATGGGCTTCACCTGGTACGGCGGCCTGATCGGCGGCATCATCGCCGGGCTGGTGATCATCCGACGGCACGGTCTGCCCATGGCCGAGGTCGTCGGCGCCGCCGCGGCACCCCTCGCCCTCGCCTACGGAATCGGCCGCATCGGCTGCTTCCTGTCCGGTGACGGCACCTACGGCACACCCACCACGCTGCCGTGGGGCGTGACGTTCACCAACGGCATCGTGCCGACCACCGTGCCGGTGCATCCCACACCGTTGTACGAGACCCTCGCCGCCGTGTTCATCACGCTCGTCCTCTGGCGGCTCGAGCGGCACCTCGCCCCCGTCGGGGTGTTCGGGGCCTACCTCGTGCTGTCCGGCATCTCCCGGTTCCTCGTGGAGTTCCTGCGGATCAACACCCCCGTGCTCGGCGGCCTGACCCAGCCGCAGCTGTGGGCGTTGCTCGGAATCGGCATCGGCGGCGCGCTGATCGCACGGGCAGGCCTGCGCCGCGACGGAGGCCCGCGGCCGGCCACGGCGCCCGCGGCTCTCACGGTGGATGCGAGCTCGGTGGACTGATGACGACCACCGGAACACCCCCGCAGGCCACCTCGAGCCGTCCCCGAACCCTGCGGGGACGACTGGTCACAGCGGCAACAGCAACCGTCGGGGCGATCGTCGGACTCGCACCCCACGTCCTGCACCACATCGGACCACTCCTCGGTGTCGCGCTCATCGCAGGCACCGGGGGCACGATCCTCTTCGGGCTCCTCGGGCTGGCAGCCTCGGTCCCGATGCTCGTGCGCCTGCATCGACGGTTCCGCACCTGGCGCGCACCCGCGCTGGCACTGGCCCTGTTCGGGGTGGCCTTCGCTGTCTCGACGCTCGTGATCGGCCCGATGATCAGCGGATCGCGGTCCCCCGGGGTCGCACCGGACCCAGCACCTGCCGTCTCTGAACCGGCCCGGCACGCTTCGCACCACGGCTGACGCCGGGCGTCATGGACTCTCCCACGCGTCCGTGAACGGCGATCGACGGGCGGCGCGGCATCCCTTCGTGTTGGTCGTCCGGGCCGCCGCCCTCAAGCGGGTCATCCGACCCGGCCGCCGCTACCCAACGGCGATCTTGATCGGAACTTCATCGATCCACCGAGAAGCGCGCGCTGGACGTCCGAGAGACTCGATGGGACCAAAGTCCCAATCGAAAGGGTCGTCACGTGCGTCCAACATCCCGATTCCGTCGCTGCGGCGCAGCAGTCCTCGGCACGGTCGCACTCGCCGCGTCCATCGCCGCCTGTGGTCGGGACGCGAGCACCCTGCGGGCCGGTGCGACGACCAGCGCTTCAGCCACCGCCGCCTCGCGGCACAGCGACGCCGACACCCAGTTCGCGCAGATGATGATCGTGCACCATCAGGGTGCCATCGAGATGGGCGAGCTTGCGGCCTCGAAGGGCTCGACACCTGACGTGCGAGCTCTCGGACAGCGGATCGTGGCAGCACAGGGCCCGGAGATCGAGCTGATGTCGGGCTGGCTGGCCCAGTGGGGCGTGCCGTCGCCCACGGCATCGGATCACAGTGCGATGCCCGGGATGGAGGTCGGCGGGATGTCGCAGTCGAACGCGACCGACCAGCTCTCAGGGAGCACCGGGACAGCCTTCGACCGGGAGTTCCTGACCTTGATGATCAGCCACCACGAGGGTGCGTTGCAGATGGCCGCCAGCGAGCAGGCACATGGTCAGAGCGCGGACGCCCGCAACCTTGCGGCAGCCATCACCACATCACAGACAGCCGAGATCGAGCAGATGCGCGGCATGCTCGCCGCACTCGGCCCGGCCTGAGGGGTGCCCCATCCGCGCACGGGGCGCCGCACCAGTCGGTGCAGCGCCCGTGCGCGGCTCGGCGCGGGCCCCGCGGTGCCCTACACGGTGCGACGACAGCAGGTCTACGGCTCGGGACTCGTCCACTGACTGGTTCAGGCGTCGCGGCCCGAGGCGATCGTGGCGGCCAGCAGGTGCGCCGTACCGACGTGCGGTGCGCTCAGAGTGGTGCCGACGGTCAGGGCGAAGCCGGCGCTCTCGACCGCGGAACGAACGGCGACGGCATCGACTCCGTTCTCGCTGACGAGAACCAGGCGCGTCGCCCCTCCGACCGTGAGGTCGGCTGCCGCCTGTTCGACGGTGTCGAGGGACCGGACCCGTTCGAGCAGCTCGGCCAGGCACGTCGCGCATGTCAGGCCCGTTACTTCGAAGTGCGTGACCACCATCAGGACCTTTCTGTCCCGCACGGTGTGCCGGACACGCTTCCACGCTAGGGCGGTAGGGCGCTGCCTTCGTTGCGGACCGATCAAGGTTTGATGCAGGTCACAGCCCGAGGTACGGCGCCGGATCGGTGGTCGCACCGTTGATGAACACCTGGAAGTCCAGGTGGCATCCGGTCGAGACACCGCCGGTCATGCCGGCATAGCCCAGCACTTGGCCCGCTTTCACCGCCTGCCCGGCGGACACCGCGAAGGTGTTGAGGTGGTTGTACGCCGTCATGAACGACGCGCCGTTGACCCAGCCGTGGTCCACCACGACACGGTTGCCGTCCCCGTAGATGGTCTGCAGCTTCAGGACCGTGCCATCCCGACCCGCATACACCGGCTGGTTGCAGCGGTCTTCGAGGTCGATGCCCGCGTGCAATCGCCAGATCTTCAGGATCGGCTGCAGGCGCATCCCGTAGGGCGAGGTGACGACGATCGGGCTGTTCGCGGTCGGGTTGACGAACCACGCGCCCGCGCTCGCAGGAGCAGGTGGCCGAGGGCTCGTCGGACGGCTCGACGCCGCCTGCGCCGCCTGCTGCGCGACGATGCTGGCCAGCTCCTTGCCCAGCTGGGCCTGGGCAGCGTCGACCTGCGCCTGCTCCGCCTTCGCCTGCTCGATCCGACCCTCGACGGCCGACTGCTGAGCGGCCTGCACCGCGACGAGCCGGTCCAGCTGGGCCTTCGCCGACCCGGCCTCAGTGGCGGCCTGGTCCGCCACGAGCACGGTCTGGTCGGCGTCTGCCTTGAGCCCGTCGATCCGGGTGCGCACGGCTGCCAGCCGCACCTGCGCGTTGCGGTCCTCAGCGGACGCAGACTGCAGCTGGTCGAGCACCTGTTGCTGCGTTCGCTGAGCCGCAGAGGCGAGAACGAAGCGGTTCACGAAGTCCTGGGAGTCACTTGCGTCCAGGACCGCAGAGAGCGCGGACGCGTCGGCGGCCGCACCTGTCTGGTAGGCCCGCCGAGCCATCGTGCCGATGGCCGCCCGAACCTCCGACGCGCGCGCGGTCGTGGAGGCGGCGGCGACGGCGAGCGTTCGTTCCTCGGCGCGGGCATCGGCCAGCTCCGCACCGACCCTTTCGGACTCGCGCTGCGCGGCCGCCAGGGCCGCATTCGCGTCGTCCACCTTCTGCTGGGCCGCAGGGAGCTGCGCCTGTGTCGTCTGCACGGCCGCCACGGCGTCGGCCAGGTCTGCGGACAGGTCTTCCAACGACGCGTCCAGCTGAGCCCGTGTCGCCGTGTTCGCCTCGATCTGGGCCTGCGTCTGCTTCCGCCGGTTCGCCAGATCGTCCGCGGTGGCCGGAGCAGTCTGTCCCGCCACGAGGACGAAGGCGATGGACAGCGTTGCCGCCAGGCCCGAGCGCATCCACCCGCCGGCACGACGCCTGCGCGTACGACTGACGTCGCCGAGGGGACCAACTGCGACGGGGCTGACTGCCACGGTCACCGCACCCGGCTACACAGTCGCGGCGTAGGCCGCAGGATCGGCGTCGAACAGGTCGACGCAGTGCGCGCAGCAGAAGTAGTACCGCCGTCCGTCGACATCGCGGACGCGACCGTCGCGCTCCGCTTCCGAGCGGACCGTCATGTTTCCCCGGACCGCGCAGACGACGAGCTCCTCGCCGGGGCCGGCGACCGCATCGTGACGGTGGCCGTGCCCGTGACCCTGACCGCGCCCACCCTGGCCCGCCGCGTGATGGTCACACATACTCTCTCCTTCGCTCCGGTGTGCTGGTGTGGCTGGAACGTTCGCGCCGACCGCTGTTTGACACCGAATGGTTGTCGCATGCAACCGGACGCGATACCGCCGCTCGCATGGCCAAAATAGGGCGATCAGATCGCCGGGAACGCTCACCGAGCACGACACAAGTGAATATGAACCGAACATTCATGTGATCTTGACCGAGGGACGAGGCACGGCAGGGCCCACTGGGAGGGCGACGTCCGGACGCTCTACGGCAGCGGGGCGCTCGTTGCTTGCCGCTGCCCGGCAGCCTGGGCGGGACGAACGGAGGAAATCGCCGTCCAGTCAGCAGGAATACAGTGACCAATACCCCGGTCCTGTGACGTGCGTGCAATTCGTGCGCGAGCACTGGAACTGGCGGTGCAAGGAGGGTGACGTGGCCAGGCGCGTGCTGGTGGTGGACGACGAGGCGGGCATCCGCCGCGTGCTGCGCGCCTACCTCGAGGCGGACGGGTTCACCGTGGCCGAGGCCGGGACGGGCACCGACGCGCTGGCCGAGCTGCGCCGGGATCGGCCGGACGTGGTGCTGCTGGACGTGATGCTGCCCGACGTGGACGGCCTCGAGGTGCTGCGGCGCATCCGTGCGACCTCCGGCCTCGGGGTGGTGCTGGTGACGGCACGTGCCGAGGAGGCCGACACACTGGTCGGCCTCGCCGTCGGCGCCGACGACTACGTCACCAAGCCGTTCAGCCCCCGCGAGGTGGTGGCCCGCGTCAAGGCCGTCCTGCGACGGGTGCGGGACGACGAGGCGGACCCGGAGCGCATCCGCTTCGACGGGCTGACCGTGGACCTCGCGGCCCGCGAGGTGACCGTGGACGAGCGTCCGGTCACACCGTCGGCCCTCGAGTTCGACGTGCTCGGCGCGCTGGCCCGCTCCCCCGGCCGGTTGTTCTCGCGTCGCCAGTTGCTGGAGCGGGTGTGGGGTGACGACTTCTACGGGGACGAGAGGGTGGTCGACGTGCATGTGCGCAGCCTGCGGCGGTTGCTGGCCGACAACGTCAGCTCACCGCGGTTCATCGCGACGGTGCGGGGTGTGGGGTACAAGTTCGTCGGGAGGCCGTCATGAGCCGTCTGTCCACCCGTGCCCTCGTCAGCCACACGCTCGTGGCGATCACGGGTGCGGCGACCGCCTACGTGGTCACCCGCACTCTGACGCCGCACTTCTACGACTCACGCATGGCGATGATGGCCGGCCAGATGATGCCCTTCGGGGAACAGCTGACCCGCACCTATGCCGTCAGCGCCGCCAACCGCGGCCTGGCGATCGGCGTGCTCGTCGCCCTCGCCGTGGCGATCGCCGCCGGAGCCTGGTCGTCGTGGCGGCTCTTGCGACCGCTCGGGGACCTGTCCGCGGCGGCGCACCGCATCGCGGCCGGCCGGTACAACCAGCCGGTCCCCCCGCCCCGCGAGGCGGAGCTGGCCCGGGTCGCGAACGACGTCAACGCCCTGGCCGCCCGGCTCGCCGAAACGGAGGCCCGTCGCATGCGGCTGCTCGGTGAGGTGGCCCACGAGATGCGCACCCCGCTCACCGTGCTGGACGGGTACGTCGAAGGTCTGCAGGACGGGGTGTTCACCCCCGAGCCGGAGCTTTACGCCGAGCTGTCCGGCGAGCTGCGCCGGCTGCGCCGCCTCTCGGAGGACCTCGGCGCCCTCTCCCGTGCGGAGGAAGGACGGCTCGGACTTCAGCTCGACCGCGTGGACGCGGCGGCGATCGCGATCACGGCGGCCGAGCGGCTGCGCCCGCAGCTGCACGACGCCGGCCTGGAGCTGAAGATCGAGGACGTCCACGGCCCGCTGCTGATCGAGGGAGACCCCGACCGGATCGCCCAGGTGGTGACCAACCTGGTCGGCAACGCCCTCGCGGCGACGGAGCCCGGACGACACGTCAGCTTGATGTGCCGGCGGACCTCCACCAACGCCGTCATCGAAGTCACGGACACCGGCATCGGCCTCAGCCCGGCGGACGCCGAGAGGGTCTTCGAGCGGTTCTACCGCGTCCCTCGTGTCGCGAGCGGCCCGACGGCCGCCGGTAGCGGCATCGGGCTCACCATCGCGCGGGGCATCGCCCATGCCCATGGCGGGACGCTCGACGCGACATCTCCCGGTCCGGGCACCGGCTCCACCTTCCGCTTGCAGCTCCCGCTCGCCAAGCCCTGACCGCCGACATCAAGGATCCCGCAAGCGACGGCGCGGAGCGCGAGGGGTCCGACGACGAGACCGCCGCGGGCGGCCGAGTGGCCGACGAAGGTACCCAGTTGTGTCTGCCATCCTGGGACGGTTGTCGACCCACGTGGGTCCGACTCGGTGCGAGCACCACATTCCGGCACGGTCGTCTCGACGTGCCAAGGCCCCGTCGCGAGAGGCGTCCTCACCCGTGAACAGCAAGCGCAAGTCCGAGCTGACCGAACGTCAGGCCCGCCTGGCAGAGATCAAGGCGACCCAGAAGCGGGCCGAACGCCGGCGAACCACCTTGATCGCCACGATCATCGGAGTCATCGTCCTTGCGCTGGTCGGGACGACCACGACCGTGCTTGTCCGCCAGGCCCGGCACCAGGCCAGCGTCCAGGCCGCTGCAAAGGCGCCGATCTCCGGCGTGCAGACGTTCACTAACTTGTCGCGGAACCACGTAACCGGGACGGTCGCGTACGCCCAGAACCCGCCTGTGGGCGGCGACCACTCCGAGATCGATCAGAACTGCGGCTACTACTCCGCGCCGGTGGCCGACGAGAACGCCGTGCACTCCATGGAGCACGGCGCCGTGTGGATCACCCACCAGGCAGACCTGCCGACGGCCCAGCTGGCGACGCTGCGCGGCTTCGCAGGCAAGAGCGCCTATGTCCTGGTCACGCCTCGTACCGGCCTACCGGCCCCCGTGGTCGCGTCCGCCTGGGGCGTCCAGCTGCAGCTGGCCTCCGCTGACGACCCGCGACTGGCAGCGTTCGTCACCAAGTACGCCAACGGCGCCCAGACGCCCGAACCGGGCGCGTCGTGCTCCGGTGGGACCGGTACGCCCGAGGCGCAGTAGCCCGAACCGAGCGGCCCGGGAGACCCAGCGCGCGACCCGACGAGTTCCGACCCACTCCCTCTTCATCGGATCTCAATCATCTCGGTGCGTGTCCCTTCGCACGGCGGGCGCACGCTGGATCTCAGCGGCCCGCCCCGAAGCGCGGCCGATGGGATACCGGAGGTCACGATGATGGGTTGGTACGGCGGCGGCATGGGTGTCGGCGCCTGGATCATGATGGGCCTCTTCTGGGTGCTGCTGATCGGTGCGATCGTGTGGCTGGTGGCACAGCTGACGACCTCGGGCCGTGGAGCCGGACGGACCCCCGGGGGCTACGGCCCGTGGGACGACGGCGTGGGCCGCGCGGCTGCCGCACCGAGGACGCCGTCCGCGCTCGAGCTGCTCGACCACCGGCTCGCAGCCGGTGAGATCGACGTCGCGACCTACCAGCAGACCCGCGCCGCTCTGCTGGACACCCGTGGTGGGCTGCCGTGACCACTGACGTGCGGGGCCCGGGCGCAGGTCCCAGCGCCCCGGCCAGCCCGCCGGCCGGTGGGCGGCGACCAGGCGGGCGTGCCTGGCTCGTCGCGGCCCTGGTGACAGCCGTGGCGCTGCTCGCCGGGTCGATCGCGGGCACCATCGCCTGGAGCCGCAATGGCGGCGTCAGCACCTCGACCGGCTCGTCGTGGTCGCGCTCGGGCGGCGGCATGATGGGCGGTCGCGTGTCGACTCGCGTGCCCACCCTGCCCGGGACGACGGTGCAGGTCACCGCCCTCGACATGGGCGCGATGATGGGCGGCCGCGCCGGCATGCGCCTGGCGGTCGACCGCACCACCGTCCCGGCTGGAACCGTGTCGCTCGTCCTGGGCAACTCGGGATTCCGGACGCACGAGCTGGTGGTGCTTCCGTTGGCGGCCGGCCAGCAGGCCGGCACCCGTTCCGTCGGCTCGGACCGAAAGGTCGACGAGACGGGCAGCCTCGGCGAGGCATCGCAGACCGGCGGCTCGGGAACGGGCGAGGGAGTTCAGCCCGGAACTGCAGGCTGGACCACGTTCGACCTCCCCGCGGGACGATACGAGCTGGTCTGCAACCTGCCTGGTCACTACGCCGCGGGCATGTACGCCGAGCTCACCGTCAACTGACCGAAGCCGCCGGTGAAGGAGGTCGCACCGGCTCGGGTCTGTAGGGGCCGAGCCGGTGCGACCTCGGTCCGGATGAGCGCGCTTCGTTCCGCGGGAAGGCTGCGGCTATTCGTCGCTCCGCATCACCGCGCACGGTCGTCGGTCTGGTCTGCGACTGTCGCGTCCCGTCGGGTGGGTCGGGTGGCAAGGCGGAGTGAAACCAGCACCACGAGCAGCCCAGCCAGGGTCCAGCTGCGCGGCCGCTCACCGAGCAGGACAAGCGACAGAAGGATGCCGAACACCGGTGTCAGGAATGTCCAGGCGGTCAAGTCGTCCATGCGTGAACGGCGCGCTTCGGTGAACCAGGCGACGGTCGTGGCGGCGGTGCCGACCACGGCGAGGAAGCTCAGCGAGCCGATGAAGCGTGGCGTCCAGGCGATCGCGGGGGCCCCCTCGATCGCGCCCGCGGCCCCGGCGAGCACGATCCCGCCGATCAGCAGGTGCCAGCCCGTGGCGACGACGACATCGATGGGGCCGAGCCTTCGGGCCAGCAGCGTGCCGGCGGTCACTGCCGCCGCGGCGAGAAGCGAAAGCGCAGCGCCTTTGCCACCCCCGCCGGGCAGCGCCACGAGCAGGAGCCCGGCGAAGCCGACGAGCAGCGCCGTCGTGGTCCGCGCGCAAAGCGATTCACCGTAGAGCCACCACGCAGGCAGCAAGATCAGCAAGGGTTGTGCATTCGCCAGGACCGCCGCCGTCCCGGTCGCCCCTGCGGCCGCTCCGGCGAACATGGCGGCAAACGCCAAGGTCACGTTGACCAGACCGAGGATCGCGATCCGCCCCCAGGCGCGCGCACCTGCCGGGAGTGGCCGGCGTTGCACCGCGCCGAGAGCCAGCAGCACAACCCCTGCGACGATCGCCCGCAGGGCGGCGAACCAAAGCACCGGGGCGTCGCGCAACCCCCACTGGATGGCGACGAAGCACCCACCCAGTACTGCAGTGATCCAGAGCATGCGCCCCGGCTTTGGTGGCCGCAGCACCGCACCCGCCTCCGGCGAGGTACCGCGCGCGGCGTCCATGTGTCGACTGATCAGTGGCCGCCGGCGGGAGCTGGCGTCAGCGGGCGATGCTCGGCCACGGCATGCGGCGTCGCGGCCGGCGGCTGCTGCGCGGGTAGGCGCAGTCGCTTGAGCATCAACGCGTTCGCGGCGACGATCACCGAGGACCCGGACATGGACAGCGCCGCGATCTCGGGGCTGAGCGACAGCCCGAGCGAGGAAGCGAACACCCCGGCCGCGATCGGCAGGGCGACGGTGTTGTAGCCGACGGCCCAGCCGAGGTTCTGGCGCATCTTGCGCAGCGTCCCCCGCCCGACGCGCAACGCCACCGGCACGTCCAACGGGTCGGACCGCATCAACACGATGTCCGCGGTCTCGATCGCCACGTCCGTGCCGGCGCCGATCGCGATGCCGATGTCGGCCGTCGCCAACGCGGGGGCGTCGTTCACACCGTCGCCTACCATCGCGACCCGCTTGCCGGCGCGCTGCAGCTCGGTGACCTTGGCAGCCTTGTCACCGGGCAGCACCTCGGCGATCACGGTGTCGATGCCCAGCTGGGCGGCGATGCGGCGTGCGGTGGCCTCGTTGTCGCCGGTGAGCATGACGACCTCGATGCCGAGCTGGTGCAGCGAGGCCACGGCCAGCGGGGCGGTCTCGCGGGCCGCATCGGCGAGGCCGACGACCGCGACTGCCCGTCCGTCGACCGCGCCGAGGACCGCGGTGCGACCGGTGTCGGCCAGCTCGTCGCGCACGGCGGCGAGGTCGCCGAGCTCGACGCCTTGGGCGTCCATCAGCCTGCGGTTGCCGACCACGACCCGGTGCCCCTCTACCGTCGCGGTCGCGCCGTGCCCGGCGACGTTCCGGAACCCCGAAGCGGTCAGCACCGGCAGTCCCTTGTCGGCGGCGTGGAGCACCACGGCCCGGGCGAGCGGGTGCTCCGACTCGCGCTCCACCGCAGCGACCAGGGCCAGCGCCTCGTCCTCGGCCATGCCGCGGGCGACGACGTTCGTGACCTCCGGCTGCCCCTTGGTCAGGGTGCCGGTCTTGTCCATCACGACCGTGTCGATGCGGGCGGAGGTCTCCAGGGCGGTCGCGTTCTTGAACAGCACGCCGCGCTTGGCACCGAGGCCGGTCCCGACCATGATCGCCGTCGGTGTGGCGAGCCCCAGAGCGTCGGGGCAGGTGATGACCACCACGGTGATCGCGTACAGCACCGCGGTCGCAACCGGCGCCCCGACCAGCCACCACGCCAGGAAGGTCGCACTGCCCCCCAGCAGGGCGACGAACACGAGCCAGAACGCGGCCCGGTCCGCGAGCCGCTGCCCGGGCGCCTTGGAGTTCTGCGCCTCCTGGACCATCTTGACGATCTGCGCGAGCGCGGTGTCCTCGCCGACCTTCGTCGCGCGGGCCCGCAGCGTGCCCGAGACGTTGATCGAGGCGCCGATGATCGCGGCACCTGGAGCCTTGCTGACGGGCAGCGACTCCCCGGTCACCATCGACTCGTCGACCTCCGACTCGCCGTCCTCCACGACGGCGTCGACCGGGATCTTCGCGCCGGGGCGGACCAGCAGCAGGTCCCCGACCCTGACCTCGGCGGTCGGGATCTCGCTCTCGACGCCGTCTCGGAGCACGACGGCCTTCGGCGGCGCCAGCTCGAGGAGTGTGCGCACCGCGTCGTTCGCCCCGCCGCGGGCGCGCATCTCGAACCAGTGGCCCAGGAGCACGAAGGTCGCCAGCACCGTGGCTGCCTCGTAGAAGACGTCGCCACCGCCGGTCAGAGTGACGCCCAGGCTGTAGAGCCACCCGGTGCCCACCGCGACGGCGACCAGCACCATCATGTCCAGCGTCCTAGCCCGCAACGCCCGGTAGGCACCGTCGAAGAAGATCCAGGCGGCGTAGAACACCACCGGCAGCGACAGCAGCAGCATGAACACGTCGTCGCGCAGCCCGAAGGGCGCCCGCGCGGTGAACCCGAGGAAGTCCCGCCCGATCGGCGACCACAGGGTGATCGGCACCGAGAACACCAGCGCGACCAGGAACCGGTTGCGCATGTCGCGCACCATGTCCGCCATCGACCCGCCGCCATGGTGGCCGCCGTGCCCCATCAGGTCGTGCGGCGAGGGCGACGACGACTCCTCGTGCGCCGCTGGTATGTCGTGCCCGGCGTGAGCCTGGTGCTCCGCAGGCATGTGGTGCCCGGCGTGAGCCTGGTGCCCCGCAGGCATGTCGTGCCCGGCGTGAGCTTGGTGCTCCGCAGGCATGTCGTGCGCGGCGTGAGCCTGGTGCCCCGCAGGCATGTGGTGCCCGGCGTGAGCCTCGCGCCCCACGGGCATGTCACGCCCGGCGCGAGCCTCGTGCCCCGCGTGCATGTCATCGGCCGGTTCGGCCATCGGCAAGCAGACGTGCCCGGGCACCGACCGTCCCTCGCAGTGGTACCCGCACGCGTTCACCCATCCGACGAGCTGGGCCAGCGACGTGACATCGGGGTCGAACGTGACCGTAGCCGTCTGCGACAAGGCATGAGCCTGCACTGCGAGCACGCCAGGCTGCCGAAGCAAAGTCTTCTGCACGATCGGCTCGGACGTGGCCCAGTGCAGGCCTTCCAGGGCGAGGACAGTTGTCCGCTGCTTCGTCATGACCGATGAACCTTCCGTGAGGTAGGAACGTCTCTTCGTTGGTTCGACGCCGGCTCGCCGAGAGCGCAGATCGCGTGTTCGGCAGGCTCGCGGGTGGGTTTGTCCGCAGCGCCCTCGTCATCAGGCGCCCCGAGCTGGGCAGGCCACGCGGTGCGAGGCGCGCGGCCTGCCCAGGCGACCTACTTCGTGACGAACTTGGCCGGGTCTGCCTCGAAGCTCCTCGCACAGTGCGAGGAGCAGAAGTAGTACGGCACGCCCTCGTGCTCAACACTGGTGGCCGTGGCCGGGTCGACACTCATGCCGCACACGGGGTCGACGGCCTTCTGAGACTTGCCGAACATCGCTTCCTCCTTCTCGTCAGGTCTACTCGTTCTCTTCGTTGCGTCCGACTCGACGACCCGGACTGCGGCCACCCAGGGACGACACACCAGGGTCCGAACCGCCCGCCGCCCGGGAGCAGAGCGCCGCGTGCCGTCTCGGACCCACTCCGATAGGTATACCCCGTATGGGTATGTCGCGGTGATGGTACTGATGAAGATCTGACGAAGATGCGGGTTGCGTTGCGCGGCCGACCCTGACGCACCGAGGGCACTCGGGATGCGCTCGAGAGACCCGATGCACGGCGGTCCTGAGCCGCTCGCGACATGCGCGCGGGTCGATCCAGCGGTCACCCGAGGCCGGCGATCAAAGACCCAAGTAGGGAGCCGGGTTGACCGTGGTGCCGTTGATGTAGACCTGGAAGTCGAGGTGGCACCCTGTCGACACTCCTCCGGTCATCCCCGCGTACCCGATGAGCTGCCCGGCTCGCACCGCCTGCCCCGTCGACGCGGCGAACGTGTTCAGGTGGTTGTAGGCGGTCATGAGCGATTGGCCGTTGACCCAGCCGTGGTCGATCACCACGCGGTTGCCATCGCCCTCGATCGTCTGGCGCTTCAGCACCGTCCCGTCGCGGCCCGCGTAGACCGGCTGGTTGCACCGGTCGACCAGGTCGATCCCAGCATGCAGCCGCCAGATCTTCAGGATCGGCTGCAGGCGCATCCCGTAGGGCGACGTCACGACGATCGGGTTGTTCGCTGTGGGGTTGACGAACCATGCTCCGGCGTTCGCGCCGCCCGACGGCGCCGAACTCGTAGGTCGCGCAGCGGCAGCCTGGGCGGCCTGCTGGGCGATGATGCTCGCAAGCTCCTTGCCGAGCTCGACCTGCGCGGCGTCCACCTTCGCCTGGTCGGCTTGGGCTTGGGCGATCTGGCCCTGAATGGCCGCCTGCTTCGAGGATTGGTCGGCGATCAGCTCGTCCACCTGGGCCTTGGCTGCCGCCGCACCCTGCGAGGCTTGGTTAGCCACCAGTGCGTTCTGATCGGCGTCCTTCTTCAGCACGTCGATCCGCCCACGCACGGCTGCCAGTCGTGTAGCGGCGTTCCGATCCTGCGCAGCGAGCTCCTCGAGCTGTCCAAGAGCCTGCCGCTGCGTGCGCTGCGCCGCAGACGCGAGCACGAAGCGCGAGATGAAGTCCTGCGGGTCCTGGGCGCCCGCCGGGCCATCTGCCCGATCGCATTCCGTACCTGGCGCGCCTTCACGGCGCCCTCGGCGGTGGCATCGGTCGCGGACGCCTCTTGCGTCGTCGCGTCAGCAGCCACTTGGCGTCGGCCTGGACAGACAGCGAACCGGGCTCGCGGCCCGTGCGGGTCTCGACCCACGTCGCGTGAGCGGCGTACCCGGCGGCGAGTGCACCTACCTCGTCGTCGGGTACCCGAGCGTGATCCCGTCCCGACGGTCCTACCCCGCCTTCAGGAGCGGACCCCTGCTCGTGATGCGACGCGACTTCTAGGCTGCGATGGTCTGGTGAGCCTGTGAGGTGTTCACCGGATCCGTCGGCGAGGAGTCCCTTGTCGAGGCGCGGCGACCGACCTCGGCGATGCGGTGCCACCAGCTGATCTTGCGTTCGAGCAGGCGGTCGACGCTCCACGGGGCGGGTCCGTCGTAGTAGCTGAAGAGCAGCAGGGCGGCGAAGACTATGGCGTAGATCAGTGCCGTGCCGACGTCGGCGGCGCCGGCGGTGTACGGACCGCCGAAGCCTTCGGCCACGCCCCAGATCAGCAGGCTGAAGATGATCGCGGCGCTGTAGGTGAGCTTGCGGGCAAAGCCGAGGATCACCGCGAGGGCGATCAGGGTCTCGACGACGGCAACCAGGTACTCGAAGGCCGTGACGCGCGGGTGCTGCACCGCGCTCCAGAACCGGAACCAGGGCTCGAGCCAGCCGGGCTGACCGTCGCCTTCACCCATGACCGCGTCCATGTACGCGGCGCGGAACCCGGGCAACCACTTCATCACTGCGTCAACGAGCCAGACCACGCCAAAGCCGACACGAAGAACGGTTCGCGGCCAATGGCTGCCTGCCAGGCTCCGCCCGTCGGAACGAGTTCCCGTATTGGACATGGCGTGCTCCTCGCCGTTGGCGTCCGTCGCCGTTGGCGGACTGCACAGAACGAGAGTGCGAGTACCGATAGCCAAGCGCCAGAGGCCGGCGGCCCTTCCGACACAAGTGCGTCGAATCTTCATCGGGTCTCGACGCTGCGTTGATCGAACGGGCCCTGGAATGACCCGAGGTCTCCGTCCGTGCTTGAGGCGAAAGGTCAGGGCATGCAGCTTGACACTGACGGTGCCGTCGAGCTTGTACGGGGCACGGGCGTCGGCAGGACGAAGGCTCCCGGGGGCGAGTCCGGGCGTGAACGCACCTGTGGGTTCTGCTCGAAGGCTGACGGGGGTGCAGTCGCGGGGCAACGCCGTGCGGCGAGAGCACAGGCGACTACGCGCGGCGAGAACGTCCGTGCACTTCCCGACGCGGCCGCGCCCTTGCGTATGTTCCGGTCGCAGTGAGGTGGACCTCGGCTATCGCCGCTGAACGTCCGGTCGGCCGTGCCCGCGAACCAGCGCGGATGGGCCGCCCTGGGCGAGGCCCTGCCGCCTGGGTGTCGGCGGCTCTGGCGGCGCTCGGCGGCACGCTTCTGGAGGCCGCCTTCCCAGGCTTGTCGTGGTGGTGGGCTGCGCCTGTCGCCATCGCCGTCCTGCTGCTGGCGCTGCGTCACGACTCGATACCGGCCGGCCTGGTCACGGGCGCGACTTTCGGATTGACATTCTTCCTGCTGCACGTGTGGTGGGCCGACGCCGCCGTCGGTGAACCGATCGGCTGGATCGCCCTCGCCGCCAGTCAAGCCGCGTTCGTCTCGGCCTTCGGCGGCATCTGGGTCTGGTTGCGCCGTGCCCGATGGCTGCACCATCGACGCGGCCGGCAGGTCCTCGCCGTGACGGTCACATGGGTCGCCATCGAACGCCTCCGGGGCCGATGGCCTTTCGGGGGGTTCCCGTGGGGAGGCCTGGCGTTCTCCCAGACCGACGGCCCCCTCCTGCGACTCGCTCCCCTTGGTGGAACCGCGCTCGTCAGTGTCGTCGTCGTCATGAGCGGCGCGCTGATGGCGACGACGCTCCACGGGACCGGTCGCCCACGGCGGCAAGCCGTCCTCGGGCTGGCCGCTGTGCTCGGCGTGGTGGCCGGGGTCCGGTTCCTGCCCCTGCAGGTGACACCCGAAGCCGGCACGCTCCAGATCGGGGCCGTCCAGGGCAACGTGCCGTCGGGTCCGCTCGACTTTCGCAGCCGCGCACTGCAGGTCACGGCCAACCATGCTGCCGGGACCAGCGCGCTCCTCGAATCAGCAGCCCCTGAAGCGCTGGATCTGGTGGTGTGGCCGGAGAGCGCTGCCGACGTCGACCCACGGTCCGACGCCGTGGCCGCTGCAATCGTGGACGACGCGGCGCGGGCGGCCCGGGCGCCGATCCTGCTCGGAACCCAACGGTTCGACGTCCGACGGAGGTTCAACGACTACATCGTGTGGGAGCCAGGTGCAGGCAGTCTGGCGTCGTACACCAAGCAGCACCCGGTGCCGTTCGGGGAGTACATCCCTTACCGGTCGTTCTTCCGTCGTCTGACCCCCACGGTCGACCAGGTCGGCACGGACATGGCAGCCGGCCGCGGCACGGCGCTGGTCAAGGTGCCGATCACGCGCCTTGGCCGCTCGGTGCCCCTCACCACGGTGATCTGCTTCGAGGTCGCGTATGACGACCTTGTCCGGTCCTCGGTGCTGGCAGGCAGCGAGGCGATCATCGTCCCGACGAACAACGCGTCCTTCGGTCGAACCCAGGAGTCGGCTCAGCAGCTGGCGATGTCGCGTTTCCGTGCGGCTGAGCACAACCGCGCGGTGGTGCAGATCTCGACGGTCGGAGTCAGCGCGTTCATCGCCCCGGACGGCGCCGTACGCCGGCAGACCGGACTGTTCACCGCGGAGCAAATGATCGACGAGGTGCCGCTTCGCACCTCCTTGACCGTGGCCGACCGGCTCGGGTCGTGGCCCGGTCTGCTGGTCGACCTGGTTGGTGCCGTCCTGCTCGGCGGCGCAGTGCTCGACCGGACGAGGGGACGGGGTTCACGCCGACCACATGACGACTAGGCCTGTTGCGAGCACGGCAGAGGCCACAACCAACGTCACCATCCGACCGTTCCGTGTCACGCGAGCGACCGCCCGCATGGGGAACAGCAGCTGGCGGCCTACCAGGTAGGCGGCGAAGCCGACGATCAGCACGAGCCCGGACCCGGCGGCGTGTGACGTGACGACCGCGACTGCCGAGAGCGCAGCCAGCACCGAGCACAGCGACGACTCCATGATCTGGACGGGGATGCGGCGCACGCCGAGATGCCGGTCGGAGGACCAGACGCCCCACCGCGATGCCGTCGGACGCCCGACGCAGCAGCCGGCAAACAGGCACCCGAGCCGACCGACGGTCATCCCGAGGAACAACCCCGGTGCGGTGACGTCGAGCACGGCGCCCACGGGCATGCGAAGGAGTAATGCGCCGACCGTCAGCGTGCCCAGCGCGACGATGACGAACCCCTGGACGGACATCCCAGGCGACCGGATCGATCGGCGGCGTTCCACCGGATGCGTGACCAGGTAGTAGCCCTTGGCGCCGACCAACCCCAGCACACCGGCCACGAGCGTGACAGCGGTCAGAGGTGGCCACGGCACGCCGAGCACTCCGGCCAAGACGGCCTGCAGTGTCAGCCCGAGGACGAAGCCGAGAAGGACGAACGCTGACCACGAGCCTGCCCACACACCCGGAGCCAGAGCATCGACGAGCATCCCGAAACCCGTCCGCCCGGAGGCCACACCGCGCACAAGCCCGGGACGCTTGGCCGCCGCGCGCTGCGCGGCACCCCCTTCCGGCCCGGTGAGCGGAGTCACGTTGACCTCCCGCACGTCGTGCACCGTGGTCACGACCTCGAAGACCGTCGGCTCCTTGGGCTGGTTCTGCTCCGGCTCGACCAGACGTCCCTTCACCAACACCGACTGTGGCCGCCGTTCGCCCTCGTTGGGCGCCTCGAACCAGTACGTCACGCCGAGGGCGGTCGGGTCGAGCCCGTCGAGGGCGGCGCAGCTGGCAGAAGAGACCTCCGCGGGCAGTCGAGGCCTTCGACCTGCAAGCCGCGGCGGGTGCACCAGCCGGGTCGCAGCTGCTGGTTCCGGCATCGTGCGCGGAGGTGGGACCGAGACCTTCTGGAGCGTGCTGACCCGGGGCGCGGACCCACCAGTCGGGCCGCGATCGGGCGACGCCTTCGGGGCACCCTGGCGGAAGAAGGAGGCGCCCGGCCCGTTCTGCGTCCGCTCCGGCCCTGGAGGAGTCGGTACAGAGCGGACAGGCCCCGAACGGGCGGTCATCGCGTGACGTGCCCGAATGCGTTGTGCGTCATACATCAACGATCTGACGCTCGCACAAAGTCGCGCCTAAGGAATGATGAGCAACCGATGAAGGACTGCGTCGGCGGCATCAGCCTTTAGGACAGGGGAGCCTCGGCCAGGCTGACGATCACAGCTTGGCGCGCGCCGTCGACAGTCAGGGTCGACCTTCGAATTCCGCGGGCCGGTAGAGGGCCGGAGGTTCATACGCGGTGGCTCGCGCCACCGGCGCAACGTACGGCGCTATGTGGCCGGTTGCCGCGTCTACAGCCTCGTAGCGCTGCACCGTTTCCCTGACACGGGCCATCGGCGCGAGGATCCTGCGCGCGCCGGTCAACTTGGCGGCAGTGGCGATCGGGTCTTCGCTCAGGGTCTCGCCGTCGAGAAGTCGGGTTGGGACGTGAAGGAGCTCGGAGCGCGAGAGCGTCGCGAACACCGTCTGGTTCATGTGCGCGATCTGGCCAAGGGCCTCGCACGTGCCGTGCAGCGCCTCGAGTGTGTTGCGGGTCTGCGGGTCCGAGATCGTCAGCGCGCGCGCCGGTCGGTGCAGCGGCACGATCTCGGCGACGATCTGTCGCACCGCGAGGATGTCGACGCGGATGGCTGGGTTCGGCGGACCCGGCGCAAGGTAGTCGTCCAGGTCGACCATGAGGCGCTGGAACGCCCGGGCGGTAGCGACGAGGCGGTTCGGCGACGTGCTGGGCTCGCGATAGTCGATGCCGTGGGCGTGGGCGGTGTGCATATGCGCTGCCATGCCCAGGCCCGCCAGGTCGTGCAGGGTGACGACGGAGTAGTCCGGGGTCGCGGCTGCGAGCTGCCAGGCGGCGTGCCGCAGGCGCAGCATGCGATCACCGAGCTCGACGACCGGGTCGCCCTCACGCACGGGGTAGATGTTCGTGGTGACGTCACGGAGTCCGCGTCCTTGGTCGTGCTGGGACGCGAGCTGGTGCATTCGGTGGGTCAGGGCTTTGGTGGTCGACCGGTCCGGTAGCCACTGGTTGACCTGCTCCCAGGGGATGTCGCGGTGTCGGCATGCGGCTCCGATGGCCGAGTCGGCGTTCAGCGTCAGGTCCGTCAGTGCCGCGATGAACGCGAGAGCGCCGTGGCGTTGCTCCAGGTCCAGCACCAGGGCTGCTTGCTCGGAGCGCGGTTCGTAGCGGGGGCCAACGTGCGTGGCGAGCAGGTCGGTGGCCGCGCCGAGCTTGTCGGCTGCGTCGCGCCACGGGTGGTCGAACGTCGGTTCGGGGTACGGCATCTGCACGGGTCGCTGCGTGAGAGGACCCAGGCTGGCGAAGAGGTTCGCCGCGACGCGGTCAAGGTCATCGTGGTCGGGCCGGCCCCGGCCCTGGGGCGGCAGGTCTGCGCTGCGAGCCTTTGCCGGGTCGAGCAGCCACCAGGCGTGGTTGCGTAGGGCTGCCAGCAGGTCGTAGTACGTGCCGACGGTGTTCTGGGCCTGCGTGGGGTCGTGGAAACCCCGGCGCATCACCTGCAGGAGGCCGGTGTGGATGTCGACCCCGGCGCGCCCGACGAGGTCACCGTAGGTCGCCCTCATGGCCGCAGGTCCATCAGCACGTCGCGAGCCGCCAAGACCTTCGAGCCGACCCTTCGCGCGAGCTGCCGGTCGCTGGGCGCGCGGCCGGCGGCCCCGAGCGGAGTCAGCCGGTGCAGTGCGCCGTCCAGCAGGCTGACGATCACCGCGCGGGTGGCCGACACGTCGAGGCTTTGGCTCGCAGGTCCCAGGTCGACGGCGAGGGCTGCCAGCGGCACGTCGGGGTGCGCCCAGCCGACCTCGTCGCGCGCCTCGCCGGAGTCCATCGCGGCGTAGGCCAGCTCGGCGCCGAGGTCGAGCGGCACGAGCAGGGACAGGCGGAAGGTGGCCTTGGTCGCGGCGAACAGCAGCGACCACACCCCTGCCCAGTCGTTACCGACGTGCTCGAGCACCGCCGCGGCGCCCGTCGACCACGTGTAGCTCATGGTGACCTCCGATCCCCCATTGGTCCCAGGGTCGAGCGGCGCCAGCGTCCAGGGGGCCGGCAGCCGATGTTCTGTGGACGACACGGCCCCTCATAAGCGGGTGTGCGGAATCGGCGAAAGACGCGACGCCGAAGTCCGCTGCGCCGCGTGATCACCGGGCCCTCCCGGCGCGCCACCTCCCTCCCCCGCCGGCCATCCACCCGGCCCTTCCGCACCCGACCCCTCCGCACCCGACCCCTCCCACTCCCCCGCCCCCCACAGCACCTGCCGACCCGCCCCGCCGCCATCGACCTACCCGGCCCACCTGCCATCAACCCGCTAGACACCTCTGGCACCCGGGCTCTCGGTCCGGCCGTCGCCGTCGCGTGTTTCGGCGGATCCGCGCTCCCGCTGATGTGGGGACATGCGCGCACGGCGGGCCGAGGTGGGGTGGTCGGCAGTGGTGATGACGATGCACCGGCTATCCGCTGGGGCGGGGTACCGGTACCTGCTGCGGCAGGTCGCCACCGGTGACTGCCAACGCACCGGACCGGCACCGGTGACGGCGTATTACCTGGAGTCGGGCAACCCGCCCGGCCGTTGGCTCGGCCGCGGCCTAGCCGGCCTGACCGACCCCACCACCGACCCCTCGGTGCTCTCTGCGGGCGCCGTCGTCGAGGAAGTGGGGATGTCGCGGCTGTTCGCCCACGGACTGAACCCGCTCACCGGTGTCCCGCTGGGGCGCGCCTACCCCGCTGTGATCTCGCCCGCCGACCGCGTTGCCGCCCAGGTCAAGGCCCTACCTGCGGACATGTCACCGCCGGCCCGGCAGGCGGCGATCGAGGCGATCACCCGGGTGGAGCTGGGCCGGGACACCTCGCCGGTGGTCGCCGGGTTCGACCTGACGTTCACCGCGATGAAGTCCGTCTCCACCCTGTGGGCCGTGGCCGACGAGACGACCCGGCAGGCCGTCACCGACGCGCACGCCGCGGCGGTCGCGCAGGCGATGGACGTCCTGCAGGGCCGCGCCCTATACACCCGGACCGGGCACTCGGGGTGTCGGCAGGAGTCGACGCTGGGGGCGGTCGCGGTGGGGTTCGACCACTGGGACTCCCGGGCGGGTGACCCGAACCTGCACACCCACGTGGTGCTCGCCAACAAGGTCCAGGGTCGCGACGGTGCGTGGCGGTCGGTGGACTCCCGCGCCTTGCACCACGCGGTCGTCGCGGTCTCCGAGGCCTACAACGGGTTCCTGGTCGATGAGCTGTCCCGCCGGCTGCCCGTGGGGTGGGGGTGGCGGTCCCGGGGGGCGCACCGGTCGTTGGCGTTCGAGCTGGACGGGATCAGCGATGAGCTGATGACGGCGTTCTCCCAGCGCACCAGCCAGATCGACGAGGCCATGACCGCCGCCGTGGCCGGGTTCGCCGCCGGGCACGGGCGGGCGCCGAACCGGATCGAGATCACCCGCCTGCGTCAGCAGGTCACCCGCGCCACCCGCCCCGCCAAACGGGTGTCACCACTACGCGAGCTGCTCACCAGGTGGCGGCGGCGGGCCGCGGATGTCACCGGAATGTCACCGCACGAGATCACCGCCGCGGTCCTTCGTCACTCGCAGGTGCGACCGGTCCAGGCGCGGGCCGTTCCGGGCGTGGTCATCAACGACCTGGCCGATCAGGTGCTGGCCGGGGTGCGCGAACGACGCTCGACCTGGACCCGGTGGAACGTGTTCTCCGAAGCCGCACGCGTCACCCGCGCGCTGATCACTACCTCCCCGGCCGACCGGCTCCAGCTTCTGGACGCGATCACCGACGCAGCGTTGGGCCGGTGCATCAGCCTGGAGGCCCCGGCCGTGCTTCAAGCGACCGGCCGGTACGCCCGCCCCGACGGGGGCACAGTGTTCGACCGGCCCGACGAGCACACGTTCACCGACGCCGTCATCCTCGACGCCGAAACCCGCCTCCTGGACGCCGCCACCGACCTCACGGCCCCCACCGCTCCTGTGTTCGACGATGCCCTGGCCCTCCCCGGCGACACCGACGACTTGCTCGCGGACGACCAGGTCGAGGCGGTCCGTTCGATCGCGGGATCCGGCCGGTTGGTCGACCTGCTGGTCGGCCCCGCCGGGTCGGGCAAGACCACCACGCTGGCTACCGTCCGCACGATCTGGGAACGGACCCACGGGCACGGGTCCGTGATCGGGCTCGCGCCGTCCTCGACCGCGGCGGCCAACCTCGCCGGAGCGTTGGGCATCAGCTGTGAGAACACCGCCAAGTGGCTGCACGAGTCCACCGGCCCCGGCGCCACAACCCGGGCCGCCGTCATCGACCAGCTGACCACGCTGCGGGAACACACCGGCGGGACGGACCTGACCCGGCTGCGGACCATCGACACCGCCCTGGCCGACTACCACCGCCAGCAGCAGCACTGGACCCTGCAACCGGACCAGCTGCTCATCGTGGACGAGGCATCCCTGGCCGGGACCCTCGCCCTGGACGAGCTGACCCGCCAAGCCACCGCGGCGGGGGCCAAGATGCTGCTCGTCGGGGACCACGCCCAGCTGTCCGCCGTCGACGCCGGCGGCGCATTCGGACTGCTCGCCACCCGCACCGGCGGAGCCCGGCTACGCAGCCTGTGGCGATTCACCCACCCCTGGGAAGCAGCCGCCACCACCGCCCTGCGCGACGGCAACCCCCGTGTCCTCGACACCTACCAGGAGGCCGGGCGGATCCACGCCGGGCCCGGGGAATCGATGCTCGAGGAGGCCTACACCGCCTGGTCGACCGACGTGACCGCCGGCTACACCACCGTCCTGCTCGCCCCCGACACCACCACCGTCACCGCCCTGAACACCCGCGCCCACAACGACCGCGTCCAAGACGGGCTCGTCGCCCCCAGCGGCCTGACCACCCGCACCGGGACCACCATCGGCGTCGGAGACCGGATCGTCACCCGCCTCAACGACCGACACCTGAAGACCGCCCGCGGGTACGTGCGCAACGGGGACCTTTGGGACGTGCACCACATCGACCCCGACGGGTCCCTCACCGTCGCCCCCGCACGAACCCGGCTGGCCCGCCGCGGCGTCGTCGGCACCCCCGGCTCACAAGACAGCGACCCGGTCGTGCTGCCCGCGGCGTACGTCGCCGACCACGTCGAGCTGGCCTACGCCACCACCACGCACCGCGCCCAAGGCATCACCGTCGACCGGGCTCACGTGCTCACCCACGCCGGCATGACCCGCGAGAACCTCTACGTCGCCATGACCCGCGGCCGCGAGGCCAACCACCTCTACGTCGCCACCGACACCCTCGACACCGACTGCGACACCCTGCCCGACCCACACGCCGGCCTCGACGCCCACGACATCCTCACCCGCGTCCTGGCCACCACCGGCGCCGAACAGTCCGCCACCACCACCATCGCCGCCCGGCAAGACCAGGCCACATCCCTGCGACGGCTCGAACCAATCGCCCGCACCCTGTACGCGGACGCCGCCCAAACCCGATGGACCCACGCCCTGGCCGACCTCGGGATGACGGAACCGGCCATCGACCGACTGACGCGCTCCCCCGACGCCGGACGCGTGTTCACGACCCTCGACGTCCTCACGACGCTTGCGCCGGACCCAGAAGCAATTCTCGTCAGCCTCATCACGGCCCTCGATCCCCAAACGGAGCCCGCGCCCGCGCTGCTGTCTGGCGCTCGGGCGTACCTGGACCGGCACGGCGACGAAGCCCACGACATCTGCGCAGTCCCGGACGCCACCGGACTCGACCCGGCCGGGCGGGACCTACTCGCCCAGGTCAACCAGCTCATCGACGAACGGCAGCAGGCACTGACCCACGCAGCCCTCCAGACCCACCCGCACTGGCTGGACAGACTCGGGCCCGAACCCGTGAACCCAGCCGCTCACGCCGCCTGGCTCGCCGAGATCACCACCACCACCGCCCACCACGACCGGCTGCCCACCGGAGCCACCACCCGGGGTACCGGCGCCAACTCAAGCCCGCCCATCTCACGCTAGGAGGAACACGTCATGACCCAACCCGACGGCTTCTACCCGCCGCCACGACTGAAGCAGCCACGCCAACCACCCGTCGTCTTCGCCTGGTCCGCCCAGACACCCGACGACGAACACCTCTTCCTCGAGAGCCTCGACCTGTGGGTGCTCTGGCTCGCCGACCGCTACCAACTCGACCACCGCACAGTCCCCGAATGCTGGCACCAACACCCCGAACTCATCGAAGAACTCTCCGCCCTCCACCTGTCCTGGAAAGGCTCCTTCGCCACCACCGCCTCCCACGACGCACCCCTGCTGTGGCACGAACGGTTCGCCATCGCCCGCGTCCGCATCGGCGACTGGGTCGCCCGACTCGGATGCCGACCGGACAGCCACCGGGCACCGCGTCCTTGACTGCTCGCGAACCAGTGCGTTCCCGCACCGCTTGCCGGCGATCTTGGGCCACCGTGACCAATGGGGCAACACCCATGCCGTTGGTATGAGTCTGGCTGGAGAGCGAAACGACGAAAGTCGGAGTGGGCGGTCCGGCGCAGGCCGCAGAAGAAGTTCTGTCTCACGACCGATGTCTGGGACCTAGGTCCCGGGAGACGGTGGACGAGGCGACTCGCCGAACAGTGGATCTCACCGGCGAACGCCAGCTACATCAGCCGATGTGGCTGCTGCGAGGCACAGTGAAGGGGGAACACCATGGCTCAGGCCAACACTCTGGCGCCGGACTCCTCGATCGCCCAGGCGGTCAACGAAGTGTTCGCTGACGTCCAGGCCGGCTTCGTCAACCGGCACAACGAACCGGCGATGACCACGCCCGCCATCGTCTACGAGGCGGCCGTCACGGTGGTCGCCGGCAGCACCATCTGCCTGATCTGCTGAGTCCTCGGCGGTTGGCGACACCACCCTCCGCGTCGGCGTGCCTCTCCCGACGTACCTGTCGCGTGAGTGCCGCCGGCGCGGAGGGGCGTCTTGCACATCTGGCATACGACCCACGGTTTGTGACGGGCTTCCAGATCGTTCCGGAGCTGTCCGTCGTTGTAGTCGGCTTCGCCAAGGGGGACCACGTGAGTACTGGAACGTTGACGTCGCGGCATGCCGTCCTAGGTGAGGTTCGGACGGAAGATGCTCGGTACTGGGCGATGGCGCCCGCTGCCGTCGGAGAAGTAATCGACGCACTTGAGGCGCTGACCCACATCACTGACTACGGGCCGGACACCATCCTGCGGGGACGGGCCGCGATGGTTCCCTCGCACTTCCTCCCGGTGGCGGTGCGCCGCGCACTAGACACAACTGGCGGACTGGTCGTGCTCAAGCTCGCGAGCCTGGCAGGAGCCGGTTCGGTGCTCCTGGGACGGCGGAGCCGCACAGCTCAGATAGCGGGCGCCGGCCTGATCTTCTCTTCGCGGTGGCTCGGCGACCTACGGAATCCCTACGGTCGCGATGGGTCCGACCAGATGAGCGGGCTGATCGCCGGCTACCGGCTGGTCACCGCTGCGGTCCCGAACGCCGAAGCGTCCGACGACCTGTTTCTTCGTGCGGTCAGCGCCCAGACGTTCGTCTCATACCTGGCCTCAGGTCTGGCCAAGCTCGTCGGAAGCAGCTGGCAGTCCGGAGAAGCGTTGGATCAGGTGCTGCAGACCCGGCAGTACGGGCAAAGCCCCGCGGCGCGTCTCATCCGTGAGCACCCGCCGCTCGCCAGGCTGCTGACCTGGTTCACGATCGCCTGGGAGACCGGGTTCCCAGTGGTCTACCTCCTGCCGCCGAACCGGGCGCGCCTAGCGCTGACCGGCGTGAAGGCATTCCATCTGGGTATCGCCGCCACCATGGGTCTTCCCCGGTTCTTCTGGGGCTTCTCGTCAGCGCACGCGGCAGTCGAGTACGTGATCGCACAGAAGCGGGGCGGCCATGACCGTTGAAAGGCAGGCCGCCGCCGTATTCTTCACCGCGCTCGGCGTCAGTGCAGCTGTCGCTCAGATCCGTCAAGAGGAGGACTTCGCCCGTCGCGCCGGCCTCAAAGGCACCTCGGTCATCACCGATCCGGAGGGGCGCGCAATCGAGTACAAGTACGTGGCGCCCGACGGACCGACGCGGGCCGTTGCGGTGCTCGAGAACGGGCTGGGCGCCGCACTCGAAGGGTGGGACTGGGTCACCCGAGAACTCAGGAAGCAAGGCATCGGAGTCCTGACCTACCATCGGCGCGGTTACGCCCGCACCAAGAGCCAGAAGCGGCCGGCCCAGCTGCTTGAGCAGCTCCTGCGCCAGTGCGCCCCAGAGGGTCCGGTCCTCTTCGTCTCGCACTCGATCGGCGCGCTGATCACCGCGAACGCTCTCGCCGAGTCGGCCTATCTACGAGATCGCGCCGCTGGCGCGGTGGTCGTTGACGGCACCGATGCCGACTTGCTGGCGGAGGACCGGCGTTCCCCTCAACGACTGGGCCGCTTTCGTCAGAGCACAGTCCTGGAGATCCTCGGCAGCGTCACCGGTCTGAATCGGTGGGTCCAGTCCCCGACCGAGCGCGATGTGGAGTACGTCCCGGACGTGCAGCGCGCATTCCTGACGACCGGTTCAGCGCCGACGACGCTCCTGGCGGCCCATCGCGAGTACCGGACAGAGCCGACGAGCGGACAAGCCGCGCTGGCGGCCTCCGGTCTCCCAGCGACGGTGCTGGCAGCGGCCGACAACATAGAGCAGCAGCGGGAGCTGGCCACCAAGCTCGGCGCGAAGTTCGAGGTGATCGAGGCCAGCAGCCACCGCTCGATTATCGGCCGACCCGCTTGTGCGCATGACGTCTGCGAAGCTGTCGGGAGGATGCTGTGAGCCGACTTCGAGTTGCCCTCCTCACACTCGCTCAGTCCGCGCTGGTCGCCCACATCGTCGTGACTGCTTTCGAGAACCTGCCACCGAATCAGGTCTCGCTCGGCATGCGGCTTCCGGTGTTCAAGAAGATTCCCCAATGGCGGTTCTTCGCGCCGAATCCTGGTGTCGAGGATATCTACCTGATGTACCGCACGCGTGAGGGCGAGCAGATCGCGTGGAGTCCCTGGCAGGACCTGCCACTGCAGTCGAAGAGCTCAACGACCGCGATGATCTGGAACCCCGGCACGCGCAAGGCGAAGGCCCTGTTCGACGCGACCCAGCAGCTGCGCATCCTTGCTGGCTACGGCTCGTCGTTCGAGTGGATGGTGTCCAGCGACGGGTTTCACCTGGTGTCCGACGTCGTTCGCGCGACATGCGTCGCGAGCAAGGATCGAGGCGAGTACCAGTTCATGATCGTCGCCTCGATGCCCGCAGAGGGCAAAGCCGGCCTACGCCCGATCCTGGTCTCTCCCGCTGCACCGGTGCCAGCCCGTGGCTGACGAACTGTTGACCGCAGCCACCGCTCGACCGGACTTCACGCCGCGTCGGCTGATGCTCTTTGTCACGGGATCGATCAACGCCGCGCTCGTACCACACTGGCTGACATGGCTGCGGCACCTCTACCCCGACGTGGTGTCCAGCATCGTCGTGACCCGCTCGGCCGAACGGTTCGTCACCCTCGACGCGCTGCGTGCAATCACCACGGGAAGTGTCTGGCGCGACTCGTGGGACGAAGAGCTGCCCGGCGGGTCGTACATGGGTCTGGAGACAGAGGCGGACGCGTTCGGGGTCTTCCCAGCAACGCTGGACTTCGCGATGAGGCTGGCTTCGGGGTTCACCAACACACCGATGCTGATGACCCTGCAGTGCACCGAGAAGCCGATCGGCATCGCCAGTACCTTCCCGGGCACAAACCCGGTGATCGAAGCCCAGCTAGCGCTCCTACGCAACCGCCCGAACCTGAGATTCGTCGAGACGATGCCGGCGTTCAGCCTCGGTAAGGGTGCCTGGGCCGGAAGCACCGGCTTCCACCTACCCGCGTTGCTGCAGACACTCCAACAGCTCGTGAGCGAGCGGGCGTCCTAGGTCTCGGAAGAGGGAGGCGCTGTGAAGGTCGTCGTCGTCGGTTCAGGGCCGAATGGGCTGGCTGCGGCCATCACGCTGGCTCGTGCTGGTGCCGAAGTCGTCGTTCTCGAGGCCGAAGCTGTCCCGGGTGGGGGCGTTCGCACGCTCGACCTCCACCTCGCGGAGGGGCTGCGTCACGATCTTTGCTCAGCGGTGCACCCCCTGGCGTGGGCTTCGCCGTTCTTTGCTGAGTTCGACCTCCCGGCCCGTGGTGTGCAACTGCTGGCCCCCGAGGTTTCCTTTGCGCATCCTCTGGACGGCGGGCGCGCCGCTGTGGCATATCGGGATCTGAGTGAAACAGCGGCCGGTCTGGGGCCGAGCGGTCGAGCCTGGATGCGCTTGTTCGCGCCACTGGTAGAGCGCTGGCCCTTGCTCGTAGGCAACTTGCTCAGTGACATGCGGCGGCTTCATGGGCCGTTGAGGCCCGGGACGCTCGCGACGCTGGCCCGGTTCGGCATCGGCGCCGTTCGCCAGGGCGGGGTCCTGCCGGCACTGCGCGAGGAAGCGGCGGCCTTGTTCGGAGGAGTGGCGGCGCACTCGATGGGTCGTTTGCCGTCCCTTCCCGCGGCGGGCGTCGGGCTGATGCTCGCCACCCTGGGACACACTCCGGGTGGGTGGCCGATTCCGCACGGCGGGTCGGGGACGATCGTCGCGGCCATGATCTGGGATCTGGAGACACACGGCGGCAGACTCTTCACCGAGACGCGGGTCGAGACCCATCGCGATCTACCCCCGGCTGATGCGTACGTGTTCGACACGACCCCGTCGCATGTGGCGCGAGTGTTCGAGGACCAGCTCAGGCCGCGGAGCCGCCGCCGGCTTCTCGCATTCCGGCACGGCGCCGGTGTGGCAAAGGTCGACTTCGTCCTGTCAGGCCCGGTGCCCTGGACGCACGCAGACGTCGCTCGTGCTGGAACCGTGCACGTCGCCGGCACACCTGCGCAGATGGCCGCTGCCGAAGCAGATGTGGCCCGTGGCCGCCACGCCGAGCGGCCGGTGTGCCTGGTGAGCGACCCTGCGGTGGCAGATCCTTCCCGTGCGGTGGGCGGCCTCCGGCCGCTGTGGAGTTACGCCCACGTCCCGGCCGGATCCCCAGGCGACGTGACCGCAGACGTCACCGCGCAGATCGAGCGCTTCGCGCCCGGATTCCGAGACGTCGTCTTGGCATCCCGATGCATTCCAGCGGCTCAGATGGCCCAACACAACGCGAACTACGTCGGTGGCGACATCGCAGGCGGAGCGATGTCGCTGCGACAGGTCGCCGCTCGTCCGGCCGCGTCCTGGGACCCCTACGCGGTGAGCGGACTAGATGGGGTCTATCTCTGCTCCGCCTCCACCCCGCCGGGTCCCGGCGTGCACGGCATGGGTGGCCTGGGAGCTGCCCGAAGCCTGCTTCGCCGCTTCAGCCAGCGGGTTCCCGATCTGTCTCCCGACCAGCGCGAGGCCGCTATACGCGGACGGGGGCTCTAGAGCCGGCGAAGGCGACGGCGCAGGCCAAGGACGAGCAGCGCAACGACGACCAGGGCGAAGACCAAGAGGCGCACTGGTGACCCCGCCGCCGCGACGGCGAGTGCCCCGGCCACCATGGCGATGATGAGCGCATCGGCCTCCCAGAGGGAGACATTGACAGAGGATAGATCGCCGATCGGGCTTGGCATAGGCGTCAGAAGAACGACAGGAAGAGGCCCCTTGGCGCTGTCGTAGGCACGGGCCAGCACCACAAGGATCAGCACCACGCATACCGGCAGCAGTCGCATGCCGATGCCGAGAGCGGACGCGCTGACCGCGCCCAACGCAGCCGCGACGGCAGCACCGGCCAAGGGGGCCACGCCGTGGCGGGAGAACAGCGCCGGGGTTCCGTAGCCGTAAAGCGCTGGGGCCACGGCTGCGTCGGTGGCGTGACGAAACCCGTCGGCGAGCACTCCCACTGCTAGGTATGCCCCCGTCGCGCCCACCGAGGCCAGGACCCACCCGGCCGGCAGGCTCGAGGCGAGGGCCAGCGTGATGACCGCTGCGACGAGAGTGACGATCCCGACGAGCAGCCGCACGGGCGTGCGCGCCGCACCGACCATGTCCCGCACCAGGAACACAGCTATGGACGGCCCACCACGGACGGCTGACCACCGACGACCGACCGACGGGCGTGCCCGCAAGCTTCCTAGCGCGTGCGCGACGTCACCGGAGAGAGCGGCAGTGGTGGCTGCTCGCCATCGCGTCGCGTCGTCCGTAAGCCGTGAGCTCCGCAGGCGGTCCAACAGGGGCCGCGTTGCCACGACGGCGAGAGCAGCCACCACACCTAGGGCCAGATCGGTGGTTGCGGGCGGCCCTGCAATGGGTGGCCACGCGGCTGCGACCCAACCCCACGGAAGCCATCGGCCGAACCCAGGGAGCGCTAGGCCGAGTAGTGCCAGCGCTGTCGTCAGCGCTCCGGCGAGCCCGGCAACTCGCTGAGAGGTCGCTTGGCCGGCGAGCCAGGCAACCGCAGCCATAACCGCGAACATCGCGCACAAAGCCGTGAATCGCGCCGCACCCGCCAGGCTTGCGAACCCGCCGTTCACAAGCACACCGCCGAACAGCGCTGCCGCCATCAGCGCAACGCCTACGACAGCCGCTGCCTTGATGGCGAACGGGCGGCTCAGCGTCCGGTGCCGCGGAAGGTCGGTGTCTGCCAGCAGGCGCACAAACGCGGGCTCGAGGGTGACCGGGCCGTACAGCACGCCGAGCCACATGAGAGCTGCCATGAGCAGCCCGAGCACCATGCCCACCGTGGGGACACTGCTGGGGCCGACCAACGCTGCCAGTACGCGCGAACCGCTGAGTGCTAGCACGATCGTTCGGACGACCGGGAAGACAACCAGTGGTGCCAGTAGCGCGGCCAGGTACACGTTATATGCCACGTCTGACCGGCTCCCCCGGTCACCGCGGGAGTGGTACGCGCGCCGCAAGATGACGAGTCGCTCAGCCACCGTAGCCGTCGCTCCGGTCATCAAGCGTCAGCGTCTGGTCGGTGAGTCGCTTAACGAGGTGTTGGCTGTGGCTCGCGAGCACGACGGTGGCGCCAGCGGCCTGGCGGCGGCTGAGCGCGTCGCCGACCAGGCTGAGCCGGTCGGCGTCCAGGCGCTGCTCCGGCTCGTCCAACAGCAGGATGCGGAACGGTCGCGCGAGAGTGACGGCCAGGACGTATAGCTGGGTCTGACCAGACGACAACTCGTGCGGAAACCGGGACTCGAGCCGGGCGATTCCCAGTTCGTCGAGGAGATTGCCTGCGTCCCTTTCCGCGAGCGGCTGGTCGACGCCCCAGGAGATCCCGATGAGCGTCAGGTACTCGCGCAGGGTGAGGTTCCGGGCGAGAGGCGGCACGCCAAGCAACGCCGCCACGGTCGAACGGAAACCCGGACGGCGCTCGTCGGGCGTGCCGCCTCCGACGGTGACGGTTCCCGACGAGGGTGAAGTCAGTCCCGCGAGAACGCGCAAGAGCGTGGTCTTGCCCGAGCCGTTCGGCCCGACGACGGCCAGCGTGCGGCCGGCCTCAAGCTCAAAGCTCACCGGAGGCAGGAGGCTGACATCGCCGACCGTGACGCCGACATCCTCCGCGACGACCGCCGCGGTCATGATGCCGGTGTCCCTGCGGCGACGAGGATCGCGAGCAGCGGAACCACTCGCGCTGGAGGAACGTCGAATGCCCCGCGCCGCGGCGAGAACAACCACCCGGCCGTCGTAAGTTCCTTCAGGTGGTGGTAGATCTGTCCCGAAGTTCCGGCGTCGAGTTCATCTACAAGTGCAGTTGCGGTCGTGACTCCTCGCAACACGGCCTGCAGCATGCGCAGTCGCACAGGGCTACCCAAGGCAGTCAGTTGACCGGCGAGGTCGGCCCACTCGCGGTCGAAGATGTCCGCGGCCGCCTCCCCGTACTGCCAGCGCAAGGTCTTGCCGTGGGGCGTTCGCACGCTGCCCGCGTACAAGACCGCACCGTGCGGGGCTCGAACCTCGATGCCGTTCAGGGCCCACAACGGGTCGGCCGCCGACGAGTCGCTGGAAGGCAACTCGCTCATCCGACGCGCGACCAGGTCCGCCACCGTCCTCTCGAGTGCGGCCATGCGCGTCTCGATGTCATCGCTCGCCACGCCATCACTCTACGCTAAGACGTAATACCGTCGGTTCGGGACTGTCGCGCCGGCCGCCACCCGGAGGCGGCGGCCGGCGTGCCCGGGCTCACGGGAGCCGCGATGGCCTGCTCGTGATGTGCGCAGATTCATAGCCAAACGAGCAACGCTGATGACCGGGGACCGTCTACGGTGCTGGCGCCGGGCCCGAAGACGGCGCCGGCGCCACAGGGGGCTGATGCTGTGATCCGAGTCCTGATAGCTGACGATCAAGAGGTCATACGACGCGGCTTCAGACTGTTCCTTAAACCGGCGCACGACATCGAGGTGGTCGGTGACGCACCCGACGGGCTGCAAGCGGTCAAGAGGCGCACGAGCTCAGGGCGGACGTCGTGCTCATGGACGTGCGCATGCCTGGAGGAGACGGGATCGAGGCGACCCGAACTCTCGCGGGCCCAGGCGTCTTGGATCCGGTCGCGGTCATCGTCGTGACCGCGTTCGATCTTGACGAGTACATCTTCGGAGCACTCGATGCCGGCGCATCAGGGTTCCTGCTCAAAGATGCGGGCCGAGCCGTCCTCACGGAGGCCGTGCGAGCTGCTGCTCGCGGCGATGCAGTGGTCTCCCCGACGGTGACTCCCCGCGTCATTGCTGAGTTTGCGCGCCGGCAGACAGGCGAACGTGGCGGGAGCGCCGACCGAGCCGCAGACGTCGCCGCCGCCGGCCTGACGGCCAGGGAGCAGGAGATAATCCGGGCACTGGCGCGTGGCATGAACAACGCCGAGATCGCCAGGCACCTCCATCTCGTCCCCGGGACAGTGAAAACACACCTGACGCGAATCAACGCGAAGATTGGTACTCGGGATCGACTGCAGATCGCAATCTGGGCCTTCGCCCACGACCTCGTGCAGCCGGACAACGTTCCCCGTTATTGAGACGTGCGCCTACCGTCGGACAGAGGAACATCCGGTGCGCCGTCGGGCTACGCGCGGTCGTGACCTACGCGGCACTCGCGGAGTGGCCGCAAGGCTGCAAGTTGTGCGCCAGCACCTGTGATGACGTTTACCGGCGACTCCCACCGGCTCAAGAATCGCGATCTCGGCTGCCCACCCGCGGCCAACACCGACTGACCACACCACGAGAGGGGTTCACAGGTTCGGACGTCGCCACGGGGTCCACACCTTTAGCCGCCGTTGACAGCATTGGCACTGCGCAGCCCCTGTCCCAGGACCATGCGAGGCGCCCAGGCGTGGGGAGCTTGGCGATGAACGCGATGAGAGGCGGTCGAGTCCCCGCTGGACGAGGCCGACGCGACCTCCGCTAGCCCTCGCTAGGCGTGCGCCACTCACGCACGGGGCCGATGCCGAGATCGGCGCGCATCGCATTGAGAGCAGCTCGGCACGCCTCCGTCGCGTCCCCAATGGGGTCAGGGTGCATGGGCACACCATCGAAGAACACCGTCCCGCCGATCTCCGCCAGGGACTCGTCTGCCGCGAAGACGGCATCACGAACGGTGTCAGGAGCGAGCAGATCGAGCTCGGCGTGGACGTCGTTCATGCGCATCCACGCCGCGCTATCCGCGTCGATCGCGGCCCCGCGCTCAGTAGAGCCGACGGGCCTGGTGAGCATGTCGGTCTCGGCATCGAGCAGGTCGGTCAGCGTTGCCTGTGCTCGGACGTAGATCAACCGCTTCTCCTGTACCCAGCGCCGCTCAAGTTCGAGGTCCCTCTCCTGCTGGGTGCTGGCCTGCGCATCGAGGCGGCCCCGCTCGTCGCGCTCCCTTGTGTCCTTGCGGGTCATGAAGAACTGCGTGATCGCCCAGGCAGCACCACCGACGCCGAGTACGAGCGCGACCCAGGTCCCTCCGTCCATGACTCGCAACCTAGCGGCGGTCCTACCGTCGCATCAGCCGCCAGGCCGAAGGCCATCGGGCCAGGCGTCCAGCCCGGCGATCCAGGAACAGATCGGACGCTCGACCGGCCCTCCCCGGCAAGACTCGTCAGCTACGCGCCGACGCCGGCCTGGTCGAGCCGCCGGTGGATGTAGGAGAAGAGCGAGAAGGCATCCAGGAAGTCGTCACGCGCTTCGGTCGAGCCCAGCCGCGCGATGCGCGCGAGGGTTGCGGTAGTGGCCGTGGACGCCGACCAGGATGTTCTTGAACCCGCGGTGCTCGCTGACCTCTGAGTCGCTCGCCAGGGAGTTGATCTGGATGAGCGGCGTCATGTTCTGCGATCCGAGCGCCTGGTCGTATAGCGCTGCGCCGTCGCCGGCCAAGCCGGTGTGCCGCCGAATGCGGTCGGGGATCGTCTTGGACGCCTCGCTCACGGCGTGAAAGAGGGACTGCTGGATCAACTCCTCAGAGCAGTACTTGAGCAGGACGGCGTGGCATCCGCGACGTCGGAGCTCGGTCAACAGCTCCCCGGAGAATTGGGCCGCCTCGGACAGCGTCGTGGCCGCGTGGCCGCGCGCCAGCTTCCCTTCCTCGTTCACACGCAGCCCATACAGGACCAGTACGGCGTTGAGCTGTCCGCGCAGTGCCTCCCAGCGCAACGGGTCGGTCACGTATCGCGCCGGGCTCATCGCCGCATTGATGAACAGGATCAGCGTGTTGCCCGTGCCGCGAAGGACCTGGGCGTTGTGCAGAGTCGTCAGGAGGCGGGTGCGCTTGTTCGCTCCTTCGTCGAGCGACTCGATCCTGACGACCCGCAGCGCGGAGATCAACTCGGACGATGACAACGCCGGTGGATCGGTCGCTCCGAGCACATTGCACACCGCCTCGGTGAACGCGACCTCGAACACTGGATTGCTGCTGGCCGTTCCCACCATCTCCTCCGACCGACTGTGTAGACCACCGACGCGCCCTCAGGGAACGTCCGACCTGCCGCATCGTTGCGCGTCCGCGCCACCCCGTCGCCGACGAGGCCCTGGGTGCCCCGGCAGCGGGATGGCGCGGTACCCGAAGCCCTCGCTCACGCTGTGACCTCAGCGGCGTCGCATCGTGCACGTACCCAGCATGGTGGGCACGTGTGACACCGGCGGTCGTCGGAGCTATTGGTCGGGTCGCTCTCACTTCTCTACCTGAAGAAGGGCGATCGGCGCAGGCATATGTTGCGCCGGAGTAGGAGCGTTGACCGGAACGGTCCGCTCAAGGCTCGGGCCCGTGCGCGGCGCCCGTTCGCTAACTTGGTCGAGACCTTCGAGAAGTCCTTGGGCGACAGTGACGACGGTGCTCATGTGGTGGCGCAAGACGTCGAGGTCATCGGCCCATCCGGCGATGTAGGGGACGGAGTACGCGGTGGGGTCCATGCCGAGGTGGCTGGTGACGATGTAGGCGATCGACTCGGCTTCGACCTCGGCGGCGCCGCGGCACGTGCGGTCGATGCCGTAGTCGGGGAATCGTCCGGCGTGGTTGGCGCGGATGTGTCCGAGCTCGTGGGCGAGGGTCTTGGTGGCCTGCGCTGGCTCGAGGTCGTCGGCGACGACGACGAGTCCGTCCTCGGGCGCGGTCCAGCCGTTCACGCCTGTAGGGCAGGTGCGCCGTTCGAGCCGGTATCCAGCGCTCGTAGTGAGGGCGACAAGCCCGTCCCAGACCTCGCGAGGTGCCTGTCCTGCGAGTAGTTGCGGCTGGACATCCGGCAGCGGGGCGCCGTCGGTCTGGGTGACGTCGAAGACGTGCACGACCCGGAACCCCTGCAGCTCTCGTCGCGGCATGGCCTCCTCGTCACCCGACGCTCTCCGCGGGGTGGTCTCCGGCCGGTCCGCCTCGGGCGGAACTTCCTCGCGGCTTCGGTACACGCAGGGCGCAATGATCGCGATGCCGTGCTCGCCCTTGACGATGTGCCGGTTCAGTCCGTTCCAGGTGCGGATCCCGGCGACACGAGTCGCATCGGGGCGCTGGGCTGCGATGAGCAGGACGTTCGAGGGCGACTATGGCCAATCGCATCGACTGCGTGATTCACGGTCCTTGCACTGCGCTTCGGGCGTCGTGACCGGGGTGGCAGCGGCGGACGGCGAAGGCCGCGATGTGGGCCGGACCGGGGCGTTGGAAGACGGACGGCCCCCGCAATCCTGCATCTGATGAGTGATACGGTCATCGGACCACGACGGTCTGGGGCGGAGTTGGATGCGAACTGATCGATCGGTTCGGGAGGTGGTGGCAGGCTCGGCGGTGTCGGTGTTGGCGTCCGAGGTGTCGTTCCTCGCCCCGGAGGAGGCGGTTTTGGAGGCGATGCTGGCGGGCTGGGTCGCGCAGCAGACGTCGCGCCTCTTGGCGGCGACGACGATCGAGCAGCGGTTGTTGTTGGTGCGTCGGCTGGTCGCATTCACCAACGCCTACCCGTGGACGTGGACCCCGGGCGATGTCGAGGAGTGGACGACCGCGCTGGTCAGTCGGGGTCTGGCGCACTCGACGCTGCGCAACTACCAGATGGCGGTGCAGTTGTTCTGCGGGTACGTCACCGATCGCCGCTACGGCTGGGACGAGGTGTGCGAGCAGCGGTTCGGCACGCATCCGGTGCAGGTCTTCCACGAGTGGAACACCGCCGTGCACCGCGACCAGAGCGAGGCGCGGCCGGGGAATCGTCCGTTGAGTCGCCCGGAGCTGCAGCGGTTCTTCGACTACTGCGACGAGCGGGTGGTGACGGTGGGTAGGTCCGGGCGCAAGGGCTGGCTGGCGGCGTTCCGTGACGCGGCGTTGTTCAAGACGGTGTACGCCTTCGGGCTGCGCCGACGCGAGGCGGCGATGCTGGACCTGGCCGACCTGTCGCCGAACGCGCACGCCGAGCAGTTCGGCCGGTACGGCGCGGTCTCGGTGCGTTACGGCAAGGCGATGAAGGGCGGCACGCCGCGCCGGCGCACCGTACTGACCACGATGGGCTGGGCCGCCGGCACCCTCGCGGAATGGGTCGAGGAGATCCGCCCGGGTTACGCCTCCGCGTCGACGACGTTGTGGCCAACTGAGCGGGGCGCAGCCATTTCGACCGATCACATCAACGCCCGGTTCGCCGCTTACCGCGACCAGTGCGGTTTGCCGCGCGAGCTGGGACCGCACTGCCTGCGCCACTCGTACATCACGCACCTGATCGAGGACGGGTTCGATCACCTGTTCGTCCAGCAGCAGGTCGGCCACTCCTGGGGGTCAACCACAGCCGGGTACACGTCAGTCGGCTCGGACTACAAGAACCGGGCGCTGCGTCGGGCCCTGAGCCCGGCGTTCACCGGTCCGGCTACGCCGTGACAGACAGGACAATCGGAATGGCACCCGCCCGCAAGCTGGGATACGCCTGGCACCTGAGACTGCTGATGGCCGAACAGGGCATGTTCGCCACGACCGACCTGGTGCCGCTGCTGGCCGAGCGTGGCGTGATCCTGTCAGCCGCGCAGGTCTACCGTCTGGTCACCCAGACCCCCGAACGTCTGAGCCTGCGCACGCTCATGGCCCTGTGTGACATCTTGGCGTGCGGTCCCAATGATCTGATCGAACCGGTCGCGGCGACCCGCCGGTCCCGGGCCACGGGCACCGGCGGTCCGGCAGCCCCCGCGACCGGGGACGGTGTGCGGGGGCGCATACCGCGGCGAGCCGAGATCCACCGCGACCGGTGAGCGATCCGGCCTGCGCTGGGTGCGGTCGCCACGTCACGCTCAGGGGCACCGGACCGCGAGGGCGCATCTGCACCGCGTGCATGGCGCGCGCCCACCAGGGCCTGTGCGCCTCGTGCGGTCGGCACCGCAAGCTCGTGGGCCGCAATCCAGACGGCGCGCCGTGGTGCGACGCCTGCTACAGCACGGCGGGCGCGGCCCGGCTGGCCGCCGACCGCCGGACCGTGATCTTGGCCGCCGTCGCGGCGGCCGAACCGACGTTGGGCGAAGCCGCCGTCCTGCGGGTCATCGACCAGATGTCTGAGGGGCGCCGGTTCGGGCAGCTCGCCGACCACCTGCGTGCCCATCCCGACGTCCTAGTCATCGGGCCGACCAGTCGGCCGCCGGTCCTGGACCGGTTCGTTGAGGCCCTGGTCGCGGCAGGTGCGCAGACCATTAAGGCGATCGACCCGACCTGCCTGGACTGCGGTCGGACGCGTGCCGCTCGCAGGGAGCTCCCCGGCGGGGCGGTGATCTGCTCCGCCTGCTCCGCCCGACGGACCAGTACGCGGCTGTGCGCCGGGTGCGGTCGCCCCCGGCGCCCGTACGCGCGCGACGAAGCCGGTCACCCACGCTGCCACGCCTGCACGCAGCGGGCCCGCAACGACGTGCAGCGCCTCGAGCAGGTCGAGCGGCTCACGTCGGTGCTGTCCGCGCAGGTGGCGCTGGATCCCGCGCAGATCATCGACGTCGTGACGAGTCTTGCGCCCCGCCGGCACGACCTGCAGGTCCTGGCCGGACTACTCGGCGACCACCGCCTGACCGACCCGCGGGCCCCGTTCGTCGTGGCGCGCCTCGTCATCGCGCTGCGCGCCGCAGGGGCGAACCTGCCTTGCCCGCCCTGCGGGTCCTGTCAGCAGCCCGCCGGGACCGGCGCCAGCCTGTACGGACAGCGCGTGCGGTGTCAGGCCTGCGTGCGTTACTGCCCCGGATGCGCCAGGCCGGCCCGCGGGGAGGATGAACGCGTTTGTGGGCGGTGTCGTCGGGACCTTCATCGGCTGCGCGCGGCTTGCGCGACATGCCGGGAACCCGACCGGCTCCTCGACGACAGGGGGTTGTGCCGGTGGTGTCGGGAGCGGGGGGAGCGCCGCTGCGCGCACTGCCACCACAGCCGCACCCTGACCACGGTCGATGGCGAGCGACTGTGCGGCCCATGCTCGCTGCGACGCACCGTCGACGGGTTGCTGGCCGACGATCCGCCCGGAGCCCTGCACGCCCTGCGGGCGCCGATCCTGGCCGCCGAGCCTATGACTACCCGCCGCTGGCTGCGCCGACCGGCGATCACCGCGCTGCTCACCTCGCTCGATTCGGGACGCCTGGCGCTGACCCACACCTCCCTGGACGCCGAGCCCGCCAGCAGAGCGGTCGAGCATCTGCGCGACCTGCTGGTCGCCACCAGCGCGCTGGGCTCCGACCCGGGCCGGCTCATCGACCGGTTCGCGCACGACATTAACCAGATGCTGGTGGAACTGGACGCCCACGATGCCCGGATCGTGCGCGCCTGGATGCGCTGGCAGGTCCTGCCGCGCCTGCGTCGCCATCATGACGGGACCGCGGACATCGGCGCAGCGGTCACCAACGCACGTCGCACCCTGCGCTCGGTCATCGCGTTCTTGAGCACCATCGAAGCCGCTCAGGGCACGCTGACCAGCGTAAGGCAGAGCGACATTGACCACTGGTTCGCCAGTCCCAGCGCCCGAGCCCACCAGGTGCGGCCGTTCCTGGCTTGGGCCCGGCGCACCCGAGTGCTCCCACCGTCGACGATGCTGCCGCCATCGGCCAGTGGGCGAAACGATCGGCACACCGACACCGAACGGCGGTGGAACGTAGCCCGCCGTCTGGTCCAGGACGTCACCCTCGACACCGTCGACCGCGTCGCCGGTGCCCTCGTCGTCCTCTATGCCCAACCCCTCGTCCGTGTCTGCGCTCTGACCACGGACGACGTCGCCGGGGACGGGGATGTCGTGACAGTTCGTCTCGGCGGCGACCTGCTCCAGCTCCCCGAACCCTTCGCGGCTCTGATCCAAGGACTACCGTCACCTCGACGCAAAGGCGTCGCCGAGCAGCTCCCTGGGTGTTGGCTGTTCCCGGGTCAGCGGGCCGGTCGCCACCTCGCGGCCGCGAGCCTGGGACGCCGGCTGCGTACCATCGGCATCGAACCGCGCCGGACCCGGCTGGCCGCCCTCGGCCAGCTCAGCGCCGAGATCCCACCAGCCATGCTCGCCGGGGTCCTGGGCCTGAAAGCCTCCCAGGTGGTCCGGCACACCACACGCGCCGGCGGCGACTGGGCGCAGTACGCGGCCGACCGAGCAACCTGAACCGTCACGGGTGAGTTGGGGGTGGTCACGAGTTCCACATGCGGAGCCAGGCGGTGTCGATGTGTGCCGCCGGGATGGCCAACCGGGTGGATGCCGTGGTTGTCAACGACGGCTGAACGAACCCCCTGGCGGCCCCAGGATCCGCCCGTCGGATGGTCAGGATTCAGCCGACGTTGAGAGTGGTCGCCCGGTGCGAAACTCGGGTAGCCTGTGCGCGCAAGGTGCCAGTCGTTAGCTGAGGCTCCTTCGCGGAAACAAGCCAGCGACCCCGAACGTCCAGAGACGCCCCGGGTCAGGACAGGCTTCCCCGACCTAAGGGGTAGCCCCGATTGGCTCCCGCCACTGCGGGTTGACGCCGCGAAGTGCCAAAAGTCTTACGAGGACGAGGAACCCCAGACCGTTCGGTCGGACCTCGCGTGCGCGCCCTGCGAAGCGAGAGGAGCACGCCGATGAACGAAGGCCATAGTCCGCGTCTCCTGCTGAGTCCAGCCGCCCGCTAGGTGTGCCGGGCCTTTCGCCCCTGGGTTGCCGCTGCGACGCTCGACCACGTCGAGGTCGCGTGGACCTGTTCGCGCACGAACGCAGGAGAACCGCCGGCCCGCTTCACTTCCGTAGACCAATCCGCGAATCAGCGCGGAGGGCAGGTTGAGATGACTAGCTACACGAGCCCCACACCAGCGCAGCGGGAGACCGCGGTTCTTGACTCCGCGCACCTCGGCGACATCGAAGGCGCGTTCGGTACGATCCGCCAAGGTGACGACGCTCCGCGTCCTCGGCTCTCGATGAAGATGCGCACGCTGCTCGCCATCGTCGGCCCCGGGCTGATCGTCATGGTCGGTGACAACGACGCCGGAGCTTTCGGCACCTACACCGAAGCCGGACAGAACTACGGCACACGGCTGCTGTGGACTCTGCTCCTGCTCGTACCGGTGCTCTACGTCAACCAGGAGATGGTGCTGCGCCTGGGCGCGGTCACCGGGGTTGGCCATGCACGGCTGATCCTGGAGCGGTTCGGCAAGTTCTGGGGCGCATTCAGCGTCATCGACCTGTTCATCCTCAACGCGCTCACGATCGTCACCGAGTTCATCGGCATCAGCCTGGGTCTGCGCTATCTGGGGATCGCCCAGGTCCCGGGGGTGATCATGGCTGCTGTCGTGGTCATCGCGGCGGTGAGCACCGGGTCGTTCAAGCGGTTCGAGCGCGTGAGCATGGTCTTGGTCGCCGGATCGCTGCTGCTGATACCGATCTTCTTCATGGTGCACCCGGGCATGGGTCAGATCGCTCACAACATCCTGATCCCCGGCATGCCACCGGGGGCCCAGCTGTCGACCGTGATGCTGCTCATCATCGGGATCGTCGGCACCACGGTTGCGCCGTGGCAGCTGTTCTTCCAGCAGTCCTACGTCATCGACAAGCGCATCACCCCCCGGTTCATGAGCTATGAGAAGGTCGATCTGTGGATCGGGATCGTCATGGTCATCGTCGGCGCCGGCGCGATCATGACGTTCACCTACACGACGTTCGTGGGGCATCCCGAGTTCGGCGCCTTCACCGACGCGCTCGGGGTCGCGAAGGGACTGGGCGCCTACGTGAGCCCCGTGGCCGGTGTCCTTTTCGCGATCGCGCTGATCGACGCCTCGATCATCGGAGCATCAGCGGTCGGTCTCTCGACGTCGTACGCGATCGGTGACGTGCTCGGCCTTCGGCACTCCTTGCACCGCAAGCCACGCGAGGCCAAGGGCTTCTATGCGGTCTTCGCCGGGTTGCTCGTCGTCGCCGCCGCGGTCGTGCTGATCCCGGGCAGCCCGCTTGGCCTGCTCACCGTGGGTGTCCAGACCCTCGCCGGGGTGCTGCTTCCCTCGGCGACGGTGTTCCTGCTGCTGCTGTGCAACGACAACCAGGTCCTCGGGCCGTGGGTCAACGGCCGGTGGCTGAACCTGTTCACCGCGCTGGTCATCGCCGTGCTCGTGATGATGTCCATCGTGCTCACCGCAAGCGTCCTGTACCCGGCCATCACTGCCGGGACCATCCTGGGGATCCTCGGTGGTGGCAGCGCGATCACCGTTGCGGTCGGCACGGGCCTCGCGATCCACCGGCGTCACCATCCACCGACCGACGTGGCGGCGCCGGTCGACCGCAGCCTTCGGGCGGGCTGGCGGATGCCGCCCCTGGCCCTGCTCGCTCGCCCCGAGATCTCGGCAAGCAGGCGCGTCGGGCTCACCGTGCTGCGCACCTATCTTCTGATTGCGATGGCGCTGGTGGTAGTCCGGGTCGTCCAGCTGGCTCTCGGACAGTGAACCGTCTCCCCCTACTCTCAAGTCATGTGTCGCCAGAGCTCGCCACGTTTCCGGAAAGGGTCTGGTCGTGAACACCACCGTTGAGGAGAACGCTGAGTCTCCCATCGTCTACCTGTCGTCTTTGCTCAAGCACCCGGTCGTCGACATAAAGGGCAAGCCGCTCGGCAAGCTTGCCGATGCGATCGTCAGACTCAGGGCCGGTGAGTACCCCCAGGTCAGCGCGCTGGCCGTGCAGGTCTCTTCGGGCGTTGTCTTCGTTCCGATCGCCGATGTCTCGGCGATGAGCGGGGAGCAGATCCAGCTCGCCACGGCGCGGTTGGACGTGCGCCCGTTCGAGCGCCGGGCCGGTGAGGTCCTCTTGCGAGCGGATGTGCTCGGCCACCGGTTGATCGACGTCGAGCACGCCGCTCTGGTGCGGGCCAACGACATTCTGCTGACCCGGGTCCAGGATCAGTGGGTCGTCACGGGTCTCGACGTACGCGGGAGGACCTGGTGGGGCGGGGCGAAGAAGAACGGAAGTCACCACTCGCGTGACTGGCGCTCGTTCGAGGCCTTGATCGGACATGAGCCTTCGGTACTCGTGCGATCCACGTTCGGTCAGCTGCAGCGCCTCAAGGCCGCCCAGATCGCCGACCTGATCGAGACGGCCTCAGTGAAGGAGCAGGACGAGCTCCTGACCCAGGTCCATGAGGACCCCGAGCTCGAGGCCGACGTCTTCGAGGAGCTAGAAGAGGACCGGCTCGCCCAGCTGCTGAGGACCCGCAGCCTCACCGAGGTCGCGTCGGTCCTGAACCGCATGCGCGCCGACGACGCGGCCGATGCCGTCACGGACCTGCCCCAGGACCGCCGTCAGGCAGTCCTGGACTTGATGAACACCCCGCAACGCATCAAGGTCATGAGTCTGCTCGGCTACCAAAACGCCACCGCGGGCGGCCTCATGGGCGTGGAGTACCTCGCCGTCTCCGAGGACGAGACCATCGAGCACGCCGTCAACCTGGTCAGGGTCGCCACCGGACAGCAACCCGAAGCCCTCACCATGATCTTCAGCATCGACGACGACAAGCGGCTCGTCGGGGCGATCAGCCTCGTCCACGCGCTGCAGGTCGCCCCGGGATCGCTCCTCAGCGATGTCGCGGAGTCCGACCCCGTGCACGCGGCACCCCAGGACGACATCGTCGACGTGACGACCCGGATGGCCGACTTCAACCTTCTGGTGCTGCCCGTCCTCGACGACCGAGGCCGCATCCTCGGGGTCGTCACCGTCGACGACGCACTCGAGGGCGCCATCCCGGATGACTGGCGCCGCAGGGAACCACAGTCACACGTATCATCGACCTGAACCCGGACCACCGATCAGCAAGCAGCCTGACCCAATCGGTGAGTTCGCGCAGCCTGTGGTGCATTTTTGAAGGCACGTGGCAGTTTCACTGAACGGGTGCGCATGTCTTCCACGTCAAAGCGTGTTGGGTCGCGATCGGCAACCGTCGCGGCCGGGGTGGTGGCATTCGCTGACGTTGTATTCACCGTGACCAGATCGGGGTCACTCGGCGGGCCGATGGCATTGGTGCCGCTCGTCGTGGGAGCCGGATGTTCACTGACGCTAGCGTGGCAGGCGCATCTTGTTCGCGCGGCACGTCTCGTCGACCCCCAGGTGTCCGCAGCGCCACGAGACGCCGCCGACCAGTAGTCGAGGAGTTGTCAAGCAGCGGCGCAGGTAACAGGTCATCAACACCAGCGGCAGACCCCATAGCGCCCCGCACACACTCGACAACGACCGTGCGCGCTCGACGACCAGCCCCCTGCCCGTGCCAGGACGCCACCGCGGCGAGTTCGACCTGTTCCTCGGAGCGGCAGGCTTCGGTCCATGGTCTCGCCCCCGGCTCATCTTCACCAGGCCGCGACCGACGGGTTCCAATTCACGGTGTTCGAACATCGCAACTCCGCCACCTGAGTAGGTGGTGAACCGGGCTGCGACGGTGAGCATCTGGGCCCACTTGTCGGAGTGGACGAGCTCGGCGACGGCGTCGACCAGCTGGGCGTGCAGGGCGGTGAGCTTCTCATCCGTGGAGGGACCGCCGGTGGGGCGCATGTCAGCTCCCGGTCACGACGGGTCGGGCGCCGGCGGGCAGGAGGGCGCCGGCGCAGACGGGGTCGGACCAGCCGAGGTACCCGTGCCCGCCCAGGTACATGCCTTCGAGCCGGCCCAGGGACAGCTGATAGACACCGCCGTGGTTGCCGGTGGCCCGGTCGAAGATTTCGTTCGCGGTGACCTGGATGACGTTCGGGTCGCAGCCTGAGGGGTCGGCTTGGACGACGAGGGAGACGTGCCCGTCGGGTCGGCCGGTGTTGAAGAAGACGAACGATCCCAATGGTGGGCACGGGTCGCCGGGATGGGCGTGGCCGGTGGCCAGCATGGCCAGCCAGTGGGTGCGCGCGGAGACGTACCCGGAGTTGGCGTAGCCGTAGGCGCGGCAGGCGAGCTGGTCGCAGCGTTGGTACCAGCCGCTGGTCACCCCGACGTATGCCAGCCCGGTGCTGACCGCGGCGGCCACATCGGCCGACGTTCCGGCGGGGATGGCCGACGCGGTGGGGCTGGCGCCCAGGCCCGGCACGCACCCGACACTCGTCGCCCCGGGCGTGGGGGTGGGGGTGGGCCCGGAGTCCGGCAGGAGTGCCTCAGCAGTGAACGTCGCCTCCGGAGCGGGGGTCGTGCTGCCCGAGGTGATGCAGCGTTGTGTGCTGGAGCCGACGGACAGCGCGGTCACGGTGGCTAGTGCCAGCACGGTGAGGACGAGCAGGGCGCCGGTCATGAGTTTGCCGATCATGCGGGCACCTGCGTTCCGGTAGCGGTGGCGTGCTCGACGAGCGTCCGGTCGGCCTCCAGCTGGGTGGCGTCGCGGCGGGCGGTCCATGGGTGCAGGTCGATGACGGTGGGTTTGGTCTGCCGCAGGAGGAGCACTCCGGTGCCGAATGGGAGGGTGCGCAGCACTGCGGGGGGCATGACCGGCACGGATCGCACAGAGGTGGACGAGGACCGGTCACCGCCGCGGCCGGCGGTGCGGGTTTCGACGAGCTCGTCGATGTGGCCGAGCAGCTGGGCGACCTCGTCCAGGTCCCGGTACTTGCCCAGCCCGCCGAGGACGACCTTGACGGTGGCGGCATCCCAGATGGTGTCGGCGGCGTGCTCGCCCCATCGGTTGCGGGCTTGGGCGAGGGACTGCAGCACCGCCAGGGTGGTGATCCCGGACCCGCCGCCTTCGGACATCAGAGACGGCAGGGACGGCAGGGGCGTGAGGTTGGCGATCTCGTCCAGCGCGAGCATCAGCGGCGGATCCAGGCGGGCGCCGGGCGCGCGGGCGGCCAGGGTGCGGGCGGTCTCGGTGATGTCCTCGACGAACGCCGCGATCAGAGGGGCGCAGGAGGCGGCGGCGACCGACGACGCAAGCAGGTAGAGGGTGCCGGACTCACGCAGGAAGGCCGTCGGGTCGAACTCGGTCCCGGGTTCGGGGTCGAGGGCTGCGAGGACGTCGGGGTCGGCCATCGCTCCCAGCGCCTGCCGGACGGCGAGCCAGATGGAGTCGCGGGTGCGCGGGTCGGAATGGACGACCGTGTCGAGGGCGTCTGCCCAGCCTTCGGCCGGGGAGGACCGGTTCAGGATGGTGATGGCGTCTTCGGCGAGCGCCGGGTTCAGGGACCACCGGTACAAATCGATGGTGCGGCGCCCGTCCAGCGCCGCGGCGTGCAGCAGGCACCGCAGTGCGGTTTCGGTCTGCCCGGCCCAGAAGTCCGCGTCGGTGACGGACTTGCCCAGGCCGGCGCCGGCGGCCAGGCCGCGGGCGCGGACCATCGCGGTGTGCGGTGCCTCGCACCCGCGGATCGGCGACCAGGCCAGTCCACCGGCCATGCCGGCGAGGCGTTGGGGGTCGAAGATCGCGACCGGTCGAGACTGCCGCCCGCGGGCGCGCAAGGTGACGGCGAGGGTGTCGGGTCGGGTGGAGGTCGTCACGACCGGGCCAGGGGCGTCCAGCACCCACGGGATGACCAGGTGCAGGCCCTTGCCCATCCGGGGCGGGCCGACCAGCAGCACCGAGTCCTCGACCGTGCACCACAGGTCGTGGCCGCGCAGCGCCCCGAGTCGGTAGCCGATCTGCGACGGTTCGGCCCGCTTGTCGAGTGAGGGTCGCACGACGGGGGCGCGTACCCGCAGGGCGCGGGCGTCGGCGGCTCGGTGCACCTCGGCGGGGTGGGCGGTGCCCGGCAGGTGCCGCAGCCGGTTCGCCTCCGAGCCTGCGCCGGACAGCCGCAGGTAGAGCCTCCGCCCGGCGAGGGTGAGGACGACAACGAGGGCGAGCACGATGGCGGTGCCAGACCAATAGGCGATCGGTCCCGGCAGCTGACTGCGGTTCGGCCAGGCCGCGGCTGGATTGCCGGCGTGGGCCAAGGACACCATCGCAGGCAGCAGTCCCCCGGCGGGCGCTCGGCGTCCGGTCAGGATGCAGCCGACCAGGGCACCGGCCCAGAGGAGCCCAGCGAGGGCGAGCAGGCCACCGAGGGCGGCCAGCGCCCAACCCGTCAGGTCACCGCCCCCGGCGGCCGCAGGCTGCCGGTTCACGGGCGGTCGGCCGTTCATCGGGCGAGCTCCTGAGCGCGGGAGACGCTGGGCAGCGCAATGACCCGGGCGGTCGTGTCGTGGTCGACGGGCAGGACGGCTGCGGTGCGGCGCAGGGCGTCGGTGATCGTGTGCCCGGTGTCGACCAGATCGCCGATGAGGACACCGGGGTTGGCGGCGGCTTGCTGCAGCTGGCGGGCACCGGTGTCGGCCAGGCGGCGGGCCTGGTCGGTGGCGACCGTGCGGGCCGTGACCGTCGGGAAGGCGTACCAACCGGCCTCGACCGCCTGGCCCAGCTCCTCCAGGGAGGGCAGCGCGGGGCCGTGCTGGGCGTGCTGGCGGGCCGTCCACGCGACGGTGACCAGGTCGACCGGTTCGCCCAGCTCGGTCAGCTCGATCGTCGTCCCGTAGATCAGCCGCCACCCAGGGTCACCGATCGCGGCGATCGGCAACCACGAGGCGACCTCGCCGACCGCCTCGGGGTGGGCGATCAGCGCGCCGACGAGCGCGACGACGTGGCTACGCTCGGCCTCCACGTCACGCCCTGCGTGCGCCTCCACGTACCGCGCTGCCCCCTCCTGCGCCTCGCCGTTGCGGAACGCGGCTCGCAGCGCCAGGGGCACGACGTTCTCCTGTGGCTGGGCGACTCCGGTGGCGGCGGCCCAGCGGCTGGCGGCGGCGTCCAGGCCGACGTCGACGAGGTTGCACGTGGTGGTCAGCGGGACGCTGGTCCGGTCGACCGCGGACTGCACCGCGCCGGCCCGCAGCAGCACCCCCAACCCGACGAGCTCGCGGCGCAGCCCGGTGTCGAGCACCATCCGCGCGTACGCCAGGGCGTTCGGCGTGTAGGGCGTTGCGGTGATCAGCGCCGCGAACCGCGGCCGGTCCGCCAGCCGTGCGCCGAGCCGGTCGGTGAGCGCGTCGGCCATCGCCTGCGGGTCAACGGACTCCCCTGCGACGTGCCGTTCGATCACGCCGGTGTACAGGGCACGGTGCCAGGTGTCCGTGAAGTCCCCCGGCCGCAACCAGCCCCGTACCTCACCGACCGGTGTGGGGTCGTCCATCAGGGCACGCAGCAGCGACCGCTCGGCGAGCTGCTCGACGTCGGATCGCAGCATCACGACCACCCCCCGGCGCGCATGGCGGCGTCGGTGTCGATCAACGGTTCTTCGATGGGCAGCAGCACGTGCTGCACGACGTGGCTGCGCCTGGGCAGCTTCCACAGCCCGGTGCCGCGGGACAGCAGCGGCAGCAGGTCCCGCTCCGGCTCGCTCAGCCCGAGGGATGCCGTCGCGGCCGACAGCTGGTCGGCCTCCTGCCGGTAGATCACCCGGGTCGAGCAGTCGGCGAGCAACCCGTCGGCCAGGGCCCGGGTCTCGGATCCGCGGTGGCCGACCGCGTCCAGGTCGGACAGGCGGTGCAGCACGAGGAGGTTGGCGATCCCGTATGCCCGGGACAGCTTCCACTGGGCTTGCATGCGCCGGATCAGCCCGGGGTGGCGCAGCAGGCGCCACGCCTCGTCGTAGATCACCCACCGTGGGTTCGTCGACGAGGCCAGGGCACCCTCGACCCAGGCGGCAGCGCACGTGGAGGCGATCGCCAGGGCGTCGTCGTCGGACCCCAACGCCGACAGGTCGAGCACCACGATCGGCGCCATCGGATTCAGGGCGTCGGTGGTCGGGGCGTCGAACAGGCCGGCCAGGTCCCCGGAGACCAGGCGACGCAGGCCGTGCACCAGATCGCGGCCGTCGGCCGCCCGGTCCTGCACCCGCAGCCCGTCCGCTCGCGCCAGGCAGGTATCCGGGGTCACCAGGGCCTCGATGACCTCACGGACTGTGATCTGGCCTCGACCCGAGAGGTGAGCGAGGGCGGCGTCCAGGGCGCTGTGCTCGGCAGCGGTCAGGTCCCGGCGCAAGGTCGCGGAGGCCACCCCGGCCAGCAGCTGCGACCGCAGCGTCTGCCGGTCCTCGCCCACGACGTCCAGCGGGTTCAGCCGGGTCGGCGACCCGGGTCCGAGGCGAAGGACCGTGCCGCCGACCGCGTCGGCAACCACGGCCCACTCCCCTTTCGGGTCCCCCGGCACGTACACGGCCCGGCCGGCGGCGATCGAGCGGAGCGCCAGGGACTTGGCCAGGGCGGACTTGCCCTGCCCGATCACCCCGGCGAGCAGCACGTTGGGGTTGGTGAGGGTGCCGTCGGCGTACTGGGTCCAGGGGTCGAAGCAGAACGCGCCCCCGCTGAACAGGTCCACCCCCACCGGCACGCCCTGAACCAGGGTGGGCGGGGCCAGGAACGGGTACGCCCCCGCCAGGACCGCCGAGGATGCGCGGTGCGCGGGCAGCCGCAGCACCGGCCCGGCCGAGTAGTGACCGGTCCGGGTGCGGAACCGGGCGCTCACAGCACACCTCGCGCCAGAGGAAGGGCACCAGCCAGGAACGCGACACCTTGCTGGCCGACCAGACGTCGCACCTCGCACATCGCCTGCGCAGCGGCGGTCTCCAGCGCCACGCACCGGTCCTGCAGCTGCGTCTCGCTGCCCGCGGAGACGGTCACCAAGCCGGTGAAGCGAAGGTCACCGTGTCCGGCGACGAGCTCGGCCTCGCGGCGTTGCAGGTCGGCGACCTCAGCACGGGTCGCCTCGTCCTCGATCTGCCCGATCCGCTGCCGCTGCGCGGCATCGGCGGCGTGCTCGACCTTCGCCTTGCGGATCTCCCGCAAGGCACGGGCCGTCGGCAGCGGTTCGGCGATCACGCTCAGAACCCGGGTGCCGGTGTCCCCGAGCAGCAACGGCTGCAAGAACCCCGGGTGCGCCGCTGAGCGGGGCCACTCACTCACCCAGTACGTCGCGTGGAACGCCGTCCCGATGATGATGGACGCCCAACGCTCGTTGACGCCGTCTGCTGGCGGCATCGGCCGGGCGGGAAGGCCCTCGCGTCGTGCGGCCGCGGCTGGGTCGTAGGCACTGGTGAGCACCTCGGCCAACCGAGCCGTGTCGAGCCATCCCGACGGGTTCAGGTCGGCGGCCCGCAGGGACGAGGCCACGGCGTCGAGCTGCGCGACGACCGCCTGCAGACGTTCAAGGTGCCCGCCCCGGTAGCCGCGGGGCAGACGCGCCGCCACAACGAGCAACGTCTCGCGTCGATGGGCGGACACGAAGCCGTCGTCCAGCATCGCGGAGACGGCCTCTGCGATCCGGCTGCCGGTTGCCCCGCGGTGCTCACGCCACCACTGCCGTGCCCGGCTCAGACCACCCGGCACGGTCCGAACCAGGATCTGGACCCGGACGATCGTCGACTGCTGGCAGACACCGGCCAGGACCCGCCCCCACGCGCCGACCTTGTGCTCCTGCACAGAACCGTCGTCCAGCAAGAACCCCGACGCGTTCACCGCCAGAAGCGCTGTGGCCGTGCCGGCCCTGCGGTCGACGACCAGGACGCCACCGAGGGCAGGCTCCTCGACGAGCTCAAGACGCCCGGCCACACCGGGCAACGTGAGCGCGCGGGGCTGATGCTCAACTCGGGTGCTCCGCGCGACGCTGGTCGTCCCGAGCAGCCGGCGGCCCCGCCACGCGGTCATCAGCGGGAGCCAGCCCACCAGCGGACGGCCCCCGACGGTGACGGTGCCCACGACCAGCAGCACCACCCACAACGGGGCCGACACGAGCAGGCCCCCGCTACCGGCGGAGTAAACCGCCGCCACCGCGACTGCCGCCGCGACACCGACGACGACCAGCTGGGCAGCCGACAAGCCGAGCAGGACCCCGCGCCGCTCGAGCCGACCAAACACCGTCGTCGACCCGGACTGCGGCGCGCTCATCGACCCTCACCGCCAGCCGCGGGTCGCGGCGCCGCGGGGGGCTGCCCGGGCGGACGTACGGCGCTCGCTGCACCGGCCGCTGTCCCAGCGCCTCGAGCCGCGGCCGCGCCCGCGCCTGCACCACCGGTGACCGCGGACAACGCCACGTGCTGAGCCGCGAACTTGGTGGTGTTCGCCGCGGACTGCCCGACCCGGCTGATCGGGTTGGCGGCCACGTTGGCATGCATCACGGTCGCGGCCTCCAGCCCCGACCAGTGCACGAACCGCCACGTCAACCACGGCGCCCAGATGGCGATCGCCAGCAGCAGGACCCCGACGAGCAGGTCTGACAGGCCGGTGCTGTCACTGCCGGCCGGCGCGCTGCCGACAGCCGGGCCGGTGCCCGAGAACGCTGAGGCGCCGACGACGAAGGTGACGACGATGACGACCTTGCAGAACACCAGCGCGGTGACGATCTCCACCCACCGGCGCGTCCACACCCGCGTCTGGTCCCACGCCGACCCCGCGAACGCGATCGGCGCGAACACCGCCACCAAGATCAGTGCCGCCTTGCGGAACAGCAGCACGCCCCACAGCAGCACGAACCCGACCATCAGCAGCAGCCCGAGCAGCAGCTGCAACGCCGGCGACAGCCCGGTCAGGAAGCTGAACCGGAAGAACCGCGCCGCGGCCGAGCCGACGGTGTAGCCGGCCGAGCCGGCGATGTACTGGCAGAGGGCATCAACCAAGGTGAGCGCGACCTGCGTGACGGCCAATGCCAGCGCGGCGCCCAGTAGAGCGCGGCCCACGCGGATGACCCCACGCACGAGGCCGCCCGGCTCACGGCGCAACACCGACGTGAGCACCTGAATCACGAACAGGCCGACAATCGCAGGCAGCGCGATCGACGCGATCACCGCGACGTTGGCCCGGAACCACGTCGCGCCGAGATCGATTGCCGTGGTGGTGTCCAGAGCGGTCAGCGCCAGCTGGCCCACCTGGGCCGAACCGCCGACGAAGGCGGAGCCGAGACCGCCCAGCACGTAGTCGGATGCCGCGCCCTGCACGGCGTCCGTGACCTGGCAGACCAGATCCAGCGGACCAGAGCACACGCTCGTCACCGCGGCGGCCACGTCAGATCCGCCCGCCCATGGCGGAGAAGAACGCCACGATCGCGTTCGCCCCACCGATCAGCAGCGCCCCGCCTGCCGAGACGAGCACGCCCGTCTTGGCACCGGAGGCGTAGCCGTAGTTGCCCTGTTGGCGGGCAACCGCCCAGGTGATCACCGAGATCACCAGACCCGCGACGCACGCGACCAGACCCCAGGTCAGCAGTGCCCCGACGATCTGGCGCAGGACCACTAGGCCCGGGAGCCCGTTGTCGTTGGGCGTGATCCCCGGGTCAGCGGCCGGGAGCAGGAGCAGCAGTTTCGCGGACGACGTCATGGCGCACCCCATGCCAGTTCAGGGCGCCCAAGGTCGGGGAGCCTCTACTAGCGGGAGTGCACCCACGGGCGCAACACGCGACGCCCAGCGATGGGCAGGTCCGCGTCGAGGCTCGACCTCCGTGCCGGCAACCGCGCCGAGGCTTGCAGTGAGAGACGAATCAGGCGTCTCGGCCGCCTCGCGGTGCGGCGGAGTCCAGGGAGGTAAAGCGCAGTCTCGGCGGTCAGGATGCCTGGACGAGCACTCCCTCGTGGGTCCGACGCCACACCGTGCCGTTGGAGTCGGTAAAGAACAGGGTCCACACGGCCTCCGAACGGGGTCCGGTTAGCGCGTGCGCCTTTGTCGCGTCTTCCCACCTTTCGCCAGGCACCAGCACGTCGCGGTACTGGATCGATTCGGTCTCGGCGTGACAAGCGGTCTGGATCACCATCTGGAGGTTCGTCACCGGCCACGTGCTGCCGTTCTGCACGCGGTACTTCCACGCCCGGCCGACAACCCGGGAGACCTGGTCGAGGACTTCGATTACGTCGTCGACCCACACCTTGGCGGTGACGGCGACGGCCTGCCGCTTCCCGTCGAGGGACTCGGAGAGCTTGCGCTGCTCGTGGGCGTCCTGACGGGCGCGGTTAGCGATGCGAACCGCGACGATGGCCGCTCCCGCTGCACCCAACGCGCCGACGGCGTCGATGATCAGGCTCAGCCAGGGGGACGGCCCGGATGCAGAGCCCGGGAATGGGATCGGTGTTGACACGGGCTCACCGTACGGGCACGCGTCGGGCTGTTACGCGTGATCTGAGAGCGTCTCAGCGCGGCCTTGGAAGACGCGGCACGGTTGGCGGGCGTCGGACTCCGCCCAGGCTGAGTGACCTCCTCGGCTTCCTGACAGGCGGGACCGCCTCGACCCCTGTCACGCCTTCGATGCCTAAGCACGGGCGGCGGGCTCACAGGCGTCGTGGCGCTCACAGATGTGCAGTGCTGACGTGCGTCACGCGAATGGCCCCTTTGGGTTCGGCGCCCAGATAGGGTGGTGTACGCCGCGCGTCGAAGGAGGAGCGGATGCCGGGGGGCGAAGCGCGGGCCGACAATATCTTGTGGCCCGCAGCGCTGCACACGCTCGCCAAGCACCGGATCTACGAACGGTATCTGAGCAAGTGGATGCCGATCATGATCCACAGCTGGAAGGGCAACGTCACTTACGCCGAGGGCTTCGCGGGTCCCGGCGTATACACCGGGGGCGAGCCCGGTTCGCCTGTGATTGCCTTGCGTTCCCTGGTCGGCGACCCCCTCATCCGCACCAAGGCGCATGATGTGCGGTTCCTTTTCGTCGAGAAGGAAGCGCCTCGAGCAGATCGGCTGCGCACTGAGCTAGCCAAGGCTGCCCGTCCGGTAGCTCTCGATGCGCTCGACCGGTACGGCATCGACCTCGCTGTGAGGACTGGCGAGTGCGATCCGACTCTGCTCGAGCTGCTCGCAGCCCACAACGCGTGGGGTCGGCCCATGCTCGTGGTCCTAGACACTTGGGGGGCGTCGGTCAGGCTCGACCTCGTGCGGCGCATCGCGCAGAACCCGTCGAGCGAGGTGATTATCACCTTCGAACCGCAGCACTTCAGTCGGTTCGCCACCTCTCCGACCGAGAAGCACGCCGACACTGTGTTCGGTGACCGTCACTGGCGCGAGGTTGCCGGGCAGCCGCCCGAAGAAAAGGCGAAGTGGTTGGTCGAGAAGTACCGGGAGGTACTCGTCGACGCGGGTTTTCCCTTCGTCTTGACGTTCGAGCTGGTCAATGCCGGGGGCCAGTCCCTCTTTCTGGTCTTTGGCACCACGCATGTGCGCGGCCTTCAGAAGATGAAGGAAGCGATGTGGGAGGTAGACCCGACCCGTGGCGTGCAGTACCGCGACCCAGCAGACCCGAACCAGCAACTCCTGGACATCGAGCCGGTACCGGTGACCGGGCCGCTGGAACGGGAGCTAGCCCAGTACCTGCGCGGCCAGGACGATAACACCGCGACGGTCGGTGACCTGCGTCGCTTCGCTTTGTACCAGACCGTCTACAAGGAGAGCCAGGTCAAACCAGTGCTCGACCGGATGATCGAGCGGGGTAGGGCCGTCGGTGACGGTCCCGCAGGTCAGGCACGGCTCGGCGGCAGCGTCCGACTGCTGAGCGACAGCAGCCAGAGCACCAGGGGGCACGAATGAGCGTCTTTGACAACCTCGGACGAAATCGCGACTTGCGGGCAATCCGCGAACCGGTCCAGCTCTTCGACACGCTGCCGAACAAGGGCCCGGGCCTTGGCTACCTGCGACAGGCGCAGGGCGTCGTCTTGGACAAGTGGTCGGCACGCCGTGACGAGACAGACTTGGTCGTCAAGATGAATACCGGCACCGGCAAGACGATCGTCGGTCTACTCATCCTGCAGTCGAGCCTGCACGACGGGGTCGCCCCAGCACTCTACGTGGCACCCGACCCGCACCTAGCGGACGAGGTCGCGAACGAGGGTCGACGTCTCGGTTTGGACATCGTCAACGACCCCAAGGATCCGAAGTTCCGGGCCGGCACGGCGATATGCGTTGTGTCGTTGCAGAAGATGTTCAACGGCCGATCAGCGTTCGGCCTCGCCGGGGCGAGCACCCCCATCAAGGTCGGCACGATCGTCGTAGACGACGCACACTCTGCGGTCGCCCGACTCGACGAGCTCAGCCGGGTCGTCGTCCCTGTCGCCGATCCTGCGCACTCCGACCTGATGGCTCTTTTCGAGGACGACCTGCGACGCCAGAGCGCTTCCAAGCTCCTGGACATCCAGGCAGATGAGTACGGCGCGGTCATGCGCATCCCATTCTGGTCGTGGCAGGAGAAGGCTGACGACGTACTACGCATCCTCCACCCACGACGCGACGAGCAGTTCCTCGAGTGGACATGGCCCTTGATCGGCGACCACCTGTCCCTGTGCGAGGCGACAGTGACGAGCCGTGGCATCGAGATCGCCCCTCCATTGCCTCCCATCCACAAGTTCGCGAGCTTCGTGGACGCCAAACGCAGGGTGTACCTGACCGCCACTCTGGCCAACGACTCTGTCTTGGTCACGCACTTCGACGCTGACGACACCTCGATCGCCGACCCGATCTTCCCGGACTCCGCGGCAGACCTGGGAGACCGGCTCGTCCTGGCGCCGCAGGAGCTGCTACCAAGCCTGACCGACGATGAGGTCCGCACAGCGGTTGCCGGGTTGGCTGTGACCCACAACGTCGTTGTCCTCGTGCCTTCGTTGGCACGTGCCGAACGGTGGCACGACGTCGCAGACGACACCGTGTCGTCGATGGCCGAAATCACGACCGTGGTCGGGCGCTTGCGGCAGGAAAGGCCAGGAGCGCTCGTCGTCATCGTCAACCGCTACGACGGCATCAACCTGCCGGACGACGCATGCCGGGTCCTGGTCCTCGACGGTCTACCGCAGGTGACCTCGGGTTCGGAGCGCAGGGAGGCCGATGCCCTCAGGGACTCGACAACCACGCTTACCCGCCAGGTCCAACGCTTCGAGCAGGGTCTCGGTCGGGGCGTGCGGTCACGCGAGGACCGATGCGCTGTGCTCGTCTTGGATCGCCGGCTCGTCGAGTTGATGGCCGACCCGGACACGCCTGCCCGACTGTCGGCGGGAACGCGAGCACAGCTTGAACTCTCTCGTCAGGTCGCCGCAGCGTTGGGCGGTGGTGTGACCCTGGAGCGCATCATCGACACGGTGCACGAGGTGATCGATGGGAGCGAGCAGTTCAAGACCGCCGCTCGCGAGGCATTGATTGGTGTCACCTACGAGACGGCCCCGCTGGCAGCCACCGCGAGGCCTTTGCGTGACGCCTACGCGGCGGCGGTACGCGGCGACAACCTGGCAGCGGCGGCAGCGGCTGACGTGGCTGTGAACGTAGCGCGAACCACAGACAAGAGGCTGGCCGGCTGGCTGATGGAGAAGGCTGCGGCGTATCGGAACCCGGTTGACCCCGTCGAGGCTCAGAAGATCCTGGCGTCAGCGACAGCACTCAACTCCTCCACGCTACGGCCCGTTGGGGGCATCGCATTCACCGCGCAACGGCCCACGCGCAGGCAGGCGGACGCCGCCGTTGACTACCTGACACACAAGTACCCCACCGGGAACGACCTGTGTATCGGAGTGGAAGCGCTCCTGGCTGACCTGGCCTGGGACCCCGAGCACACCGACGAGGCCGAGCAGGCTCTCTGCGACCTTGGCGAGCACCTGGGGTTCGCCAGCCGGCGGCCCGAGAAGGAGACCGGAAGCGGTGGTGACGTCCTGTGGTGCCTAGGTGACAATCACTACCAGCCGATCGAGGCGAAGACTGGAGCGGAGACCGACTTCATCGCCAAGAAGGACGTCGACCAACTGGGCGGCACTGTGCGCTGGGTCCAAGAGAGGCTCCGCCCGAGCGGCGAGGTCATCCCGCTGATGATGCACCCGAGCGCAGTGGCTCACGCCACGAGCACTCCGCCGCCCGGCATGCGAGTGATCGACACCGATCACAGGGCCAAGCTGATCGCCGCCGTGCGCGCGTATGCGACTGCCCTGGCGGCCAACGACGCCTACCAGCAAGAGGATGCAGTCCAGCAGCAACTGGCCCACTGGGGATTCAACGGAAGGCAGTTCACCACCCGGTACGCCACGCCTGTGCACGCCCAGGGTCGATGACAGCGTTGACTTCGTGATGTACGGGTCAGGTGCCCCATGGTCACTCTGCGGCCCGGCGGCCGAGTAGGAGCCGGTCCGACACTGCTGCATGATGCGTACACCGCAACCCTTGGAGGTGGCCATGGCGGACCGGTCGCGTATCGAGTGGACCGAAGCGACTTGGAACCCGGTTACCGGGTGCGATCGTGTCTCGTCCGGGTGTGACAACTGCTATGCGCTGACGTTGGCAAGACGACTCAAGGCCATGGGGGCGGATAAGTACCAACACGACGGCGACCCCCGCACGTCCGGTCCCGGGTTCGCGGTAACGGTCCATCCGGCGAGCCTCGACCAGCCCCGGCGCTGGCAGGCACCTCGCACCGTCTTCGTCAACTCGATGAGCGACCTCTTCCACGCCAAGGTGCCGTTGGAGTTCATTCAGCAGGTGTTCCAGGTCATGGTGGAAACACCACGGCACACCTACCAGGTACTCACCAAGCGCCCCCTGCGGGCGGCACGACTGGCTAAGCACCTACCATGGCCACCCAATGTGTGGCTCGGCGCATCCGTCGAGAACATGGATGTTGCGCACCGGGTCGACCACCTGCGCCGCGTGCCCTCCGCGGTGCGGTTCTTGTCATGCGAACCGCTGCTCGGCCCTTTGGGAGGACTCGACCTCACCGGCATCGATTGGGTGATCGCCGGCGGCGAGTCTGGACCGAACTACCGTCCCATGGACACTCGCTGGGCACGTGGCATTCGAGACGCGTGCATCGCTGCCGAGGTGTCGTTCTTCTTCAAGCAGTGGGGCGGCCGGACCCCGAAGTCGCTAGGAAGGGAACTTGACGGCGAGTTCTGGGACCAGATGCCCCAACGCCGAGCGCTCTAGCTGCTCCACCGCGCCGCTAGGCCCGCAGCGCGGGCGAGAGCCGGGATGAGCCCAGCGTCATCTACGAGGCCGGGAACCCGCGGAGCGGCCTCTAGCCACCCTGATGACCGCGGTTCGCTCGCAAGCTACCTCGACGGTGCAGCTCCCTCCTCGGCAACGAACCGTGCGACCTTCGGCGACTCATCCACGCCAACCCACCAACCGCCGTAGTGATGCGACTGGCGGACCGCCAGGTCGAGCACGGTCGCGACGGCATGAGCGATCTCGGCGTCCGAGAGCGACCCGAACGTGTCGCGGCGCGCCTCGGTGTCGCTCGCGATCGTTTCGAGTGCCGGCTGCGCTCGGTACTGATGGAACGCGGCACAGCTGGGGTAGAACTGCGCGCTGTCGCTACCGCGACCCAGCGCGCGGGCCAGGACACACCACAGCACGTCGAACTGGCACAGTGAGTTCAAGATCCAGTCGTCGACGGCCAGGTCCTCCCACGCGGTTACCGCGGCCGCCGGGCCACGATCGGGCCGCAGCAGTGGCACGCCCGCGATGAGTCGACGCACGAGCGACAGCACCTGCCCGCCACGTTCGGCGCCCTTCTCGTCGAGCAGCAGGCTTGCGCGGGAAGCCTGCACGAGCGCGTGCCGTAACCATGTCCCGTAGGTGTAGTGCGCGGCGACGGGAACCGGATGGTCGACCAGTGTGCGCAGCATCGACCATCGCCGCGTGCGGACCACGGCCGCGCCGACCGCGAACACTCGAAGGATGACATCGAGCTCGTGCGCGGCACGTTCCGCGTCCTGCCCGCTCAGCCGGATCCCGTCGGCGGGGACCGGCGTCACTTGGTAGGCGTTCCACAGCGCCTCCACAGCGGCGGCGAACTCGGTCGGCCTGTCGAACAGAGCCGCCTGGCAAGCGACGGCCGCCATGAGGTCGAGCGCTCGGTCCTTGCTCATGACGATCTCCGACTCGCCGGCGACCACGTGCGTCGCGGCGTTCAGGAACCGGCTCAGCGCCACGGGGGTGGTCGCCTCGAACGCGGCTGGGATAGCACCAATGAGTGCGTTGTCGTCCATCCCGACGTCGAGTAGCACCACCGCAGCGGGCTGCTCGCGTGAGTCCATCTGAGCGGCCAACCTGGCGAGCAGCTGATCGACGTCGGTGCGCGTCTCGGCACGGACGCGATCTCGGTACCGGCTCAGCAGACCGTCCCAGTGCGCGTACCGCAGACGCACGTTCGACGTTCCCTCCCGGATCAGCACCTCACCCTCGCTGAACACCGTCTTCATGGCGCCCGTGCCGTCGTCGTACTGCCCGATGGCCTTGATTGGCACCGGCAGGCCGGACTCGTTGGGGCGCACGTAGACCAACACGACGTCCCGGCCATCCACGACGTGGGCCTGGGCGGCCACGTGCATGGGGGCGTCGACGTACCTTGCGATGCGGGCGCGCAGCGTCGCGGAGTCGAACTGACCGACCTCGACTGGCTGCTCGTCGTGCGCCGGGTTTCCACGGTTGTCCACGCCGATGATGAGGTACCCACCGTTTGGCAGGTTGCCCATCGAGATGGCGTCCTTTACGAACTCGAGAACCGACCGGGACGAGCCGCGTGACAGGTCGACCGTCGCCTTGAAGTCGAGCTCCGTGTCTTCGGTGCCGGTAGCAAGCAGTTCGAAGAGCTTCTCTTCGTCGGTCCGTCCATCGACAACGATCACGACGCCCAGTCTTGTGCGTAGCCTGGCCCTCGAGCCTGCAGACGCGCGCCTGAACCCACCTGGACTCGTGTTCGCCTGCGCCCGCGATCGCGCCCACCGAGCGTCCGATGCGAGAACGTGGAGTCGCTGTCGGCGACGCCTGAAAACTGACCCCGTGGCGACGGGGTGGTTTCCAGTCGTCGTCGCAACACGTCCTTGAGAATCGGGGTTCGTGTTGGCGTCGTCTCGTCGTGTTGCGAAGGGTCCTGGTCGTCGTCGGCAGTCGGCGAAGCAGGCGCAGTTCTTCCGTCTGCTGGCCCGCGGGTGGA